>BFBZ01000020.1_pt77 | contig 224668 bp, 202 predicted proteins | sample 1888401 | NCBI WGS metagenome assembly BFBZ01 (sample SAMD00112614, study PRJDB3348) | symbiont metagenome | host: Chara braunii
CTTCCATTATGCGATGCAGGCGACGATGCGGCGCGCCGCGGCGCTCGGCGTCAGCGCCAACCGCATCACGYTGCTGCGYGACCGCGACGGCGAYGGTGTCGCCGAAAGCCGCGGKGCYTTCATGGAGGGATTGMGCCAGCCRTTCGGCATGGCGCTGATCGGCGACACCTTCTATGTCGGCAACACCGACGGCGTGGTGGCGTTTCCCTACACCGCGGGCGCGGACCGCATCACGGCGCAAGGACGCAAGCTCGTCACCTTCAAGCCCGACGGGCACTGGACCCGCAGCCTGCTGCCGAGCGCCGACGGCACGAAGCTCTATGCCGGCGTTGGCTCGCTGAGCAACATCGCCGAGAACGGCATGGCGGTCGAGGAAGGCCGCGCCGCAATCTACGAGCTCGATCTCGCCGCTGGCACCAGCCGCATCTTCGCCGGCGGCCTGCGCAACCCGGTCGGGCTCGCCTGGGAGCCGACCACCAATGTGCTCTGGACCGTCGTCAACGAGCGCGACGGCATCGGCGACGAAACGCCGCCGGACTATCTGACCTCGGTGCGCGACGGCGGCTTCTACGGCTGGCCCTATTGCTATTGGGGACAGACGGTTGACGATCGCGTGCCGCAGGATCCGGCGATGGTCGCCAAGGCGATCCAGCCGGACTACGCGCTCGGCGGCCACACCGCTTCGCTCGGCCTGTGCTGGATGCCGCAGGGCACGCTGCCGGGTTTCCCCGACGGCATGGTGATCGGCCAGCACGGCTCGTGGAATCGCTCGACGCTGTCGGGCTACAAGGTGGTGTTCGTGCCATTCGAGAACGGCCGCCCCTCCGGTCCGGCGCGCGACATCTTGTCGGGCTTCCTCGCGCCCGACGAGAAGGTGTCCTACGGCCGGCCGGTCGGCGTCGCGATCGGCCCCGACCGCTCGCTGCTGATGGCCGACGACGTCGGCAACGTGATCTGGCGCGTGACCGGAGCGTAGCGGCGCGGGCTCAGCGTCGCTTGCCGATCGATTGCATGAAGCTGCGATCGGCGTCGGACAGCGCCTCGGTCCAGGCCGGTTCATCGCCGGGTTCGGGCAGTACGTGGCCGAACTCGATCATCTGTCGCGGCTGCAATTCGTTGAGATACACCCAGACCGCGCGCGTGCTATCGACATTGGCGGCCGCTCTGATTGCGTCCGCCATCAGCCTGATCATCCGTGTCTTGTCGACCGCGGCGCGGCCGGAGCGGATGTGGCCGTAGACGAAGATATGGTCATGCGCGACCGGGACGCCGCCCATGAACCAGTCGCCGGAAGCGACCTCGCTGAAGATCATCTGCGCGAAATAGCTCGGCGCGCCGGTCACCTCGGCGTGGATCCGGGTGATCTCGCTTGCGATCCGGCTTTTCTGTTCTGCGCTGAGGCGGCCCTCGGCGCTTGTGCAGGTATAGGTTGGCATCTGCGTCACCTCGGCTGAATGTCGATTTCACCGAGCTTCGGCACAGGTGCCCGGGTCGTCAAGCCGGGACCCGCCCGTATTTTGCGCGTTCGGGATTAGCGGCTCAGGAAGTCACGGATGTTGCGCGCGATCTCGGTGGCATGCGTCTCCAGCGCGAAATGGCCGGTGTCGAAGAACTGCACGACCGCCTTCGGATTGTCGCGCCTGAACGCCTCTGCGCCCGGCGGCAGGAAGAACGGATCGTTCTTGCCCCACACCGCGAGGAACGGCGGCTGATGGGTGCGGAAGTAATTCTGGAAGGTCGGATACAGCGCGACGTTGCTCTTGTAGTCGCCGAACAGGTCGAGCTGCACGTCATGCGCGCCGGGGCGTGCCATGTAGTAATTGTCCAGGTTCTGTCCGTCGGGTGAGACCGCCTCCGGATCGGTCGTGCCATGGGTGTACTGCCAGCGCGTGGTCTCCGGCGTCAGGAAGGCGCGCAGCGCGTCGCGGTTCGCCGGTGACGGGTCCTGCCAATAGGCCTTGATCGGAGTCCAGTCATCGCTCAGTCCCTCTTCATAGGCGTTGCCGTTCTGCGAGATGATGGCGGTGATCCGCTCCGGATGCTTGACCGCGAGGCGGAAGCCGGTCGGCGCGCCATAGTCGAACACATAGACCGCGAAGCGATCGAAGCCGATCACCTCGGTAAAGCGATCGATCACGGCGGCGATGTTGTCGAATGTGTAAGCGAACTTGTCGCGCGCAGGCATGTCGGACTGGCCGAAGCCGGGCAGATCAGGCGCCACGATGTGGAATCTGTCGGCGAGAAGCGGGATCAGATCGCGGAACATGTGTCCCGCGCTCGGGAAGCCGTGCAGCAGCAGCAGCTTTGGCGCGCCTGACGATCCGGCTTCGCGATAGGACACCTTGAAGCCGTCGACATCGGCGGTGCGATACTTGATCTCGGACATTTGTCGCTCCTTATGGTCGTCATCGGTGAGGGGTTAGGATCTGGTCTGCCCGGCAACGGCGCTGATCGCTTCCCGGACGATGGCCGTGACCAGCGCCGGCGCGGTGACGATCGGGGTGTGATCGACGGCATGTGAACGCACGGCCGCTTGCATGCGCGCCGCCATGACGCGCTGCATCTCGGGCACGATCATCCGGTCTTCCTCGGCAACCAGGAACCAGTTCGGGACGTCCTTCCAAAGCGGGCGCCCGACCGGCGCGGTGATGCAGGCCGGCGAGATCGGCCGCTGCACGGCGGCCAGCACCGCGAGATCCTCCGTTCGCGCGCCTCTGTCTCTTATACACATCTGGACGTCCTTCCAAAGCGGGCGCCCGACCGGCGCGGTGATGCAGGCCGGCGAGATCGGCCGCTGCACGGCGGCCAGCACCGCGAGATCCTCCGTTCGCGCGCCTTGCGCGAAGGCCGACGCGAAGGCGGACTCGGGCAGCCAGATCAGGCCGTTGCCGTCGGGCGCGAGTTTCGGTGCGAACGGGTGCGGCGGCAGGCCGTAGAACACGTCGGCAACGGTTTCGCCCTCGTCCGGCGCCAACGCCGCGACATAGACCAGCGCCTTGACGCGCGGCGAGCGGGTCTCGGCGATCACGGCGCCGGCATAGGCATGGCCCGCCAGCACCACCGCTCCCTCGACCCGCTCGAGCGTGCGGTTCAATGCGGCGACGTCATCTGCGAGCGAGGTCAGCGGCAGCGGCGCCGCCACCGCCTTGATGCCCTCGGCATCGAGCGCCGTGATCACCCGCGCCCAGCTCGAACCATCCGCCCAGGCGCCATGGGCAAGCACCACGCTGACATCCCTGATCGACATCGTCCGCTCCTCTGGTGGTAACCTTTAAAAAGCCATTTGACAGGTTATGACGCTTATGATCCACTGTTCGTAACTTGTCAACAGGCTTCAGTCAGGTTATTCGAGAGGCTCGAAAAGCCGCCAGGAGGCATCCCCGTGCAATCCCATCCGCCCGCGATGTTCATCGCCGACAGCCTGGGCCTCGATTTCATCAATTCGATCGCGACCCCGGTCGATACGCCGTTCGACTGGATCGCCGATGGTGATGGCCTGTTGCGTTGGCTCGCGCAGGCGAAGCTGGCGCCGCCGGACGTGCTCGACGCGCTCAAGGCCCGCGCGAAGCCGGGCGAACTCGATCACGTCGCCGGCCAGGCCCGCGATTTGCGCGAATGGTTCCGCGGCTTCGTGCGCAAGCATATGGGCAAGCCGCTGACGCCGCGGGCGCTGAAGGAGTTGGAGGCGTTGAACCGGCTGCTCGAAAGCGACGAGGGCACCAGCCGCATCGTCCTGCATCATGACGATGGTGATGCGTTCGCATTGCAGCGGACGCGGCGCTGGCGCTCGGCCGGCTCATTGCTGCTGCCGATCGGCGAGGCGATGGCGAGGGTAGTTTGCGAGGAGAGCTTCTCCGACATCAAGGCGTGTGAAGGCCCGGCGTGCACGCTGATGTTCGCCGATCACACGCGGGCGCGGGCGCGCCGCTGGTGCAGCATGGCGGTGTGCGGCAACCGCGCCAAGCAGGCGGCGCATCGCAGCCGGATCAAGGACAGGGGCTAACAACAACCCAACCAACAGGAGGCCAGACATGGCGCTTCCTCTGATTGTGTTCGACGTCAACGAGACCCTGCTCGACCTCGAGACCATGGAGCCGGTGTTCGCGCGCATCTTCGACGACAAGGGCGCGATGCGGCTGTGGTTTTCGAACTTCATCATGTATTCCGCCGCGCTCACGGTGGCCGGCTGCTACGTGCCCTTCACCGAGATCGGCGCCGCGGTCATGAAGATGCTGGCCGATACCCGCGGGATCAGCATCGACGACAACGACAAGAAGGAGCTGACCGAGAAATTCTCCACCATGCCGCCGCACGCGGATGTGCCGGCGGCGCTGCGCAAGCTGCGCGCGGCGGGCTTCCGGCTGTTCACGCTGACCGACAATCTGCTCGAGGTGCAGACCCGCCAGTTGACCCACGGTGGCATCGTCGACCTGTTCGAGCGGCGCTTTTCCGCGGACGGCGTCAAGCACCACAAGCCGTCGCGGCAGGCCTATGGCTATGTCGAGAAGGAGCTCGGGGCCGGGCCCGCAGATTTCTGCCTGATCGCCTGTCACACCTGGGATACGCTCGGTGCGGTGGCCGCCGGCTGGGAGGCCGCGCTGATCAAGCGTCCCGGCAATGATGTGCTCGGCGTCGGGCCACAGCCGCAAATGGTCGGCAATGATCTCGACGATGTCGCCGATCAGCTGATCCGCCGCCATGGCGCGAAAGGGTAACGGCCGCTGACGGATCGGGCGACCGAGCGGAACTCAACGCCCACCGGGCCCGATCGCTCGGAAGCGCATAAAACCGGAATGAATTCCATAGCGCTTCTCAACCATGCCCCTTGAGCCTTCCTCAACTTCCGCGGCCGATGCTGCCCGCGCGGCAGGAAATCGAGACGGGATCGACAAGGAGCTTGAGCATGCCGGCCAAGGCACGAACGACCGGACGAGCGACCGCGACCAACGCCACCGCGCAGGCGCGCGAGGATATTTTGAACGCGCGCGCCATCAGCACGCTGGGCGCCGGTGTCGTCAGCGCGATGAGTGCGGTCGGCGCCGCGGTCATCAAGAAGAACAAGGCCGCGCTCGACAAGAACCCGGACTGGTTCTGGCATATGTTCGCGAAATGCGAAGCCAAGGCGGCGCGCATCGCCGAGCAGGCCGCGCGCGATCCGCAAGGCTGCGGCGATGCGACCTTCATCGAGGCCTACGCCGGGCAATTGCCGAAGCTGATGATGGCCGCGCTGGAGAGCCGCGACAAGGCGCTCAAGGCGAAGTGATCCTGCGCAGATAAACAGCTTCCGCGTCTGTCGAACCGGCGCGTGCTGCGACGAGGTGCGGCTGCGTGTGACCGGTGTCACGGCACTGGCAAGCGCCGCGGGCCATTGATGGCGCCATGAACGGGCGGTCGTCCCGTCAATCATGGAGCTGAAGATGACGTCCACCCTTGCGATCAGCACTGCCGATGACAGCCTTGCTCTGGTGCCGGAGCACGACCAGGCCGCCGCGTCGCTCGTTCCCGCAGCGCCCCCGCAGCGCCAGTTCTGGGAGACCGAGCACACCCGTCCGGACTTCCAGCCATCGGATGATGCGGCGCCCGAGCTGGTCGCCGCGACCGCGAACTATCTCGGCGAATGCATGCGGCATCCCTATCTGCCGGTGTCGGAAATCCGCGCGCGACAGTTCGCCCGCATCAAGGAGCTGGTCGAGCTCGCCTATCGCGACATTCCAGTATACCGCGCCAAGTATGATGCCGCCGGCTTCAAGCCCGCGCATCTGCGCGATTATGACGACATCCAGAAGATCCCCGTGATCACCAAGCCGGAGCTGGTCGCCGCCTTCCCGGACCAGTGCGTCAACAAGGCGTACAAGCCGGAAAACCTGTTTCCGACCCGCTCATCCGGCTCGTCCGGCCAGACGCTCTTGATCCGCGTCGACTATGATGCCGTCATCACCGACACCATCCAGGGCGTGCGCCAGTTCGCGATGCAGAGCAGCGGCAATTACCGCGCCGAGGACCTGCTCGCCCATGTCTACACCGTGCCGTGGTGGTTCGATTCGATCGGCGGCGATTATCCGACCGCGTTCATCTCGAACCTGATCCCGCCGGCGCGCGTCGCCCAGCATCTGCGCTATCTCGGGCCGAAGATCCTGTCGCTGTATCCGTCGAGTCTCGACGCGCTGATGCCGCATGTCGACGAGTTCCGCTCTTCGCTCAATCTCGCGGTGACGCATTCGGAATACTCCTCGCGTGCCGCGCGCGCGGAATGGTCGCGCCAGCTCGGCGTCCCCGTGCTCGACGAATATTCCTCCGAGGAGGCCACGCGCATCGCGCTCGAAATGCCTGGCGGCCAGTATCACGTCTGCGAGGACACCGTGCATCTCGACGTGCTCGATCCCGTCACGATGCAGCCGCAGGCGCCCGGCCAGTCCGGCATCGCCGTGATCACCAACCTGCTCAACGAGGCGATGCCGTTCATCCGCTACGTGCAGGGCGACTACATCACCCAGCCGGCCAATCCGGCGCCGTCGGACATCAACTGGTCGCAGATCGCCAGCATCGACGGCCGCCTCAACGACGCCTTCGTCAATCGCGACGGCCGCAAGGTGCCGGCCGGCAGCATCCTGGATGCGACCTATCGCTGGATGTTCGACTGCAACCTGCATCTGGCGCAGTTCGAGATCGTGCAGCGCCGCGTCGACTTGGTCGAGGCCCGCGTCGTGCTCGGCCAGGACACGCCGATGGCGCGGCTGCGCGGCTCGGTCGCGCATCTCGAGGACCTGCTCGCGGCCTGCCTCGAGCATCCGGTGCGGGTACAGGCCAACGCGTTGCTGGCGTTTCCGCCCAAGGTCGGCAAGCGCCGCCCGATCCGCCGCGAGTTCGATTGATAACGGCGATAGAGGTGCGCGCCATGACCCAGTCGCTGAACCGCATCGCCGCCATGACGGCGCGCTATTACTACATCCTGCGCTCGTCATGGCTCCGGCTGCTGGAGATCGTCTATTGGCCGGCGATGCAGATGCTGGTGTGGGGGTTCCTCTACACCTACCTCTATGACAGCAAGTCGGCGATGGCCTCCACCGCCGGCCTCTTGCTCGGCGCCGTCCTGCTCTGGGACGTGCTGTTTCGCGGCCAGCTCGGCTTCACCTTCACCTTCCTGGAGGAGATCTGGTCGCGCAACCTCGCCAATCTCATGATGAGCCCGTTGCAGCCGTTCGAGCTCGCGGCCTCGCTGATGCTGATGAGCCTGATCCGGCTGGTGATCGGCACGTTGCCGGTGCTGCTGCTGACCTTCGTGCTGTTCGGCTTCAACGTCTTCGCGATGGGGCCGGGGTTGCTCGCCTTCTTCCTCAACCTGGTGCTGACCAGCTGGGCGATCGGGCTCGTGGTCGCCGGCCTCGTGATCCGCCAGGGCTTCGGCGCGGAGAGCCTGGCCTATTCGATCATGATCGTGCTGCTGCCGCTGTGCTGCGTCTATTATCCGGTTGCGGCGCTGCCGCTCTGGCTGCATCCGGTCGCCTGGTCGCTGACGCCGACCTATGTGTTCGAGGGCATGCGCGCGGTGCTGCGCGACGGCAGCTTGCGCGCTGATCTGATGCTCGAATGCCTCGCGCTCAATGCCGTCTATCTCGGCGTGGGCTTCACCACATTCGTCGCCCTGTTGCAAAGCGCCCGCCACAAGGGCGGCCTGCTCACCATGGGCGAGTAAGGGGAGATAAAGATGAGCCGTATCGAACGCTTCCTGCCGCGTAGGCATCTGACATCCGTGTCGGCAAGCACCACGCCGGTCGAGACCAATGCGCCCGTTCGGCTCGACATCGCCGACGCGCCGGCCATCGCGGTCGAGAACCTCTGCAAGCAGTTCCGCAGCCATTGGGCCGTGGATGATGTGAACTTCATCGTGCCGAAGGGCTGGACCGTCGGCCTGCTCGGCGGCAACGGCGCCGGCAAGACCACCACCATCGCGATGATCATGGGTCTCGTGATCCCGAGCTTCGGCCGCGCCATGGTGCTCGGCCATGACATGGCGATCGAGCGTCACAAGGTGCTCAGCCGGATGAATTTCGAAAGTCCCTATGTCGCCTTGCCGGGGCGGCTCACGGTGCGGCAGAACCTCATTGTGTTCGGGCGACTGTACGGCGTTGCCGACCTCGAGGCGCGGATCGACGAACTGGTTGAGGATTTCGAGCTCGGTGACGTGCTCGACCGCGCCACCGGGCGGCTGTCGGCGGGCCAGAAGACCCGTGTCGCGGTGGCGAAGGCGCTGATCAACGATCCGGACGTGCTGCTGCTCGACGAGCCGACCGCGTCGCTCGATCCCGACCGCGCCGAATGGGTGCGCAGCCGGCTGCGCGGCTATCAGAAGCGTCGCGGCGCCACCATCCTGCTGTCCTCGCACAACATGACCGAGGTCGAGCAGCTCTGTGACTTCGTCGTGATCATGAGCCACGGCCGCGTCGTCGCGATGGGGTGTCCGCAGGAGCTCGCGGAGCGCTTCAAGTGCCGCGACCTCGACGAGGTCTTCATCCATCTGGCGCGGGTCGCCTGAGGGCGGCCGGTCGGTCCCCGAACCCTCGGCCGGATTGCTGGACCGGACCGCCCCTGGGTAGGCCCCAATCGGGCAGCCGGGTTGGTCCGCGCACCATCTTTCTGCCATCGAGGCATGGCGATTTGGTTGTTCTTGGCGTAAAGCACCCCAAATCGTCATGCGGCCGTGCCGCCTGCCGGGTACGCAGCTTCAGGTCGTCCCGCTCGACGTTCCGCGCCCGGACCAATCAAGGTTTCCCATCTCGTGCCCTTTCCGACCACAAGTTCGCCGCTCGCCCGCGCCTTGGCTGAGCGCAACTATGAACAACCGACCCCCGTCCAGCTCGCCGTGCTCGCCGACGACGCCGTCGGCCGCGACCTGCTGGTTTCCGCCCAGACCGGCTCAGGCAAGACCGTTGCCTACGGTCTGGCCATGGCAAAGGACCTGCTCGGCGACGCCGAGCGGTTCGAGCCGGCCGCCGCACCACTGGCCCTGATCGTCGCGCCGACGCGCGAGCTCGCCTTGCAGGTTCAGCGTGAGCTGGCCTGGCTTTACGAGCATGCCGACGGCCGCGTCGTCTCCTGCGTCGGCGGCATGGATCCGCGCCGCGAGCAGCGCGAGCTGGCTGATGGCGCCCACATCGTGGTCGGGACGCCCGGCCGGCTGTGCGACCATTTGCGGCGCGGCCGGCTCGACATTTCGGGATTGCGGGTCGTCGTGCTCGACGAGGCCGACGAGATGCTCAATCTCGGCTTCCGCGAGGACATGGAGTTCATCCTCGAAACCACGCCGGACAGCCGGCGCACCCTGCTGTTCTCGGCGACGTTTCCGCGCGGCATCGTCGCGCTTGCCAAGCAGTATCAGCAGCAGGCGTTCCGCATCGAGGTCGCCGGCGACGAAGGCGGCCATGCCGACATCGAGTACCGCGCCATCCGGGTCGCCGCCGACGATGTCGAGCACGCGGTCGTCAACATCCTGCGCTTCCATGAGGCGCCGAGCGCGCTGGTGTTCTGCAACACCCGCGAAGCGGTCAGGCATTTGCAGGCGGCGCTGCTGGAGCGCGGCTTCTCGGTGGCCGCGTTGTCCGGTGAAATGACCCAGAACGAGCGGACCCAGGCGTTGCAGGCCTTGCGCGACGGACGCTCCAGGGTGTGCGTTGCGACCGACGTCGCGGCGCGCGGCATCGACCTGCCGAGCCTCGATCTCGTCATTCATGCCGACCTGCCGAAAGACCCTGAGGTGATGCAGCATCGCTCGGGCCGTACCGGCCGTGCCGGCCGCAAGGGCGTCAGCATCCTGCTGGTGCCCCCGGCGCGACGGCGGCGCGCGGAATTGCTGCTCGATCTCGCCGGTATCGATGTGGTCTGGGGTACCGCGCCGCAGCCCGATGAAATCCGCAAGCTCGACCACGATCGCCTGTTGCAGGATGCAGTGTTTTCCGAGGAGGCGACATCGGACGATCTGGCCCTCGCGCAGGCCCTGCTCGCCGAGCGGTCACCCGAGGCGATCGCCTCGGCGCTGGCCCGGCTCTACCGCGCGCGGCTGCCTGCGCCGGAAGACATCCTCGATCCCGGCGAGGGACGGGGCCGCGACCGCGGCGAGCGGGCGTCGCGCCGCGATGATCGCGCCGCCGGGCCGCGCGCGAAGACCGGCAAGTCTCCACGTCATGGCATGGAGGAAGCCACGGTCTGGTTCCGGGCCGCGATCGGGCGCCGCAAGAATGCCGAGGCGCGCTGGCTGCTGCCGATGATCTGCCGCCGTGGCGGCATCGACAAGCGTGACATCGGCGCCATCAAGATCATGGATACCACCACCGAGTTCGAGATCGCGGCGCGGGTCGCCGACTCCTTCGCGGTCAAGATCAAGCGTCCGGACAAGGAAGACAGCATCCGGATCGAGCCGCTGGCCGATGCCCCGAAGGCGCAGGCGTCCCCGGAAAAGCCGCCGCGCGGTTCATGGCGCGATGCGGACGAACCACGCCACAGCACGCCGCGCCGCGACGAGCGGCGGGACGATTCCGCAGCCAAGCGACGCGGCAAGCCGGACCGCGACGCGCGTGCGTTTGTGCGCGAAGCGGGCGGCGGTTCGCGCGACGAAGCAACATCAAGGCAGGACTCCCGGGCCGCATCCCGCTTCGATCGAAGCGAAAAGGGCTCCAAGCCGAAATTCGGCAGCGAACCCGGCTTCGGCAAGAAAAAGAAACATCGCGGCAAGTCCGGCCACGCCGGAGCCTCACAATGGCCGGAGGTGTCGGCCGGGAAGCCGAAATTCGGCAAGAAGCCAAAGAAGAAGCATCGCGGCTGAGCAGCCGCCGGCGCGGCATCGATCGCGCCTGTTGCCGGCGTCGGTCGAACCATCCTCACCGTCGTCCTGGCGATAGCCAGGACGACGGTCGTGACGGTGGCGTGCCGCCCGACCAATCACCCAACCTTCCGCCGCCCAGCGCGTTTTACCGGCTCCTTCGCACCATCCCGCTTCGGTGCGCGCAGTTCCTCGGCGGCGAGTGAGACCACTTCGGAGATCTGCTGGAGCTGCGAGGCGAGCGGAGAGGTCTTGCGCCAGACCATGCCGATGGTGCGCGAGGGCTGCGGGTGCTTGAAACGCGACACCGTGACCGGCGCGGAACGGGTCTCCACCGTCACCGCCATCTCGGGGATCAGGGTGACGCCGATGCCGGCGCCGACCATCTGCACCAGCGTCGACAGCGAGCTCGCGTCCAGCACCTCGCGCGGCGGCGAGGACTGCATGTTGCAGAACGACAGCGCCTGGTCGCGGAAGCAATGGCCTTCCTCGAGCAGCAGCAGCCGCATCTCGCGCAGCATCTCGGCGCTCGGCACCGGCGTGCTGGCATCCTCGCCCGGCCGCACCAGCAGGAAGTTCTCGGAGAACAGCGCGACCTCGGTCAGCGACGGTTCCGACACCGGCAACGCCACGATCGCGGTGTCGAGCCGGCCCTCGGCGACCTCCTTGATCAGCTTTGGTGTCAATGTCTCGCGGACGTGGATGTCGAGCTCGGGATGCAGCCGTGCCAGCGTCTCGATCACCTTCGGCAGCAGATATGGCGCGATCGTCGGGATCATGCCGACCCGCAGCCGCCCGGCGAGCTTGTCGCGCGAGGCGCGGGCGAAGTCGCCGAGCTCGTCGACCGAACGCAGGATGTCGCGCACGCGGCGCAGCAGCTCCTCGCCAAAACTGGTCAAGGTGACCTGCCGCGCGCTGCGTTCGATCAGCACCCCGCCGACCGCCTGTTCCATCTCGCGGATCTGCATCGACAGCGCCGGCTGCGAGATCGCGCAGGCATCCGCGGCACGTCCGAAATGGCCGTGCCGCGCCAGCGCATCGAAATACCTCAGTTGCCGGAGTGTGACGTTTATCATCAGATTATCTTATTGCCGCGATCATTAAAGTCAATTTCACCTGATGGATTGAGGCGCGTAGAATCGTTCTTGGAAGAGCTCCAGCACATTCCAGAATCCATCACCTCGGAGAAGAAACATGGACGCAAAAACCGACGAAGGCGCGGGCAAATGCCCATTTACGGGCGGGCCTGGCGGGCACACGAATCGTGACTGGTGGCCGGAATCGCTCGACGTTCAGGTGCTGCACCGGAACTCCAACCTGTCGGATCCGATGGGCCAGGGGTTCGACTACGCCAAGGAATTCAAGACCCTCGATCTCAATGCCGTGATCAAGGACCTCACCGCCCTGATGACGACGTCGCAGGAATGGTGGCCGGCTGATTTCGGCCATTACGGCGGCCTGATGATCCGGATGGCCTGGCATTCGGCGGGCACCTATCGCATCACCGACGGCCGCGGCGGCGCCGGTGGTGGCGAGCAGCGTTTCGAGCCGCTGAATAGCTGGCCCGACAATGTGAGCCTCGACAAGGCGCGCCGGCTGCTGTGGCCGATCAAGCAGAAGTACGGCAAGAAGATCTCCTGGGCCGACCTCATGGTTCTCGCCGGCAACGTCGCGCTGGAATCGATGGGCTTCAAGACGTTCGGCTTCGCGGGTGGCCGCGCCGACGTCTGGGAACCGGAAGAACTGTATTGGGGTCCGGAGGGCACCTGGCTCGGCGACGAGCGTTATAGTGGCGAGCGCCAGCTCTCCGAGCCGCTCGGCGCGGTGCAGATGGGCCTGATCTACGTCAATCCGGAAGGTCCGAACGGCAACCCCGACCCGGTCGCTGCCGCAAAGGACATCCGCGAGACGTTCTTCCGCATGGCGATGAACGACGAGGAGACCGTCGCGCTGATCGCCGGCGGCCACACCTTCGGCAAGACCCACGGCGCGGGTGATCCGTCGCTGATCGGGCCGGAGCCGGAAGGCGGAGCGCTCGAGGAGCAGGGCCTGGGCTGGAAGAGCAAGCACGGCACCGGCATCGGCGCCGACGCGATCACGGGCGGCCCCGAGGTCACCTGGACCCAGACCCCCACCAAGTGGAGCAACCACTTCTTCGACAACCTGTTCAAGTATGAATGGGAGCTGACCAAGAGCCCCGCAGGCGCGAAGCAGTGGAAGGCCAAGGGCGCGACGGCCGATATTCCGGACGCGTTCGACTCGTCGAAGAAGCATGTCCCGACCATGCTGACGACCGACCTCTCGCTGCGCTTCGATCCGGCCTATGAGAAGATCTCGCGCCGCTTCCTCGAGAACCCGCAGGCCTTCGCCGAGGCCTTCGCCCGCGCCTGGTTCAAGCTCACGCATCGCGACATGGGTCCGATCCAGCGCTATCTCGGCCCGCTGGTGCCGAAGGAGACGCTGATCTGGCAGGATCCGGTGCCGGCGCTCGATCATGCCGTGATCGACGACAAGGATATCGAGGCGCTCAAGGCGAAGATCCTCGCGTCGGGTCTCTCGGTGTCCGAACTGGTGTCGACCGCCTGGGCCTCGGCCTCCACCTTCCGCGGCTCCGACAAGCGCGGCGGCGCCAACGGTGCCCGCATCCGCCTTGCTCCGCAGAAGGACTGGGAGGTCAACGAGCCGGCACAGCTGAAGAGCGTGCTGACCAAGCTCGAAGCCATCCAGAAGGAGTTCGGCAAGAAGGTCTCGCTCGCCGACCTGATCGTGCTCGGCGGCGCGGCGGCGATCGAGAAGGCGGCGAAGGACGGCGGCACCAATGTGAAGGTCCCCTTCACGCCGGGCCGCACCGACGCGTCGCAGGATCAGACCGACGTCGATTCGTTCGCTCCGCTCGAGCCTCGGGCTGACGGCTTCCGCAACTACATCGGCGGCAAGCATCAGTTCATGAAGCCCGAGGAAGCACTGGTCGACCGTGCGCAACTCATGCGCTTGACCGGACCGGAGTTGACGGTCCTCGTCGGTGGCCTGCGCGTGCTTGGCGCCAACGCCAAGAAGTCGAAGCACGGCGTGTTCACCGGCAAGCCGGGGACGCTGACCAACGACTTCTTCCTCAACCTGCTCGACATGGGCACGGTGTGGAGCGATGCCGGCCAGGGCGTCTATGAGGGCCGCGACCGCAAGACCAAGGCGGTGAAGTGGACCGGCACCCGCGCCGACCTGATCTTCGGTTCGCACTCGCAGTTGCGCGCGTTCGCCGAAGTCTACGGCTCGTCGGACGCCAAGGAGCAGTTCGTGAAGGACTTCGTCGCGGCCTGGGCCAAGGTGATGAACGCCGATCGCTTCGACCTCGTGAAGTAAGCGGCGGACGGCAACAGACAGGACAGGGCGGTGCTTCGGCGCCGCCCTGTTTCATTTCAGCCATGCTGGTTGAAGAAGAAAGGCTTTCCGCGCTTCTGCTCAGTCGTGCAATTTCATATCGCGGATCATCTCGTCGAACTCAGCCTGGGTCGGCGCAGTCAACGCCATCTGCGGCGCGCTGTTGGTGGCATAGGGGACGTCGCACTGCGAGGCGTCGCGGCGGGGCTCGAGGATTGCCGTCAGGCTCGCCCAGCAGACGAACAGAGCCACGATCCAGTCCAGTAGGTTGGTCGCCGTCACGGCAGCACCGGCATCAGCATTGTCATGCGGCGATGGTGCAGCCGCCGCGTCCCTTGCGCAATTCGGAAGCTACGAAACGTAACTTCGGCGTAGCCGAGACGAGCACCGGAGCTGCGATGTTAATCGGTCCGGGCCCGCCGTCCGTCGATCGGATAGGCCGGATCGTTGAAGCCCGGCGTCGAGGGATGGCCTGACACGACGAGGCGGTCGATCAGGGCTTCGTCCTCGGCGGTGAAGCGATAGTCGAGCGCGCGGATGTAATCGTCCCATTGCGCCTCGGTACGGGGACCTGCGATCACCGCGCTGACGAACGACGAGTTGAGCACCCACGACACCGCGAATTGCCCGGCGGTGATGCCGCGGCTTTCGGCGTGGCGTTTGATCTCCTGCGCGAGTTGCAAGGATTCCGGCCGCCATTCGGTCTGCATCATGCGCTTGTCGTTGCGCCCCGCGCGGGTGTCCGCGGGCGGCGCGGCATCGGGCGCATATTTGCCGGTCAGCACGCCGCGCGCCAGCGGGCTGTAGGGCACGATGCCGAGGCCGTAATAGGCGCAGGCCGGGAAATGCTCGACCTCGGGCATCCGGTTCATCGCATTGTAATAAGGCTGGCTCGCGACCGGGCGGTCGATGCCGAGCCGATCGCAGATGTTGCAGATCTCGGCGACGCGCCAGGCGCGGTAGTTGGAGACGCCGAAATAGCGCACCTTGCCGGCGCGGATCAGGTCGCCCATCGCGCGCACCGTCTCGTCGAGCGGCGTCGCGTGATCTTCCTTGTGCAGATAGTAGACGTCGATGTGGTCGGTGCCGAGCCGCTTCAGGCTCGCGTCGGCGGCCTGCAACACCCAGCGCCGTGACAGCCCGCCATGGTTCGGATCATCGCCGATCGGATTGGCCAGCTTGGTTGCGAGCACCCAGTTCGAGCGATTGTTCGCGATGGCGCGGCCGACGACCTCCTCGGACTTGCCGCCATTATAGGCGTCGGCGCTGTCGATGAAGTTGATGCCGGCCTCGCGGGCCTTTGCCACGATGCGCGACGAGGTCGCCTCATCGGTCGGTCCGCCGAACATCATGGTGCCGAGGCAGATCGGCGAGACCTTGAGGCCGCTGCGGCCAAGCTGGCGGTATTGCATCGGGAAACTCCCTAGCTGTCGTTCTTCAGAATCTTGAACACGCCATTGGCCATCGCGATGCAGCGCTTGTCGACGGTCACCTCGGCGGTGATGAAGATCAGGCTGCGGGTCGAACGCACCACGCGCGGCCGCGTCGTCAGGATCTCGCCGATCTTGCCGGCTTCGACGAAATGGGTGTCGAGCTGCACCGTCGCAAGCGTCGGCTTGCCCGACACGAAGCGCGCCGCCATGCCGCAGGCGCGGTCGGCGAAGGTCATGATCACGCCGCCCTGCACGAGGCCGCGGCGATTGTGATGCTTGTCCTCGGTGATCAGCGCGAGCTCGAGCGAGCCGTCCTTCAGCCGCTCCCACAACGGACCGATCAGCGACAGGAAGCCCGTGGTTTCCGCGACCTTCCAGCCGTCGGATTTGAGTTTGTCCGCGGCCTTGGCCGTCATGTGATGGAGCCCGTTCGTTGAGTGATCGCAGGAGGCATGTCGTTCCGGTCATTTCATCAAACGCTGACGTGGTGTAGTCAAGATCAATGGTCCGCACATTTGACGATGCCACCCGGCGGAATATCGCAGAGCTCTGCGCCGCGTTCGCACGCCTCGCGCCGGCGGATGCGGCGCCGACGCTGAAGCGCGCGGCGGTCGCGATCGCGCTGACCGAAAGCGACGACGACGGCGGCACCGCGTTCCTGCTGACCCGCCGCAGCGCCAGCCTGCGCGCCCATAGCGCGCAATGGGCACTGCCGGGCGGCCGCTGCGATGCCGGCGAGACGCAGGCCGAGACCGCGCTGCGTGAACTGCATGAGGAGCTTGGGCTTGCGCTGTCCGCGCGCGACGTGCTCGGCATGCTCGACGATTATCCGACGCGGTCCGGCTATCTGATCACGCCGGTGGTGGTCTGGGCCGGCGCGCATGCGGCGATCACGCCGAACCCGGACGAGGTTGCGTCGGTGCATCGCATCGGCCTCGATGCGATCGAGGCCAGCGACGCGTTCAGCTTCGTCATGATTCCGGAAAGCTCGCGGCGCGTGATCCGGTTCCGGCTCGGTGGCCAGCAGATCCATGCGCCGACTGCGGCGTTGATCTATCAGTTCCGCGAGGTGCTGGCCGGGCGCAACACCCGCGTCGCCGATCTCGAGCAGCCGGTGTTCGCCTGGAAGTGACGTTCATCAGACGCGACGGCGCACAGCTTCTCCACGATTCTGTGCGGGGAACACCGCATTGTGGCGAAAATCCTGAACGTGATCGCGGCATCCCGCCGCCCGCGCCCCGAACAATTCCGGGCTGACTTCGCGGCCGCGCTTGCTACAACGAGGTCATGCGCCCGCAATTGATTCGCCTCTCGTCAGGACTTGTCGCGCTTGCGCTCGTTGCCAGCGCGCCGTCGGTGTTGGCCGGCGAGGCCGATGCGCTGCCGCCTTCCGTCGCCAATGCGATGGCGCAGGCATCGCCGCAGGCGATCATGGAGTATCGCCGCAAGCTTCAGGAGTACCAGGAGGCGCGCGCCGCCTTCGAGCAGGACGCCAGCGCCTATTGGGGTGCGATCGCCGACAAGCGGCGCGGCCGCAATGCCAAGCGCCGCGATCGCGTGCAGATCACGCTCGACGATTACGTGCTGCAACAGCCGCCGGTCTATGAGGGGCCGAAGCGGCCGGTCAATCCTGCGCCGGAAGAAGAGGGCGGCAAGCCGCCGCGTCCGACGAAAACGCTGCCGGTGGCGGCGGATCTGGTCCGGGCGGCGGCCGAGCATTTCCAGTTCGCGCCGCAGCGGCCGACCTCGGAGGTCGAGTTCAAGCGCGCCTATGCGCGTTACGCGCGCGCCGCAGGGCTGACGCCGGAGCAGGCGGTGCGGGTCTATTCGTTCGAGACCGGCGGCACCGGCAATTACGACGTGCAGGCGGGCATCGAGCATGGCGGCAAGCGCGCCATCTCCACCGCGATGGGCTACAACCAGCTGCTCACCACCAACACCGTCGAGCTATTGGCCGAGCAGGGCCATGAATTCGTGCGCGACCTGACCGAGCGGGTGGCGCGGACGCAGGGGCCGGCGCGCAAGGCGATGGAGCACAAGCTCGCGGTGCTGAAGAAGATGGTCGCGTTCACGCGCACCGTGCCCGACGACTGGTCGGCGCATGCGCGGCTGGCCGACACGCCGCAAGGCTGGGCGTGTCACGCCATGGTGCTCGACATCGATGTCGGCCCGATGCTGCAAACCCACAAGCTGCTGACCTCGGTGATCTTCGCGCGCAACAAGGGCTACAGCCGGCCGCTGACCGCGGCCGAGCTCGAGATGATGAACCTGACCGGCGACGGCACCGGGCTCGACATGGTGACCATGCCGCAGGCGATGCGCGAACAGGTGCCGACCGCGAACTTCTTCCAGCGCTCGGGCTACGAGCGCAACCCGGTCGCGATCCGCCACAACACGGTGGCGAGGCTGCTCGCCGTCACCAACGAGCGGATGGACGTCAACAGCAACAAACCCGGCGCCAGGGAATTGGCCGCCGCGTTCTGAACTCTGCCGAAAACCGTCAGAGTATTTCCGGTTCTGATTGAATCAGGACCGGAGCCCGAGACGCTTCTCTCGATGCGTTTACATCACGCGAACCGGCCTCAACTTCGCTCGAAAGCGCTCTAATTCGAGCCGAACATGAACTTTCCGCTGCCTTCGAGATAGGGACCGGAGCGCATGTAGAGCTGGCCGTTCTGGCCGATGAAGAACAGCGTCCCCTTCGGCACCTTCTTGGCGCCCTTCAGCAAGGTGCCGGCATTGTTGGTCCCCATCTTGTAGGCCCAGGTCTTGCCGTCCTTGTCATAGGCGTAGCCCATGTCGGACTTCAACTCCCAGGGCGCGGCTTCCTGCGCGAATGCATATGTCGTCATCGCGGCAAGGGTTGCGGTCGTAAAAAAGGTCTTGGTCAAAAAATGCGTCATGATCCCTCCGGCCGAAAAACGGCGTCGTCCCCACGCTTTTGAACAAATCACGAACGCCATTCGCGCGTCAATACGACAATCAGTCCGACCGCTCACGGAGAACGGCGACTTTGTGATTTCCCGCATCAAGCTTGGCGACTATCTTCGCGTTACCGTCTACAAACGCTTCGATTGCCGGAAGCACCACCTTGGGATGATCAGGATGAACCACGTCATGAAGATCGGTATCGGTGTCGCTCTGTCATTCGTGGCGCTGGCGTCAGTCGCGCAGGCGGATGAGTTCAAGCTATCCAACAACCAGCGGATCTCCTGCAGCCGTGGCCTGTCCGCCGGCAAGCTCAAGACGTCGACCTGCAAATCCTACGCTTATTTGTTCAACGTCAAGACCTCGGAGTACTTCCGCTGCCAGGTGTCGCTGGCGCTGACGCAGGACAACAAGGAGGTCATCAACGTCCAGGCCGACGGCAGCTGCACCAAGAAGCCGCGCATCTTCGAGACCGATGGCAATTATACGTTCGACGCCACCGAGACCGAGCCACCGAACACCAACTCGTTTTTCGGCACCGGCGGCTATGCGATCTGGGCAAGCGACACCACCACCCAGAAGATCCGTGGCTGCATCACGATTTCTTCCGGCCTCGGCTCCGACATCTCGAAATGCCTCGACATGACGTTTCAGTGACGGTGAGGGCGGCGTCTGTCTCTTATACACATCTAGATGTGTATAAGAGACAGGGAATGCGATCTGGGCAAGCGACACCACCACCCAGAAGATCCGTGGCTGCATCACGATTTCTTCCGGCCTCGGCTCCGACATCTCGAAATGCCTCGACATGACGTTTCAGTGACGGTGAGGGCGGCGTGACGCGCAAGCTGCGCCCGGCCTCGCTGTGCCGCTCCTGGCTGTTTCTCGAAGGCGCCAACGAGCAGGTGCTGCAACACGCCGCCGCCAGTGGCGCCGACGTGCTGATACACGAGCTCGAGGACTTCACCCCGCCATCGCTGCGCCCAAAGGCGCGGGCGCTGGCGGCCGATCTCTACGCGGCCTGGCGCGACCAGAGCGTGGTGGTCGCGGTCCGCGTCAACCCACTCGATCAGGACGGCATGGATGACCTTGCCGCCGTGATGCGCGGCGGTCCGGATATCGTCGCGTTGCCGAAGGTCGCCGAGCCGCACCATGTCGCCCGGCTCGACGAGGCGGTGACGCGGTTCGAGCGCGACTACGGCATCGCCGAGGGATCGACGTCGCTGTTGCCGAACATCGAGTTCGCGCGCGGCCTGGTGCAGACCGGGGCGATCGCGGTGGCGAGCCGGCGCACCATCGGCTGCCTGATGGCGTCGGAAGATCTCGCCGCAGATCTTGGTGCCGAGCGCGGCAGCGATGGCCTCGAGCTCGCCTACGCACGGCAGCGCTTCATCGTCGAATGTCGTGCCGCGGGCGTCGTCGCGGTCGATTGTCCCTACACCTGGAGCGATGCCGACGGCGTCGCGCGCGACACCGCCTGGGCGCGGCGGCTCGGCTACACCGCAAAGAGCCTGGTCGATCCCGCGCATGCCGCCATCGTCAACGGCGTCCTCACGCCGGGCGCGGATGCGTTGCGCGAGGCGGGCAGGATCGTGGCCGCGTTCGAGGCGGCGCGGACGCAGGGCCTTGGCCGCGTCGAGCTCGACGGCTCGCTGCTTGAAGTGCCGACCTATTCCAACGCGAAACGGCTGATCGCGCGCGGCGAAGCGCTGCGCACGATCGATCGTGACACGGAGACCTGACGCGCGGTGTCGCGTCAGGACGCCGATTCTTTTTCCGAGAAGTGCATGCGCGAGCGGGCGAACTTCTTGACGCCCATCGGCTTGCCGAACAGATAGCCCTGGACCTGATCGAAATCCATGTCGTGCGCGGCGAGAAAATCCGCGCGGGTCTCGATGCCCTGGGCCACCACCTGCGCGTCGCTGTCATGGGCGAGCTCCACGATCCGCCGGCACACGGTCTGCTTCAGCCGCTGATCCGCGCAGCCGGTGACGTATTGATGGTCGACCTTGAGCTGGACGAAGGGGAAGTTCGGCAGTCCGAGCAGCGACGGCCAGTTGGCGCCGACATTGTCGATCGAGATGCCGATGTTGTGCAGCCCCACGCGACGCGCGACATCGGTCGCCAGCTCCAGATTGTCGACCACCTCGGTGCTGTCGATCTCGATCAGCAGGCCGCCGAACGCGGCGTGATCCGGCATCCGGCGGCACAGTTCGCGCACCGCGTCGTCGTCGGCGAGGAACGAGATCGGCAGATTGATCGAGAGATTGACCGGTCCGATCTGCTCCAGCAGATAGCGCCAGTCCTCGATCGCGCGATCGATCACGAACTCCGACAGCGCATGGAAATGCGGATCGCCTTCATCGGGAATGAAATAGGCCGGCGGCACCACGCCCCAGGCCGGATGGCGCATCCGGATCAGCGCCTCGGCGCCGCTCGGAACCAGCGTCCGGAGATGGATTTTCTGCTGATACCACAGCTCCAGCCAGCCGGCCTTCAGCGCTTCGGGCACGTCCACCGCGGGGCTCGGCGCGGGCTCGAGCGGCAGCAGTGACGCCAGGCTGTCACGCAGGGTTCCGGCACTGAACGGGGTCGACAGCGCCGGCAGCATGGCGATGCCATATTCATCGCCGATCTGCCGGACCGCCTTGACGATGATCGAGTCCGGTTGCCCGATCACGAGGACCTTGCCGCCGTAGTCCTTTCTCACCAAAGTCTCGAGAATTTTACTGACTTCGATGCCGTCCACGGAGACGCCGAGCACCAGAAGATCGGGCCGTTCCGCATCGAGAACGGCGTCGAGTTCCAATGCCTGACTGCATTCACTGGTGATGAAGCCGAGGTCTTCCAGGGCCTCTGCGAGGAAGGTTCGAAGGTGTTTTTTGCTGTCCGCAATGCATGCGCGCGGGGTCAGCTTGCGATGTCCGAACCAGCCGGCCCGTGTGTGTGCGATGTGACTGATGTGATTCATGCCCCGCCTTGTCCGTAGTTACCCCGGCCTGACTCGTACATCCTGGAGCGGCGGCAATCATGGAATTTTCTGGTTCATACATTGATTGGCTCGCTAACCTTAAAGGATTCAATTCGAATCAAATGATGCTGGAATCGCCGTGTTTCTCCGCTGTCACGGGTGCAACAAATGCGTCATCCGACGTTCATGCGCGCGATCGAGCTGAATTCGAACGCGGGAAAAAAGCGCGCCGCGCATGTCTCATCGGGGGACGGCGTTAATGACTGTGTTGTCGCGCCAACGCCGGCGCCGAATTGCATCATTGTCGGACATCGGATCGCTTTCACGCGAGGTGATCCGTCGAATCGTCGCGGAGTTGCGACGGCGAATCGGATCACCGGTCGCGCGATGCCGACGCAGCACGCGTAACGTCGCGGTCGCCACTCGCAACGTCTCCGGCATCAAGGCACGGTCGCCGATTGACCTCGAGACCTCGTCCCAGCGAGCGCCCGATGCATTGGCACGGCTGCAAGTAATACCTCGCGGCGTGATGGCCCATCTCCCAACCCGCTTGCGCGCAGAGTTCCCGTATCGGCCACGCGATGCGGCCTTCGGGATTTCAGTCACGTATGCGTCATTTGGATAGGTTGACCCGGCGGGGGTGTCCGGCCAATTTCCGGCCGGCTTAGGGGAGAATAATGCTCATGAATTCAAGGTTGATGGCCGCTGCGATCGTGGCAGCCAGCGTTTTGTCGGCGCCCGTCGCGCAGGCCCAGCAGTTCATCAATGTGCTGACCGGCGGCACCTCCGGGGTCTACTATCCGCTCGGCGTCGCGATGGGGAAGATCTACGGCGAGAAGATTGCTGGCGTGAAGACCCAGGTGCAGGCGACCAAGGCTTCGGTCGAGAACCTGGTGCTGTTGCAGCAGGGCCGCGGCGAGATCGCCTTCACGCTCGGCGATTCGCTGAAGGCCGCCTGGGAAGGCGACGCTGAGGCCGGCTTCAAGACCAAGCTCGACAAGCTGCGCACCATCGGCGCGATCTATCCGAACTACATCCAGATCGTCGCCACCGCCGAAAGCGGCATCAAGACGCTGGCCGACCTCAAGGGCAAGAGCCTGTCGGTGGGCGCGCCGAAGTCCGGCACCGAGCTCAATTCGCGCGCGATCCTCGCGGCCGCCGGCATGAGCTACAAGGATCTCGGCAAGGTCGAGTATCTGCCGTTCGCCGAATCGGTCGACCTGATGAAGAACCGCCAGCTCAACGCCACGCTGCAATCGGCAGGCCTCGGCGTCGCCTCGCTGAAGGATCTCTCGACCTCGAGCGAGATCAACGTCGTCGCCGTGCCGAAGGAGACCGTCGACAAGATCGGCCCGCCCTTCGTTTCGGTGATCATCCCGGCCAATACCTATACCGGCCAGGACAAGGATGTGCCGACCGCGGCGGTCGTGAACTACCTGGTCACCTCCAGCGCGGTGTCGGACGACCTCGCCTATCAAATGACCAAGCTGGTCTACGAATCGTTGCCGGAACTCGCCAACGCGCATGCGGCGGGCAAGGAGATCAAGCTCGAGGCCGCCGCGACCGGCAGCCCGGTGCCGCTGCATCCCGGTGCGATCCGCTATTACAAGGAAAAGGGCTTGATCAAGTAAGGCCGGTTGCGTTTCGAGGATGGATGGCCGGGCTTGACCCGGCCATCGATCTTTCTAAAGACTCTGATTTTCGATGGATGCGCGGGGCAAGCCCGCGCATGACGTGCGAGGGGCGCGGTCGCGGCACGACGCAGGTGCCCGGACCTCGTAGGCACGCCGGGGGACTGATAGATGCAGCAGCAGGCTGGGGGCGTTGAGCCCGTCAAGGTCGAATTCGACAATTTCGAGCATGGCTTTCCGGAAGGTTTCGGCCCCGGCGCCTGGGGGCATCTGGCCTATGCCATCGGCCTCGCCTTCGCGGTGTTCCAGCTCTATGTCGCGGCCTTCAACTATTTGCCGAGCCAGGTGGTGCGCGGCGTCCATGTCGGCTTCCTGATCCTGTTGACCTTTGGCCTGATCGGCAATTTCACCGCCAAGACCGCGTTCGGCCGCGCGGTGAGCTGGATCGTCGGCGCGAGCGGCTTCCTCTGCGGCCTCTACCAGTGGATCTTCTATGCCGACCTGATCGCCCGTGACGGCGATCCGACCCACATGGATCTCGCGGTCGGCACGCTGCTCGCTATCCTGATCTTCGAGGGCACGCGGCGGCTGATGGGGGCGGCACTGCCGCTGATGTGCGGCGCCTGTCTGCTCTACTGGTTCTTCGGGCAGTATCTGCCGTCGCCGTTCAACCATCGCGGCTACGATTTCGACCAGATCGTCACCCATCTCTCGTTCGGCACCGAAGGCTTCTACGGCGTGCCGATCTACGTGTCGGCGACCTACATCTTCCTGTTCATCCTGTTCGGCTCCTTCCTCGAGCGCGCCGGGATGATCCAGCTCTTCACCGATGTCTCGCTCGGCCTGTTCGGGCGCACCCGCGGCGGCCCCGCCAAGGTGGCGGTGTTCGCTTCCGGCATGATGGGCACGATCTCCGGCTCCGGCGTCGCCAACGTCGTCACCGTCGGCCAGTTCACGATTCCCCTGATGATCAAGTTCGGCTATCGCCGCGCCTTCGCCGCCGGCGTCGAAGCCACCGCCTCGATGGGCGGCCAGATCATGCCGCCGGTGATGGGCGCGGTCGCCTTCATCATGGCGGAGACGCTCGGCGTGCCCTATTCGGAGATCGTCAAGGCCGCCGTGATTCCGGCGATCCTGTACTTCGCCTCGGCATTCTGGATGGTGCATCTGGAAGCCGGCAAGCATGGCCTCGTCGGCATGAAGCGCTCCGAGATCCCGAGCGCCTGGAAGGCGCTGGTGGCGCGCTGGTACCTGGTGCTGCCGCTTGCCGCGCTGGTCTACATGCTGTTCGAGGGTTTCACGCCGCTCTATGCCGGCAGCATGGGTCTCGCGCTGACGGTGGCGCTGATCCTCGGCGCCAGCATCACGCTCGGCGTCTCCAACACCGTCGTGCGCTACATCTTCTGGATCGGGCTGGCGCTGGTGGTCGCCGCGGTGTCGCGCCACGGGCTCGAGATCGTCCCGGTCATCGGCGTCGTTGCCGGCCTCATCGCGATCGCCGCGATCACGCGCGGCGGCCGCGCCACGCTCAGGGCCTGTCGTGACTCGCTCGCCGACAGCGCCAAGTCGGCGCTGACGGTCGGCATGGCCTGCGCCATCGTCGGCACCATCATCGGCATGATGACGCAGACCGGCGTCGGCACCATCTTCGGCAGCTGGATCATCGGGCTCGGCGACAAGAGCCTGTTCCTGGCGCTGATCATGACGATGTTGCTGTCGATCCTGCTCGGCACCGGCATCCCGACGATCCCGACCTACATCATCACTGCCGCGCTCGCCGCCCCGGCGCTGGCCAAGCTGGGGGTGCCGCTGATCGCAAGCCACATGTTCGCGTTCTACTACGGCATCATGGCCGACCTCTCGCCGCCGGTGGCGCTCGCGGCATTGGCGGCGGCGCCGATCGCCAAGGAGAACCCGGACAAGATCGGCTGGGAGGCGATGCGGATCGCGCTTGCCGGCTACGTCATTCCCTTCATCTTCGTTTATTCGCCGGCCTTGATGTTGCAGGGCGGGGACCCGATGGCCGCGCAGCTCGGCTTCTACGGCGCGGTGGCGCTGGCGAGTTTCAAGGCGCTGGTGGCGATCGCGCTGTTCGGCATCGTCGCGATCGGGTTCCTGTTCACGCGGCTGAGCTGGATCGAGATCGCGGTCGCGTTCGGCGCCGCGCTCTGCCTGCTCGGCGATTTCCAGTTCTCGGATACGGCGGGCTTCACGCTCGCCGCCGCTGTCGTGCTGTGGCAATGGCGGCGACGTCCGCGCGATGCGGTGGCCGCAGCTTGAGCCTCTGCCTTGCCTCCGCAGGGGTCGTGAAGACGCTGCAGGTCGCGGCCTTCACGCTGGCCTGGACCCATTCGATCGAGAAGACCGCATGGCAGGAAGACTGGCTGGTCACGCCCGCCGGGCTCACGTTGCAGCAGGCCCGCATCAAGGGCACTGGCGCCGGCATGGAGCCGCCGCCGGAGGCACGCCTCGTCGACGGCTGGTTTCAATGGTCGCCGCAGCCCGTGCCGAGGGCCGAGGTCGTGCTCGGCAATTCCGGCGCTGCCGGCGAATGGCACCTGTGCGCGGCGGGACGCTGCCAGACGCTATCGGAGATTTTCCGGCATCCGATCGGTGCTAATGTCACCACGATGAGAGCTTGCAACGATCGATAGCCCGCATGAGCGGCGCGATATGCGGGAACACCGCCCCGGATATCGCGGCGCTCATCCGGCTACGATCGTCACAACGACAAACGGGAGAACGACCGATGGATCGGCTCAAGGGCAAGGTTGCGATGGTGGTCGGCGCGGGCTCGATCGGGCCGGGCTGGGGCAATGGCAAGGCGACCGCCGTCACCTTTGCGCGCGAGGGCGCCAGCGTGTTCTGCGTCGATCGCAACGGCGCCGCGGCCGAGGAGACGGTCAAGATCATCACCGAGGAGGGCGGCAAGGCCGCCGCTTTCACCGCCGATGTCTCGCGCGCCGCCGAGGTCGAGGCGATGGTCGCGGCCTGCCTGAAGGCCTATGACCGTATCGACGTGCTCGACAACAATGTCGGCATCGCCGAGGTCGGCAGCGTGGTGGAGGTGGCGGAAGCCGAGTGGGACCGCGTGTTCGCGGTCAATCTCAAGAGCGCCTATCTGTCGATGAAGCACGTCATTCCGGTCATGATCAAGCAGGGCGGCGGCTCGATCATAAACATCTCCTCGATCGCCTCGATCCGCCACACCGGCGTGCCTTATGCCAGCTACGGCGCCAGCAAGGCGGCGATGAACCAGATGACGCGCTCGACCGCGGTCGAGTTCGCCTCGAAACATGTCCGCGTCAACGCGATCCTGCCCGGGCTGATGAAGACGCCGATGGTGGCGCATTCGGCGGGGCTGGCGCAAAGCTACGCCAAGGGCGATGTCGAGGCGATGTGGCGCGCCCGCGACGCGCAGGTGCCGATGGGCCACATGGGCGATGCCTGGGACGTCGCCAATGCCGCGCTGTTCCTGGCGTCAGACGAATCGAAATATGTCACCGGCATCGAGCTCGTGGTCGACGGCGGTATCACCTCGAAATCGGGCGCGTGAGCGCGGCTACGCCTCGACGCTGAGCTCGGCGCGGCAGGGAGCCAATAATTGACAAAAGTGAATGAGGACAAGATTTCCGCCTCTCGACAGGGCGGCGATTCAGAAATGGTTTTGGTGCCTCGCATTCCTACTAAGGAAACGCTTAAGGCAGCGCGGGCAGAAGACGCGGCCCCGTGTTTAGGCTTCAATGATCGAGCCGCAATTATCCAGTCAGCATAGGGAACCAAACGAGCGGTAAGGGCTGATTGCCCCTGAGACGATAGTGCAGAAATCTGTCCATGATTGTCCATGCGCGTCGTCTGGACTCATGCACCGTTCTTGCAACAACTGCGATTTGATTCCCGTGTCGGGGCGCAAAAGAATTCTTGGTAACGTATTCTACGTAGGGCTGGCTCACATTGAGAACCTTTTGCATGAGTTCCCATGCCTTTTTTCGTTCGTCACTTTTTTCGGTAGGTCCAGCAATAAGAACGCGGATAGTTTCCACCGCTCTCGCGGTGTTGATTAGGCATTGAGTGACGATGACGTTGGCAATCACCAGATCATTTAAGGCCGACATGATCGCAGGCTCTATCATGATTAAATTCGCGACGCGTGAAAACCGTTCGTCTTGCCCGAAGGAAGTGCAGACTGGCTTAAGGATCGGGTCTGCTAGGGCAAATCCATCTTCCACTCCCTGATCGTTAATCCACCTATCTATGATGGTGATTGCGCCAGCGCCCATCTGAAATGCGATCAAGTCGACGAGCCCCTGCACGATCAGAAGACACTGTTGCCAAAGTTCATAGGGGTGCGCCGGCGTCCGATTATCAAAGTAGCATAAGACTTCGATCGCAGAATCGACGATGCTAATATGGTACTCGGCCTTGAACTGACCAGTCGATTCAATGAAACTTATGGGCGCTTGATTTTGGATTGAAAGTTTTATTCCGGTAGGATGGACGCGTCCGAAAAACTTTACTTGATGAGGGGCGGTTGCCATATGTCACCTGAGGACGATCAAGCGCTAAATGCCACAAAGCGACTGATAGGAGATTTCGTGCGAGTGAAGCCGAAACCGCACGAAGAAATGAATATCTCCGGGAAGCGGTCTTCCAAGAAGAAGAGCGCGCTGGGAAAGTGAAAAACGAAAGGCCCCACCGAAACTACTCGGTGAGGCCTTTTTAGGGGTTGCCTAACGGTCCTTCGTAGCCCGTTCACATTCCCCCGTCGGTCCCCGAGGGGATAGAGTTTTAATATGGCGTTGGAACTGCTGCTAGGCAAGGTCCAAAGCGTGCTTCATTCCAACCGCGATGCGTTCCATATCCTGATCGTCGATTGACTCCAATTGGTTAACGCCGCCAATCTGGACGTTATCTAGCCGTGCATGGGACATGCAGCTAATTACGTCGCAAAGCGCCCATGTGGGTTCTGTGAGGCATGCATACTTGGTGGCCGGGAACGGAACGTGTGCTGGCTTAATCTCGATTGGCTGCGTTGCCGAGAATGGAATTACCAAGCACCGCCCCGGGCCTTGACCGTGTCGATGGTTGTATGATCGCGGAGAGATAACAACCACTCGGCGCCCCTTCGTCATTTCAGGATGGATGCGCGCTAGATCAAAATTACAAATAAGAATACGCGCCCGCGGCGGTACAAAAGGTATAGGCATTTCACCCCCCGTACCAAGAGATTATACAGTTTCTACTTGGAGTCGAGCCGTCTTCTCTATGCAATGAATCACTTGCAGCCTGTTTTGGGCGGCTAACCTTGGTTAATCGGCCGGTACGTCAGGCGCTTGCCCTCAGTACCTTTGAGAGCATTTGCCGTCTGTTCCCCATCGGTGACGCCAAGGCTAGAATGATTGTTGTAGCGGAAATCAAACTCCTTCAGATGAGCCTCAAAGCCTTCGCGGCCTTTTCCTCGTCGTAGAATTCAGGGCTCTGAAAACGGCTTTGGTCATCGAGATACTCCGATGGTTCCGTTATACAGAATCTATCCACTTTTGTAAAGGATGTATTACTCTCCGGGAGAGGGAGCGCAGTGCCGTCGCGGCGACGATTCAACCCAATCTCTTCACGCTTACACCTCGGCGCTGAGCTCGGCGCGGTCGAGTTCCTCCTCGACCAGATGGAACGCGTCGTCGCCGATCGCCTCGGTGCGGCGCAAACCGAGCAGTGCCTGGCGCGCGGCGGCAATGGCGCGGCGCCGCAGCGGATCGGCCGGCAGCTCGCGCGAACTCAACCCGCCATCGGTCTCGGCGCGCAGCAGCACGGCGCGGTATTCGAGCCGCAGGATCTCGGCTTCCTCCGACGGATCGGTTTCGATCGCCTCGAGCGCGGCACGAAAGGCGATGCTGCGGGCATGCGCCGCCTCGCGCCCGACCGGATCGTCGTCATCGAAATTCAGCGCCAGGATCAGCGGCCGCAAGGTCAGGCCCTGGATCACCAGCGAGCCGAGCACCACGGCAAACGCCGTCAGCAGGATCAGGTCGCGATACGGAAACCATTCGGGCAGCGCGAACGCCGCCGCCAATGTGACGATGCCGCGCATGCCGCACCAGGACACGATGAAGCCGCGCTTCAGGGTCGGCACCGCCTCCACCACATCGGCGGGCAGCAGATGGCGCGCCTTCAGCGTGCGCAGCAGCGCGCCGTACGGCATTACCCAGAGGATGCGGGCGAGGATCACCACGGCGAGGATCGCGGCCGCGAAGCTGCAATATTTCCACCGCACCTCGGCGTCGAGGTCCGACCAGATCGGGCGCAATTGCAGGCCGATCAGCATGAAGGCCAGCACGTTGAGCACGAAGACCACGGTTTCCCACACCGCATAGGACGACACGCGCAACCGTGCCGAGGTGCGCGCCGGCGCGGTGCGGGCGATGGTGATCGCATAGGCGATGATGGTGAGGATGCCGGACAGCCCGAGATGCTCGGCGATTATCCACACCATGAAGGTGCCGCCGAACTGGGTGATGATCGCGCTCGGCGCCTCGGTGACGCGGCGGGTGATCATCATCCAGACCTGCGCAAACAGGTAGCCGGCAGCGAGGCTCCCGACCAGCGCGATCGTGATCGATGGCACGAACTCGCGGATCTTCATGTGCTCGGCGGCGACCAGGCCGACCGCGACCCGATAGATCAGCAGCGCGCTGGCGTCGTTGAGCAGGCTTTCGCCCTCGAGGATCTTCTGGATCCGGTAGGGCAGCTTGACCTGGCGCAGGATCGCGGTGGCGGCGGCGGCGTCCGGCGGCGCTACGATCGCGCCAAGCGCAATCGCAACCGGCCATGGCATGTCCGGCCGCAGCCAGCGCGCGACCACGGCGACCGCCGTCGTCGTGACGCCGACCGCGACCACGACCAGCGTCGAGACCGGCAGCCAGTTGTTGCGGAGATCGCGCAGCGAGGTGTCGAAGGCGGCGTCGAGCAGCACCGGTGCGACGAACAGCGCCAGCGCCAGTTCCGGTTCCAGCGCCCAGGTCGGCGCCCACGGCAGCAGCGTCAACAGCACGCCGCCGATTGCCAGGAAGGTCGGGTAGGGCACCTTGATCCGCCGCGCAAGCGCCGACAGCGCCACCGCTGCGAGCAACAGGCCGATGATCCATTCGAATGTCAGCAAGGCGAACCCCCGGATGCGGCTCCGAATGCGGTTGCAGGTGCAGCCGATCGTCGCAATTGACGTATAATCCAGCGTGTGGTTTTGCGGCAAATGGCGTGCGGCCGGCAACGGGAGACCGGCGGGCCGCGCATCGAAGAGGACGTTGTCTCGGTGATCGACATGCGACGCAATTCTGCAACTCTGGGCGCGGCGCTGGTCTGCGTATGGTTCTCGGCCGGCGTTGCGTGCGCGACGAGCAGCGAGCCCGGCAAGGATGTGCAGGCCGATCCCGGCCCCTGCGTCGCGGCGGCTGCGGCGGCGGATGACGACAAGACCATCGAGGTCTGCGGCGCGCTGATCGACAATGAGAAGACCGCGAGGCCGGATCGGATCAAGGCCCTGACGGCGCGCGCGGGCGCCTATGACCGCAAGCAGATGATCGATCGGGCGATCGCCGACTACGACACCGTGCTCCGGCTCGATCCGTCGCTCGCCGATGCCCACAATGCGCGCGGCGAGCTGTGGCGCCGCAAGGGCGACCGGCCGAAGGCGATTATCGATTTCGGCGCGGCCGTCAAGCTCGACCCGAACCATGCCGCTGCCAAGGCCAACTACAAGTCGCTGTCGCTGGAACTGGAGCGGATCGGCGCGATGATGGCGGTCGCCGGCAAGCCGAGCTTCGATTGCCGCAAGGCGCGCCGCCCGGTGGAAAAAGCAATCTGCGCCAATCCCGAGCTCGCCGATCTCGATCGCGAGATCGGCGCATCGACCTTTCGCGCGGTGCGCGAGGCAAAGGACCCGCGTCAGGCCCGCGAGTTGCAGCGCGCGCAGGATCAGTTCATCGTCCGCCGCAATGCCGAATTCGGCAAGCCGGGCTACGATCTGCAAAAAGCAATGCGCGAGCGGTTGCAGCAGATCAACGGGGTCGACGGCTATTAGTGCTAACGTCGGTGAGTTTGCGGCTTGAATTATCGGTCGAGCCCATGACAATGACCGCCAAAGATGACGAACCATCCGTGTTCGTCATGCCCGGCCTTGTGCCGGGCATCCACGTCTCTCTTTGCTTCGGCTTCGAAAGACGTGGATGGCCGGGCCAAGCCCGGCCATGACGCGAGGGATGCACTGGGAGAAACGCGATGAACATTCAGCAGAGCCGGTATCATGAGGTGTATGCCCGCTCGCTTCGAGACCCCGAGGGCTTTTGGGCGGAAGCGGCGCGCGAGATCGACTGGATCGAGCCGGCCAAGAAGATCTACGATCCATCCACCGGCGCCTATGGACGCTGGTTCACCGGTGCAGTGGTCAACACCTGTTACAATGCGCTGGATCGCCACGTCGCCGGTGGCCGCGCCAGCCAGGTCGCGCTGATCCACGATTCCCCGCTCACCAACACGATCACCAAATTCACCTATGCCGAGCTGCTGAAGGAAGTGCAGGCGCTCGCCGCGGTCATGCAGGATTTCGGCGTGGCCAAGGGCGACCGCGTCATCCTCTATATGCCGATGGTCCCGGAAGCCGTGGTCGCGATGCTGGCTTGCGCGCGGATCGGCGCCGTGCACAGCGTGGTGTTCGGCGGCTTCGCGGCGAAGGAGCTCGCGACCCGGATCGACGACGCCAAGCCGAAGCTGATCTTCTCGGCGAGCTGTGGCATCGAGCCCGGGCGCATCGTGCAATACAAGCCGCTGCTCGACGAAGCGATCCGTCTCGCCGGCACCAAGCCGGAGACCTGCATCATCCTGCAACGGCCGCAGCAGGCTTGCGAGCTCACCGCGGGCCGCGACCATGATTGGGCGACGCTGCGCCGTGCCGCGCTCGACGCCGGCAAGATGGCGCCCTGCGTGCCGGTCGCCGCCACCGATCCGCTCTACATCCTCTACACCTCGGGCACGACCGGAATCCCGAAGGGCGTGGTGCGCGACAATGGCGGGCATCTCGTCGCGCTGAAATGGTCGATGTACAATCTCTACGGCGTCAAGCCCGGCGAGATCTGGTGGTGCGGCTCCGACATCGGCTGGGTGGTCGGCCACTCCTACATCGTCTACGGCCCGCTGATCCACGGCGCGACCTCGATCATGTATGAGGGCAAGCCGGTCGGCACGCCGGATGCCGGCGCGTTCTGGCGCGTGATCWSSGAGCAYAAGGCGGTCGCCTTCTTCACCGCGCCGACCGCGTTTCGCGCGATCAAGAAGGAAGACCCCGAGGGCAAGTTCATCCGCAACTAYGATCTCTCCAGCTTCCGCACSYTGTTCCTCGCSGGYGAGCGCGCCGAYCCGCCGACCGTGGAGTGGGCCGARCAGCAATTGAAGGTGCCGGTSATCGATCACTGGTGGCAGACCGAGACCGGMTGGTGCATCGCCGGCAATCCGGTKGGSCTCGGCCAACTGCCGGTCAAGCACGGTTCGCCGACGGTGCCGATGCCGGGCTATCAGGTYGACATCGTCGACGAGGCGGCGAAGCCSGTSSCKGCSGGCACCATGGGCTCGATCGTGATCAAGCTGCCGATGCCGCCGGCCTGCCTGCCGACGCTGTGGCAGCAGGACGATCGCTTCAGGGAYGCCTATCTCTCGGAATTCCCCGGCTACTACAARACCTCGGAYGCCGGCTACAAGGAYGASGACGGCTATGTCTGGGTGATGGGCCGCACCGACGACATCATCAATGTCGCCGGCCACCGGCTCTCCACCGGCGGCATGGAAGAAATTCTGGCCTCGCATCCGGATGTCGCCGAATGCGCCGTGCTCGGCGTCAGGGATGCGATCAAGGGCGAGGTGCCGTGCGGCTTCCTGGTGCTGAAGGCCGGCGTGACCAAGCCGCCGGATCAGGTCGAGAAGGAAGTCGTGGCGCTGGTGCGCGACAAGCTCGGGCCGGTCGCGGCGTTCAAGCTCGCGATCACGGTGGCGCGGCTGCCGAAGACCCGTTCCGGCAAGATCCTGCGCGGCACCATCAAGAAGATCGCCGATGGCGAGCCCTGGACCATGCCGGCCACGATCGAGGACCCCAAGGTGCTCGACGAGATCGGCGAGGCGCTAAAGGGCAAGGCGTAGGTCGAACGTCTTGGCGTGCTTCGCGCGCATCCGGATCGACCACCCGTGTGGCACCCCTCTCCCTAACCCTCCCCCGCAAGGGGGGAGGGAACCCTTCCGCTATCGGCTCCCTCACGTCAGGTGAGCACGCGGGTCAGGCTCCCTCCCCCCTTGCGGGGGAGGGTGGGGAGAGGGGTGGCCCCGGGCGAGATGATCGATGAAGGCACCGACCGTGCAATCGAGCTACGCATCCGGAAGCAAAATGGCCTTGATTTTGATGGATTGCCGGGTCATCCCGGCGTCCAACGCCATGACGCCACGAGCTACGGACCCACAGATGCGATCCATTTCCGCACGCGCGCCCCTCGCATTGCTGCTCGCCCTGCCGCTGCTGGCAGGCTGCCTCGAGCGCGGGCGATCGCCGATCGCGGAGAGCATGGGCGACGACGATCAGTACTGCCAGGCGAATGGCAAGGTGGCGGTCGGCTCGCCCGAATATGTCGCCTGCCGCAAGGATCGCGACGTCCAGCGCCAGAACGCCGAAGCCCGTACCGATCGGCGGCAGCGCGATCTCGGCGAATACATGATGAACAATCCGGACCGGCACTAGGCGCCGCGGCTACGGCGCGGATCCCTAAGGAAGGCGAGCTCGCGGTGCAGCGTGACAGGATCGGCGAGCTCGACGGTTTGCGCGCGATCGCGGTCCTGATCGTCGTCATCTGGCACTATTTCGGAACGCCTGATGGTCCCGACGGCTGGCCGTGGAAATTGCTGCATGTCGGGCGTTTCGGCGTCGACCTGTTCTTCATTCTGTCCGGCTATCTGATCACCGACATCCTGCTGCGGCATCGCACGGCCGAGCGATATTACTCGGCGTTCTACGGCAGGCGCGCGTTTCGCATCTGGCCGCTCTACTATCTGATGTGCGCCGCCGCGCTGATCGGCTGGACTTTCTCGCTGAGCCCCGACCTGTTCGACACCAGGGGCGTGCCTGGCTGGCTGTATCTGTTCGGCTTGCAGAATTTCGGCATGGCCAAGGCGCAGACCGACGGCGCCTACTTTCTGGCCGTGACCTGGTCGCTTGCGATCGAGGAGCAGTTCTATCTGCTGTTTCCGTTGCTGGTCCGCAACGTGCCGCCGGAGCGACTGTTCGCGATCCTGCTGGTGCCGATCCTGATCTGCCCGATCGGGCGCCTGATCGACAGCGCGCTGCCGGACGCCTATGGCTGGTACGTGCTGCCGCAATTCAGGATCGATTCGCTCGCGATCGGCGCGCTGATCGCCTGGTGGCGGCTCTATCGCAAGCCGGATGCCGAGGTCTCCCGACGCGTCGCCGCGATCCTCAAATGGTCGAGCCTGTCGCTTCCATTGCTATGGCTGTTCGGCTGGAAGCGCTGGTCGGTGGCGTTCTCGCACACCCAGGTCGAGATCTTCTTCGGTGCGCTGCTGTTCGTCGTTCTGGAAAACCGTGGCTCACCAAAACTCGCGATCCTGCGCAGTTCGGTCGCGACCTTCTTCGCCAGAACCTCCTACGCGGCGTATCTCACCCACCACGTCATCGTCTATCTGCTGTTCGCCGTGCTGCATGAACCAAGAACGATCGAGAGCCTCGCCGGCATTTCGCTGACGTTCGGCGCATTTGTCCTGACGTTCGGGTTGTGCGCCCTGAGCTACCGCTACTTCGAGCGTCCGCTGCTCGACTTCGCGCACCGGCGCTTCTCGTTCGGCTGAGCGAAGGCCGCAAGCACCGCGTGCTGCAAACAAAAACGCGGCGGGTGGTCCCGCCGCGTTTGGCATTGCATTCTACGCGATGCGCGATCCGCGCTCACTCTTCCTCGTCGTCGGCCTTCTTGCCGCCGATCGTCTTCAGCTTGGCGAACACGGCATCGACGTTGAGGTCGTCATGCTTCTCGGCCGGCTGGTCGTCGAACTCGTCCTTGCGCGTGGTCTCGGAGGCCGGCAGCAGGGTGGCGCCGCCATAGACGGTCGTGGTCGGCTTCTCCTTGGCAGCGCGCTGCACCTCGAAATCGAGCTCGATCTGCGAGCACAGGCCGAGCGTGACGGGGTCCATCGGGGTCAGCGTCGAGGCGTTCCAGTGGGTGCGGTCGCGCACGCTCGCGATCGTGGTCTTGGTGGTGCCGACCAGACGCATGATCTGGGCGTCCTTCAACTCGGGGTGGTTGCGCACCAGCCAGAGGATCGCGCTSGGCCGCTCATGGCGGCGCGACACCGGGGTGTAGCGCGGGCCCTTCTTCTTGGCGGCGGACGGCAGCACCACCTTGCTCTCCTGGAGCCTGAGGCGGTARTTCTGGTCGCGCTCGCCGCGCTCGATCTCCTCGCGGGTCARCTGGCCGTTKGAAATGGGGTCCATGCCCTTGATGCCCTGRGCGGCGTCGCCGTCGGCGATGGCGCGGACTTCCAGGGGGTGCATTTTGGTAAAATCGGCCACCTGATCGAAGGTCAGGGCGGTATTATCGACCAACCACACGGCAGTCGCCTTCGGCATCAGCGGTGCGTTGCTCATGGCAAATCTCCTTTGTGCTTCGCCCACCTCTGTCGAGGCGAAGCTGGTAGTCATCGGCGATGACGGGAATTATGCCGCCTATATAAGCCCTCCGGGGGGAATGGCGCAATGGGCCAGCAAAATCGCCTTGACAGCGCCCGAAAGCAGCCCCAAGTCCTTACCTTAACTGGCCGTTCCCCGCCCGCCGGCGAGGGGTGATTCGGTCCCGAAATTTGCCCCGAGACAGCCTGATGTCAGCGAAAAAACCCGATCTCAGAATCGTGCTTTGTTCCCCCCGCGGCTTCTGCGCCGGGGTGGTCCGCGCCATCGACACGGTCGAACGTGCCCTCACGATTTATGGCGCCCCGGTCTATGTCCGGCACGAAATCGTCCATAACAAGTACGTGGTGGACAGCCTGAAGACCAAGGGTGCCATCTTTGTCGAGGAATTGTCCGAAATCCCCGATGAAACCAACGCGCCGGTGGTGTTTTCGGCTCATGGCGTTCCGAAATCGGTTCCCGCCGAGGCCAAATCGCGCAATTTCTTCTCGCTGGACGCGACCTGCCCGCTGGTGACCAAGGTCCACCGCGAGGCGGCGATCCATTTCAAGCGCGGCCGCGAGATCCTGCTGATCGGGCATTCCCACCACCCGGAGGTGGTCGGCACCCTGGGCCAGCTGCCCGAGGGCGCCGTGACCCTGATCGAGACCGCCGAGGACGCCAAGACCTTCATGCCGAAGGATCCCAACAACCTCGCCTTCGTGACCCAGACCACGCTGTCGATCGACGACACCGCGGAGATCGTGGCGCTGCTCAAGCAGCGCTTCCCGAACGTCAACGGTCCGCACAAGGAAGACATCTGCTACGCCACCACCAACCGCCAGCTTGCGGTGAAGAAGGTGGCGCCGGTGGTCGATGCSYTGATCGTGGTCGGCGCGCCGAACTCGTCGAACTCGCAGCGMCTGCGYGAGGTCGCCGAGCGCGAGGGCTGCCCGATYGCKATCCTTGCCCAACGRGCCAGCGACATCGACTGGGCGCGCTTCGAAGGCATCAAGAGCCTCGGCATCACCGCGGGCGCATCGGCGCCGGAAGTGATCGTCGAGGAGATCATGGGCGCTTTCGCSGAGCGTTACGAACTGCATGTGGAGACGGTCTCGGCCGCGGAAGAGAACGAGTTCTTCCCGTTGCCGCGTTCGCTGCGGCCCGACGCTGCCGCGGCGGAATAGACCATATGGCGGTCTACACCGACGTTGCCGCCGAAGACCTCGCGGAATTCCTCAAGAGCTACGACATCGGCGAACTGCTCTCCTACAAGGGCATCGCCGAGGGTGTCGAGAATTCGAACTTCCTGCTGCACACCAGCCAGGGCGCCTACATCCTCACGCTCTATGAGAAGCGCGTGGCGGAGGACGACCTGCCGTATTTCTGTCTCTTATACACATCTAGATGTGTATAAGAGACAGGCCGAGGGTGTCGAGAAYTCGAACTTCCTGCTGCACACCAGCCAGGGCGCCTAYATCCTCACGCTCTATGAGAAGCGCGTGGCGGAGGACGACCTGCCGTATTTCCTGTCGCTGATGGCGCATCTCGCCGCGCGCGGCGTGTCGTGCCCGCAGCCGGCGCGCAACCGCAAGGGCGAGGTCWMCAGCCGGCTCGCCGGCCGRCCCGCGGCGATCATCAACTTCCTCGAAGGCGTCTGGCCGCGGCGGCCGAACGTGGCGCATTGCKCKGGCGTCGGCGATGCGCTGGCCAGGATGCATCTCGCCGGCCGCGACTTTCCGCTGGTGCGCAAGAACCCGCTGTCGGTCTCCGGYTGGCGGCCGYTGTTCGATCTCGCCGCCGCGCGGGCCGACAGCGTGCAGCTCGGCTTGCACGACTTCATCGCSCGCGAGCTCGATCATCTCGAAGCCGCGTGGCCGAMCGATCTGCCGGTCGGCGTGATCCATGCCGACCTGTTTCCCGACAACGTCTTCTTCCTCGGCGACARGCTGTCSGGCCTGATCGAYTTCCCGTTCGCCTGCAACGACATCCTGGCYTAYGACGTCGCGATCTGYCTCAACGCCTGGTGCTTCGAGCCGGATCATTCCTTCAACGTCACCAAGGCGCGTGCGCTGCTCAAYGCCTATGGCCGCGRGCGGCCGCTGTCGGCKKCGGARGAGACCGCGCTGCCGCTGCTSGCGCGCGGYGCCGCGCTGCGYTTCCTGCTGACSCGGCTGGTCGAYTTCCTCAACGTGCCCGAGGGCGCGCTGGTGCAGCCGAAGGACCCGCTGGAATATGTCCGCAAGCTGCGCTTCCAGCAGAGCGTCGCTGCCATCAACGACTACGGCATCACGCCGGCGGGATGCGCGGCGTGAGCGACAAGCCGCATGTGATTGTCTTCACCGATGGTGCCTGCTCCGGAAATCCCGGACCGGGCGGCTGGGGCGCGATCCTGAGATTCGGCGATGTCGAGAAGGAATTGAAGGGCGGCGAGGCGCATACCACCAACAACCGCATGGAGCTGATGGCGGCAATCTCGGCGCTGGAGGCGTTGAAGAAGCCCTGCGTGGTCGACGTCACCACCGACAGCCAGTATGTCCGCCAGGGCATCACCGGCTGGATCCATGGCTGGAAGCGCAACGGCTGGCGTACCGCCGACAAGAAGCCGGTCAAGAATGTCGAACTGTGGCAGCGCCTCGACGCCGCATTGAAGCCGCATGAGGTGCGCTGGCACTGGATCAAGGGCCACGCCGGCCACGCCGAGAACGAGCGCGCCGACGAGCTCGCGCGCGAGGGCGTGGCGATGGCGAAGCTGAAGGGGTAGGGGGCGCTATCGCGCCGCGAACCGTCTGCGTAGCGTGGGTAGAGCGAAGCGAAACCCACGATCTCCATGCCCGGCACGAAGTTGATGGGTTTCGCTGCGCTCTACCTAACCTACAATTCCGCGGCCGCGGTGATCGCCATGCCCAAAACTGTCATCGCCCGCGAAGGCGGGCGATCCAGTATTCCAGAGACGGTGATGGCCGAAACGAGAGGCCGCGGCGTGCCAGGTCGCCCGGTCAAGCCGGGCGACGGCAGTGTGCCTGGGGCGTCGGCTCAGAGCTGGCCGAGCAGCGTGTCGCCGCCGGAGACTTCGACCTTGCCCGGAGCCGGCTCCTTGTTGAGCTTCTTCACCACGCCGTCTTCGACCAGCATCGAGTAGCGGTGGGAGCGGATGCCGAGGCCGTTGCCCGAGGCGTCGAGCTCCATGCCGATCGCCTTGGCGAAGTCGGCATTGCCGTCGGCGAGGAAGACGGCTTCGTCGCGCTGGTCGGTGTCGCGCTTCCAGGCGTTCATCACGAAGGCGTCGTTGACCGAGACGATCGCGATGGTGTCGACGCCCTTGTTCTTCATGGCGTAGGCGTTGAGGAAGATGCTCGGCAGGTGCATCTTGTGGCAGGTGCCGGTGTAGGCGCCGGGCACCGCGAACAGCGCGACCTTCTTGCCCTTGAAAATATCGTCGGTGGTTTTGACCTGCGGACCCTCGGCGGTCATCACGCGAAACTTGGTTTCCGGCAGCTTGTCGCCAACATTGATCGTCATCGGTATTCTCCCTCGGTGAAGCTGAATTGTCTTAAACCCGGCGGTTGGACGGCACAATACGACCTCGCGGGAGAACGGCAATCCCGGACCGCAGTCACCGTTCCGTCATCAGCCGGAAAACCCGCCGGCGTCGAGAAAGGCCTGTTCTTCCGTGGTCGTTTCGCGGCCCATCACCCGGTTACGGTGCGGGAAGCGGCCGAACCGGCGAATGATGTCGGCGTGGTCCTCGGCATATCTAAGGTTGTCAGGGTGGCAGTCATATTGCCGGAACAGCGCCACACAGCGTTGCTGGTCGTCGAGGTCCTCCGAATGCTCGAACGGCAGATAGAGGAATTCGCGCAAGCCTGGGTCGGTCCGCGCATCGATGCCGCGCGCGATGGCGCGGCCTGCCACCTCACGGGCCAGCGCATCGCTTGCAAAGGCCTTGGCGTCGCCTCGAAACAGGTTTCTCGGAAATTGGTCGAGCACGATGGTCAGCGCCAGCGCGCCGTCGTCGCTCGCCTCCCATGACGACATTTCGCCGGTAGCCGCTTTCTGCCAGGTGGCGAGGAAGCGGTTGCGGATTTCCGCATCGAAGGCATCGTCGCGCGTGTACCACCGATCGCGGCCAGCCTCGCGCCAAAAGGCAAGCACGTCGGCAGGCGTCGCGATGCGGGCGTCAGTCATGTCGATCCAACGCCCGCTCGTGATGTCGTCAGGCCGCGGCCTTCTTCTCGTCGCGCAGCTCGCGGCGCAGGATCTTGCCGACATTGGTCTTCGGCAGGTCGGTCCTGAACTCGATCTGTTTCGGCACCTTGTAGCCGGTGAGCTGGGTGGCGCTAAACTTGATGATGTCCTCGGCGGTGACGTTCGGGTCCTTCTTGACCACGAACGCCTTCACCGCCTCGCCGGACTTCGCATCGGGCACGCCGATCACGGCGCATTCGAGCACGCCGGGGTGGCTCGCGATCACTTCCTCGATCTCGTTCGGATAGACGTTGAAGCCGGAGACCAGGATCATGTCCTTCTTGCGATCGACGATCTTGGTGTAGCCCTTCTCGTCCATCACGCCGATGTCGCCGGTGCGGAAATAGCCGTCCGCGGTCATCACGCGCGCGGTCTCGTCCGGCCTGTTCCAGTAACCTGCCATCACCTGCGGGCCCTTGGCGCAGATCTCTCCGGCCTGGCCGAGCGGCAATTCGTTGCCGTCGTCGTCGCGGATCGAGAGCCAGGTCGACGGAACGGGAAGGCCGATCGTTCCGGAGAACTCCTCGATCGTGGCGGGATTGCACGTCAGGGTCGGCGACGTCTCCGACAGGCCATAGCCTTCCGACAACGAGATGCCGGTGACCTTCAGCCATTTCTCGGCGACCGGCCGTTGCGTCGCCATGCCGCCGCCATTGGCGATCTTCAGCTTGGAGAAGTCGAGCTTGTCGAAACCGGGTGTGTTCAACAGGCCATTGTAGAGGGTGTTGACCGCCGGGAAGAAGCTGACCTGGTACTTCGACAGCTCCTTGACGAAGCCCGCCATGTCGCGCGGATTCGGAATCAGCAGATTGGTGCCGCCGCACCGCATGCCGAGCAGATAGCAGGCGGTGAGCGCGAAGACGTGATAGAGCGGCAGCGCGCAGACGATGACCATCTGCTCGACGATCGGCGGCTTCACCAGCGCCGGCTGCAACCAGGCGTCGTTTTGCAGCACATTGGCCAGGATGTTGCGATGGAGCAGGGTCGCGCCCTTGGAGACGCCGGTGGTGCCGCCGGTATATTGCAGGAAGGCGACGTCATCGAGCGTCAGCGCTGGCTTGCTCATCTTCAGGCCGCGGCCGGCCGACAGTGCGTCGTTGAAGGGGACGGCACCGGGGATCGACCAGGCCGGCACCATCTTCTTCACCCGCCGCACCACCAGATTGACGATCACGCCCTTGAAGCCGAGCAGGTCGCCCATGCTGCCGACGATGACGTGCTTGACGGCGGTGTTGGGCAGCACCTTCTGCACGGTGGTGGCGAAGTTCTCCAGCACGATGATGGCTTCCGCGCCGGAATCCTTGAGCTGGTGCTCGAGCTCGCGCGGGGTGTAAAGCGGGTTGACGTTGACCACGGCAAAGCCGGCGCGCAGCACCGCTGCGGTCGCGATCGGATATTGCAGCACGTTCGGCATCATCAGCGCGACCCGCGCGCCCTTTTGCAGGCCCTTGCCCTGGAGATAGGCGCCGAGCGCGATCGACATCTCGTCGAGCTCGCGATAGGTGATCGCCTTGTCCATGCAGATGAACGCCTTGCGATCGGCGAACTTCCTGAAGCTCTCCTCGAGCAATTCGACCAGCGACGAATATTGCGTGACGTCGATATCGGCAGGCACGCCGGCCGGATAATGCTTGAGCCAGATCCGCTCCATAATGGTCTTTCCCTCTCTCAAATTTGCCTGATGTCCCGGATTGATTCCGGGTTTTCCGCGCCTTGGTTGCATTATTCTTGGCCGCGGTATTTCAAGCAGTATTGAGCGATGCCGCGGCCAATGGCAAGCCGCTGCGCGCTATCGACGCATTGGGGAGATCGGAGGGGTGACGCTCTGCTAGCCGGCCGGCTTGGCGTCAGCCTTGGGCTTGGCGTCAGCTTTGGGCTTGTCCGCGGCTTTCGGCTTCGCGGCCGGCTTTGCCGCCACCGGTTTGCCGGCGGGCTTTGCGGCGGCCGGCTTGTCCGCCGCCGGCTTCGCAGCTGCGGCATCCGGCTTGGCGTTGGCGTGACGCACCGGCTTGGCCGCCGGCTTGGAGGCGCTCTTGGCGTCGGCCTTGGCGTCATCAGCTGCGTCGGGCTTCTTGCCTGCGGCGCGGGCGTGCTTGCCCTTGGCGCGCTTGGCCGGCTGCATCTTCTCGGTGTCGGCGTCGACCGCGGCGATCAACGCGGCGCCGGTCTTGGTCGGCCCGGTATAAACCACGACCGGCTCGGACGCCGCGGCCGGCTGCGCCAGCATGTCGGCCGGCTTGGTCGGCATCGCGGCCTGGAGGCCGGAGGCGAAGAAGCTCGCGCCATTGTCGCCATTGGTGCTGGMGCCKCCGGCRYTGGCGACGGTGTCCTCRCCGTCCTCGTCGCTGGCGGGGCGCTTGTGCTTGGCGCCGCACATCTCCTCGCGCAGGTTCGGCGGSGTGGCRTCGATCGGCACCAGRTTGTCGACGGTGCCGAGCGAGGGCCGCAGCCAYGCCAGCCCGTTGCCGGCGAAGCCGCGATCSAGCARCTGCGCGGCGCGGATCGCGCGCATGCGGCCCGACGARGCGCCGAGCACCACSGCGATCAGCCGCTTGCCGTCGCGCGTCGCCGACGCCACCAGATTGTAGCCGGAGGCGCAGATGAAGCCGGTCTTGAAGCCGTCGGCGCCGGGATAGCGGCCGATCAGCTTGTTGAAGTTCTGGGTGACGCGGCGACCGAAGCGGATCGAGGGGATGTGGACGAAATACTCGTATTCCGGCAGGTCGCGGATGATGGCGCGGGCGAGGATCGCCATGTCGCGCGCCGAGGTGATCTGGCCGTCGGCAGGCAGGCCGTTCGGATTGACGTAGCTCGTCTGCGTCATGCCGAGCTTTTGCGCGGTCTGGTTCATCATGCCGGCAAAGCCGTCGATCGAACCGCCGACGCCTTCGGCCAGCACCACGGCCATGTCGTTGGCCGACTTCACCAGCATCATCTTCAGCGCGTTGTCGACGGTGACCTGGGTGCCGGGCCGGAAGCCCATCTTCGAGGGCGACTGCGACGATGCGGTCGGCGACACCGTGAGCAGCGTGTCGAGCGAAACCCGGCCGTCCTTGACCGCCTTCAGCGTGACGTAAGCGGTCATCAGCTTGCTGAGCGAAGCCGGATACCACGGCATCGTCGCRTTGTCGGCTTGCAGCACCTTGCCGGTATCGGCCTCGACCACCAGCAGCGCCTCGGCGTGCGCGATCTGCGGCGTTGCGATCGCGAGCATCGCGACGGCGAGAATCCATTTCAACGACGGGCGCAGCGGGCGAGGAAATTGCACGAGTCCGGTTCCGGTCCTTTGAGACCCGCCTTCTGGGAAGAGGAGGTCTTGCGATTGACGTTCGGGTTTCAAGCGTGTCCGGCGCCGCGTCGCGGCGATGCAAACCCTATACCGGCTTGCCAGCAGAGAACAGAGGCCGGCCAATTATATCGTGGACGAAATCGGCTGAATTTCGGCAGCCGCCTCAATTGGAAAGCCCGATTTATGGCGTCTCGATGCTGGTGCGCGCCTGCTCCTGCACCATGAACTGGGCACGCGCGAGATCGGCAAAACGGCCGCCTTTTGCGACCAGTTCATCGAAAGTTCCGCTTTCGATCACCCGTCCCTGGTCGAACAGCAGGATGCGTGTGGCGTAACGGATGGTCGAGAGGCGGTGCGCGATCACGAATGTGGTACGGCCCTTCATCACTTCGTCGAGAGCAGCGTTGACCTTGGCCTCGGTGACCGCGTCGAGCGCGCTGGTGGCTTCGTCGAGGATCAGGATCGGCGGATCCTTCAGCAGCGCACGCGCGATCGACAGCCGCTGGCGTTCGCCGCCGGACAGCATGCGGCCGCGTTCGCCGGCATGGGTGTCGAACTTCTTCTCGCTGCGCTCGATGAAATCCAGCGCCTGGGCGCGGGCCGCGGCGGTGCGCAGTTCCTCATCGGTCGCGTCCGGCTTGCCGACGCGGAGGTTCTCAGCGAGCGAACGATTGAACAGCAGCGCTTCCTGAAACACCACGCCGATGTTTCGCCGCAGCGCCGTCAGCTTCATCGCACGTATGTCCATACCGTCGATCTTGATGATGCCGGATTGCGGATCGAACGCGCGATGCAACAGCGCGATCGCGGTCGACTTGCCGGCGCCGGTCGAACCGACCAGCGCGATGGTCTGGCCCGGCAATGCGGTGAGGGTGAGATCCTCGATCGCCGGCCGCTTGCCGTCATAGGAGAACGAGACGTCGTTGAATTCGACGAGGCCCGACAACCGTCCGGGGTCGATCGCGCCGGGCCGGTCGCGCACCGCCGGCACCGCATCGAGCACGTCGAAGAATTCCTGCAACCGCGGCGCCTCCATGAACACATTGTTGATGAAGCTCACCACCTGCTCGAGCTTCTGGATCAGCATGGTGGCGAACGAGACGAACATCACGATCTCGCCGACCGTGGTCAGGCCCTCGTTATGCAGCGCGATGCCGACGGTGAAGATCGCGAGCACCGTGATGGTGGTCGAGGCGCGGGTAATTACCGAGACCAGCGCCCACCATGACAGCACCGGCATCTGCACCGCCAGCAGCTTGTCGGCGACATAGCGCAGGCCCTGCACCTCGGAATCGATCCGCACGAAGCTCTGCACCAGTGCGACGTTGCCGAGCGCGTCGGAGGCGCGCGCCGACAGGTCGCTGTAATAGGCCTCGACCTCGCTCTGCATGCCGTAGGTCTTGCGCACCACCAACGTGGTCAGCACCGTGAACACGACGCAGAGCGCGAACAACAGGATCGCGAGCCGCCAGTTGATGTAGAGCGCGAGCGGCAGCAGCACCACCAGCGACATGATCGCGGCGAAATGCTCGCGGAAGAAGCCGATCCAGAGCCGCCACAGCGCGTCGACGCCATTCAGCATCACCTTCATCAGCCGACCGGAATGAGTGCCGGAATGGAAGGTCAGCGGCAGTTGCAGGATGTGCTCGAAATAGCTCGTCAGCACCGCCTGACGCCGGCGGTGTGACAGCCGGTCGGCCTGCAACGCTACGATCGCGCTACAGCCGATCGTGAACAGGCCAAATGCCGCCCAGGCGCCAAGCAGCGGCCATGCCGAGGAGGTCGCGAACATTCCGGTGACCGGACGGCCCGACAGCACGTCGACGATCTTGCCGAACAACACCGGCTCGGCGAATTGCGCGCCGGCGAGCACCAAGTTGGCGGCGGCGAGGATCCAGCCGAGCCGCGCCTCCTTGCCGAGCAGTTCGAGGACGCGGGTATAGAGGCGAAGCATGGACATGCCGGCGGGACTCTCGAACAATGGTCGCCCGGTCAGGCGGGATACGATCTAATCAGGGTTCGCGATGCAGGGCCAGCGGTGACAGCGCGTCATGCTCAGGTGACGGTAATTGTGGCGAGCTGCTCCCTGCGCGGTCGTCCTGGCGAAAGCCAGGACCCATAGGCACCGAACTTGATCGTGAGTGGGATAGTGGCCCCGGCGTCGCGCAACAACAAACGGCCGGGGTAATGGGTCCTGGCCTTCGCCAGGACGACGCTGAACACTTGGCGGAGTTCGTCAGTTATGCATTCGCGTGCTCTCAATTCACCAGCCGGCCGTCGATCGGCGGCAGGAATTGGTCGTCGAAGATGTCGGCGGTGTGCGGCCGCTTCAGGAATTTGCCGTCCTCGGCAAGCTGGTCGACCGAGCGCTCGAAGCGCTCCGCCTCGATGCCGCCGATGCCGTTGCGTTTCACTTCGGCGGTCAGGATATTGTCGCGGATGATGGCGGATAGCCGCTCGAGCTCCAGATCGCGTGACCCGCCATCCATCCGGTTCACCACCTCGCCGGCGGCACGGGCCGGGTCCTTGATGACGAGGTTGGTGCCGCCGATCACCGCGCGCACGAACCGCTTGACCGTATCCGGCTTCGCGCCGGCGAGGCGCGGGCTGGCGATCACGGCAAAGCCATAGGCTTCGCAGCCATAGTCGGCGAAGCGCAGCACAGCGAGATCGTCGGCCGGCACGCCGCGATCGCGCAGATTGATCGCCGAGAGATAGGAGAACCCGGTGACGGCATCGACCTGGCCGGCGGAGAGCATCGGCTCGCGCACCGCCGCGCTGATGGTGCTCTGCTTCACGCTCGAAAGCTTGATGCCGTTCTGCTTCGCGATCGCGGGCCACAGCCGGATCGAGAGGTCGCCTTCGGCGACGCCGAGGCTCTTGCCGTCCATATCGGCCAGCGTCTTGATGCCACGGCTCTTGCGGGCAACGATCGCGTAGGGCGCCTGGTTGAACAGTACGAACACCGCCTTGACGGGGGCGGCGCCTGGCTTGTCGCGGAAGCGGATCAGCGCATTGATGTCGACGATGGCGAAATCGCTCGCGCCGTCGGCGACACGTGCGATCGCGTCCGCCGAACTGGTGGCAATGTTGGTGCCGACCGCCAGGCCCTCGGCGCTGAACAGGCCGCCGGCCGATGCCATCACGAACGGGGCCGCGGCGGCATCGAGCGGCCGGTCGAGCGTCAACTGGACGGTGAGCGGCTGTGGTGCATCGCCGGCGTGCAGCGGCGTGACGGCCGGCCATGCCCCGCCCGAGACGCCGATCACGACGGCCAGTATCCAGCGGAGAATGGTGATCCGAGTTACCTGCATCCTACCGTCCGGGAGGCGAGACAAAGTGCCGCGCCGGCTGCGCCTGCTTCAGGACACCGAATGCGCCAGGCAGGCGTGCATATCAAGCGTCAATTTCAAGCGTTATTTGCCTGCATTCTGTCCCCGGCAAGGTGAACGTCCGATGACTGCCTCGCGTTAACCCTGGGTTGTTCAGCTTGCGTTCGGTTTCGGGAACCTAATCTGGAGGGAGTGGTTAGCTAACCAAGGCCCGTCGGGCCGGCTTCCACAAAGGATGACTGCAATGTTTGCGCGAAAAGGTGTTTTTTCGTCTGTTGGCCGCGCAGCCGCATTGGCAACGGTTGCCGCGGTGGCGTTGACGGCCGTTGAGCCGACGATGGCTTTCGCAGGCTCTGCTCCGGCAGGCAAGGCGGCCGCAATGACCACATCACACGGCACGAGTGGCGCGACCGATATCAGCGCGCGGCGCCGTTACTATCGCGGTGGCGGCGGTGGCGCGGCCGCAGCGGCAGCGTTCGCTGGCATCGTCGGTACGGGCCTGGCGATCGCCGCTGCCCAGAGTCGCCGCGACTACTATGACTCCTACGGCTATTACGGTGGCCCGGGATATTACGGCGGCGGTCCCGTCTACTACGGTGGCCCGGCCTATTATGGCGGCGGACCGTATTACGGCTATCGCGGGTATCGCCGGTCGCAGCTGCCCTATACGCCTTACTGAGGTCGTCGGCGGTTCTCGAAACTGTCACAAAGCACTCAATCCACCGGCCTCGAGGCCGGTGGATTTTTTTGTCGTCGCGCGCGCCGTTAACACGCTGGCGACGCGTTTCGACTAGGCTCGAAGAATGAGTGATTCGATCGAGCGGCTTTATGATGCGGTGATCGCGGCCAAGGATCTTGATCCGGCCACGTCGCGCACCGCACGGCTGTTTCAGCGCGGGCCGGCCAAGATGGCCAAGAAGCTCGCCGAGGAAGCGGTCGAGGTCGTGATCGACGCCGTCAGCGGCAATTCGGACGCCGTCGTTCGCGAGAGCGCGGACCTGCTCTACAACCTCACGGTCCTCTGGGCGTCGGCTGGCGTCAAGCCGGAGCATGTGTGGCGCGAGATGGAGCGACGCGAGCGGCTGCTTGGGATCGCCGAGAAGCTGCCGAAGTCGCCGGTCAAGGTCTCCAAGAACCTGTCCAAGACCGCGCCCGTCCCGGTGGTTCGGCGTCGAATTGTCGCGCTGGAGAACCGGCTGCGCAAACGGCAGCCGTAAATCGCCGCAAATCTGCCCACTCCCGGCATGGACAAATCCGCTCCATGATGGTTCATCGCGCCCATGTTGAAACGGATTTACGACTGGTGCGTCGAGGCGGCCGACAAGCCCTACGCACTCTGGATTCTCGCGGCCGTCGCCTTCGCCGAGAGCTCCTTCTTCCCGATCCCGCCCGATATCATGCTGCTGCCGATGTCGCTGGCGCGGCCGAAGCGGGCATGGTGGTTCGCGGCCGTCTGCACCGTCGCCTCGGTCGCCGGCGGCGTGCTCGGCTATGCGATCGGCGCGCTGCTCTATGACTCCTGTCTCTTATACACATCTCGGCTATGCGATCGGCGCGCTGCTCTATGACTCGCTCGGGCAGTGGCTGATCCATCTCTACGGTCTCTCCGACAAGGTCGACGCGTTCCGCGCCTCCTATGCCGAATGGGGTGCCGTGATCATCCTGCTGAAGGGGCTGACGCCGATCCCCTACAAGCTGGTGACCATCACCTCGGGCTTTGCCGGCTACAACATCTGGCTCTTCATCCTGTGCTCGATCGTCGCGCGCGGCGGCCGCTTCTTCTTCGTCGCGCTGCTGCTCAACCGCTACGGCGACGTCATCCGGGCCGAGCTCGAGAAGCGGCTCGGCCTGTGGGTCGCGCTCGGCGCGATCGTGCTGGTGCTGGGCTTCGTTGTCGCATTCAAGCTGATCTGAAGCGTTTTCGAGCGAAGTGGATTCCGGTTCGCGGGAAGAAAACGCGTCAAAATGACTAGCCGCTTGCGGCTTTGCCTGCCGATGGCTTCGGGTTACGCTCGCCGCGATGGCTGACAGAAACAGGGATTGGCTCGTTCCCGCCGCAACATCGCGCGCCGTGCTGGCGGGCCTTGCGCTGTCGGTGATGCTGGCGACGATCGATCGCGGCCGGGCGCAGGCCGCGCAGCCGGCGCTCGGGGTCCAGTCGGCCGCGGAGCAGCCGCCGGAGCCTCAGCAGCCGATGGAGTTGCCGCCCGCGCCGGTCGAGCGCGAGAATCCCGGGCTGATCAACGAAATCGGAAAACTGTTCGAGAAATCGAAATTGGCGCTGCCGCCGCTGAAGAGCCCGAGCGAGACCTTCAACGACCTGTCGAACCTGGCGCGCCCCTCGACGATGGTGACCGGGCGCGCGGCCTGCGCGGTGGCCGCCAACGGGGCGCCCGACTGCAAGATCGGCGCCGACCGGCTGTGCCAGAGCAACGGATACAAGGAAGGCAAGGGCATCGATATCAGCACCACGGAGAAATGCTCTCCGCTGGTCTATTTGCCGGGCCACAAGCGCGGCCCGAACGACTGCAAGGCGGAAAATTTCGTGACACGGGCGGTGTGCCAATAAGCTGCTCCGAAATCGCGCCTGGGATGCCAAACGCCTGAGAAAATCACGTTGCCTGGATGAGGTTTTGTCATCCTTATTGCAGCGCCATAACGCAATACTTGACACTGGAAAGATTGCCTTGTTGGTATGACGGTCAGCATTCGAGACCAACCAGCTTGAGGATCCGCCGCCAATGTCCATGCCTGCTCTGTTCAAGGGCCGCCTGTCTCTACCCGTGATCGGGGCGCCGCTGTTCATCATCTCCGTGCCCGACCTCGTCATCGCGCAGTGCAAGGCCGGCGTGGTCGGCTCGTTTCCGGCGCTGAACGCGCGGCCGCCGGAGCTGCTCGACGAATGGCTGTACCGGATCAAGGAAGAGCTTGCCGCTTACGACAAGGCGCACCCGGAGCGGCCGTCGGCGCCGTTCGCGGTCAACCAGATCGTGCACAAGTCGAACAACCGGCTCGATCACGACATGGCGCTTTGCGAGAAGCACAAGGTGCCGATGATCATCTCCTCGCTCGGCGCGCGCGAGGAGCTCAACCAGGCCGTCCACGGCTGGGGCGGCATCGTGTTCCACGACGTCATCAATCAGAAGTTCGCGCACAAGGCGATCGAGAAGGGCGCCGACGGCCTGATCCTGGTCGCGGCGGGCGCCGGCGGTCATGCCGGCACGCTGTCGCCGTTCCCGTTCGTGTCGGAGACGCGGCAGTGGTTCGACGGGCCGATCGCGCTGTCGGGCACCATCGCCAACGGCCGCGCCATTCGCGCGGCGCGCATCATCGGCGCCGACTTCGCCTATATCGGCTCCGCCTTCATCGCCACCAAGGAGGCGAATGCGGTCGAGGGCTACAAGAGCATGATCACCAATTCCTCCGCCGAGGACATCGTCTACTCCAATCTGTTCACCGGCGTGCATGGCAACTACCTGAAGCCGTCGATTGTCGCGGCCGGCATGGACCCGGAGAACCTGCCGACCTCCGATCCTTCGAAGATGAGCTTCGGCACCGACTCGTCGGGCGAGCGCGCCAAGCCGAAGGCCTGGAAGGAGATCTGGGGCTCCGGCCAGGGTGTCGGCAGCATCTCCAAGGTGGTGCCCGCGGCCGAGCTGATTGGCCGGTTCAAGAAGGAGTACGACGAAGCGGTTGATCCGGCGCTTTGATGGACCCGATCTTCAGGGTTGACGGCGACCGCGTCGTCACCAGTCCCGACGCCGCGGGTCCCTGGGACCCGCGGATGCAGCATGGCTCCGCGCCGGCGGCGCTGGTGGTGTGGGCGGCCGAAGCGATCGCCACGCCGGTGCCGATGCGGATCGCGCGCGTCACCATCGATCTGATGCGTCCGGTGCCGGTGGCGCCGCTGACGGTGCAAAGCGAGATCCTGCGCGACGGCCGCAAGATCCAGCTCTGCGGCGTCAGGCTGCTCGCCGACGGCGTGGTCGTGGTCTCGGCCAGCGTGCTGAAGATCAAGCAGCAGACCGCCGAACTGCCGCCTGATATCGCGGCGCTTCCGGTCGAACTGCCGGGCCCCGACGAAAGTCTGGTCGAACCGGGTAATCTCGCGAACAGCCCGTTCGTCAAATGCATCTCGATGCGGGCCGCGCGCGGCCGCTTTGGCGTGATGGGACCCGGCGCGATCTGGTTCCGGGTCGACCGGCCGTTGATCGCGGGCGCCGCCGTGTCGCAGGCGATGCGGGCGGTGGTCGCCTCGGATTTCTCCAACGGCGTCTCGCCGGCGCTCGATTTCAGCCAATGGACCTTCATCAACGCCGACCTCACGGTGAGCCTGGCGCGGGAGCCGGTCGGCGACTGGGTCCTGCTCGACAGCGAGTCCTGGATCGGGCCTGACGGCGCCGGACTGGCGATGTCGCGGCTTGCCGACACCAGTGGCTATTTCGGCCGGACGGTGCAGAGCCTGGTGATCGAGCGGCGCTAAGGCGGGCCAGCGTCGCTTGGGGCTGACCATCCCGGCCCCTTCCCGGATCGGGCGACGCAGTGTTTTCGGAATATTAGAAATGTACCCTTGATTTGCCCGACGCGTCAAGTCGTCGTGTCGAAGGCCGACGCCGCCGGCTGCTTTGCATGGGGTTGTTTTCGATATTTGGCGGCGCGGCCGCGACGGAGCCCGATCCGTCGTCAGCGATCGTCCTGCCGTTTCGGAGGGAGGGCCCAAGCGGCTGCCCCTACGACAAAAAATAACTGCGCGTCCGGGGAACGGTTGGCGGCACCAGCGAGTTTCGCTCCGGTTAGGGGGCCCCATGACGTGTATCGATCCCGCCGCCGGCATCGTGGCTTTCGCCGCCCGGCGGCTTCTTGATGCCCCGTCTGGTGCTGCGCGGCAGCTTGAGGGGCGCGCGCAATGAGGCCCGGTCCGTCCTCCGAACGCGCGGTCATCCTGGCCGCGAACGAGCGGGACGCCGTAAAGACCGCCCATCTGATCAAGGAAGCCGGCTACTACGCCAACATCTGCGGCGACCTCGCCGAGCTCGAGCGTCAGGTCGCAAGCGGTGCGGGCCTTGCCATCATCGCCGATGAGGCGATCAGGAGCGCCGATCTCGCCGGCCTGACGCGCTGGCTGAACGAGCAGCCGTCATGGTCGGATTTTCCGATCGTGCTGATGAGCGAGGGCGGTGGATCGGAGCGTAGTCCGGAAGCGGCGCGGCTCGGCCGCGTGCTCGGCAATGTCACCTTCGTCGAGCGGCCGTTTCATCCGACCACGCTGGTGAGCCTGGTGGCCGCGGCGGTGCGCGGCCGCCGCCGCCAGTACCAGACCCGCCAGATCCTCGAGGACCTCACCGAGAGCGAAGACCTGTTGCAGACCGCGCTCAATGCCGGCCATCTCGGCGCGCTCGAGGTCCATTTGCCGGGTCTCGACCTCGAGGCGTCGCCGACCTGCAAGAGCTTCTTCGGGCGCAAGCCCGGCGATCCCTTCACCTATCAGGACCTGCTGGATGCGGTGCATCCCGATGACCGCGCGCGCCGCGGCGAGATCGCCGAGCAGACGCTGCGCACCGGTGCGGATTACCAGATCGAATATCGCAACATCTGGCCCGACGGCACCGAGCACTGGGTCGACGTCCGCGCCCGCGCGGTGCGCCGGCCCGACGGCAGCATCCGCTCGCTGGTCGGGGTCTGCTCCGACATCACCGCGCGCAAGACCGCGGAGATCGAACGCGAGGCGCTGCTGGCGCAGCTCGCCGCCGAGCGCACCGCGCTTGCCGAGCTCACCGCGACGCTGGAGCAGCGGGTCGAGCATCGCTCCGCCGACCTGATGAAGGAGGTCGCCGCGCGCGAGCGGGCGCAGGAGCAGCTCCGCCATGCCCAGAAGATGGAGGCGATCGGCCAGCTCACTGGCGGCGTCGCGCACGATTTCAACAATCTCCTGATGGCGGTGATGGGCAATCTCGATCTGCTGCGCAAGCGGGTGCCGGAGGATCCGCGCCTGCAACGGCTGATCGACGGCGCGCTACAGGGCGCCGAGCGCGGTGCATCGCTGACGCAGCGGCTGCTCGCGTTCGCGCGGCAGCAGGATCTGCGCGCGGTGCCGGTCGATCTCGGCGCGCTGGTGCGCGACATGAGCGATCTCCTGGAGCGATCGCTTGGACCGCGCATCGCGCTGCGGCTCGACATTCCCGAGGGGCTGCCGCCGGCCTGCATCGACACCAACCAGCTTGAGCTTGCGATCCTCAACCTTGCGATCAACGCGCGTGACGCGATGCCGGATGGCGGCACCATCGAGATCCGGCTCGCGGCCTGGCAGACGAGGAGCGAGCAAGCCAGGAGCGAGCAGGCCCGGAACGATCCGGCGTTGCAGCCGGGCAACTACCTGAAACTGTCGGTCATCGACAGCGGCACCGGGATGGCGCCGGACGTGCTGAAGCGGGCGATCGAGCCGTTCTTCTCGTCCAAGCCGGTGGGCAAGGGGACCGGGCTCGGCCTGTCGATGGTGCACGGGCTCGCGGTGCAGCTCGGCGGCGCGCTACAGCTGTCGAGTGCGGTCGGCAAGGGTACCACGGCGGTGCTGGTGCTGCCGGTCGCGACCGCCGCGCCGGAAGCCGAGAGCCCGGCGCCCGCGGCGCGGCCGGTCAGGCGGTCGGCAGTGATCCTGCTCGTCGACGACGATCCGTTGATCGCGATGTCCACCATGGAGATGCTGGAGGATCTCGGCCATCGCGTCATCGGCGCCAGTTCCGGACCGCACGCGCTCGATATCCTGAAGAGCGACCAGGAGATCGACCTGATGATGACCGATCACGTGATGCCCGGCATGACCGGCATGGAGCTCGCCGCGGCCTCGCGCGAAGTGCGGCCGCAACTCCTTGTCCTGCTCGCCACCGGCTATGCCGAACTGCCCGATGGCTTCCAGGTCGACCTGCCGCGGCTGGCCAAGCCCTACCACCAGGATCAACTGCGCGAACGGTTGGATCAGCTGCTCGGGCAGGATGTAAGGCAGCACGCGGCCAAGGTGGGTGCCAGCGCCGATACCCTCGCTGCGCCGTCCACCCTCTCACCGTCACCCTGAGGAGCCGCGAAGCGGCGTCTCGAAGGGCGACGGCCCCTCTGTTGCCGCAAGCGAGCAGAGCGCGCGCTGCTGCATCGGGGCCGTGCATCCTTCGAGACGGCCGCTGCGCGGCCTCCTCAGGATGACGGTGATAGATTTGTGCGCAGCTGCGTCCTCACCCCACCATGCGGTCGCGACCGGTCCAGAAGCGTGCCTTCAGCACCTTCTTGTCGACCTTGCCGACGCCGGTCATCGGCAGCTCCTTGACGAACTGGATCTGCTTCGGTGCATGCGCCGAGCCCTTCTTCGCCTTCACCAGCCCGATCAGTTCGTCCGCGTCGGGTGCTGCGCCCTCGCGCGCCACGACGACGGCGGTGACGGCCTCGCCCCATTTGTCGTCGGGCACGCCGACCACGGCGACCATCGCCACGTCGGCGTGCTGGGAGAGCACGTCTTCGACCTCGCGCGGGAAAATGTTGAAGCCGCCGGAGACGATCATGTCCTTCTTGCGGTCGAGGATGAACATGTAGCCGCGCTCGTCCATGCGGGCGATGTCGCCGGTATGCAGCCAGCCGCTCTTCAGCGTCTCGGCCGTGATGTCGGGCCGCTTCCAGTATTCGGCCATCACGTGGCTCGCGCGCACGCAGATCTCGCCGGCCTCGCCGGTCGCGACCTCCTGGTCGTCCTGGTCGAGTATCTTGACCTGGCAGGCGGTGATCGGGAAGCCGCAGGACGCGAACAGCTCCGGTGTCTTCGGATCATGATCGGCCTTGCGCAGCACCGAGATCGGATAGCACTCGGTCTGGCCGTAGAGCTGCGAGAACACCGGGCCGATCCGCTCGATCCCCTCGACCAGCCGGCTCGGCGACATCGCCGATGCGCCGTAGAGCAGCAGCTCGAGCGAGGACAGGTCGGTCTTGGGAAGCGCCGGATGATCCAGCATCACGTAGATCATCGTCGGCACGAACAGCGTGGAGTTGATCTTCTCGCGCTCGATGGTCTTGAACACGGCTTCCGGATCGAAGCCCTTCAGCATGTGCACGGTGCCGCCGCGCATCAGCGTCGGCAGCACTTTTGTACCCGCGACATGACTGATGGGCGCCACCGTCAGGTAGCGTGGCGTCTCCGGAATCTCGAAGTCGGCAAGGATCGCGGTGGTGGCGCCGGCATTCTCGCGATGATGGCGCAGCGCGCCCTTGGATTTGCCCGTCGTGCCGCCGGTATAGTTGAGGATCGCGATGTCGTCGTAGTGCGCAAAGCTCCTTGGGCTGGCGCTGCCGGCATCTTCGACCACCTGCAACAGGTCGACGCCGTAGCTCGCCGGGCCGAGCGTGAATACGTTCTTCAGGCCCGCTGCCTTGGCCGCGAGCTCGCCGCCGCGGTCGCGAAACGTGATGCCGTCGACGATCAGCATCTCGGCTTCGGAGTCCTCGATCTGGAACAACTGGTCGTCGAGCGAGCCGAGCGGATGCAGCCAGGTGACCGCGAGCCGCGACAATTGCGCGGCGACGCCGGCGCACCAGGTATCGGCGCGGTTGGCGGTGAGCATGGCGACGCGGGTGCCCGGCGCGAATCCGAGCTGCATGAACACGCTCTGCATCCGCCCGATCAGGTCGGTCGCGCCTTGATAACTGAGCGAGCCGCCGGGCCACGCGAAGGCGGTGCGTGACGGATAGCGCGCCAGCGCCCGCAAGGTCTGTTCGCACACCGCCGGAAATGCATAGAGCGGATCGCTCATCTGGTGTCCCTCCCGTCTTTGTCTTTGGCTTCGCTCGTGCCAATGTTGCCGGCAACGCTAACACAATGAGTCGGGGAAGAAACAACTTGTCCGCTGATCTCCTCGCGCGCTTTCATGATCGTCTCCGGCTGCCGCTGATCGCGGCGCCGATGTTCTTGGTGTCCGGTGTCGAGCTGGTGGTAGCCGCCTGCCGCAACGGCGTGATCGGTTCGTTTCCGACCGTGAATTGCCGTGAGACGGAACAGCTTGATGCATGGCTAGGTGACATCGAGCGCCGCCTGCAAGCGCATGCCGATGCCAGCGGCAAGGCGGCGGCGCCGGTCTGTCCGAACCTGATCGTGCACCGCTCCAACGCGCGGCTACAGCAGGACCTCGCCGTGCTGCTGCGGCACGAGCCCGAGCTCGTGATCACCTCGGTCGGCTCGCCGGCGCCGGTGCTCGCGCCGTTGCACGATGCCGGCGCGCTCGTTTTCGCCGACGTCGCCTCGATCCGCCATGCCGAGCGCGCGGTCGCCGCCGGCGCCGACGGGCTCGTGCTGCTGACCGCCGGCGCGGGCGGGCAGACCGGCTGGCTCAATCCGTTCGTGTTCGTCCGCGCGGTGCGTGGTTTCTTCGATGGCCCGATCGTGCTCGCCGGCGGCATCAGCGACGGCCACGCGCTGCGCGCCTCGGAGGCGCTCGGCTGCGACCTCGCCTATATGGGCACCAAGTTCATCGCGACGCGCGAGAGCATGGCGGACGCCAGATACAAGCAGATGCTGGTCGATGCGACCGCAGATGACATCTTGCTCACGACGGCGTTCACCGGTTTGCAGACCAACATGCTGCGGCCCTCGATCGAGGCCGCCGGTCTCGATCCCGACGACCTGCCGGCGCGCGGCGCGATCGACATCGGCAAGGACATCGACATCGGCGCCCGCGAAAGCCGCCCGAAGCGCTGGCGCGACATCTGGAGTGGCGGTCACTCCACCTCGGGGGTGACCGGGGTGCTCGCGGTCGACGACCTCGTGGCGCAGACGATCGCGGAGTACGGGGCCGCGAGCGCGCGGGTGCGGCTCGGTCCAGGCGATCGTTGAAATCCCGCCGCTCCACTTAACGCGGCATTAACCATGCCAGTCCCAACAATGGCGTCATGGGATGGTCCGCCGCTACGGCTGGCCGCCCGGCAGTTGTGGGAACGCGACATGGCCCTTGAGGCGCTCTTTGCCAAAACCCCGGCATCGCTCGACGAACTCCGGACCCGGGTGTTCTACGCCCTGCAACGGCATCCGCTCTGCCGTCAGGTCGAATTCGATATCGTCAGGACGCCGCCGACCCGCCGCACCAACTGGACGGTCAGCCTGCATTCGGTCCAGCCCGGGGCGCTGTGGACGGCGCATGAGATCGTCGCGGACATCCAGGAAGCCTACGAACTCGACCTTGCGGCCTGATTTCGGGCCGTTTCGGGACGAATTTCACCCAATTGGCGTCGTCGCGGCACGCTAACGCCGCATTTGGTCCGCAGTTTGCGATGACACCGGCCGGGAATGGAGTTGTTTTTGACCAGAGCCATCACCCTCGCCGCGCTGACATGCTTCCTTCTCGCAGGCGCCGCGATCACAGCCATTTTGGGCCGTGACAGCCTGCCGGCAGCACGGGCCGATATCGGTCCGGTCGCCAATCGCGCCAGCAAGCAGGACAAGCTCGCCGTCACGACGCTTGCCGCGGCCTCGTTCGAGGTGCCGCAGTCGACCGAGCCGCCCGCCAATCCGTCGCCGCTGCTGTTGCGAGCCCAGGCCGCTATTCCGGGCGTGACCGACACGGTGCGTCAGGCCTACGCCTCCGCCGAGCCGGCCGATATCGTCCTGCCGAAGGTCAACGACCCCGTCGACGCCGTCCAGCCGAAGATCGCCGAACCGGTGGTCGCACCGGCGGCGGCTCCCGCGCCGCAGAAGCCGAAGGCCGCCGCCAGGCCGGCGCCGCAGAAGAACTATGCGCTGCTCAGCGATGCCCAGATCGCCGGAATCAAGGACCGGCTCAAGCTGTCGTCGTCGCAGGAATATTACTGGCCCGCGGTCGAGACCGCGCTGCGTGCCGTCGCCCGCAAGATCCACGCCAAGCGCCAGGGTGATCCCGCCGCCGGCGCCATGCCGATCGATCCCGACTCCGAGGAAGTCCAGCAGCTGAAGTCGGCAGCGATGCCGCTGCTGTTCCAGCTTCGCGAGGATCAGAAGAACGAGGTGCGGTCGCTCGCACGCTTGATCGGCCTCGAGCGCGTCGCTTCGATGATCTGAGCGGCACGGCCGGTCGAGCCGCAGCCGCGCTGCACGCGCGTCAGCGGGCCTCCAGCGGCCGCAGCTTCTCCACCTTGCCTTGGGTTTCGACGAGCAGTTGCTTCATGAAGTCCTTGTTGCGCTTCAGCCAGGGCTCCAGCGTTTGCCGCACGTCGCCCGGCGACTTCTTCTCAATCGCCTGCGCAAGCCGGGCCTGAAACGTCCCCCAATCCTTGAACATTTCCTTCAACAGAGCATCGTCGGCGATATTGATCGTCGATTTGATGTCGCCGACGGTTTCGAGCTCGCGCATGTTGCCCTGCCGCAGGATCGAATCGAGATTTTCCAGGCATTCGTGGTAGCGTTGCAGCAGATCGTCCCATCGCTTGGCGCTGCAATCCTCGTCGAGGTCCTCGACGGCGTTGTAGAGCGGCTCGAGAAACGACCATCTGAAGCGTCGTGCCAGTCGCAGCAGGATCGAGAGGAAGACGATGTCCTTTGGCATGTTCTGCGCGACCATCAGCCTCGGGTCTTCGCTGAATGGCGGCATCGGGACGAAGATGATGACGACCGAGAACGGCGTGTTGTCGAGATATTCGAGCCGGGCGATCACCGGCTGATACAGCTTCAGATCACGGAAGATCGGATTGAGGACCTGCTCGCGGCTGCGCCGGCTGGCGACATCGACGTCGGAGAACGAGTTCGCGACATAGCTCGTCAGCTCGTCGAGCCAGGCGCCGCTGTCGTAGCGGTTCTGGGCGCTGAGCAGATCCTGCCAGTCGAGATTGGCCGTATCGGGGCCGGACAGCAGCGTGGTGGTGGCGGGATCCGCCTCCAGCTTGGCATCCCTCAGGAATCCACGCGCACGGTCAGTGGGCGGCAATGCCTTCAGGGTATCGGCCTTCTGCCGGAACGATAGCTCGTCGCTGAATACGATGCGAAGCCGCAGACGAAACAACTCTTCCGGCCGGGTGATCTGCATGAACTGCGCGTGCAGGTCCTTCACCGCTTCGTTGAAGTCGCGGGCGTGATTGGCGTTCAGCTTCGGCCGCAGCGGCACCGCGCCGAACGTCGGCCGCACGAACAGATCCTCGAGGAACCGCCGGACCTCGTCGTCGCCGATCCCGTAGAACTCGTTCTCCGCCAGCATCGGAAACGAGGGCGAGCTGTCGACCGAGAACCACAGCACCTTTGACATGAGCTTCAGCGCGCGCTTGTAGCCGTCGAATTGGGAAATCTCCGAGGCGCACCACGTCCAATTGTGCTCGGCATTGGTGTGGATGAAGATCAAGCAGTCGGCTTTCGCCGTGTTGTCGATCATCCACTGCCGCCATTCCGCGCCGCCGGGAATCTCCTCGCACACGAAGCATTCCAGCGAACGCTGATCGTCCAGGCTGCTGAGATATTCGAGCCGTGCTTTCAAAAGCCGTGCAAGAAATCTGTCTTCGGCGCGATGGCTGATAAAGACCGAGAAATCATTGGGCATGGCAAAATCCGATCTGCATGAACTTTATGCGACGGCTGGCCGTGTCGCATCGGCCGGATGCCGCGGCTGCACGTCTTGCCGCGCATCCATGATAGCCCGGCTCTGAAACCTGCGATCGCCGGACGCGAAAAAGAAAAGCCGCCTGCCAGTGAAATATCTCACTATACCCTAGGATGTGCTGCGTGCAGAATGCCAAGGGAGCCGGCGTGCTGTGCTCGTCGTGCTCCGTGATGACTGGCTAAGATTTTTCGAAATTTGGCGGATGCGTCGACTTGAACGCATCGCTTCATTTGAAGCCCTGGCGCTGTTGGCGCGAGGGTGTCCGACCAATTGAGCCTTCGGCCGTGATCGGTCGGCCGGATCGAGATCAGCGAAAGTCATTGTGCGGGGGCAGTCATGCCGAAGACGAAGCAGCAGCATCTTGATCGCGAAGCCGGCCCGAAGCGGATCCTTGCGCTCGACGGTGGCGGCATTCGCGGCATCCTGACGCTCGAATACCTGGCTGCGATCGAGACGCATTTGCGCGACCGATACAAAAACCGCGAGCTGCTGCTGTGCGACTATTTCGATCTGATCGGCGGCACTTCCACCGGATCGATCATCGCGGCCGGGCTCGCCTGCGGCATGACCGTGGACGCCTTGAAGAAGCTGTATCGCGGGATCGGCACCGACATCTTCCAGGAATCGTTCTGGCGCCGCGGGCTGCTGGCCCCGAAATTCGATTCCGACGCCTTGCAGCACGCGCTCGATGCGCAGCTCGGCGCCGATACCGTGCTCGGCGGCGATCGTATCCGCACCGGCCTGATGATCATGACCAAGCGGCTCGACACCGGCAGTCCCTGGCCGCTGCACAATCATCCGGACGCGCCCTTTGCCAAACAGGACGGTGCACTGCGGCTGACACAAGTCGTTCGCGCCAGCACCGCGGCGCCGACCTATTTCAAGCCGGAGGAGATCACGATTTCGGCGCGCGACGGTCACACGGTCAATGGCGCCTTTGTCGACGGCGGCGTCAGCCCGTTCAACGATCCCGCCTTGCAGCTCCTGATGCTCGCTGCCCTCAACGGCCACGGTTTCCGCTGGCAAAGCGGCCACGACAGGCTGCTGCTGATTTCTGCCGGCACGGGCGTATTCAAGGCGACATATTCGACGGAGCAGATCCTCCGTATGCCGGCGGCGGAACAGGGCGTGCGGTCGCTGCAATCGCTCATGGACGATTGCGGACGGGTCAATCACGGCATGCTGCAATGGCTGACCAGGTGCCTGACCCCGTGGTCGATCGATCGTGCGGTCACGGATATGCTGGCCGATAGCCAGGGCGGACCGCAGCTCGCGACCTATGCGCGCTACAATGTGCTGCTGGAAACCGCGTGGTTGAAGGACAAGCTCGCCATCGACCGGTCAACGGACGCGGTTGCGAAGGTCGCCGCGATGGACGACCCGAGCAACATGGACGAGCTCGCCGGAATCGGCGCGCTCGCCGCGAAGGTGCAGGTCAAGCCGGAACACTTCCCGCAGGCCTTCGATATCGCGTGATGCCGCGCGTACCGGCGCGTCGCGACACGCCGATCCCGGCTTCGACAAGGAATTCGCCTTCGGTTAAGTTCGTCACCTGGACACGATGATCCAATCATTAAGTCGAGGTGTCGCGATGGCTACCGAACAAGACGCCAAGTCACCGAACACGGTGGTTCTCTTCAGCGGTCACATGATCGATGCGCCAGATCGAAAGACCCCACGCTTTCCACCGGACAAGGAGGCCGTTGCGGCCGCTGCGATCGCCGACGCGCTGGCGAAGATCGGTGTCACCAAGGGCGATCTTGCGATTTGCGGCGGCGCCTGCGGCGGCGATCTGCTGTTTGCGGAAGCCGCGCTCGCGCAGGGCATGCGGCTTGAGATCTATATTCCGTTCGACGAGCCGACGTTCCTTGCTGGATCGGTCGATTTCGCCGGCGGCGATTGGCGCGCGCGCTATTTTGCTGCGAAATCGAAAGCGACGCTCCATGTCATGCCCGACGAACTGGGTCCGCTGTCGGCCGGTGAGAACGCCTATGAGCGCGACAATCAATGGATGCTGGAGCGCGCCGCCCGGTTTGGCGACAAGAAACTTGCCTTCATCTGCCTGTGGAACGGCGAAGGCGGCGATGGTCCCGGTGGCGCCAAGCACCTGATGGACGAGGCGGGGCGCAAGACGACGTGGGTTTACTGGCTGGATACGAAAAAATTATGGGACTAGGAGATTTCAGGAATGCCGTCATGTTTCATGATCATGCCTTACGGCCGCAAGGCGACCCAGGCTGAGCCGGGGCGTGGGCCGACCGAGATTGACTTCAACGCGTTGTGGGATCGTTGCTATGTCCCGGTTATCAAGGCGCTCAAGTATGAGCCGGTGCGCGCTGACCAGGACACCAGCGCATTGATCATCAGCGAGATGCTGGAGCGGCTCTACTTCGCCGATCTGGTGCTGGCCGACATGACGATCCCGAACGGCAACGTGTATTACGAGGTCGGTATTCGCCACGCGTCGCAGGAGACAGGGTGTGTCCTGCTCGCGGCCGACTGGTCCAAGCCACTGTTCGACGTCGCGCAGATGCGAACCATTCGATATCCGCTGCCCGAAGGCGAGATTACCGAGGCGACCGCCGTCGCCGTGCAGGGCGCGATCAAGGATCAGATCGAGGCGCGTCGTGACGGAGTTTCGCCGATGCACCAGTCGATCCCTGGCTATCCCTGCAAGGTCGATCCGGCGAAGGCGATAACCATGCGGGATCAACTCGCCGAGCAGGCCGAATTCCAGACCAAGATCCGGGCGGTGCGTGCGGCACCCAAGGCGGAGCGCATGAAGCGCGCGCAGGCACTGGTCGCCGTGGAGGGGAATCCGCCCCTAAGCTACGCGAAGGCCCTCGCCCTGTTGCTGTTGTTGCGCGACTGCGTCGATACCAAAGCGGATTGGAACGTCCTGCTCGACTACACCAGCGGACTCCCCAAGCGTTTCGCGAACCAGGCGGAGGTGCAGGAAAATCGCGCATTCGCTGTTGCCCAGATAGGCGACGATGTTCGGGCCGTCGCCGAAATCCAGACACTGATTGATCTCGCGGGGCCAACGCCGGAACGCTTTGGCCTGATGGGCGGTCGCTACAAGCGCCTCTCCAAGGCACCGACGGCGAGCGCATCCGAGTGCAAGGAAGCCCTTGCCAAGGCGATCTGCTGCTATGAGCAGGGAATGGACCTTGATCTCAACGCCTATTATTGCTCCAGCAATCTGCCGCGACTCTATCGGCGGCGGGGAAAAGCAGGTGATGAGGAGCGCGCGCAGACGACCCTTCGTGCGGTCATCGCGGCCTGCGAGCGCGCGAGGCGGCTACAGATCGCCGATCGATGGTACCGCCCGACGCTGCTCGTCGCAGCTTTTGACCTGGGCGAGGCCGACACGGCTGACGACCTTGCGGAGGATGTGATTGCCGAAGGCAAAGCCAAGTGGGAGGTCGATAGCGTGATCGAGGACCTCGAAACCACCGTTGCGCAGGTCACCGACCCCGCAAAGCGCGCGCGATTGTCCGCCATCGTCGACAAGATCAAGACAGCCTGATCGCGCGCGTCTTGCATTCCGGCGTCAGCCGAGCCGCATCGACAGCTCGACGTCTCCGCCGAACGGCACCGACAGGTAGCCGTTCGCCGGCGCGCGCACCCGCGCCAGATAGTCGGGGCTGTAGTCGGCGTTGTCGGCGACGACGAAGGCGCCGGGCTTCAGGCGGCTCTCGACGAGATCGAGGATGTCGGGATAGAGCGCCTTGGCGCCGTCGAGCAGCACGAGGTCGATCGTATCGGGCAGGCCAGTGCGTAGCGTCGTGAGCGCGTCGCCTTCGCGGATCTCGATGAGGTCGTCGAGACCACCGGCGACGAGATTGTCGCGGGCGCGCGCCGCCTTGGACGGTTCGAACTCGCTGGTGATCAGGTGTCCGCCGCCATTGTCGCGCAGCGCGGCGGCAAGATGCAGCGTCGAGATCCCGAACGAGGTGCCGAATTCGACGATGTTGCGCGCGCGAGCGCCGCGCGCCAGCATGTAGAGCAGCGCGCCGGTGTCGCGCGAGACGGCGAGCGGCGCATTCTTGAACCGCTCGTAGAGCGCGCGGTAGTCGGTCCTGCTCTGCATCAGGCGATCCCGTTCCTCGTCGGAAAGGTCGGCGACCGCGAGCTGGGTTTGCTCCACCGCGGCGGAAGCCTGCTCGAACAGGCGATCGAGCAAGCCCGCGAGTTTCGGTGAGGTGAGGGTGGTCATATCTGGTCTCCGGTTCGTCAACGGCGCGTCCTTGCGCCTCGCCAGAAATACGAATAATTAGTCGCATTCGCTAATCGCATTCCCCAAAGTGCTCATAGGGCGTCCATGGCCAGGCGGCGAACGTCTTCAATTTCCTCGCGAAAACAGCCGCAACAGGCCCGCTCGAGCGAGCTCGTCGCGGCCATTCTCGATGCCGCTGTTCAGGTTTTGACGAAGGAGGGGGCGCAGCGTTTCACCACGGCGCGGGTGGCCGAGAGGGCCGGCGTCAGCGTCGGCTCGCTGTACCAGTATTTCCCGAACAAGGCCTCGATCCTGTTCCGGCTACAGAGCGACGAGTGGCGGCAGACCACGGCGATGCTGCGCGATATCCTCGAAGACGCCACGCGGCCGCCCCTGGACCGGCTGCGCGCGCTGGTGCACGCCTTCATCCGTTCCGAATGCGAGGAGGCCGCGGTGCGCGTCGCGCTCAATGACGCAGCCCCGCTCTATCGTGACGCGCCCGAAGCGCGCGAGGTGCGGGCATCGGGCGAGCGCATCGTCGCGGTCTTCATGCGCGAGGCTTTGCCGGACGCTTCCGACGCGATCCGCGCGACGGCCGGCGGTCTGATCACGACGACGCTGAGCACGGTCGGCAAGCATTTCTCGGAAAGCCCGCGAACGCGCGCGGAGATCAAGGCCCATGCCGACGCCATGGCCGACATGTTCTGCGCCTATCTCAGGCATCTCCGGGATCGTTGAGGCGGGCACGCCGAGCGGAGACGTGCGCCTCGCCGATGAATACATGCCGGCGCGTCCGCCGTCCCAGATACGTCAGAGAGCGGCCGCTAACTCATTGCAGTTGCTTGCGATTAAGCGCGTATCTCGAATCGTGTATCAATTTCAGAAATAGATTGTTAATAAATAGAAATACTAAGCAATAGTAGTTGGGAGAGTGAGATGAATTTCAAATACGTCATCGCCGCGCTCGCACTTGGCCTCATGTCAGGCATGGCCAGCGCCGACACCTACACCAGCGTGAATTTCTCGGGCGGAATATTCGGCGGCAACGCGAATGTCTCGGCCCCGTTCACCGGCGTCGTGTCGCCGGGCGACACCTATGCGGGCTCATTCGTCTACGACAACAATCTGGTGCCCGGCGCGGGCAGCGGATTTGTGAATGTCTTTCTGTCGAGTTTTCCTAACGCCGTTCCATCGATCAGCTTCAGCGTGAACGGCCACAACTTCACGGTCACCGATCCGAATGCGGCCATTCAGTACAACAACGGCCAGTTCAACGGATTTTCGATCAATGACGAGTTCAACTTCTCCGGCAACGCCTACCTGCTGCAAGTGAACGGTGGAATCATCAGCGTCGTGCTTGCCAGCGACCCGATAGGGCACAGCTACGTGAATGGCTATGTCAACATCGGGAACGGGAGCCTGACCGGTCAAACACCATTCGTTCCGCAGGTTGCCGCCATCCCCGAGCCCTCGACATGGGCGATGATGATCCTGGGCTTCGCGGGGATCGGGTTCATGGTCTATCGCCGCCGCAATGCGCCAGCGATGGCGTGAGTTGCGGGGACTGTCGAGACCGTTGCGGCAAGCAAGCTGGAGTGTTCTCGAGCGAGGCCGTCGCCGCTTCGCGTGAACAAGCGCATCGGAAAAGCAATCTGGAGCAACGGTTCTGATCCAATCAGAACCGTCGTACGGCTAGACGGCCGTCTCGTATCCGATGTCGAAATCGGACGCGGCGTTGCCACCGCGCATTCCGACATTCTCGCGCGCCACCTCGATCAGGATGATCTTGATGTCGTTGGCCGGCACGCCGAACCGCGCCAGGTTCTCGACGATGGCCTTGTAGAGCGCGCGCTTTGTCGCAACGGATCGGCCGGGAAACATCGTGATCTCGATATGCGTGAACCGCTCACCGGTCCAATCCGGGATCGAGAAACTGTCCGGCGCGTGCTGAACAAGGCGTAGGATCTTGTCATGCAGCGGCGTTCGCAATGTCTCGCTGATCGCATCCTGAATGGCAGCCAGGAATTCGCTGCCTTGGCCGGCGAGCCAGCCTTCGCGTATCTCAACCAGAACGTCAGGCATATCGCTCCCCCCGGAACACCCGCCGATTGTCGAAATTGCTGCGAGCGTATCGGACGCTGCGGCGGTGACAATTCGGATGTTCCGACGGCTCGCTTCGGCCGTGCCGAAGCTGCTCCCGGCGTTGTGCGGATCGCTTGATCCAGCCTCGGCGATGCTGCCGTGCCGAACGCGACCGTGATGTCTACAGATAGTGCTTGGCGGCCAACAGGAATCCGAGCACGCCGCCCGTCACCACGAAAACGGTCACGCCATTGCGGAGGCTGACGCAAGCAGCCGACCAATAAGGAGTGGTCCGGGAGGGGGCCGCGACTTTCTTCGATCTTTGAGGCACGCCTGCGTATTCCTGAAAAGGCGCCGCCACCCGGTCAACGCAGGTGACGACGCCCGTCTGAGGGCTTCAGGGCGAAACCCTGACTCAGCGTAAGCCGTGATGATGAACGGTTCGTATATCGCTGCGGGTTGCAAGCTTGCACGAGGACATCAGCATCGCGAGTTCCGCGGAGCTTCGGTTCCGATTGAGTTGGAATCGAAGCTCCGATTTTTTCTTCTTGCGCGAACCCGTTGTCGAGTTCGCGCGACCGCGCGCTAGAACGAAGCGTAGGCGTTTCGGAACGCGATGGCGCCGGCCAGCGAGCGCGGCCGCGTGCGCACCGCATGTCCATCGTTGCCGCTGGTGACGATCCACTGGCCATTCTCGTGGCCGACGATCTTGCCGACGTGGTGACGCCAGACGACGATCGCGCCGACCGAAGGACCGCCGGCATTGCTGCCGTAGCGTGCCCAGGATCGCGCCAGATTGTACTGCGGACCCGGATCGCTGCCGACCTGGGTGCGCATGAACCAGCCGCACCACGCGGCCGGACGACCGGAATGTGCGTGTGCATAGTGTCGATGATGATGGCGGCCGCGCGCTTCGGCAGCAGACGAAGCAAAGGCCARGAGCACGGCGACAGCCGCAAGAGTTTTACGCATTACAAAGTCCTCTTGTTGTTGGCAGACCATCCTGATTGTGGGAGGGGCGCAGCGATGATCTGCGATTAGGTTGCGAAGCGACCGCATCGGCCGGGCGACGCAAAACAGAGGCGGGGACATGGCCCGCTCGGGCCTTTAAGAAACGGGCTATGGCCAAAATATGGCGCAGAGCGTGCCGGCATGGAGGTCTGCGCCGACGCCATGGCCGAGATGATCATGCCTGTCGAAACGGTCCCGCGCCCGCCTTGCGTGGTTCGCGCTGCGAGCGAGAAAACGTGATTGGATTGTTGCCGATCCCCCGCCGATTCCGCGGAGCGGCCCGGCTGGTGCGGCTCGCTGACGCGTCTGTGTCTTGACGGTTCGCAACATCGGGGACGACACTGGCGTCAACAAACAACGAGCTCGTAGGCATCTGGTCACGTTCCCGGAGAGGACACCATGTCGAAGCGAAGCAGCTCGCGCCGCGATGGCGCGCCCGATTCCAGCCGTCGGAATTTCCTGAAAGGAGCGACGATCGCCGGCGCGGCCGCGCTGAGTACGCCGGCCGCGGCCAATGCCGCGATCCCGGCGCTCCCGGAAGAGCGTCCCAAGGCAGCGCCTCCCGGAGCGCGGCTCGCGGCCGCCGACGCGGCGCCGCCGCCGGCCGATCCGGTCAATCAGACGTCGAGCGGCGGCGACTTCATGGTCGACGTGCTGAAGACGCTCGACATCGACTATCTCGCGATGAACTGCGCCTCGAGCTTCCGCGGCCTGCACGAGGCCGTCATCAATCATGGCGGCAACAGGAAGCCCGAGATCATCACCTGCCCGCATGAAGAGATCGCGGTGCATATGGGCCAGGGCTACGCCAAGATGGAAGGCAAGCCGCTCGCCATGATCTGCCACGGCGTGGTCGGGCTCCAGCATGCCTCGATGGCGATGTACAACGCCTGGTGCGACCGCGTCCCCGTCATCGTGATGGGCGGCAACATCATGGAGGGCGACAAGCGCGCGCCGGGCGCCGAATGGCCGCATTCGGCGATCGATCCCGCGGCGTTGACGCGCGACTTCGTCAAATGGGACGATCAGCCGGCCTCGCTCCAGCATTTCGCTGAATCGGCGGTGCGCGCCTACAAGATTTCGACCACGCCGCCGATGGCGCCGGTGATGCTGTCGCTCGACCAGGAATTGCAGGAAAACCCGATCGAGAATCGCGACCGCCTGCGCATCCCGAAGTTCACCGCCGCGGTCCCGCCGCAAGGCGACGATGCGGCGCTGGCCGAGCTCGCCAAAATGCTGGTCGCGGCCGACAACCCGGTGATCCTGTGCGACCGCATGGCGCGCACGCCGGCCGGCATGCCGCGTCTGGTCGAGCTCGCGGAGACATTGCAATGCGCCGTGATCGACAATTACGGCCGCATGAACTTCCCCTCTCGCCATCCGCTCAACCAGTCGTTCCGGCGCTCGATCCTGTCGCAGGCCGATCTGATCCTGGCGATGGAGGTCAACGATATCTGGGGCACGCTCAGCGATTTCCACGATCGCATCGTGCGTACCTCGGAGCCGCGCTACAAGAAGACCGCCAGGATCGTCACGCTCGGCACCCGCGGCCTCTACATGAAGGCCAACTATCAGGATCTCGGCCGCTACCAGGAGGTCGACCTCGACATATCCGGCGACGCCGAGGCGAGCCTGCCGACATTGACCGAGCAGGTGAAGCGCCAGATCGACGAGGGCCGCAAGGCGGCGTTCGACGCGCGCGGCAAGAAGCTCGCGGCGGCCAAGCTCGCCACCGTCGAGCAGGCGAAGCTCGACGCCACGATCGGCTGGGACGCGAGCCCGATCACCACGGCGCGGCTGTGCGCCGAGCTCTACAGCCAGATCAAGGACGAGGATTGGTCGCTGGTCGGCACCTCGATCGGCTTGGCATGGCCGCATCGCTTGTGGGATTTCAAGAAGCCTTATCAATGGAACGGCGTCGCCGGCGGTGGCGGTGTCGGCTATACCCTGCCGGCCTCGCTGGGCGCTGCGCTCGCCAACAAGCGGCATGGACGATTGACGGTTGCGATCGGCGGCGACGGCGATTTCATGTTCGTGCCGTCGACGCTATGGACCGCCGCGCATCACCAGATCCCGATGCTCTACATCGTGCACAACAACCGCGCCTATCATCAGGAATACATGTACCTGCAGGCGATGGCAGCGCGCCATGGCCGCGGCATTACCAACACCGATATCGGCACCACGATCAAGGATCCCTTCGTCGACTACGCGACGCTCGCCAAGGGGTTCGGCGTCTATGGCGAGGGTCCGATCAACGACCCGAACCAGCTTGCGCCGGCGCTGAAGCGTGCGATCGCCATGGTCAAGGGCGGCCAGCCGGCGCTGCTCGACGTCGTGATGGATCAGCGTTGAGGGGGATGGCGATGATGACGATCGGTCGATCCGTGATACGCCTCGCAACCGTCGCCGCGATCGCGGGGGCATTCGCCGCCGGTGGCGGCATCGCCGCGCGCGCCGATGACGTGCCGCCGGCAGGCGATCCCGTCAACGGCAAGCGGCTCTACCTCGCCGACGGCTGCTTCGAATGCCACGGCCGCGCCGGGCAGGGCGGCCGCTTCAACTATCTGACGCCTGCGCTGGCGCAGATCGCGCTGCCGGTGGAGTCCTTCATCGCCTTCCTGCGCGAGGCGCCGAACGACATGCCGTCGTTCTCGGCCGACGTGCTGTCGGACAAGGATGCCGCCGACATCCACGCCTATCTCAGCTCGCTGCCTGGTCCGAAGGCGCTCAAGGACATTCCGCCGATCCTGAACCAGTAGGGCCTCGCACTCGTCACCAGCGGTAAGAGACGCTGCCGATCACGGCCCGTCCGGGGCCAAGCCAGCAGGCGTAGGTTTCGAAGCACATGCCGTTGCGTCGATCGAACAGGTTGGTGCCATTGACGGCGAACCGCCAATGCTTCTGATATTCGTAGGACAGCGTGGCGTCGATCAGCGCATATCCCGGGACCCTGAATGTGTTGAGATTGTCGCCCCAGGTCTCTCCGATGTAACGAACGCCGGCGCCGAGGCCGAAGCCCGCCAGCATGCCGTCGTTGAAATGATATTTCGCCCATAACGACGCCATGTCGGTCGGCGTGTTGTAGGGCGTCTTGCCCTGGGTGTCGTCGTTCGCCTTGGTGAATTTCACCTCCTGACGGGTATACGCCGCCGTCAGGTCCAGGCCTTCGGTCAGGCTGACCAGGGCCTCAAGCTCGATGCCGCGCGACCGGGTCTCGCCGACCGCCACGGAGTAGAGCGGATTGACCGGATCGGCCGTCAGACCGTTCTGCTGCCTGATGTCGAAGGCCGCGATCGTGAACATGCTGCGCGAGCCGGGCGGCTGGAATTTGAGGCCGACCTCGTTCTGGGTGCCGGTCAGCGGCTTGAAGCCCTGTCCGTTGCGGTCCGAGCCGATTTGCGGAATGAACGACTGCGCATAGTTGTAATAGGGTGCGAAGCCGCTGTCGAAATTGTAGATGGCGCCGACGCGGCCGCTGAACGCGCTGTCGTTCTGCTTGCTGGTGACGTCGTTGACCTGTTCATACTGGCTGGTCCGCGCGAAATCCTCCCGACCGCCGAGCACGACGGTGAGGCGTCCGAGCTTGATCTGGTCCTGCGCATAGATTCCGGCCTGCGAGGAATTTCCCTGCAGGCGGGTGTCGTTATAGTCCGGAGCAACGAAGCTCTGGAAATACACCGGATTGAAGATGTTCAGATCCGGCAGCGATCCGTAACCCTTCATCACACTGGTGTCTTGATATTGGTAATCGACGCCAAAGAGCAGCGTGTGATCGAGAATGCCGGTCGAGATCTTCTTCTCGGCCTGGTTGTCGACGTGGAAGGTCGTGAGCGTGGCTTGGGCTAGTCCGCTCAGGCGACTGAGCGACACGTTGTCGGACGCCAGTCCCGGATACCATCCGAAGGTCGCCTTGGAGGCGAAGTCGAGATGCGCGACCCGCATATTCTGTCGGAAGGTCCAATCCTCGTCGGTCTTGTGCTCGAACTGATAGCCGATGGAATATTGGTTCTTGGTCGTTGCGTTGTAGTTTGGATCTCCGCCGAAGAAGCTGTTGGACAGGCGCCCATACGGATTCGGCAGGAAGGTGCCTGATGCCGGCAGATAGCCGGCGACGCCGCCGGTAGAGATGTGCATGTAGGTCGCCTCGATGTTGAGCTTGGTCGAGGCGTCCGGCTGATATGTGATCTGCGGCTGGAGGTAGACCCGATCATCCGGCATGTAGTGGACATAGCTGTCGCTGTCGCGCGCAACTCCGGTGAACCGATAGAGCAAGGTGCGGTCGTCGTTGGCCGGACCGCTGAGGTCGAACTGCACCTGCTTGCGGTTGAAGGTGCCGAACTGGACTCCGATTTCGTGAAACGGGTCCTCGGTGGGCTTCTTGCTGATCAGGCTGACCAGTCCGCCGGGATAGTTCTGGCCGAACAGGACCGAACTCGGTCCCTTCAGGATGTCGACGCGCTCCAGCGCGTAAGGCTCCGCCGACCAGGAGGTATCGGGGCTCTCGATGCGCGGCAGGCCGAGGCCGTCCAGATAGAATCCGGACGTCGACTGATTGAAGCCGCGGATCGAATACCAGTCCATGCGCGCATCCGGTCCGTAGAGATCGGTCTGGACACCGGCGGTGTACCTCATCGCATCGTTGACGGTCTGGGCGTCCCGGTCGGCGATCTGCTTGCGCGTCACCACCGAGATCGACTGCGGTGTCTCCATGATCGGTGCGTCGATCTTGGTCGCTGCGGCGCTGCGCGATGCGACATAATCCTGCACCGGTCCCCAAGCGGTTTCCGGTCGTTGTGGTGTCGTGTTGCCGTTCGCCACCGGCGGTACGGTCCTGCCGCGGCTCGCATTTCGTCGGCCGCGAACAATGGAGCGGGACGACTGGCCGGCCTGGATTGATTTCGGTGCATTCCGTTTTGCCGGGCGGGCCTGGACTTCGATCGGCGGCAGCGATGTTGCGCCGGACATCGGTGCGGTGGTTTGAGCCGAAGCGCTTTGGACCAGACAGAACCCGAATGCCAGACAACTCGAGGCAGCGATTGCGCCTTGGACGGCGCTATTCTTGAACAACATTGAAAAGTACGCTCCGGACTTGAACGAAGAGAATCCGGACTTGCTCTAGCTCGACGTCGCTTCTACGCAATCCACGCTCGCCTAGAAGCTTTCCAAGTCAGGCGGTTGTGCGCTGATTGTTGCTCCGCGATCGCACGGTGTTCGACTTAGAGCGATTCAATTTCGGTCTGGCGCCGCGGCGCGTACTCGATTTCGAGCGCGCCTGGCCGCGTGGTGCAGCTACGCGACGTCGACCGGTCGCGCTGGGCGTAGGCAGGCCAAGCCTAGGTCAGAGGTCGCCGCGGCCGAGCAGCGCGTGCAGTGCGGCTTGCCGCATGATCGAGAAGATCGACTGCTCGTCCAGGCCTTTCTTGAGCGTCGCCGCCGTGTTGAGCATGGAGAACACGGCCTGCGTCAACAGTCGTGCCTCGGCTTCGGACAGGTCGGGCCGCAGCGGGGCTACGACAGAGACCCACTCTTCGGCGTACAGCGCCATCTCGCGGCGGATCCTTCGGCGGTCGTGTTCGGGAAGAGCGTGCTCGTTTTTAGTGAAGATGAGCGTGCTCGGCGGTCCTTGCAGGATGAGCCGGATGTGGGATTCGACCATCGCCACGATCGCTGCCTTGGGTTCCCTGGTCGTCTCCGCGATTCGTTTTGCGACCTCGTGCACGACCTGCGTCGGCTCCTCCAGAACCGCGATCAGCAAGGCCTGCTTGTTCTGGAAGTGGCGATAGAGTCCGGGACCGGTGATGCCGGCGCGCGCAGAGATCATCTCGACGGTCACTGCGTCGTAGGAGTGATGCAGGAAGAACTCGGCGGCGACCGAGATCAACTGCTCGCGCCGCCGGCTCCTGGATGCGCGCTTGATCGGGAGTGTCTGGATGTTCATCGCGACAAACCGTACCGCACGGCGGGCGCGAAGCAACCCGCKATCCTTCGCTCCGGCGTGATCCTTCGCGGSCTCGGCGTTCCGATCATGGAAACGTCTCCTCTTCTGCCAAAAGTAAATACACACTAACTTTATTGACGGCTACCGGATTCGCCAAACAGGGGGCGGGCATCTGATTCCATACGCTCGTTTCGCAGAAAAATCCGATAATGATAGCATTAGGCTCTAAGATGGGTTCTAAGCAGCCAGCACCAAAAGGCCGTTGACAAGACGCGATAGCYGACAMTAAAGTTAGTWCAGATTAACATTAAGGTGCRGAGGAGGCACAACGCATGCGGTTCATCTTCTTCAGCGARGGGGAGACCCAGCCGGGACACACCCACGCGCACCGCTATCGCGARCTCATCGAYGAAGTGATTCTGGCGGAGAAAGTCGGATTCGATGCGTTCGGRTGCTCCGAACAGCATTTCGCGATCGGCACGGCYTCGACCTCCGCTCCCGAGGTSATCTACCCGTACATGATGGCGCTCACSAGCAGGATCCAGTTCATCCACCTGATCACGCCGCTKCCCAAGAAGATCAATCACGCGCTSCGCGTCGCGGAGCGGCTRGCGACCGARGAYATCCTGTCGAACGGCCGCGTCGGGCTCGCCGTCGGSCGCGGCAACACCACCCTCGCGCTRCRCGCCTTCGAGGTCGAYCCCGMGGAGACCAAGGCGCAGCAGATGGAGGGCATCGARGTCATCCGCCGGGCYCTGWCGAACGACATCTTCTCKTTCGTCGGCGAGCAYTACAAGATTCCGCCGCGYAGCCTGACGCCCAAGCACGTGACGCTRCCCTATCCKCCAATSATGATGGCGACCKCGAGCYCGCAATCGATCRCCGCCGCGGCGCAYATGGGCATCGGCGCCATGATGGGCGGYGGCTATARCGGGTTCGCCTCCGTGCAGAGGTCKGCCGAGCTCTATGACARGGAGCTGGCGAGTGCCGWGCAYGTWTACCCSGTGCAGGCGCAGAAGGTSGCSGTGATTTCSGGCGGAATGCATTGCGCCGAYACAAAYGAGGASGCGGAGCGGTGGGCGGCSACGCTGGCCCATAGCGTCGCCTTGTCMATCGACGCCTATGAGCGGYTGKCSAARCTGTCSGCCGACTACGGATCGCTCGGCRAGATCAAGAACATYGACTTCAAGAACGAGCGCTATTTGTTCGACGAGTCSGGGAGCTTCATCGTCGGYGACGTCGAGACCTGCRYCARGCAGGTCCARCGGTWCGTCGACATGGGCATCGACGCGCTCGCGCTRCGCATCGACGGCATGCCGCACAAGGAGCTGATGAAGTCGATCGAGCTGTTCGGCAAGTACGTCATCCCGAGGTTCAAAAACCCCCGGTCGGTCGTGCGTGCGTCCGACGCGATCCTTGCCGACATCCGCGCCGCCCGCCCCGACCACTATGCCGAGCGCGAGGCCTTTGAAAATGCCAAGGCGGCCGCCGGGACGGTCGACGGATCCGTCCGTAATTCGGCGGCTTCGGCCTGACGCCTATCTGAACAACGGGAGACTGAAAATGAAAGATAAAAAGTACGTGGGCTTGCTCGTGGAGATACGTCCGAGCGGTGTGGCCGTCATCACCATGAACCGGCCCGAAATCCTCAATGCCATCGATTGGCCTATGCATGCCGCGTTGGAGGAGCTGTTCGTGGATCTCGATAACGACCCCGCGGTGAAGGCTATCGTCCTTACCGGCGCTGGTCGCGGGTTCTGCTCAGGCGGCGATCAGAACGCGCTCGATCAGGGCATACATAAGATATCGCCGACGCGCTCGGGCCGACACCTCATTAGAAACATCCTTGAGGTGGAGTCCCCCGTCATTGCCGCCGTGAACGGCGTGGCGGTCGGGTTGGGCGCCACGCTCGCTTTGTTCTGCGACGTTATCTTTGCCCAGCCAAGCGCCCGTTTCGCCGATACGCATGTGACGGCCGGCGTCGTCGCCGGCGACGGCGGTGCTGTCATATGGCCGCTTCTTCTGGGCCCGGCGCGGGCCAAGCATTACTTGATGACCGGTGAATTCATTTCGGCGGAAGACGCGGCGGCAGCGGGCATGATCAACAAGGTCGTGCCGGAAGGCACCGTTCTCGAGTATGCGATCGGATATGCCGAACTGCTCGCGAGCGGTCCCCGTAACGCAATCATCTGGACCAAGTACAGCGTCAACAAGCTGATCAAGGAACAGGCGCATCTCAATCTCGACACCGCGGGTGCGCTCGAGACGCTTACGTTCAATAGCCCCGAGCGGAAAGAGGCCGTCGCGGCCTTCCGGGAGAAGCGCAAGCGCTTCGCAGAAGGCACAAGCTGACGGGCTCGTTGCGTAGCGTATGCGCTCTTTGCGGGCGCAGTGCTTGCTGCGCTCCACGCCGGCTCGGATTCCCTGAGATCAGACAGAGACGCATTCGATGACGGTCCGATACGATAGCGAGGCGGCGACCGGACTGCGGACGGCCGGCCACGACGGCGTCCTGGTCGCAACGCTCGACAGGCCGCCAGCCAACGCCCTGAACCGTCCGCTGCTGCTCGCCATGATCGCGCTGTTCCGAGACCGCGGCGAGGGCGACCCGCCACCGGTGGTGATCACCGGCGCCGGCGATCGGTTCTTCTGCGCCGGCGGCGACATCAAGGAGGTGGACGGAGCTGCCGCCGGCCCGATCCAACAGCGGATGCGGGGATTCCACAATCTGCTCGTCGCGATGGAGCGATACCGGGCTCCGGTGATCGCCGCCGTCAACGGCGACTGCGTCGGCGGCGGCGTCGAGTACGCGCTGTTCGCGGACGCGGTGCTCGCGGCGCCGCACGCCCGGTTCGGATTCCCCGAGATCAGACATGGCCTGCTGCCCGCTGACAAAGGCATCCAGCGCCTCATCCGGTTGATCGGAATGCGGCGCGCGCGCGACCTGCTGCTGAGTGGTGAACTGATCGGTGCCGAGGAGGCGGCGCGGTGGGGGCTCGTCGACGCCATTATCGAGCCCGGCCGACTGATGATCGAAGCGCTCGATCGTGCCCGAGAGGCCGGGCGTCGAGCGCCGGTGCTCTATGCGGCGCTCAAGCATGCCGTCAACGACTACGACGACATCGAAGACCAACAGCGAGCCGACGTCACGCTCGCCAAGGCTGCCTCCTGGATCGACGACCCCGTGGCCCGGAGCCTCCGAGAAGGATGGAGGAAGCAGCGGGCGCCGTCGCGGTCTTCCGGCGGAACGCCGCCGGCACTGAACACCACACCAGACCACACGTAGGCCAGCCAGGCCTGCCAATAGGAAATGGAGCGATATGATGGTCACGAATACCGTCCCCGCAGCCGATGCCCGCGCCCGGCAGGTGCCCGTCCTGAGCGGCGTCACCGACATCGGCGTCGCCAACTTCGAGGCCGTCGACCGCACCTTCGCCCAGATGGTGCAGGACCGCGCGGAAGTCGAACCCGAGGAGGTCGCGTTCTGCCAGTGGGACGGGACGCGCGCGATCCCGACCAGTTGGGCGCAGTACGCTTCGGCCGTACGCGAGGTCACGCTCGGCCTGGCTGCCCTCGGCGTCGCGCCCGGGGACAGGGTCGCCATCATGGCGTCGGGCCGCACCGAATGGGTCATGACGGCGCTCGGCATCCTGTCGGCCGGGGCGATCCCGGTGGGCGTCTACCCCACGAGCTCCCCTGCTGAGGTGAGGCAGCTCGTCGGGCACAGCGAGGCCATCGCCATGGTGGTCGGCGATGTCGCCGACGTCGCAAAGGTCGCCGCAATCGCCTCGGAGCTTCCCGCGCTGCGCGCCGTGATCAGCTTCGATGATGCCCCGTCGGGGTTGCCCGAAATGGTCGTCAGCAGGACATGGGTCGACCTGCGCGAGACCGGTCGAGCCCATGACGCGGCCAACCCGGCGCTGTTCGACCAACGCCTCGCCGGCGGTGACATCGACCAGCCGGCAGCCTTGTTCTACACCTCGGGCTCTACCGGAGCCCCCAAGGGGGTCGTCCACACCCACCGCACCCTGCAGTACTCGGTGCTCGGCTCCGCCGTGCTCAACCCCGAGCTGACCACGACCCGCCGCGACTCGCTCAGCTTCCTGGGCCTATCCCATGTCGCTCCGGCGCTGTCCGGCGTCTACGCGCCGATCATGACTCGGTCGGTGGTGACTTTCTGCCGCATCGACCAGCTGTCCGAGGCGCTCCGCGGCGTACGTCCTGCGGGGATCGTCTGGCCGCCGCGGCTGCACGAGAAGTTGCTCAGCGTGGCGCTGGCCGCGCTCAAGCAGACGCCGGCACCGTTCCAGAAGTCCTACGAGAACGCGATGGAGGTGGCCCGCGAGGTTGCCGCCGCGCGCCGGCGCGGCGACGCCGTGCCCGCCGAGTTGCAAGCGCGCTACGACCAGGCCCAGCAGCAGGTGTTCCTGCCCCTGCGCGCGAAGTTGGGCGTGGACCGCGTCAACGTCGCTTGGACCTCGTCGGGAGCGATGACCCCCGAGGTGCAAGCACTGTGGCAGATGTGGGGGGTGGATCTGCGCGAACTGTATGGCACCACCGAGACCTGCGGCTGGGTGCTCGGGCAGTGGGACCGCGCCTTCCCATCCCCTGGGACCGTAGGCAAGGCCATGCCCGACCCGCGCTTCGCAATCAAGACCAGCAGTGAAGGGGAGCTGCTGGTGAAGGGACCGCTGCTGTTCCGCGGCTACTGGAACAACCCGGAGGCGACGGCAGACGTGATGGACGGAGAGTGGTATCGCACCGGCGACCTCGTCGAGATCGACGCCTCCGGTGAGGTCAAGCTGATCGGTCGGGCCAAGGACATCATCGTCACCAGCGGCGGCAAGACCATCAGCCCGCAGCCCATCGAGGTGCGCCTGAAGGCCAATCCCCTGATCGAGGAGGCTGTGGTCGTCGGCGACGGCCGCAACTACCTCACCGTTCTCATCTGGCCGACCGAGACGGCCGGCAGGCTCGACAGCGATGCGCTGCATCAAGGCCTGCAAGCCTGGATCGATAAGCTCAACGCCGACCTCGCACGCCCCCTTCAGCTCAAGGACTTTCGGATCGCACCACGCGCGCTCTCGCCCGGCGCGGGCGAGCTCACGTCCAAGGGCACGATCCGTCGGCCAGCAGTGCTCAAATCGTTCAGCGCACTCGTGGATGAGATGTACAGCGCCGCGGAACACAACGAGTTCGCCGACCAGGCGCGGCTCCAGGGTTGAAGGAGCCAGACGTGATGCGTTCCGAGCAACCGCGTGAGCTGCGGATCGAACACCTGACCAGCGCCGAGATCGCCGAGGCGATCGCGGCCGGCGCCCGCACGGCGATCCTTCCGCTGGGTGCGATCGAGCAGCATGGACCTCATCTTCCGCTGTCGATGGATAGTGATCACGCCGATGCGCTCGCGGTCCGCATCGCCCGCAAGCTCGGCGCTGCACTGGTCCTGCCTACGGTCAAGGTCGGGTACTCGCCCCACCACCTCGGTTTCTGCGGCTCGCTTTCGGTGCGTCCCGCTACGCTAGAGGCGATCTGCCTGGACTATTGTAGCAGCCTCGCCGCGCACGGGTTCGCCCGCGTCGTCCTCTTCTCCGGCCACATCGGCAATTACCCGATCATGCGTGACTTCGAGCCGCGGCTGGCCGCGGCACTCGCCCCGGCGCTTCAGGTCATCGTCTATCGAGACAGTGCCGCGATCCTCGACGCATGGCGCAAGTCGGCGCAGTCGGTCGCTGGTCTCGGAAGCCACGTCGGTGGTCACGCAGACGTCGCGGAGACCTCGGTGATGCTCGTCCTGCACCCCGAGAAGGTTCGGCCCGATCGGGCGGCTGCGGGGTATCTGGGCACGGTGGACGAGGCGTTCCTGCGGCGGGCGTTCGTCGAGGGCATCGACGCGGTCTCGCCCAACGGTGTCCTCGGCGATCCCGCCGGGAGTTCGAAGGCGATCGGCCACGCTGCGTTGGACGCCGTGACCGATCTCGTCGTCGCGTACGCCACCGCACACGGAGCACGAGCCGAATGCAATCCATGAGCGAGCAGATGGACAGCAGGATGCTGCGCGACGCCTTCGGCGCGTTCCCGACGGGCGTCGTGGCCGTGGCGGCRCAGGTCGACGGGAGGCTGGTGGGTCTTGCGGCCTCCTCGTTCACCTCGGTKTCKCTCGAACCTCCGCTGGTGTCRTTCKCCGTCGCGAAAGGCTCGACCACGTGGCCYGAGCTRCGYCGRGCCGAGCACCTCGGAGTCACCGTRCTCGCTGAGGACCACGGCGCATTGTGTCGSCAGCTCGCCGGMCCGGCYCGSGAACGGTTCACCGACGTCGCCTTCGAGATCAYCGACAGCGGTGCAGTGATGCTCGCCGAGGGGATCGCCAAGTATGACTGCACTGTCCGCGARGAGCTGGAGGCGGGCGATCATGTCATCGTGCTGCTCCAACTCCATGGCGTCGTCGTCGATAGCCGCAGGCAGCCCCTCATCTTCCACCGCAGCGGGTTCGGAAGGCTCGCATTGCTTGAGGAAAGGCCATGATCTTGCGGTATGTAGTCCCGACTTGCAGCGCAAGCCTTCTACTTGCGACGTTCGGCACCGCTTTCGCGCAGAAAGCATACGATGCCGGTGCGACCGATACCGAGATCAAGATCGGCAACATCATGCCGTATAGCGGCCCGGCCTCCGCCTTCGGCATTCTCGGAAAGATCGAGGGCGCCTACTACAAGATGATCAACGATCAGGGCGGCATCAACGGCCGCAAGATCAACTTCATCAGCTACGACGACGGCTATTCGCCTCCCAAAGCCGTCGAGCAGGCGCGCAAGCTTGTCGAGAGCGACGAGGTGCTGCTGCTGGCGGGCGTGCTCGGCACGCCGTCTAACTCCGCCATCCAGAAATATATGAACGCCAGGAAGGTGCCGCAGCTCTTCGTGTCGTCCGGCGCGACCAGATTCGGCGACTACAGGAACTTTCCGTGGACGATGGGCTGGCAAGCTGACTATCAAATCGAAGGACGCGTCTACGCGACGTACCTCCTCGAGCAAAAGCCCGACGCCAAGGTCGCCATTCTCTATCAGAATGACGATTTCGGCAAAGACCTGCTCAAAGGTGTGAAAGATGGCCTTGGCGAGCGCGCTGCAAAGATGATCGTCGCGGAAGAGCCATACGAGATCATTGAACCCACAGTCGAAAGCCATATCGTCAAATTGAAAGCAAGCGGCGCTGATACCTTCTTCAGCATGACCACGCCCAAGGCTGCTGCGCAAAGCATCAAGAAGGCCGCGGAGCTCGGCTGGAAGCCASTTTATTTTCAGAGCCTCATCGGCGCTTCAAGYACGGTGCTGAAGTCGGCCGGCTATGATAACGCCCAAGGCATCCTGTCGGCRGCCTTTTCAAAGGATACTGATCGGCAGTGGGATRACGACGAAGGSATGAARARGSTYAGCGCCTTTCTCGCCAAATATGCTCCGGARGCCGACAAGGGCGACGGAAGCGTCRTCTACGCCTAYGGGGTSGCGGAGACCGTCGTTCAAGTCYTGMGACAGTGCGGCGATACGCTGACGCGCGARAACATYATGAAGCAGGCCGCCAACCTGAAGGATTTCGCGCCCGATATCSTYCTGCCGGGCATCTYCATCAACACATCTCCGACCGATTACTATCCGGTCGAGCAACTGCGGATGATGCGSTTCAAGGGTGAGAAATGGGAAATGTTTGGTGATGTCATTGACGGCAAGAGACCGGAATGACCRCCGCTGGCGGCGTACTCAGCACCGCTGACAAGRCAAMCTATCCGCCAGGACGYTGATCTTCAGGATTCCGTWTATCGTGGCCYGTCACGGACCKGCCAAGTGGCTTCGCCGGACACGTTTCGCYCTTGCAGYCTTGGCGYGGCTGCGCCACGCGAAGCCCRCAAGGGCGAAGCGTGGTGCCCCTGGCCGATAGTCGCCTAGAGCCATAACCATTTGAATTTAAAACCACTTTTATCGCCGATTGCTGTCGATACCAGCACAAATACCAGCAGGATGACGCGCGGTATTCACTTGCAAAAATAAAGCTGCGGGCTCCTCGGCAGCAGGCACGGTCCGCGCGGCTTTTTGTCTCCACAATCGGCCGACCGGAGTCGAACCCGGCTCAGGCTCGAAATCTTTGGAGGAGGCAGACGACCGCTTACTCAGCAGCTTTCCGTCGTCTTCGAAGTGGAATGATTGAAAATCGTGGGTTTGACTGTCATTCGGCCTGCAATATTGCCCCCCTAAGCCGGGGGTTCGGCGTCCAAAATTGACCCCCACCACTGGGCTATTGCGCCACCTGCTTTGGGCTAAAGCAGGTGGTTGGGGATGCTGGTTGTGGAGACGATTGCGCGCATACGGCGCGAGCACTTCATCAAAGGCAAGACGATCAAGGAGATCGCCCGTGACCTGAAGGTGTCGCGGAACACGGTCCGGAAGGTGCTGAGGTCGGGAGAGACCTCGTTCGAGTACGAGCGGTCGGTGCAGCCGCGGCCAAAGCTGGGACGATGGGCAGTAGAGCTTGACGGATTGCTGGCGGCGAACGCGGCCAAATCGGCTCGTGAACAGCTGACGTTGATCCGGATCTTCGAAGAGCTGCGCGGCCGCGGCTACGACGGCGGTTACGATGCCGTGCGGCGTTACGCCAGGCGGTGGAGCAAAGAACGCGGGCAATCGACCGCGGCGGCTTATGTCCCGCTGAGCTTTGCCCCAGGCGAAGCCTACCAGTTCGACTGGAGCCACGAGGTGGTCTTGCTGAGCGGGACCACGGTGATGGTGAAGGCCGCCCATGTCCGGCTCTGTCACAGCCGCATGCTGTTCGTGCGGGCCTATCCGCGGGAGACGCAGGAGATGGTGTTCGACGCCCACGACCGGGCGTTCGCCCTGTTCAAAGGCACCTGCACCCGCGGCATCTACGACAACATGAAGACCGCCGTAGAGACGATCTTCGTCGGTAAAGGGCGTCTCTACAATCGCCGCTTCCTGCAGATGTGCAGCCACTATCTGGTCGATCCAGTCGCCTGCACGCCGGCGTCGGGCTGGGAGAAGGGGCAGGTCGAGAACCAGGTCGGGCTGGTTCGGGAGCGCTTCTTCACGCCGCGGCTGCGGTTCAAAAACCTCGACGAGTTAAACGCCTGGCTGCTCGACAAATGCATCGCCTATGCCAAGGCTCATCGCCATCCGGAGCTGGTCGATCAGACGATCTGGGAGGCGTTCGAAGCCGAACGCCCCAAACTCGTTCCCTATGCCGGCCGCTTCGACGGCTTCCATGCGGTGACGGCATCGGTCTCGAAGACCTGCCTGGTGCGCTTCGACAACAACAAGTACTCGGTCGCAGCCAGCGCAGTCGGACGGCCGGTCGAAGTTCAAGCCTATGCCGATCGCATCGTGATCCGTCAGGATGGACGCATCGTTGCCGAGCACCCGCGATCCTTTGGCCGCGGCGATACCGTCTACGACCCGTGGCATTATGTGCCGGTGCTCGCCCGCAAACCCGGCGCCTTGCGCAACGGTGCTCCCTTCAAAGACTGGGTGCTGCCGGCCGCGATCGAGCGGATCCGGCGCAAGCTTGCCAGTACCGAAGATGGCAATCGGCAGATGGTCGACATCCTCAACGCGGTGCTGACTGACGGTCTGCCCGCGGTGGAAGCGGCCTGTGCCGAAGCGCTCGGTCATGGCGTCCATTCCGCCGATGTCGTGCTCAATATCCTGGCCCGTCAACGTGAACCCGCCCCACCGGCCAACATCATGACGCCGGCCGCACTGACGCTCCGTCATGCGCCGATTGCCGATTGTGCCCGCTACGACAACCTCCGGAGGACCATCTGATGGAACGAACCCAAATCTTCGACCTCATGGGCGAACTCAAGCTCTACGGCATGAAGGCTGCCTTCGACGAGATCATGGCAACTGCCGTCAAGCGCCAGCACGAACCTCAGCGCATTGTCGGCGACCTGCTCAACGCCGAGATCAACGAGAAGCAGGCCCGCTCGATCAAGTACCAGCTCACCATCGCCAAGCTGCCGCTTGCCAAGGACATCGCCGACTTCCAGTTCGACGGCACGCCGATCAATCAGACTCTCGTCAATGATCTCGCTGGCGGCGGCTTCATCGCCCAACAACGCAACGTCGTGCTGGTTGGCGGCACCGGCACAGGGAAGACCCACCTGGCCATTGCTATCGCCAGAAGCTGCATCCGATCCGGTGCCCGCGGCCGCTTCTTCAACGTAGTCGACCTCGTCAATCGCCTCGAGACCGAGACCCGCAACGGACGGCAAGGACGGCTCGCCGAGCATCTGACCCGGATGGACTTCATCGTGCTGGATGAACTCGGCTATTTGCCCTTCGCCCTGTCCGGTGGCCAGCTCCTCTTCCACCTCGTCAGCCGGCTCTATGAGCGCGCCTCCGTCATCGTGACGACCAATCTCGCCTTCGGCGAATGGCCGAGCGTGTTCGGCGACGCCAAAATGACCACGGCGCTGCTCGACCGATTGACGCATCACTGCGACATTGTCGAGACCGGCAACGATAGTTGGCGGTTCAAGAGCCGAGACGACGATCACGCCACCCGCGCTCGTCTCGCCTCCGCTATCCCGGCCAGCTCCGACGAGACGAGCGCTACCAGCAAAGCCCGCCGCACGAAGGGGTCAAAATTGGACGCCGATGAGGGGTCAAATTTGCAGGCCGATTGACAGTGGGATTAGCTTAAGCGGGTGTCCATCAAACCGGCAGCAGCTCAGACTGAAGTCTTCACAATCAAGAACTCAAAAACGGAAGAGGACGAGAACGTTCTTCCGGAGCAAATCGTACGGACCTCGGACGTGGTGTCTGTCGAGATGTATGTGCCAGATACAGGCGTTCTGGTCTTTTATCGGTTCAAGAGGATGCGGGGCTGTTGGTACCTCGATCTCATCTCCGATCGATCAACATGAGGTTGATTGAGGGCTTCCCCGGCCAAAAGCCATTTTGGGTGCGAGCCGCATCACTTCCGCTTGTGCCCCACACGAGACATTCTCATGATCGTCCATGCGGGGAGAAGATCGGTGCAGTAGCACGCCATGCGGCGCTCATACTCACATAGCTGAAATCTTTTGGGTCGACCTGTTCGACCCCCGGGATGATCGCCCATGGAATTGCGCTCTGGACGAACGTCTGAGCGATCGGAACGGCCCAACTCGCGTCATCGAGAGTTCCAGCTCGCAGTCCGGTGAAGTCAGGTCTGGCTGCGTCGTTGGATGTGAGGCCTGCGCGGCAATTACTGCACGCAGCATATCGAACTTCACGACCGCGAGCTGTGGTTCGGGAAAAGCTCTCTAAAGGGCCGGTAAGCGCTAATGCCGCCGTGGGAACTATCACGGTCAAGCTGTACGCTGAACCTGAAGCGGACTGGCAGTCATGGCAGTGACAGACATGGACCAGTATAGGCGCGCCATTCAAGCTGTAGCGAACTGCGCCGCAAAGGCATCCGCCAAGAAAGTGGGAGGTTGACCTCGGGTTTTTCCATGACATTCGTCCGCTTTGAACATGGCCCGGTTGAGCGTCATCATCATTGCTACTAAAAAATGGAAGTCAATCCTTTGTCATGTCGCCTGTTGGCCCCTTGCCGACCTTCCGGAGCCATCACCGGGATGTCCGGAGTCGGGAATAAAGCGGACACGATGCGCCGAGAGCGGGATGTCGCTCTTTGACCCAAAGCGGAAATCAAGTCGGCCAGTTAGGCTATGGCGTGGGAACGCAATTGTCCGCCTTGAGCAACTGCTCAAAGCCATCCTGCGAACATATGCGCCCTTCGTTACGGATGTAGAAGATGCGAGCCTGCATTTGCTTCGGGCAAAGAATTTCAAACTCAATCTCACGCTCGTCTACGTTCCTTATCTGCCCCTCCTGAAGAGTGCTTCCTCCGACGAACTCAGACTTCCAACTGGAAGTCGTGGTGTCAAATGTCACGATGACCTGACCGCCGCTTACATCGCAATGGATTTTGAGTTGTTCGCTCGCGACTGGCGTCAGGTTCAGCAGCAGCAATGTAGGCAACGTAAACCGAAACATTTGAGCCTCACGTACATCCGCTCAATCGCGGTTAGCAGCTTATAAAGCAGGTGCGATGAGGTCTGCTACCGGCCCCGAAGCTGACCTCTGGCGATGGTGGGCGATGATGGTGCGGGTCAGTTACCAGGCAGCTGTGATTAGAAATGTGTCTCCTCAAACCGAGGAAGACCTTCGCGACATGTGGCATGCAGTCAGGTGGAGGAAAGTGCCCTGAATGCTGTGACGTCCGCTTCGGCCCAACAGCCGAACTTCTTTGGTCGAGCACTCCATCTGGCCGCCTTCTGCGGCAAAGAAGCAGCTTCTCGACCTCCGGAAACAGCAGCATCGCTTCACGAAGGTCGAGGTGCTTACAAATAGGTCGTCCTGGCGTGACAGCTGCCTCATTATTGGCTAACATCTTCTGGTTGTCGTGCCTATCTGCATCACGAACGTGTTGGAATACTCCATGCTTCAGTTCTTCTGTTGGGCCACGCTCACCGCCGTTCTACTGAGTTTGAAACCTGTGCTTGGTTCGCTTGAGGATATGCTTCGTCCGTTCGGATGGACGGGAACCGGTGCATTTGTGCTGATCTGCGCATCAGGACTGCTGATTTGCTATCTGGTTGCGGCCAGGATTGATCGAGCAAATGACCCGTTTCGACCGCACTGAACGCAAAGCGCTGCTGACTTTTCGTTCTCTTCAGCGCGGCATGTTATTCGGGATTTGGTCGATCTAAGCCTTCATCCCGACGTTTCGGTGTGCCCTACTCGTGTCGGCGCGGGAAGGCTGCAACTCGGCGTATGTCGTCTCACCCCTGGCGTTGGGTGGGTGATTCCAGCAGCTCCGCAAAAGCCTCAGATTTTTCTCCGGGCAAGCAAGATCCTCACAGCGCCGGCGCGGGTGCCCGTTCACCGAGAGCCGAAGCGACAATGTCGGTAGGCAACTGATCGAGCGGCGTGGGGTTGATCGCGAGCCTCGCATAGACCGGCGGCAACAAGTCGAAGATGTAGTGGATTCGCCATTCGCTGGACTCGTTGAATGCCGAGTGGTGCTGCTTGTTGTCGAACCACCAGAGCTCGCCCTCTTGCATGCGCACTTGCTCGTCGCCGGCGCGCAGGACACTGCCGCACGAACTGCGGAGCACCAGATGGAACCGGTGTCGGATCAGATAGTAGGAGCCGGCGTCGATGTGGACACCGACTTCAGAGCGAGGCTTGAGCCGGACGATCGTGGCGCGGGACAGTTGGCACTTGAGCTGCGCAGCTACATGATTCATGAAGGCTATCGCGAAAGGGAAGCGTGTAGATATCCGCGTTGGGCCACTCTCCTGGTTCTCCTCGATGACGAGGTCCGGTCGCTTCACCGCGTTGCGCAGAAAAATGGTGTTTGTCTCGCGCTGAACTCTTATCTTGTCCTGCCGGGTAGTATTGGCAAGCCAAGCATCCTCTTGCCCGTCGATCTCGCCCAGCAGCGGCTTTACGTCTATGTCTTTGGTGATTAGCCGGAAGTACTTCATTTCTCCTCCTGCCCGTGTCCGTGCTCAGGCAGTCTGATCGATACCGCAAATCATGTTTTAGAGCTCACCTGCGCAAGCCCACTCACGCTTACAGATTTTGTAAGAGTAGCCCGATAAACCCAAGCCGACGTTTGGTGATCCAATTCTCTGAACGTCAATCCTCGCATAGTCGATGCAAACGATGGCACGCAAGTTCGAGGAGTTGCGCGAGGCCAGAGAGCCAAGCGCGTGATGCATGGGTTCGGTTTCGCCTTGAGGTTTTGGGATACCCACGATCGATGACGTACCGTCTACGTCCGGTCGCGTGACTCTGCTGACGGTAACCGCGACCCAGCATCATCGAAAGTCATCATGGCGTCGGCAGTCGCGTGGCAATGCGGTGCAAGTGCAGACTGTCGGCTACTCGAGTGAAACGCTACAAAAGACGCGCTAGGGCGCAGCCGGCAGCTTCACGACGCGTATCAGCTGCTTCGTGTCATCGCTGCGCGCAAAGTGGGCGCGATTTGAGACTCAATCGGCGTTTATTTTTGATGGAGCTAGGAGGAAAGGGCGGGTTGGTCATCGGCCATACAACCTATGCTTGATCTGCATGGCGATCACAGGTTTGTGATAATTGATGTGTCAATGTGCATATTGTCGCAGTTTTTTGTCTATGCCACTTTCCGGTCACAACTACTCCGGGCTGAATCCCTGACTGGCAACTTGATTGGAATCGTCGGCGCTTGCGCCGGGGAATTGCGTTGTCATGGCTTTAATTGGTGAGTTCATGATGTTCGATTTGATTGCCCCCGTGGAGGGGGTCCGATCCGCTGATTCAGCTCTCCTCGGCCATTTCGTCCCGGCGATGTGAAATCAAGCAAATCAAAAGCCGCGGAAATGCTGGAAAAGCCGAGGGAAATCGATACCGGGCTGCAGGCGCTGGCCGTCCTGTTGCGGTTTCACGGAATTCCCGTTGACACCAATCAGATCGAGCATCAATTCGCCGGCGCGCCGATCCGCATCCCCGAGATGTTGCGTTGCGCCAGGACGCTCAAGCTGAGAGCCCGTTCTATCAACGCCGATTGGGCCTCGCTGCAAAAGGCGCAACTTCCGGCGATCACGGAAAGCCGCGACGGTGAGTTTCTGATCGTGGCGAAGGTCTCGGATTCCGAGGTGCTGGTCCACGTTCCGTCGATTGGGCGTCCGCAACTGACGACGCGGGCTCAGTTCGAGGCGCAGTGGACAGGCCGCCTGCTGCTGATGACCAAACGCGCCTCGCTCGGCGATTTGGCGCGGCGCTTCGACGTTTCCTGGTTCCTGCAGGCGATGCACAAGTACCGTCGGATGTTTACCGAGGTCCTGGTCGCTTCATTCTTCCTTCAGCTCCTTGCCTTGGTCACTCCGCTGTTCTTTCAGGTCGTGACCGACAAGGTGTTGGTCCATCGCGGCTACAGCACTCTCGACGTTCTGGCCGTTGGCGTTGTTGCGATCTCGATATTCGAGGTCGTTCTCGGTGGGCTCAGGACCTACGTCTTCTCGCACACGACCAACCGGGTGGATGTCGAGCTCGGTGCCAGGCTGTTCCGGCATCTGTCGGCGTTACCGATCGGCTATTTCGAGGCTCGCAGGACCGGCGATTCGGTTGCGCGCGTCCGCGAGCTGGAAAACATCAGGAATTTCCTGACAAGCTCGGCTCTGACGTTGCTCGTGGACCTGTTCTTCACCTTCGTCTTCCTGGCGGTGATGTTCTATTACTCCCCGATCCTGACCTGGGTGGTGATCGGATCGTTCCCCTTCTACATTGGGATATCTGCCGGCGTGACGCCGATATTCCGCCGGCGCTTGGAGGAAAAGTTCGAGCGCGGCGCTGAAAACCAGGCCTTTCTGGTTGAGTCGGTGAGTGGGATGCAGACGCTCAAGGCTATGGCCGTCGAACCGCAGATGCAGCGGCGCTGGGAAGAGCAGCTTTCCGGCTATGTCGCTGCGAGCTTCTCGGTACTGTCGCTCGGCAATTGGGCGAGCCAGGCCGTGCAGCTCATCAGCAAGGTCGTCACGGTCCTGACGCTCTATTTCGGTGCGCACCTCGTGATCGGCGGCGATTTGACGGTGGGTGAGCTGATCGCGTTCAACATGTTGGCGGGGCGGGTTGCGCAACCCGTTCTTCGGCTTGCCCAGCTCTGGCAGGATTTTCATCAGGCCCGGATCTCGGTCGCCCGCTTGGGGGACATTCTCAATACGACTCCGGAACCGGCCTATAATCCCACGCGGGCAGCTCTTCCACCGATCCGCGGCGACGTCGCCGTCGAGCACGTCGCCTTCCGCTACCGTTTGGATGGGCCGGAAGTCCTGCAGGACGTCTCGCTCAGGATTCCGGCAGGGCAAGTCGTGGGTATCGTCGGTTCGTCGGGGTCGGGAAAATCGACACTGACCAAGCTGATCCAGCGGCTCTACGTTCCTGAGCGTGGCCGCGTTCTGGTCGACGGTGTCGATCTGGCCGTCGTAGACGTGACTTGGCTGCGGCGTCAGGTCGGATCAGTGTTGCAGGAGAACGTGCTGTTCAACCGATCGATCCGCGACAACATTGCCCTTGCCGAGCCTGGAATGCCGATGGAGCGGGTGATCGCGGCCGCGGAGCTCGCCGGTGCGCATGACTTCATCCTCGAACTGCCCCAGGGCTACGACACAATGGTCGGAGAGAGGGGAGCCAGCCTGTCTGGCGGTCAGCGGCAGCGGATCGCGATCGCGCGGGCGCTGGTCACCGATCCTCGGATCCTGATCTTCGATGAAGCGACCAGCGCGCTGGACTACGAAAGCGAGCGGATCGTGCAGGCAAACATGCGCCGGATTGCGGCCGGGCGCACGGTCCTGGTCATCGCGCACAGGCTTTCGGCGGTTCGCCACGCCGACCGGATCATCACGATCGAGCGCGGCCGCATCGTCGAGGACGGCAGCCACGACGATCTGATCAGAACCAGCGGACGGTATGCCGCGCTGCACCGGCTCCAGGCGGGTCTCCATGAAGCCGTCTAACGCAACGACAGCGGATAACGTGGTGCGCTTACGCCCACCGAGAGCCGTGGTCTCGTCAAGCACGCAGCGGGAGTTTCTGCCGGCCGCGCTTGAGATCATGGAGACGCCGGCTTCGCCTGTGGGGCGGGCGATCGGCCTGACGATCGTCCTGCTCATCGTATTTGCGGTCGTCTGGTCGGTCCTTAGCCGGATCGATATTGTCGCCACGGCATCGGGCAAGATCGTGCCGACTGGTCGCACCAAGCTGGTGCAGCCGCTCGACCCGGGCGTGGTCACGGCAATTCTCGTTCAGGACGGGGACACGGTCACCGCGGGCCAGGTGGTGGTCCGGCTCGACCCGGTCGTCGCTGTCGCCGAGCGTAACCATGTCGGGCACGATCTCATGGGGGCGCGGCTCGACGCTGCGCGTCTTTCGGCACTGAAGACCGCCTCTGAAGCTGGAGCCGCGCCGGTTCTCTCGCCCCCCGAAGGAGCCTCGCCGGTGCAGATAGCTCGCGCCCGCTCCGAAATGATCGCTCAGTTCGATGCCCAACAGCACAAGGTGGCGTCAATCGACGAACAGATCGCGCAGAAGGTCGCCGAAGCGAATTCGAATGGGGCGAACATCGCCAAGCTGGAAGCGTCGCTGCCGATGCTCGAGGAGGAAGCCGACATCCGCAAGAAAGCGATGGCGATCGAGTTCGGCAACAAGATTGCTCATCTGGACGCGCAGATTCACCTGGCCGACCAGACCAACGAATTGATCGTTCAGAGGCATCACGCGGTCGAAATCACGTCTGCCCGGCAGGTGCTCGAACGGCAGCGCCAGCAGACCGTTTCCGAATACGCGCAGAAAATCTTGAGCGATCTATCGGATGCCGAGCAGAAGTCGGCGGCGTTGAGCGAGGATTTCATCAAGGCGGGGCAGAAGCTGGACGAAACCACGTTGCGTGCGCCCGTCGATGGGGCCGTGCAACAGCTTGCCATCCATTCTATCGGCGGCGTCGTGACGGCGGCCCAGGTGCTCATGGTGATCGTGCCCGCCGACAGCCATCTCGAAGCGGAAGTGATGATCTCGAACCGGGACATCGGCTTTGTCAGCATTGGCCAAGAGGCGGAGGTCAAGATCGATACCTTCAACTTCACCCGATATGGTCTGCTGCACGGTAAAGTCGTCAGTCTCTCGCAGGATGCGATCGTGCGCGACAAGTCGCCCGACCGGTCGGCTTCGGCGAAACTGCCTGCAACCTTCGCCGATTCCAGCGAACCGCAGGGACAGGAGTTGGTATACTCTGCGCGTATCGCGCTCGACAGCACTCAATTGGATGTCGAGGGGCGCATGGTCAACGTTAGCCCGGGCATGGCGATCTCGGCAGAGATCAAGACCGGATCGCGCCGAGCGATAGAATTCTTGCTGTCGCCGTTGCTTCGCTACAAACAAGAGAGCATGCGAGAGCGCTGAAAGAGGAGACGTTTCAATGAGTACAGGAACGAAAGTGGATTCGTTGGATCAGGAGAATACGAGGCAGTTCCCGTTGGCGATACTAAGTCTATTTATTCTCTCGCCTTCGTGAGGCTGGGCGATGATGCCGCAATATCCGTCGTTGGGTAATGTTCCGATGTGGCGAAGGCCGATGTTGTACGGCATCGCATTCGCGCTCGTAACATTCGTCCCAGGATTCGTGTTGGGAAGCCTAAGGAATGCGGAAGTTCTCTTGCTACCTCGCTCGCTTGTTGAATTCTTGTTCCCTTACTCCATTCTACCGTTTGAATTTCGGGCGTTGCTGCTTCTACCTCAGGAGAATAGCGGGTTAGTGCGGCTAGACATGCACAGATTTCAGCCAGACGTTTTTACTCAACAAATCTTTGTGGCAGCGTTCCTCTCGTTCTTTGCTGTGCTGCTAATCCTGACTTTTCAAGCACTCGCTGGTGCGCAGGATTCGAGATTTTTGCAGCAGAAGCCTTCCGCGATTCTTTGGATGTTAGTCGTATGCGAGGTGTTCCGTGAGCTCTCGGTAGTGGCCCTACTCCTTGGCCGAGGTGTCCTGAGCGCGAACTTGCCGACTGAGCAGGTCGTGCTGCCGTTCGTGTACTTCATGGCGCCTCTTGGCCTGGCTCTTTTCACGAGCGTTGTGGGTCTCGCGCTCTGGCTGCTCCTTGCAACCATCTCTCGGCACGCGTTTCGACTTGGGTAGATCTGACCTGGTTCTGGTTCTTATGGGAGGCTTAGATGGCGGACGGCGATTCATCGAACGCATCAGGATCGGTTATTGGCGATTTCGGTTTGCGCTATGGGTTTGGCTCTCAAACACCGTTGACGATGACTTACGGCTCTTGGACGGCCCAGGCCGCCCAACTTGGATATGGCGCTGGAGCAGTTGTCAACGATGCTACGGGACTGTCTCAGATCGCGGTTATTTCCTACTACGCAATGCGCGAGGCGCAAGGCGTGATTCAGATCAGCCCTGAGCTAGGTATTGTTAGTGGTACTACAGCGGCCGGCTTGATCGGGGAGTGGGGAGGAATTGCCGCTAGAGGTGCAGCAGGCGCCGGAGCTGTGCTCGACGGAGCAGCCAGTGCTGTTTCGATCTATCGTGAGACAGGAGACGTTCCGACAGCTGTCGTCGGCGGGGCGCTGTCGTCGGCGCGGTCCGGAGCCGTCGCATACGCGTCAATTGGTGCTGGCGAAGCAACCGCGGCTGCTCTGGCCCCTACTGTCTTTATCCCGGTTGTCGGGCCCTTCATCCCGCCTGTGGGTGGCTTGGCAGCGGCAGGTCTCACTTATTTTGGCCTGAACCATTACTTGCCGGAGGTAACGGCTAGCCAAGCTGCAAGCTTCCTTGAGTTTATGAGAACCTCCGAAAGTAACTACATCGTGTCGATGGGGTGGCTGCCGTCATTCAATGACCGTTGGGGAGCCCCCGACATTTCGGGTTGGAGTAGTCCAAACATCTTAAACTACGGTGCCGGCCAAAACTATCAGTCGTACCCGCAGCAGATGACGTTCGATGATCGCTGGGCTTCTGTTGCCCCGACGGTGGGTGACGGAGCGGGGATTGGGAACTGGCAGAATATTCTCGGAGGTGGGCTCTCTTCCACAACTCCTGTTGCTCCGCAGCAAGGCGCGCTCAATCAAGTTGGCGACGGGAACGGCATCGGCTCAGGTTGGGCTAGTGATCTGAATTTGTCGTACGGCACGAGTGCGGGAGTTCAGAATTCGGTCCTCAATTTTAGTCTCCAACAGGTGATTGCGCTGCAGACATTCGTCAATCAACTTGGGGCAACCACAGTCTGGACACCGGCTGTTGTGCCGAACAATCAGAATTTCGATCCGGGGAACGTAACGACCGGGGATGGAGGTGGCGGAGGGGACGGCAGTCTGGTCGGAAACGATCTTGGCGATACAAATTTAGGGGACGATTTCAGCTTCGTCCCGGTGGTTCTTGATCTGAGCGGTAACGGCATCAACATCACGCAGCTCAGTTCCTCCAATCAGTTCGCAGATATTGCCGGCGATGGCTATCAACATCGTACTGCCTGGGCGGGCGCCGGCAACGCCGTTTTGTTTGTAGACCCAAACAACACCAATAAGATAACGGAGGCCGATCAGGTCGTTTTCACGGATTGGGATCCGACCGCGACCAACGACATGCAGGCGATCGAGGATATCTTCGACACTAATCATGATGGTACTCTCGACGCAGGGGATGCTGATTTCTCGCAGTTCAAGTTGATGGTGACCAACGCCGACGGCACGACGACCGTTGAGACGCTGGCGCAGGCCGGCATCACCTCGATCAATCTTGTACCGGATGCGTCGAAGACTGTGTTGCCCGACGGATCATCGATCGACGGCACCACGACCTATACCCGCAGCGACGGCACGACCGGACAGGCCGCGACAGTCACGTTCGCGGCCGATGCGAACGGCTATGCCGTGCAGCAAACGACTACGGTCAATGCGGACGGATCGACGACGATCGACAATAAGGCGCTCAATCCGGACGGTAGCCTTGCCAACGAGACCACCTCGACCACGAGCGCGAACGGCCTCTCGAAGACCATCAACTTTGACAATGACGGCGACGGGGTGGTCGACCGGGTGCAGACCGACGTCACCGTGAACAACGCCGACGGCTCAAAGACGGAGACCTTGAGCGACAAGACGGGCGCGGGCGTTCTGCTCGATCAGACCGTGACGGCAACGAGCGCGGACGGCAAGACCGTGACGATCGACCGGAACTCGACCGGCGGCAGTTACTTCAACCAGATCGAGACGCGTTCGACGGCCGCTGACGGCACCAAAACGATCACCGTGTCCGATTACAGCGCCAATAGCTCGCTGCTCGACCACACCGTCTCCACGACCAGCGCGGACGGCCTCAGCCGGACGTCGACCACCGATTTGAACGGAGACGGGGTCAACGACGTCTCCTTGAGCGATATCACGGTCATTAACGCCGGCGGCAGCCGTACCGAGACCGTGAGCCAGAGCGCGGGTACGACGCTCGTCAGCAAGACGATTACTCAATCCAGCGCAGATGGACTGAACAAGACGACGACCACTGATCTCGACGGAAATGGCAGCGTTGATCTGACGACAGTTTCAACGATTGTGCATAATGCGGATGGATCGACCACGACGGCCCAGAGCGATTACAACGCCAATAACTCGCTGCGCGACGAGACCGTAACGACCGTCAGCGCAGACGGCCTGAGCAAGACGACGACGTCCGATCTCGACGGCAACGGCGCGTTCGATCTGACGACCCGCGACGTAACGGTTATTAATAGCGACGGTAGTCGGACCGAGACCATCACCGACCGCAGCGGTAACGGTGCGCTGCTCGATCAGACCGTGATCGTGAGAAGCGCGGACGGAAGATCGCGTAGCACAGAGGTGGATGCCACGGGATCGGGCGTTTACAACCATACCGATACCGTCACGGTTGCTACGGGTGGTGCGAGCACCGAGACGGTGACCGATATGAACCAGGACGGCTCGCCCAGGGATAAGGCGGTCACCACGACCAGCGCCGACGGTCTCACCGTCACGCGGCAAGTCGATTTGAATGGCGACGGTGTGTTCGACCTGACCACCAAATCGGTCACGACCAAGAATTCCAACGGAAGTTCGACGGTCGACGTGACCGATCGCAATGCAGACACTTCGCTGCGGGACGAGACGGTTACTACGACGAGCGCCAACGGTCTTGTCGTGACGACGCAGATCGACACGACAGGAAACGGCACTTTTGATAGCACGATCAACGCCGTGACCGTGGTCAACAGCGACGGCAGCACCACCACGACGACGACAACGACCGGCGGTGATGGTGCCACGGTGCTGAATCGGTCGGTCAGCACGGTGAGCGCCGACAAGAGAACGATCAGCACGACCCAGGATCTTAATGGGGACAACGCAACCGATCGCACCGAAACCATCGTGGTCGCGGCTGACGGTTCAAGCGTCGACACCATTTCGACGTTCAATCCGAATGGCTCGCCCGACGGGAAGTCCGTCACGACGATCTCCGCCGACAAGCTGACGACCACGGTGCAGACCGATAAGGACGGTGATGGAACGTTTGATACGACCACGACGGATGCCACGGTCTTGAATTCGGACGGCAGCCGTACGGAGACGGTAGCCGTCACCAGTGCCAATGGCTCGTCGGAGATGAAGACCGTCTCGATTGCCAGTGCCAACGGTCTAAATGTCAAGACGGAAGTCGATCATTACGGCACCGGAACCTACGACACGATCACCACGGCAACAACCGTGCTGAATCCTGACGGCAGCACCACCAAGACAGTCACTGACAAGAACGCTGATGGCTCGCCACGCGACTACACGGTGACAACGACAAGTGCCAACGGGCTGAGCAAGACCGTGACCCATGATTTCGATGGCGATGGGACCGTCGACCTGACGACGACTGACCTGACCACGCTGAACGCCGACGGCAGCCGCACCGAGGTCGTCACCGATACCAACATCGCGGGCGAGCGGGACCAGACTGCGACTACGACGAGCGCGGATGGCCGTAGTGTTAGCAAAACGATCTACACCTACGGTTCCGTTGATCAGCATTTCACCGACAACACCACGACGGCGGCCAACGGAAGTGCGGTCGAGGTTGTAACCAATTACGGGTCATCAGATCAGACCTCGGTTTTGGACAGCACGACGACGACCACGAGTGCAAACGGACTGTCGAAGACGACGCAGACCGATGCCAATGGCGACGGGACAGTCGATCTCACCACCACGGACGTGACCACGCTCAATGCCGATGGCAGCCGGACCGAGACCGTCACGAAGAGCAATGCCGGCGGGACAATTAGCCAGACTGTCACGACGACCAGCGCCAATGGATTGTCGACCACGACCAAGACTGACATCAATGGTGATGGTACTTTCGACATTATCACGACCTCGACCACGACGCTCAACGTCAACGGATCGACCACTCAAGTCCAGAGCGACAGCAACGCTAATGAACCGTTACTTGATCGCACCACGACGACGCTGACCGCCGACAAAAAAAACAAGATCATTGCGAGCGACATCGATGGTAACGGCTCGACCGACCGTACCGAAACGATTGCCATACAGTCGAATGGCTCCACGGTCGATACGGTCGCCGCTACGGGTGAGGGCACGAAAACTACGACGACGAGTGCGAATGGACTCAGCAAGACGACCACCTATGCCAACGCCGCGGGAACTACCGTTACGACACTGAACGATGCCAGCACTTTGAACAGCGACGGCAGCACGACCGAGGTCGAGACGGAATCGTCGTCTGTCAGCAACTCCCTGACCACGACGACCAGCGCGAACGGCTTGTCACAGACGATCGCAATGACCCTGGCGGGGCTTGCTTCCTACAGCGTCAGTACCAAGAGCACGACCGTTATCAATTCCAACGGGACGAAGGTCGAGACGATAACCGATCGCGACTCTGGCAGCAATGTGTTGGATCAGGCGGTGATCACGCTCAGCGCGGATGGGCTCTCGACAACCACGGACGTCGATTCCAACGGCGATGGCCGTTTTGATGTCGTGAACACGACGACGTATGCGACCGATGGCAGCAAGACCCAAAATCTATCTGTCTACAACCCGGTCACGGGTGCGCTCGAGCAGAACGATGTCATCATAACCAGTGCGGACGGGCGTACCTCAACCTTGTCGCGCGACAAGGATGGCAATGGATCCGCAGACCATTTCGAGACGATAGTTCAGAACGCGGATGGCAGCGTTACCGATACCAATTCGGCGACAACCTATCTGGGAGCGCCGGCCTATTCACAGGTCAAGGTGGCCAAGGAGAATGTCGACGGCGGAACCACGGTGACCACCTCGACCTATGACTGGACCGGAAATCTGCAATCGAAAGCGACGGTCGTAACCAGCGCCAACCAGTTGTCGACTGTCACATCGTACGACAATAACGGCGACGGCCTGATCGACGAGACGAACACCGACACAACGGTGCTCAACGCCGATGGAAGCCGCACCGAAACGGTGACGGACCGCAACGCGGATACTTCGCTGCGGAAGGAGGAAATTCAGACTACCAACGCCAACGGCCTGACGACGACGACCGACTATGACAGCAACGGCAATGGCGTTTTCGACGTCATTGATACAGCCGTGACTAGCGCGGACGGCTCGAAAGCCGAAACGATCAGCTACTACAATGACAGCAGCCTCGCGGGCGCCACCGGCACCCTGAGCGCCAAGACCGTCATTCAAACCACGGCGGACGGCCTGACGAGCACGTCAACGACAACCGCGGTGGGATCGACCATTTCGCTCGTGGACGCAACAACGCTGTTCGCCAACGCCAACGGCAGCTACCAGTGGGTGCAAACCGTATCGGGAGGCGGTCAGGTGAGCGCCTCCCCCTCGCTGGCCTCCGGCAGCGCCAGTCATATGATCGATGCCAACCACATTGACACCTGGTCCTGGAACGACGGGTCGAGCGGAGGTTCGTCCGGATCGATTCGGATCGACATTGCGACCGAGGAGAAGGACGAGTCCCTCGCGCAGGCGCTGACCGTTGCCACCCTCAACCGGCAGATGACTGCGGCCGAGCAGCAGTACCTGGCGAAATACATCACGAACGGTGTGCTCGATCAGACTGCGTTCACCACCTATCTCATGAACTCGTCTGATGCCAACGGCCTCTATCAGCCGGGAGCGATGACGGACTCGGATTTCGTAACCCAGGTCTACACCAACGCCTTCGGCTATGGCCCATCGGCGAATATGCTTTTTGAATATCTCAGCCAGATCGACAATGGCTCGATGTCGCGGACCGGCGCGATCATCGCGATCGCGTCCAATGCGACCGATATCAGTCAGGGCAGCGGCCTTCCCAGTATCCTGAGCGACAAACCGCTTGTCGCGCCTGCGGCCGTCTCCCAACTCACGTCCGGGGTTGCAGGTCTGTTGAATGCCGGAAGCGCCTACGAGGATTTCATTAGTTCATTCCCAACTCCAGGTGGTGCGTTCAGTCAACAACAACTGCAGGACTTCCTCAATCAGGTGCAGCCGGTCGGCGGCGCGAGCTATCACAGCGTGAGCTTTGAGGCTGTCCTCGCCGGAGGTACATCAACGGGACCTGGTGCGTCCTTGGTCGGCCTATTTGGCGGACCGAACGAACTGCCGCCGAGTGATCCAAGCCCGAGCAACGGCGACGGTGGGGATGGTGACGGTGACGGCGCAGCCGGCGATGGGGACGGCTCGGGTGATGGCGCTGGTGCGGGCGACGGCGATGGAGGCGGCGATGGTGGTGGAGGCGGCGGTGGCGATGGTGGAGACCCCGTTGTCCTTAACCTCGCGGGTCTGCCGGTCACGACCACCGATCTGCGGTCATCGAACGTCAGGTTTGACTATACCGGAAGCGGCACGACCATCCCGACGGCATGGCTGACGTCGAACGAAGGGTTCCTGGTGCTCGACAAGGCCGGCGTGCAGATCAACAACTCCAGCGGCCTGATCGGCAGCTATGCAGCGCTCTCCGCCTACGACACGAACCACGACGGCATCCTTACCGCGGCGGAAGCCGATGCCGCTGGTATCAAGGTTTGGGTCGATGCGAACGATGACGGTATCGGCGAAACAGGCGAGCTCGCAACACTTGATCAGCTTGGTGTGGCGTCGATCAACCTGAGTGGCGTCAAGGCCGGCAATTACGATCATGGCAACATTATCGCGACGACCTCGACCATCACGTTTGCCGACGGCCGTACTGGCCAGGCTGCCGACGTCTGGTTGATGACGAACGGCGCCTTGAGCACGGACACGTACTACGAGTTCGATCATTCGCTGGTTTATCGCTATGCAAATGGCGAGCTCGACGAGCTCGTGAACAGTCAGGGAAGGACCGTCAACGCCGGAGCCGCTGCCCTGGAGAAGATTCTTGATGTCGCCGGCAACAACACACTGGCGGCGACGACAGCGCCGATTGTCACTCTGGTTGGTGCCAAGGGGGATACGCTGGTCGGCGGCACCGGCGCGGACACCTTGGTCGCGCTGGGCGACAATGAATCCGTCATTTCGGGCTCGGGGACCAACACGATCTTGGCCGCCGGTGTGAACGTGACCGTTAGTGCGGCGCAGGGTAGCTCGACGATTGAGGTGTCCGGCAAGTCGGATACGGTCACCAATATGAGTAGCTCGACGGTCCTTGATGTGTCAGGGACGTCCGCTTCGATATCTGGGACGGGTACGACAATCACGCTTGAAGGCGGCAGCAGTGCGACTCTGTTCGGTTCGAGCCTCCATGTGTCTGCGTCGAAGGGCGCCACAGTTGGATTGGCGGCATCGAGCAGCGCGCTCTCGTCGAGTGATACGATTGCGGCCACGATCTCGGGGAACCAGGACTCCGTGACGCTGGCGGATGGCTCGACGATCACAGTGACTGGGGCGAACGAGACCATCGTGCTTGCGAGAGGAGGAATCCTCCTGCAGCAGTTTGCGTCCGCCACCATCACCGGCGCGAACGATCGCATCTCGCAGGGAACGGGTACCACCGTTACGATCAACGGTGTTTCCGATATCGTGGATATTCTCGGAGCGGGAAATATCACGACGGTGGGCGGAGCTACGGTAACGCTGGAGGCGGGCAGCTCGGAAACCCTGAACGGAAACAACAATCAGATCTTGCAGCTTGCGGGCTCGAGCTTGACGTTGAACGGGAACGGGGAGAGCGACGCACTGTTCGGCAATTCCTCCAACGTGAATGTCGTGGGCTCCAGCGACACGGTGGAGGTAACCAGCGGCAATAGCAACACGTTGACGGCGCATGGTGCGAATAACGTCCTGAAATCAGACGCCGGTTCGAACACACTGATTGCCGTCGCGAATTCGGTCACGCTGCTCGGCGGCAGTGGTTCGGATATCCTGCAGGGTGGCGGCAACAATGAGGTAATGACGGCGGGTAGCGGCGCAAATACGCTGATTGCTTACGGCTCGGCCTCGACACTGACGGCAGGCAGCGGCGCGGATATCCTCACAGGCAGTGGACAGAACGATGTGCTGATCGGCGGAGGCGGCAACAGCACCCTGACGAGCTATGGCGCCAACAGCACGCTGGTCGGAGGTGCCGGCACAAGTGTGTTGATCGCCAGCGGCGCCGGCGATGTCCTGCTTGGTNGCACCCTGACGAGCTATGGCGCCAACAGCACGCTGGTCGGAGGTGCCGGCACAAGTGTGTTGATCGCCAGCGGCGCCGGCGATGTCCTGCTTGGTGGCAGCGGCCAGAACACGCTSACCGCKCTCGGCAGCAATGAGACGCTGACGGGTGGGAGCGGGACCAGCACGTTGGTCGGAAACGTCAACGGCAACACGTTGAAAGCTGGAACGGGTACGACYGTCGCGTCGTACAGCGCCAACAACCTCGCGCTCAATTTGGTGAATGGAACCGCGAGCGTTTCCGGCGGGACAGTGAGCGATCAGCTGGTTGGCATCACCAGAGCGATCGTATCGGGTAACAACAATCAGCTGACCACTCCTGGAGGCGGGACCCTGGAAGTCCTCCAGGGAAGTGGCAACATCCTGATTGCCAACGGGGCGGGCGCTGTTCTGCGATCTGATTCGGGATCGAACACGCTAGAGGCACTGAATGGTGGAGACACCCTGTTCGGTGGCAGCGGCGCTGATATCCTGCAGGGCGGCGGCAACAACGACGTTCTGACCGCGGGCAGCGGAGCAAATACGCTGGTTGCTTACGGCTCGGCCTCGACGCTGACCGCAGGCAGCGGTGCGGACGTTCTCACAAGCAGCGGTCAGAACGACGTGCTGATCGCTGGAGGCGGCAATAGCACCCTGACGAGCTATGGCGCCAACAGCACGCTGGTTGGAGGCTCCGGCACGAATGTGCTGATCGGCAGCGGTTCAGGCGACGTGTTGGTCGGCGGCAGCGGTACAACCACGCTGACGGCGTATGGGAGCGGGGAGACCCTTACCGCTGGCAGTGGCGTCAACACGATGATTGATAGTGCCAGCAATGGTATCTATCAGTTTGGCTCCACGGCCGGATCGACAATCATTCAGAACGGTGCGAGTACGAACTCCAGTACATCGAACGAGCTGGATTTCGGAGCGGGTATTTCGAAGGAGAACCTGTGGTTCCTGCAGGTCGGAAACAACCTTCAGATCGACGTGATCGGTACCAACAAGACGGTGACCGTCGCGAACTGGTTTGCGAGCCCAGGCAATCAACTGCAGGAGATCACGGCGGGTGGCCAAAAGCTCGATGGCGAAGTCTCGCAACTCGTGCAGGCAATGGCGACTTACACGGCGGGCCATTCCGGCTTCGACCCGACGTCGGTCGCCCAGGCGCCCAATGATCCTACCCTGCAGGGCGCCATCGGTACCGCCTGGCATGCTTGAGGAGCAGTTCGGGGGGCGTACCAACGAAAGGGAGGCGGATGCTTCGCAGAAAGCGTTCCGCCGGGCGATCGTTCTGCGCGAGGAGGGACGCTTTGACGAAGCCGAGGCGTTGCTTCGTGATGCCGTCTCGCGGGATGCCGGCAATGCCGATTTGCACAACGCTCGTGGGGTCATGTTCGCCGCCACGGGACGCCACCTGGACGCCCTATGGTGTTATCGGGACGCGGCTGCGTGCAATCCAGCCGATCCGACGATCTGGACGAACCTTGGCAACGCGCTGACATGCTTGAAGCATTTGCGAACCGCCATTGGTTGTCATCGCCGCGCCTTGTCGCTCGCCCGGGAGGACGATGCGTTGCTGCATCACAATCTCGGCAATGCGCTTGCTGAAGCCTCCGACCATGCCGAGGCACTTGTTGCCTTTTCCCGTGCACTCGAGATCGAACCCTCAAGGCACGGCGCGAGATGGGATCGGGCTCGAAGCTACCTCTATCTCGCCAACTACCGTCAGGGCTTCTTGGACTATGAGGCGAGGACGGTCACCGGCCAATTGCCGGCCAGAGAGTTGCCGGGACAGGCTTGGGACCGCAGATCCTATGCAGGGAAGCGTCTTGTCCTCGTTGCCGAGCAAGGCTTTGGCGATGTCATTTGGGCGGCGCGATATCTGTCTAGGGTAAAGGCACTCGGCGGCGAGCTGATCGTCGAGTGCCCAGCTGAACTGATCCCGCTCCTGGACGCGCTCGGCGTTGCGGATCGCCTCGTCGTACGCGGCGCTACTCTCCCGGAGGGCGACTTCCATTGCTATTTTTGCAGTCTTCCGGGACTGTTTACCAAAGACAGCTCATCGATTCCGAGCGCGCCGTTCGTCAGGGCTCCAATCGATCGTGTGCGACGGTTTCACGAACTGATAAATCGGGCGCCGTCCCGCTTGAAAGTCGGGATCGTGTGGTCGGGGAGCGTGACGTTCAAGCGCAACCAGGAGCGAGCTCAATCGCTGTTGAAGTTTTTTCAGGCGTTTGCTCTGCCCGGCGTTCAGCTGTTCAGCTTGCAGAAGGGGCCACCTGAGCAGGAATTGCGTGCGCTGCCGCGAGGGGGGCCCATCTTCGATCTTTCTCCCTTTATTGGCGATTTTGCCGACACGGCCGCGGCTCTTCAACATCTTGATCTGATCATCATGACCGATAGCGCGGTCGCGCACCTTGCGGGGAGCATGGGAAAACCCGTCTGGCTGCTGCTCGGGCACGTTGCTCATTGGCTGTGGTTACTCGATCGAACAGATAGTCCCTGGTATCCGTCGATGCGGCTCTTTCGGCCGCGAGGAGAGGGAGATTGGGACCATGTATTCGATGCCGCATCGGCTGCATTGATGAATGTTGTTGAAAATCCCGTTCTTGGCTGAGAGCGCGATCGCTCGGTGCCAGATCCCGTGCTCCCCTGCTTTTTGTCACCCGCTGCTGATATTGGGTTGGATTTCCGCGAATGACCATGGCTGCCGCCAGCGAGAACCGTGATCTCAGGCTGAAGCTGGACGAGCTTCGTCAGAGCATTCGCGAACTCGGCATTCATCAGGGCGACGAGCTGATGATCAGCTCGAACGGCGGGACGCAGCGATGGCTGATTGATCTGCGGGCCGTCTTCCTTCGCCGTGACAATCTCTGGAGATTCGCCTTTCTGTTCTGGGCGATATACGGCAATCGCGGCCGTTTTCAGCTGGCGGCGATGGAGACAGCGGCTATCCCGCTATTGAGCACTCTGCTTCTGACGGCGCCTCCGCAGCATGCGGGCATCAACGGCGTCATTTTGAGGAAGGACCGCAAACCTACCGGGCTCGGTCGTTCCCTGGAAGGGAAGCTGACCACGGATCCCGTCATCCTGATCGATGATATTCTGAATTCTGCGACATCGGCCGAGAAGGCCCGCTCGATCGTCGCGGCCCATGGCGGACGGGTATCGGAAATGGCCGTCGTGATCGATTATCGATCGCGAAGAGGCCTTGCCTGGCGGGCTACCAACCATATCGACGTGCGAGCATTATTTTCCTTATCGGAGTTCGGCCTCTCGCTGGAAAATGATTCCCCTCCACCGCGGCAGCAATATCGTAAGCTTTGGCAAACGGACATCCCCGGCGGTTTCCCCTACCATGTCGTACCCAAGTCAGCGCCCGTACTCGTCGGTGACATGATCTTTAGGGGGGCGGACTCGGCGAAGTTGCACGCCTTCAGTGCCGGATCAGGTGATGTCCTGTGGGAGTTCCAGGCGACCGGCGCCACCAAGCCGGGAAACAAGGGAATCTGGTCGACCCCTGCTATCAACCAAGAGCGCGTCTACTTTGGTGCCTACAACGGCGTTGCCTATTGCCTTGATGCGGCGACAGGCCAACCGATATGGAGCCAGTCGCTCTGCGAATGGATTGGGGCTTCGCCGCTCGTGATACCAAAGCACGGGCTTGCGTATTTCGGGCTGGAGTTTGCAAGACCGTGGGCGCAAGGAGCGCTCTGTGCCCTGGATCTGGCCACCGGGGAAAAAGTATGGGAGCGGCTGGTTCAAAAGCTTCAACACGGATCGCCCGCTTATTGGGAAGGCGGTGATCTGATCATCTGGGGGAGCGCCGATCACGACATGTTGGCGCTGGAGCCAAGGAGCGGCAAGGTGGTCTGGAGCATGAAGACCGGACGGTCGGTGAAGTATGCACCGACAATCGATGAGGCTCGCGGGATTGCTGCGTTTGCCTCCTTTGACAAACACATCTACGTGCTTGATCTGAAATCGGGTCGCAAGCTCGGTGCCTGGGAGACTGGCGACATCTGTTACACCACCCCCCTGATTGTCGGTAGTCGGTTGTTTTGCGGATCCGGCGATCGGAAGTTGTACGTTATTGATCTGGACACGATGAAGGTTCTGAAGACGATCGAGTGCGGCGGGAGAGTGTATTCATCGCCGCAGCGGATCGGGAATCGGGTGATATTCGGGACGGCTGGCGGTCGGGTGTACGAGATTGATATTACGAGCTTGGAGGTTGCCGGCTTGTTGCAACTTCCCGACGCGATCACGAATGCTGTCGCTATCTCGGCGGATGAAAGCCGGATTTATGTTTCAACCGCTATGAATAGCATGCTCGCCTATGAGCGCTTGTAGTGCATGGTCGGCGCAGCGCGACTGTGCTTTCAATGTTTCGTAGAGGGCTGCAAGCGAACCATCCGTGCGGTTCGATTTCAAGTTCGGCATCGGTGCGGACCGATGATGTCTATGGGCCCGACATGCACTTAAATTCGTCATCGACCTCCGTAATCCGTTGAAATGGCAGAAAATACGAATTCCCTCCGAGCGCACAATAAGCCCACAATCTGTTCACGTCGTCAGGACGGACTCCAAGGTGGTCAGGACACCTCTGGCGCTTGGCGTAGAGCGGCAAGTTTCGCCGAGACCATTGCGCGAGCTCTGGAAGATTGCATGCAGATGGGTTTTCCCTCTGAGCGCATCGCTGACCCACAATCCGCTCACGTCCGGCTCGCTTCACTCGACAATTGGCAGACCGTTGAACGTGCTGCCGCTGAACAGGGGCGCCAGGTTTTCCGGTTTATAGGGCCCCATGCTGCAAATGCCTTTGGCGTCGTCCGAACAGATCTGCGCCGAGCGCGAGTAGCGGGTCAGAACGCTGCGGTGGACACCCTCGTTGATGGTGGTGGTCGGCTTGCCGTTCTCATCGAGCGCGCAATAAAGGCTTTCGTTGAACTTGACCGGGCATTTCTTCATTCCGACGTCGCGGATGGTCGGATGGTAACGGTCCAGAGCGAAGAGGCCGGAAGAGGAGTCATGTGAGGGCGCCGTTGGGTCGAGCATGGTGGCGTCGGGCAGGCAGGTCCAGTCTAAAGCGAGGCCAATTGCTTCGGCCTGCTTGGCCATCCAAACCAGCGGAATGTCGGCAAGGGTGCGTGTGTTGTAACCGCCGCCGACGTCGGAGTGCGCGCCGGCGAACCAGACCTGTTGAATCGCGGCACCTGCGGGGACCTCGCCGGTCCAGAACGTGGGCGTGAAGTCGTGCCGGTGCTCATCGATGGCGAGTGCATGCACGGCGTGCTTCACGAACGGCGACGGGGTCGTGTCGTGAAACGCGAACTTCTCCTTGTTGCTGGCCGCCAGAAGGCTGCCGGGAATGCCGAGGCTCCCAACTGTGTCCCAGACCCCGAGAAAGGTTATGCAGGGATCCTGATGCGACTGCACCCTGTCGTTCTTGTACAATTCGGTAAAGGCCGCGGGCGAGTGCGGCTTCGGGCTGCGATAGTATTTCCAGGCGTTGGGCAGGGCGCCCAGCGACTGGCGAAACAGAATACCGCAAGCGGTGATCAGGCCGGCAAGGCTGCGAGCGGTGAATGCACCGCGCGAGAATCCGAAAAGATAGATCTCGTCGCCGGGCAGATAGTTCTGCGCGATGAATTGATAGGCGGAGCGGATGTTGTCATCGACGCCGACGCCGGTGGCGCCTTCGATCCAACTCTCGAGCTTCAGGCCTGTCGTTCCTACGCCACGCAAATAGAGGACGATCTGCAACGTGCCGCCGGTCTGTTGGGAGCCGTGGATTGACCGCGCGAGAAGCGCGACGTTCGTGTCATCGGTCTGGGTGTCGTCCGAATTCCAGGTGCCATCACAGCAGACGATAATACGTTTCATCGTTGGATCTCATTGTCCTAGATTAGGAAGGTCGGCTTTCCGGCCAACGGCACCGCTTTGGTCGCCGGTCCCGAAGATGATGAAGAACGGGAGTCCGTTCCCGCCATGGCTGCACCGCAAATCAATGGGGCTAAACAAGACGCAGCGCAAATTGATGCTCAAGTATGGACGGTAACGTTAAGCCGTCTTTTCCGGGACTGCAAGGAAGATTGTAACTCGTTTCGGGTACAACCAACGCCTAAGTAACGCCTGGCCCGGGCTATCGCCCCCAGGACCCGCGAGCGCAGCCGAAGCTGGATGGTTCGGAGGTGCCGGTCCTCCAGCTCAATGCCTGCGTCGTCACGTCCGGGTCACTGTCGGGTCCAGCCATCACGGCGCGCATCCGAACACGAGACTGTTTCGGATGTCCTGGAAGTGCTGAGCTGGTTCGATTCGAACTCCGAAATCCAGCTGCGAGTCCGTATCGCTCTCGCTCTGCAGGGACGAGAGCGATACGCCGAGCAGGCGCACCGCCTTCGGCAAAGGCATGGCGTCCTCAAGCAGGCCGATCGCCAGCTGCGCGAGATCTTCGCGGTTCGCGATAGCCGTAGATACCGATCGGCTGCGCGTGATGATTTCGAAGTCGGCGAACTTCACTTTGAGCGTCATTGTTCGCCCTCGGTCCCAGTCGTCTCGCAGTGTCGCCAGACCTTGTCGATCAGGGCTGAAGCTCTGCGACCATTGCGGCGAGCTCTGTCAGGTCCGCAAAGAACGTATTCTCGGCGCCGACGGACTTGCGGATGCGATTGGCTATCGTCGTTTCGACAAAGCTGATCGCTCTCGGGCGCGTCTATCGCCCACAAGCGAATCCGTTTGCCGTGGATCTCGATTGTGTCGCCGTCGATCACGCCGGCGCGCCCCGCGATCTCTTCAGCGTTTGCCGGTTCGATAGCAAGTAGCGCGGCGGCGACGAGGAAAGTACGTACTGTATTCATGGGCCCCGAAACGGAGATATCAAGCGTAGTTGCGCCATTCCGCATCAAGCGGAATTTTCCGGCTCGCCGCCACTGGGTCTCTTTTGAACTCAAATCATCGGGCGCCTGTATTCCAGCTAGATCGATGCGGATTGTTCTAGCTGATCAGATCCGAGATTGCCGTAACGATAGCTGGAGTCCAAACGGCATAGCTCGAAGTTGTGAGGTGGACGTCATTTGGAAGTCTGGCTCCAGAGGGGACGTTAACCTCTAAGAAACGTACGCCTTCACTTTCGGCGGCCGCTCTAATTTCGGCGTTCTTTTCCGCGGCGCTCGCCCGAGGCGTCACGCCGATGGCTAGCAACATTGCGGACGTGCCCTTCAATTTTTGCAGTAGGGAGCGGTAGCGACTGCTGATCGTCCCCGCAGCGTTGTTCGTGCCAAGCTCCACGACGATGACAGATGAGCTGCTGCCGGTTTGATGGACACCCGCTTAAGCTAATCCCACCTTGCGCTCGAACTCAACCGGGCTGAGATAGCCGATGGTCGAGTGCCTGCGGGTCGTGTTGTAAAATCGTTCGATGTAGTCGAACACATCGGCGCGTGCCTCATCTCTGGTTCGATAAATCTTGTTGGCCGTACGCTCGGTCTTGAACGAGGAGAAGAAGCTCTCCATCGCCGCGTTGTCCCAGACGTTGCCGGAGCGGCTCATGCTGCAAACGATGCCTTGGTCGGCCATCAGGCGCTGGAACTGCTCGCTGGTGTACTGGCTGCCCTGGTCGGAGTGATGCAACAGCGCATCCGGCTTGCCGCGCCGCCAGACGGCCATCAACAATGCGTCCGTCACGAGCTGTGCCGTCATGGCGGCACTCATCGACCAGCCCACCACGCGGCGTGAGAACAGGTCGATCACCGCTGCGACATAGAGCCAGCCTTCGGCCGTCCAGAGATAGGTGAAGTCGGCGATCCACCTCTGGTTCGGCCGCTCGGCGGCGAACTGCCGGTCAAGGAGGTTCGCCGGTACGGTCTCGATCTGTCGATCGCCGCTGTCCTTCGGTAAGCGCCGACGTCGCGGCCGCGCCCGCAAGCCTTGCAGGCGCATCAGCCGCTCAATCCGGTGCAGGCCGCAATCCGCCCCGTCGGCGAGCAGGTCACGCCACACCCGGCGTGCGCCATAGGTGCGGTAGCTGGCGGCGAAGCTGGCCTTGACCTTGCCGCCGAGCTCCTCGTCGCTGCGAGATCTGGCGCTGGGAGAGCGGTTCAGCCAGGCATGGAAGCCCGACCGCGACACTCCCAGCGCATCGCATAGCCATGCCACCGGCCAGATCGCCCGGTGCTTCGCGACGAAGGCGAACTTCATGTCGCTTCCTTCGCGAAGTAGGCTGCGGCCTTTTTTAGGATATCCCGCTCGGCCTTCAGCTTGGCGACCTCACGGCGCAGCCGCTCGATCTCCTGCTGCTCCGGCTTCATCTGCCCGTGGCCGGGAAAGGCTTGCGCCGGGTTGGAGCCCAACTCCTTCACCCATTTGCGGAGAACATTCTCATGAACATCCAGGTCACGGCCAGCTTGCGCCACCGACACCCCACGTTCCCGCACCAGCTTGACCGCCTCGACCTTGAACTCGCGGCTGAACTTTCGTCTTTTCATCGCCACCTCCGGCTTCATGAAACACCTAATCTCGGTGTCCATCAAACCGGCCGCAGCTCAGTCGAAGGTGTGATGACCAAAATGAGTGATGCCCAGTAACCAACGTCCGTCGTCATCCTCCGCCATCGCCCAACTATCACTCATCGCACTGCGATTGCCTGTTCATGTTCAGGACGACGACGAGATGCCTTGTCTGGCGTCCGATGTTATCCGCAAGTCTGCCCTGTCGCTCGGCATCCCCCAATGGAAGGTGGCTGCCGGGTCCTCTATCTGAGGCAGCGTCTGGAAAATGCACGAGCCTGATGGTGCGGCTTCCAGACAACTACAAACTGTAAGGGCGGTCCTTCCAGTAGCATGCGAATTCACACTGGTTTAGGGAGGTACCGCGGGCGGCATCCAGTCGCTTCGAAATCTCGAGAGAGCAAAATGCTCTCGCTTGTGTGTCGAACCGCGAAGGTTGCTTCTCGCCCGTAAAGTCTCGGGTTGGGCCGATTCGATTTCGCGTGATGGTATAAATCAGAGGTTGAATTCCGTCGCGGACTAGTTCAGCATGAATCGCAGTTGGAATGCCCTTGGAAGTTGAAATGCCTTGCTGGCGGCTGTTGTGTGATATTCGTGCTCGACCGCTCGGCGGCACGAGGGCTGACAGCAAGTGGAAAAGCAGACCGTTTGGTCTCAAAGGATGCAGACCCAGTCTGCACAGTGAACGAGTCGATAGGACGACCAAGCGAATCCTCGACTTAAGAATATTCCTGCTGTGCGTCTGGACAATTTTAGCCGCGTTTTATCCACCTTCCGCTGATGCGAAGGACGAATTTCGCTTCGACCCAGGCAAATGCAAGCAGGCCGGGGTCAGCGATCTGTACATCGCGCTGGGAGACATTGTTGTCCACTTGCCGTGGTCGAGCAGAGCCAGCTACTTCCTCAATAGCATTCCGCCTGCAGAGCAGAGGATGCCGCCCGACGCCTCCGAGCAATCTGGATGCGAGAGCAATCCACTACAGGTCTGGATGTTCGGTTCCCTCAGCGGAGTGCTCTGGAGGGGGGCCGAAGCGGAGCCAGGAGTGGCAGTGACGTTGTACTGGAATTGGCGTCCACAGTCGAACGCGGACGATGACAAATCGGAATGGCGCGGGGAAGATCTAGGACTTCATGCTCTTCGCGGTGTCTGCGCTAAAGCGACGACCATCGAAGTTCTGCCGAATGGATTGAAGGCTTGTCGAATCAAGCCGAGTAATCCTCCCGAAGCCCGCGTTGAAGATTGGGCGGCCACGTTTAGCTCGGATCCCAGACAATACGCTACGCCTTTGGGGCGTCCGTTCGTCGTTGATTGTGGCCCGGGAATTTTCAGTACGCGCATAGGCGACTGTGAAGTGAATTACGCGGCCACCCCCGCTTTGGGCATCTCCTATAAATTCAATCCTTATCATGGCGCTAAACCGCTCTCGATCGATGCGGTCATTGGCTTTGACAGGAATCTACGACAGCGCCTCGGTGAGGCGACTGTTCACGAATACAAGTGGCCGGGGCCGCTGCTAACCAGGCATGGGAGTGATCAGTAATGGCGACCTATTCGTATGGGAGCGGCTGGAATCAGTTGTTGACCGCGGACCAGCTTGTGGACCTGCAAGGTCTGCTCGATCAGCAAAGACTCCTGTATGCAGACAATAACTTTCGAGTGGGCTTGGGTTTGCCTCTCTATGCGACGTTGCTTAACGACATCAGCGATGTCACGAACGTGAATGGACATGATGTCTACACGCCTAAGGCGGGTGTGGATCCTGCGGTCTACAACTGGATCTTCAACGCAGTCAACATCAACAACCAGAATGGATTTGCGGCCGACTTTATCGCGACATATACCGTCGAAGAAAAGAGTTTACGAGATGGCGCCGCTGACGTTGGTGATTCGCCTGAAGAACTAGCGCAGAAAGCTTCGAACAATATTGCCTTTAACTTGATCGATGGCTTGGAGAAAAGTGGCGGTCAGCTTCCCAGCATCGAAGGCCTTGGCGTAATTGACGCCGGTGCCGCCGCGTCGGCGGTTTTTACTGATACGGATACACCGGACGGTGACTACGCTGGTTGGGCGGGTACGTTGCTCTTCCCGTACCTTGGTGTCAGCAGTTTTTACGACAACTGGCTGCTCAATACTGAACCGTTCAGCGGAACGCAACAGGGCGCTGCCGGCGCAATTCAGTCTGTGACGTACAAGCACGAAAGTGGCACCTACGATCTGATTTCAAGCATCGAAGCGGCGCAGAAGACGAGCCAAGACCTTTCTGATCCGCATGCGAGTAAGTTCAATTTGTTCGATGCGATCGAAGGGGTGCGGTCTCTCATTGGCGGTCCGCAGGGCGCCATCGTGAGCAATCAGGCGCCGCTCGCAAAGACCACGCAGTCGTTTTTTCAGACCTATTACGGATTGGCTCCCAAGAGCGAGTGGATTCCGTCGTCGGAGGATATGCTTTTCTCCCAAACGACCGGCGGTCAACTTTGGGGGGCGTTCCTTCGCATGGCTTTCGGCGGCCACCAAGGAATTCAGTACGTCGCTGGAACGGTCGCGCCGGACTCAGATTTGTCCGCCCCCGACGATGACCGTACGACGGTAATGACCGGTGGCTCCAACAATGACGTCATTTACGCGCCTCTCTCAGGTGACGCGCTGATCGATGGCGGAGGGGGCAATGACACGATCTATGGCGGCGGCGGCACCGACCTTATGTTTGGTGGAGACGGGAACAACACGCTCTATGCCGGGGATGGCGCCAAGCAGATCCTGGTGGGGGGAACAGGCGACACTGCAGCAGCTGCTGCCGTTGCCGGCAATTCGACACCAGACAGTCCTGCGGCCGGGAACAATACGTTCATTGTCAATCCGACTAACGCTGTCGTGGACCACCCTACTAATACGATCATGATCGGTGGCGCTGGAAACGATATCTTCAATTTTGGTGCGGGCGGACAGGATACGGCCGTCATCTGGGGGAACGGTGGGAACGACACCTTGAACGATCTCGGCGGCGCGACAATCTGGGTTGTAAACGCGCCTGATGCGTCGCTGCAGACGGTCGAGAATCTCGATCTTGACGCCTTTGCGAAGGGCGTCGAGAACTCATATTTCCCCGGCTACAACTTTCAGGAATACGCTGGGGAAGACATATTCATCATCAATCCAACGCCCAGCTTCACACTTACTTTGAACGGACACGCGGTTAGCAGCCTACTCCAAGGCTATTATTCCTGGCCGTCCGATCCTGCTTACAATCCAATCTACTACAACTTGGCCGATCCAAATAACTACGAAGACCTTGATCCGATCGGAAGCTCATCGGGCCAGTTCGGGCTGCCTTCGTCTGGTACCACGAGGCAGTTCTCTCTCGGTGACTATCAATCGAATTCATCCGATCTCGGCGACAACGTACGAGTTTGGGCCACTCAGCCGACGAACAATCTTGCAGGTCGTATCGACCTGGCCTCTGTGGACGATGCCGGCCCTACGCCAACATCGGTGACAAATGTTGCGTTCGTTTCAGACGACTATGTGACCGATACTATTACGACTAACTTCTCCTTCACGCAGGCAACTGGCGCTTACGATACACTTCTCGGAACTGGGTTTCGAGAATTTCTGGAAATAGATGGAGCCAACGATACCATCGTTTCGATGAATAGTCGCAACACGCTCAGCGCAAGCGGCAGTCACGATCTGCTCGAGGCCGGCACATCTCACAACGAACTGACCGCCCATGGAGCGAACGAAACACTCAGCTCCAGCGGCAGCTTGAACCTCCTTACCGATGTTTCCGGACACAACACTCTTATCAGCACAGGAACCAACGATACGCTGATTGGCTCCGAGAATGGCACCACGCTGATCGGGAGCGGCACCAACGCAACAGCCTTGTACCAGACCTCAGGCACTACCGTCGATCTCCGTGCGGGAATCGCGGGAAGGCTTGGGACGGATTTCGCTACGGACGTTCTGATCGGCATAACCAACGTCGTCGCAGCCGCTGATGACATCATCATCGTTGGAAGCGATGATAACACCTACACCATCACAGCAGCCGGTTCGAACGATACGCTTATTGCCGGCGCAGCCCGTGGTGTGCTGATTGACACCGGCTCTTCAGACACGTTGGTCGGCAGCGGGACGGGAAGCACCCTTGATGCATCTCAAGGCAGTGGGTCGCTGGTCACTTACACCAAAAACAATGTTGTGGTCGATCTTTCGGCGAACACTGCTTACGTGAACGGAAGCTCGCTCAATGACGTACTCATCGGCGTTCATGCCGTCTCGGCATCAGGAACGAACGACACGTTGATTGGTGGCGGTGCGGATACGACGCTCATCGGAAACACGACAGGAAATACGCTGATCGGCGGTAGCGGCCAAGCCACTATCGAGTACACGATTGACAACGTTTACGTTGACCTTGCTGCCAACACGGCCTCGTCGTCGACCGGATTTGATACGCTTTCCGATGTCTCGGCTGCCACTGTTTCCGGAACAGCTGACACCATTGCCGCCGGCTCCGCCAGCTTTGTTCTCACGGCGGCAGGAGCCTCCGACGTGCTTATCGGTGGTTCGGGGGCCTCGACACTCCAGGCGACCGGGCAATTTGAGACATTGTTGGGTGGATCTGGCGGCAATTCACTAGTTTCTTCGGGGCAACACAATACTTTGGTCGCCCAAAGTACAAACAACACACTGATTACGTCGGGAACCAGCGACACACTCCTGGCTTCCGCCGGTGCGGATCACTTGGTGGCAGACGGCGCGACCCAAGCAACGCTCGTCGGAAACGTCGCCGGTAGTACCTTGCAGGCATTGAACGGGGCCGACGCTGTTGCCGCCTATGCGCTCGACAACGTGACCGTCAACTTGGAGACCGGTCTGGCGAGCATCGCGGGTACCGGAAGCTCTGACGTTCTGATCGGAATCAATGCAGCGGAGGCGCTTGGCGTCGGAGACACGCTGCAGGGGTCGACTGGAGTTTCCACACTCATCAGCAGCGGCGCTGGAAATACCCTTGTTGGCGGCGGAACAGGCACAATCGCTGAGTATGGCGGTAACGGCGTTACGGTAGATTTGTCGGCTCAAATCGCTCGGGTTAACGGCTCGTCGGCCTACGACACGCTCGTTGGCATCTCGAACGCAACTGTGACGGGACACGGCGATACGCTGATAGGCGGGACAGCGTCGCAGACATTGCAATCTAGCGGCTCCGAAAACACTCTCATTGCCGGCACCGCGGCCGTTTCGCTCGTTTCCAGTGGGACGAATGACACGCTGTTCGGCAATCTGGCTTCAAGCGTATTGCAAAGTGACTCTCAGGGCACTGTGGTCGCTTATTCAATCGACGGAGTGACGGTCGATCTCGACAACGGGACCGCCAGCGGTTCTTCGGGTACGGACACGCTATCAGGATTCGTTGGGGCCGCGGCCTTGGGAAGCGGCGATACATTGATTTCGCTCAGCGGCAACAACACGCTGTTCAGCAATGCCAACGGGAACACGCTGAGGACGTCGTCCAATACGGTCGAGGTACTCTATTCCGCGGACGACATGCTTATTGATCTCCCGGGTGGGACGGCGGGCGTTCAAGGATCTGGCCGGCACGATACCCTAATTGGTGTTCAGACCGTCGACCTGACTGGCGTCGATGGAACTATTGTCAGCAATGGAAGCGGAAATACGCTGATAAGTGCAAGCACCTCAAATACGCTGGAGTATTCCAACGACGACGTGTTGGTTGACCTTGCCGTGGGATCGGCCGCCGTCGCGGGCGACGCGCAGGCGGATCAGATTATTGGTCTGAATCATATCGTCCTTTCCGGTACGAATGACGTTGCCAGAGCGGGAACGTTCGCCGCAACACTCGTCGCGTCGGGGACCAGTGACACGCTTGAGGGGCAAGCCGCCGGCTCAACTCTAATTGCCTCTGGAGCGTCTTCTGGCGCACTGGCGCGGTATACGAAGAGCTTTATCACGATAGACCTCGCCGCCGGCAGAGCGACGAGCCGCACCGGCACCTATGACAGCCTAATCGGCATTAGTGCAGTCGATGCTGCCGGTCAGAATGAGATCGTTCATGGCGGCACATCAGCAGGTACCCTTTCATCCAGTGGCTCGTCGAACACGTTGACCGCGGGGACCAATCAAGACACGCTTCTCTCGACCGGCGCCAATAACACCCTGATCGCCGGCGCGACGACGGCGACGCTCATTTCGACGGGGACGGGCGACACGCTGGTCGGAAGCGGCGCTGGAAGCACGTTGATTGCATCCACGGGAATCGCGGCAATCGCCGAATACGATGTTGACCATGCGATCGTCGATCTCGGATCGGGATCAGCTTCCATTGCGGGATCCGGCGCTTCGGACACTCTGATTGGTCTGACGGCGGCCCTTGTCACTGGGTCTAATGATCAAGTGCAAGCAGCGGCGGCTGGTTCGGTCTTGGAGGCCTCTGGGGAGAGCGACACACTTGTCGGCTCAAGCGGCAAGGATACGCTGTCATCCTCTGGCAGCTATAACCTGCTGATCGGTGGCGCGGGGAACGATCTTGTCACATCATCCGGCCTCGGCGATACGTTGATAGCGAGCCAGGCGGGTGACACGTTGTCCTCGAGCGGCGTTGGAAACACGCTCATCGCTCAGTCCGGTGCGGATACTCTGGTCTCGACCGGTGGACTTGATATCTTGGTTGGCAATGGCCAAGGGAGCAAGCTTGTAGGTACGGGTAGCTTTCTTGGCGTCGCTACTTACTCCTCGGACAATACCGTTGTCGATTTGAGCCAAGGGACCGCGACGATCAGCGGCTCATCGCTCAGCGATACTTTGGTCGGATTTGAGGCTGCTTGGGTCAGCGGCTCAAACGATACGCTAGTTGGAAGCAACGGCGGGGACCAACTCACCGCTACCGGCTCGGATGATATCGTACTGGGCGGCGCGGGCAACGACACGCTGTTTATCAATAGTGGCAACAATACCTTCTACGGTGGCGATGGTCAGAATACGTTTACGGTAGAGAGTGCCGTCGTCAATGACGGTCTCGATCAACCCCAGAATCTGATTGCGGATTTTGATCCGAGCCGCGATGTCATCGACCTTTCTCACGTCAACGGGGTGAGCTCTCTGGCCGATCTCATCTTTGATACAGTTTCGTATGGAGGTGCTTCCTATCTCGAGATCGGCCTTGGCTCGGGTCAAGCGATCATGCTTGCGGGCGTGGCCGAGACACAACTTGGTAGTGCGAACTTTACCTTCAAGGACACGAACGCTTCCGATACGATCGTCGGCAATAGCGGAAACAACCTGCTCGTGGCTAACAGCGGCAATGATACGCTAGTCGGCGGCGGGGGATCCGACACATATCGAGTCGGCTCTTCCTTCGGGCAGGACGTCATCCAGAATAATGCTTCTGATGGTGTGATGGCCGCAATGGGTGAGGTCGATTTTGGTGCTGGGATAGCCGATCAAGATCTGTGGTTCCAACAGGTCGGAAATGATCTCCAGATCGACAAGCTCGGTACGCAGGACAGCGTTACTGTCTCCAACTGGTACGGTAACGATCGGGCACAAGTCCAGACGTTTGCTCTGGCGGACGGCATGAGGATCGATAGCCAAATTGCTCAACTCGTGTCGGCCATGGCAACGTACTCAGCTGCCAATCCCGGATTCGATCCTAGTTTGGCGACGTCGATGCCGACGGATGCCGCTCTAACAAGTGCGATAGGAAGCTCATGGCATACGTGAGCCCGATGACAAGCGCGATCGAACGCCCCGTGCGTGATGCCAAAGCGACTTTCGCGGCGGCGGAGAGGCTGCACGGCGAGGGTCGCTTTGTGGAAGCAGAGCGCCTACTCAGCGAGGCCGTTATAGAGTGGCCAACAGACGTCAGTCTGCGCAATGCAAGAGGAGTGATGTTCGCTTCGATGAGGCGACATCTCGATGCTGTGTGGTGCTATCGTGACGCTCTGAAGTGTGACCCGACGGCCGGCGGTGTTTGGTCAAATCTCGGCAACGTCCTGACGCAGCTAAATTACCTCGATTCTGCAATCGTCTGTCACCAAACGGCAATCTCGCTCTCGTCCGAGACGGATCCTCTTCTATTCCAGAATCTGGGCGTGTCATTGGCCGAGGCAGGGCGCCACGGCGAGGCTGTGATTGCTTTCAGCAAAGCCATCGAACTCAAGCCTGATTATCACACGGCACGCTGGGATCGCGCTCTAAGCCGTCTCGTACTCGGAAACTACCGTGAAGCCTGGCCAGATTACGAGGCGCGCAAACTTACCGGCCAGCTTCCAACACGTAAACTCCCTGGTGTCGAATGGAACGGAGCTCCTTATTCGGGCAGGCGTCTCCTGCTGGTTTCCGAACAGGGGTTTGGAGATGCGATCTGGATTGCCCGGTATCTGCCGCGCGTTAAGGCGCTCGGCGGTGATCTTACCATCGAATGCAGAAGTGAGCTTGCTCCGCTGATCGAACGGATGGGAGTCGCCGATCGCATCATCGCGCCAGGAACAAGCGTCGATGCTGATCTGCACGCATATGTTTGCAGCTTGCCGTCGTTTTTCACGCAAGAGTTCGCAACAATTCCCGGTGCGCCGTATCTTTCGGCTGCACCGGGGCGAGTCCGGGAGATGTCTCCCCTATTCGCGGGCGCGGGGCGGCAGCTTAAGGTCGGAATTGTTTGGTCCGGAAGTGTCACATTCGGAAAGAATCGGCGGCGAGCGCAGAAGCTACTGAATTTCTTCCAAGCCTGCGCGCTCCCGGGTGTGGAACTGTATAGTTTGCAGAAGGGCCCCCCAATCAAGGAGCTTACTTCTCTTCCGCGTGGTGGTCCGATCAAGGATTTGGCGCCATACCTTCACGATTTTGCTGACACGGCAGCAGCGATATCTCACCTGGACTTGGTCGTGATGACAGATAGCGCCGTCGCGCACCTAACGGGGGCGCTGGGCAAGCCTGTATGGGTTTTGCTTGGTCATTCGGCCCACTGGCTTTGGCTTGAGAACCGTTCAGATAGCCCGTGGTACCCTTCCATGAAGCTCTATCGGCCACGAGCGGAGGGCGATTGGGACCACGTGTTCGATCAGGTCTCCGCGGATTTGATGAAGTTGGTGCATCATCGGCAAAATAGCTGAGTGCGAGGTGGAATCTCGAGATTGTCCCAGCAAGCGCCGCCTGCACCAAGGGTTGGGCGCAGAAGCGATCTACGGGCGCGCATCGCACCGGTTCATTCAAGAATCGCGTGAGTTCGCGGTCGACCCAATAGCAACGAGAAGCTGTGAGCGATGGGCTTGCGGCTTGATGTCCGGCGGGGCGCCGTCTCGGCGTGCCGGTAATGGTCTGTAGTTTGCGCGAGGTCACGGTGCCGGAAGCGACGAACGATATCTCGGGATTGCAGTGTCTGCAGCTCCTGCTGCGATATCATCAGGTTGCGGTTGATCCCGAGCAGATCCGTCATCAATTTGGTGGCGTCACCATTGGCGTGACTGAGATGTTGCGCTGCGCCAAGGAGCTGAAACTCAAGGCCCGCGCGGAGGTGCTCAGCTGGGACAGGCTCGCTCGGATGGCCTTGCTGAACTAGCCGAGTGCCATGGACTTCAATCAACGTTTGGCAGAGCGCGATCGCTAACGGAATAGCGGTGCGCGGGTGTGCGATCCAGACGCCATCGATGAGATCGAAGCTGTCTACGTTCTTTGGCAATACCTGGGAGACGATCAGCGCGACGTCGGCTGCACAGCGCCGCTGGTCGTCGCGCAGCTTCGGTAGCCAGCCATCATGCCATGCCTTCGTCCGCTTCGATTCCCAGAGGATCGTGCCGGCCGACTGTCCGATACCAGCATTAACCTGTTGGACTAGATCGGCACCGAGTTCGCCCTTGCCGACGGGGTCAATGACGTCGGTCGGAAATCTACTCCGAAGGATCTCCTCCAGCTCGAGTTCGAGCACTTCTCCCTGAGATTGCTGCGAGCCTTGCTCTGCTTTCCGTTTGAGCTCCTCGATAGTACGAGCCATGGATTCAATGGTCTGATCCTTCTCCATGACACGAAGGCGAGCTGCTTCGTCTGCATCCTGCTTGGCCTTCGTACGAACTTCCTCAACCGAGGCCAGCACCCGCTTTTCGACCGTGAGGTCCAGTTCGCGCTTCTCTTCCTCGAGTTCGCGCTGCTTGCGTAAAACGCCGGCATGGGCCTGCTGAGCCTCAGCAAGTTTGGCATTGTTCGCTTCCAAATTACGACGGAGTTCGGCGGTCTCAGTTTCCTTCGCTTGCAGTTCGGTTAAGACCGCTTCGCGAGCCTTCTTTGCCTCGGCGGTGATCACCTGAGCGCGTTCGGCGGCAATCTTGTGGGCGACTTGGTCATCGACCTGCTCGCGCGCCTTGGCGAGATCTTCTCGCTCCTTGCGTACAAGGTCGAGGTTTCGGGCTACTTCGGCATCTTTGTGGGCAAGCTGTTCCTGAAAGCTTCGACGGGTTTTCTCGATAAGGGGAGCGGCCAGCGACTCCGTTAGTCGGATTTCGTGGCGACAGTTCGGGCAGTTGAGCGTGGGCTCATGTGCAAAGTTTGCATGAGGCGTCTTGAGATTCATGGCGATTCCTTCCGCTACCGACCCAGCAGCCGATATGCCGAATGCGGCACGATTCCGCCACAGGCGCGTCGGCCAGGAGCTCAGGCTCTCGGCCTTATCCCACCGGTGTCGAATTGGTTGGTTGACTCGAATATCGGCGGTCGGTTGAGTCGCGGCACCCGCCGGTCGACGTCTCAGGTCGAGGACGAAGGACTAGGGACCCAGGCTAGTGGCAGTAGGGCGAGGCGGCATGTCGCTCCGGGGCGTTGACTTCGCCTATTGACTGCTGCGGGGCTATCGGTGGGCCCCCCTTCCACTGGTACCCAGTGGGCCTTTTCATCGCGGACCGTAGAAGGACGCCGGATCGAAACCTTGGGAATTCAAGCTTGGTGAATTCCGCGCGCAAGGGTTGTGTTTGGCCGGGAACTCGCTAAGCTGCCCAAACTGGGCGGGAAGAGCGTCATCGACGGGGTTATTATCGACGACGCCGATTGTGTTTGGATTCGTTCTTTCTGATTTTTGGTCGCGGAGACGCGATGGGCATATTTTGAGGCGGGGTATTGAGGAGTCGGTCAGCCGGACTTGGCAAGGATTGCTCAATCCTTGATCCGATGTTCGGGTCCACTCCAGAAGGCTGGGCGTGAAGCCCGGAGCCTACGACGCTGGCGAGGATGGCCAAAGAGGCCATGAACAACGTCGAACGATACCGGCACGCAGAATTTCCCATCCGACACATGGAGAGGGGTGCCATGCGGGCGAGTGCAGTTCGTTTTTTTGTCATTGGAATACTGTCATTTGCGAGCGCTCCATCGTTCGGGCAAGCAGTCGACCCGAACATTCAGGTTCGCATCGAAACGGCACTGCCTCAACCCGAGATTAAGCCTCATCTGCCTGAGACCGAACGGATCACGGTCCAGCGGACGAAGACTTTCACGACCACGATCGAGCGTCCATACACGTGCGCTGAGATCCGTAGTCCATCGCCGGAACTCAGGGCCAAATTAGCGCCTGAGAAGCAGGCGATGTTGGTGGATAGCAAGGTATCGTGCAAGGAGCTGCAGACGTTCGTCGGACTCAAGAAGGAAAAGGTCGTACGCCACAAGGTTGTAAGCCAGACAATTGAGAAGCCGAAGCCGCGCCAAACGAGCGTTTCATTCGCGTTCCAAACTCAACCGGGGTTCGACACGAATGCGCTGAAGGCGAACCCTGGGAAAAGCGATGGAGTGTTGAATACGTCGGCTGGCGTGACTGCGATTATCCCGGTCGCTGCGTTGGACTCGGTCATTCTAACCTCGCAGGTATTGGATCAGCGCTATGCCACGCTGGTGTCCAAGGATTCTGAGGTATTTGCCAACTCCGCGACTTACTCGCATGTTTTGAACGCGGTGAGGGGATCAGACAAGGTCGTTTCGAGTGGCACGACCGTAAGCGATCTTCTGAACCTCGGGATCTCCTCCAGCACTGTTTTTGGATCCGGATTCCATCCGTACCAGATCGAGTTGGCTACGGCCTCGGCGGCCCTAGGCAGGACGAACGTCGATGTCGGGGGCGGAGCGATCTGTGGAGCGCCGGATAAGGAGGTGTTCTGCGCTGCGCAGGGCGTCGCCGGCGAGCTCGATTTCACCACGTCGGATGTGGCGAGCCAACGCAACGTTGCATTGAAGGCCCAGACCAACGTTACCTGGCAGACTTCGGTCCAGGGGTTATCCGTCACGGCATCGGGTTATATTCAGGGCAAATACTTCACTGAGGTACTCGGCGGAAGACAGGATCTCATACTGCAGGCGAGCGCTCGGGCTGACTGGATTGATGGCCCATTCACTTTGAGCTTCCTTGTCCAGGCTCTTCAGTCATTTTCTACGCTTCGGACCGCGCAGTATAACAGTTTGGCCTTCTATCCGGTGGCGAAAATCCAATACTCGTTCTAACCCTGCAGAAGCCCCCAGCGGGGCTGGCATCTTTCGGGAACGGTGCAAAGGCATATTGAGGCGTGGAACATGTCGAAGTTCGCTCGGGTGGTTGTGACTGCAGTCTTGTTCGCATTTGTGCCGCCTGCCTTTGCATGGGGTCCAGACGGACACAGAGTCGTCGGCTCTGTTGCCGACCAATTGCTCACGGACAACGCCAAGCAGCAGATAGCGGCGATTGTGGGAGTCGATCTTAGGACCGCTGGTCCTTGGCTCGACTGTGTCAAGAGTGTCCAACGTCAAGCGGATGGCTCTTTGGCGTATGTCGTAAACCCGGCCTTCGAGCCACCGTGTACTCCATTTGCCAACGATCATGCCGCGATGATCGATTACGTGGCACGCAACTGGATAGACTGCGTATATCCAGAAGGCGTGGTCGATGAGACGAAGAATAGAGGATGCCATCAGACGTACCACTTCGACGATGTGGCAATTCAGCGGGATCGTTTCGACAGGAACTATGCCGGCACGAACGACCATGATCTCGTAGCTGCGACTAACGCGGCGATGGCGGTTCTCCTCGGTCGGCCAGCGCCGCCACCCTTCTCGATCAAAGACAAGAAGGAGGCGCTGTTCATGCTGGCTCATCTTGTGGGCGATATGACGCAGCCGTTGCATGTCGGCGCGCTCTATCTCGACGAGAAGGGGGCCTTGGCGGATCCAGATGTAAGCCACACCATCGATCCATCGACCGAGACTGCTGGGGCCAACCTCATCTTCGACGGGACGACGGCATTCCACTCGGAGTGGGACGGTATCCCGAAGGATCTGGGTGACACAGCGCCGCCAGAACTGGTCGCAACCGCAAAAGCGTTGCCACTGGACCACGGGCGGATGGAAAACTGGGCCGCCACTTGGGCTTCTGATACCATCCTTGTGGCGCAGGAAGCGCTGATTGGCACCAGCTACGTCAAGTCGGGCGACGGAAAGTGGTCGGTCTCGTTTACTGATCGCGTTGCCTATGATCGCGCCGCCGACGCGATCAAGCGCAAACAGCTCGCGAAGGCCGGCGCTCGCCTGGCGGAGATTATGAATACCATTTGGCCGTAGCGGCCTCCATTCCTCATGGACTCGCAATCTCCAGTTGACGTGCTATAGCGGAGCTTTGGCTCGTCCACGGCTCTTGCTGTGAACTTTCAGAATTTGAGCTTCCGCATGTCCTCTGCAGAATGGGAACAGTACAAAATAACTGACAAGTACGCTGAACTGACCACGGTGAAGCATATAGTCCATCTTCCGGTCGCGCGCCGGATTATTGAAGACGGAAGGATAAAATCGGGGCTGATCTTCGATAAGAGCCGTCTCAGAAAATCGCGGATCAGCGTGACCTGGCTTTCAGCCAATGATTGGTCGCTGGGGTCTCTGTACGGCACGGTCGAATTTCAGTTCTCCTGGGAAAGACTGGTCCAGTACAAGCACATCTATTGGGTGGAGGCGATGCCGAACTACCATCCAGCGGCCTATCGTTTCTTGCTGACCTTAGATGAGATTTCGTCGCCGTTCGTGACGAAGTACGATCCGGAAAAAGATGACGGACCTCTCAAGAAGGTGGATGGAAAGTGGCGTTGGCATCCGGACTATTGTTCGGAGTTCATGATTGCCGAGGACTTTTTCTTGTCGGAGACCGTCGGTATCAATTTTGTGCATCACAATCAAAAGTACTGCCGCACTAAGTCAAAATGTGTCGAACAAGACGCAAATCCCTCGCCTCAAACAACATCGGGTAAGTTGCTCGCTTACATTCTTTCCTTTGGCGTCCATGATCTCGACAATCATCTCAAGCCGGATGGCGGCGGACGGAATGCGATCTTGGATATGGCCAGCGGCTGGCTTTGGATCATCTTGGACCATGTGAAATACTCAGGTCCTCTTAAAGAAGATGCGGAGTGCGATCGAATTGTTAGAGGGGCCTTCGCGCTATTCGGCGTCGACAAACTCGATGACGGTAAGGGGCTATTGAGCCTCATCGAAGGCAGCGCGATGGCTCAGGCAGCGCTTGCCAGGCTGATACGGAATCATTTCAACAATCCGACCTGGGATTTTGACTCGTCCCCATCTGTATTAGCTGAACATGCGGTGGAAGAGACGGCAAAGCTCCCTCAATCAATTCACCCATAAGTTGCTCCAATTCGGAATGCCGCTTTCTCGCCGCATCTCCGCTCAGTGTCATGAAGAGTCGCCCGGTTCACGCTGTCATCCGCCGGAGCGGTCCACTTCACCGTCGGTTCGGACGACGGGACGACGACGCCTTCGTTTACCTGAACGGCGTCTTGATCGGACAGAATCCCGGCATTCACGCGACCACCGACGTCACGTTCACAGGCAACGCCAACGCCGGTGTGAACACGCTGGAAATCTTCTACGCCGATCGTGAACGGACCGGCGCGCAGCTCGACGTGAGCGCCGATGTTGCGTTGACGGCGGCCGTTCCCGAGCCCTCGACCTGGGCGATGATGATCCTCGGATTCTTCGGCGTCGGCTCGCTGGCCTATCGCCGGAGTCGCAAGCGCGAGCGAGTGCTGGCCTAGCGCCTACCTTAATTTTCTTCGCCACTTGGGAAAAACAGTTACCGCCCGGCAATCTAACGTTGCCGGGCGTCTTCGTACGCCGTCCTGGTTTTTCTCGGTCAAAGCCCGTTGTCGACGTCGGTGGGGCAATTGAACGCGAAATAGGAACATTAAGCCCGACTGACAGTTTGAAGCGGTGTTCCCGGTGCGGAACCCGGCTTGAGGTGTAACGATGAGTCAAATTCGACGGCGCGTGAAGCAAACAGAGACGCTTCAAACGAGGCTCTTAGAGCGCGCCAAGAAGCTTCGCCAGCAGGCCGCAGCTCTGCTCCCAAGTGCGGAGAGGGAAGCTCTGCTAAAGCTCGCCCGACAGGCCGAGGCGGGTCCGAGCATGAGCGAATGGCTTCGGCCTCCCGGCCTTCAATCACCGTAGTGGCAACCTAAATGGCTTTCGAGAAAGCGGCCCCAGCGCCCTGGTGCGACTAGCGTGGCACGATGCCAGGGCTCGATACCCTTAGACGCCGCCGTGCTCTTGTGTTTAACGATTTTGGAGCGTCCTGGTCCGGATTAAGCGAACGGAATCGATGGCTCGGCATCAATTGTTTCCACATTGAAGCTTCTTATAGATGTGCCAACCTTGAGAGCTAAGCTGTTCGCGGCCGGAGAACATCGGATTAGGGTATGACGGCACGAGACGTCTTGGCGGTCTGCTTGCTATCAGGCGGGACGGCGCTGGTCGTATATGCGTGCCAGACTATGCTCTGGCATTTGATCGTGTCTGCTCATTGAGGGTCGACGCCGAGGACCATCTTGGCGAGCCAACGTGCGACGAGTCGGGGTACGGCCCCAGCAAGCGGGCAAAATGAAAAGGGGCCGCTCGCGTAAACGGCCCCCTACCGGAAATTCTCAAAACGGATTGCTATAAAAACTAGCCCCGGCGCAAAAATCGTAGCTCATTTCGCAGCCGCAGCAATTCCGTAAAACCACGTAGTATTCCCAGTTTGTTCTTCTGGGTGTCCTAATCAGGACAGCACCCAATTTCTTATCCGGCAATCAGCTCGGTAGCGGAACGTCCCCTTTGCAACTAAAGAGCGGCGCGTGGTGAGCGACAAGCGAAGAGCGGGCAAGCTGCCGGCGAGGACAAATGCCGCGTTACACGGAGCGGATCAGGTTGATCAGCATTCCTAACGGCGCTCCGACAACTGCGCCAAGCAGCCCGTAGCAGGTCGCCGCGAATAACGCCCAAACTCCCGACTGGAATGCATACCCGTAGGCACTGCCGATCAATGCAAGCCCGAGGACTGTTACCATCAGGGTGTGATCATTCCGAGCTTCCGCTCCGAGCCGCCTCTTTTCTCGAGCGCTGTGCTGGTAGGGCCTGCAAGTTCAGTAGATCCGCAATGCGGGCAGGTCTTTGCACTGAATGAGATTGGACTTGCGCAGTCGTAACGGGCGGTGAGCTCTGGCATTGGTTTCGGTGGCCGAGGACAGGAAATCAGGTTGCGGAGTACGCATCAACGCTTGCCGAGCGTAACGCTGCTATGGGTGAGAGGAAAGAGGAAGATATCCGCCCGCTCTTGCCTGTTGCGATTGCCCAGGTCGGCGAGTCCGCGATGGTTCCACGTGCTTCGACAAGCGTCCGAAATTGCCCATGGCGGACAACCTAGGTCCAAAAATTCATTTCCGAGATTGGACCCTTAGCGGACCCCAGACTCGCTGCGAGGAAGATCACAGCAGTGGAGTGGGGGCGCGAGCCGTTCTGATGAACGAAGAGAGCGCGTATCTGGTGCGGTTTCCTGGTGCGGTGGTCGCGCTGCGAGCAACGAGAATTAAGCAAGCTATTGATCACGTTAGTGGGCCCGGCAGGACTCGAACCTGCAACCAGACCGTTATGAGCGGTTGGGCTGACGCGACCTGGAAATATCTTGGCGCATCAATCTTACAGGCCGGCCCTTTATGCGCTTAGACCGCTCACGCCCTATTGAACTGTTGCACCACCTGCGTCGAAGGTTGCCAGAGCTTGATCTGCATGTGGCGTAGCTCGCTGAAATTGCTGCAGCTCAATTCGCCAGTTCTTCAAAGCTGTTGAAGTGTCTCACTATTGCGTTTTGTATCATCCGATCTGTCTCTAGCGCGCTTTAGCCAAGCGATCACCTTCGTGAAGGAGAGGCAATGACGGATGCTAACCTGAGGGAGGATGGGCGGAGACCGCCGTTCTCGCCTACAAATGATCGCGACGAAAAAGTGGTCCCGTTTCGCGAGCGACTCAGCTGCACAGTGGACGAAGCTTGCATTGTAACGGGCTTGGGGCGCACAAAGCTTTACGAGTTAATAGGATCTGGCCAGCTTAAGACGACAACGATTGGACGTCGGCGCCTGGTGATAGTGCGATCGCTTCTTGAACTTGTGGATACAGCTATCTCAGCGTGACCAACCTTAATCAGCCCGATGGGCAACTCAGCTCTGCGTGCCTCCCTTGATCGGAATCACCTTCTTGGGATCAAGCCAGTGGTCGATCCGATCAGCCCAATGCTGCATCAGCTTTGTGCGCGAGCCGATCAACGCAAGTGGTCCGTGCTTCTTGTAGAGACCTTCCACAGTAGAGTTATCCAGATGCGCGAGCTGCAGCTCGACGACATCGCCGTCCCATGCCTTGGCGTCCTTAATCTCTTCGTGGTGAGACAGGGTTGAGAAAGTGGTCCGGAATCCGTGGGCGCAATGATCAGTCTTGGTGTCAATACCAAGTAGCCGCAAGCGCTTGTTGAGCGTGTTGTTTGAAAGCGGCGTGTCTCTCGAGCAGGAAAACGCGTATCGGCGATGGCCGGTTAGCTTCTGAACGCTCCGCAGGATTGCGAGTGCCTGCCGTGACAAAGGCACGACGTGGTCCCAGCCGGTCTTCATCTTGGCGGCGGGAACAATCCAGCGTTCGGCGTCCCAATCGACCTCGCTCCACTCCATTTCATTGACCATGCCGGGGCGGGGAATGGTCAGTGCATCGAAGCGCAAGGCAAGGCCAACAACGTCACCAAATCTCGCTCTCGTCCACGGTGCACTGATGAGCTTGAAGACGCGCGTTACGTCACGTGGTTCAGTGACGCCGGGACGCGGCGTTGAAATGTTGGCAATCATCTGCCCATTCAGGTTTCGGAATGGATTGTAGCCGTCGCCTTCGACATCGGCATAGTTGCAGATTTGCTCACCGATGCTGCGCACGCGATCGCGCGTTTCCAGTTTTCCCTCGGCTTCGTACGAACGCATGAAAGCGAGTACGTCCGGACGCTTGATGTCCTGCCTGCAAAGCTTGCCGAAGCGATCCTTGACGTAGCCGACACGAAGTTCAAGAACCTCGATGGTCTTGGAGTCACGCACCGCGACGATCCTGCCCCGTTTGACTTTCTCGATCTTCTTCTTTGCGAGCCATTCATCGGCCCATTGCCCGAAAAGCCGGGCGGCCGCCTGCCTGTGCTTATCGAGCTGCTTCTCCGTGCTCGGGTCTTTACCTTCCTTGATCTGGTCTTTGGCCTTGTCGCGTTCGCGCCGCGCGTCGGCGAGCGAGAACGTGCCATCCTTGCCGTTGCCGTAAGGGCCGATGGAGTAGGTTTTCTGGCGGCCGTGGTAGCGGTAGCTCATCCGCCAGAGTTTGGAAGCGGCGTTGCCGGGCCTGCTCACATCCGGCGTGACGAAGAGATAGAGGCCGCCGCCGGTCACGTCGGAAATCTTGGCCGGGCTCCACACACCATCACTGAATTTCGGTCGCGCGGCGCGGCAGTCGATGTCGGTCCTGATTTGCTTTGGGTTGACGGGCGTGACGTCGTTCTTGCGTGCCACCTGCTCAATTCCTTCGTTCGGAATAGCGGAATCCACCGTGAACGTCTGTTCTCCCAGTACCAACAAAAATACCAACAAATCGAGCAGCTGGGATCGGATGAGAACAAACGGTGACGAACATCGATTTATGCAGAAGTGCCTATTTTGCAAGGGTTTGGAGCGCTGCGCGGACGGCTGCGGACGCTTGCGAACGGGCCCGAACAACCTAGTTGGTGCCCCTGGCCGGAATCGAACCAGCACTCCTTGCGGAACTCGATTTTGAGTCGAGCGCGTCTACCAGTTCCGCCACAGGGGCATTCGCGATGGACCGGACCGGGAAGGGCCGGGGTCGCGAAGCGCGGCGGACTATAGCGGGCGGCCCGTCACGGTCAACCCGCGCGGAAGTGATTGTCCCGTGCCTCGACAGCGATATTTTGGCGCGATACGACCCGGATCGAGCATGGAGCAGGGGCCACGGCGCTCCCGATCGATGCTCCCAGGAGGACTGCCCGTGACAACCGCCACCGCCCATCCGTCGCATGCTTCCGCCGCCGTCAATCCAGCGCTGACCTCGGCGCTCGCGATTGCGGTGATCGCGGCGGCGACGCTGGCCGGCGCCTGGTTCTTCCAGCTGGTGCTGGAGATCATGCCCTGTCCGCTTTGTCTCGAGCAGCGCTATGCCTATTACCTCGCGGTCCCGCTCGGCGCCCTGGTTGCGGTGGCCGCCGCCCGCGGCGCGTCGCGGCCGGTGCTGCTCGCCGGGCTTGCGATCCTTGGCCTCGCCGCGCTCGCCAATGCCGGGCTCGGCGGCTATCACGCCGGCGTCGAATGGGGCTTCTGGCCGGGGCCGACCGATTGCACCGGCCCGATGGTGGATTTCGGCAAGGCCGGCTCGCTGCTGGAGCAACTCGACAAGGTCAAGGTGGTGCGCTGCGACGAGGTGCAGTTTCGCTTCCTCGGCGTCTCGCTGGCCGGCTACAACGTGCTGATCTCGCTGCTGATGGCCGCGATCGCCGGCTGGGGCATGGTGAAGGCCGCGAAGGCCTGACCTGTAGGGTGGGTTAGCCGAAGGCGTAACCCACCCTGTCGCGGTGAGAAGGTGGTGGGTTACGCTTCGCTAACCCACCCTACGCTGCTGCGCTTTCCAGCTAATCGTCGACGTCGTCCTGCGGCCGTCCGAACAGATGGATGATGCCAGGCGTCGAGATGGTGACGAACAGAAACCGTGACAGATGATGCGCCCCGACGAAGATCGGGTCGATGTGCAGTGTCAGCGCCAGCGCCAGCATCGCGTCCATCGCACCCGGCGCGAAGGCAACCACGACGTCGGCGAGCCGCACATGGGTGGTGAAGGCGATCACCGCGACGAACACGGCCGAGATCAGGATGGCGATCGCAAACGAGCCGAGCCCGGCATTGACGTGGCTGAGCAGGGTCGAGGTCTTCATCCGCGCGAAGCGGGTGCCGATCAATGCGCCGATGCCGACCAGCGCGACATTGCGGAGCCAGGGCGGCAGGCCGCCATCGACCAGGCCGGAGCCGTGCAGCAGGCTGGAGGCGAGCATCGCGCCGAACATCCAGCTCGCCGGGAATTTGATCCAGCGCAGCAGCAGCGAGACGGCGACCGACGCCGCGACCAGAAGGATCAGGCCAAGCGGCGAGGCAACCGAGGTCGGCAAAGGCGGCGGCGCGGCATGCGTCACGCCGGTCAGCGCCAGCACCAGCGGCAGCGCCGCGGTCAGGATGATGACGCGCATGGTCTGCACCACGGCGATCGCCGCGACGTCGGCGCCCTTTTCCGCGGCCAGGATGGTGATCTGCGAGAGCGCCCCGGGGCTGCCGGCGAGGAAGGCCGAGGTCTGGTCCCAGCCATGCACGCGCTGGAGGTACAGGCTCGAGCCGAAGGTGGCGCAGAACGTCGCCAGTGCCAGCAGGCCGATGGTGAGCGGATAGGAGCTCATGTGCTGCAACAATTGCTGCGACATCAGCGAGCCCAGCGAAATGCCGAGCAGCAGCAGCACCGTCTGCGTCAGCACCGGCGGCACCGCGAGCGGCCGGCCGGCCAACGCCGCGATCCCGACCGCGCACATCGCCCCCGAGATCAGGCCGCCCGGCAATCCCGCCCACAGAAACAACAGGCCGCCGCCGGCGCCGATGACGAGAGTCTCGAGCCCGTTCAGGACCTTGCTGCGGTCGGGAATGGCCAGGGCCATCGAAGCGCGGATCTGAGTCACGCCGCGTTATGGCAAATTCGCACCCGCGGGACAATTGCAACCACGCGGTGCAGCAATGCACCGCCGACGGATTCACGCCGACAGCGCGGGCAGGGAGCGGCGCACGCGCCGCTCCGATGCCGTCGATGGCCGGAGCGGCGCGCTGGCCCTGCGGGCTTTACTGCTTGGTCGCCGGGGCGGCAGCCGGCGCGGCCTTGTCGCCGGCTTCCTTGATGCACGCTTTGCGAAACTTCTTGCGCTCCTTGCCCTTGAGGCCCTTCTCGTCGGCCTGCTTCGAGCAGTCAAGCGAAGCGGCGCTGCGCGGCTTGGCTTCCTTCGCCGGCTTGGCGGTGGTGGCGGCCGGGGCGGCCTCCTTGGCGGCCGGCGCGGCGGTTTGAGCAAAGGCTCCGCCCATCAGCAGCAGGGAGGCAACGGCGGTCGCGGTAGCGAGCGAGGAAATGGTCTTCATGGGGCACCTCGTGAGGAAAGGAGGCGGAAACGTCGCGCGGCGATGCTGAACCGTGGATGAACATGCCGCGATCCCGCCGCCACAATATTTTAGCGCGCGGGCGCAGCCGCACATTGTCGCAAGTCGGGGTTGCGCTAGGATAATGGTCTTATGCCAATGCGCCCCAAGGGAGACCAGGGATGACCATTCAGACCAGATTGTTGTGTGCGATTGCGGTGTCGGGCTTTGCAGTCTTCGCGGCGAGCGCGCCGGCGCAGGCCCTGACCGCGCAGGAGTGCAGCGCCAAGTACCAGGCAGCCAAGTCGGCCGGCACCCTCAATGGCCAGAAGTGGAATGAATTCCGCAAGAGCCAGTGCAGTGCCGATGCGACGCCGGCTGCGGCCCCCGCCGCGCCGCCCCCAGCCGCCGCCGCGCCTGCCCCGGCCGCGCCGAAGGAAGCCAAGCGCGAAGCCGCCCCGGCTGCGGCCCCGGCCATGCCGGCGGGACCCGCGGTGTTTCCGAACGCCGTCGATCCCAAATACGCCAAGGAATCCGAAGGCAAGCAGCGCATGCACACCTGCGTCGACCAGTACAATGCCAACAAGACCACCGGCGGCAATGGCGGCCTGAAGTGGATCCAGAAGGGCGGCGGCTATTACAGCGAATGCAACAAGCGCCTGAAGGGCGCCTGAGCGATTCGACGGTGATCCAAAGGGGGCGGCCGGCACCGAGCTGGCCGCCCTTTCATTTGCCGTCGTCGAGCAACTTGTCCGCCGATCGGGCCAGCAATTGCGCGCGCTTGCGCGGGCCGCGTTCGAGAAACAGCAGGCTCTGGCCGAAGATGAAGCAGTAGAACAGGAAGGCCTGGGCGTCGGCCTCGTCGGTGGGCAGGCCGGTGGCGCGATAGAGCTGGCCGACATTCTTCAGCCGTGCGGCGTCGACGCTCGCGGCGGCGGCCGCGGCGGCCTCGTCGGTGCGCGCCCATTGCCGGATCGCGAGCTCGATCGCCATCGCCTCGGTGTTCATGCGCTCGGAATACAGCGTGATGATCGCCTTCAGCCGCTCCCGCGCGCTCGCGCCGTCGAGCGCGGTCTGCTTCTCGATCGTGGCGATGCGGCCATCGCGCCAGCGCGTCAGCATGGCCTCCAGCAGCGCGGCGCGATCCCGGAAGCGGCGGTAGAAGCCGCCCTTGGTGACGCCGAGATTCTTCGCCAGCACCTCGACCCGCACGCCGTCGATGCCGCTATGCGCCAGTTCGGCGAAGCCCGCCGCGAGCCAGACATCGCCCTTGTTCTCAGTCATGTGATCTCCGGGGACCTCCCCTGATACGCCACCGTATTGCTAGCCCGGCTCGGCCTTGATACGCTACCGTATCAGACATCGGGGAGGGTTCGATGGAGGGCGAGGCGACCTATCGCGGCACGGTCTATCCCTGGCACTGCGATCATATCGGCCACATGAACGTCATGTGGTATGTCGGCAAGTTCGACGAGGCGAGCTGGAACATGTTCGCGCGGCTCGGCTTGACGCCGAGCTATCTGCGCGAGTCCGGYCGCGGCATGGCCGCCGTGCAGCAGAACATCTCCTACAAGCGCGAGYTGTTCGCCGGCGACCTCGTCGAGGTCAAGAGCCGGCTGGTCGMGTTTCGCGACAAGTCGATCCGCATCCTGCACGAGATGCGCAACGCGGAGACCGGCGAGATCGCCGCGACCTGCGAGATCGCGGCCGTGCACATCGATCGCACCGCGCGCCAGTCGACGCCGTTTGCGCCGGCGATCCGCTATGCGGCGATGCCGCATCTCGTTCCGTCCGAGCCGGTGAGCGCGTGACCGCCATGTCCGGCTTCGAACCCAGGAATCCCGACTATCGCGCGGTCGCGACCGAGACGTTCGAGCGCCAGCGCGCGATGCGGACGCTTGGCATTTCGATCGCGCGCATGGAGCTGGGCGAGGTCGATCTCGCGATGCCCTACGCGCCGGAGTTCACCCAGCAGAACGGCTTCATGCATGCCGGAATCATCACCGCGGGTCTCGACAATGCCTGCGGGATTGCCGCCTTCACGCTGATGCCTGAAGGCTCCGACATCCTCACCGTGGAGTTCAAGACCAATCTGCTGGCGCCGGCGCGCGGTGAGCGCTTCCTGTTCCGCGGCGTCGTGGTCAAGCCCGGCCGCACGCTGACCGTCTGCGACGGCCGCGCCTATGCCGTGCAGGACGGCGTCGAAACCCTGGTCGCGACCATGACCGGCACCCTGATGGCGCTGCCGCGGCGGGAGGGGTAGACGAGGAAGCGCAAGGCCCATCACCGTCATGCTGAGGAGCGCGCAGCGCGTCTCGAAGCATGCACGGCCCGGCTGGTGGCCATCGATCCTTCGAGACGCGCTGCGCGCTCCTCAGGATGACGGGTTTGAGAAGGCGCAACGGGTCTGAGAGGGAGCGAGTGCTCAGCATTTGCGCACGCGCTTCGGGCCGACACATTGACAAGCCTTCCGCGCAACGACCTGATAGGCGCATGCTTCGCGCGAGCGCCCTGTCATGATCGCCAGCCTCAGCCTGATCCTGCTCTGCCAACTCGCCGGTGAGGTTGCCGTGCGCGCGCTCGCGGTGCCGGTGCCCGGCCCGGTGGTTGGCCTCGTGTTGTTGCTGTTGCTGCTGCTGGCACGCGACCGATATCCGGCGCTGGCACGCGGGCCGCTCGGCAATGACGGCGTCGAGAACGCGAGCCGCGGCATGCTGGCCAACCTCTCGCTGCTGTTCATTCCGGCCGGCGTCGGTGTGGTGCAGAAGCTCGATCTGCTCGCCGAGCATGGTGTCGCGATCCTGGTGATCCTCGCAGTGTCGGTCATCGTCACGCTGCTGGCGACGGTCGCGACCTTCGTTGCGGCGAGCAGCCTGTTGTCGCGCGAGGAGGAGACGCCGCCGTGAGCGACAACCCGTTCGCGCTCTGGGTCTATCTCTCGCAGTCGCCGCTGCTCTGGTTGACGGTGACGCTCGTGACCTATGCAGTAACCGACGCGGTGTCGTTGCGGACCCACCGGCATCCGCTCGCCAATCCGGTGCTGCATTCACTCTGGATCATCGGCCTGTTCCTGCTGCTGACCAACACGTCCTACACCACCTATTTCGCCGGTGCGCAGTTCGTGCATTTCCTGCTCGGTCCGGCGACGGTGGCGCTGGCGGTGCCGCTCTACGAGAACCGCAGGCGGGTCGCGGCCGCGGTGCTGCCGATGCTGGTCGCGCTCGCGGTCGGCTCGCTCACCGCGATCGTCTCGGTGGTGCTGCTGGCGAAGGCCTTCGGCCTGCCACGCGACATCATCCTGTCACTGGCGCCGAAATCGGTCACCGCCGGCGTCGCGATGGGCATCAGCGAATCGCTGCATGCCGATCCCTCGCTGACCGCGGTGTCGGTGATCCTCACCGGCATCATGGGGGCGATCATCGTCACGCCCTTGATGAACCTCACCGGGATCACCGATTATCGCGGCCGCGGCTTTGCCGCCGGGATCGCCGCCCATGGCATTGGCACCGCGCGGGCGTTCCAGGTCGACGAGGTGGCGGGCGTCTTCGCCGGCATCGCGATGAGCCTGAATGCGCTGGTCACCTCGCTGCTGGTGCCGCTGGCCGTGACATATTTGCTGCGCTGACTGCGGTTGCAGGGCAGTTTTGTGCTGTTGGTATGGCGTCAGATAGCAAATCCTTCTAGGGTACCGCCTCAAACGCGAGTCTATTCCCCTTGGTCTTCTCCGCAACTCAAAGCGTGCTTGGGCTGGTATCCGGCATGCTGGTCGGCTTTTCGCTGGGCCTCGTCGGCGGCGGCGGGTCGATCCTGGCCGTGCCGCTGATGGTCTATGTGGTCGGGGTGCCCCAGCCGCATGTCGCGATCGGCACCTCGGCGATCGCTGTCGCCGCCAACGCCGCCATCAACCTGTCCAACCATGCTCGCGGCGGCACCGTGATATGGTCCTGCGCGCTGGTGTTCGCGCTGTCGGGCATGTTCGGCGCTTTCGGCGGCTCGATCCTCGGCAAGATGCTGGACGGGCAGAAGCTGCTGGCGCTGTTCTCGCTGGTGATGCTGGTCATCGCCGGCCTGATGCTGAAGACCCGCGCGCGGGTCGGGCTGACCGACGTCAAGATCTCGATGTCCAACATGCCCGCGATCGTGGGCCTCGGACTGGCCACCGGAACCATGTCCGGCTTCTTTGGCATCGGCGGTGGATTCCTGATCGTGCCCGCGTTGATGCTGGCGACCGGGATGCCGATCATGAACGCGGTCAGTTCCTCGCTGGTGGCCGTGACCGCCTTTGGCATGACCACGGCCCTGAGCTATGCGTGGTCCGGGCTGGTGTCATGGGGCCTGGCGGGGCTATTCGTCGCCGGCGGCATCGCGGGCGGCCTGCTGGGCACCCGCAGCGCCCGGCACCTGTCGGAACGGCGCGGCGCGCTGAATATCGTGTTTGCGACTGTGATTATCGTCGTGGCGATCTATATGCTGCTGCGTAACATCAATCTGTCCTGAACGTAGAAGGGCGAGCAGCCCTTGCGAAAGCCAGCCATGAACCAATTGACCAAATCGCCCCTGATCGACGCCGGCGCCAGCCGCCGCGGTGCGCTCGGCCTGATCGGTGCCGGCATCGCGCTGCTGGCCGCGGGCGGCGTGCGCGCTGACGACGACAAGGTCCTGACCGAGGAGCAGGTGCTGCGCGATCCGGAGATTCCCGTGATCGGCAACCCCAAGGGCGACATCACCATCGTCGAATGGTTCGACTACAATTGCCCGTATTGCCGCAAGCTTGCGCCGGAGCTCCGCCAGGTGGTGCAGGACGACGGCAAGGTCCGCCTGGTGCTGAAGGACTGGCCGATCCTCGGGCCGGTGTCCAAGGTCGCGGCGCGGATGGCGCTGGCGGCGAAGTACCAGGACAAGTTCGAAGCCGCGCATGAAGCGATGATCTCGGTCAATTCGCGCATCACCGAGCCGCGCATCACCGAACTGCTCTCGGGCGCCGGTCTCGACATGGACCGGCTGAAGAAGGATCTCGACGCCAACGCCAAGGCGATCGACGCGCTCCTGTCCCGCAACAACGAGCAGGCGCTGGCGTTCGGCTTCAACGGCACGCCGTCATTCATCGTCGGCAAGTATCGCGTGCCCGGCGTGCTTAGCATCGACCAGTTCGAGCAGGTGATCGCGGACGCCCGCAAGGCCAATATGGGCCGCAAGACCGAGCAGAACTAAGCGCCTTCGCGTTCGCTCACGCGGAGCCCTTGCGCTTGGCATAAGCGCGCCGCGCCCGCTCGCGATTGCCGCAGACTTCGCTCGAACACCATCTGCGGGTCCGGTTCGGGCTCTCGTCGACGAAGAACCAGCCGCAGCCGTCAGCCTCGCAGCATCCGATCCGCCTGGCATCGTCGGAGGCGAGCAGCGCCGTCAGCGACCAGAGCACCGGCCATAACGGCTCCTTCAGGTCGATCCCCGCCAGCGCATGGCGATATGCTCGATCCTGCCGCACCAGGTCGGGCTGCCGGGGCGCCACTGAGAGCAATTGATTGACCAGACGAAGGTCCGCACCGCGACCGTCGCGCAGCGCATCCGAGATGGTCCAGATGTCGCGGCGCAGCTCATACGCCGTCTGCATCGCGGCTGCGGCCTCGCTGCTTGCCGAACGTGCTCTCAGCTTCCTGGTCGCGGCAAGCGGCAAGGTCCCGCGGCGTTCGCTCCAGGACAGCAGCGCCGCATAATCCGGGATCAGCTCCTGCGGATCGTCCGAGGTGCGCCAGTCCAGCGTGTTCGCGAAGTCAAGGCAGACCCGTCCACCGAAAAACTGGGTCGCTGCCCGCGCGGGATCTCTTGACATCACGGCCTCTCACAAAGTCTAATCTAATGGTCATGACCATTACAAGTGCTCGCCGCTCGCCAGGTGCCCCAACGATGACCGCCGCCGGCTTCAGGCGGGGCCTGGTCGCGGCGCTGCCCTTCCTGCTCAGCAACGGCGCCGCCGGCCTGGTGATGGGGCTGACCTACAAGGGACTTGGGCTGGGGGCACCACACGCCATTCTGTTCAGCCTGCTGGTCTACTCCGCCACGGCCCAGGCGATCACACTGAGCATGTGGGCTCATCCGCTGCCGATCGCCGCCATGGTGGTTGCCTGCATTGCCACGAATTCGCGATACTTACTGATGGGCGCCCATCTACGCCAGATGTTTGGAGCGCTGGCACCCCGGAGGATGCTGCCCACGCTGTTCCTGCTGGCCGACGCGTCATGGCTGATGACCAACTCGGATGCCGAGCGCAACGGACCCGACGCGGGCTATCTGCTCGGATCGAGCATCCCAATGGCGGTCGGCTGGGTCGGCGGCACCGCGCTCGCCTATGCCGCCCCGCTCGGGTCGAACGAACCGCTCAAGCTCGCCGCCGCGTTGCTGCCGACGATGTTCATCGCGACCCTGCTGCCGAGCCAGTGGAAGACCGCGAGATCGCCGTGGCCGTGGCTGACCTCGGCCGTCGCAGCGCTTCTCGTTGCCCGGTTCGTGGATCCGAGCTGGTCCATGTTGATCGGGGGTGGATGCGGTACGCTCGTGAGCATGATGGAGCCTGCCGATGCATGACTTGCAGGTGCTCGACTTGCAGGTGCTCGGCGTGATCTGCGTCCTCGGCGTCACCTGCTACGCCATGCGCGCCGGCGGATACGTCCTCGCCGCATCGATGCGCGAGGACGGCATCGCCGCCCGGTTTCTCCGGCTTGCGCCCGGCAATCTGTTCATTGCGTTCATTGTCGGCGGCTGCCTGTCAGGCGGGCTGGCAGGCCTTGTCGGGACCGCGGTCGCAATCGCGACAATGGCGATCACATCGAAAGAATGGGCCGCGCTGGGAGCGGGGTTCGGCGCGGCCCTCGCGGCGTCGGCGATCGGATTGTAAACGTCAGCCGTTACTTCGACGCGACCCTGGTCCATTCCTCACGTGCGCGAGACTTCAGCAGATTCCAGTCATGCGCCGCGACGTCCCAATTGACGATGGTGCGCGTGCCCTGCGCCATATCGCCATTGGCGACGCTCGACGTCCGAGCCGAATCATAGACATAGACGCCGCAAACCAGCAGCAGCGCGCCCAAAATCATGTTGAAAAAAGTCCGCATCGCTAATCCCTCCGGTGTCGGCGGGGTAACGTCGCGGGACCGGGTGTGGTTCCGGCGATCGATCAACTCCGCGCGAACATCCGCATCACATAATCGATGAACACGCGGACCCGCGGCGAGAGCTGGCGGTTGCGTGGATAGAGCAGGTTGACCGGGACCGACGGCGGTGGCCATCGCTGCAACACCGGGATCAGCGTGCCGTTGGCGAGATCGGCTTCGGCGTGGAAGCGCGGCACCTGCACGAGGCCGAGGCCGAGCTTGGCGCACGCCAGATAGCTTTCGGGGCCGGTCACCGCCATCGGCGCGGGCAGCGGAAACTGCTTCAGCTCGCCGTCGATCACGAACTCCATCGGCCGCAATCGCCCCGTCGTCAGCGAGCGGATGCCAATCATGCGATGACCGTCGAGCGCGAACGGATCGGTCGGTGTGCCGAAGCGCGCGAAATAGTCCGGCGTGGCGCAGGTCAGCCGCTCCAGCATCGTAACCTGCCGCGCAATCATGTCGCTGTCGGGCAGCTTGCCGAAGCGCAGCACGCAGTCGACGCCTTCGCGGATCAGATCGATGAAGCGGTCGCTCTCGCTCATGTTGATCTCGATGTCGGGATACTCCGCAAAGAAGCCCGGCAGGTTCGGCAGCAGGAAATGTCGCGCCAAGGTGCCCTGCACTTCGAGCCGCAACAGCCCCTTCGGCCGCGCGCCGCCGAACGCGCCCTCGGCGTCCTCGAGGTCCGAGATCAGCGCCAGGCAGCGGCGGTGGTGCGCCTCGCCGTCGAGCGTCGGGCGCACGGTGCGCGTGGTGCGCTCCAGCAGCCGCACGCCGAGCCGCGCCTCCAGGCCCTTCACCGCGTCGGTCACTGTCGAGCGCGGCAGCCCCAGATCGTCGGCAGCGAGCGAAAAGCTTCGCCGCTCCACCACCCTGACGAACACGCGCATGGCGTCGAAGCGGTCCATCTATTATCCGACTAGCACGAATAGTGATGCCAAATTATGCCTGATTATCCGATAGTTGCCAAGCCATAGCGTCCTCCCATCGAACGCGGCTCGGCCGCACTTTTGATCGGAGATTCAAAATGACTAGCCAAACCAAAAAGGTAGCTCTGGTGACGGGAGCTTCGCGCGGGATCGGCGCGGCGGTGGCCGAACGGCTCGCCAGGGACGGCTTTACCGTCGTCATCAACTATTCCGGCGATGCCCAGCCAGCCCAGGCGGTCGCCGACCGGATCGAGGCCGCCGGCGGCCGGGCGCTGACCGCGAAGGCCGATGTCAGCGACGCCAGTGCCGTGCGCGGCATGTTCGACGCGGCGGAAGCGGCGTTCGGCGGCGTCGACGTCCTGGTCAACAATGCCGGCATCATGAAGCTCGGCAGGATCGCCGATAGCGACGATGCAACGTTCGACCAGCAGGTCGCGGTCAACCTGAAGGGCAGCTTCAACACCATGCGCGAGGCGGCGCGCCGGCTGCGCAACGGCGGACGCATCGTCAATTTCTCGACCAGCGTCGTCGGCACCAGGCTCGAAACCTACGGCATCTATGTCGCCACCAAATCCGCGATCGAATCCCTGACCGCGATCCTGTCCAAGGAATTGCGCGGCCGCGGCATCACCGTGAATGCGGTCGCGCCGGGCCCGACGGCGACCGATCTGTTCCTGCACGGCAAGTCGGACGAATTGATCGATCGCTTCGCCAAGATGGTCCCGCTGGAGCGGCTCGGCACGCCCGAGGACATCGCCGGCGTGGTGTCGTTCCTCGCCGGCCCCGACGGCGCGTGGATCAACGGGCAGACCCTGCGCGCCAATGGCGGCCTGGTCTGACGTTTTCAACCCAACACTCGTTCAACTCGTCATCACAAGGAAACGTGTCATGAAGCAAGTCATCGTCATCACCGGCGCGTCGAGCGGCTTTGGCCGCCTCACCGCCAACGCACTCGCCAGGGCCGGCCACACCGTCTACGCCTCGATGCGCCACACCACCGGTCGCAACGCCGCCGCGGTCGCCGATATCGAGGAGTTCGCCAGGGACAACAAGGTCGATCTGCGCGCAATCGAGCTCGATGTCGGCTCGCAGGCGTCGGTCGATGCGGCGATCGCTCAGATCGTCGCCGAGGAAGGCCGCCTCGATGTCGTGATGCACAATGCCGGTCACATGGTGTTCGGTCCGGCGGAGGCGTTCACACTCGAACAGCTTGCCGAGCTCTATGACATCAATGTGCTCTCGACTCAACGCGTCAACCGAGCGGCGCTGCCACAGCTGCGCAAGCAGGGCAGGGGGCTCGTGGTCTGGGTGTCGAGCAGCTCTTCGGCCGGCGGCACGCCGCCTTACCTCGCGCCGTATTTCGCGGCGAAGGCCGGCATGGATGCGATGGCCGTGATCTATGCCCGCGAGCTCACGCGCTGGGGCATTGAGACCTCGATCATCGTGCCCGGCGCCTTCACCGGCGGCACCAACCACTTCGCGCATTCCGGCCGTCCCGCTGACGAGGCGCGCGTCGCCGAATACGAAGCCGGCCCCTATGCCGGCTTCGGCGAGCAGATCATGAAGGCGTTCGCGGCCATCGTGCCCGAAGACGCCGATGCGTCGCTGGTCGCGGACGCGATCGTCAAAGTCGTTGACACGCCGTTCGGCAAACGGCCGTTCCGTGTCCACATCGATCCGACCCAGGACGGCGCTGAGGTCGCATTCGGCGTGATCGACCGCGTCCGCAACGAGATGCTGCACCGGGTCGGGTTCGCAGACCTGCTCAAGCCGCGGGTGAATGAGTAACCAAAGCATGATCCGGACAAATGCGAAGCGGTTTTCCGAAAAGATCATCCGCAAACAAGAAGCCAAAGCGAAATGACGATTCAACCCTCATCTCGCTTTGGGCGCACTCTCGCCACGTCATTGCGAGGAGCGACAGCGACGAAGCAATCCATGCCTCCGCTTGCGGCGCGATGGATTGCTTCGCTTCGCTCGCAATGACGGGGATGGAGCCGCAACCAGCCGAGGATGTTTTAGGCGCCGCCGGCTGGAGCGCAGTCCAGCCAGCGAAGTATCTCCGCATTGATCTCGCGCGGATAAGTATGGCTGAGATCGTCGATCTCGCGATAGACGACCTTGGCGCCGGTGGCCGACAGCAGGCTCTGGGTCTGCCGCGCGGTCTGCACCGGGAACATCCAGTCCTGCCGGCCATGGGTGATGAAGATCGGCAGGCCGCGCAGCCGCTCCGCATCGGCCATCTCGGCCATCAGCGGATGGAAGGTCGCCGCGACCGGGGCGAGATGCGTGAAACGCGAGGCGCCGTCGAGCCCGGTGACATAACTGAACGTGCCGCCATCGCTCATGCCGGTCAGCAGCATGCGCCGCTCGTCGATGTTCCAGCGCGCGCGCACCTGGTCGACGATGCGGTTGAGGTTCGGCGTGTCGGTGTCGTCGCCCATCAGCGCCCAGGTCTGGCCGGTCGCGGTCGGCGCCACCAGGATGGCGCCGCGGCTGCGCGCGTCGCGCAGCCAGCTCCACAGGAAGCCGCGGCCATTGCCGCTGCCGCCATGCAGCGCCATCACCAGCGGCCACGAGCGATCCGGCGTGTAATATTCCGGCACATACATCGAGAAGCCGCCGCGGCTGCCCGGCTCGTTGCGCTCATGGAAGATGCCGGTGTCGTCGTTGGGCTTCGCCGCGAGCCTGGCCTGCAGATCGGTGTCCTCGCGCAACTCGGGCGTGATGAAGAAGCCGCTGACCGGCGGCAACTCGGTCAACGGATACAGCGCCTCCTGCGCCCGTGGCAGGTAGCGCAGCGCGCGGAACACGCTGACCAGATCGCCTTCGCCGTTCTGTACCGCGCGCAGCCCCGCATAGCCCGCCAACGCTGGTTCGATCGATGCTTCCAATGCGACCTTGATGTGCGCGAACTTCTCCGGCCAGTCGGCCAGCCGTGGCCGCACCGCTTGCAGCGCCGCCTCGGGCTCGCCCGCGATCTGCATCACCCGGTCGAAGTCCGGCGGGTTGAGGTTGCGCGCGACGAAGGCCAGCGATTCCAGCGTCTGCAACAGCGGCGGCAGCACGGCCACGATATCGTCAACCACGGCCTCGCTCATCGCCGCTGTCCCCTGTCCTAGTGTAGCCGCGGTGCCTTCAAGAGCTTCATGCGGTCGATCGAGGCCAGCGTCACGTCGAAAGTGACGCCCTCATGATAGACCGTCAGCGGCACGTCGACGCCGGCCGTGCCGAGCGACCAGAGCTTCCTGTAGAAGCCGGTCTGATCCGTCACCTTCTCGCCGGCGACCGCGAGGATCACGTCGCCGGTCTTCAATTCGGCACGCGCCGCAGGTCCCATGCTGGCGACGCCGATCACCACGAGGCGGTTGTCGATCTCCATCGTGTGCATGCCGAGCCAGGGCCGCGCCGGCTTGTTGACACGGCCGAATCTGCGCAGGTCGTCGAGCACAGGATTGAGCAGATCGATCGGAACGATCATGTTGACATGCTCGGCGCGGCCCGAGCGCTCGCGTTCGAGCTGCAGCGAGCCGATGCCGATCAGCTCGCCGGCATTGTTGAGCAATCCGGTGCCGCCCCAGTTCGGGTGCGACGGATGGGTGAAGATCGCCTCGTCGAGCAGGTACTCCCAGTAGCCCGCGAATTCCTGCTTCGCGGCGATCTGGCTCGCGACCGATCGGGTGCGGCCGCCGGCGCCGCCGAGCACGACATTGTCACCGATCCGCGTCGCCGCCGAGGAGCCGATCGGCAGCGGATCAAGGTCGAGCCTGCCGAGCACTTGCACCAGGCCGAAGCCCGATTCGAAATCGAAGCCGAGCGCGTGGCCCTCGACCGCGCGGCCGTCGCCGAGATGCAGCCATACCGTGGCCGCCTCGGTGATCAGATAGCCGATCGTCAGCACCAGCCCGTCGTCGATCAGAACGCCGTTGCCGGCGCGCTCGGTGCCGAGCGTCTCGGCGCTGAAGGCGTCGGGTGGAATGATCGAATGCAGTCCGACCACACTCCTCAGCGCGCGATCGAGATCGAAGCGGTAATCTTCGGGGCGAGGCTGAAAGGCCGGTGGCACTTTCCATTCGGTGGTGGCGGGCATCAGGATCTCCTGGCGTGCAGGGCGCTGGAACCTCAAGCTAGTCCGAGGTTATGCCGGCAGGGAAGATGGAATGATATACCTTGCATGGCCGGCTGCACAGCTCATGTGGCGTGCAGACCTGCCTCTCGCAAGATGAAATGAACTACTCGCTTTTCGTCGAAGCGCGCGCCGGCATGATGCGGAAGGCGCGATTTTCCTTGATCCACGCGGCGCGCTCGTCGCGCAGCATAGTGCGGCGGACCTTTCCGGAATCGTCGCGCGGCGCGACGCCGACGCGCTCGAAACTCTCCGGATGCTTGTAGCGGCTCAGCCGGTCTTTGAGGAAATCGCCCATGCCGTCGGCGATTGTCTGCGCGTCGGCTTTGTCGGCGAGTTCGAGGATCGCATGCACGCGCTGGCCGAATTCCAGATCGGGCAATCCCACCACCACGCAGGAGCGCACCTCGGGATGTTCGCTGACCGCGGCCTCGACCTCGGCCGGATAGATGTTGGCGCCGCCGCGCAGCACCATGTCGGCGAGCCGGTCGCCGAGATAGAGATAGCCTTCCTCGTCCAGACGTCCGATGTCGCCGAGTGATTCCCAGCCGTCCGGCCGCCGCTTCGGTGCAGCGCCGAGATAGTGATAGGTGGAGCCGGCGCCGTCATTGGGCAGGAAATAGATCTCGCCGGTCTCGCCCGGCGCGACGTCGTTGCCGTCCTCGCCGATGATGCGTAAGCGCGCGGTCTCGCCGATCTTGCCAACCGAGCCCTTGTGCGCCATCCACTCGACGCCCGAGATCACGCAGGCGCCCTGCCGCTCGGTGCCGCCATAGAGCTCCCAGACCCGTTCCGGCCCGAGCCATTCGATCCACTTCTCCTTCAGCCAGGGCGGCATCGGCGCCGCCATGTGAAACACGATCTGCAGGCTGGAGACATCGTAGCGGTTGCGCACCTCCTCGGGCAGCGCCCAGATCCGATGCATCATGGTCGGCACGAAGTTGACCCATTGCACGCGCTCACGCGCGATCAGCCGCAGTGTCTCCTCGGCGTCGAACTTCACCATGCCGGTCAGCTTGCCGCCACCGAACAGAGCGGAGTGCGACAGGATGAACGGCGCGTTGTGATAGAGCGGACCCGGGTTGAGCAGCGAAGCCTGATGCGGAATTCCGAGCATCAGCGGCGTCGTGGTTTCGATCACCGCGGGGTTGTGATCGAGGATCACCTTGGGCCGTCCGGTCGAGCCGCCGCTCGTCATCGCCTTCCAGTAGCGCGCGACCGGCGCATCGAGCGGCTCCTCGGAGAATCCCTCCGGCACGAAATTCACCGGCAGCGAGTTCGGCGCGTTCCAGTCGGCCTCGCCGCCGACCACCAGCGAGGGTTTGAGGATCTCGAGCACCGCGGCGGCTTCGCCGCGCGGCAGCCGCCATGACAGCGAGGTCGGCGTCGCGCCGCATTTCCACACCGCGAAACTGGTCTCGAAGAATGCGTTGCTGTTGGGCAGCCCGATCGCGACGAAGTCGCCAGGTTTGACGCCCTTGGCAGCGAAGGCCCGCGCCCGCGCATTGGCGCGGCGCTCAAGCTCATGCCAGGTCAGCGCATCGGCGCCGTGACTGATGGCGATCGCGTCAGCGGGCTTGCGTTCGGCATACCAGCGCGGCACGTCGGCGAGAGGGAGAAGCATGGATCGTTTCCGGACGGAGAGGCGGTTCGAAGCGCTCTTGTTGCAGGGATGGTGCCCTTAAGGCCACCGCCGCCACTTCACCAAGACTGCGGTCTCCATGTCAAGCGGATGGCTGCCGAGGTAACCGGTATCCCGCTGATGGACCTGTAGAATTCCCGTTTGATAAAAGCTCCGTCAAGATTCCGGTAAAGTTCAAGCGATCGCGCTAAGGCGGACTTTACGGGGCGACGGCATTGTGGCCGGTGCAGTTGTGTGCCGGGCGCGTCGATCGACCTGCGCAGTGTCAAAGTTTTTCAATGACCAATGTCTTCAAGGGCGATGACGATGGCGAGCAATGGGGCACGGACCAAGGTCAGTCGCGAGCCGCGGCGCCAGCTCAACAACCGTGCGGCGTGGATCACGGTCGATGATGGCGCCACCGAAAGCGCCTGCGCCGTGGTCGACATTTCGCCAGGCGGCGCCAAGATCACCACCGAAGTCGCGTTCGAGGTCAAGGATCGCCTCGCGCTGACGCTGCTCGCCGATCATGCCAAGCGCTACCCCTGCGAGGTGGTCTGGCGCCGCGGCAAGACCTACGGGCTCAAATTCGTGATGGCGGAAGCCGAGCCCGACCAAGCGGCGGCCACGGAGCCGGCCGGCGCGATCTAAAAGCATGATCCGGAAAAGTGAAGCGGTTTTCCGAAAAGATCATGCGCAAAGAAGAAGCCAAAGCGAGATGACGATTCAACCTCATCTCACTGACCGCTCCGCGCACGAACGCCCGCTTCATCGCCCCGATGTGTTGGACGAACCGCCGGGAGGTGCTGGCGCCGCGCTGCCGGCACTGCTGCCGGACGACGGCGCGTAGCGCTGGCCGGACTGGGTCGGGAGCGCGGTGCCGCCGACACCGTTCGACGGTGCGGCGCGGTCACCCGGCCGCGGCGGCAGCGGGGTGCCTCCGGTGCTTTGCGCAAGAAGTTGGACCGGTGCCAACGCGAGGCCGGCGGCGAGGAGGATGGTGAATTTGTTTCTAAGCATGTGCTGGTCCGAAATAGCGCGGTGAGGCTGGAGCGGTATGCACAGCCGCGACGTAGATTTCCAATCACTCGTATAACGTCATCCGTAATGGATGCGTTCCGTGCGGCATCACCACGGCGAACCAAATATCCGTGTGACATATCTCGACGACGATCACGAAGCCGCGCTCAAACAATCTCTAGCGAGCGGGCTTTTTCAGGCGATGCTGCCGTTCACGATTAGCCCCGATAGCGCAGTGCCTCGACCAGCAACGCGAAGGCCGGTGCGGATTGGCGGCGGCTCGGGTAATAGAGGTGATAGCCCGGAAACGGCGCGCACCAGTCGTCGAGCACCTGGATCAGCTGTCCCTTGGCGAGCGGCCCGCGCACCTGATCCTCGGCGACATAGGCAAGCCCCAGCCCGGCCAACGCGGCCTTGATCCGCAATGCGGTGCTGTTGAACACCAATTGTCCGTCGACGCGGACCTTGAGCGGACGGCCACGCCGCTCGAATTCCCAGGCGTAGATGCCGCCAAGGGTCGGCAGGCGGATGTTGATGCAGGCATGCTGCGTCAGGTCCTGCGGCCGCTTCGGGCGCTCCCGCTGCTTGAAATAAGAGGGTGCGCCGACCACGACCATGCGGAAATCCGGACCGATCCGCACCGCGATCATGTCCTTGGCGAGCTGCTCGCCGAGCCGAACCCCGGCGTCGAAGCGCTCCGCGACGATATCCGCGAGCCCGTTGTCGACCGTCACCTCTACCTTGATGTCGGGATAGCGCGGCAGGAATCCGGCCAGCACCGGCCACAGGAGGGTCTCGGCCGCATGCTCGCCGGCGTTGATGCGGATGATCCCGGCGGGTTTGTCGCGCAGGGCGGTCAGTGCGGCCAGCTCGGCGTCGATCTCCTCGAAGCGCGGGCCGATGCCGTGCAGCAGCCTTTCGCCGGCCGCGGTCGGCGCGACGCTGCGCGTGGTGCGGGTCAGGAGCCGCACGCCCAGCCGCTCCTCGAGCGCGCGAATGGTGTGGCTGAGCGCCGATTGCGACACCCCGAGCCTCGCCGCGGCGCGGGTGAAGCTGCGCTCGCGCGCAACCGCGAGGAAGGCGATCAGGTCGTTGACGTCATGCCGCGGCATTCATGAGTCCTGCTCATAAGTCCATCCCGATTTTTACGTCTAATTGCCCACCGGTGCACGCCCTAAATCCCGTTGCGACCAATCCAGTCATCGACGCGGAGAGACATCATGCAGAAGCGCAAACTCGGCAACGGCAACCTCGAAGTCTCGGCGATCGGCCTCGGCTGCATGGGCCTGAGCTTCGCCTACGGCCAGGCGCTCGAGAAGGAGCAGGGCATCGCGGTGCTCCGCGGCGCGGTCGAACGCGGCATCACCTTCTTCGACACCGCCGAGGTCTACGGTCCGTTCGTCAATGAGGAACTGGTCGGCGAGGCGCTGGCGCCGGTGCGCAACGAGGTCGTGATCGCCACCAAGTTCGGCTTCAACATCGCGGGCGGCGTGCAGCAGCCGGGCCTGAACAGCCGGCCCGAGCACATCAAGGCGGTGGCGGACGCCTCGCTGAAGCGGCTGAACATCGATGTGATCGATCTGTTCTACCAGCACCGCGTCGATCCCAACGTGCCGATCGAGGACGTCGCCGGCGCCGTGAAGGACCTGATTGCCGCCGGCAAGGTCCGCCATTTCGGCCTGTCGGAGGCCGGCGCGCAGACCATTCGGCGCGCCCATGCCGTGCAGAAGGTGACGGCCTTGCAGAGCGAATATTCGCTGTGGGAGCGCGGGGTGGAAGCGGAGATCCTGCCGCTGCTGGAAGAGCTCGGCATCGGCTTCGTGCCGTACAGCCCGCTCGGCCGCGGCTTCCTCACCGGCGCGATCAGCGCCAGCACCACATTCGCGAGCGACGACTTCCGCAACCTGGTGCCGCGCTTCACGCCGGAAGCCCGCCGCGCCAATCAGGCGCTGGTCGATCAGCTCGGCCGGATCGCCGCCGGCAAGGGCGCGACGGCGGCCCAGATCGCGCTGGCCTGGCTGCTTGCGCAGAAGCCGTGGATCGTGCCGATCCCGGGCACCACGAAGCTCAATCGACTCGAGGAGAATATCGGCGCCGCGCGCGTCGAACTGACCGCAGCGGATCTCGCCGAGATCGGCAAGGCGGTGGCCGAGGTCGAGGTGCAGGGCGCGCGCTATCCGGAGCATCTGCAACAGATGGTCGGACGCTGAACGCGTCTTTTCCTCCGTCATTCCGGGGCGTGCGAAGCACGAACCCGGAGTCCCATCAGGCCGCATCACCCGTCGTGAAATGGATTCCGGGCTCTCGCTTCGCGAGCCCCGGAATGACGAGGGAGAGACTCGGCGTCGTCCTGGCTTTCGCCAGGACGGCGGATGGTCGGCGCGTTACCGCCAACCCCACGGCGCGATCAGCGTTCCGTCAGCTTCAGCTCGATGCGGCGGTTGCGCTTGTAGGCGTCTTCGGTCTGCGCGGTGTCGAGCGGCTGGAATTCGGCGAAGCCGGCGGCGACCAGGCGCTGCGCCGGCACGCCGAGCGAGACCAGATACTGCACCACCGAGATCGCGCGCGCCGAGGACAATTCCCAGTTCGACTTGAACAGCGGGCTGTTGATCGGCCGAACGTCGGTATGACCGTCGACGCGCAGCACCCAGCCGATCTCGCTCGGGATCTTCTTGTCGAGATCGACCAGCGCACTCGCCACGGTATCGAGTTCGGTCTTGCCCTCCGGCAGCAGCGTCGCCTGGCCGGTGTCGAAGAACACTTCGGACTGGAACACGAAGCGGTCGCCGACGACGCGGATATCGGGGCGGTTGCCGAGGATGGCGCGCAGCCGGCCGAAGAATTCCGAGCGGTACTTCGACAGCTCCTGCACCCGCTGCGCCAGGGCCACGTTGAGGCGCGAGCCGAGATCGGCGATCCGGTTCTGCGATTCCTTGTCGCGCTTCTCGGAGGCATCGAGCGCCTCCTCGAGCGCAGCGAGCTGGCGGCGCAGCGCGCTGATCTGCTGGTTCAAGACCTCGATCTGCGCCAGCGCGCGCGACGACACGCTCTTCTCGGATTCCAGCGCCTTGTTGAGCTCGGTGGCGCGGCCCTGTGCGTCGTTGCCGGAATTGGCGAGCCCTTCATAGAGCCCCTTCATGCGGTCGCGCTCGCCTTCGGCCGAAGCCAGGCCGGCGCGTAGCTGCGACACCTGGTCGTCGAGCGTCAGCTTGGAGAGCTTCTCCAGCGACAGCAAGTCGTTGAGCTGGGCGATCTTGGCGGTGAGCTGCTCCAGCGCCTTGTCCTTGCCGGTGACCTCCTGCGACAGGAAGAACTGCACGACGAGGAACACCGAAAGCAGGAACACGATCGACAGTACCAGCGTCGACAGCGCGTCGACGAAGCCGGGCCAGTAGTTGAAGCCGGATTCGCTGCGGCGCGAGCGGGCGAGGGCCATGAAATGTCTCCCTGGACTTGGTGCGCCCCGGCTAGCTCTTCTCGGGCTGGCGGGCGAGGCGTTCGAGCAGCCGCTTGATCTCGCGGTTCTGCTCGCCCTGGCCGTCGGCCCATTCGCGGATCATCTGCTGCTCGGTGCGCATATGCGCCACCAGGCCCTGGATCGCCTCGGCCAGATTGGCCATCGCGGCCGTGGTGTTGCGGCCGCCGCCGCTGCCTTCCTCGAGCGTGGTGCGGAGGCGATCGATCGCGCCCTGCATGTCGCCGGAGGCGCCGGTCTCATCGCCGGAAATGCCGCGTACCGTGGTGGCAAGCCAGTCCTCGAGGTCGGTGTAGAAGCGGTTCTGGGCCTGGCTCGATTGCAGGTCGAGGAAGCCGAGGATCAGCGAGCCGGCGAGGCCGAACAGCGACGACGAGAACGAGATGCCCATGCCGCCGAGCGGAGCGGCCAGCCCTTCCTTCAGCGTATCGAACAGCGCGCCGGCGTCGCCGCCGACCTTGAGCCCGTCAATCACCTTGCCGACCGAGCCGACCGTCTCGATCAGGCCCCAGAAGGTGCCGAGCAGGCCGAGGAACACGAGCAGGCCGGTCATGTAGCGCGAGATATCGCGGGCTTCATCCAGGCGGGTCGCGATCGAATCCAGCAGATGCCGCATGGTCTGCTGCGTGATCGACATCCGCCCGGTGCGCTCGCCGCCGAGAATGGCTGCCATCGGAGCAAGCAGCGTCGGACGGCGCTCGATCGCAAGGCCGGGATCGGCGATGCGAAAATTGTTGACCCAGGCCACTTCAGGATAGAGCCGGATCACCTGGCGGAACGCCAGGATGACGCCGATCAGGAGCACCGCGCCGATCAGGGCGTTGAGCCCGGGATTGGCGAAGAATGCGGTGACGATCTGCTTGTACAGCACGACCCCGACCAGCCCGCAGAGCACCAGGAAGACCAGCATCCGCACCAGGAAGATCCGGGGCGAGGACAGCTTGCTCAGTTCGATCTCCATGTCGGAGCGGGTAGTGGGCATTGCCTAGTCATCCGTTCGCGAAGGCCGCATCTGTGCGCAATATGGCACAGCGGTGCAGTGAGGAAAGCCGAATCCAAGGGCGGTGGACAGAACCTTGGGCTGAATCCGGCACTGGCCGCAGCCGTATCCCGCCTTCCGGGGCTCGGTGCCGCGTCATCCGCGGCGGCGGCCGGTCCCGCTTGCGAGCGCAAGGCGCCGCCGCGGCGGCATGCCTTGCCGAGGAGCCGGGTGGTGCGGTGGCTGATTCGGGCCAAAGGGCTCGTCATGCGATGTGCCGCATGGATGCGCACCGAACTGCCCTGTTCCCGCTCATGTATTCGTTAACGCATTCCCGCAGCCTCCGATGGAACCCGCTCACAATCCGGTGAGTCGATAAAACATGCCGCGATATCAGTGCGATAGGTTTGTGTGACAATGAGCCGCCCGGCAAACGCATTGCGTCGCAGCAAGCGAGATTTATTTTCACCGCAACAACACGCGCGGTGTCGTCGTGACACCGCCGTTGGTTTGTCTGAACCTACAGGGGGCGATTTCTTCGATGTCTGGTCTTCGCGCGCAATCGGCATGCATTGCTCTGATGCTGGCCGTAACGGCGCCACTGCTTGCTGGCTGTAACGAGCCGAATTCCGCAACCGCGGCCGTGCAAGCGCCTGAGCCGGACGTCAGCGTCGTCACCGTGAAGCCGCAGGCACGSGCGATGGTGCGCGARCTGCCGGGCCGCATCGCGCCGACCCGCGTCTCCGAGGTACGCCCGCGCGTCTCCGGCATCGTSGTCAAYCGCATGTTCCATCAGGGCAGCGAGGTGAAGGTCGGCGACCCGCTGTATCAGATCGATCCGCGTCCGTTCGARGTCGARKTGCAGTCMACCGAGGCSGCGYTGKCGCGCGCCAAGGCSGTGCTCGARCAGRCCTCRYTGCAGGCCCGCCGYATCGCSACYCTSACCMRYCAGCGWGCGRCSYCSGAMGCCGARAACGARAAGGCRATCGCSAMSCTGAAGSRRGCCGAGGCCGACGTGCAGGGCCGCGAGGCMGAYGTTGCGCGYGCAAAGCTCAACCTGGATTACGCCACCATCCGCGCGCCGATCGACGGYACCATYGGWGCCGCGCTGGTCTCTGAAGGCGCGCTCGTCGTGCAGAACGACGCCGCGAGCCTTGCCACCATCCAGCAGCTCGACCCGATCTACGCCGACTTCCAGCAGTCGGTCACCGAGWTGARCCAGCTYCGCCGCGMCTTCGAGAGYGGCGAYCTCGATCGCATCGAGTCCGATGCGATGAAGGTYCGCCTYGTGCTCGACGACGGSTCGATCTAYGCCCWGCCGGGCAAGCTGYTGTTCTCCGACGCCAAGGTCGACGCCCAYACCGGGCAGGTCACGYTGCGCGGYGAATTCCCGAATCCGAARCGRGTYCTGCTGCCGGGCATGTATGTCCGCGTSCAGATCGAGCAGGGCATCGACACCGACGCGATCGCSGTGCCGCAGCAGGCGATCCAGCGCAATGGCGGCGGCGGCAGCGAGGTGTTCGTCGTCAAGGACGACAATCTCGTCGCGGTGCAGCCGGTGCGYACCGGCTCGYTGCAGGRCGGCACCTGGTTCGTGACCGAGGGCCTGAAGGCCGGCGACAAGGTCGTCGTCGAGGGKTTCCAGAARTTCGCYGCCGGCGACAAGGTGCGGCCGCGGSCCTGGCACGAGGCCGACGCRGCTGCMGCACAGYCGGATTCGCARCAGACCGCGCACGCGCRGCGGTGATCCGAGATGCCTAGYTTYTTCATCGACAGGCCGATCTTCGCCTGGGTCGTCGCGCTGTTCATCTGYCTGATCGGCGCGATCTCGATCCCGCTGCTCGCYGTCGCGCAGTACCCGATCATCGCGCCGCCCTCGATCTCGATCTCGACCAGCTATCCCGGCGCGTCGCCGGAGAACCTCTACAACAGCGTGACRCGGYTGATCGAGGAGGAGCTCAAYGGCGCCGCCAACATCCTGAACTTCGAATCGACCTCCGACTCGCTCGGCCAGGTCGAGATCATCGCCAACTTCAAGCCGGGCACCGACACCAGCCAGGCYTCGGTCGAGGTGCAGAACCGCCTCAAGCGCGTCGAGGCGCGGCTKCCGCGCGCCGTGATCCAGCAGGGCATCCTGGTYGAGGAAGCSTCCTCSGCCGTGCTGCAGATCATCACGCTGAACTCGACCGACGGYTCGCTGGATGAAGTGGGCCTCGGCGACTTCATGATYCGMAACGTGCTGGGCGAGGTGCGCCGCATCCCCGGCGTCGGCCGMGCCACGCTGTATTCGACCGARCGTTCGCTGCGCATCTGGATMGATCCGGCCAAGCTGGTCGGCTWCGGCCTSTCGGCCGACGACGTCAACCGCGCGATCACGGCGCAGAACGCCCAGGTCGCCTCCGGCAGCATCGGCGCCGAGCCGAGCACSGACACCCAGAAGATCTCCGCGCAGGTGCTGGTCAAGGGCCAGCTCTCCTCGCCCGACGAGTTCGGYGCGATCATCCTGCGCGCCAATGCCGATGGCTCGACKGTCCGGCTGCGCGACGTCGCRCGGATCGAGATCGGCGGCCTCAGCTAYCAGTTCAACACCCGTCTCGACGGCAAGCCGACSGCSGGCCTCTCGGTGCTGCTGTCGCCGAAGGGCAATGCGCTGGCGACCGCGAGCGCGGTCGAAGCCAAGATGAAGGAGCTGTCGCGCTTCTTCCCGGCCAACATCTCCTATGAGATCCCCTACAACATCACGCCGGTGGTGAARGCCTCGATCGAGAAGGTCCTGATGACCCTGGTCGAGGCGGTGGTGCTGGTGTTCATCGTGATGTTCCTGTTCCTGCAGAACATCCGYTACACCATCATTCCGACCATCGTGGTCCCGGTGGCGYTGCTCGGSACCTGYGCGACCCTGATGGCKGTCGGMTTCTCGATCAACATGCTGACCATGTTCGGCATGGTGCTCGCGGTCGGCATCCTGGTCGACGACGCCATCGTCGTGGTCGAGAACGTCGARCGCATCATGGCCGAGGAAGGCCTGCCGCCGAAGGAAGCGACCCGGAAGGCGATGTCGCAGATCACCAGCGCGATCATCGGCATCACGCTGGTGCTGATGGCGGTGTTCGTGCCGATGGCRTTCTTCCCSGGCTCGGTCGGCATCATCTATCGCCAGTTCTCGGTCACCATGGTGGCGGCGATCGCGTTCTCGGCGCTGCTCGCGCTGTCGCTGACGCCGGCGCTGTGCGCGACSYTGCTMAAGCCGGTCGAGAAGGGCCAYGGCCATGCSCGMAAGGGCGTGTTCGGMTGGTTCAACCGCGTGCTCGAYWCCRGCCGCGCCGGCTATACGCGCACSGTGCAGGGCTCGCTGAAGCGCACCGGCCGSCTRATGGCGATCTATCTCGTGCTGTTCGCSGSCGTCGCCTACGGCTTCGTSCGGCTGCCCGGCGGCTTCCTGCCGGTCGACGACCAGGGCTTCATCACGACCGACGTGCAGACGCCGTCGGAATCCTCCTATGCACGTACCGAAGCCGCCGTCGAGCAGGTCGAGAAGTACCTGAAGACCCGCGCCGGCATCGAGAACGTCACCTTCCTCACCGGCTTCAGCTTCCTCGGCCAGGGCATGAACACTGCGCAGGCCTTCATCACGCTGAAGGACTGGTCGGAGCGCGGCGCGAAGGATTCCGCCGCCGCGATCGTCGCCGACATCAACCGCGAGCTGTCGTCGATCCGCGACGCCAGGATCTCGGCGCTGCAACCGCCGCCGATCGACAACCTCGGCAACTCCTCGGGCTTCTCGTTCCGCTTGCAGGATCGTGGCCAGAAGGGCTATGCGGCGCTGATCGCCGCCTCCGACCGCCTGATCGCGGAGGCCAATGCCAGCCCGATCCTGCAAAAGGTCTATGTCGAGGGCCTGCCGCCGGCGCCGCAGGTCAATCTGATGATCGACCGCGAGAAGGCCGGCGCATTTGGTCTGACGTTCGAGGACATCAACAACACGATCTCGACCAATCTCGGCTCGAACTACATCAACGACTTCCCGAACCGCGGGCGCATGCAGCGCGTCATCGTGCAGGCCGACAAGACCAGCCGCATGAACGCGGACGACATCCTGAACTACAATGTCAAGAACAGCCGCGGGCAATTGGTGCCGTTCTCGGCCTTCGCCACCATCGAATGGTCGAAGGGGCCGACGCAGATCGCGGGCTTCAACTATTATCCGGCGGTGCGCATCTCCGGCGAGGCGAAGCCCGGCTTCACCTCGGGTGACGCGATCGCGGAGATGGAGCGGCTTGCCGACAAGCTGCCGCGCGGCTTCGGCTATGAATGGACCGGCCAGTCGTTGCAGGAGAAACTGTCGGGCTCGCAGGCGCCGTTCCTGCTCGCGCTGTCGGTGCTGGTGGTGTTCCTGTTGCTGGCCGCGCTCTATGAGAGCTGGACTATTCCGCTCGCGGTGCTGCTCACCATTCCGCTCGGCATCTTCGGCGCCGTGGTGGCGGCGACGCTGCGCGGACTGTCCAACGACGTGTATTTCACGGTCGGTCTGATCACCATCATCGGTCTGGCCGCGAAGGACGCGATCCTGATCATCGAGTTCGCCAAGGATCTGCGCGCGCAGGGTAAGCCGCTGGTCGAGGCGACGATCGAGGCGTGTAGCTTGCGGTTCCGTCCGATCCTGATGACCGGCCTTGCCTTCGTCTGCGGCGTGCTGCCGATGGCGATCGCGACCGGCGCCGGCGGTGCCAGCCAGCAGGCGCTCGGCACGTCGGTGATGGGCGGCATGATCGCCGTCGTCATCCTCGCGCTGCTGCTGGTGCCGGTGTTCTTCGTCAGCGTGCAGCGCGTGCTCGCCGGCGATCGCGAGCAGGCGGCGGAGAAGGCCGAGATCTACGGCCCGCCTGCGCCGGCGAGGGGCGGCCACTGACATCGGGGCCGGTCCTGATTGACTCGGGACCGGCTTGCTTTCGGTACATCGTCAATCCAGACTGCATCTCCGGATCGAACGGATTGTCCTTGGCACGGTGACGGAATGCGCAGGCATCGGCCGATCGAGAGCAGGTGATGCGCCCGACCGATATCGAGATCGCGAATTATCGTTCCATTCGCCGGCTCCTCTTGCCCATCCATCCGCTGTCGGTGTTCGTCGGCGAGAACGGCGTCGGAAAATCCAATCTCTACAAGTCGATGTCGCTGTTGCGGGACGCGGCGACGGGCCGGATCACCCATACCATCGCCGACGAGGGCGGATTGAATTCGGTCTCCTGGTCCGGCATGCGCAAGCGGGGCGATGATCCCCGACTGCGGCTGGCCGCCCGATTCGACGACATCAGATATTCGATCGAGCTCGGATATCCCGGCCCGGTCGAGGCGGCGTTTGCCGGCGAGCCGATGATCAGGTCCGAGCGGATCGAGATGATCAGTGGCAAGCGGAACGTCCTGATGGTCGAGAGGACCAACGCGCTGGTCAGCATCCGCAACGAGAGCGGCGTCTGGGAAAGCCACAAGGATGCGCTGCTGCCGTCTGAAACCGTGCTGGCCGGCTTCTTCGACGGCAAGAACTCTCCCGAGATCGACCAGATCAGAAACGCGATGCTGGGCTGGCGCTTCTATCACGACTTCCGCACCGATCAGGCGTCACCGATCCGGAAACCCTGCCTCGCGGTCACGACGCCGTCGCTGAGTGCCGACGGCAGCGATCTGGCCGCGACGCTGGCGACGCTCTATTCCATCCGGCAGGACGCCGCCGAGTTGCAGGCCGCGATCGAGGATGCATTCCCGGACGCGGAGCTCCGCGCCTGGGTGGAAAACGGCCGGTGCGAGTTCGACCTGCAACTCGCGGACATGCCGCGCCCGTTCAAGGCCCACGAACTATCCGACGGCACGCTGAAATATATCTGCCTGCTCGCCGTGTTCATGGGCTACCGGCTGCCCCCGTTCATCGTGCTGAACGAGCCGGAGGCGAGCCTGCATTCATCGCTGCTGGCACCGTTGGCGCGGCTGATCGCCAAGGCCTCGCGCCGCGCCGACATCTGGATCGTCACCCACTCGGACCATTTGATGGATGCGCTGCGCAGCGAGAGTTCGGTCCCGCTGCGCCGGGTGGTCAAGGTGAAGGGTGCGACCGCCATCGAAGGCCTGAGCATCGGCGGCGAATTTCGCGACGTCGAGGCCGATGACGACGAATCCGAGGACGACGACGATTAGACTGCGCCGCCGCGCTACTGCCCGAGCGGTTTCAGGATCTTGATCAGCTCGCCGTGCACGGTCTCGTTGCCGCAGACGACGTGGCCGGTTTGCAGCGGATCGTCATTGCCCTGGATGCCCGAGACGGTGCCGCCGGCTTCCCGCACCATCAGCAGCCCGGCCGCAAGGTCCCAGGGTTGCAGATTGCGTTCCCAGAAGCCGTCGAAGCGGCCGGCGGCGACGAAGGCGAGATCGAGCGAGGCGGCGCCGAAGCGGCGGAAGCCCGCGACCTTGCTTTGCAGCGCTGCCATCTCCTGTAGCGCGAGCTGGTGGTTGCCGCGGCCGATATGCGGCAGGCCGCAGGCGACCACGCATTCGTTGAGCTGGCGGCGGCCGGCGACGCGCAGCCGCTGGTCGTTGAGGAATGCGCCCTTGCCGCGCTCGGCGATGTATAGCTCGTCATTGGCGGGGTTGTAGATCACGCCCGCGATCACGGTGTCCTCGCGCAACAACCCGATCGAGATCGCGAATTGCGGGATGCCGTGCAGGAAATTGGTGGTGCCGTCGAGCGGATCGACGATCCAGGTGTGACTCTTGTCCGAGCCCTCGCGCTTGCCGCCTTCCTCGCCGAGGAACCCGTAGCCGGGCCGAGCCTTTTCGAGGTCGGTGTAGAGCATCTCCTCGGCGCGCTTGTCGGCGAGCGAGACGAAGTTCGCCGGTCCCTTCAGCGAGACCTGGAGATGTTCGATCTCGCCGAGGTCGCGCTTGAGGCTGCGGCCGGCGCGGCGCGCGGCCTTGACCATGACATTGATGAGGGCGGAGTAGAGCATGATGAGAACGCTTGTGACCGAGAGATTGTGAATGTCGATAAGGCGGCGGGCGCAAATCTCAGCCCGTCATCCTGAGGAGCGCGAAGCGCGTCTCGAAGGATCGACGGCCCGGTCCGGGGCCGTGCATCCTTCGAGGCTCGCTCCGCTCGCACCTCAGGATGACGGGCGAAAAGAGAACGGAACGCGGCCACCTAGGCTTCGAACTGGGTGCCCTCTGGAAGTGGCGCCGTCAAGGCGTCATTTGACGTTGTTTCCGATCCATTTGCGCGCGGCTGCCTCGCCCTTGGCGCGGTCCTCGGGGGTCATATCGGCGAGGATGTCGTCGAGCTCGGGGTCGCCCTTGCCGGCGGTCTTGGCGACGGTGTGCCATTTCAGCGCCTCGACCTTGTCGACCGGAGCGCCGGCGCCGGTCGCCAGCACGTGGGCGAGGCGGTTTTGCGCGATCGGGCTGTTCTGCCGGGCGGCCTTGCGCAGCAGCGCGATCGCCGCCGGGACGTTGCGCGGGGTTCCGGAGCCGTTGTAGAGCGCGATGGCATACTCGACTTCGGCATCGACATTGTCGGCCAGCGAGGCCGCCTGTAGCAGCCGCGCCGCCTTTTCGAGGTCCTTCGGCACGCCGGTGCCTTCCTTGTAAAAGGTCGCGAGCGCGTATTGCGCCTCGGGGCTGCCGGCGTCCGCGGCCATCCGCAGCAACTCGGCGGAGCGCTTGAGATCCTGCGGCAGGGTCTGGCCGTCGAGATAGAGCAGCGCCAGATTATAGGCCGCTTTGGGCTCGCCGAGCTTGGCGGCCGAGGCCAAAAGCTTGACCGCGGCATCCTTGTCCACCGTGCCGCCGCGGCCGGCGATCTTCATCATGGCCAGCGCGAACATCGCCTCGCGGTCGCCGGCATCGGAGGCGCGCTTGTACCAGTCGTCGGCCTTGGCATAGTCGCGCTTGACGCCGAGCCCGTTGGCATAGAGCTCGCCCAGCATCGTCATGGCCTTGGCATCGTTGTTCTGCGCGCGCACCGTCGCGAGGTCGAATGCGGTCTTGTACATGCCGCGCTGATAGGCGCCGTAGACGAGGTCGACATTGGGATCGTCCGGGGTCGGCGACGGCGTCGGAGTGGGGGTCGCCGATGCGCCGGGCTTCGGCGTCGCGGCAGGCTTCGGCGTGGGCTTCTTCGCGACCGGCGAATGCACTTTCGGCTTCGGCTTTTCCTCCTTCTTCGCAGGCGGCGGCGTCTGCGCCGGCGGCGTGATCGAAAGCTGCGCGGCCGCGCCGCTCGCCAGCATCATGCAGCCGAGCGCAACACCTATCGGACGCAGGCATTTCATTCCGGCGTCATCCCTCGGCCTTGGCCGTTCCGAACGTGCCGGCATGCGCCCGCGCGATCGCCTCGCCGATCTCGACGAGGGCGGCCTTCGCGCCGCGCGGATCGGACCAGACGATCTCGCCGACCAGCACGAAATCGGCGCCGGCGGCCGCGAATGCCTCGGCCTCCTCGCGCGAGGTCGCGAACCCGACGCACGGCGGCTCGAACAATTCGTCCCACCATTCCAGCCGCTCGGCGATCGCCTCAGGCGAAGGCCGCTGCCCCTTGGCGTCGGGCTCGCCGAACAGCACGTAGTCGGCGCCGGCTTCGCCCGCGGCCATCGAATCGTGGCGCGTCGCGAGCCCGCCGACGCCGACGATGCGGTCGGGCTTCAGCGAGGGCATTGCCTCATCCATCGCGGCAATGCCGCCCAGATGCGCACCATCGGCGCCGGCGCGGGCCACGATGTCAGGATGGCCGTCGATCAGCAGCGCCGCGCCGGCGCTCTGGATCGCAGGCGCCAGCGCCTTGACAGTGGAGATCATGCTGCGCGGGTCGCTCTCGCGCAGCCGCACCAGAACCGCCGCGACGTCGGCCGCGGCGAGCAATTCGGGCAGCGCGGCCGCGAGCTGCGCCGGCTCGTCGACCGGCGGCGTCGCCAGATAGAGACGCGGCGCCGGCCGCGGTGGAACGGGCTTGGTGGCCAACTATGCCGCCTGTTTTTCGAGGCCGGCTTCCCAATTGCCGGTGCTGGCCAGCCCGTTCATCCGGGCGCGATGCGAGAAGGCGCGCTGGCCGGCGGGGACATTGTCGGGCTTGCCGGACCACGCCTGCTGCGGCGCGGCCTGTAGCGCGCGGCCATAGGAGAAGGTCAGCTTCCACGGCAGATGGCCGATCTTGTTCATGGCGTCGAGATGCGCGGTCGCTTCCTCGTCGCTCTGCCCGCCGGAGAGGAAGGCGATGCCGGGCACTGCGGCCGGCACGCAGCTCTTGAGCAGGCGGATGGTCTTCTCGGCGACTTCCTGCACCGGCGCCTGCTTGGGGCATTTCTTGCCGGAAATCGCCATGTTCGGCTTCAGGATCATGCCTTCGAGCGCGACCCGCTGCACCCGCAATTCCTGGAAGGTGCGGTTCAGCACCCGCTGCGTCACCTCATAGCAGCGGTCGATGTCGTGATCGCCGTCCATCAGCACTTCCGGCTCGACGATCGGTACGATCTGCGCGGCCTGGCACAGCGCGGCGTAGCGCGCCAGCGCGTGGGCATTGACGCGGATCGCGGTCATGGTGGGAATGCCGCGGCTGCCGGCGCCGGATCCGATATCGATCACCGCGCGCCATTTCGCAAAGCGCGCTCCGCGGTCGTAATATTTCTTCAGCCGCTCGGCGAGCTTGTCGAGGCCGACAGTGACGAGTTCGCCGGGGCAGTTCGGCAGCGCCTGGGTGCCTTCGTCGACCTTGATGCCGGGGATCGCGCCTGCCTGCTCGATCAGCTTGACCAGCGGCGTGCCGTCCTTGGCGTTTTGCCAGATCGTCTCGTCGTAGAGGATGACGCCGGAGATGTACTTGCTCATCGCCTCCTGCGAGCGGAACAACATCTCGCGATAGTCGCGGCGATTGTCCTCGGTCGAATCGACCTTGATGGCGTCGAACCGCTTCTTGATGGTGCCGGAGGATTCGTCGGCGGCGAGAAGGCCCTTGCCCGGGGTAACCATGGCAAGTGCAACTTTGTTGAGGTCAGCGAGGTTCATTGGGGAACGTCCTCCAGAGCCATTGCCTTTGCGAGCCAAAATAGGCGGTTCTCGGGCAATTGCCTAGAAAACGTTCGTCGCGGCAGGTGTTTGTCGCAGCCGGCGATCAAGCCCCGGGACACCGTTTCCAACTGCGTCAGAACCGGTGTCCCGCCTTAATGATTGAGGGCGATCCGTTGTCAGGCGACCTTGGGATCGAGCTCGCCCTTGGCGTAGCGCTTGGCCATTTCGGCCGTGGTCAGGACCTTCTTGATCTTGCTGGCCTGGCCCGCGGTGTTGAACTCCTGCAGGCGCTGCTTGCACAGCTTGGTCATCGCTTCCATCGCGGGCTTCAGGTATTTGCGCGGATCGAACTCTTCCGGGTTGTCCTTCAGCACCTTGCGGATCTGGCCGGTCATCGCCATCCGGTTGTCGGTGTCGATGTTGATCTTGCGTACGCCGTTCTTGATGCCGCGCTGGATCTCGGCGACCGGCACGCCCCAGGTCGGCTTCATCTTGCCGCCATTGGCGTTGATGATCTCCTGCAACTCCTGCGGCACCGACGAGGAGCCGTGCATCACGAGATGCGTGTTCGGCAGCTTGCGGTGGATCTCCTCGATCACGTTCATGGCGAGGATGTCGCCGTCGGGCTTGCGGGTGAATTTGTAGGCACCGTGCGAGGTGCCCATCGCGATCGCCAGCGCGTCGACCTTGGTCTCCTTGACGAACTTCACGGCTTCGTCCGGATTGGTCAGCAACTGGTCATGCGACAGCTTGCCCTCGGCGCCGTGGCCGTCTTCCTTGTCGCCCATGCCGGTCTCGAGCGAGCCGAGCACGCCGAGCTCGCCTTCCACCGAGATGCCGCCGAGATGGGCCATGCCGGTCACGGTCCTGGTGACGCCGACATTGTAGTCCCAGTCGCCGGGGGTCTTGCCGTCGGCCTTCAGCGAGCCGTCCATCATGACCGAGGTGAAGCCGGCCTGGATCGCGGTCATGCAGGTGGCGGGCTCGTTGCCGTGGTCGAGATGCACGCAAACCGGGATCTGCGGGTAGATCTCGGTGACGGCGTCCATCATGTGCTTGAGCATGACGTCGTTGGCGTAGGAGCGCGCGCCGCGCGAGGCCTGGATGATGACCGGGGCGTCGACCTCGGAGGCGGCGGCCATGATCGACAGCGCCTGCTCCATGTTGTTGATGTTGAAGGCGGGTACGCCGTAATCGTGCTCGGCCGCGTGATCGAGCAGTTGCCGCAACGTTATGCGAGCCATTCCATTTTCTCCCTGTAGTACGTGTTCGGATTCGAACTAAATCAACGGTTTTTCAAAACTTCGACGCCCGGCAGCGGCTTACCTTCCATCCATTCAAGAAACGCGCCGCCCGCGGTCGAGACGTAGGAAAAGTCACCCGCCACGCCCGCCTGGTTCAGCGCCGCGACGGTGTCGCCGCCGCCGGCGACCGAAACCAGCTTCCTGGCCTTGGTACGCTCGGCGGCATGCTTGGCCGACACCACGGTGCCGCGGTCGAACGGCGTCAATTCGAAGGCGCCGAGCGGCCCGTTCCAGACCAGCGTCGCCGCGTCGTCGATCGCGGAATGGATCCGCGCGATCGATTGCGGGCCGACGTCGAGGATCATGCCGTCGGCCGGGATCGCGTCGAGGCCGTAGGCATGCGACGGCGCGTTGGCGGCGAACTGGCTGGCGACCACGGCGTCGACCGGAAGGATGATCGCGCAATTCGCCGCGTTGGCCTTCTCCATGATCCGCAGCGCGGTCGCGGCGAGGTCCTTCTCGGCGAGCGACTTGCCGACCGGAATGCCCTGCGCGTGCAGGAAGGTGTTGGCCATGCCGCCGCCGATCACCAGCGCGTCGACCTTGGTCACGAGGTTTTCCAGCAGGTCGATCTTGGTCGAGACCTTGGCGCCGCCGATGATCGCGATGACAGGTTTGGTCGGCGCTTCCAGCGCCTTGCCGAGCGCGTCGAGCTCGGCCTGCATGGTGCGGCCGGCATAGGCCGGCAGCTTGTGGCCGAGGCCTTCGGTCGAGGCGTGGGCGCGATGCGCGGCGGAGAAGGCGTCGTTGACCCAGATGTCGCCGAGCTTTGCCAGCTCTGCGACGAATCCGGCGTCGTTCTTTTCCTCTTCCTTGTGGAAGCGGGTGTTCTCGAGGCAGAGGATGTCGCCATCCTTGAGCGCCGCGACCGCATTGGCCGCGGCCTCTCCGATGCAATCCTCGGCGAAGGCCACCGGGCGCTTGATGACCTTCGACAGCGCTTCGGCGACCGGCTTCAGCGAGTCCTTGGCATCGCGGCCCTTGGGCCGGCCGAAATGGGCGAGCAGGATCACCTTGCCGCCCTTGTCGGAAATCTCGGTGATGGTGGGGGCAACGCGCTCGAGCCGGGTAGCGTCGGTGACGCGGCCGCCCTCCATGGGGACGTTGAGGTCGACGCGCAGCAGCACGCGCTTGCCCTTCACGTTGACGTCGTCGAGGGTGCGGAATCTGGCCATGTCTGATCACTCGCTGACTTGCGGCACTACGGCGGATCGCGCTGGGGCGGGTCGCCTTCCTGCCGGGACGTAACCTTCATGCCCTGGCGGATGCCGTACGCGATCAAGCCGAGAAGCAAGATCGCGCCGGGAATTCCGATCCAGGGTGGAAGCGTCGACACCTGGTTAAGAGCAGTCTGGGCTTAAATCAGCTTGCCGATCGCGACGGCGGTGTCGGCCATGCGGTTCGAGAAGCCCCACTCATTGTCGTACCAGGACATCACGCGCACGAAATTGCCGTTCTGCACCTTGGTCTGGTCCATGTGGAAGGTCGACGAGTGCGGATCGTGGTTGAAGTCGATCGAGACGTTCGGCGCGTTGGTGTAGCCGAGGATGCCCTTGAGCTGCTGCTCGGCGGCGCGCTTCATCGCCTCGTTGATCTCCGCAACGTTGGTTTCGCGCTTGGCGACGATCTTGAGGTCGATGACCGACACGTTCGGCGTGGGGACGCGAACCGAGACGCCGTCGAGCTTGCCCTTCAGCTCCGGCAGCACCAGGCCGATCGCCTTGGCGGCACCGGTCGAGGTCGGGATCATCGACATCGCAGCCGCGCGGCCGCGATAGAGGTCCTTGTGCAGGGTGTCGAGCGTCGGCTGGTCGCCGGTATAGGCGTGGATCGTGGTCATGAAGCCGGTCTCGATGCCGACAGTGTCGTTCAGGACCTTGGCAACCGGCGCCAGGCAGTTGGTGGTGCACGAACCGTTGGAGATCACCAGGTGATCCTTGGTCAGCGTGTCGTGGTTGACGCCGTAGACGATGGTGGCGTCCGCGCCGTCGGCGGGCGCCGAGACGAGCACGCGCTTGGCGCCGGCGGTCAGGTGCGCGGAGGCCTTGTCCTTGGCGGTGAAGATGCCGGTGCATTCCAGCGCGACGTCGACGCCGAGCGCCTTCCAGGGCAGCTTGGAGGGATCGCGTTCGGCCGAGACCTTGATCTTGCCGCTACCGAGGTCGATCGAGTCGCCGTCCACGGTCACGGTGCCGGGGAAGCGGCCGTGCACGGAATCGAAGCGCAGCAGGTGCGCATTGGTCTCGACCGGACCGAGGTCGTTGATGCCGACAACCTCGATGTCCTTGCGGCCGGACTCGGCGATGGCGCGCAACACATTGCGGCCGATACGCCCAAACCCGTTGATCGCGACGCGGACTGCCATGGCTCGTCTCTCCTCTAATAGCTGCTGCCGGCCCCGCGGGAGGGCTCCCACGAGGGTTTTACGGCGGAACGCCCGGTTCAGCCGGGCGCGTACGGAAAAGATGGAGCTTTGGTAATCCTTTTTTGCGGCAAGCTCAACCTTCGGCAGGCGGGTGTCAGGCCAGCGTCAGGCGCGCTTCGTGGCAGCGTTAACGACAGCCTCGGCGGTAATGCCGAAATGCGGGAAAAGGTCCTTCGCCGGGGCGCTGGCGCCGAATCCGTGCATGCCGATGAAATCGCCGTCGTGGCCGATCACGGCGTCCCAGCCCCAACGCACCGCAGCCTCGATCGCGATCTTGACCGGAGCCTTGCCGATAATGGCGTTTTGCCGCTCGGCAGGCTGCGCCAGCAGCAATTCCAGCGACGGGACCGAGACCACCCGCGTCGGGATGCCGCGCCCGGCGAGCTGCTTCTGTGCCTCGACCGCGATCTGGACCTCGGAACCGGACGCGAACAATGACACTTTTGCGTCACCCTGCGCCGCGACCAGCTCGTAGGCGCCGTGGCTGCACGGATTGTCGTTCGGCGCTGACGTACGCAACTGCGGCAGGTTCTGGCGGGTCAGCGCCAGCACCGTCGGTCCGTCGATGCGGTTGAGCGCCAATTCCCAGCACTCTGCGGTCTCGACCGCGTCGCACGGACGGAACACGCGCATGTTGGGCATCGCGCGCAGCGCGGAGAGATGCTCCACCGGCTGGTGCGTCGGGCCGTCCTCGCCGAGGCCGATCGAATCGTGGGTCATGACGTAAACCACGCCGGTGCCCATCAGCGCCGACAGCCGCATCGCGCCGCGCGCGTAGTCGGTGAACACCAGGAAGGTGGCGCCGTTCGGCGCAAAGCCGCCATGCAGGAAGAGGCCGTTGAGGCACGCCGCCATGCCGTGCTCGCGGATGCCGTAATGGATGAAGCGGCCCTTCGGCGTCTTGGCGCCGAATGCGGTCGCCGACTTCGCCTTGTTGTTGTTGGAGCCGGTGAGGTCGGCGGAGCCGGCGACGAATTCCATCGGCATCGCGGCCGCGATCACCTCGATCGCGGCTTCCGACGATTTGCGGGTCGCGATGTTGAGCGGATTTTCCAAGAGCCCCTTCTTGAAGGCGCGCAGCCCCTTGGCGAGCGCCTGCGGCCGCTCGTGACGGATGCGGCGTTCGAACTCGGCGCGCTTGCGGTTGCCGAGCTGGCTGAACTGCTCGTCCCAGGCCTTGTGCTCGGCGGCGCCGCGGGCACCCGCCTCGCGCCAGGCCTTCAGCACGTCGTCGGGCACCGAGAACGGCTCCAGCGAGATGCCGAGCTTCTCCTTGGCGCCCTTGAGCTCGGCGGCGCCGAGCGCTTCGCCATGCGCCTTGGCGGTGCCGGCCCGGGTGGGTGCCCCGAAGCCGATCGTGGTCTTGCAGGCGATCAGCGAAGGCTTGTTGGACTTCTGCGCGCGGGTGATTGCAGCCGCGATCGCCTGCGGATCATGGCCGTCGATCAATTCCGCGGCCCAGCCCGCGGACTTGAAGCGCTTCACCTGGTCGACGGAATCGGCGATCGAGGTCGGGCCGTCGATCGAGATGCCGTTGTCGTCGTACAGCACGATCATCTTGTTGAGCCGCCAGACGCCGGCGAGCGCGATCGCTTCCTGCGAGATGCCTTCCATCAGATCGCCGTCGGAGGCGAGTACGTAGGTGTGGTGGTTGACGATCTTCTTGCCGAACTCGGCGGCGAGCATTTTCTCGGCGAGCGCCATGCCGACCGCGGTCGCGATGCCCTGGCCGAGCGGACCGGTGGTGGTCTCGATGCCCTTGGTGTGGAAATTCTCCGGATGTCCCGGCGTCAGCGATCCGAGCTGGCGGAAATGCTTGATCTGGTCGAGCGTCATGTCCTTGTTGCCGGTGAGGTACAGCAAGGCATAGAGCAGCATCGAGCCGTGGCCGGCGGACAGCACGAAGCGATCGCGATCGGGCCACGCCGTGTCGGCTGCATCGAATTTCAGGAATTTCGTGAACAGGACGGTCGCGATGTCGGCGGCGCCCATCGGCAGGCCGGGATGGCCGGAATTCGCCTTCTCGACGGCGTCCATGGCAAGGCCACGGATCGCATTGGCCATACGGGTGTGATCGACCTGCGTCATGATGAAAAGTCCGCCTGGAATGAGGAGCTGATTGCTGGACGCATCGGGGCGGGCAGCCGCGATACGCGCGTGGAGTGGCCTTACGGGTTGGAGGGTGGATTAGCACCTCAATTCCGCAAGTCCAAGGCGATGAAACGCCCCAAAACGGGGAAAAGTTGCTCGAAATCGCTCAATTTCATTGAACGGTGCATAGTTTGGCGCCGCCGTTGCGCTGGGCTCGCTTGCCACGTAAATTTCGTCCCGTAAACGCTTGCCGAACCGCCAGTTTTGCCGTGCGGCGGGCCTATCTCAAACGGGCTATCCCAGGGATCTACGCCGCGTGTCATGAGTGATCGTCTCGCCAACGGGTCTGGCAATACCGAGGCACCGCTTGCCGATATCGATGCTGCGACCAAGCGGCTGATGGCCGCGCTCGATGCGCTGGAGAGCTCGGTGGAGCGCCGCCGCGAGGCCGACCGCGACGAGAACGAATTGGCGAGCCGGATCCAGGCACTCGGCGCCGATCGCTCGCGCCTCGCCGACGAGCTCGACGGATCGCTGGTGAAGACGCGCAAGCTCGAGCGCGTCAATCGTGACATCGCGGAAAAGCTCGACGCGGCGATCGGCACGATCCGTGCCGTGCTCGCGGGCGGAGAGGGCAGATGAGCCACATCAACGTCACCATCAATGGCCGGCAATACCGGATGGCCTGCGAGGAAGGCCAGGAGGTGCGGCTGCTGAAGCTCGCGGAGAATCTCCAGCAGCGCGTCGAATCGCTGCGCGGCAAGTTCGGTGAGATCGGCGACGCGCGGCTCACCGTGATGGCGGCGCTCACCGCCTGCGACGAGCTGGTCGATGCCAGCGCGCGCATCCGCAGCCTCGAGGAGGAGGTCGAGCAACTGCGCAATGCGCGCGTCGCCGCCACCGACCGCGCCCGCGCCACCCAGACCGCGGTCTCCAACGCGCTCAACGCCGCGGCCGAACGGATCGAGCGCACCACGCAGGTGCTCAACCGCACCATCGGCGGCGGCATCGCGATCGGGTAGCCACTGTCGTCCCGGCGGAGGCCGGGACCCATACTCCGCGGCCCATCGAGTTTGGGCGGCGCGAGTTAGTACCCTCTGCAACGATGGACAGCGGTGGTTAAGGGTCCCGGCCTTCGCCGGGACGACGAGGTACCGCTGGCGGATTGCGGCAACGATCGCTACATTGGCCGGGCGAAGCTGCGTTGCGCGTCAGGAGCCATAATATCCCCGGGGCCTTATCGATCCTTTAGGGAACTGTCCCTGGCCGGGTCCGTGGACCCGGACATATGGTGCCCACCTACTTTCGTAGGGAACTCCGGGATCGAGCGCTCCAACGGCCTCTGCGGCTTCGCACTTGGTTTTTGCTGTTGCCTTGTCGTCGCGCTGCGGCGGTCTGATTGTGTGGCAGTGTCGTGCCCTGCGACGTGGGGCATCCAGTGCGCCGCGGCCTGGCCAAACGAATGCTCGCGTCTCTGGAATTGCCGGCTCGTCCGCATTTGGCGGACGATGACAGCGGAAGATGGATCATGCACGCATCTCCATCGAAGGCCGAACTTCGGGCCCTCGCGCTCGCCAAGCGCGATGCGCTGAGCGACGAGCAGCGCGCCGCGGCGGCCGAGGCGCTCGCCAGGCGCGGCGCCCCGTTCGAGATCACGCAAGGCATGATCATCTCCGGCTATGCGCCGATCCGCAGCGAGCTCGATCCGGCGCCACTGATGAAGAAGCTGGCCGACAAGGGCGCGCGGCTGGCGCTGCCCTGCATCAATGCGCGCGGCCAGTCGCTGACCTTCCGCAGCTGGTCGCCGCAGGACCGCCTGATGCTCGGCCCGCTCGGCATTCCCGAACCGTCGCCGGCCGCGGCCGAGGTGCATCCCGACGTGATGCTGGTGCCGCTCGCGGCGTTCGACAAGCTCGGCCACCGCATCGGCTATGGTGCTGGCTATTACGACTATACCTTTGCACATCTGCGCAAGGCCAAGCACGTGATCGGGGCCGGGATTGCCTTTGCTGCACAGGAAACCAAGGCGATCCCGGCGCTGTCGCACGACGTCCCGCTCGATTATGTGCTAACGGAGCGCAAGACGTTCGATTTCCGGAGTAGCTAGCCTTGCGTATTCTCTTCGTTGGTGACGTCGTCGGCAGGACCGGCCGCACCGCCATCACAGACCATCTTCCGGGCATGATCAGGGACTGGTCGCTCGATCTCGTCGTCGTCAATGGCGAGAATTCCGCTGGCGGCTTCGGCATCACCGAGGCGATCTACCAGGAGTTGCTCGATGCCGGAGCGGACGCGATCACGCTCGGCAACCATGCCTGGAATCAGAAGGAGGCGCTGGTCTTCATCGAGCGCGCGCCGCGCCTGATCCGCCCGTTGAATTTTCCGCGCCATTCGCCCGGCCGCGGCGCGACGCTGGTCGATACCAAGAACGGCAAGCGCGCGCTCGTGCTCAATGCGATCGGTCGCGTGTTCATGGAGCCGTCGTCGAACGATCCATTCAGCGCGATCGACCGCGAGCTCGAGGCCTGCCCGTTGCGCGAGGGCGCCGATGCCATCGTGCTCGACTTCCACGCCGAGGCGACCAGCGAGAAGCAGGGCGTCGGCTTCTTCTGCGACGGCCGCGTCAGCCTCGTGGTCGGCACCCATACCCATGTGCCGACCGCCGATCATCAGGTGCTGCCCGGCGGCACCGCCTATATGAGCGATGCCGGCATGACCGGCGATTATGATTCGGTGATCGGCATGCAGAAGGAGGAGCCGTTGCAGCGCTTCCTCACCGGCATTCCGTCCGGCCGCTTCGAACCGGCCGGCGGCGTCGCGACGCTGAGCGGCATCGCGGTCGAGACCGACGATGCGACCGGGCTGGCGGTCAAGGTCGCGCCGGTGCGCGCCGGCGGCCGGCTCGAGCCCGCGGTGCCGGGGTTCTGGCTGAGCTAGCCTGCGACATCTTGTCGTGCTTTGATGGGCAGTGATTTTGATGGGGCAGTGATTTTCGACCCCCTTTGATTTTTGCTTCCCGGAGATTGCGTTGTCCGAGCGCGTCGAACGTCGTTTGGTGGCCTTGGTGGCGGCGGATGTTGCCGGCTACAGCCGCCTGATGGGCCGCGACGAGGAGCGGACGCTTGGCGACCTGAAGGGCGCCCGCCAGACGCTGGTCGATCCGACCGTCGCGGCCTGCCGGGGCCGCATCGTCAAGACCACCGGCGACGGGATGCTGGTCGAGTTCGCCAGCGCTGTCGACGCGGCGCGCTGCGCCATCGAGGTGCAGCGGGGCATGACCGAACGCAACGCCGCGGTGCCACCCGATCGCAGGATCGAATTCCGCATCGGCATTCACGTCGGCGACATCATTATCGACAGCGACGATATCTTCGGCGACGGCGTCAACATCGCGGCGCGGCTCGAGGGGATGGCCGACCCCGGCGGAATTTGCATTTCGGACGATGCCCATCGGCAAATCCGGGGCAAGGTCGATATCGACTTCGGCGACATGGGCTCGCAGTCGCTGAAGAACATCGCCGAGCCGATGCGCGTATGGCAGATTCGGATCGGCGGCGAGCCCGGCTCGCAGCGCTCGACGGTGCCGTCAGCGCCAGTCGAGCCGCTTGCGCTGCCGGACCGGCCATCGATCGCGGTGCTGCCGTTCGACAACATGAGCGGGGATCGCGAGCAGGATTACTTTGCCGACGGCATGGTCGAGGAGATCATCACCGCGCTGTCGCGGTTCAAGTCATTGTTCGTCATCGCGCGAAATTCGAGCTTTGCCTACAAGAACAAGGCGATCGACATCAAGCGCGTCGGCCGCGAGCTCGGCGTCCGCTACGTGCTGGAAGGCAGCGTGCGCAAGGCCGGCAACCGGGTCCGCATCACCGGTCAGTTGATCGAGGCGGCGACCGGCAACCACATCTGGGCCGATCGGTTCGATGGCGAGCTCGAAGATATTTTTGGCCTGCAGGACAAGGTGACCTCGAGCGTCGTCGGCCTGATCGCGCCCAGGCTCGAGCAGGCCGAGTTCGAGCGGGCACGGCACAAGCCGACTGAAAAGCTCGACAGCTACGACCTCTACCTGCGCGGCATGGCGCTGATTCATCAGCGCGCATCGCTCAGCGACGCCTACGAGCTGTTCAAGCAGGCGATCGCGCTCGATCCGCAGTTCGCCGCGGCGCATGCGATCCTGGCGTGGAGCTGGATGGCCCGGCAGGCCACCAGCGGCTCACCGCTCGACGGCCCGGAGCGGCTCGAGGCAATCAGGCATGCGCGGCTGGCTTCGCGGCTCGGCGAGGAAGATGCCTTCGTGCAGTCGACCGCGGGCCATGTGCTGACCTATCTCGGACACGATTACGACCTCGGCTCGTCGATGGTCGAGGAAGCGATCGCGCTCAATCCCAATCTCGGCTTCGCCTGGTATTCGCGCGGCTGGGTCGCGCTGATGTGCGGCGATACGGAGCGCGCGATCGGGAGCTTTGAGCACATGATACGGCTCAGCCCGCTCGATCCGCTGCGGATCAGCGCCTGGATCGGGACCTCGCATGCCTACTTCTGGCTGGGACGTTTCGAAGAGGGCTGCGAGGCCGCGCGGCGATCGCTGCGCTTCAACACCAACGCGCATTCATTGGGCGCCTTCATCATCAACGCGATCCGCGCCGGCCGGACCGATGAGGCGCGCAAGGCGATCGGGCGGCTGTTGCGGATTCATCCGGGCTTCCGCACCTCGCATGTCAGCGAAGCGTTTCCGGTGCGCGGTGCCGAACTGCGCGACCAGATCGGCGCGGCGCTGCGCGACGCGGGATTGCCGGATTAAAGCGTGATGAGATGAGGCTGAACCGTCATCGCGCTTTAGGTTTTTGTTCAAGCATGATCGTTTCGGAAAACCGCTTCGCACTTTTCCGGATCATGCTCTAGCCCTGTCTAAAGCCCATCCGGAACGCGCCCCAATGGCGGCCGCGCACCGTGATCGGCGACGACAGGTCCTTCATCAAGACGAAATTGCCGCCGCCCATGTCGCGGCGATAGGTCTGCAACAGGAACGGTTTTGTATTCGCCGCGACCTTGCTCACCGCGCGGTCGTTGAAGAGGCGGCGGTTGCGGCAATTGGCGTTGTTCCAGACGGGGTCCGGCCCCTGCGGCAGCCGGTAGTTCGGATTGTGGGTCGGCAGATAGCCGCTGCGCGCCCAGGCGACGCAGAACACAATGCGCGGGTCGGTCTTCTGGATCGGGTCCTGGATCGCCGGCAGCACGCGGTCGGTGAAGCCGACGTAGTCGGTCAGATATTGCTTCGGATTGCTGCCGGCGATCTCGCGATAGTTCTCGTCCATCAATTGCGCCAGCGTGATCTCGCCATGCGCGATGGCCTGCTCGAACAGGTCGGAAATCCGTTTCGCGGTCTCGATCACGACGCGGATCAGCGGCGTATCGCCGGTCTCTACGCCGCTGTCGGCGATGGTCACGATCAGGCTTTCGGAGAGCTCGAGCAGTTTCGCGACCCGCGCGTCGGCGTGCTTGAGGTCGCGCGAGGACAGATCGACCCCCTTGGCGAGCTCGTTCAGCTCCGCGATCACGCTGTCGCAATGCCCGAGATTGGAGGTCGCGGCGCGCGCCACGCTGCCGATCTCGGCGCCGACCAAGGAAAAGCCTTGCTGCACGCGGCTGATGATGCCCGAGATCTGCCGGGCGCCTTGGCTGGCGTTCCTGGCGCGCAGCGAGGCGTCGCTGCTCTCGCCGATCAGGCTGCCGATCTGGCCGTCGAGATCGCGCACGGTGTCGGAAATCTGATGCGTCGCCTGGCGGGTCGCCTCGGCGAGGTTCTTCACCTCGCTTGCGACCACCGCAAAACCGCGGCCGGCGGTGCCGGCGCGCGCCGCCTCGATGGTGGCGTTGAGTGCCAGCAGATTGGTCTGCTTGGCGATCGCCTCGATCGAGCCGGAGACCTTGGCGACCTGGCTCAACGCGGAGCCGACCGCGGCGAGCCGGGTCTCGATCCGGCCGACCGCCGCGACGAGTTCAGCGATGTGGCCGACCGCCGTCTCGACCACGTCGCGCGACTCGGCGATCTGGCCGACCGCGGCGGATGCGGTCGATTGCACTGCCTGCGATGCGTTGGCGATGTCGTGATTGGCCGAGACCATGGTCTCGGCGGTGGCTTGCAAATGATGGAATCGCTCCGACTGGTTGGTGACGCGGTTGGCGACTTCCTGGACATTGCCGGCGATGTCGGCGAGTTCGACGCCGAGGCCGCCGATGCGGTCGGCAAGCTGGTCAACGAGCCGTTCGGCCAGCGTCCGGTTCGATGACGTGTCCAGAACTGCGAGCTGCGCGGCCGACATGTTGGCGGATCCTTCCATCGCCGCGGCCGTCGTGCGGCCACAGCATTCCCATCCCAAGACTAAGACGTGATTCGCGCCGCCGGTCTTGCCTGAGCGCGCACGCGTGCCCGCTCAGAGCTTGTAGGCGGTGCGGAAGCCGCCCCAGTGCCGGCCGCGCACCCGGATCGGCACGTCGATCTCGCGCATCATCACGGTGTTGCCGTTGCCCATGTCGCGCGCATAGGTCTGGATCAGATAAGCGCGCTGGTTGCGGCCGGCGGCAAGGCCGGCTGCATCGTTGAAGATGCGCCGGTTGCGGCTGTTGGCGGTGTTGAAGGCGACGTCGCCCGGCCGCTGCGGCTGCGAGTAGACCTTGTTGTGGACCGGCAGATAGCCGTTCTGGTCGATCGCGACGCAGAACGCCATCCGCGGATCCTTGGCGAGGAACGCCTCCTGGAACGCCGGCAGCGTGCGCTCCGCCCAGTCCAGCATCCGGGTCCGATGCTGCACCGGGGTGGTGCCGGCGATCTCGACATAGTCGGTATCGAACATGTCCGCGATCGCAATCGCGCCGCTTGCCAGTCCGTTCTCGAAGATCTTGCTCAGCGCGTGGCCGGCCTCCATCGCGCGGGTGACGAACTCGGTGTTCTCCTCGTGGATCGCCCACATCCGGTCTTCGATCTTTTCGCGCAGCTCGGCGCTCGCCGCTTCGAAGCGGGCCTGGCTGCCTGCCTTGGTGCGCTCGCCGATCCTGATCCGGCACGTGCCGACATCCTGCAAGGTCGCGCTCAAGGTCTCATGGGCCGGCAGCTTCCCGGCGTCGGGCCCGCCGATCAGGATGCCGTCCAGCGCGATCTCGTAGACCGGCGCGGTGACGATGCCGCGCGCGGTCGTGATCTCGATGCCGAGGCTGCAGGGCAGGCGCTCGTTCCTGCGCGGATCGCCGCGTTCGTTCTGGCGCAACAGTACCGCACAGCGCGCTTTCAGCTTCTGGGCGAAGCCGGTAACGGCCTTGCCGGCCGTGGCGACGCTGTCGCCATGCGCGGCGGCTTCGCGGGTCGCACTGTCGATCTCGCCGGCGCTGGTGCCGACCGAGACGATGAAGCTGGAGGCGGAGGCCGCGTTCTGGCCGATCTCGCCGGTGATCTGGTTCTGCTCGGCGACTGCGCCGTTGACGTTCTCGAACACCGGGCGAATCTTTTCGATCGCTTGCGAGATGCGGTGGACGGCATCCGCCGATCCGGTGGCGTCCTTCTGCAACGCCTCGATCTTCCTGGTGATCTCCTCGGTCGCGTTCTGGGTCTGCACCGCCAGTGCCTTGACCTCGGTGGCGACCACCGCAAAGCCCTTGCCGGCGGCGCCGGCACGCGCCGCCTCGATCGTCGAGTTGAGCGCCAGCAGCGTGGTCTGCCGCGCGATCTGCGCGATCAGATTGACGACATTGCCGATCGCGGCCGAGGACTCGCGCAAGCGGTCGACATTGGCGGTGGCCTCGCGCGCCGCGGTCGCGGCGTCGTCGGCGAGCTGGCTGGCGCTGCGCACCTGCGCGCCGATGCCTTCGGCGGAATGGGTGAAGCGGTCGGCGGCCTCGGAGAACGTCGTCGCGGTGCTCTGCGCGTCGCTGCTGCGGCCGGTCAGCGCGTCGGTGCGGGCACGGATGGTCGCGAGCTTGGCAGCCGTCGCCTCGGCCCCGTCGGCGACCGAGCTCGCGGCACGCTCGAGCTGGCGGATCATCGCGCCGAGCTCGAGTTCCAGCAGTTCGAGGATTTCCTTGGATGAATCCTTGGCCGAATCAGCCTCGGCAGAGGTTTCGGGAGCCGCGGCCGGAACTTGCGGCCCGACGGCAGGCGCAGCCGGCTCCGGCACTTGCTTTCGAAACAAACCGAACGCCATTGGGGGGCTCTTGGAAAGTTGCGGCGGGACGCGCGATCCTCGCAAGTCATGGTTAACAAGTGCCTCATATTCCGGCATGCGGTAGTATTCGTTTGCCGGAGGGCCCCGCCGATCCTTTGATTTTGACCGTGAGGGGCCTATAAGGCCGCGTTTTCCACCCTCGTTCAGACCCTAAGCCTCGAAGAGACGTCGCATGGCCGGCCATTCCCAATTCAAGAACATCATGCACCGCAAGGGCCGGCAGGATGCCCAGAAGTCGAAGCTTTTCGGCAAGCTGGCCCGCGAAATCACCGTGGCGGCCAAGCTCGGCACCCCTGATCCGGCGATGAACCCGCGGCTGCGTGCCGCCGTGGTCGCGGCCCGCGCGGAGAACATGCCCAAGGACAACATCGACCGTGCGATCAAGAAGGCCGCCGGCAATGAGGGCGAGAACTATGACGAGATCCGCTACGAGGGCTATGGCCCCGGCGGTGTCGCCGTCATCGTCGAGGCGCTGACCGACAACCGCAACCGCGCCGCCTCCGACATCCGCTCGTTCTTCACCAAGTCCGGCGGCAATCTCGGCGAAACCGGCTCGGTCGCCTTCATGTTCGACCGCACCGGCATCATCGAATACGACGCCAAGGTCGCTTCCGACGACGCCATGCTGGACGCCGCGATCGAGGCCGGCGCCGACGACGTGGTCTCCAGCGAGACCAGCCACGAGGTCTATGCCTCGCAGGACACCTTCCGCGAAGTGGCCAAGGCGCTGGAGGCCAAGTTCGGCGAGCCGCGCAAGGCGGCGCTGACCTGGAAGCCGCAGAACACCATCTCGGTCGACGACGAGACCGGCGAAAAGCTGTTGAAGCTGATGGACCTGCTCAACGAACACGATGACGTGCAGAACGTGTTCGCCAATTTCGAGGTGTCGGACGCGCTGATCGCCAAGATGGGCGGCTAAGTCACCTGCTCTGCTGTCGTCGCCCGGCTCGACCGGCGATCTAGTATTCCAGAGACAGCAGTGCTTGAGCCGATAGGCCGCGGCGTACTGGATCCCCCGCTTTCGCGGGGGATGACGAGCGAGGGCGGGATGATGAGCGAGGCCTACCGCGACACAGGCGGGGATGGTCTTCCGTTTGTGTTTCGTTCTCGCAGGCTAGGCGGTATCACTACCGCATGACAGCCCAGCCGATTCGCTCTCCCGTCCGCATCATCGGTATCGATCCGGGCCTCCGCCGCACCGGCTGGGGCGTGATCGAGACCGAGGGTAACCGTCTGGTCTATGTCGGCTGCGGTTCGGTCGAGCCGCCGGACAATCTGCCGCTGGCGAGCCGGCTGCTGGCGATCCATGAGGGGCTTGCCGCCGTGCTCGGCGACTTCAAGCCGATGGAAGCCGCGGTCGAGCAGACCTTCGTCAACAAGGACGGCGTCGCGACCCTGAAGCTCGGCCAGGCACGCGGCGTCGCCATGCTGGCGCCCGCAATGTTCGGTATTTCGGTCGCCGAATACGCGCCGAACCAGGTCAAGAAGACCGTGGTCGGTGCCGGTCACGCCGAGAAGAACCAGATCCAGGTGATGCTGAAGATCCTGCTGCCGAAAGCCGAGCCGCCGTCCGCCGATGCCGCCGACGCGCTCGCGATCGCGATCACCCACGCCCATCACCGCCAGAGCGCCGCGCTCCGGCTGAAGGTAGCAAACCTATGATCGGCGGTTGCAAGCCTGTGCAATGTGAGGTGAGCACGCTTGTCAGGCTCCCTCCCCCCTTGCGGGGGAGGGTTGGGGAGAGGGGTAAGCCCCGGGCGAGATGTTCGATGAGCGCTTGGCCCGCGCAAAATCGGCTACCTGTCGTCGAAATGAAAATTGAGAGAGCCCGTCGTGTGGTACCCCTCTCCCTAACCCTCCCCCGCAAGGGGGGAGGGAACCCATCCGCTGGTGCGTCCCTCACCGGAGGCAAAGCGATCGTGCGGGGAACGAGGGCCAAGCTGGGGTTGCCCTCATGATCGGCAAGCTCAAGGGCCTGATCGATTCCTATGGCGAGGACTATGTGATCCTCGACGTCGGCGGCGTCGGTTATCAGGTGCATTGCGCAAGCCGCACGTTGCAGGCGTTGCCACAGCCGGGCGGAGCGGCCGTGCTCTCGATCGAGACTTATGTCCGTGAAGACCAGATCAAGCTGTTCGGCTTCCGCAGCGATCACGAGCGTGAATGGTTTCGCCTGCTGCAAACCGTGCAGGGCGTCGGCGCCAAGGTCGCGCTCGCGGTGCTCGGCACGCTGCCGCCGACCGATCTCGCCAACGCGATCGCGCTGCGCGACAAGGCGGCGGTGGCCCGCACCCCGGGCGTCGGGCCGAAGGTCGCCGAACGCATCGTCAGCGAATTGAAGGACAGGGCACCGGGCTTTGCCGATGTCGATCCCGCGGTGGTGCAGCTTTCCGGCGCGATCGACAACAACCGCGCGCCGCGTCCGGTCACCGATGCGATCTCCGCGCTGGTCAATCTCGGCTACGGCCAGCCGCAGGCCGCCGCCGCCATCGCCGCCGCCTCACGCAGTGCCGGTGAGAAGGCCGAGACCGCGCAGCTGATCCGGCTCGGGCTCAAGGAATTGTCGAAGTGAACACGCCGCCCCGCATGGTCACGCCCGAGCGCCGCTCCGACGATGTCGGTGACACTGCGCTGCGTCCGCAGTCGCTGACGGAGTTCGTCGGCCAGGCCCAGGCGCGCAAGAATCTCTCGATCTTCATCGAGGCGGCCAAGAAGCGCGGCGAGGCGCTCGATCACGTGCTGTTCGTCGGACCTCCCGGCCTCGGCAAGACCACGCTGGCGCAGATCGTCGCGCGCGAACTCGGCGTCGGCTTCCGTGCCACCTCCGGTCCCGTGATCGCGAAGGCCGGCGATCTCGCGGCGCTGCTGACCAATCTAGAAGAGCGCGACGTGCTGTTCATCGACGAGATCCATCGCCTGAGCCCGGCGGTGGAAGAAGTACTCTATCCCGCGATGGAGGATTTCCAGCTCGACCTGATCATCGGCGAAGGTCCCGCCGCGCGCTCGGTGAAGATCGAGCTGTCGAAATTCACCCTGGTCGGCGCGACAACGCGCGCCGGCCTGCTCACCAATCCGCTGCGCGACCGTTTCGGCATTCCGGTGCGGCTCAATTTCTACACCATCGAAGAGCTGGAGAAGATCGTCACCCGTGGCGCCCGCGTGCTCAACATCGGGATGAGCCCGGACGGCGCCAACGAGATCGCGCGCCGCGCCCGCGGCACGCCGCGCATCGCCGGCCGCCTGCTGCGCCGGGTGCGCGACTTCGCCTCCGCAGCCGACGCCGATTCCGTCGATCGCGGYATCGCCGACCGGGCGCTGAGCGCGCTCGAGGTCGACAGCGCCGGGCTCGATGCGATGGACCGGCGCTATCTCACCACCATCGCCCTGAACTATGGCGGCGGCCCGGTCGGTGTCGAGACCATGGCGGCGGCGCTGTCGGAGCCGCGCGATGCGATCGAGGACATCATCGAGCCCTATCTGATCCAGTGCGGCTACCTACAGCGTACCCCGCGCGGCCGGCTGCTGACCACGCACGCCTTCCGCCATCTCGGCCTTGCCGAGCCGAACCGTGATCCCTCGCAGTTCGGCCTGTTCGGCAGCAATGGCGATGAAGACTAGCGCATGATCCGGAAAAGTGCGGAGCGGTTTTCCGAAGGAGATCATGCTCAAACAAGGCGCGCTCTCGAACACGTGAAAAGACGTGTTGACGCAGCGCATCGCGCCGCCGGTAACCTTGCCCGCTAACCATTGCGAAATGTCTGCAGGCCGTCTGCACAAACGCGGCCCAATTTCGCTCCAATCAAAGGGCCTATGATTGGCTGGAGCGTTTCCGCAAACGCCAGGCATCACCGATCGCACGTCCATGATCTCACGTCGTCATTTCCTGTACACCGCCGGCGGATTGACCGCCGCCACCGCCTCGACCGCGGCATATGGCCTGAGCGAGCCGGTCGTCCGGCTGACCCTGACGCGCTATGACCTGTCGCCACGGCAATGGCCGGCAGACTTTCCGCTCAAGATCGTTGCGCTCGCCGACATCCACGCCTGCGATCCCTGGATGTCGCTCGATCGCATTGCCGAGATCGTCGAGCGCACCAACGCGCTGAACCCTGACATCATCGTGCTGCTCGGCGACTATGTCGCCGGACTGCGCCACGTCACGCGCTTCATTCCTGCCTCCGAATGGGCCGCGGTGCTCAAGGGCCTGAAGGCGCCGCTCGGCGTGCATGCCGTGCTCGGCAATCACGATTATTGGGAAGACAAGACGGTGCAGCGGCTCGGGCAGGGCGCGCCGGTCGCGCGCCGTGCGCTGGAGCGGGCGGGCATTCCGGTCTACGAGAATGATGCGGTGCGGCTCACCAAGGACAACCGCCCGTTCTGGCTCGCCGGCCTCGGCGACCAACTCGCCTTCATGGCGGCGCGGCGCTATCGCCATGTCGCGCGGATCGGCGTCGACGATCTCAACGCGACGCTGGCAAAAGTCACCGACGATGCGCCGGTGATCCTGCTCGCGCATGAGCCCGACGTCGCGCTCCGCGTGCCCTCGCGCGTCGCGCTGCAACTGTCCGGCCACACCCATGGCGGCCAGATCCGGCTGCTCGGCTGGTCGCCGGCGGTGCCGGTGAAGCACGGCATGCGGCTGGCCTACGGCCATATCAAGCTGAAATGTGACGTCGTCGTCTCCGGCGGCCTCGGTTGCAGCATCATGCCGTTCCGCCTCGGCGTGCCGCCCGAGATCGTTCAGGTCACGCTCGGCGGCAAGGGACCGGTGGTGTCCTGAGCGCGCTTGCGCCGGCCTGCGATTTTGCGCAATACGAACCCGAAGTTTTGCGCAATCGGGGGCTGCAAGTGACCTCACCCATTCTCGACGGCCAGATCCGCGACGGCCGCCACCATATGCAGGTCCGCGTCTATTACGAAGACACCGATTTTTCCGGCATCGTCTATCACGCCAATTACCTGCGCTTCATGGAGCGCGGGCGCACCAATCATCTCCGATTGATGGGCGCCGAACAGAACGCGCTGTTCGAGGAAGCGCAGGAAGAGACCGGCGGCTTTGCCTTTGTTGTGCGCTCGATGACGCTCGACTTCCTCAAGCCTGCACGGATGGACGACATGCTCGATGTCGTGACGTGGCCGATCGCGGTGAAGGGCGCCTCCATCATGCTTGCGCAGGAGGTCAAACGCGGTGATGACGTGCTTGTGAAGGCACAGGTGCGCGTCGCCTTCGTCAGCCAGGGCCGGGCACAGCCGATTCCGAAATCCATCCGTGCGCTGATGAAGGCCGATCTGGCTTGACTATTGGCCGATAGGAAACGCCCCATCGACTCTCTGCTATCTGGCGATAGATTTGGCTGGCAAACACTGAGGGATTGCCGATGTCACGCCCGCCGCTGCCGCCCTTTACCCGCGAGACCGCCGCGCAGAAGGCGCGCATGGCGGAAGATGCCTGGAATTCGCGCGACCCCGTTCGGGTTGCCGGCGCCTATACCGTAGATAGCCGCTGGCGCAATCGCTCCGAGGTATTTCAAGGCCGCGAGGCGATCACGGCCTTCCTCACCCGCAAATGGGAGAAGGAGCTCGACTATCGCCTGATCAAGGATCTCTGGGCGTTCGACGAGAACCGTATCGCGGTGCGCTTCCAGTACGAATGGCACGACGCTGCTGGCAACTGGTTTCGCTCCTACGGCAACGAGCAGTGGGAGTTCGACGAGCACGGCCTGATGCGCCGCCGCGAGGCCTCGATCAACGACATCGCGATCTCGGAGAAAGATCGCCGCTTTCACTGGCCCGCCCCGGGCCCGCGTCCGGCCGATGTGCCGGGGTTGGGAGATAGTCCCTTTTAGTTGTCGTCCCGGCCTTCGCCGGGACGACGGATCGCGAGAGACCGCCTTACGCCGCCGCCTTGTGCCGCGCGATCTCGGCCTTGTAGAGTTCGAACTCCTCCGCGACCGCCTTGGCGACCGAGGGCCGGGTACGCAGGCGTTCGTAATAGGCCTTCAGCGCCGGCCATTTCGAAAGCTCGATCGGCGGCGTCGCCATGGTCCAGTTGATGACGGTGACCAGATAGGCGTCGGCGACGCTGAAATGGTCGAGCAGGTAGTCACGCCCCTTCAGGTGGTCCTCGACATAGTCGAGCCGCGAGACGTACTTCTCCAGCGCATAGGCCTTGGCCTCCGGCGGCGCCTTCTTGTCGAGCAGCGGCAGGAACAGGCCTTTGTGCAGTTCGGTGCCGATGAAGCACAGCCATTGATGCAGCTTCGAACGCTCGGCGTTCGACGCGGTACCGAGGCCGGCGCGCGGGAACTGGTCGGCGACATATTGCAGGATCGCCGCGTTCTCGGTCAGCACCACGCCGTCGTCGGTGCGCAGCGTCGGCACCAGACCGAGCGGGTTGACCTTGTTGAAGTCTGAGCCGTCATTGCGCACCTGCTTGGTCTTCGGATCGACCTCGAGATAATTGGCCGGCTGGCCGGCTTCATACAGCGCGACACGCGTCGCCATCGAGCAGGCGAGGGGAGAGAAATACAGGTCCATGGGTGCCTCCGTGAGATATCCGGCGCAGGTCTCTGGCCGTTGTTGATTTTTGTACTGTCTTGGATAATATTTCCGGCGTCAAGGAATTTAGTGCGAAATGGTACAAAAAAATAGCAAGCCGCCATCTGCTGCCAAAATCGCGACGCCGGTCGCACCGAAGCGGCGCGGACGGCCGCGTGCCTATGAGCCCGATGTCGCGCTCGGCAAGGCGCTCGATCTGTTCCGGCGCGACGGCTTTGCCGCGACCTCGCTCGATGATCTCAGCGCGGCGACTGGCATGAACCGGCCGAGCCTCTATGGCGCGTTCGGCGACAAGCGCGAGCTCTACATCAAGAGCTATCAGCGCTACCGCGACGACGCGCGCGCCGCGATGGCCGACATCTTCCGCGCCGATGCGCCGCTGCGCGAGCGGCTGGCGCGCATCTATCGCATCGCGCTCGACATCTATCTGTCCGGCGAGTCCGGTCCGCGCGGCTGCTTCACGGTGATGACGGCCGCGTCGGAGGCGGTGTCGGATCCTGACATCCGCACCATGGTGCTGGAGGGCCTGACCGAGCTCGACAAGGCGTTCGGCATCTGCTTCCGCCATGCCAGGGAGCGCGGCGAGCTGCCCGAGGGCGCGGACCCGGCGGCGCTGGCGCATCTTGCCTCCGCCACCATCCACACCATCGCGATCCGCGCCCGCGCCCGCGTGCCGCGCAAGGAGCTCGAGGCGATCGTGAAGGGCGCCCTCGATGTGCTGTGCGGGGCCAAATAGAAGCGGCAAATTTCTTCGGCGGCAAATGTCGGCCGCTGGTTTTCCGGCCCGTCTTCCGTAAGTTGCCCTCACTCACGGAAGCAGAAAATCATGGGAAAAGTCAGGACTTCGGCGTTTTCGATCTCGATCGACGGATTTGGCGCGGCGCCGCGTCAGAGCCGCGAAAATCCATTCGGCGAAGGCGGCATGGTGTTGCCCGGCTGGTTCCTCCAGACCCGGACGTTTCGCCAGACCTTCGGCCAGGAGGGGGGCGGCACCGGGCTCGACGACGAGATCGCGCGCAGGGCGATGGAAAATATCGGCGCCTGGATTCTGGGCCGTAACATGTTCGGTCCGATCCGCGGGCCATGGCCGGATCATGCCTGGAAGGGCTGGTGGGGCCCCAATCCGCCGTATCACACGCCGACCTTTGTGCTGACCCATCACGCCCGGCCCGACATCGAAATGGAAGGCGGCACCACGTTCCATTTCGTGACCGATGGCATTCATGCCGCGCTCGATCGCGCGCGTGCGGTTGCCGGCGACAAGGACATCCGGGTCGGCGGCGGCGTCTCGCTGGTGCGCCAGTTCCTGCAAGCGCGCCTGCTCGACGAATTGCAACTGGCGCTGTCGCCGGTGTTGCTCGGCGCCGGCGAGAATCTGTTCGCCGGCCTCGATCTGCCCGCGCTCGGCTACGCTGTCGTCTCACACGTCGCGAGCCCGAACGCCACCCACGTCACCTTCGCGCGCACATCGTAGTTCGCGCACGGCTGCGTTAGCGGCCGAAATTGGCCGTTGACGCGGCGCGTGTTCGGGCGTACTTAACCCAAAGGTTATTTAACCGATGAGCTAAGTACATGCCGCTGGACCCCCTCAGTTCGACCTTCGCGGCGCTGGCCGATCCGACCCGGCGCGCGATCCTGGCGCGGCTCGCGCTCGGGGAGACCTCGGTGATGGAGCTGGCGAAGCCGTTCGACATGAGCCTGCCGGCGATCTCCAAGCATCTGAAGGTGCTGGAGCATGCCGGGCTGATCTCGCGCGGGCGCGAGGCGCAGTGGCGGCCGTGCCGGATCGCGCCCGACTCGTTCAAGCAGGTCGACGGCTGGCTCGGGAATTTCCGCCGCTTCTGGGACGAGAGCTTCAACCGCCTCGACGGATTGCTCGAGGAGATGAAGGCGGAGGAGGCCGCGAAGGCCCCGCCGCGCAAGCGTAAAACCAGTGTAACCAAGGAGAAGCAACGTGGACGCACGCGTGGATAAGACGCTGAAGATCACCACCCCGTCGGATTTCGAATTCGCGATGACGCGCCAGTTCGACGCGCCGCGGCGCTTCGTGTTCGATGCAATGACCAGGCCGGAATATCTGGTGCGCTGGCTTGGCTGCGAGCAGCTCACGATGCCGGTGTGCGAAGTCGATTTGCGGGTCGGCGGCGCCTATCGGTTCGTGTTCCGCTCGTCCGAGGGCATCGAGCATGAACTCACCGGCACCTATCGCGAGGTGGTGCGGCCGGAACGGCTGGCGTTCGGCGAAACCTTCTCGATGCCGGGCTTCACCAGCGAGGAGTATCTCGTCATCTCGACCTTCGTCGAGGCCGGCGGCACCACCACGCTGACCACCACGATCCGCCATCCCACCAAGGAGGCGCGTGACGGCCATCTCAACTCCGGCATCGACAAGGGCGTCGCGCCGGCCTACGACCGGCTCGCCGAGGTGGTTGCCGAGATGGGCTGAGACCGTGGCCTCTCCACCTGTCGTCCCGGCGAAGGCAGGGACCCATAACCCCGGCTTGTCGTTGCTGCGGCAAGCCGGGGCCCCAGCTTTCTTGATCACGAACGTCGGTGGTTATGGGTCCGGGTTGCGCTTCGCTTGCCCGCGACGACATTGCCTTGACACGCCCCGTTAGGCCCTAATACCCCCGGTTGCGGTCGACCACGTTCTCCAACTCACCACCTTGCTCGAAGCGCGCGATCTGCTGCGCGACGTATTTCGAGATCTCGTCGGCATCGGTGTCGGCGGCGTTGTGCGGGGTCAGCACCACCTTCGGGTGGCTCCAGAACGGGCTGTCCTGCGGCAACGGTTCGGTCTCGTAGACGTCGAGCGAGGCGGCGCCCAGCGTGCCGTCGTCGAGCGCGCGCAGGATGTCGGCCTCGTTCTGCAAGCCGCCGCGGCCGGCATTGATGATCACGGGCGCGCCGAGCGGGCCGTTGCGGTTCAGCTTCGCGAACGCGTCGCGATTCAGCACATGGCGGGTGTCCGGCGTCAGCGGCAGCAGGCAGACCAGGATGTTGGTCTCGCGCAGGAATGCGTCGAGCCCCTCGCTGCCGTGGAAGCAGGCGATGCCGTCGATCCGCTTCTCGCTGCGGCTCCAGCCGACGACGCGGAAGCCGAGCGCGCGGAGCGCCTGCGCCGAGGCCGCGCCGAGCGTGCCGAGCCCCATCACGCCGACGGTGATGGCGTTGGCCGCCCATTGATAGTCCGGCGCCCAGCGCTTCTGCCGCTGCGACTCGCGCAGATAAAGCTCCTGGCGGTGATGCATCAGCACATGCAGCACGACATATTCGGTCATGCGGCTGGTGAGGTCGGACACCGAGACCCGCACCAGCGGCACGTCGGGCAGCGAGCGGTCGGCCATCAGCGCGTCGACGCCGGCGCCGAGGTTGAAGATGACGCGCAGGTTCTTGAACGCCGCGAGTTCGCCCGGCTTCGGCTTCCACACCGCGGCATAGTGCACCTCGGCGGGGTCCAGCGCCGGGTCCGGCAGCAGCACCACGGGTCGGTCCGGGCAGACCGTGTCGAACCGCGCCTTCCAGCGCGCCGACGACCAGTTTTCCGAGCCGCCATTGATCAGCAGCGCGAGCGCGCCCTTACCCATCCAGATACCTCCAAAATCAATGTGATATAAGTCACAGAGCGGGCCTGGCCCGCGCCCTAACCTCCTGCCATCAACAGGGGAGAACTTCCATGCGCAAACTGATCCTGATCTCGGCTTTCGTGCTTGCCTCCGCCGTCACCGCCGATGCCGGCCAGAACCGCGGCCTCGTGCTCGCGGCGGCGGATGCGCCAGCGCAAACGCAAGCAGCCGTTGCACCGGCACAGGCCGAGGCACAGCCGGCCCCCTCGCAGGTTCAGGCGTCGACGCCCCGGCGGTCGCGTCCGGTGCAGAACAGCGGCGTCCGCCACCGCGAGAGCGACGAAGCCAAGGCGCGCCGGATTGCCGCCCGCTACGGCGTCTACTGGTAGCAATTGCCGTCGCGGCGATGGACCTGACTCGCCGCTCAAAAATCTTTCGCGCCGCCTGTCGGCAGCGGGCATAATCGTTCGTTCTTGCAATGAACGGAGATGCCTTTTCGATGCTGTACGCGATCCTCTGCTATCATGACGAAGACCTGGTCGGTTCCTGGAGCAAGGAACACGACGCCTCGGTCATGCAGAAACTGTCCGTCGTGCAGGACAAGCTCGCCAGGGAGGGCAAGCTCGGACCGGTGGCCCGGCTGCTGCCGACCACCGCCGCGACCACGCTGCGCAAGGAAAACCCGCCGCTGGTGCTCGACGGCCCGTTCGCCGAAACCAAGGAACAATTGCTAGGCTTCTACCTGGTCGATGCCAAGAACCTCGACGAGGTGCTCGACATCGCGCGCGACCTCGGCGAGGCCAATCCCGGCGGCACCTATGAGATCCGCCCGGTCGGCCACTTCACGCCGGGGAGCGCAAAGCCGTGAGCGTGACCGATACCGCCTGGATCGACGCCGCGCTGACATCGGCGCGTCCCCAGGCGGTCGGCGCGCTGCTGCGCTACTTCCGCAATCTCGATACCGCCGAGGAGGCCTTCCAGAACGCCTGCTTGCGCGCGCTGAAGAGCTGGCCGCAGAACGGCCCGCCGCGCGATCCCGCGGCGTGGCTGATCATGGTCGGCCGCAATGTCGCGATCGACGACATCAGGCGCAGCAAGAAGCAGGAGGCGCTGCCCGACGACGACCGGTCGATCTCCGATCTCGACGACGCCGAGGAGGAGATCGCCGAACGGCTCGACGGCTCGCACTACCGCGACGACATCCTGCGGCTGTTGTTCATCTGCTGCCACAAGGACCTGCCGGCGACGCAGCAGATCGCGCTGGCGCTGCGCATCGTCTCCGGCCTCACGGTCAAGCAGATCGCGCGCGCCTTCCTGGTCTCGGAAGCCGCGATGGAGCAGCGCATCACCCGGGCCAAGGCGCGCGTCGCCGATGCCAACGTGCCGTTCGAGACGCCGGGCGCGGTCGAGCGCAGCGAGCGGCTCGCCTCGGTCGCCGCGATGATCTACCTGATCTTCAACGAGGGTTATTCGGCGAGCGGCGACACCGCGGAGATCCGCTCGCCGCTGTGCGAGGAGGCGATCAGGCTCGCCCGCCTGCTGCTGCGGCTGTTCCAGAGCGAGCCGGAAATCATGGGGCTGACCGCGCTGCTCTTGTTGCAGCACGCCCGCGCCGCCGCGCGGTTCGATGCGGACGGCCAGGTGATCCTGCTCGACGACCAGGACCGCAGCCTGTGGAATCAGAAGCTGATCGCGGAGGGCCTCGCCCTGATCGACAAGGCGATGCGCCATCGCCAGAGCGGACCCTATCAGGTGCAGGCCGCGATCGCAGCGCTGCATGCCCGCGCGGAGAAGCCCGAGGATACCGACTGGACCCAGATCGATCTGCTCTATGGCGCGCTCGAGCTCATGCAGCCGTCGCCGGTGATCACGCTCAACCGGGCGGTTGCGGTCTCCAAGGTGCAGGGGCCCGAGGCCGCGCTCGAGATGATCGAGCCGCTGGCGCCGCGGCTCGCGAACTATTTCCATTATTTCGGCGTGCGCGGCGCCTTCCTGATGCAACTCGGCCGCAACGAGGAGGCCCGTGTCGCCTTCGACCGCGCCATCGCACTCGCCAACACCACGGCCGAGGCCGCCCATATCCGCATGCACATCGACCGCCTGATGCGCGACAGCCAGCCGCGCAATGCGAAGGCGAAGTAGCGGCGCGCAGCTTCTGTCTTTCAAGCCCGGGCCGAGAGACTTCCCGCGTGGCACCCCTCTCCCTAACCCTCCCCCGCAAGGGGGGAGGGAACCCTTCCGCCGGTGCTTCTCTCACACCCGCGCAGGGCCATCGCCAATCAATTGCGTGAGGTGAGCACGCTGGTCAGGCACCCTCCCCCCTTGCGGGGGAGGGTGGGGAGAGGGGTAAGCCCCGGGCGAGATCATCGACGAGGCCCCGGTAGTCTGGTCACGGCATTCGCCACTCTCAAAATTCTTCCTGCGATCTGTCGGCCGCGCATCGCCCCGTTCGTCTTGATGACAGAGCATCACCAAGCGTTACGGAGCCTGCCATGCCGACGATCGTCGACACCGAAGTCTCGAAGTCCGCCCGGATCACCGGCCGCGTCATCAGCGGCGTGGTCGTCCTCTTCCTGCTGTTCGACGGCGCGATCAAGCTGGTGCCGTTGCCGGTCGTCACCGAGACCTTGGACAGGATGGGCTGGGGCGCGAGCGATACGCTGGCGCGCAGCCTCGGCATCATCACCATCGTCTGCACGCTGCTCTACTCGGTGCCGCCGACCTCGATCCTCGGTGCCATCCTGCTCACCGGCTATCTCGGCGGCGCCATCGCATCGCATGTGCGGATCGACAGCCCGCTGTTCTCCCACACGCTGTTCGGGCTTTATCTCGGCCTGATGGTGTGGGGCGGGCTCTATCTGCGCGACGGCAATCTGCGTGCGCTGCTGCCGTTCCGCCGCTAAGCGTCTGGTTTGACGCGCTCGCTTGAAAACGCTTTCGTTGTTCGATTCATCTTCCGGAGACCATCATGTTCGAGACCATTGCCATCATCGCCATCATCCTTGCGATCGCGATTGCCGTAATTCTCATCCTCGCGGCGACCAAGCCGAGCACGTTCCGCGTCACGCGTGCGACCAGCATCAACGCGCCGGCCGAACGGATCTTTGGATTGATCGACGATTTCCGTCAGTGGACAGTCTGGTCGCCCTACGAGAACCGGGACCCGGACATGAGGCGCATCTACAGCGGCACCGAGCGCGGGCAGGGCGCGGCCTATGCCTGGGAGGGCAACAAGAATGTCGGCGCCGGCCGCATGGAAATCCTGCAATCCGCCGCGCCGTCGAAGATCGTCATCAAGCTGGATTTCCTGAAGCCGTTCGAGGGCCACAACACCGCGGAGTTCACAATGCTGCCGCAGGGAGATGCGACCAGCGTCACATGGACCATGTATGGTCCGGCCGTCTTCATGTCGAAGGTGATGCAGGTGTTCATGAACCTGGACCACATGATCGGCCGGGATTTCGAGGTCGGTCTCGCCAATCTGAAGAAGCTGACCGAAAAATAACGCGCTTTCGAGTGAAGTGGTTATCGGTTCGCGTCAAGAAAACGTGTCAAGCCAGAATCTGTTCAAGGGAGCAAGCGATGCAGGTCAACCCCTATCTCTCCTACGATGGCAATTGCGGCGCCGCGCTGAAATTCTACGAAAAGGTTCTCGGCGCGCGGATCGAGGAAACCTTCCCCTACGGCGAGGGCAATGCCGAAATGCAGACCCCGCCGGGCTGGAAGGACAAGGTCATGCATGCCCGCCTCACGATCGACGGCGAGATCATCATGGCCTCGGATGCCCCGCCCGGCCATTTCCAGAAGCCGCAGGGCTTTCACGTCGCGTTGCAGGTCGAGGATCCCACCGAGGCCGAGCGCCGCTTCACGGCGCTGTCCGAAGGCGGCGCGGTCACCATGCCGTTCGGCAAGACCTTCTTCTCGAACGGCTTCGGCATGTGCGTCGATCAGTTCGGCATCCCCTGGATGGTGAACTGCCCGGCGCAGATGTGACGAGCCGGATCGACAGGGCCGCCATCGAATAGATCGGGACGGGAAATCGGCGTCATGCCGTCCCACGCCAAGAGGGACTGCACCGCGTCGGGATCGAACCGACGCGTTGCAGCTATCGCCAATAGCTGCAGCAGAAAATAGATGACCATCAGCTGCGCGAGGGTGCATGCCGCGGATCGCGATCTTGCCTCGTCCTTGCTGTGCTTGATCGTCGTGCGGTCCATGAGTTCCTCGCCTCGTTTTCCGTCACCACATCGCCTGTATCATCAGCAATGCACCGCCAAGGATGACCACCCCGTCCAGAATGTCGGTGTGGACGTGGATCGGTAGATGGGCGCTCAGCCGTTTTGCGAGGAAGGCGCCTGGCGTTGCGCAACAGCCGATCAGGATCGCCATGATCCAGGCAGACGCCGGAAGCGCACCCGCCGTCTGAAACACGGCCGTCTTCGCCAGCCCGAGAAACAGCGAAATGCCGGCGTCGGTCGCGATCACCGCAGAGCCGCGAAGACCGGCCGCGAGAAGGATTGAAAGCAGGACGACGCCGGATCCCGACGTCGCTCCGACCAGAAGCCCGTATCCGCTTCCCGCTACCGCTACGCCCGGCGTCGTCAATCTCCATTGCGCCTTGCTTGCGAGCCGCCGCAGCGGGACCAGGACGATCAGCGCCAAGCCGATCACGATCGTCACCGTCTTTCCGCCGAGCGTCGTGTAGACGTAAGCGCCCCCAATGCAGGTCGGCAGCGCGCAGCTCGCCAGCATGATGGCATTTCGCACATCAAACTTGTCCCTCAAGGCGATCAGCCGGCTTGCATTCGTCAGGAGCGCAGACAGGCTGATGATTGGGACGACGGCCTCCGATCCGACGATCGGGAGGAGAACGGGCGGAAGGATCAGCCCTGTGCCGTATCCGGCAACGCCACCGACAATCGCTGCAATGAACGAGAGTGCGGCGACGAGGCAATATTGTTCGAACGTTGCGAGATGAACGGCGTCATACATCAGTTTCGGCCTCCAACGCTGTTTCCATCGTTGGTAAGGCCTTCTCGATGTCATCTCCAACAGAAGAAGCTGATGATCCTATCGATAATTCTTGTGCGGCTCGCGCGAGCTGAAGGGTGATCGCATCCCTGTCAGGCTATGGCGTCCTGGACGATTGGTACGAACTCGTTGAGCAGGGTGGCTGCGGATCCGTTCTGCGGTCTCACGACATAAAAGTCGCGGGTCAGGTCGAAGCCGTCGATTCTCTTCAGGATCAGATCGTCTGAGGAGAGGCTGTGGCGAGCGCGCAGTGTCGATAGGATGCCGACACCTACGCCGGCTTGAGCCGCTTGTTTGACAGCCTCCGGGCTGCCTACGATGAGAGCGATCTTCAGGCGGTCGAACGACAAGCCCAGAGCAGCAAGCTCGCGCTCGAGGATCGCGCGCGTTCCGGATCCCTTCTCCCGCATGATGACGGGGGTCGCCAACAGGTCATCGATCGTAAGGTCGTCCCGGGATACCCATGGATGCTCAGGTGAGACGACGAATACGATCTGCTCCCGCCAAAGCGGCGTCACGCGGTAGTTCGAAGAGAGGGGCACGCCATCGCTGACCAGCGCGGCGTCGACCGCGCCCTGATTGAGATATTCGATGACCTGGGTGCTGTTCCCGATCTCAAGCACGACCTGAACTTTGGGATGTCTGCTCTGAAAGATCCGGATTGCGGTAGGCATCGCATACTTCGAGATGGAATTCGTCGCGGCGATGCGCAGGCGTCGCGTGCTTTCTTCCCGAAGCTCCGCCAGCGCGCGCGAGGCTTCGTCGTAAAGGGCGAGAATTCTTTCTGCGTGCGCAAACAGGATCGCTCCTGCTTTGGTCAACTGCACCGAATGATGGCTGCGGATGAAAAGCGGAACGTCGAGTTCCTGCTCGATCGAGCGAATGTGGAACGAGATTGCTTGTTGAGTGAGATGGAGATCGTGACCAGCATCGGTAAAGCTTTTTCTCAAAGCCACCGCATGGAATACACGCAACCTCTGATCACGTATCAGGGACATCTATTCAATCTGGTTGTTCATGAGACTTAACAACATCAGAAACTGATGTCAAAGATGACGACGATCAGAACCAACTGGAATGCAGCGGTGAACGCGGATGGGCGTTCGATGTCGCCTGCATCGTGGTTCTGCTTCGGCCTCGTCCGATCGCCGCGATGTGGATCGCGCATCGTCGCAACACGGTCGGAAAATGTCGCAGGATGTCGTCCGGTCAGGCCGCGTGAGCGTTTCACGATGACGGATTTGACGTCGTGTCCAACTTGGGGGCAGTTCCGTGGTCGAGCGTGACGGCGATTTGGGAGCGGCCGGCCTATCGGATGACATTTGCGGCACCGAACCGGTTTCTGACCTGGCCGCTTGCAAGCGTGTCGCGACCGATCGGGAGTTTCTGCGCTCGATCGGTGCCGGCTCACCTGCACCGCGGGTAGATCGCGGCGAGCTCGCGGCCGCGCAGCAGCAGCAGGCGCGAGGTCAACCCGCCGCGGCGGATGATCCAGCCGCGCACCGGGGCCGGGTAGGCTTCGAGCACCGCCTCGGACGCTTCCGGCTCGGCATAGGTGCGGCCGCGCCGGTCGATCGAGCGCGCCGCATGAAAACCGAGCACCGCGCGCCGGGTCACGCAGATGCGATCGCCCGGCACCATCGAGAGCACCAGGGTGCAGGCCGACAGGCACGGCCCGTCGATCACCACGCGCTCGCCGGACTCGCGCACCTTGTCGAACAGGTCGATGAACGGGCCGACCTGTCCGCCGGGGCTGGCGAGAATGCGAACGTCGGCCTGCGCGCAGCTCACCGTTGCGCAGAGAGCTGCCGCCGCGACAAGTGTTTTCATGAGCGCCATCCCTGCCGCCGATGCGGTCGAGGACCGCCGCATCCGAAGCCGCAAGGCTCGCGCCGGAATGGGGCATCGTCAAGACCGATGCCCCTTCGCCAGTACGGATCGGTTCAGGCGGTCCGGTTCTTGAGTGCGCCGACGATCGCGGTGAGCACCGCGCCGGCAACGCCGCCGCCGGCGACCTGTCCGATGATGCTACCGATGTCAGGCGTGGCACCGGAATTGGCAAGCAGCGGGATCAGCATGCCGAGAAGCTGTCCGCCCGCGCCGCCGCCGATGGCGCCCGCGATGGTGTTTCCGAGCGTGCCAAGATCGATGTTCTTGGCCGCTCCCGCGGCGACATTGCCGCCGACGGCTCCGCTGATGATCTGAATGATCAGATTGATGAGAACTCCCGACATGACGCGATTCTCCCCGGTATCTGGTTTCAGCATGGCCGGGCGCCGGCCGGCGCCCTCCGGCGCGAAGGTTAAGCCAGCGCCGCGCGGACGTCATGCTGCGCACGCGAAGATTGCAGGCCCACGCGGCCGGTATGCACCGGCTTTTTGCGGCTCTTCCCGGCTTCAGTCCGCGCCGGATACGCCGGCCTCGGCAAAGGTCGCCATGCCGCCGTGGCAGGCCAGCGCGGCGCGCAGCAGCAGGATCGCGATGCCGGCGCCGGAGGCTTCGCCGAGCCGCATTTCGAGATCGAGCAGTGGGGCGAGGGCGAGGTCGCGCAGCAATTCGCGATGGCCGAGCTCAGCCGACACGTGGCCGGCGCGGCAATGCGCGAGGCCATCGGGGGCAAGCCTTGCCAGCGGCAGCACCGCCGAGGTCGCGACGAAACCGTCGAGCAGCACCGGGATCGATCTGGCGCGCGCCGCCAGCACGGCGCCGAAGATCGCCGCGAGTTCGCGGCCGCCGAGCGCCACCGCGACGGCGAGGGGATCGTCGAGCAGGTTGCGATGCATCTTGAGCGCGGTATCGATCGTGGTGCGCTTGCGCAGCAGGCCGGCATCATCGACGCCGGTGCCGCGGCCCGCCCAGCGCGCGCCGCGCCCGCCCATCAATGCCGCGCACAGTGTGGCGGCTACCGTGGTGTTGGCGATGCCCATCTCGCCGACCACGAGCAGGTCGCATTGCTCCGGCACCGCGCGCCAGCCGGTGTCGAGCGCGACCAGGAAGTCGGCGCCATCCATCGCCGGTGCCATCGTGAAATCGCGGGTCGGTCGCGCGAGCTCGAGCGGCTCGACGCGCAGCTCGGCGCCGGCAAGCCTGGCGATCTGGTTGATCGCAGCGCCGCCGGCGGCGAAGTTCGCCACCATCTGCGCGGTGACCTCGGACGGGTAGGCGGAGACGCCGCGCTCGGCAATGCCGTGATTGCCGGCGAACACCGCGATCGTGACCTGATCGAGCCGCGGGATTTGGCGCCGCTGCCAGCGCGCCAGCCAGATCGTCACCTCTTCCAGCCGGCCGAGACTGCCGGGCGGCTTGGTCAGGTTCTGCTGGCGCACGCTTGCCGCCGTCGCCGCCGCCTCGTCACCCGCGGGCAGCTCGCGACAAAAGCTGCGAATGTCGTCTAGTGTATTGAACTGCATGCGATTCCCTCGTCGAGCGGGCCGCAAGCTAAAGCATGATCGGGAAAACTGAGAAGCGATTTTCCGAAAGGATCATGCTCAAACAAGAAGCTGAAGCGCGAACTCATTGCGCTTTAGAGCATGATCCGGAAAAGTGGAAAGCCGGTCTTCCGAAAAGATCATGCTCAAACAAGGAGTTGAGATCATGATGCGATTCCGTGGAAACGCATCATGATCCAGTGCAATTTCGAGGCCTCACCATGAATCAATGGCTCGACGATCTCAGGATTGCCACGGCCTTCCTGACCCGGCTGCCGATGCCGCATCCGGACGGGGCGCAGCCGGAGAGCTTTGCGCGGGCGCAGCGGCTGTTCCCGCTGGTCGGTGCCGGGATCGGGGCCGCGGTCGGCCTGTTCTGCCTGCTGCTCCGGGCGATCGGCGTGCCGGACCTCGCCGCGGCGGCGCTCGCGCTCGGCGGGGCTGCGCTGCTCACCGGCGCGCTGCATGAGGACGGGCTCGCCGATGTCGCCGATGGGTTCGGCGGCGGCCGCGACGTCGCGGCCAAGCTCGAGATCATGCGCGACAGCCGGCTCGGCACCTATGGCGCGCTGGCGCTGGTGGTGAGCTTTGCGGCCAAGCTGGCGGCGATCGCTGCGATTCCGGATGGCCTGGTGGTGCAGAGCCTGATCGCGGCGCATGCGCTCGGCCGCGGCGTGCTGCCGTGGATCGCGATCAGCCTGCCTTACGCGCGCAAGGACGGGCTCGCCGCCAATGCCGGCCGCCCCGACGGCACGATCGCCGCAGTCGCGGCCGGCATCGCGCTCGTGATCGCTGTGCTGGCCCTGCCGCTCGGCAGCGCGCTGCTGGCGGCGATCGCGGCCGGCGCGAGCGCAGTGATCATGATGCAATTGGCAAGGCGGCAGATCGGCGGCCAGACCGGCGATGTGCTCGGCGGCGCCGAGCAGGTCGCGGAGAGCGCGATCCTGGTGCTGCTCGCGGCGCGATTGGGGTGATCGAGGAATGGACCGCGAAACGTATCTCTGGCTGATCCGCCACGCGCCGGTCGATGGTCCGCGCGGTGTGATCCACGCACCCGATGCGCCGGCCGACCTTGATGATGCCGCCACATTCGCCGCGTTGCAGGCGCGGCTGCCGAGCGGCGCTCGCACAATTTGCAGCCCGGCGCGGCGGACCCGTGAGACCGCGGCGCGGCTTGGCCTCACGGCAACCGAAGACGATGCCTTCCGCGAACAGGATTTTGGCACCTGGACCGGCCGTCGTCACAGCGAGATCGAGCAAGAACTCGGCGCGGAAGCCTATCGCGCCTTCTGGCAGTCGCCGGGGATCAACCGGCCGCCGGGTGGCGAGAGCTTCGCGGACCAGATTGCGCGCGCGCGAGTTGGGCTTGCGCGTCTGCCTCCCGGCGATGTCGTGCTCGTCGTGCATTCCGGCACCATCCGCGCGATCCTCGCGATCGCGCTCGAACTGGCGCCGGAGCATGCGCTGCGCTTCGTGATCGGTCCGCTGTCGCTGACGCGGGTCGATCGGTTGGGGAAGGCGTGGCGCGTGGTGGCGGTGAATGGCTGATGAATCCCGTTGCGCCGCGGGGGCTCACCCGTTCCGCCGTTCGCCGCGCAGCGTCGGCAGGCCGATGCCAGCGGCATCGAAGCCGCCGTCGACGGCGAGGATCTGTCCGGTGATGTAGCTCGCGCGATCCGAGCACAGGAAGAAGATCGCCTCAGCCAGCTCCTCCTCCAGCCCATAGCGGTTGAGCGGGATCGCGTCGTGATAGTCGGCGCGGATCTCCGGCGTATGCACCGCCTTGGCCATCGCGGTCTCGACCGGCCCGGGCGCCACGCCGTTGACGCGGATGCCGAGCGAGGCGAGTTCGACCGCAAGCTGCTTGGTGAGATGCGCGAGGCCGGCCTTGCTGGTGCCGTAGGCCGAGCGCAGCGTCGAGGCGCGCACCGCCGAGATCGAGGTGATGTTGACGATCGCACCGCCGCCATGCTCGCGCATCAGGGGCGCGGCCGCCTTGGTGCACAGGAACGGGCCGGTCAGATTGACCGCCATGATCCGGCTCCAGTCGGCGTCCGAGGTCTCCAGCACCGGCGCGAACACCGCCGTGCCGGCGTTGTTGACCAGCGCGTCGAGCCGGCCGAAGCGGTTTGTGATCGTCGCCATCGCCTTGGTCACGCCATCGGCGTCGGACACGTCGCAGGTCAGCGCCAGCGTCGTGTCGGGTTGCCTCAACGCAGCGACCGCGGCATTCAGCAACTCCCCCTCGATGTCGAGCAGCGCGACGCGCCAGCCGTCGGCGAGGAAGCGTTTCGCCGCGGCCAGCCCGATGCCGCGCGCGGCGCCGGTCACGAGTGCGACTTTTTGTGCGGAGGAGGTCATCGGGTGGTCCATCGGTTTCGGGCAAGAAGCCCCGACCGTCTGCGACCTTTATGCAGAGGTGTCAACAACCGGCAGCATGCTATTTTCCCGTCATCCTGAGGAGCGCGTAGCGCGTCTCGAAGGATGCGCGGCGACCAGCCCGGGCCGCTCATCCTTCGAGGATCGCACCACAGCCTACGCCGCGAGTTCGGCGGAGGCGCGCTGCATGTTGGTCGACATGTCCTGCGTCACGATGCTCTGCTCCTCGACCGCGGCGGCGGTGGAGGTGATGTATTCGTTGACGCCGGCAATCGCGGCCTTGATCTCGGAGAGCGAGCTCGCCACCGCCGCGGCGATGGAGTTCAGCGCGTCGATTTCCGAGGAGATCGTGTCGGTCGCCTGCTTGGCCTGGTTGGCGAGGCTCTTCACCTCGGAGGCAACCACCGCGAAGCCGCGGCCGGCCTCGCCCGCGCGAGCCGATTCGATCGTGGCGTTGAGCGCGAGCAGGTTGATCTGCCCGGTGATGCTCGAGATCATCTCGACGATGCCGCTCATCGCCTGCGCCGCCGCATTGAGCCTCTGTGCCTCGCCGTCGGCGGCCTCGACGCGGCCGGTGGCGACCGCGGCATTCTGCTTCGACTTGGTCATGGTCTCCGAGATCTCGCGGATCGAGGCGCTCATCTCCTCGCTGCCGGCGGCCACCGCCTCGATCAGGCCGCGCGCGCTGTCGGCCTTCTTGCGGCCGATCGCCTGCGCGGTGATGTCGGTGGCGTATTTCACCACCTTGTAGGGCTTGCCGTTGAGATCGAGGATCGGGTTGTAGGAGGCCTGGATCCAGATCTCGCGGCCGCCCTTGGCGATGCGTTTGTATTCGGCCGCCTGGAACTCGCCGCGGTTCAGCGCGCCCCAGAATTCGCGGTACGCCGACGAACTCGCCTCGACCGGCTCGACGAACATGCTGTGATGCCGGCCCTGGATCTCGGCCAGCGTATAGCCCATCGCGGCAAGGAAGTTCGGGTTCGCATTGCGGATCGTGCCGTCCATGTTGAACTCGATTACCGCCTGCGACTTGCCGATCGCGTCGATCTGACCGTCATTGTCGGCGGCCTTGAGCTTCTGCTGGGTGACGTCGGTCGCGAACTTGACGACCTTGAACGGCTTGCCGCGTTCGTCGAGGATCGGGTTGTAGCTGGCGAGGATCCAGATCTCGCGGCCGCCCTTGGCGTGCCGCTTGAATTCGCCGGACTCGAACTCGCCGCGGTTCAGCCGTGCCCAGAACTCGCGATAGCCTGCGCTGTCGCGATCGGCCGGCGGCATGAACATGCTGTGATGCTTGCCTTGAATCTCGGCGAGCGCGTAGCCCATCGCGCCGAGGAAGTTCTCGTTGGCGGTGACGATGGTGCCGTCCATGTTGAACTCGATCACCGCTTGCGCGCGGTTGATGGCGGCGATCTTGCCGGAATCTTCCATGCTGTGGATCTTCTGCGCGGTGATGTCGGTGGCGAATTTGATGACGCCGACCGGCTTGCCGTTCTTGTCCGTGATCGGGTTGTAGGAGGCCTGGATCCAGATCTCGCGGCCGCCCTTGGCGATGCGCTTGTATTGCGCGGCCTGGTGTTCGCCGCGATTGAGGCTCGCCCAGAACGCGCGATAATCGTGGCTGTCGCGCATGGCAGGATCGACGAACATGCTGTGGTGCTTGCCCCTGATCTCGTCGAGCGCGTAGCCCATCGCGTTCAGGAAGTTCTCGTTGGCGGTGACGATGGTGCCGTCGAGCTTGAACTCGATCACCGCCTGCGACTTGCCGATCGCTGCGGCTTGCGCCAACGCATTCTCGATGTTGGCCTTGTTGCTGAACGTAAACATCAGGGCTCCGTGAAGGTTCAAAAGAAACGGGATGGGAAAAGTCGATCGCGGCAACTCACGGAAAGGTTGCAGCGAGCCGTTTAGCATCGGTAAAGCCTGCGCGTCGCGTGCGCGTGGCACGAACTGCATAACGCGCTCGACGGCGATTCCATCTATCTCAACTTGCGAAGCAATTTTTTTGATATGCACGCTATCATTCATAGTCGGATGCGACGTTCACCGTAGTCATACGGACGAAAATCTCTGAGAATTTTCGTCTGATGCGGATGATCTCGAGCGCGCGTATTCACCGAGTTTGATAGGTCCATTACCAAGATTGATATCGCATCCGATGTCGTGGATCGATCACTCATTCGATTCGTGTGATCGACGAAGCTGGATTGCGCTGCGACGGCGACGTGAGATCGACCTGCTCCGTACAAGTCGGAAATATTTGTCGTGCGTGATGTCGGCGGTGCGGTCGTCGGTTCGTCCTCCGGCCACTGTTTCGCCCATGGAGTTCTGATGTCGCTCACCTTGCATTACCATCCGCTGTCCTCGTTCTGCTGGAAGGCGCTGGTCGCGCTTTACGAGAACGGCGCGCCGTTCACCCCGAACATGGTCAATCTCGGCGATCCCGCCGAGCGCGCGGCGTTGCTCGCGCTGTGGCCGATCGGACGCTTTCCCGTGCTCCGCGACGAGACGCGCGGCGAGACCGTGCCCGAATCGAGCATCGTCATCGAATATCTCGACCGGCATTATCCCGGCACCGTCAGGCTGCTTCCGGAGGACCCGGACCTCGCGCTACGGACCCGGCTGCGCGACCGCTTCCTCGATCTCTATGTCCATCTGCCGGTGCAGAAGATCGTCGGCGACCGGCTGCGGCCTGCGGGCAGCAAGGATCCGCATGGCGTCGCCGAGGCACGGACGCAGCTTCGCAGCTCCTATGCGATTCTCGACCGGCAGCTGGTGCATGGCGGCTGGATGATGGGCGAGCAGTTTTCGCTGGCGGATTGTGCCGCCGCGCCGGCGCTGTTCTACGGCAACAAGGTCGAGCCGATCGGGGAGGACCATCGGCATCTGGCGGCCTATCTTGAACGGCTGACGGCGCGGCCGTCCTTTGCGCGCGTCCTCGAGGCGGCCGAGCCCTATTTCGGCATGTTCCCGAAGGAAAACTGACCTGACAAGGAACTGAAGTCAGGTCGGGCTGAAAAATATTTTCAGCCCGATGTCGCGTTCGGGCCGTTCCATTCGTCATCTGCCTGAGGCCCGGGTTCTGGAGCGCTGGTCGCTCCAGTGGCCCGGGTGACCTGTGTGGAGACGACATGGCTGCAACTGGCAACAGGGCGGAGATCATCCGCAAGCTCTTCGCCGCCTATCTCGCCAATGATCGAGCGAGCGTCGAGGCTGCGTTCGCGGAGGATTTTCGCTTCTCGACGCCCTATGGCGAGAACATCGACAAGTCCCGCTATTTCGCCGAGTGCTGGCGCGACAGCGACTGGATCGGCCGCCACGAGATCGAGCGCATCATGGTCGACGGCCCCGAGGCTTTCGTCACCTATCGCTGCGTTGCCCGCGACGGCAAGAGCTTCCGCAACACCGAGTTCTTCGCGTTCGACGGCGACAAGGTGTCGCGCATCGACGTCTATTTCGGCCCGTCGCATCAGGACGGGGCGCTCGTCAGACAGGAGCGATAGGGCATTCGTCGCGATCGCGATCGCGGTCGCGCGACCGCCTGATCGTCAGCGTCTGCGGGCCCCAACAAGGAAGCTTGGATATGTCTGTACTAAGCGAGAACGGCAATCTGTCGCGGCCGCGGCTCGGACGTATGCACGAAGTGCTGGCGCACCATGTTGGTGCGGGCGACGTGCCGGGCGTCGTGGCGCTGGTCAGCCGCCGCGGCGAGATCCATGTCGATGTCCTCGGCCGCATGGCGCTCGACGGCCCGCCGATGCAGCGTGATACCATCTTCCGGATCGCATCGATGACCAAGCCGGTGACGGCCGTCGCCGCGATGATCCTGGTCGAGGAATGCCGGCTCAGGCTCGACGATCCCATCGACCGTTGGTTGCCCGAACTCGCCGACCGCAAGGTGCTGCGCACGATCGAATCCGGGATCGACGACACGGTGCCGGCGCAGCGCGCCATCACGTTGCGCGACCTGCTCACCTTCCGGCTCGGGCTCGGCATGATCCCGGCGTTTCCGGCGCGCCATCCGATCCAGATCGCGATTGCGGATGCCGGCTTCGCGCCCGGTCCGGTGTTTCCGACGTTTCCGCCGGACGAGTTGCTGCGCCGTTACGGTACGCTGCCGCTGGCCTATCAGCCGGGCGAACGCTGGCTCTACAACACGGGGTCGGAGATCCTCGGCGTGCTGATCGCGCGGGTCGCCGGAATGTCGTTCGCTGGCTTCCTGCAAGAGCGCATCTTCACGCCGCTCGGCATGACCGACACCGCCTTCCACGTGCCGCCGGACAAGCTGAAGCGGCTCGCGACCTGCTATACGCGCGATGCCGCGACCGGCAAACTGAAGGTGTTCGACGAGCCGGCGAGCGGCAAATATGCCGCGCCGCCGGTGTTCGAAAATGGCGGCGCCGGGCTGGTGTCGACCGCCGACGACTTCAATGCGTTTGCCCAGATGATGCTCAATGGCGGGCGGCTCGGCACCGAGCGCATCCTGTCGCGGCCTGCCGTGGAGCTGATGACCTCGGACCAGCTCGCGCTGTCCGACAAGCAGGGCTCGGAATTTCTGCTCGGTGCCGGGCGCGGCTGGGGGTTCGGGCTGTCGGTGGTCACCGCGCGCGACGATCTCTGTCAGGTGCCCGGCCGCTACGGCTGGGACGGCGGCTACGGCACCTCCTGGTATTCCGACCCGCGCGAGGAAATGACCGGGATCCTGCTGACCCAGCGCATGCTGGACTCGCCGCAGCCGCCTCAGGTGTTTTCAGATTTCTGGACGCTCGCCTATCAGGCGATCGATGACTAGCGCGAGGTATGCGTCAATGACTTCAGAAATAATTTCCATCACCGTGTCGGTGGCGCACAAGCTCCATCGTCTTTCAACCGAGCGCCGGTGCTGAGATCGGCAGAGAGACAACGGAGCAGGACGATGAAGTTCATGGTGATCGTGAAGGCGAACAGCGATACCGAGGCCGGCGTGATGCCGAGCACCGAGATGCTCGCCGCGATGGGCCAGTTCAACGAGGAGATGGTCAAGGCCGGCGTGATGCAGGCCGGCGAGGGGCTGCATCCGACCAGCAAGGGCGCCCGCGTCAAATATGCCGGCGGCCAGAGCTCCGTGTCACGTGGCCCGTTCAGCCTCAGCGGCGATCTGGTCGCCGGCTTCTGGCTGATCGAGACCAAGTCGCTCGATGAGGCGATCGACTGGATGAAGCGCGCGCCGTTCGACGGCGGCTCCGAGATCGAAATCCGCCAGGTGTTTGCCGCTGAGGATTTCGGCGAGGCGTTGACACCGAAGCTGCGCGAGCAGGAAGAACGCTTGCGCGCGCAGGCGGTGAAGAGATGATACCCGACGTCGTTCCGCGATCTCGCGTGGACGGCAAGCGCGGAATGCATGACCGCCGTGGCAAGTCATGGTTTCCGCGCCGGCGCCGGATCGGGCTTCCCGGAATGACTAGGGTGAGGATTGCGCGTGATTCAACGGACAAGGAAATCCGACCAATGCGTTTCATGATGCTGATGATCCCGCAGGGCTACGAGTCCGCACCGGCCAAGCTCGAGCTCGATCCGGAACGGGTCGCCGCGATGATGCGGTACAATCAGGCGCTGAAGGACGCCGGCGTGCTGATCACGCTGGAGGGTCTGCATCCGCCGGCGGCGGGCGCGCGCGTCAAGTTCGATACCGGCGTCCCCGTCGTGATCGACGGGCCGTTCACCGAGGCCAAAGAGGTGATCGGCGGCTTCTGGATGATCGACGTCGCCTCGCGCGCCGAGGCGATCGAATGGGCCAGCAAGTGCCCGGCCAGCGCCAACGAGATGATCGAAATCCGCCAGGTGCAGGAGATGACCGATTTCTCGGAGGAGGTGCAGCAGGCGGCCGCGAGCTTCGAGCATCCGCAGGGCGGCTGGGGCAAGGCCCTGCGCTGAACTTCACGATGCGATGCCGCGCATGGCGTCGTCGCCCCGTGCAGCGAACGATCAATTCGACAACCACAACGGAGACGCATGATGAGCAGCAACACCTTCCTCGCCGTCTATCTCGGCGGCGGCAAAGACGGCGCGCGGATGGCAGCCTGGAACGCGCTGCCGGAGGCCGAACGTCGCGCCAGGGAGCAGCAGGGCATGGCCGCCTGGGGCGCCTGGGTCGAGCAGCACCACGACGTGATCGTCGAGATGGGCGGACCGCTCGGCAAGACCAAGAAGGTCGGGAGCGGCGGCACCACCGACATCGCCAATCTGATGACCGGCTTCACCGTGGTGCGCGCGCCCTCGCATGAGGCCGCCGCGAAGCTGTTCGAGAACCATCCGCATTTTGCGATCTTCCCGGGCGAAGCCGTGGAGATCATGCCGGTGCTGCCGATTCCGGGACGGTAGTCCCCCGGGCGGTCGCCGCCGCCCGCGGAATCCGGCGGCCGCGATCCGTTAATCTTGATCGGCTGCCGCTTGCCCCGCTAGTGACCTTTCCTGCCGGCTCATGTAAACCTTATTCACATGAGCTGGCAGAAGGACCAAGGCCGCAGCGAGCGCGGCTATCACCACGGCAATCTCAAGGAAGCGTTGCTGCAGGCCGCCCTCGACCTGATCTCGAAGAAGGGGCCGGCCGGCTTCACGTTCGCCGATGCCGCGCGCATGGCCGGCGTCAGCCCTGCGGCGCCCTACCGGCATTTCCGCGACCGTGACGAACTGATCGCCAGCATCGCGCAGCGCGGCTTCGAGCAGTTCGAGGCGCTGCTGACCGCGGCCTGGGACGATGGCCGTCCCGACACCGTCACCGCTTTCGAGCGGGTCGGCAGGGCCTATCTCAGCTTCGCGCGCCAGGAGCCTGCGTTCTACTCCGCGATGTTCGAATCCGGTCTGCCGCCAGACGCGAATCCAACCCTGATGGCCGCGAGCGAGCGCGCTTTTGCGATCATCCGCGCCGCTGCTGAACGGCTTGCGGCTCTGGCACCGCCCAGCATGCCGCGTCCGCCGGCGATGATGATGGCGCTGCACATCTGGTCGATGTCGCATGGCGTCGCCTCGCTGTTCGGTCGCGGCGATGCCGCGCGCCGCAAGCTGCCGATGTCGCCGGAGGAACTGCTCGAGGCCGAGGTGCTGATCTATCTGCGCGGCCTCGGCTTCCCCACCGAGCGCCGGGCCGAAGCCGCAGCGGCCGAGCAGAATCGCGGCGGCCCCTGGGGCAAGGCGAAATAAAATTCCAAAAATAATTGGAGGGGTGCGTCATCCGCTCCGCTTGACTTTCCCGGGGGATCGGCTACCTATGTAAATGTTATTTACATTCACAACGGCGTGATGCCGTGATGGAGAGTGAAATGGCCTACACCGCAGATGCTGATCGCTGGCGCGGTCCCGTCGAAGAGCCCTACCGCCCGCAGATGTATTGGGCGCCGTGGCATCCGCTGAAGATCGCCGGGATCATCCTCGGCTTCATGATCTGGTGGCCGATCGGTCTCGCCTTTCTCTTTTTCACCCTCGGGAGCAGAAAAATGGCCTGTTGGAGTCACAACGACATGGATCGCTGGCAGAACAAGATGGAGCGGATGAAGAGCCGCATGGAGCGTCGCGGCTTCCCGTTCGGCGGCTTCGGCACGCCCTCCAGCGGCAACCGCGCCTTCGACGAGTACCGCCAGGACACGCTGCGCCGGCTCGAGGAAGAGCAGGTCGAGTTCAAGAACTTCCTCGACCGCCTGCGTCATGCCAAGGACAAGGAAGAGTTCGACGCCTTCATGGCGCAGCACAAGACCCGTCCGACCCCGCCGAACGACCAGCCGCCGCAAGGTTGATCACGCGAGGCCAGCACTGAGCCTTCAGGCGATGTGCCCCCATAACACCTGATGGCCCCGAGCCGCCCGTTTGCGATGAGCAAGCGGGCGGTTTGCATTTTGGCGGCGTCATGCCCACTCTATCGTCGACCTTGCGGACGCAGAGGCGCGGATCATGACGGCAGGCGCGACGATGGGTTCTGACGATCTCTGGCTTGCGATCCGGCGCGAGGCGGCAGCTGCTGTTGCCGCCGATCGCTTTCTCGAAGCATCGGCCGCCTTCATTCTCGATCAGGGCGATCTCGGCGGCGCCATCGCCTTCCTGATCGGCCGGCGCATCGCCGACGCGGACGCCGATCGCGTACAATTCGTGCGGGCGGCACGTGAGGCCTATGTGGCCGAGCCCGTGCTGATCGAGGCCGCGGCGAGTGATCTTGCCGCGATCGTGCGCCGCGATCCGGCGATATCGGGCTTCCTGCCGCCGTTGCTGAACTTCAAGGGCTATGTCGCGCTGCAAGCCTGGCGGGTCTCGAACTGGCTGTGGCGCCATGATCGCCCGGATCTCGCGCTGATGATGCAGAACGCATCAGCGGACCAGTTGCAGATCAGCATTCATCCGTCGGCGCGGATCGGAACGGGCGTTTTCCTCGATCACGGCACCGGCCTCATCATCGGCGCGCTGGTCTCAATTGGCGACGAGGTCACGATCTTGCAGAACGTCACCATCTCGCGGCATCGTGACGCCCCGCGCCGCGCACCGACGATCGGCCACGGCGTGCTGCTCAGCGCCGGCGCCACGGTGATCGGAGATCTCAACATCGGCGACTTCGCTAAGATCGGCGCCGGCGCGCTGGTGACCTCGGACGTGCCCGCCGGCTGCACCGCGGTCGGCGTGCCCGCGCGGTTGACGAACTGCGCGGAGGCGGGAGCGTCGGTGCTGTCGTGAAATGCCGGCTTACCTCGGTGAGGTGAGCACGCCAGTCAGGCTCCCTCTCCCCTTGCGGGAGAGGGCGGGGAGAGGGGTGGCCCCCGGGCGAATTGCGAAACATCGGTTCGACTGCATCAACGAACTTCCGAGTCGAGAGGCGGACTCACTCTCTCAATCAGCAGCGGAGCAAGCGGCACCCCTCCCCCCGCCCTCCCCCGCAAGGGGGAGGGAGCCCGAACAGTGTGCTCGCCCTGCTCTACGCGGTGAGACCGCAGTCCTCACACATTCGATCCATGGATCGCGTCGATCACCGCGTCCGTCACTTCCTTGGTCGTCGCCTTGCCGCCGACGTCGGGCGTCAGCACGCCGGCCGCGCAGACCTTTTCCACCGCGGCCATCAGGCGCGCGGCGGCGTCCTTCTCGCCGAGATGCTCCAGCATCTGCGCACCAGTCCAGAAAGTGGCAACCGGGTTGGCGATGCCCTTGCCGGTGATGTCGAAGGCCGAGCCGTGGATCGGCTCGAACATCGAGGGGAAGCGGCGCTGCGGATCGATGTTGCCGGTCGGCGCCACGCCGAGGCTGCCGGCCAGGGCGCCCGCGAGATCCGACAGGATGTCAGCGTGCAGATTGGTCGCGACGATGGTGTCGAGGCTCTTCGGATTGAGCGTCATCCGCACCGTCATGGCATCGACCAGCATCTTGTCCCAGGTCACGTCGGGGAACTCCTTGGCGACTTCGGCGGCGATCTCGTCCCACATCACCATGCCGTGGCGCTGCGCGTTCGACTTGGTCACCACGGTGAGGAATTTGCGCGGCCGCGACTGCGCGAGTTGGAACGCGTAGCGCATGATCCTGGTAACGCCGACCCGGGTGAAGACCGCGACTTCGGTGCCGACCTCTTCGGGCAGGCCGCGATGCGCGCGGCCGCCCATCCCGGCATATTCGCCTTCGGAGTTCTCGCGCACGATCACCCAGTCGAGATCGCCGACGCCGACATTGCGCAGCGGCGAGGCGACGCCGGGCAGGATCTTGGTCGGCCGCACATTGGCGTATTGGTCAAAACCCTGGCAGATCGGCAGCCGCAGGCCCCACAGCGTGATGTGGTCCGGCACGTCGGGCGCGCCGACCGCGCCGAAATAGATCGCGTCGAATGTCTTCAGCTCGGCGAGGCCGTCGGCGGGCATCATCACGCCGTGCTTCTTGTAATAGTCCGAACCCCAGTCGAAGGTCTTGACGTTGAAGCTGATGTCGCCGGAGCGCTTGGCCAGTGCTTCCAGCACACGGACGCCGGCGGAAATCACTTCGGGGCCGATGCCGTCGGCGGGAATGGCGGCGATGGAATGGGTACGCATGGTTGTCTCCGGATCGGTGGTTAGCGGGTTCGCAGGGGATCGGGTTGCGGTTCGGCCGCGGCCGGCGCGCCTTGCGCGCGTGACAGCAGCAGCGTGAGCACGGCCGAGAGCACCAGGAGGCCGGCGACGAAGTAGAGGCCGCCCTCGAAACTGCCGGTGCGTTCCTTGATCCAGCCGATCATCGCGGGTCCGACGAAGCCGCCGAGATTGCCGATCGAGTTGATGGTGGCGATGCCGGCCGCGGCGGCCGAGCCGGACAGGAACATGGTCGGCATGCTCCACAGCGGCGGCTTCGATGAGGAGATGCCGATATTGACCAAGGTCAGCGCCGCGATCACGGCAACCAGCCCGGTCCACAATCCCGCGAGCGCCAATCCTGTCGCGGCCATCAGGCAGGCCAGCACGACGTGCCAGGTGCGCTCACCGGTGCGGTCGGAATGCCGCGCCCACAGGATCATGGCGACCACGGCGACCGTCGCCGGCACCGCGTTGAGGAAGCCGACCTGGAGCGACGACAGGCCGAACTGCTTGATGATCTGCGGCGCCCACACACCGAGCGTGTAGAGCCCGGCCGAGGTGCCGAAATAGACCAGCGCCAGTGCCAGCACGCGCGGATCGGCGAGCCCGCGCCAGATGCTGTGGCTCGCGGTCGCAGCCTTGCCGTCATTCTCCGCCTTCATGGTCTTGACCAGCCAGGCGCGCTCGTCGTCGGCAAGCCATTTCGCCTGCTCCGGCCGGTCGGTGAGGAAGCCCAGCACCACGAAGCCGAGCAGCACGGCCGGTACCGCCTCAAGCACGAACAGCCATTGCCAGCCCTTGAAGCCGAGCATGCCGTCCATCTCGAGCAGCGCGCCCGACAGCGGCGAGCCGAGCACGGTCGAGAGCGGCGCCGCGGCCATGAACAGGGCGGTGACGGCGGCGCGCTGCCGTGCCGGGAACCAGTAGGACAGATAGAGAATGATGCCGGGGAAGAAGCCGGCTTCGGCGGCGCCGAGCAGGAAGCGCAGCGCGTAGAAGCTGGTCGCGCCCTGCACCAGCGCCATGGCCGCCGACACGATGCCCCAGGTGATCATCACCCGCGCGATCCAGATCCGCGCGCCGACCTTGTGCAGGATGATGTTGGAGGGCACCTCGAACAGGAAGTAGCCCCAGAAGAAGATACCGGCGCCGAAACCATAGACGGTCGGCGACAGGCCGATGTCCTTGTTCATGGTCAGCGAGGCGAAGCCGATATTGACGCGGTCGATGAAGGCCACGAAGTACAGCAGCATGATGAACGGCACGATGCGCAGTGAGATCTTGCGCAACACGCGTGTGCCAAGCTGGCTTTCCATGGGCTTCTTCCCCGGGGTTCGTCTTGTTGTTGGGACGGCGCGTTTCGCCGCACCACCGAAAAGCCTAGAGGGCTGCGGCCTTCCGGTTCAACCCGCGCGCATTTATACAAAAAAATGATATAATCGTTTCCGGATTTACCCGGCGTCATGCCCGGCCTTGTGCCGGGCATCCACGTCTTGGCAACGCCAGGAAAGACGTGGATGGCCGGGACAAGCCCGGCCATGACCATCAGAGAGTGGGAACGACAATCTTGGAACTGCACCAGCTTCGCTGCTTCGTGGCCGCCGCCGAGGAACTGCATTTCGGCCGCGCCGCGCAACGCTTGCAGATGATGCCGTCGGCGCTCGGCCGTCACATCAAGCTCCTGGAAGAGGATCTCGGCGCGCGGCTGTTCGCCCGCACCACGCGCGCGGTGTCGTTGACCGAAGACGGAGCCACCCTGCTGCGCGAGGGACGGGCGCTGCTCGGCCGCGCCGAGGCGATCGAGGACGGCTTTCGCCGGCGGCTGCGCAAGCCGATGGCGCGGCGTTTCCGGATCGGCGCGATCGACAGCGCCGCGGCCGGCCTGCTGCCGCCGCTGCTGCGCGATGTCCGCGCCGTCAATCCCGAGCTTGCCGTGCAACTGCTCGAGGAGAAGACCATCCGGCTGTTGCCGAAGCTGCTGTCGGGCGCGCTCGACCTCGCTTTCGTGCGCCCGCCGGCGCGGCCCGACCGGCGCATCGAGTTCGTTCCGCTGTTGCAGGAGACCGCCGTGGTGGCGCTGTCGCACAAGCACAGGCTGGCGCGGCGCAAGCAGGTCGCGTTGCCCGATATCGCGGATCAGCCCCTGATCGTGCCGGAGCGGCGCTCGCGGCCGCACAGCCACGATCTCACGACAAAGCTGTTCGACGAGGCCGGGCTGACGCCGCGCATCCAGGAGATCGCCGACGAGAAGCAGACCATCGTCAACATGGTCGCGGCGCGGCTCGGCGTCGCCATCGTGCCACGCTGGACCGCGCGGATGGCGATCCCGGGCGTGCGTTTCATTCCCCTGAGGCTCAAACGCGGCAGCGGCGCCGGCCGGCTGCCGCTCGCCGCCGCCTGGCTGAAAGGCTCCCGCGATCCGGTCCGCGACCAGGTGATCGCGGTGCTGGAGGCGAAATTGAAGCGTTACGCAAGGGAGGCGTGAAGAGGTTTCGTCGTTCCGGGCTCGCGCCAAGTGGCGCGCCCCGGAATGACGAGAGGAGAGACGGGCCCCTAACGCCGCTCAGCGCCGCCTTCTGATGCTCCTGTCTCCGCAGCGGGAAACAGCGTGGCCGCGGCGACCACACCGGCGACCGCGCCAATGGTTGCGAGGACGAACGGAGCAGCAAACGCTGACGCCGCATCCGCCGTCACGAGCGTTGCCCCCAACGCGGCGATGCTGATGGCGAAACCGGCCTGACGGACGATCATCGTCATTGCGGACGTCATGCCGGCCTGCGCAGGCGGCGCGAGGGCCAGGGCGACGCTTCCCAGTTGCGGGTTGGCCAACGCTGCGCCAACACCGATCGTCAGCATGCCGGCCAGCGTTGCGGTGCTGCGCATTGCAGCTGCGGTGGAGAGCGCAGCGATCACCAGCAGCACGTTGCCCGATGCGACGACGCCAAAGGCGACCGCGAAGAAGCGCCGCCAGCCCCATCGGGTGACAAGGCGGCCACCCAGCGGCGGGACCAACAGCATCGGCAGTGTCGCGACGAGCAACATCAGGCCGGCCGCTTCCATGCTCACATGCAGGCCCGCGCTCAGGAACAGCGGCAGATAGACCAATACCGCCCAGTAACCGAACTGGATCGAAGTCAACGAGGCACCGACCCCGATCATCGACGTCGCCGCGAATACACGTGGGTCGAGCACCGGATTGAGGCTGCGCCACTGTTGCCAAACGAACCCGAGTGCTGCCGCAGCGCTCGCGACCAGGCCGGCAGCCCTGATGATCGGTGACGCGTCATGTCTCAGGAGCGCATCGACCGCGAGACCCAGCGCCAGCGTCAGCAGCACGGTGCCCACGGGATCGAGGGGGCGCCCGCCGGGCTCGCGTGTCTCGGCAACGACGCGCGGCACGGCGAGGGCCAACGTCAGGCAAAACGGGATGTTGGCATAGAAGATCCAGCGCCAGCCGAACCAGGCGGCGAGCAGGCCGCCCAGCGTTGGGCCGAGAGCCATGGCGACGCCCGAGATCATCCCGATGGTGCCGAAGGCCCGCGCCCGCTGACCCTGGTGCGGGAATGCGCCGGCCACCAATGCAATGGCACCGGTGCTCAGGAAGGCCGCACCGATACCTTGCAGCACGCGTGCGGCGAGCAGCAACGGAGCACTGGTCGCCGCGCCGCAACCAATCGACGCCAGCAGAAACACGATGTTGCCGCCCAGCATCGCGCGCCGGCGACCGAAGCGATCCGCGAGCGCGCCTGATGCCAACAGCGCGCCGGTGAGCGCCAGGCTGTAGGCGTCGATGACCCAGGCGGAGCCGGCGACGGCAAATCCGAGATCGCCGGCAATGCCCGGCATGGCGACCACGACCGCGGTCACATCGAACAGGATCAGGAATGCGCCAAGGCCGAGGACGAATGTGATCAGGTTCGATCGCTGGTGGGCGATCTCAGGTGAGCGATCGTGCATCTCGTGCTTGCCCCGTGCCCGGATTGCGTTCGGGGCCTGTCTACGCCAATCCTGCTGACACCATGGTGGCAGCAGAACGATACGCCCGGCGCCAAACCCGCGATGCCACCGCGTGTTCGATATCCTGAATCGAGACTCCACCTCCTGGTCGTCCTGGCGGAAGCCAGGACCCATTACCCCAACTGCGCATTGTTGCGCGACGCTGGGGCGGCCGTCCCGCTCATCACCGCGTGCGGCGGCTATGGGTCCTGGCTTCCGCCAGGACGACGTGTGCGGAAAGCCGCGCGCTTGAACCTATTTCTTCAGATTCGCGTGCGGGCGGCCGAAGTCGGGCGCGGCGGAATCCTGGCCGATCTCGACGATGCCGCGGCGGATGGCGCGGGTGCGGGTGAAGTGGTCGAACAGCGCCTCGCCGTCGCCGCGCCGGATCGCGCGGGTCAGCTTCGACAGGTCCTCGGTGAAGGTGCCGAGCATCTCCAGCACGGCGTCCTTGTTGGCGAGGAACACGTCGCGCCACATCGTGGGGTCAGAGGCCGCGATGCGGGTGAAGTCACGGAAGCCGCCGGCAGAGAACTTGATCACCTCGGATTCCGTCACCTGCGCCAGCTCGTCGGCGGTGCCGACGATGGTGTAGGCGATCAGATGCGGCAGATGGCTGGTGATCGCGAGCACGAGGTCATGATGATCCGGCGTCATGATCTCGACCTTGGCGCCGAGCGCGGCCCAGAACGTGCGCAGCCGGTCGGTCGCGGCCGGATCGGTGCCTTCGGGCGGGGTCAGGATGCACCAGCGGTTGATGAACAGCTCGGCGAAGCCGGAATCCGGACCGGAATGTTCGGTGCCGGCCACCGGATGCGCGGGGACGAAGTGCACGCCCTGCGGCAGGTGCGGACCCATGTCCCTGACCACGGCGCCCTTCACCGAGCCGACGTCGGAGACGATGGCGCCGGGCTTCAGATGCGCGGCAATCTCGGCCGCGACCGGACCGCAGGCGCCGACCGGGATGCAGAGGATGACGAGGTCGGCGTCCCTGACGGCCTCGACATTGGTCGCGACGACGCGGTCGACGATGCCGAGCTCGGCGACGTGCGCGCGGGTCTTCTCCGAGCGCGCGGTGGTGACGATCTCGCCGACCAGGCCTTGCGCGCGGGCGCCACGCGCGATCGAGCCGCCGATCAGGCCGAAGCCGATCAGCGCGATGCGGTTGAAGAGCGGAGCCGTGGTCACGATGTCACTTTCCGGCCAGGAAGTCGCGCAGCCCCTCGACCACGAGGCGGTTGGCTTCCTCGGTGCCAATGGTCATGCGCAGCGCATGCGGCAGCTTGTAATTGTTGAGCGCGCGCAGCACGAGGCCGCGCCGCGTCAGGTACGCGTCGGCTTCGGCGGCGGTCTTGCCCTGGTCGGTCGGGAAGTGGATCAGCACGAAATTGGCGACGCTCGGCGTCACCTTGAGTCCGAGCTTGCCGATCTCCTCGGTCAGCCAGTTGCGCCACTGCTCGGTGTGGGTGCGCGACATCTGCACATGCGCGGCGTCCTCGATCGCCGCCACCGCCGCCAGCATCGCCGGGGTCGTGACGTTGAACGGGCCGCGGATCCGGTTGCAGGCATCGACGATATGCGCCGGGCCGAACATCCAGCCGATCCGCAGTGCGGCAAGGCCGTGGATCTTGGAGAAAGTGTGCGTCACCACCGTGTTGTCGGTGGTCGCGACCAGCTCGATGCCGAGCTCATAGTCGTTGCGCGAGACGTAGTCGGCGTAAGCCGCGTCGAGCACCAGCAGCACATGCGAGGGCAGCGCCGCGCGCAGCCGCTTGACCTCGTCGAACGGGATATAGGTGCCGGTCGGATTGTTCGGGTTGGCGAGCCAGACCAGTTTCGTGCGCGGCGTCACCACCTTGAGGATGGCGTCGACGTCGGCGGTGAAATTGCTCTCGGCCGCGATCACGTTCCTGGCGCCGTTCGCCATGGTGGCGATCGGGTAGACCAGGAAGCCGTGGGTGGTCGAGATCGCCTCGTCGCCGGGCGCGAGATAGGTGTGGGCCAAGAGATTGAGGATCTCGTCGGAGCCGGCGCCGCAGATGATGCGGTCGGGATCGAGGCCGTAGGCACGGCCGATCGCCTCGCGCAGCACCCGCGAGGTGCCCTCCGGATAGTCCTCGAGATGGTCAGCCGCGGCCTTGTAGGCGGCGATCGCCTTCGGCGACGGGCCGAACGGCGTCTCGTTGGCGGACAGCTTGAACACCTTGCGGCCCGGTTCCGGCACCGGGCTCTTGCCGGGCGTGTAGGGCGCAATATCGAGAATGCCGGGATTCGGCACGGGGCGGGACATCATCTACTCCGGATATACGGACGGCTGGTCCTGAGTTCAGGTCCTGGCCGATCCGTTAGAGGGCACCGTATAGCGCGTTGCGTGGCTGCCGACGAGGGCCGATGAGCGCACCGAGGCGCCGGCCTTGATCAGGGCGAGCTTGATGGCCTCGAAACCGTGCCCGGTGACCGAGACCAGCAGCGCGGCGCCGTCGAAGGCGGTGTCGGGGACCGCGACGATCTCGGCCAGCGGCGCCAGTGCGCGGGCGACGTCGGCATTCCAGCCGGAGACGCGCACGCTCCAGGTCTGCACCTCGGTCACCATGGCATCGTCGGCGACCCGCGAGATCACGAACACCGGCAGCGCGGCGGGATGGTCGGCGCGCTCGAGGAACGGCACCCGCGCGATGATCTTCGGAGCGCCGTCGGCCTCCAGCGCATTCCACCACGGCGAGCGGCTTGCGACCGCGGAGACCAGCGCGAGGTCGCCCTTCGACTTCGCCGCCGCCTCGACCGCGGCCTGCGCACTGAAATGCGAGACGTAGGGCACCACGAAGCCGAAGTGAAACCGCGCCGAGTCGCGCATCGCCGACTCGCCGATGGACACGTCGGCATGCACCGAGAACGGCGCCTGCACATAGGTGAAGGTCGAGATGATGACGCGCCAGATGCTCTCGATGGTGTCGAGCGGCAGGATGCCGCGATGACGCTGCACCAGCTCGCGCATCATGCTGGCCTCGCGCGCCGGACGGAACGCCGAGCCCACCTCCTGGGTCTTCTTGACCTGGATCAGGCGGTCGATGATGTCGCCGCGCGCCATCAGCAGGCGATGCACCTGCTCGTCGATCGCATCGATCTCCTTGCGCAGCTCCTGCAACGTGGGCGGCGACGGGGGTGGGTTGGACATGCTCTCGAACCTTGTCGTCAGGGCGACCCGATGCCGCCGCGGACAGGGTCCCTGATTAGGAAAGACGGCCAGCGAAAGCAAAGAGAAACGTCGCAGCCGTGCGTTGCGCAATCGGTTAACCAATCGGCCGGCGACGGGGCTGGCTTGACGGCGGGGGACCCCGGGACTAGGTTCCGGCTACTCCGTGGTCATTTGAGCCGGCCGGCTTGCAGCCACGTTAAACAACTCGCTAAACAGGCCGGGGACAGTCAGCTCCCGGCCGAACCTTTGTTCAGGCCGGTTTTTTGTGGCCTGAGGTCCGCTGAAGCCCTCGCGCGCGGGGGCAGGGTCGCCTAGATGAGCAACGTGCGTCCGATACCGAGCCAGCAAACCCAGAGCGATGATCGCGCCCATGAGGCCGATCACCCGTCGTCATTGGTGGCGAAGTTCGGCACGGACCAGCCGCTCAAGCTCGATTGCGGCGTCGATCTCGCGCCGTTCCAGATCGCCTACCAGACCTATGGCGAGCTCAATGCGGCGAAGTCCAACGCAATTTTGATCTGCCACGCGCTGACCGCGGATCAGTACGTCGCGAGCCGCCACCCCATCACCGGCAAACCGGGGTGGTGGGACAATATGGTCGGTGCGGGCAAGCCGCTCGATCCCGACAAATACTTCATCATCTGCTCCAACGTGATCGGCGGCTGCATGGGCTCGACCGGGCCTGCGTCGCGCAATCCGGCGACCGGCAAGGTGTGGGGGCTCGATTTCCCGATCATCACCATCCCCGACATGGTGCGCGCGCAGGCGATGCTGATCGATCGGCTCGGCATCACGACGCTGTTCTGCGTGGTCGGCGGCTCGATGGGCGGCATGCAGGCCCTGCAATGGACCGCGGCCTATCCGGAGCGCGTGTTCGCGACGCTCGCGATCGCCTGCTCGACCCGCCACTCGGCGCAGAACATCGCGTTCCACGAGCTCGGACGCCAGGCCGTGATGGCCGATCCCAAATGGCGCGGCGGCGACTATTATGCCGACAATGATCCTCCCGCCGCCGGGCTGGCGGTGGCGCGGATGGCGGCGCACATCACCTATCTTTCCGAGGCCGGGCTCACCGCCAAGTTCGGGCGCAAGCTGCAGAGCCGCCCGGAGAAGCCGGATGGCGCCAAGACCTTCGGCTTCGACGCGGACTTCCAGGTCGAGAGCTATCTGCGTTACCAGGGCTCGTCCTTTGTCGAGCGCTTCGACGCCAATTCCTATCTCTACCTGACGCGCGCGATGGACTATTTCGACATCGCGGCCGACCACAACGGCGTGCTGGCGAAAGCGTTTGCCGGCATCAAGACGCGGTTCTGCGTGGTGTCGTTCACCAGCGACTGGCTGTTTCCGACCTCGGAATCGCGTGCGCTGGTGCATGCGCTGAACGCGTCGAGCGCGCGGGTGTCATTCGCCGAGATCGAGACCGATCGAGGCCACGACGCCTTCCTGCTCGATGTGCCCGAATTCCTGGAGATCTCCCGCGCCTTCCTGCTGGCGGCAGGCAAGGCGCACGGATTGAACGAGGGCGACGCCCGGTCATGAGCCTGCAGCAGACATTGCCGTTGCCCGGCGTCGCGCCGGAGCGGACCGGCGGCGGCTCTCGCAGGGACCATCTGCTGGTCGCCGAGATGGTGCGGCCGGGATCGCGCGTGCTCGATGTCGGCTGCGGCGATGGCGAACTGCTGCAACTGCTGGAGAGCCGCGGCATCGACGGCCGCGGCATCGAGCTGTCGCGCGAAGGCGTCAACGGCTGCGTCGCCAAGGGGCTCGCGGTGGTGCAGGGCGATGCCGACACCGACCTCGTCAATTATCCCGATGATGCGTTCGACTATGTGATCCTGTCGCAGACCTTGCAGGCGACGCGGCAGCCGAAGGTCGTGCTGGAAAATCTGCTGCGCATCGGCCAGCGCGCCATCGTCTCGTTCCCGAATTTCGGATTCTGGAAGATGCGGCTGCAACTCCTGATCGGCGGTCACATGCCGCGGACCGAGAATCTGCCGGCGAGTTGGTACGACACCTCGAACATCCATTTCTGCACCATCAAGGATTTCGTGCAGCTCTGCGAGGAGATCAACGTCAAGATGGAGCGCGCGGTGGCGCTCGATCTCTATGGCCGCCCGGTGCCGCTCAACCTGCCATGGTGGGTCTGGAACATGTTCGGCGAGCAGGGCGTATTCCTGCTCAGCCGCGGCGGGCAGACGCCTGGGCGATAACTTACCGCCGTCATTCCGGGGCACGCGAAGCGTGAGCCCGGAATCCATCGGGCCGCAAACTCCGTGGATGAATGGATTTCGGGCTCGATGCTGCGCATCGCCCCGGAATGACGGCTTAGACCGGCGCTGCCACCAGCGACCGCGGATCGCGCACCGGCCAACGCCCGGCCTCGACCAGCGCGATGAAGCGCTCCACCATCTCGTTGAACAGCGCCGGCTCCTCGAGGTTGAGCACGTGACCTGATTTGGGGAAGAACGACAGGCCGGCGGCCGGCAGATGCTGCTTCAGGAACAGGCTCGGCGCGATGCAATTGTCGTCCTCGTCGCCGCACAGGATCAGCGCCGGCGTCGCCGCGCGCTTGATGGCGTCGGTCATGGTATAGATCGAGGGCCTGCCGCCTTGAAAGCTGCGCATCGTGTTGGCCGAGCCCTTGGCGTCGTGGCGCGCCAGCGCGGCATAGAAATCGGCGTGGCCGCGCGGATCCTTGACCAGGAACGGAATCCGGCCCGGCGCCTCGCGCGTCACCTTGGCGACCTCGACCGAGCCGATGCTCTCGAGCTGCTCGGCATTGGCGCGGCATTGCGCGCGGAACGCACCGAGATTCTCGAGGCTCGAGCCGGAGCCGACGGCGGCGAGCGTCATCGACAGCGCGCGCTCCGGCGCATTCAGCGCGACCTGCAGCGACGAATAGGAGCCCATCGAGAGGCCGACGAAATGCGCTTTCGCAATGTCGAGATGGTCGAGCACCGCGAGCGCGTCGGCGTAGAAATGTTGGTAAGTATAGACATCGGCGTTCGGCGGCACGTCCGACGGCGTGTAGCCGCGCGCCGAATAGGCGATGCAGCGGTGGCCGCGCGAGAAGTAGCGCAGCTGCGGTTCCCAATTGGTGTGATCGGCTGCGAACTCGTGCAGGAAGATGATCGGGGTCCCGCTGCCTGCCTCCTCGAAATGGAGGCGGACATGATCTTTCGTGGTGGCGTGGGGCATTGGAATTCTCCTCTCGTTGGCCGGTCCCAGATTTGCAATTAATTTCCGCGGCGGCAATGCGGCAGTTCTGACTATTTTCGTCACGGAATCTGCGCGGAATGACCCAGAAATCGTTTTCGTGCCGTCACACGAAATCCTGCTCCCGCCACATCCCGACTTTCAAACCCACCGCCGCGTTTCGCAGGGAACGCGACGGGGAAGCGGGGGCGTTACAGAGGATCTCGTGAAGTATGGTTCAGTTGCTTGCGTATCGCCGGTCGCTTCGTGTTTTGGCGCTGGCTCTGTGTTCGCTCACTCTCGCCGCCGTTTCGGTCTCTTCGGCATCCGCCCGTCCGTACCATCATCGTCACGCGCATTCGGCCCATGCCGGTCATCACGCGCACCATCATGTCCGTCATCACGTCAGGCACGCAGCGCGGCTGTCGCGTGCCGAGCGCCGCGCACGGACGCAGGAGACCGGCGGTTTCGCCGAGGCCAATGCAGCCGTGATGCCCGGCGCTGAGACCATGCCGAACACTGGCGGCGTGGACGCTGCGAGCGGGTTCGGCTCATCCGGCATCGTCGCCACGGCGCGCCGCTATCTCGGCGGCAACCCGACCGGCCGCTCCAGCCTGTGGTGCGCGCGTTTCATGAACATGGTGTTGCAGCAGACCGGCCATCGTGGCACCGGCTCCGACATGGCGAGCTCGTTCGCCAAATATGGTACGCGAGTGTCCGGACCGCAGGTCGGCGCGATCGCCGTGATGGGCCGCCGCGGCGGCGGCCACGTCGGTATCATCACCGGCGTCGATGCCAAGGGCAATCCGATCATGATCTCGGGCAACAGCGGCCGCCGCGTCCGCGAGGCGCCGGTGTCGCGCGGCCGGATCTACGCCTACGTGATGCCGACGAACTGAGGCGCGACCATCCACCTCTCCTCCGGACGCGGAGGAGGGGACCTCACTTGTCGTGCTCCATCGACTGGATGGTGGCGACGTTGGTGGTCTCGAGGTTGCTCAGGGGGACCTCGACCGCGGACGGCTGGTACCAGGAGAATTGCGAGAAGTAGTTCGCGAGCACCTGGTCCTTGAAGAACCGGCCATGCCGCGCGAAGATTTCGTTCCGCGCGATCCGCAGCTCGATCGCCGACATGTCCTTCAGATCGGCCTCGGCCAGAAAMCGTCGATCGGAATCCGGAAACAGGAAGCCGTCATGCGCCTTCGCGCGCTGCACGACGGAGGCCGGAACCGCGGGCGGCGTCAGCCCGACGGTGGTCGTGCCATTCGAGCCGCCTGATTTGGCTGCCGTATGCTCGAGTGYGGGCGCGACCAACCAGACCGCCAATGCCAGCGCCGCGATGGCGGCSCCCGCGGCGTATTTCCAGTAGCGCCGGACCGKCGAAATCTCGCGCAGCGGTGATTGGCCGGCCTCGAGCAAGACCTCGTTGATCGTGCCGATCAGGCGGGTCATGTGCATGCGAAAGTCCTGCCCGGAATCCACCCGGGCCGCGTTGCAGAAGTGGAGGAAGCGAAGCGATTCCGGCAGCTCGGCCGCCTGCGGCATCGTTGCGCCGTTCACCAGCAGCGGCAGGATGGTCTTGTCGTGCTTCAGCGCGGTCTCGATCTCGAACCGCACGGAGTCGCTTGGATCTGCCAGCCGCGCCGGTGCTCCGTCGTCGGCCTTGCCGATCCAGTGCGGACCGATCACGGCGATGACGATGTCGCTGGCAACGATTGCCTTCGCGATCCGGTCGACGAAGTTGGCGCCGGTCCGAATGCTGTTGACGTCGAAGAAGACGGATTTCTCACCGTACTTCTCGATCAGATGGTCTGCGATGCGGCCCGCTGTATCCTGATCGACCCGGCGGTACGACACCATGATCATAGTCATGGCAACCCCGTGCAATCAATTTCATCAAATGCGTTGCAGTCAGAAATGTGAGTGAAGTGTAACGCGCGCAACTGAAAATTGCAATGCACCACGCGGCGCCGACATCGCCAAAACGCCGCATGGAACTCGGGGAAATCGCTACGACAGCGCGGGTTGTTCGACAGCGATGTCGTCGCCGACCACCGCGCCGCCATCGGTGATGATCTCGGCGTAGATGCCGCACTCGTTGTTGCCGAAGCGCTGCATCAGCATGTTCGGGACCGAGAGGTCGCGCGCGCCGGTCTCGGGATCGACATTGACCGCGGCACAACGTGTGATCCGCTTCACAACTTTTGCCCGCGCGCTGCCGATCGCAATCGTCCGATCCAGCAGGCTGGCTTCATGCCAGGCCGGCCAGCCCTCGACATAGAGGTTGGCGCGGAAGCGCAGCGGATGGACCGGCGCCTGCACCATCTCCTCGATCGCGCGCAGGCTCGCCAGGTTGATGATCGAGACCACCTTGCGGGGCACGTCGGAAAAACTGTGCCCGGGGCTGACCAGCACCTTGGGCGGTCCCTTGATCTGGTCGGCATGCCGATCGGCGAAATAGCGCTCGATCGCGGCGCGCCCCGCCTCGGTCTCGAGATCGCCCTGGGCCACCATCGCGCCATCCCGGCGCAGCGTCAGCACATGGCTGTCATCGTCGTAATCCGCGCGCAGCGGCGCCAGCCATTCGTCTCGTTGCAGCATCAGGAAATGCGGCTTCGCCAGCCATTTCGGCGCCGAGGGATCGAAACCGCTCGGGCCGTTCTCGATGGCGTAGCGGCGATCCGAGCGGAGCGTCTCGCCGACCTTGAGCTCGGCGCGGGACAGGGACTCGGGCGTCAGCCCTTTGACCGGGTAACGATAGATGCCGGTGATCCGGGCGGCGGCAGCGTGCTGATTGTCCATCCGCCCGCTCTAGCCTGTTTGGCGGACGAGGAGAACCGCCGCCGGTGCGCAGGCAGCTAGTCGGCGCGCGCTGCTCCCGGAGCGTCCAGCACGCGCTGCATGAAGATGAGATCGAGCCAGCGCCCGAACTTGCGACCGACCTCCGGCATCCGCGCCACCTCGACAAAGCCGGCCTGCGCGTGCAGCCGGAGCGAGGCCGGATTGCCACCGTCGATGCCGGCGATCATGACGTGCTTGCCCAGCGCCACCGCGGCCGACACGAGCTCGTCGACGATGACCCGGCCAAGTCCGCGGCCGCGATGGTCGGCGTGGATGTAGACGCTGTGCTCGACGCTGTAGCGGTAGCCAGGGAAGGCGCGGAAATCGCCGAACGTGCCGTAGCCCAGCACGGTCGCCCCCTCGACGGCCACCAGCACGGGGTAGCCCAGCGCCAGCCGCGCCTGCATCCAGGCCAGCCGTTCGGCCTCGGAGTCCTGCTTCTCCGTCCAGATCGCGTTCGAGTTGGCGACCGCCTCGTTGAAGATCGCGGTGATGGCGGGGATGTCCTGCTCGGTGGCGGGGCGGATAATCATGGGCGGTTCCTTGACGAGGCTCTTGAAGCGTCCCTATCGTCCACTATATAAGACATTATGTCAATTATAGAAGACAAGGCCGATGAAGCTCTCGGGCGGCGGGTTCGCGCCGAACGGGAAGGGCGCGGCTGGTCGCTGGCGGAACTCGCCGGGCGGGCAGGCGTGTCCAAGGCCATGCTGAGCAAGATCGAGCGGGCGGAAGCAAGCCCGACGGCGGCGACGCTGTCGCGGATTGCCACGGCCTATGGCCTGACCATGGCCGCGCTGTTCGAGGTTGCCGTGGGCAGTTCCCGCTTGCAGCGGGCCAAGGATCAGCCGGTGTGGCGCGATCCCAAGGCGGCCTATCTGCGGCGGCAGGTGTTCCTGCATCCGGCAAATCCGCTGGAACTGGTCGAAGTCGAACTGCCCGCCGGGCAGGAAGCCGGCTTCCCCGCCAGCGCCTATCACCTGATCCGTCAGGTGGTCTGGGTGATCAGCGGCCGCCTCACCTTGATGGAAGGGGCGGAGCGCCACGAACTCGCCGCGGGCGACCGCGTCGAACTCGGACCGCCATCGGACATCGTCTTCCGTAACGAGACTGCTCAGCCTTGCCGCTACCTTGTCGCCGTCGTGCGGCGCTGAGCTCGATCGGGCGAAATCGCAGGCTGTGGCTCTTCCGTTTCGGAACCAAGTGCCCACATCTGCGGCAAGCCTGAAAAATGATGGCGACGACCAGAGGCTGGTTGAGGAACGTCAACGCGGCCCGCGGAAACCCAATGAAGATGCCGGAACCATGCCTGAATGGGTGGTGACGGCAGGCCGAGGGAAAACGAATGAACATTGAGAAGTACACCGAGCGCGCGCGCGGATTCATCCAGTCTGCCCAGTCGCTCGCCATGCGCGACGGTCACCAGCAATTCTCTCCTCTGCATCTGCTGAAGGTGCTGCTGGACGACAATGAGGGGCTCGCCGGCGGTCTGATCGACCGTGCTGGCGGCAATTCCAGAGCGATCCTGAAATCGACCGAAGAGGCGCTGAACAAGCTGCCGAAGGTCTCGGGCAACGGTGCCGGGCAGGTTTACCTGTCGCCGGAGCTGGCGCGCGCCTTCGACGCGGCCGAGAAAGCCGCCGACAAGGCTGGCGACAGCTTCGTCACCGTCGAGCGGCTGCTGCTCGGGCTCACGCTCGAGAAGGGCAGCGAGGCTGCGAACATCCTCAGCAAGGGCGGCGTCACGGCGCAGAACCTGAATGCGGCGATCGAAGCGCTGCGCAAGGGCCGCACCGCCGATTCCGCGACGGCTGAAAATGCCTATGACGCACTGAAGAAATATGCCCGCGACCTGACCCAGGCTGCGCGCGACGGCAAGCTCGATCCCGTGATCGGCCGCGACGAGGAGATCCGCCGCACCATCCAGGTGCTGAGCCGCCGCACCAAGAACAATCCCGTGCTGATCGGCGAGCCCGGCGTCGGCAAGACCGCGATCGTCGAGGGCCTGGCGCTGCGCATCCTCAACGGCGACGTGCCCGAGAGCCTGAAGGACAAGAAGCTGTTGTCGCTCGACATGGGCGCCTTGATCGCCGGCGCGAAATATCGCGGCGAGTTCGAGGAGCGGCTGAAGTCCGTGCTCCAGGAGGTCTCGACCGCCGAGGGCGGCATCATCCTGTTCATCGACGAGATGCACACGCTGATCGGCGCCGGCAAGACCGACGGTGCGATGGACGCGTCCAACCTGTTGAAGCCTGCGCTGGCGCGCGGTGAGCTGCACTGTATCGGTGCGACCACGCTCGACGAGTATCGCAAGCATGTCGAGAAGGACGCCGCGCTGGCTCGCCGGTTCCAGCCGATCTATGTCAGCGAGCCGACGGTCGAGGACACCATCTCGATCCTGCGCGGCCTCAAGGACAAATACGAGCAGCACCACGGCGTGCGCATCACCGACTCTGCGTTGGTGGCCGCGACCACGCTGTCGAACCGCTACATCACCGATCGCTTCCTGCCCGACAAGGCCATCGACCTGATGGACGAGGCGGCGGCGCGGCTGAAGATGCAGGTCGATTCCAAGCCCGAAGAGCTCGATTCGCTGGATCGCGACATCATCCGGCTGAAGATCGAGCAGGAGGCGCTGAAGAAGGAGAGCGATGCCGGCTCCAAGAGCCGCTTGCAGACGCTGGAGAAGGAGCTCGCCGGGCTCGAGGAGCGATCGGCGGCGCTGACGGCGCGCTGGAGTGCGGAGAAGAACAAGCTCTCCAACGCCCAGAAGCTGAAGAGCGAGCTCGATGCGCTTCGCGTCGAGCTGGCCAATGCGCAGCGTCGCGGCGAATTCCAGAAGGCGGGCGAGCTGGCCTATGGCCGGATCCCCGAGCTGGAGAGGAAGCTCGCCGACATCGAGGCGCGTGAGAGCGGCAAGCCGAACGGCGGCGAGATGATGGAGGAGGCGGTCACCGCCAACCACATCGCGCAGGTCGTCTCGCGCTGGACCGGCGTGCCGGTCGACAAGATGCTCGAGGGCGAAAAGGACAAGCTCCTGAAAATGGAGGACAGTCTCGCCAAGCGCGTCGTCGGCCAGGCCGAAGCCGTGCGTGCGGTGGCAACCGCCGTGCGTCGCGCCCGCGCGGGCCTGCAAGACCCGAACCGGCCGACCGGCTCGTTCATGTTCCTGGGCCCGACCGGCGTCGGCAAGACCGAACTCACAAAAGCGCTCGCCGCTGACCTGTTCAACGACGAGACCGCGATGGTCCGCCTCGACATGTCCGAGTTCATGGAGAAGCACTCGGTCTCGCGGCTGATCGGCGCGCCTCCCGGCTATGTCGGTTACGACGAGGGTGGTGCGCTGACCGAAGCCGTGCGGCGTCGGCCCTACCAGGTCGTGCTGTTCGACGAGATCGAGAAGGCGCATCCCGACGTCTTCAACGTCTTGTTGCAGGTGCTCGATGACGGCCGCCTGACCGACGGTCAGGGCCGCACCGTCGATTTCCGCAACACGCTGATCATCATGACCTCGAACCTCGGTTCGGAGTTTCTGGTGAATCAACCGGAAGGCGAGGACACTGCCGCCGTCCGCGATCAGGTGATGGGCGTCGTGCGGGCGCATTTCAGGCCGGAGTTCCTGAACCGCATCGACGAGATCATCCTGTTCCACCGCCTGCAAAAGAGCGAGATGGGCCGCATCGTCGAGATCCAGTTCGCGCGGCTGACCAAGCTGCTCGAGGATCGCAAGATCGAGCTCACGCTCGATCCGAAGGCGCGGGATTGGCTGGCCGAGAAGGGCTGGGATCCGGCTTACGGCGCCCGCCCCTTGAAGCGGGTGATCCAGCGCAGCGTGCAGGATCCGCTGGCCGAGATGATCCTCGCCGGAGAGGTCAGGGACGGCGATCGCGTCGCGATCTCGGAGAAGGGAAATGTGCTGACCTTCAACGGTCAAGTGCCCAAAACCGCCGAGGTCGTGCAGTTCGAGGCCCCGGTCTCGAAGCGCAAGCTGAACTGAGCACGACAAGCCTGACAATGGAGGCCCTCTCCGCGTGCCGCGGGGAGGGCCTTGCCCTTGTGGATTGCTCCTGATGGGCGGACTGATCAGCGGTTGGTGATGGAGCGGGTCTGCGACGTCGAGCTCGTGGCATCCGAGACGATGCGCGAGCTGCCGCGGCTCGCCATCTGGGCTTCGATCTTGTCGCGGGCCTGTTCGAAGCTCGCCAGCATCGGACCTTCGAGCGATCGGCCGCGCGGCAGTTTCACGCGCATCGGGTCGACGAACCGGCCGTTGACCAGGATTTCGTAGTGGACGTGCGGTCCGGTCGATTGGCCGGTCGAGCCGACGAAGCCGATCACCTGGCCCTGCCGCACCTTCTTGCCGATCTCCATGCCCTTGGCGAAGGCCGACATGTGGCCGTAGGCCGTCTCGTAGCCGTTGGAATGCTTGATGCGGATGTATTTGCCGTAGCCGCCCTCGTAGCCGACCTTCTCGAGCACGCCGTTGCCGGAGGCGAAGATCGGCGTGCCGTAGGCGGTGGCCCAGTCGACGCCGGTGTGCATCTTGACGTAGCCGAGGATCGGATGGCGGCGGCCGCCGAAGCCGGAACGCATGATCGCGTTGTTGACCGGCTTGCGGACCAGGAATTTCTTCGCGCTCTTGCCGGTCTCGTCATAGTAGTCGACGACGCCGTCGTCGGAGCTCTGGAAGCGGTAGTATTTCTTGGTTTCGCCGCCCACGGTGAGCGCGGCGTACAGCACTTCGGTCTTCTCGGTGCTGGTGACGCCCTCGTCCTCGCCGGCATAGAACACGTCGAACGAGTCGCCGGGCTGCACCTTGCGTTGGAAATCGACGTCGTAGGAGTAGATCTTGACCATGTCGTCGATCACGGTCGGCGGCACCTTGTTGCGCAGCGCGGTCTCGTAAATGCTCTGGTAGAGCCGCACGCCGCTGCCATCATCCTCGTCGTCGTCGCTGGAATTGTCGGCGGTATCGGTCGTGGTGTTCATGCTCTGCACGTCGACCGCGACATATCTGCCGATATCGGACAGGGCGGCGACGGCTTCGACGACGGAATCGTTGGCGACCACGACGCGGTAGGGCTGGAGCCGGGCGCCCGGCGCCGCCGGCGCCATCAGGATCCGCACCTTCTGGCCTTCCTTCAGCCCGCCGTCGCGGCCGCGCGGGCCGAGTGTTGCGGCAATCGCCTTCGCCTCGTCCGGTGTCGCGCCCTGGTCGCGCAGGATCGAGGTGATGCTGTCGCCCTTCTTGACGAGGTGAACCCGTTCACCGATCGGATTGCCGCCGGTGACCTGCTCCTTCGTCTTCGGCAGCAGGGTGACGTTTTCCGGCACCACGCGGGTCTCGAAGCCGGCATAGGGATCGGAGACGTTGCCTTCGGTCGCGTAGGCCATCCGCATATCGGGGCCGGCGCCGGTGGCATCGGCCGCGGCATTGGCGAGCGAGGCGTAACGCACCGAATTGCCGGAGCCGCGCCAATTGGCGGCGTCGCGCACCCGCATCAGGATGTCGTCGAGCCCGACGCCGGCGGCGAGCTTGGCTTTCGGCAGCACGGATCCGAGATCCYTGGTGACGAAAGARACCTCKGCATCGGGYTCGGCGGCATCGGCCGCATTCGGATCCTCGGTCGCCGCSGGCGTGTCGGAGCCGACATCGGTCARCAGACGCTGCGCRTTGAAYGCSGGKATCTTGGACGACAGATCGCTCGTGGTCATCGAGAGATTGCCGGAAATCCGGATGAAGGGCCGCACCCGCATCACGTCGCGATTGCCGACGCGGGTCACGGTCGAGACGCGCACCAGGCTGCGGGAAGCGGAGGATTCGTTCGGCGGCGGCAGGCGGTCGCCCTTGTGCAGGCTGACGACGCGATCATTGCCGGTGAAGGCGCCGCGCAGCGCGCCTTCGACGCGCTCCGGCACCTTGGCGAAGGTCATCTCGCCGTCGAGCGACGCAAAAACGGCGCCGCCGATCAGAGCTGCACCACACAGACCGGTGAGAATGGTGCCGCTGAACCATTGAACGGAGACACGGCGGCGATCGATCACCGCGGCCTCGGTGCCGTCGACTGAAAGCGGCGGTTCGTGACCGAGATCGATCATCCCGGTCTCGCGCCCAATGCCGCTTCCGCGTGACGCCCGTTGGCTCAACCCGATATCCCCCCAAATTCCAGCAACTGCGATCGTCCTCTGCTCGTCCTCATCTCCACCTCGCTCCCTCGGAGAGGGAATTCGGCAGTGTGGCGAGCCACACGCATCGACATCGAAGAGACGAAGGCCATTCGCTGGCCGCACTCTCGAACGTCAATGGTGTGCAGATCTCTCGATGTTGCTCGGCCGCGTAGGGAAGAGGCGACGGGTTCTCGAAGAAATCGCCTGGTCCCCCTGAAAAACCACCCGAGCCCCCACAGGTTTCGAGCGGTTCATTGCATTCGTTATAGCGAGAACGTCGCAGGATTGTGGCTCAAGTGCGGCATTTAGGGTGGAAAAGTTTCCTGAAGCCGGGGTGCCGCTGGCTCGCCTGGGGCCCCTCGGAACCCGTTCCGAGGGGCCTGACGGGCGTCCCGGCGACAAACTTTTTTTCAAGTTTTTTACCACGTGTGCCGGGGTGATGAATTTTACCGTCGACCTAAGCCACGGGAACTACGTGGGTTTCTTCGCACTGCACAAGCGATTTCGGCGTGCGACGATTTGTTGACAATGGCCGTTGACAATCCCGAGGGGCCCGGACTATAAACCAACCACTGAGCGCGGCGCCGCCGGGTCACTGACCAAGGCGAGCGAACGCGCCTCTGATGCTCCTCACTTAGATGAGTGACACAACARCCGACATAAATCGGTTGAGGTTCACTGTCKGYCGGTGAAGGGTAGAACCACCCTCTAAGGGTGTGGGATCATCGGATCCCGGGCTGTTTGACAAGTGAAGATGAAGAAAGAGAAACGTGGACGGCGGAGTCCTTGCGTCTCTTGGAATACTTGAAAGCTTCGGCTTTTGACATTCTGAGGGTGAACGAAAGACTTCGGCGGTACACGTTTTAAAGGTTACACCATCGCTGCCAACGATGTGAATCGCAGGCGGCTCGTTGACTTCGGTCGACGAAGAATGGTGGGACCTCGTCAAACGTTGTGATCAGCCGGTTCAAGGTTTCAAGTCCAACTTGAGAGTTTGATCCTGGCTCAGAGCGAACGCTGGCGGCAGGCTTAACACATGCAAGTCGAGCGGGCATAGCAATATGTCA
>BFBZ01000002.1_pt18 | contig 223639 bp, 224 predicted proteins | sample 1888401 | NCBI WGS metagenome assembly BFBZ01 (sample SAMD00112614, study PRJDB3348) | symbiont metagenome | host: Chara braunii
GTATGGGCGATGCCTTCGGCCCGCGCTCTACTCGTCGCTTCGCTCCTCACCGAGCCACCCTTCGGGTGTCTCGGCCCTTCGGGTAACGATCGCTATCGCAAGCGCTCGGAAGCAGCGGGGGCTTCGCGCGTTGGCTGCCAGGTGGCTCTTTCAGGAACCGGCGACAGGGAGACCACGACGGCAGGACGGCGAGATAAAAGAGGGTCGCCGGTCGCACCGCAAGCCATTGGCATGGCTTGGGTTCTACCGTGCCGGTCGGTCGGGGCGCGTGCCGCGCCCTGCATTTTGAGCAATGCGATCAAGAACATTTTCGGCACTGAAAGCATCTTTGCGCTTTTCGAGGCCCGGCCATGACCGCGGGCGACAGCGATCTGCGTATTCGACCTGGACGCATCCGCAGCACCCGCGCGCCGAAGCCGAAGAGCTTCATCAACCAGGTGCTACGTGCCGCGAAGAAGGCAGGACACGCCTCGGGTCAGACCGCGGCTGGCAGGCGCTCTGCGGCCTATGGGCGCTCGACGTTTGGCCGCGGCCGGCTCGCGTTTAGCCGCAGTCGGCTATTCAGCCCGACGCGGCGCGTTGTTGTGAAGGCGCGCGTGGTTCGTCACAAAGGACGAGCCTTCCGCTCAGCGCCGCTGACGGCCCATCTCTCGTATCTGAAACGCGACGGCGTGACACGGAGCGGCGAGCGGGCCGAGATGTTTGATGCCGACAGCGACCGCGCCGATAGCGCGGCTTTTGCGGAACGGTGCAAGGACGACCGGCATCACTTCAGGTTCATCGTCTCGCCTGAGGACGCCGGCGACATGACCGACCTCAAGGCCTTCACCCGCGATCTCGCCAAGCAGATGGAGGCCGATCTAGGCACGCGGCTCGATTGGGTGGCTGTCGATCATTGGAATACCGACAACCCTCACGTCCACCTTCTCGTTCGGGGTGTCGATGAGGAAGGGGCGGACCTCGTGATCTCCCGCGACTATATCAGCCAGGGCCTGCGCTCACGTGCCGAGGAACTGGTCGCCATCGAATTGGGACCTAAACCGGAGCACGAGATCCGCAATGCGCTGGAGATGGAAGTCACGGCGGAACGATGGACACGGCTCGATCGAGAGATCCGCCTGGCAGCCGATGAGACCGGCGCTATCGATCTTCGCCCAGAGAATCCTGGCAAGTCCGATCCCGAGATCCGGCGCCTGTTGGTCGGTCGCCTTCGGCACCTTGAGAGGATGGGCCTTGCCGCATCCGCCGCGCCAGGGGAATGGATGGTAGGCCTTGAGGCCGAGCGGAGCTTGCGCGACCTTGGCATGCGCGGCGACATCATCAAGACCATGCACCGCGCCTTTACCGAGCGTGGGGAGGCGCGCGGCGTTGCCGACTTCATTATCGAAGGTGGACAGCCGTCGTCCCAGATCATCGGACGGCTGGTCGACCGTGGATTGCATGACGAATTGACCGGCGAGGCCTATGCCCTGATCGACGGAACAGACGGACGAGCGCACCACGTGCGCTTCCGAGGGCTCGAAGCTTTCGACCATGCACCGCCGGCCGGCGGCATCGTCGAAGTCCGGCGTTTCGGTCAAGCCGGCGATCCGCGACCGACAATGGTGCTGGCGATCCGCTCCGATCTCGATCTTGCCGAGCAGGTCGCCGCGAAGGGCGCGACCTGGCTCGACCACAGGCTGGTCGAACGCGACCCCATGCCGCTCGCCATGGGCGGATTTGGCCGCGAGACCCGCGACGCCATGGAAGCCCGTACCGAGCATCTGGTCCAGGAGGGCCTGGCGCGGCGGCAAGGCCAACGCATCATCTTGCAGCGCGACCTCCTGAACACGTTGCGCCAACGTGAACTGGACCAGGTGGCCGCAAAAGTCTCGGCCGACACCAGCCTCCCTTACGTGAAGTCTGACTCCGGGGATCATGTGGCGGGGACATATCGCCAGCGTCTGACGCTCGCCTCGGGACGCTTTGCCATGATCGATAGTGGGCTCGGCTTCCAGCTCGTGCCCTGGTCGCGCGAACTCGAAAAGAAGCTCGGCCAACACGTCACTGGTGTCGTGAAGGACGGCGGTGGCATCGAATGGGGCTTTGGTCGGAAGCGCGACCTCGGCCTCTAGCAATCTCTCTAATCCAGTTGCGGAAGGACGTTCGGGATGTCCGGAACCAAAATCCTGTGGGGACAGGTAATCGTTGTCGGCCTAATCGTTCTGCTCGCCATCTGGGGAGCAACCGAGTGGACGGCTTGGCGGCTCGCCTACCAGCCCGAGCTCGGGCGGCCCTGGTTCGAAATGATGGGCTTCAAGATCTATTACCCGCCCGTCTTCTTCTGGTGGTGGTTCGTCTACGACGCCTATGCGCCGCAGGTCTTTGCCGAGGGGGCGTTCATCGCGGCGTCCGGGACCTTCGTTTCGATCGCGGCGGCGATCGGCATGTCGGTGTGGCGCGCGCGCGAGGCGAAGAATGTTGAGACCTATGGCTCGGCGCGCTGGGCTGGTCTGGAGGAGGTTCGAGCGGCCGGACTTCTCGGTCCGGATGGTGTGGTGCTGGGCAAGCTTGAGCGCGACTACCTCCGCCACGATGGACCGGAGCACGTTTTGTGTTTTGCACCCACCAGGTCCGGCAAGGGTGTTGGCCTCGTCGTTCCTTCGTTGCTGGCCTGGCCCGGCTCGGCCATCGTTCACGACATCAAAGGAGAGAACTGGCAACTAACCGCGGGCTTCCGCTCGCGGCATGGCCGCGTCCTGTTGTTCGACCCCACCAATCCTAAGTCATCAGCCTACAATCCGCTCCTGGAGGTTCGGCGCGGGGAATGGGAGGTTCGCGACGTCCAGAACGTCGCCGACGTCCTGGTCGATCCCGAAGGCTCGCTCGACAAGCGGAACCATTGGGAGAAGACCAGTCATTCGATCCTGGTCGGCGCCATCCTCCATGTCCTCTATGCCGGGGCAGACAAGACCTTGGCCGGGGTCGCCGCCTTCCTGTCCGACCCGAAGCGACCCATCGAGGCGACGCTGAAGGCGATGATGACCACCGCGCATCTTGGCGAGCAGGGCGCGCATCCCGTGGTCGCATCGACGGCGCGCGAACTCCTCAACAAATCGGAAAATGAACGGTCCGGCGTCCTGTCCACTGCAATGTCGTTCCTCGGACTCTACCGCGATCCCGTCGTGGCCCAGGTGACCTGTCGCTGCGACTGGCGGATTGCCGATCTGATCGCAGATCGTCGCCCGACGACACTTTACCTTGTGGTGCCGCCGTCGGATATTTCTCGGACCAAGCCGCTGATCCGTCTGGTGCTGAACCAGATTGGCCGTCGCCTGACCGAGGATTTGCACGCCCGCGATCGCAAGCATCGAGTCTTGATGATGCTTGATGAGTTCCCAGCACTTGGGCGGCTCGATTTCTTCGAGTCTGCGCTCGCTTTCATGGCGGGGTACGGCATCAAGAGTTTCCTGATCGCGCAGTCGCTCAATCAGATCGAGAAGGCCTACGGGCCCAACAACGCCATCCTCGACAATTGTCACGTCCGGGTCAGTTTCGCGACTAATGACGAGCGGACCGCGAAGCGGGTCTCCGATGCGCTCGGCACGGCGACGGAGATGAGGGCCATGAAGAACTACGCCGGGCACAGGCTGAACCCCTGGCTGGGGCACCTGATGGTCTCGCGGCAGGAGACTGCAAGGCCGCTGCTGACGCCGGGTGAGGTCATGCAGCTTCCGCCGATGGACGAGATCGTCATGCTGGCGGGGACGGCGCCGATTCGGGCGAAGAAGGTCCGCTACTACGAGGATCGGCGATTCACCGAGCGGGTTCTGCCGCCGCCCGATCCGGCGACGGCCGGCCGATCATTGCGAACGGACGGATGGTCAGAACTCGGGACGCCGAGGCCGACGGGAAGTCCAACTGACAAAGCCGCGGAGGCCGAGGATGACACGGCGAACAGCGGCCTCCGTCGCGAACCCGAACTCCCCGATCACGTCGCGATCGCCAAGGAGACGACCGAGCCGACGCCAGCCGAAGAATTTGCCGCCGTTCTTGACGATGACGAGCATGCGGTCAGTCAGTCCCGGCTCATCCGCCAACAGATGCGCGGTGTCGCCCGTCAAGTCGCCCTGGACCCGAATGACGGTATGGAGCTCTGAGGCAATATGCGCGACCGGATGAACGTCTATTTCCCGCCAGAACTCTTGAAACAGATCTCGGAACTCGCCGACCGCAAGAAGCTTTCCCGGTCTGCGATCGTGGAAGCGGCTGTCGCTTCGTTTCTCTCACCGGATGGAGCGGACAGGCGGGAGGCGGCGTTTACCCGCCGCCTCGATCGGCTATCGCGTCAGATGCAGAGGCTGGAGCGCGACGTTGGGTTGACGGCGGAGACCTTGGCCCTCTTCATTCGTTTCTGGCTGACGATTACACCGCCGCTACCCAACGACGCGCAGGCGGCCGCGCAGGCAAAGGGTCGGGAGCGCTTTGAAGGATTTGTCGAGGCGCTCGGGCGCCGTTTGCAGAAGGGGCAAAGCTTTCTGCGCGAGATTCCGGAAGATGTCCGTCGCCAGGAACCGGCTGGCGAGACCTGACTGAGCATTGCTATCGCGCCGATCCCTCTTTTTCTACGCTAGCCTACGACAGCAGCGATTGGGCCGCACTGGCAAAAGCTGGACGCGCTATCGGCTCGAGCGAGCAGAGTGCAAAGGGGCCAGCATGCAAATCTCAACACCATGGCGTCGCGTCGCGCGCGTTTTTCTCCCTTTTGTAGCCGGGTACTATCTCTCTTATCTGTTTCGAACGATCAATGCTCTGATCGCCAACCATCTCAGCTCGGATACCGGGGTTGGGACTGCCGACCTCGGGTTGCTGACGTCGGTCTATTTTCTCGTTTTCGCGGTCGCTCAGATCCCCGTCGGTATATTGTTGGATCGCTTTGGTCCGCGTCGTGTCCAGAGTGTTCTGCTCTTGCTTGCAGCAGCAGGCGCCGGCCTCTTTGCGATATCGACTGACTTCCTGTCGCTTTTGATCGGGCGCGCGATGATCGGGTTTGGCGTGGCGGCGGCGTTGACCGCAGGACTGAAGTCGATCGTCCTCTGGTTCCCCAGGGAGCGTGTCGCCTTGCTTAACGGCTACATGGTCATGCTGGGATCGCTTGGATCGGTGACTGCTACGGTCCCCGTCGAACACCTACTCGCCTGGATGGGCTGGCGGCAACTTTTTGAGGTCCTAGCGGCCGCTACCGGTGCGACGGCCATTCTCATCTATGCCGTCGTGCCTGAGCGAGGCGTTGCCCCATCAGCAGCGCGCGCCACTCTTGGCTCCGTTCTCGGCGATCGGCGCTTCTGGCGAATGGCCCCGTTGTCGGCGACGTGCGTCGGATCAGCCTGGTCTCTGCAGGGATTGTGGGCATCACCGTGGTTTACCGACGTGGAGGGGCTTGATCGCGCAAGTCTCGTCAGACAGCTTTTTATGATGTCCATCGTATTGAGCGCTGGCGCCTGGTTATTCGGTACGACCGTCCATTCCATCAAGCGGAGAGGAATCGGGGCGGAGGCGGTGTTAGCGATGGTTGCGGTGCTGTTCATCGCGGCTGAGTTATCCCTGATCCTGCGAGCGTCTTTGCCGTCCATCCTGCCTTGGTCTATTGTCGCAATTGTCGGAACGGCGACAGTGGTCAGCTTCGCGGTGATAGCGGATTACTTCCCGCCGGAGCTTGCCGGCCGTGCCAATGGTGCCTTGAACGTTTGGCACTTCGGTTGGGCATTTCTGGCGCAATACGCGACAGGACTTATTCTGGAGCAATGGTCCGCGAATGATGGCCATAGGCCCGTCCAAGCCTATCAAGTCGCTTTTGGTCTCAACGTAGTACTGCAGATCGCGACGTTAGTCTGGTTCGCGCTGCCCTGGCGCCGATCCATCGCTTCGTGGATGAGTTCAATCCTCTTCTTCAGGCCGGCTGATGTTTCCTGCGCTGTCGAGCCAGTCGGGTTGTACGAAGACTCGGTCATCCTCCTGTCCGCGGATGACGATGCGGATTGGTGAGTATGCCACTCCCGCGAACTGACACGATTGCGCAGGCCTCAAACATCAATTCTCAGTCTTTCTTTTTCTACGCTAGGCTACGATCACTGAAGCCGCTTGTTGCGCCAAGTCCATCGGTGCCTTTTCTAATCATCCCGATATGAGGACGCTCGTTGGACGTCCTCATTCGGTGGGGGCGAACGGTGGCAATCCATTCCATTCAATCGGAAGCGAGTTCGCGCGGCGCGCGAATGCTGCGCAGCGCGCTTGGCTCTGCGATCGCCGGCTACCTCGAAGACGAAGCGATCATCGAGGTGATGCTCAATCCGGATGGGCGGTTGTGGATCGACCGGTTGTCGAGTGGCCTGATCGACACAGGCGAAACACTGTCGGCGGCGGACGGCGAGCGCATTGTTCGTCTGGTAGCGCACCACGTAGGTGCGGAGGTGCATGCCGGCTCGCCGCGGGTCTCGGCCGAATTGCCTGGGACCGGCGAGCGCTTCGAAGGTCTGTTGCCTCCGGTCGTTGCCGCACCGGCCTTTGCGATCCGCAAGCCCGCCGTCGCCGTGTTTACGCTCGACGACTACGTCGGCAGGGGGATCATGACCTCGGAGCAGGCCAAGATCCTGCAGAACGCGGTCGCCACACGGAAGAACATTCTTGTCGCCGGCGGGACATCGACCGGCAAGACAACATTGACGAATGCGCTCCTGGCCGAGGTGGCAAAGAGTTCCGATCGGGTCGTGCTGATCGAAGATACGCGCGAACTTCAATGCAAGGCGCCCAATCTCGTGGCTTTGCGGACCAAAGATGGCGTGGCCACGCTATCGGATCTCGTTCGCTCCTCGCTGCGACTGCGTCCTGACCGCATTCCGGTCGGCGAAGTTCGCGGTGCCGAAGCGCTCGATCTGCTCAAGGCTTGGGGCACAGGCCACCCCGGCGGCATTGGGACCATTCACGCGGGCAGTGCGCTTGGTGCGTTGCGGCGGCTCGAGCAACTTATCCAGGAAGCCGTCATCACGGTTCCGCGCGCCTTGATCGCCGAAACCATCAACCTCGTTGCCGTGCTTGCGGGGCGCGGCGCCGACCGTCGCCTCGCTGAGCTCGCCCTCGTCACGGGGCTTGGTGCCGCCGGCGACTACAACGTTTCATCAGCAGGAGACTGACATGCGTCTGGAATTTCACCTTCTTCGACATACCGCATCGCTAGTCGGCTCCGGCACGGTTCTTTTGGTGTCGGCGCCGGCATGGGCGGCTGGCTCGAACATGCCGTGGGAGCAGCCACTCAATCAGATCTTGCAGTCGGTGGAGGGGCCGGTCGCCAAGATCATCGCCGTCATCATCATCGTCGTGACCGGGCTCACGCTCGCGTTCGGCGATTCGTCGGGTGGCTTCCGCAGGCTGATCCAGATCGTGTTCGGTCTGTCGATCGCGTTTGCCGCCTCGAGCTTCTTCCTGTCGTTCTTCTCCTTCGGCGGCGGCGTGGTGATCTGATGGATGATCAAGTCACAGGCTTTGTCGTTCCCGTTCATCGCGCGCTCACTGAGCCAATCCTGATGGGCGGCGCGCCGCGGTCGGTCGCGATCGTCAATGGCACGCTTGCGGCAGCCCTTGGATTGGGATTGCGGCTTTGGATCGCGGGCCTTGTCCTCTGGTTCATCGGCCACATGGCCGCCGTCTGGGCCGCCAAGCGCGATCCCGCCTTTGTCGATGTGGTGCACCGGCATCTGCGCATTCCCGGTCATCTCAACACGTGAGCCCTCGGTCATGATGAATCTCGCCGAATATCGCCATTCCAGCACGCGCCTTGCCGACTTTCTGCCCTGGGCAGCACTCGTTGACGAAGGAATCATCCTGAACAAGGACGGCTCGTTCCAGCGGACCGCAAAGTTCCGCGGACCTGACCTCGACAGCGCGGTGCCGGCTGAACTTGTCGCCGTCGCCGGCCGCCTGAACAACGCCGTGCGTCGCCTGGGATCCGGCTGGGCTGTGTTCGTTGAGGCGCAGCGTCACTCTGCGGGGGCATACCCGCCCAACTCCTTTCCGGACGTCGCGTCCGCGCTGGTCGACGCGGAACGCAGGGCTCAGTTCGAAGAGGCGGGTGCCCATTACGAGTCCAGCTACTTCTTGACCTTCCTTTATCTGCCACCGGAGGAGGGAGCCGCCAGGGCAGAGCGCCTGCTCTATGAGGGCCGCGATCGGACTGTTGGCGCAGACGCGCGCGAGGTACTACGTGGCTTTGTCGATCAGACCAACCGCGTGCTGCAACTCGTTGAAGGGTTCATGCCCGAATGTGCCTGGCTCGATGATCAGGACACCCTGACCTACCTGCACTCGACGATCTCGACCAAGCGTCATCGCGTTCGGGTGCCTGAAATTCCCATGTACATCGATGCGCTGTTGGCGGACCAGCCGCTGAGCGGCGGGCTCGAGCCGATGTTGGGCTCAGCAAATATTCGGGTGCTGACGATTGTTGGTTTTCCGGGTGCCACGACCCCGGGGATCCTGGACGACTTGAATCGCCTACCATTCTCTTACCGTTGGTCGACTCGCGCGATCATGCTCGACAAGACCGACGCCACCAAGCTGCTGACCAAGATTCGGCGGCAGTGGTTCGCCAAGCGAAAATCGATTGGGGCCATTCTCAAGGAGGTCATGACGAACGAGGCGTCGACGCTACTCGATACCGACGCCCACAACAAGGCGCTTGATGCCGACGCGGCGTTGCAGGAACTGGGGTCGGACCAGATCGGACAAGCCTTTGTCACGGCGACCATTACCGTCTGGGACCGCGATCCCAACGCTGCCGATGAAAAGCTGAGGCTGGTCGAGAAGGTCATTCAGGGCCGCGATTTCACCTGCATGATCGAGACGGTGAACGCGGTTGAAGCCTGGCTCGGCACCCTGCCTGGGCATGTCTACGCCAATGTGCGGCAGCCTCCGGTTTCGACTCTTAACCTCGCTCACATGATTCCGATGTCAGCCGTGTGGGCGGGCGAGGCGAGGGACCTCCACTTCAAAGGGCCGCCTCTGTTGTTCGGCAAGACCGAGGGATCAACGCCGTTCCGCTTCTCCCTCCACGTCGGCGATGTCGGTCATACCCTCGTGGTGGGCCCGACTGGCGCCGGCAAATCCGTGTTGCTGGCTCTGATGGCGTTGCAATTCCGCCGCTATCCGAACTCTCAGGTCTTTGCGTTTGACTTCGGCGGTTCAATCCGGGCGGCCGCGCTCGCCATGAATGGCGACTGGCATGATCTCGGCGGTGCGCTGTCTGACGGAGACGAGAACCCCGTCGCCCTGCAACCGTTGGCATGGATCGACGACTCCGTCGAGCGGGGGTGGGCGACGGAATGGATCGGCGCGATCCTGGCGCGGGAAAAGGTCGAGATCACCCCGGAAGTCAAGGATCATCTGTGGTCGGCGCTGACGTCTCTCGCCTCGGCGCCGAGGGAGGAACGTACCCTCACGGGCCTGTCAGTCCTGCTCCAATCGAACTCTCTGAAACGCGCCTTGCAACCTTATTGCCTCGGCGGTCCATCCGGGCGCCTGCTCGATGCCGAATTCGAGCGCCTTGGTGAGGCCTCGGTCCAGGCGTTTGAGACCGAAGGTCTGATCGGAACGAGCGCTGCGCCGGCCGTGCTGGCGTACCTCTTCCATCGTATTGGTGATCGTCTCGATGGCCGGCCGACGCTCCTCATTGTCGATGAGGGGTGGTTGGCCCTCGACGACGAGGATTTTGCTGGCCAACTCAGGGAATGGCTGAAGACGCTACGGAAAAAGAACGCATCCGTCATCTTCGCCACCCAATCGCTCTCGGACATCGATGGCTCCGCGATCGCGCCGGCGATCATCGAGAGCTGTGCAACACGGTTGTTGCTGCCGAACGAACGGGCAATCGAACCGCAGATCACGGCCATCTACCGCCGCTTCGGCCTCAACGACCGCCAGATCGAGCTTCTGAGCCGTGCAACGCCAAAGCGCGACTACTATTGCCAGTCCCGCCGCGGCAATCGGATGTTCGAACTTGGCCTTGGTGAGGTTGCGCTCGCCTTTACCGCAGCCTCTTCCAAGACCGACCAGGCTGCCATCGCGCAACTCCTCGCCGAATACGGGCCTGACGGCTTTGTGGCGGCCTGGCTCCAGCACCGTGGCGTTGCCTGGGCTCTCGACCTGATCCCCAATCTCGTCAATCTGGAGAAATCGCAATGAAGCGTCTTGGCCTGTTCGCGGCCGCTGGCACTATTGCGCTGGTGCTTGGCGTCGTGGTGCCCGCACGGGCGCTCATCGTCTTTGATCCCAACAACTACGTCCAGAACGTTCTGACGGCCGCGCGGGAACTGCAGCAGATCAACAATCAGATCACCACGTTGCAGAACGAGGCACAGATGCTGATCAATCAGGCCAGGAATCTGGCAAGCCTGCCCTATTCGTCGCTGCAGCAACTGCAATCATCGATTCAGCGGACCCAGCAATTACTGGCCCAGGCCCAGCGCATCGCCTACGATGTCCAGCAGATCGACCGCGCCTTCTCAACCAGCTACGCGCCAGCTAGCGGCAATCAGTCGAACCAGTTGCTGATCTCCAACGCTCAGGCACGTTGGCAGAATTCCTATGCCGCAACGCAAGACGCGCTTCGGGTCCAGGCGGGCATCGTTGGCAACCTCGACACCAATCGTATCCAGACGTCCGCGCTCGTAACGTCTAGCCAAGTTGCGAGCGGCGCTCTGCAGGCAACGCAGGCTGGCAATCAGATTCTTGCGCTAAACGCGCAGCAGCTCGCCGACCTCACCGCGGTTGTAACGGCAGAGGGCAGGGCGCAAAGCCTGGAAGCGGCCCAGCGCGCCTCGGCCCAGGATCAGGGACGAGAACAGCTTCGGCGCTTCCTGACATCGGGGCAGGGCTATCAATCATCCAATGTGCAGATGTTCCACTAATGACCGACATAAGGGCATTCAAGGCGTTGTCGCTTCTTACGACAATCGGCGTGTTGGTCGTCACTGCCTGCACGATTCAGCTTCGCGGTGGTGACGAGCCGCCCGCGTTGCCGAAGGCGGAGCAGACGACAGGTGCAACTAGCTCTGACCTCGCACGCTGCCGCAGCGTCATTGCGGAGGAAACGGCTGGCTATCAGCATTGCAGGCAGGTCTGGGCCGAAAACCGGCGCCGCTTCTTGGCCAAGAAAACTGGTGCTGCGGTTCCTGGCCAAGAAGATCCCGCCGCGGGGTTGGTGCCCGTCCCAAAGGATCAGAGCCGAATCCCGCAAGGATATCCGCAACCGGCGACACCCGAGGCTAGCAAGCCATGACGGGTACGGGGATCATTGACCAGTTCCTGGAAACGTTCACGCGTTACATCGATAACGGTTTTGGGCTACTCGGCAGCGATGTCGGATATCTCGCCACGACCCTTGCCGCGATCGACATTACGCTCGCCGCGTTGTTCTGGAGTTGGGGTCCGGACGAAGACATCATCGCCCGCCTCGTCAAGAAGACGCTCTTCGTGGGGGTCTTCGCCTACCTCATCGGTAACTGGAACAGTCTGGCGCGCATTATCTTCGAGAGCTTTGCCGGTCTTGGACTGAAAGCATCGGGCGCAAGCCTGTTGGCGGCAGATTTCGTGCGACCGGGAAAGATTGCTCAAGTCGGACTCGATGCCGGCCGGCCATTGCTCGACTCGATTTCCAACTTGATGGGCTACATCAGCTTCTTCGAGAATTTCGTCCAGATCGTCGTTCTCCTGTTCGCCTGGGTTGTGGTGCTGCTCGCCTTTTTCATTCTGGCGATCCAGCTCTTTGTCACCCTGATCGAGTTCAAGCTCACAACGTTGGCCGGCTTCGTGCTCATTCCGTTTGGGTTGTTTGGCAAGACCGCCTTCGCGGCCGAGCGGGTCCTGGGCAACGTCATCTCTTCAGGAATCAAGGTCCTGGTCCTGGCCGTCATCGTCGGGATTGGATCGACCCTGTTCTCTCAGTTCACCACTGGCTCTGGTGGCAATCAACCAACCATCGAAGACGCGATGACACTGGTACTTGCGGCGCTCTCCTTGCTGGGCCTCGGTATTTTCGGTCCGGGTATCGCAAACGGCCTGGTGTCGGGCGGACCGCAGCTCGGCGCCGGCGCCGCGATTGGAACAGGCCTTGCTGCCGGAGGTATTGTTGCTGCGGGCGCAGGCCTCGCCACTGGCGGTGTCGGTCTCGCTGGCGGTGCGATTACAGGCGTCGCGCGCGGTGGTGGCGCTGTAATAAGCGGAGCGTCAGCCGCCTATCGAAGCGGCGGCCTTGCTGGCGTCGCGGAGGCGGGCAGTTCGGCTGCCATGAGCCCATTGCGTCGTGCAGCGGCTGCGCTCGGTGGAGGTGGGGAAGCCGGCGCGCAGGCCACGAGCACTTCGGCTGAAGGGCAGCCCGATTGGGCGCGCCGCATGAAGCGTGCCGAGACCATTCGGCAGGGTGCGTCGGCAGCCGGCCACGCGGTCCGCTCAGGCGATTCCGGCGGCAGCAGCTCTTCCGTCGATTTGTCTGAAGGAGAGCGCTGACACCTGACACTGAGTTTTATCGCGGTCGCTCAGCCGCATCTCAAACCCGAATTCCACACCAAGCAAAAGCCGATCACCTGATCCGAGGCAATTATCGATGTTCAAACGACCATCCGTTCATTACGGGCGCATGCCCGAGCCGGTTACGCCGTACCAGAAAGCAGCGCAGGTTTGGGACGAACGTATTGGGTCCGCGCGCGTGCAAGCCAAAAACTGGCGGCTGATGGCCTTTGGCTCCCTGATGCTATCCGCCGGTCTCGCAGGTGGCCTTGTTTGGCAATCGAGCCAAGGATCGATCACGCCCTGGGTGGTGGAGGTCGACCATCTTGGCCAGGCCCAAAGGGTCGCGCCAGCCAACATCGATTATAAACCCACTGATGCGCAGATCGCCTACCATCTGGCGCGCTTCATCGAGGATGTCAGGGGCCTGCCGGCCGACGGCATCGTCCTACGCCAGAATTGGCTGCGGGCCTATGACTTCACCACTGATCGCGGCGCCGCCGCGCTCAACGACTATGCGCGCAACAATGACCCCTTTGCCAAGCTGGGCAAGGCGCAAATCTCCGTCGACGTCTCGAGCGTCATTCGCGCGTCTTCAGAAAGCTTTCGGGTCGCGTGGACCGAGCGTGTCTACGACAACGGTTCGTTGAGTTCGACCGAGCGCTGGACGGCGATTCTCACCATCGTGATTGAAACGCCGCGCGATGCCGAACGCCTGCGCAAGAATCCTCTTGGCGTCTACGTCCGCGCCATCAACTGGTCAAAGGAGTTGAGTCAGTGACTAAGACGCTGCCTGACCTTCATTCGAAACGTTGCCCTCAGCAGAGCAGGCTCAATTCGCCTTCGTCCAAGTTCGTGGCCTCGAAGTGTGCGTTGCTGTCCACTCTGTTGGTTTGCTCGTCGGCGCTCGGTGGGTGCGCGACCTACATTCCGCCGGAGATCAGCTATGACGCTGAAGTTCCTCCATTACCGGCGACGCCAGTGGCTCTCGACGACAGATCGCGACCGCTTCACGTTCCACCCCTCTGGAAGCCCGCTCTTGGCGGCAAGTCGGGAGGGAAGGAAGACGCTGAACCCGTGAGCCGGGTTGAGACGGCAAATAGCGCAGCCCGTGTTGAACCGCGCAAGCGGGGGTATTTCAACGCGGCGCAGATCTATGCCTACAGTCCTGGAGCGCTCTATCAGATTTATGCCGCGCCCGGGCAGATCACGGATATCGCGCTCGAGGAGGGGGAGCAGTTGACGGGGGCAGGGCCCATCGCGGCTGGAGATACCGTCCGCTGGGTCGTAGGCGACACCGAGAGCGGGAGCGGCGACACGCGACGCGTCCATATCCTGGTCAAGCCGACCCGCGCATCGATCGAGACCAACCTGGTCGTAAATACAGATCGGCGCACTTACCTGATCGAGCTCCGCTCCCGCGAGCGGCCATACATGCCGTCTGTTGCCTGGTACTATCCGGAAACAGCGCGCGAACGATCCCGTTCAGTCGCTCTGAAACCCGTTCTTCCGGACCCGGCGCAGCGCATTTCCCGCTATGCCATTGAAGGGGACAACCCTCCCTGGCGGCCGCTCGCCGCTTATGACGATGGCCGCAAGGTCTATGTCGAATTCCCGCAAGGTATCGTGCAGGGCGAGATGCCTCCGCTCTTCGTTATTGGTCCAGATGGTAAGACTGAACTCGTCAACTATCGGGCTTACGGGAACGTTCTGATCGTCGATCGGCTGTTTGCTGCCGCCGAACTGCGGCTTGGGGGCGAGCACCAGCAGAAGGTCCGCATTGTCCGGACCGACGGGAGGCCGTCGTCATGAACACCGGGAATGGAAATGATCAGGAGCAAGCGGCTCCGCCTGAAACACAAGAGAACCAGTCCAGGAGCTTCCGCTTGAGAGCGGAGCACCCGCGCGTGACACGGTTGTCACGCAAAGTACTTGCGGGAGGGAGCGCGGTCGCCCTGCTTGTCATCGGCGGAGCCGTGCTGTGGTCGCTGCAGAACAATCGTCACCGAAACTCGGCGGCCGATGAGCTTTACAGTACCGACCATCACAATGTCGCCGACGGTATTTCGGCGCTGCCGAAGGACTACGCTGGTATTCCACGCCAGCCAATCCCGCAACTGGGTCCGCCGCTTCCCGGGGACCTCGGTCGGCCGATCCTTGCGGCCCAAGGCCAGTCGCCGACGATCGGCGCTGATCCAGAACAGCAGCGCCGGGATCAGGAGACCGAAGCAGCCCGCATCAGCCATCTGTTCGCTTCGACCAATGGGAGAGAAGTGCGTGAGCCCACGGCTCCAGGTGTAGGGGGCGATCGCATCTCGTCACAAAGCCCGGCGAGTGCCAATGACGACGGATTTGCGCAGAACGGTCAGGACCGCAAGCTTGCCTTCGTGAACGCCTCTATTGACCGTCGCACAGTCAGCCCTGATCGCGTCACCAAGCCAGCTTCACCATACATCGTGCAGGCTGGGACGGTTATTCCAGGTGCGCTGATCACCGGAATCCGATCGGACCTGCCAGGCCAAATTACGGCGCAAGTAACCGAGAATGTCTATGACACGCCGACTGGCCGCTTTCTGCTTGTGCCTCAGGGAGCGCGTCTGATCGGGATCTACGATAGCCAGATCACCTTTGGCCAGTCCCGTGTCCTGCTCGTCTGGACCCGGCTGATCATGCCGAATGGACGCTCTATCGTTCTAGAGCGGCAGCCTGGCGCTGACACCGCTGGATATGCGGGCCTTGAAGACCAGGTCGACAATCACTGGGGCGAGCTATTCAAGGCTGCGGCACTTTCGACATTTCTGGCTGTCGGGACCGAACTGGGTGCCGGCTCGGACACCAACAGCAACGACAGCGCGATCATCCAGGCATTGCGACACGGCGCCTCGGACTCACTGAACCAGACCGGACAGCAGGTGGTTCGACGCAGTCTCAACATCCAGCCGACGCTGACCGTGCGGCCTGGTTTCCCGGTTCGCGTCATCGTCAATCGTGATCTCGTGCTTGCGCCTTACGGAGGATAGGGGATGCCGAAGCTTAGAATAGGAGCGCTGCCCGACGACAAGCCGGTCAAGGTCACTACTGAACTTCCGGCATCAGTGCATCGGGATCTCGTCGCCTACGCAGAGGCCATTGCACGCGAAAGCGGGCAGCGGATCGATCCGGCAAAGCTGGTCGCGCCCATGCTGGCGCGCTTCATGGCCACGGACCGCGGATTTGCAAAGGCAAGGCGAACCGGTCATTCACCGGGAGCCGGCGGGGGCGAGGGATAGCGCTCTGCGAGCAGATCGAGGAAACGTTTCAGTGCCGGGTTTTCATTGTCGTCGCGCCAGTGCGCATGAAAATCGACCAGGCTTGGTCCCGATCCGTCCTGCAACTCCCGGTACACGAGACCAGGGCAGCTTGCACCAATATCCGATTCCATTGCGAGACTGAGCCCCATACCCATACTTGTCAGACTCTCGATGATGCCTCGGCTAACATTGTGGCGCTCCACCCTAGGGCGGTCGTCGGGGCGTACGAGCTTCGAGATCAGAAGATCCTCGAACTCTCGTCCGGGGTCATATTCGCTCAGGAGTATCGTTTCGTTACGCAAATCGCTCCAGTAGATGATCTCGCGTGCTGCTAGGCAATGATCCTGGGGCAGCGCGATCAGGATGCGCTCGCTCCATAGCAGTAGTGATCTGGTGTCCTTTGAAGGTAGGCGTCCGGGGCTGATGACAATATCCACGGTGCCGTTACACATTGCAGTCATCAGACGCGAGCGAGAGCGTTCCATCGTTGCCAATTCGAGTTGCGGTAGCAGCTTCTTGAGCTCACCTATCGTCGCTCGCAAATTGCCCGTCGACATGGACGTGTAGAAGCCGACGACAAGATGGCCGGTGTCGCCGCGACCACCGGATCTAGCTGTGTCCACGAGCATGTCGACCTCTTCCAGGATCAGCCTTGCAATTCGCAGAACCGCCCGCCCCGCGAGAGTAGGCTTGACTCCACCGCTTGAGCGCTCAAACAACGAGGCGCCGACCAAATGCTCGAGTTGCCTGATAGAACGGCTGAGGGCGTTATGCTTGATTGAAAGCGCTTCTGCAGCCCGTCGAAAGCTTCCGTAGTCACAAGCGACAACCGCCAGGCGAAGCTGTTGCAGGTCGATAGCTCTCGCAACGTTCCATCGATCGTTCCGGATCCTGGTTTCTCTCATTTTTGAGCTCGGTACCAAACCGCAAGATAGGAAGTCCCCGCACGAGGCGGGGATCTTGATCTCGCTCGGTCGTGTGGATCTTTCTAGGCGGCAGCAAAGAATACTGGCGTCCAGAGAACTGGCATCGAAAGACCACCGGCCTTGCGAAGGTTGGCGAGAATATCGGTCGAGATCTCCAGGTAACCCGCCACGGCCACGGTGTTGCCGATCGTGGCAGGATTGCCAATCCGTCGCAGCGGCCAGCCGGCCCGTCGAAGGATTCGTTCCATTCGGACATCGGTGACGGTAACGATATCAGTGAGCTGTCGCGAAAGCCCGAACTCGACCATTCCGGCGAACAGCTCGTATGCAGCACGAGTTATGCCGTGATCTCCTTTGGGAGCGTCGACTGGCACGTCGACCGCGAATCTGCTGCTTTCCCAAACGAGAGAGCTTGAGGGCGCGGGTTGGCCTTCGAGAAGCGCAGGAAAAGTATCGCAAAGCATGGTCGGACCCAGCGTGGGAAGCAGGCGAACGGAACCTTGTACTTGGCCATTTTCACCTATCTGGATTAGATAGTCGGGATGCAACGCATCGAAATTGTCGATCTCCATGTCGCCACTGGTCTGAACCTCCCATGCCATGCGTTGCTTGAAAACACGATGTCTTAACCGGTGCATCGCAACGAGAGTGTCGGAAAACTCTCCATACGAAGATGCCGTGATCAGCTGAATCATTATCCCTCCAAAGGCTCGCCACCGTCTTGAAGAGGGATTGTTGATCAGAATCATCACCTGTAGTTGTAGGGGACGCGTGTCCTAATTCTGCTTTCTTTTATTTGCAGCGGCAAGGCGCGTCACCGCTTGCGCGATCGTGCGAACACCTAGCTTTTCCTTCGCATTCTCTATGTAATATGCGACGGTATTGCGCGAGATGCCGAGAATGCATCCAATCTCCCAAGCGCTTTTGCCTTGTGAAGCCCATTGCAAGCATTCTAGTTCACGGCGCGACAAACGCACCACACCGATCTCATCCCCGTCGAAGAGCGTTCGGCGAACGTGGGCATGGAAATACAACGCTGTAAGCTGAAGTACTCGTGAATGAGTGTCTACGCACCGCTCAAAGGCAGCTACTCGCTGATCGGTGGCGAACGTCAATGCTGCGATCGCGCCCCGATCATCATGGATGGGGACCGTAAAGCCGAGTCGAAGTCCGTGTTGAGATGCTTCATCGAAAAGTCTTTGCTGGAGCAATGTATATGCTCTCGAATGGGCGCCGACACCCCAGCTGAACGGCTCTGGATTCCGAAGAGCGTCAAGAACGACCGGGTCAATTTCTTGATAGTTGCTTCGCAAATAGTGGGACGTCCACTCGACCGGATACGTTGAGATCAAACGCGGCGTGGCCAAACCTGAGCGCGGAAAGGCCAGATAAGCAAAGGATGAAAGATTTAATGCGTGCGCCATGTCCCCCATAGCTCTCTCGAAGTCGGCGGGGACTTCTGCAGCTGCCAACAAATCAATGAAGTTCTGGAAGACGCGATGCACCGACGTTTGCCTTCCTCTGAAGCCGCGATGAAGCTATAGTTCTAGCTCGGTTGTAGGGAGCGTGTGTTGGGATCTACGTAATCGAGGACGGAAATTCGCGCCGAGTCTCGGATGCGAGCCCCGACAGCGAAAGCAGCTCGATGCATCGGAGCAAGGGCCGATACAAGGGCGGTTACGGGGGCGCGGATCGTTGTCGTTGAAGCTCCTGCGCCAGCGCACGCAATCACCGAGGACAAGCGTGCACATCGGTCAGCTCTGCGCCTTCCTTCGGTTGCAATACACGTAGAAGATTGCAAGCGCTGTTCTAATGATGGATATCTACCGGGCCACTCTAACGACCACTTTGCCCAAGGCTCGACGACCGGCGAGCGTCTTGAATGCGTCATAGAACCTCTCGAATTCGAAAATCCTGCCCACCGCCGGCCTTAATCGCCGGTCGCCCAGCAACCGAAACAAGTCCCTCAAGGTGCGCTGGTAGACTTCCGGCTCGCGCCGCGGAACCTGGGCCAAATCAACGCCGAGCAGCGTACCGCCCTTGAGGAGCGGAAGGTTGAATGGAAGAGCCGGGATGTTGCCTGCCGCAAAGCCGATCACGAGGTGCCGCCCATTCCAGGCAATCGAGCGAAACGCTTCGAGGGAGATCGCGCCGCCAACGGGATCAACGATGACGTCGCAGCCGCGATTTTCCGTCAGATCCTTCAGCTCCTCGCGCCAATTCGGGCGGTTGTAATCGATCGCGGCATCGGCTCCAAGCCCGAGGGCAAATTCACGTTTCTCTTCGGTGGAGGCGGCGGCAATGACGCGGGCGCCGAATATCTTGCCCAGCTGTATCGCGGCCGTCCCAACTCCTCCGGCTGCGCCCAAGACGAGCATCTGTTCGCCTGATTGCAGCTTGGCACGCTCCGTCAGCGCATAATGAGCCGTCAGATAATTGACCCGAAACGAGGCGCCTGCCTCCGGCGAAATGCCGTCCGGGAGGATACGCAACGCTTCCATCGGAACTACGACGTACTCCGCGAGTGCGCCCGACCGGACCATTCCCATCACCTGCATTCCCGCGGAATACTCGCTCACCCCGTCTGCCACGCCATCGACTTCGCCTGCGAATTCCGTCCCGGGAATGAATGGCAGCGGGTCCTTCGTCTGGTAGAGGCCCTGCACCTTCAAGCCATCAACGAAACCGATGCCCACTGCTCGCACCCTGACGCGCACCGAGCCGGGTGTGAGTTCTGGCATGGGGACGTGCGCCAACTGCACATCATCGATAGCTGTATAATTTTGAACGACGACTGCCTTCATCGTACTCTCGAGATAAGGTTTCATCGTGAGAAGCTCTCCTCAGTTCGCCCTGAGGCTTCCGACCTCGCCGTCGATCGGCTCTCCAAAGGGCTGGGTCGCTAAAGGCATCCGAAGTCCGGGTACTTCAAGCTCGCCGCCTGCGACAGCCAGCGAAAACAGCCGAGCCTTCGCGGAGTTCATGTAGTCTCGCCCCCTTTACCGACCGACTTGGACAATGCGGTTTGGAACGCATCTTCATTTTCAGGAGCTGGCAAGCTCGCGCTTGAGAGACACCACCACTTCTTGTGATATTTGATCCAAGGGTGTCGATCGAGGATCGATCAGCCACATCGTGATCAGTGACCGCAAAAGTCCGAGTATCATCACTGCATGACGATGAGGATCGATGTCAGACCTGATCGCTCCTTCCGCCATAGCTCCTCTGATCGAAGCCGCGAGCCTCCGTGTCGAGCGTTTGGTTAGCTCACCAACCGCGGACTGGAGCGCTGGCTCGGTCAATGATTCTATAAATATCGTCTGGAGAGCGGCAGCGCTCTCCCATGCTTTCGATTCTCGATTCAGATAAGCGCCAACGGATTTGAGCAGAACCGTAAGATTCGCTTCCCCGTCAAGAGTGTCAGCGAGTCTGTTGGCAAATCTGTCAACGATGTGATTGGCGACAGCTTCGATGAGTCCAGTCTTGCTGCCAAAATAGTGCGCGGGGAGCCCTCTGCTATAACCTGCGGCACTGCCCACATCGGCGAGCGTCAAGCCATCTGTGCCTTGCTTGGCCAGAATCTCTGAGGCAGCGGCGAGCATCCGCCGCTCAGCTTCGATGCGCCGGGCTTCGTGCTTGGAACCGGCCTTCACTTCCGCCATGTACGTCTCCCTTCCGTTCCCATTTCGGTTTTCGGGGGGGAGCGTGAAGCCTTGCTCGACTCGGATGCAAGTTGAATAGCGAGAGACCCGTGAACGAATTTCAGGAGTTCGGTCTTCATCTTTGAAAGATTGACTTGCTCGGGTGCCAGCAACCAGTGCATCCGAACGCCCCGAATTAGGGCCAAGAGAATGGTCGACTGCAATTTCGTATCGATATCCGGGCGGACTTCGCCGTTCTTTATCGCGATTTCCAATTCGGATCGTATGCGTGCGGTCGCAACGTGGTTGTAGTGCTTGAAGATCTCGTTGATCTCGGGAGAACCGTGAAAAGCCTCCTTCTGCATGATCAACAAGGCCCGGGCCGCATCCGTGGTGGGCGCCCTGCAGGCGAGTTCGATCATTCCCTCGATGGTTGCGAGACCATGTCCGCGCCCCTTGGATGCCAGCGACTGGGCATAGCGTTCATGAATGTACTCAGTGGTGGCCCGCAGCAACCGGTCCTTCGTCCCGAAGTAGTGCGCGGTGATGCCGCTGCTGTAGCCGGCAGCTTCGCCAACCTCGGCGAGGGTGGTTTGTCTGGCTCCTTTTTTTGAAATCAGCGCAATCGCAGCGCGAAGCAGCGCGTCCTCGGCGACTTCTCGTCGTTCTGCGTGAGATTTCCGGGGCTGTCCCTTCTTTGCAGAAACCGTCATTGGAATTGTCGGGACCTCGAGGGATGCACCACCGTCATCAATATCCGACGAGGGCGCACAAAAAAAGAGGGTAAAGCAACCTACTGGCCAGCGTTCGCGATTCGTCGGAGTTTGGCGCGATACTTACCGAATAATATTATTTGTTGACGAATAAGCAAATAGATGATTTGAATGGCTCACGTCTGCTCGATCGCCGTTGATCGCGGCGTGCAGCAGTCAGCAAGCGGCCCATGAACGGAGCTGCATAAGTGGGAAGGACGCTGGTGGAATCGGACGAGCAAACGCGTATGATTGGTGAAACGGTCGCGCGCTTTGTCGACCGGGAGCTCATCCCCTTGGAACTGGAGGCGTTGAAGGGGGGAGGGAGCGCGAGGGGCGGGCTTGCGCCCGATCAATTAGCGCACTTGCGGAGCGTGTCGGACGAACTGGGTCTCTGGGGATTGGATGCCCCCTCCGAACTCGGTGGCCATGATTTGCCTGCGATAACGATGGCCGCGGTCCATGAGGAACTCGGCAGGAGCGCAATCCAATTCACACTGCCGCCGGACTCCCCCAATCTCAGGATGCTGCAGGCGGCGGCAACGCCCGCTCAAAAAGAGCAGTATCTCAAGCCTTACGTCGAGGGAAAGCTATCGTCGGCGATCGCGATCTCCGAGCCCGGAGCGGGTGGCGACCCGGCCGGCATGAAGACGCGCGCGGTTCTCGATGGCGGACAGTGGGTCATCAACGGCCGGAAAATATGGATCAGTTCGGCCAAGACGGCTGACTTCACCATCGTCCTGGCCAGGGTCGGTGACGCCAAGCGGCGGGACGGCATAACCGCTTTTATCGTTCCGCGAGAGACGCCCGGCTACATTGTCGAGCGCGAGATTCCGATGCTCGGGGGCGGTCGAACGTATGAGGTCGTGTTCGAGGACTGTCGCGTGCCGGAGAGTGCCGTTCTCGGTGAGGTCGGAAAGGGCTACGCGCCAATGCAGCTGAGGCTGCAGACGCGGAGGCTGCAGATGGGGCCAACCGCGATCGGTATCGCGCGACGAGCATTGGAGTTCTTGTGCGATCACGCTAAGCAGCGCGAGACCTTCGGCGTTCGGCTCGCAGAACGGCAGGCGATCCAGTGGTGGGTGGCCGACATCGCCTCCCGCATCCATGCGTGCCGTCTCATGGTCCAGGATGCAGCGCGAAAGCTTGACCGAGGCGAGGATGTTCGACTCGAGGCATCCATGATTAAGGTCTATGCGACAGAGCTGGCGTATGAGGCTTGCGATCATGCGATGCAGACGCTGGGCGCACTTGGTATGACGACGGAAATTCCCTTGAATGCGCTGTGGCAGCGCGCGCGTTTGATGCGGATCTACGAGGGACCCAGCGAGGTCCACCGTCAGTCGATCGCAAGACGCGTTCTTGGTATCTAGAAGTTTGCTATTCCAATAGCAAAGAAACCTGAGGTCGGTGAAAGATGGTTAATATCCTCGATGTTTCCGGAAAAGTGGCGGTGGTGACCGGAGCGGGTCAGAACGTGGGACGGCAGATTGCCATCCACCTCGCGAATTACGGCGCGAGCGTTGTCGTGAATGACTTTTTCGCCGAGCGGGCGGAAGCTGTCGCTCAGGAGATCAAAGACCTTGGCGGTAAGGCGGTCGCGATCCAAGCCGACGTGACGAAGCGCGCTTCGGTCAATGACATGGTCGCGCGAGCGACCGAGGTACTCGGCGCACCCCCCACAATTCTGGTCAACAATGCCGGCAATGCCGGTGCCGAGCCAACTGAATCAGCTCGCAAGCCGTTTTGGGAGACGGACGAACGCGATTGGGACTCGTTCATTCGCGTGAATTTCTACGGCGTGCTGAATTGTTGTGCCGCCGTTATCCCCGGGATGATCGCGAGCAACGACGGAAGGATCGTGAATGTGATCTCCGACGCCGGACGGATGGGCGAACTGCGGATGGAGATCTACTCGGGTGCCAAGGCAGGAGCGGCCGGTATCGCGCGAGGCATCGCGCGTACCTTGGCGCGCAACAATATCCGCGCAAACAATGTCGCGATCGCGGCCATGAATACGCCCGCCATTCGAGCGCGGCGACTCTCTGATCCCGAGCGCGCGAAAAAGATTCTTGAGAAATACGTCGTGAGGCGCCTGGGCGAGCCGGAGGACGTGGCGAACATGGTCCTGATGCTGTGCTCCGATGCAAGCGCATGGGTCACAGGGCAGACCATTCCGGTGAACGGGGGCTATTCGTTGGCGCTGTAGCATCTGCGGGTCTTTTCAGAAATTCCTGCGGCGAGTGTTGACCCGGAATTCGATCGCCGGCGGCGCTGACCTCTTGGAATCAGAGGTCTCGAAGCTGAAGAGAGGAGAGAGCGTTGAATTTCGAACTTCCGGAAGAGACGCGGGCGCTGAAGGATTTGGTGCGACGTCTGGTCGAGAAATATCAGATGCCCCTAGAGCAGAAGCTGTTGCGCGGAGAGAAGGTCACTCCCGAGGACCTAAAGCCAGGACGAGCGGCCGCAAAAGAAGCCGGGCTCTGGGGGCTGGAATTGCCGAAGGAATGGGGAGGTGCTGCGCTTTCGACCCTCGACAATGTCGTTGTCACCGAAGAGAACGAGCGTTGCCTTGTGCCGCTATCGTTTGGCGGCCGTGTGCCCAGATTTCTGTTGCGACTGTCTGAAGAACAGAAGCAGAAGTACCTCCACCCGATACTCAGCGAGCAAAAGCACTATGCCTTCGCACAGACCGAGCCAAGCGGTGGGTCTGACCCCGGTGGTCAGATTCGAACGACAGCCGTGCGAAAAGGTGCAGGCTGGGTCATCAACGGTTCCAAAGTCTTCATTAGCGCTGTCGAGCGCGCCGACTTCTTTGTCGTCGTAGCTGTGACCGATCCCGAAAAACGGCAGCACGGCGGCATATCGCTCTTCCTGGTTGATCGGGACATGCCTGGAGTAACAGTCGGGCGTGCGGTCCCTATGATTGGCCGCCGCGTGACACATGAACTGTACTTCAGCGAGGTCGAAGTTCCCGACGAGAACATGATTGGTAAGCAGGGAACAGGTTTTTCTTCCGCTCAAGCCCTACTCTCCGGAGCACGCATGAATATCGGAGCAAAAGCGGTGGGCATCGCTAGTCGCTGTGTCGAGATGATGATCGAGCATGCTAAGACGCGGGTTGCGTTTGGCGAGCCGCTCGCGCGCAAGCAGGCGGTGCAGGCATCTATTGTGGATTCCTGGGTTGACGTTCACCAAACCCGCCTGGTCGTCCATCACGCAGCTTGGAAGAACGATCGCGGCGAGGACACTCGCATTGAAGCCGGGCTCGTCAAATTTCTCGGTAGCGAGATGGTCGGTCGAGTGGTGGATCGCGCTATGCAGCTCCATGGTGCCTCTGGGATGGCGATGGACTCGCCCTTGGCGCACTGGCATTCCGACGTCAGGCCGATGCGCGTGTTTGAAGGGCCAACTGATGTCCAGCGCTACCGAGTGGTGGCGCGTGCCCTTCTTAATGGTGCGACCGAGCCTTCTAGGCGGCCCGGCGCCACCAAATCCTCTCTCATACAGGAGCCCGTGGCATGAGATGTGCGGACGTACAAAGGAAGTGGGTCGCCTGCCACCGCCGGTTCAGGCTAGTCAGATGAATCTCTCTCGCGCGCGGTCGTTCGCAGAACGGGCGAGCCGTTCCAGTCGACCGGGGCCACTCCTTCAAATGTGGAGCCCGACAAGGTCTCCTCAAGATTCCAGGCGGAAGTATTGATGACCCGCAGTGCAGTGATTGTAGACGCAATTCGATCGCCGATGGGCAAGGGAAAGGCCGGCGGCGGCCTCTCCGCCGTGCATCCGGTGGAACTCCTTGCCACTGTCTTGCAGGCGCTGGTGCGGCGAAACGCAATTGATCCCGCGATCATCGACGACGTCATCGTGGGCTGCGTGACCCAGGCCAGCGAACAATCGAGCGTGGGCCGGATGTCGGTCTTGTCCGCAGGTTTCCCCAATCATGTGCCGGCAACCATGATTGATCGGAAATGCGGCTCCAGCCAGCAAGCGATTCACTTTGCCGCCCAGGGGATTGCTGCGGGCGCCTACGACGTTGTGATCGCGGGTGGTGTGGAGTCGATGAGCAGGGTCCCGATGGGATCCAATCGAATGCGCATGGATGACCACGGTCCTGGTGTGCGCGCCCGGTTCTCACCCGGATTGGTATCGCAAGGCATTGCAGCCGAGCTGGTCGCCGCGCGATACGGCCTCTCCCGGGATGAATTGGATGCCTACGCTGCGCGATCGCACCAGCGAGCGGCTTCGACCCGTGCATCTGGTCGGTTCACGAGCGAGATCATTCCTGTCGAATCAAATGGAACATCTCTCAGCCAAGACGAGTCGATCCGCGCTTCGACGACAGTCGAGGGGCTCGCCGACCTGAAGCCGGCGTTCGAAGATGCGGCGCTTCTTGAGCGCTTTCCGGAGCTGCGCTGGAGTGTCACGGCTGGAAATTCCTCTCAGATAACCGACGGCGCGGCCGCGCTGCTGATCATGGAAGAAGAGATGGCAGCCACGCTCAATCTGCGCCCTCGTGCGCGTTTCGTTGCATTCGACGTGATCGCTGACGATCCTGTTATGATGCTGACTGCGCCGATCCCCGCCACGCGTCGTGTGCTGGCGAAGGCTGGCATGACCCGTAACAAGATCGACCATTTCGAAGTCAACGAAGCTTTCGCCAGCGTACCGCTCGCCTGGAATCGAGAGATTGATGTCGATCCTGTTCGCGTCAACCCGCGCGGCGGTGCCATCGCGCTAGGGCATCCACTCGGATGCTCAGGCGCACGGCTGATGACCACGATGCTCAATGCACTTGAGCAAGATAACGGACGTTTCGGTCTGCAGACGATGTGCGAGGCGGGCGGGATGGCGAACGCGACCATCATCGAGCGGCTTTAGTGACACCAAGACGCCGGCTCGATCGCGCGCGAGCTGGGCTGAGAGATGGAATTGAACGATGTTGCAGGATGTTCGGGTTCTGGAAATATCTGCGCCGGAGACAATGCTCGCCGGCCAAATACTCGGCGATCTCGGCGCGGAGGTTGTCACAATCGAGCCTCCGGCCGGGGGTGCTGGCAGACGGATTGAGCCCTTCCTGGATGGGGTACCGGGGCTTGAACGAAGCATGACGTGGCTTGGGCTCAATCGTAACAAGAAGGCCGTCACGCTTGATTTGGACTCCCACGATGGCCGTGAGATCTTTCGTTCGCTGGCCGAGCGCGCCGACATTGTCATCGAGGCGGAAGGTGGCGCATCGGTCAAGCCTCTTCTCCAGGAGAGGGTCATCTATTGCCCGATTGCCGCCTTCTCACGAGGCGGTCCTAAAGCGCACTACCGCGCGACGGACCTGGTTGTGATGGCCGCGAGTGGTGCGGCGACGCTGTCTGGGGATCCCGACCGTGCTCCACAGTTTTTTCCTGTCCCGCAAGCCATGATGGAGGCGGGCGCCGAAACTGCGGTTGCTGCGCTCGCGGCCTTAAGTGCGCGCGATCGCACCGGCGTGTCGCAATCGGCAGAAGTCACGACCAGGATAGCGGCACAGCTGGGCGCCTTAGGACAAGCGGTTGCTGGCAGCTCGGGAGATCGCGTTCCAACGCGGGGCGATCGAGCGACCCGGCGTATTCCAAGCATCTATGAATGCCGCGACGGCTTCATGTTGATTTCGGTCTCTCTCAATCCCTCGCTTTCGCATCTAGCCAAGGGGTTGGCCGATTGGGTTGCCGAACTAGGATTATTCCCTCGCGACCTTGCGGAAATCGAATGGTCGCGTCTCGACGCGTCACTCGAGTCCGGCGCGATCCCGGCCACAGTCCCAGATGATTTGGTGGCGGCCGTTGCGAAAGCTTGCGAGACCAGGACCAAAGCGGAGCTTTTGGAGATTGCTCACGCCCGTAACTTCATGGCCGCTCCCGTCAATACGATGACGGACATCGGTTCGTTCGAGCAATTCCTTGAACGTGGCCTGTTCGCTTTGACGACCATTCAGGGCGATGGACGTGAGATCCTCGTTCCGCTGCGGTTCGCCCAGTTCTCCGATTATTCGATGGATTTGCGCTATCCCGCGCCCCTGTTGTCGCAGCATACGAGCGAAATCTTCAATGAATGGATCGGGCTTTCACAAACAGAAGTACAGGCCCTTTTCGTGCATGGAGTCATTTGATGGCCGCGCCTCTCGAAGGTCTTCGCGTTCTCGATCTTGGCTGGCTGATGGTCGGACCGATCAGCGCAAGGTATCTCACGGATCTGGGGGCCGACACCATCAAGTTAGAGAGTGGTCGGCGGAAGGACCCATTGCGTTCGATGGCTCCGTTCAAGGATGGCAAGCGGGGGCCGGAACGATCTGTCGTGTACCACATGATCAATGCCGGCAAGCGAAGCCTCGCGATGGACATCCGCGGCGCTGCTGGCAAGGAAGTTGTGCACAAGCTTGTCAAATGGGCCGACGTCCTGATCGAGAGCTTCTCGCCGGGGATGATCGATCGGATGGGATATTCGTATCGGGAGCTCAGTGCGATCAACCCGCGCCTGATCATGGTATCGACGGGTATCCTTGGTCGGACCGGGCCCTACGGATTGGGAACGAGCGGGACCGGAATCACGGGCTCTGCATTTTCCGGAGCAACAGCGCTGCTAGGTTGGCCTGACCGAAAGCCGACCGGACCATCCGGACCTTGGACCGATTCCGTTGCGCCCCGTTTCGTCGTGTCTTCCATATTGGCCGCCTTGCACAGGCGAAAAACCACCGGAACGGGCTGCTATATTGACGTGGCGCAGGCCGAATGCGGCCTGCAATTTCTGTTGCCGGCGTTTGCAGCCGGCTCGGCGCATGGTCGGTCGCTGGAGAGGCGGGGGCATGCCGGCAGCACATTGCGATGCCCTTCGGGCGTTTTCCCGTGCAGGGGAACTGACCGCTGGATTGCCATCGACGCATCTGACAATACGTCCTGGCTCGCGCTCAAGAAGGCTGTCGGCGCTTCCTTGTTGAACCCGAACTTCGATTCGCTCGTCGGCCGGCTCCGGTATCGTCAAGATATCGAGACGGCCATCGGCAAGTGGACACAATCGCAGGAACCGCATCAGCTTGAGGGCCGCCTGCAGGCGCTGCAGATTCCGGCGCATGTGGTGTGTAGTGCGACCGACCTCGCTGAGGATCCCGATCTCAAGCACCATCATCACTACAATACTGTCGTTGATCCAGTCATTGGTGAGTTCATCGTGACCGGACCTCAGTTCCGGTTGACGGTGACGCCGCATATGCCGCCGAGACCAGGCCCGTGCATCGGCGATGCCGCCGACGACATTTTAACATCGATTTGCGGCCTGTCGGACGGCGACATAGCCAAGCTGAAGACTGATGGAATCCTGGGTTGATCGAGGCGAGGTGAAACGTGACTGAAGAAGTTCTCCTGGAGAAGCGGCATCAAATTGCTGTTCTGACGCTGAACCGTCCGGATCGCGCGAACACGATCAACGGCGCGCTGATTTCGAAGCTGCAGGCCGGCGCACTTTCGGCTGCGAATGATCCGGAAGTCCGGGTTCTGGTGATAACCGGCGCGGGGAAACATTTCTGCGGCGGCGCCGACCTCAGGGATCCGAGCCGCAAGCCGGGCGCGCCCCGGCCGGTCGCGTTGCCTGGACCCGCGCTTTCGCTCGATTGGGTGCCGAAACCGGTCATTGCGGCAATCAACGGCGCCTGCATGGGCGGCGGATGCGAGATCGCCTTGTCGTGCGATTTTCGCTTCCTCGCGCGATCGGCCAAGATCGGGCTCACGGAAATCAGGTTTGGCGCATTGCCTGCAGGTGGGGGCACGGCGCGGGCACCCAGGCTGATTGGTCTGTCGAATGCGAAGCGGCTGATCATGTTCGGTGAACCCGTGGAATCGGACGAGGCCAAACGTATCGGGCTTGTCGACGAGGTGTTCGACGATGCCGACCTGATGCCCAAGGTGTTCGAGCTTGCCGATGTGCTCTGCTCACGAGCGCCGTACGCCATGAGGACGGCCAAGCAAATCTTGAACCGAACGCTTCAGATCGATCTCGCGAGCGCGCTCGAGCTCGAACGGTCCCTGATCAGCCGCATGGCGACGCCTGAGGAGATGGCGGAGGCGCGTCGGGAAGCTGCCGAGCGCAGCAGCACATATGCCAACATTTTCTCGAAGCAGAACTGAAGGTCCGACTGAATGACCCAGAAATCCTCCCAGCCGCCTACGCATAAGCTTCCGCTGCTCGGAGGGCGTTGCGAATGCGGGTACGTCTTTTTCCCGATGCAGAATTATGGCTGCGAACGCTGCGGTCGCTCTGGTCCAAAATTGAAGCCGTTCGAGCTGTCCGGACGCGGAGAGGTCGTGTCCAAGGCAATTGTCTACATCCACGCGGACCCGAAGCGCCCGCCGCCGTTTGCTGTCGCGGAAGTTATACTCACCGAAGGGCCTACCGTTCGGGCTCTACTGGCCGGAGTGCCGGCGGATACGCCGGACGTGGGTGAGGCCGTTGAGGCCTGCATGTTCAAGCCCGATCCCTCGGATCCAGATGGACGCTTGGATGTCGGGTTTACCAAGGTTGGGGGAGTTTGATATGGCCAAGCGGATCTCAGAGTTGCGACCCGTGTACGTTATCGGTGTTGGTTGGCACCGCTACCAATCGCGTAGCGAGACGTCATACGTCGAACTCGGATTGAAGGCCGTTCGAGACGCTCTCAGCGATGCGAAGATCGAGTGGTCGAGCGTCGAGTCCAGCTATGTCGCCACCGCCCGGCTTGGAATGGCCGCGGGCCGTCCGATGCTGCGGCATCTCGGCGCCCTGGGCCGGCCGCTCATGCACGTCGAAAATGCCTCCGCATCCGGCTCTGCGGCCTTTCGGCAGGCCTGCATCGAAGTGGCCGCAGGGATAAGCGATGTCGTCCTGACCGTCGGCGTCGACAAGCCGCCCGCGGTCCCCGGGCCCCGACCCCAGACCGGCATCCGCGGTTTGGCGGACGATGCAATCGTGCCGTTCACGAGGTTTGCCCTCTTGACCAACGAATACGCGCATCAGAACGGCATCGCTGCCGAGGACATTGCCTTGGTCGCGGTCAAGAATCATCGCAACGGCGCGCTCAATCCAAACGCGCAGCGGCAGCAGGCGAGGACGCTTGCGGAAGTGCTGGATGGCAAGAAAGTCTCGGGAACGCTGACCTCGCTGCAGTGTACGCCGGTCGGTGAGGGCGCGGCGGCGGCGATCGTTGCGTCTGAGGACGCGATCAAGCGGCTTGGGGTCGACGCCTCACGGGTGATCCGTGTGGCGGCATCGGCTGCGGCCAGTGAACGTGCGGGCGCGGCTCGTGCGGACAAGGAATTGACGCAGGTGGTCGTGGCCTCCGTGCTCGAAGAGGCGCGGCTCGCTCCGACCGATCTCGACATCATCGAGTTGCATGATGCCTTTACGATCGAAGAGCTGCACTATGCCGAAGCGACCGGCATTTGTCCGGAAGGCCAGTTTATCCCCCGGCTCAAGGATGGAGAGTTTGACATCGGTGGGCGCTGCGCCGTCAGCCCATCGGGAGGCCTGATATCTTTTGGACATCCGATCGGACCGACCGGTGTCGGACAGATCGGAGAGATCGCCATGCAGCTTCGCGGAGAAGCAGGCGCGCGGCAGCACAAGAATGCAAAGGTTGGTCTCGCTCACATGGTTGGCGTGGGTGCCGTTTGCTACGGCCACATCCTGGCACGTCCCTGATTGGATAAGGAACATGTTGCACACATCCTTGCAGTATCGTCGTCTGGACACCCGATTGACCGACAGGTTGCGGCTGCCAATTATCTCCGCTCCCATGATGCGCGTGTCGGGTCCGGAGCTGGTATCAGCTGCATGCAGGGCCGGCATCGTCGGGGCTTTCCCAACGGCAAACGCCGGCTCTCCGGAAGCCCTCGACGAGTGGTTGAGACGCATCAAGGCAAGTTTGGGCGACAATCCGAAAGCCTTCGCCCCCTATTGTCCCAACTTGATCATTCGCCGCGCAAACTTGAAGAACGACCTCGCCGTTCTCGTCCGTCACGGCGTCGAGATGGTGATCACAAGCGTTGGATCGCCGGAGCCAGTCTTGGGACCTCTTCACGATATTGGCTGCCTCGTACTTTCCGACGTGGCATCGATCCGTCACGCCGAAAAGGCTGTTAAGGCAGGCGCGGATGGTCTTGTGCTGCTCACAGCGGGCGCGGGCGGTAACACCGGCTGGGCAAATCCGTTCGCCTTCGTGCAGGCTGTCCGACAGTTCTTCGATGGACCGATCGTCTTGGCGGGCGGCATCTCGGACGCGCGAACCTTGCATGCCGCTCGCGTCCTCGGATGCGATCTCGCCTATATGGGAACGAGGTTCATCGCCAGTGAGGAGAGCATGGCCAAGCCCGCCTACAAGGACATGGTGGTCCAATCCACGCTGGACGATGTCCTGCTGACACGCGCGCTGACCGGGCCGGGTCTGCAAGTCAGTATGCTGCGGCCCTCACTCGTGGCCGCAGGGCTCGATCCAGAGCGGCTCGATGAGCAGGTCAGTGAGGAGAAGGCCAAGGCGGAGTATGGCGGCGGCGCCGGCCTATCCGACAGTGGGCGGCCGAAGCGTTGGGTCGATCTCTGGAGTGCGGGCCATTCGGTTTCCGGCGTGGACCGCGTGATGCCGGTCGCCCAAATCGTCGAGCGGATTGCTGACGACTATGCCCGTGTCGTGAGCGAGACCAACGAATTGTTCAAGCAGCCAGTGTCACACTGAACAGGACGGTCCCGGTCATGACAACAGGTCTCGCGAGCAACCTATTACAAGGCAAACGTGTTCTGATAACGGGCGGTGGCACCGGGCTCGGCAAGAGCATGGGGCAGCGTTTCATGGAGCTCGGCGCCGATCTCGTGATCTGCGGTCGGCGAATGCGGGTGCTGGAGGATACGGCGTCTGAATTTGAGAAACAATTCGGCCGTTCGGTCCAGATTTTGTCCTGTGACGTGCGCTCGAGCGAACAAGTGGAGGAAATGTTCGACTCCATCTGGAGCCGCGGGCCGATCGACGTGCTTGTTAACAATGCGGCGGGGAATTTCGTCGCGCAAACCCATCGATTGTCTGCACGGGCGATCGACTCAATCCTTGGGATCTGTCTGCATGGGGGTGCCTACTGCACCGTCGCTGCGGGACGCCGATGGATCGAGGCCGAAAAGCCCGGTGTGGTCCTCAGCATTCTGACACTCTCGGCCCTGATGGGTGCGCCCTTCACCGTTCCGTCGGCCATGGCCAAAGCGGGTGTGGAAGCGATGACCAAGAGCCTCGCCGTGGAATGGGGCCCTAAAAACATCCGGCTGGTTGCAGTCGCTCCGGGCAGTTTCCCGACAGAAGGCGCGACGTCACGACTTCGGCCGGCGACGAGCACTGCGCCAGACCATAGCGGGATTCCACTGCGAAGGCCCGGTAAACATAGCGAGCTTGCCAACCTCTGTGCTTTCCTGGTCTCCGATCTTGCGTCCTATATCACTGGCGAGACGATCATCATCGATGGCGGTTCTCGATATCTCGGCGGATCGAGAGGCGGCGCGATGCAAATGCTACAATGGAGCGACGACGATTGGGATCGGCAGCGTGCAGCCATGCCTGATCAGAAGAAGAGCGGCTAGGTTGGGCGTCGCAAATGCCCGCTTCCCAATTTCCAGGTCGTATTGGCCGGACCAGGCCTTCGTTGCATTGAGAGCCTCCGCATGAGTACGTACGAACAGATCCTGTTTGATATTCAGGAGTCGCTCGCGATCATAAGCTTCAATCGTCCCGATCGATTGAATGCCTGGACGCCGGTGATGGAGAAGGAAGTGGCGGATGCCGTCGCGCGCGCAGAGCGGGATCCTTCCGTCAGGGCGATCGCCTTCACCGGCGTTGGGCGGGGGTTTTGCTCGGGCGCTGACTTGCAGGCACCTCGGCCAGCAGATGCTCCGCCGCGACCTGGACCGGATCGGTTTATATTCCTCTGGCGTGCAACCAAGCCATTGGTCGCCGCGATAAATGGACCCGCGGCCGGAGTAGGCCTGTCTCTCACGTTGTATTGCGATCTGCGCTACATCGCGAGCGACGGGAGCATCAGTACCGCATTTGCTCAGCGCGGCCTCATTGCGGAGCACGGCTCGGCGTGGCTGCTGCCACGGCTGATCGGCCAGCAAAACGCCGCTGATCTCCTGTATTCCGGACGCAAGGTCGCTGCGGATGAGGCTGCAGCCATGGGACTGGCGCGGATGCTGCCGGCGGACGGCTTTATTGACCAGGTGAAGCATCTAGTCGGCGAACTCGTGAAGCGCAGCTCTCCTCGCTCGCTCCGGGTGATGCGCCGTCAGCTGCATGCAGCAATGAGCAGTGACTTCGAGGAGGCCCTCAGCGATGCCCATCGGGAACAACTTGAAAGCCTGCAATGTGCCGATTTTCGCGAAGGTATCGCCGCCTTTCGCGAGCGACGCGCGGCGATCTTCACGGGTCAGTAGCGCGCGCTAAAGGCAATCGTCTGACGAAGAACGACAAAGTGGAAGAAACGGGAGCCCGAAATGGGAACGCTTACTCGAAGGAAGATGATCGCCGGCTCAGCAGGAGCGAGCCTTGCTGCCGCGTTGCCACGCTTCGCGAGAGCCGCCTCCTATGATCCCGGGGCGAGCGATAGCGAAATCCGTGTCGGACAGTTCGGGCCGCTCAGCGGGCCCGTGTCCTCGTTTGGCGTGCTGGCGACGGCGATGGCAGCCTATTTCAAGATGCTAAACGAAAGCGGCGGGATCAACGGTCGAAAAGTCACGTTTATCAACTACGACGATGCCTATAGTCCGCCTAAATCGGTCGAGGCGGCGCGAAAGCTGGTGGAAAGCGATGAAGTGCTGCTGATTGCCGGCTCGATGGGAACGCCAGGGAATCTTGCTATCCAGAAATACATGAACGCGAAGAAGGTCCCACAGCTGTTTCTGGCGGCGGGAGCGAGCAAGTTGGCCGATCCAGCGCATTATCCGTGGACGATGATTTACGCATCGACCTTTGAACGTGAGGGCGCGGTCGCCGGAAAATATCTCGCGAGCTCGATGCCGCAGGCCAAGATTGCGGTGCTCTACCAGGATGACGATGCAGGAAGAGCGACGCTCGGAACGCTCCGAGCGAGCTTGGGGGCTTCAGGTCCGAAAATCGTGTCAGAGATGACATACAACGTGACGGATCCTACCATCGACTCGCAACTCGTACAGATGAAGGTCTCGGGCGCGGACGTGGTCGTCCTGAATACGATCCCTCGGATGGCAAGCCAGGCGTTGCAGAAATTCTACGTGATGGATTGGCATCCGCAGATATTTCTCGGCGCAGGCAATGCGTCGGTGACGGCAACGTTGAAGCCGGCCGGCTTCGAGAAGGCACAGGGAGCACTGGCTTTCGCGACGTCGCAGGATCCAGGAAACCCGATCTGGGACGATCAGCCGGGGATGAAACAATATCGGGCCTTTCTCAGTCGCTATGCTCCGACTGCTGATGCTGCCAGCGGCATGTTCGCTGCCGGCTATTCCATAGCCTATACGGTAGCACATGTTCTGCGCCAATGCGGCAACGACCTGACGCGCGCGAACGTGCTCAAGGAAGCGACGAGCCTGAAGGATTTCGCGACGCCCCTTCTTATCCCCGGTATTACGATGAACACGAGCCCCACCGACTATGTGCCGATCAAGCGCTATCAACTGATGCGCTTCAAGGGAGAGCAGTACGAACGGGTGGGGGATCCGGTGGCCTCTGATTGATTGCTGCAAATTAACTTGTCTTCCAGTCAGCAAACTATATGCAGGGTGCGAAATTGAATGATGGTAGTGATGGGGGCTGTCGAGGCTACAGGATTTTTGGACCTGACGTGCGCGATCTTGGAGCCGCTATCGACGCGAATCCTGGGTGACTTCGGGGCCGATGCCATCACGGCAGAGCCTCGTGACAGGCCTCTGGAGGGGGCAGGGGCGCTCGCGCGAAGCGCGAGCGGGGTGGGTGGTCTCTCCACTCGGGCAATATACAAGACAGAGAGACCCTCACCCCACCCCAGGATCATACCCCTCGACTCGCTGCGAGCCGACCGCCGGCTTTAAGGGGAGGGTAAGGCAGCAGGGTATTGCTCACACCGTCCAGCGGCTACCGGCTGCGGTCATTGAGATGCGAAAGGACGATCGATGAAATCCCGCCTTCCTCAGGCTCTTGCCTTGCTCCTGATTGGGCTCGGCAGCGCCACTGCGCATGCGGCCGTCGACGAAAAAATAAAAGCAGCAGCCGAGCAAGAGAAGGCTCCGCTGATCGAGACGCTCCACGACATGGTGTTGATCGAGAGTGGTAGCGGCGACGTCGAGGGCCTGAAGCAAATGGCCGATTTCACGGAAGCACGATTGAGGGCGTTGGGGGCGGACACGCGGCGGCAGAAGACAACCGCCGGCGCCGGCGCCGATATCGTGGTGGGCACGTTCACAGGCATCGGCACGCGCAAGCTGATGCTGATAGCGCACTTGGACACGGTCTATCAGCGCGGCATTCTTTCGAGCCAGCCCTACCATGTCGATGGTGCCAAGATTTTCGGGCCAGGCATTGCCGACGACAAAGGCGGCATAGCCGTCATCATGCACGCGCTCAAGATCCTGAAGGACGCGGGTTGGCGCGACTACGCCACGCTGACGGTCTCATTTAATCCAGACGAGGAGGTGGGCTCGATCGGCTCGGGTGAATTCATCTCAGAGCTTGCCGGACAGCATGACGTGGTGCTCTCCTGCGAGCCGACACTATCGTCGCCGCCGGCGCAGAACGAATCACTGCTGCTGGGTGCGAGCGGCACCGCGACCGGAACGATGAAGGTGAAGGGACGCGCCGCGCATGCCGGCGCGGCGCCGGACCGCGGCCGAAACGCGCTGATCGAGCTTTCGCACCAGTTGCTGCAAACGCGCGATCTCGCGAAATCCATCCCGGGCACCCAGCTCAACTGGACGACGTCAAAGGTCGGGACCGTGCGTAACCAGATTCCGGAGGATGCCGAGGCCGGCGCCGATATCCGCATCACGGTTCCCGACGGCCTCGCCAGGCTCCAGGCTGCGCTCGATGAAACAATCAAGACCAAGCTCGTGCCAGACACCGAGACAACGGTGACGATCGTGCCGGGACGTCCGCCATTCGTTGCCGGCGAGCGTGGCCGCGCGCTCGCAAAGGAGGGGCAGACAATCTACGCGGAGCTCGGCCGCAAGCTCCACATCGCCGAGATGGCGGGCGGTGCGACAGACGCCGGCTACGCCAATCGCAGTGGTAAGGCCGTCGTTGTCGAGAGCTTCGGCCTCGCCGGCTTTGGTTATCATGCCCGTGATGAATTCATCGACACCGACTCGATCGTGCCGCGGCTCTATCTGATGACGCGTGTGCTGATTGAGGAAGGAAGAAAGCGGTAGATGCCGCAACTTCACCTATTCGCTGCTCGCAGTGGGTCTATCGCATATCGCGTGGCGCATGGGTTCGGGCTTCGCGGACCGAGACGCACCGTGAGGCGGCTGCTCCTCACCATGAGTCTCCAGGATTTTTTGCGAAGAATGGTCTCACGAAGTTAGCGAGGATATTTTGATGGGCGCTCTTAGCGGCTTCCGGGTTTTGGATCTGACAAGCGTCATAATGGGCCCGCTGTCGACGCAAATCCTGGGCGATTTTGGGGCCGATGTCATCACGATCGAACCCCCCGAAGGCGGCGGAAACCGGGGGATGGGTGCGGGCCCGCACCCGGAGCTTTCGGGAATTGCACTGAACCTTCTTCGCAACAAGCGCAGTGTTTGCCTCGACTTGAAGAAAGCGGAAGGGCGACGCGCCGCTCTCGAGATCGCCCGAACCTGCGACGCAATGGTCACCAATCTGCGGCCCTCGCCCCTACGCAGGTTGGGCTTGTCGTATGACGACGTCATCAGCGTGCGTCCTGACATCGTGTTCTGCCAGGTGCACGGTTTCCCCTCGGAAAGCCCGCGGGCCGATGATCCGGCCTACGATGATATTATTCAAACCGAGAGCGGGTTAGCAGACCTGAGCCGAAGAGCCGGTCGTGCCCCTGAACTGGCGCCGACGATATTGGCGGACAAGATATGCGGCATGGCAATCGTCAATGCCGTTCTCGCCGGGTTGCTCCACCGTGAAAAGTCTAGAGAAGGGCAGCGCCTCGAGATTGCGATGATCGATGTCATGTCCGCTTTCATGCTCGTTGAGCACGGAGCGGGTGGCATTGCCAGGCCTCCAGCGGGCCCGGTGGGTTGGGAGCGTGTGCTCAGTTCGGAGCGCGGACCGCAGCAGACAGCGGATGGCTGGATACACGTCCTGCCTTATACGGCCGAGGCCTTCGATGCGCTGTTCGTGACCGGCGGTCGAGTAGAGTTGGTCAATCCGAACCGAACGAAGCGGGAGATCGCAGCCAATGCGACGTTGCTCTACGGAGAATTGAGGAAGGTCATCCGCACACAGACAACCAGCTACTGGCTGGATTTTTGCCGGACCCGTCATATTCCCGTTGGCGAGATGACGACTCTCGACGAGATGGTGGAGCGGCTTCCAACGTTGGTTCACCCCGTGGTCGGTAGCTACAAATCCATCCCGTCGCCGATTCGCTTTTCAAAGACGCCAGCCGCGGTGAGCCGTCCGGCGCCGTGCCTCGGGCAGGACGGAGGTGCCATCTTGCTGGAAGTAGGTTATTCCGCGCCTGAGGTTGAACGCCTCACCCGTGACGGCGTTCTTGGCCGCGCTACGGCCTGACATCAATTCCGAACGGGAAAACGATTGTCACAAGGTAGGAAGATGCAATGCTCGCCGTGAACATGCTCAGGAGCTCTGCAAGCTTGATCAAGGCTAGACCATACCGCTCCGCAGCGCTCGCGCTCTCGGCAGGGGCGCTTGTCGGCTCTATCGTCTGCGTCTGGACCGAAATTGTTCAATCACCCAATCGGTTCATCTTCTTCCATCTGACGCGTGCGGACAAGCCGGTCATTTTCGGCATCGAACGGGATGAGCTTTTGAAATTCAAAGGCAAGGGCTCCGGCCGCATCCGCTCGGCGCTGGCCGAGCGGTCCCGCCTCACAGTTCAGCAATTCGGCATGAGCAAGCAAGGCGACGGGCAAATCCGGATCGCGCCCGGACAGCCGATCGAACTGACCCCTGCCGACGCGAGCACAGTCAGATATGGCGCAACGTTTATAGTCCCTTGAAAATAGCCGCCAAGGAGCGCGCTTCACTTCGAGTGTTTTGAACCCGAAGGCGCCGGCGAACTTCGATGTCGGGCATGAGATGAAGCGGGCTATTGATTGGAAGGACTGACATGATCCAGCCGCTCGACTACACCGTTGTTCCAGATATTTATGAACCTCTCCGGGCCGACGTCCGGTCTTTTCTTGACGACACGGTCAACTGCATGACGATGGAAGCCCGGGCCCATAGCTGGCAGGGCTTCGATGGCGAGTTCAGCCGCAAGCTTGCCAAGCGCGGTTGGGTTGGCCTTACTCTGCCGAAGTCGTATGGGGGCGCCGAGCTGGACGCCTTTGCTCGATTTGTCGTTGTTGAGGAGTTGCTATGTGCCGGCGCGCCAGTAGCGGCACATTGGATCGCCGACCGGCAGAGCGGGCCGCTGATACTGCGCTATGGCTCAGACGAGCAGAAGCGAGACTATCTTCCACGGATATGTCGGGCGGAGGCATTCTTTTGCATCGGGATGAGCGAGCCGGGTTCGGGTTCTGACCTGGCGAGCGTACGTACGCGGGCCGAAGCTGTCAAAGACGGCTGGGTGCTGAACGGCCAGAAAATATGGACTACCTACGCACACCGGTGTCATTACATGATTGCGCTGGTAAGGACATCGGGTGCGCCGGGCGACCGTCATCGAGGGCTCTCACAGGTCATTATCGACCTCAAGGCGCCAGGTGTTCAAGTTCGTCCCATCAAAGATCTGACTGGTGCGGAGCACTTTTCTGAGGTGTTCTTTACTGACGTAATGCTTCCGTCGGACGCCCTGATCGGCAAGGAGGGAGAGGGATGGGCACAGGTAACGGCTGAGCTTGCCTTTGAGCGATCGGGGCCCGAGCGAATTTATTCGAGTATAGCTCTCTTGGATGGATGGATCGCGTGGTTGCGGGAGAATGCCACGGCAGAAGATATGCCTCGGCTGGGAAGAATGGTGGCAGATCTATCCACCCTGCGCGCATTGTCGATTGCAGTGACGGCCAGGCTTGCGGCTGGACAAAGCCCCGTCATCGAAGCAGCTCTCGTCAAGGATCTCGGCACATCGTTTGAGCAGGCCATCCCCGTGCTTATCGCGGAGGCTCTCGGCTCGGATCGACCCGCCGCGCCGGCTGCTTTGAAGCGCACGTTGGCCTACCTCTCGCAAATGTCGCCAGCGTTCTCTTTGCGGGGCGGCACCCGAGAAATTCTTCGTGGAATGATCGCACGTGGTCTGGGGCTTCGTTAGGGGGAGGCGATGGAGATCGACACGCTTATCACTGGCACTTTTGACGATTGGCTTTCGAGCGAGTTGTCGACTGTGGCTGTCCGGACGATCGAGGCCGGAAAATCGTCGTCCTTCACGTGGAAGAAAATTGAAGAGAGCGGGTTTGCCGATGCTCTAGTTCCGGAGAGTGAGGGCGGCGCCGGGGTGAGCCTCCTAACTGCAGGCGAACTCATCTATATCTGCGGCAAGCATGCGCTACCATTTCCGTTAGGGACGACGATCTTCGCGCGCGGCGCAATGGCGGCGGGTGGGGGTGCCATTCCGTCCGGCTCGATCACGATGGCTCGTGCCACGAAGCTTGAGTCCGGGGCTCTCATATGCCGTGACGTGCCGTTCGCTCTCGTCTCTGAATGGGTACTTGCGATCCATGATGACGGGGCGATCCTGTTACCCCGCCAGCACGGCCGGACCACAGGTTCGGGGATTCACGGCAGTATGTTAGCAGACGTCGAGTGGGCGATGGTTCCGATCGAGGCCGTGCCGTTGCCGAAGTACGACTGGCTATCTGTTGGAGCAGCAATCTATGCCGCCCTGATCGCCGGCGCTGCTCGAAGAATCATGGAGTTGTCGTTGCAGTATGCCCATGATCGGACTCAATTTGCTAAGCCGATAGCGGCATTCCAGGCCGTCCAGCAACAACTCGCTGTACTTGCAGAACAGGTTTTCGCTGTAAGAATTTCCGCTCAGCAAGCATTCTCCGGCCATGCCATCGATCCGATACGCTCGGCGGTGGCCAAATCACGCGCGGGTCGCGCGGTACCCGAGATCAACGCAATTGGACACATGGTGTTCGGTGCGATCGGCATTACTGAAGAATGCGAGCTGCAGCTCCATACCCGGCGCCTCACTGAGTGGCGGATGAACTTCGACGGAGAGCGTCATTGGGATGAGAAAATCGCACGGAAGCTCCTCTCGACCGATCAAAGTGCGCTGCAGTTTCTGTTGGCCACCGTGAGGACAACTTGACGGGGAAGGGCGCTGGTTACGTTGGATCGCCCGATCAAACGGTGCAGCGGGCGATCGTCTAAAACTAGTCTCTCCCGACCAGGGCCGAGGTGAGCAAGCCGCCCGCACGAGCCAACTCTGACAGAGAACGGACGCCCTTAGATGCGCAAGGTGATTGAGGTCGAAACTGGGAAACTGGTCGGCGAGACGTCGGCCGACGCGACCAGCTTCAAGGGGATCCCCTATGCGCGGCCGCCTCTCGGAGAGTATCGCTGGCGCGCACCTCAACCTTGCGCGGCCTGGTCTGGGCAGCTCGATGCCACTCGCTTTGGACCTGCGTGCCATCAGATGGCGGTACCCAAACGCCTCGTGATCGGTCCTGATCTGGGTCCGCAAAGTGAGGATTGCCTATACCTGAATATCTGGGCGCCAGCGCATGGCGACGGCAAATCTCCGGTCATGGTTTGGATTCACGGAGGCGGCTTCGTGTGGGGCAGCGCGTCCGATCCGTTCTATGATGGAGCCGCGTTCGCTCGGCGCGGTATCGTTCTGGTAAGCATTAACTATCGTCTTGCGCGGTTTGGCTTCTTTGCGCACCCGGCAATTCTAACGACCTCACCTGACGGTCAGATCGCGAATTTTGGGTTGCTTGACCAGATTGCTGCGCTCAAATGGGTAAGACGGAATATTCACGCCTTTGGCGGGGATCCCAGCAATGTCACAATTTTCGGGGAATCCGCGGGGGGCGCGTTCGTCAATCTGTTGATGACGGCGCCCGTGGCTGCCGGCCTCTTCGAGAAAGCCATCTCGATGTCGGGCTTCGCGCGGTCTCCCCTGCGTCGGGTGGGTGGCGACGGCCAGGGCACAGCCCAAGCCGCATCGCAACGCTTTGCGGTTGCCCAAGGCATAGAAGGGGCCGATGACGAAGCTGCGGCATCGCTTCGAGCCCTGCCTGCGGCCCAAATCGTGTCAAGCTTCGGAGGTTTGAGTGATCCAGATCGGCCGGGTGTCTGCATCGATGGAATCACTGTCCGAGAGTCCCCGTTCAGCGCGTTTGCCGCGGGGAGGCAGATGAAGGTGCCCTACATTGCGGGCGGGACCGATTGGGAAGCCATCATACTTCCCGAGGTGAGAGCGAGGCCCGACGAACTGCTCAAGCTGTTTGAGAGCGACAGGAGCAAAGTCGCGCGCGCGTATGGCAACATATCGAGTTCTGACGCAGATGTTGCCGAGCGACTTGCGACCGATGTTCGCGTCACCGAGCCAAATCGGGCGTTGGCTCGCTTCCATGCGCGTACCGGAGAGGCGGTGTTCCTATACTATTTTTCGTACGTGCCCCCGTCGCTGCGTGGCTCTGTCCCTGGTGCGGCGCATGCGAGCGAACTGCCCTATCTCTTCAACACACTGCCGGGGCCGTCCGAGGAGGACCGACACCTCAGCGACGCAATGATCTCGTACTGGACATCATTCGCCAAAGAGTCCCGCCCGGGCATTGCCAATGGCGTACATTGGCCGGAATTTCTGCCGAGCGAAACCGTCATGGAATTTGGCGGGGCTGAGGCATTCGCGCACGAGCGGTTCCTGGTCGACAGGCTCGACTTGATCGAGAGTGTAGAACCGTGACGAACGTCGGCGCGTCACGAGCTTTCTGGCGGCGACCGGGTGCTCCAAGGAGGATGAGATCATGGCTCCCGGTCGTCGCTGATCTAGGCGGAGATCCCGGACGACTGCTTGACGGCGCAGGAGGTCGCGAAGCGCCTACCAGGTGGATCTGCTCTTCTTTGCGTGGACAAAGCGAAGTGCTCAAAGGAACCTTGGACAACTGAGCAGACAAAATAAAAGTTTGCTAGTCAATCAGCAAATATTGAGGTAGCGTTTGTCTGCCTGGGGCGCTCATTTCGAGCGCTTCCTCCTCCCGGATGGCCAGGTGTCAACTGCGGTCTCGCCGACAAGCGAGACCGCATTTTTGGGCGATATTTTGCCCTGGCGTCGTCGGGCAAAAATGCCAGTTAGCAAGTCGAGCATTCGCAGTGAAATCGCGTTCCTATGCTGTGAGACAAATCCGAACATCTGACCAAGGACGACACAATCGTCAACGCTGTCAGCGTAGCGGTCGCAGCAAGAGCAGCTCGAGAAACTGCCGATGAATTTGCCGATCAAACACCCAGACACTTTTCGAGTGACTTGAACGTCAGCAGGGAACCATCACATGACCACGACCAGCGATATCGCTGTTGAAATTACCGGCCTCGTTGCCACCATTGAGATCCGCCGGCCGCCGCTGAACTTCTTCGATATCCTGCTGATCCGTCAGATCGCGGACACCCTCGATGAAATCGACAACGATCCGAACCTGCGCGCGGTTGTGCTTGCTGCCCAGGGCAAGGCGTTCTGCGCTGGCGCTAACTTCAACAATTCCGCGCCTAAGGAAGGGCACGATAAGGCCAAGAGCGACCCGGCGAAGAGCCTCGGGCCGATCAATCATCTCTACCACGAGGCAGCGCGGATCTTCGGCAACAAGAAGCCGATCGTTGCCGCCGTCCATGGCGCGGCTATCGGCGGCGGGCTCGGGCTGGCGCTGTCGGCAGACTTCCGCGTTACCTGCCCCGAAGCGCGCTTCGCGGCGAATTTCACTCGGCTCGGCTTTCACCCGGGCTTCGGCCTGACCGTCACGCTCCCTGAGGCGGTCGGCAAGACCAACGCGGCGCTGATGTTCTACACGAGCCGCCGCGTCACTGGCGAGGACGCCTTCAAGATGGGGCTTGCCAGCGCGCTCGTACCGCAGGATCAGGTGCGCGCGGAAGCGCTGAAGCTCGCCACCGAAATCGCTGAATGCTCGCCGCTCGGCAATATCGCGACCCGCGCGACAATGCGCCAGGGTCTCACCGATCGCGTCAAGGCCGCGACCGATCACGAGCTTGCGGTGCAGACGCGGCTGCGCGCCACCGAGGATTTCGCCGAAGGCGTCAAGGCGACCGAAGAGCGTCGTGTGCCGAACTTCAAAGGTCGCTGAAGCCCTGGAACGGCGCCGCGGAGCTTTAGGGCGCCCTGGAACTTGTGGAGTGCTTCCTCTTCCAGGTGGCCGGGCGTCAACTGCGGTCTCGCTGGCGGGCGAGACCGCTTTTTTGACGAACTTTCACCCAGTGTCCAAGCAGAGCCGGCACATGCTCGGTCGAGCATATGCGGTGACATCAAGTCCCTCTGCCGCGAGCTTGACCCCGATGGCTGACCAGGGACATTTACGAGAAGCGCTTCAGTGGTCGCGCAGCACAAGAATTAACGCTGTCAGCGTCGCGGTCTCAGCAGTTTGTATTGGCGCGCCGCTTTTGGTCGCAGCTAAGGTTGGGCACGCAAACGCTGGATATGCGGTTGCACTGGGCGCAATGTTGGCTGACAGGGGCACTCCTCTCCTTGGTAGCTTGCGTGAACAGCTCAAGAGCAGCGCAAAGTCGTTGGCGCCGCTTCTGCTGTCGTCGATTATCGCGATCGCGATCGCCGGGCACGGGATCGCGACGGAAATCGCACTCGTCGGCTTGATAAGTCTCTCAGCTGCGATCGGCAGCGCAAGCAAGACGGCGGCTACGACAGCAGCTCGATTCAATCCGCTGTTGTTGATAATTGCGGGTCTCGTGGAAAACACCTCATCAAGGACCGGCACTCTGGTACTTGTGCTAGGCGGCGCGCTTTTGCCGACCTTCGCACAACTACTTGCGAGGCCACTGCTGCTGCGCGCGCTTCGCAGTGACCCGACACCGTTAGAGATTGATGCCGCGGCTGCTCCGATCCCTGCAACGATCCGACTATCCCAGAAACTAAGAAGCCTCTCTGCTTGGGATTATCCCATTCGCTTGGCTGCTTGCTTGAGCGCGGGCATTGTTCTCATTCGGGTATGGCCTGGCCACCGTATGGATTGGGTGCTGCTCACGGTGATCCTTACAATCCGCCGCCAGACTGAAGTATTGCCGGTCAGAGTGACGCAGCGCGCGTTGGGAACAGTAGCCGGCGTTCTTATCGCCGAACTAATAATGACCTTCGCAAGAGTCGGACTTGTTGTACTCGTGATAATCGTCGCGCTGGGGGCTTTGCGGCCGATCACCAAGAACCGGAACTACCTGCTGTATTCCGCAGTGATGACCCCCCTTATTCTATTGATAGTTGATAGAGGAGGTCATTCAGACAGCAGCGTCCTTGCGGATAGGCTGATAGCTACCTTGATCGGAGCCGCTCTGGTTATTGCAGCAAATCTTATCTCACCTAAGCTTATGCGATCCAGCGCATAGGCATGGTGGATATGGAGCTATCGCTAAGTTAGGAAGCACGCTTTGGGTCGGGCAGGATGATCCGAGAATTGGACTTGGATCAGGCCAAGGTGAACCCGAATGGATCCGGTATCTCGTTGGGGCATCCGGTCGGCGCAACGGGGGCGATAATCACCGTCAAGGCGATCCATGAACTTCACCGTATCGGGGGACGCTACGCACTGGTCACGATGTGTAAGAACGGCCGCAAGCGTGCGACGTCACGCGCAGCTATGCGATGGAACGCAGGCTGTTCGCCAAGCCCCTTGCTGAGCAGCAGAATACCCGGTCAGGTGGCCGAAAGGGATGCCGAAGTCGATCTTGCGCGGGTCTATAAGTGATGGGGCACTATGGCCGCGACGTTTTCTTCAAGCACTACAAAGCATTCCCGAATGACTGGTCGCTTGGCGCGCTCGAGAACGCGCAAGCGCCTGCATATCGGGCGAATGGAAATTACGCCGCAGCAGAGAAAATCTCGGACGCAACGCGTCCGCGTCCTCCGCGCTTAGCATCGTAGAGACGATCGTCGGCGCGTCGTTTGAGAGCGCGCACGTCGTCTCCATCAATTGCGGCAGCCATGCCGATGCTTGCACCGATCGTGACGTTTTTGCCCGCGATCGCGAACGGAACTTGCAGGGCGCCCACGATCCGCTCGGCATCCCTGGTCGCGTCTCCGGCTCCGAGCTTTGCATCGAACAGAATGGCGAATTCGTCGCCGCCGAGCCGTGCCACAACGTGCCGATGGTCAAGCTCAGTCACGATCCGGGTTGCCACGGATTTCAGCAACTCGTCCCCGGCGTCATGACCGTATGTGTCATTGACCGGCTTGAACCGGTCGAGATCGATTATCGCGATGATCGCAGGCGCGGATGCCAGGCGCTCAGCGAGGGAGTGGTCGAATGCGACGCGATTCGCGAGACCGGTTAGCCCGTCGGTGAGAGCCGCACGAGCGATATGCTCCTGCGCGAGTAGCTTGGAACGGATGCGGTCATGCCTCACCTGAACCAGGTAAAGAGCTCCGATCCAATGGCACGTCAACATGATTGCGATGGCCCAATGTTCCGACCCCTGCATCACTGCTGCAGCAACGACGAGCGGCGCGAAGAGCACGGAAACTTCCGCGATCGCGAGGATCGGAATTCCCGCAGCCTTGAAGGAGAGGGTCGACAAGTATGCTGACGCTGAAAGTACGGCGGACGCTATGGCAATAGAGTCGCCTCCTGATAATGCTCGTATCACGAGGAGCGTAAACAAGGACGCAAAGACGACGCCTTGGGCCAGCAGGACTGGCAGAAACGACGGAGACGACGCGTATAGTCGGACGTAGCCGATCCGCAATATGCTCAAGATGAAGAGGGCCGCTGCGACTGATGTCACTCCGACGTCGCCCGTGCGCAGCCAGATTGCCGCTGCCATTGCGCCGAGACCGACCGCGTATATGACGTGAGACAGCTGCTCCGCGTGCAGCATCGATTCGAGCCGCCGTGTTACGCTATCCGGCAATGTCGGATCAATGAACCTCAACTTTGGCAACATCGCATGGCCTCTCCATCCGGCCACCCTTGCACGTTTCGCTTATTGCCCGGTTTATGGGTTCGGTAAATGCGCAAGATTTCGATGCTTAAATTGTGCCCGGGTCGGTCGGGACGGTTAACCATGTCTAAAAAGGGCGCAGGGAAGCCGAATCACTTGTAAAGCAGCAAGCAAGTTTATAAACGAGGTCCGTCCGTGAATTTGCCGGAGCGCCATAGAGAAGCGCGTCGTCAGGGGGGCCCAAGATGTCAGTGCCGTTGGTGGCCGAATACGTCGGCGTGGTGTCGTACCGCCGCAACCATGACCGGCCCGACACCTTCGTTGCCACCTGGTATTCAACCCGTACCAACGAGCCGCGCCTGGGATCTGGCCTCGCGCAAGGCGACACCACCTCCAAGGGGTTCTGCGGCGTCCATGAGATCCGCTACTACGAGCCCAATGGCGAGCCTGCCGGCGTCCCGTTCGAACTTACCGTTGAGCCTAACGGGGAGATTCGCGATCTGACTTGGCGTTACCAGGGGCGGGTTATCTTCAAAGGGATTGGGATCGAGACGAGCGATCAACTGATCGCCAGCTATTGGCGGCTGACCACACCGTTGCCGGCCGGGTGACGGCCGCAGCAGAATCCTTCGTCGCTGACCGGCCTCCGAACCCCGTGACGACTCCGAACGCCGGCCAAGCCGGCGTCCTCTGGCCGACAGTCCTCTGGAGCCCATTGCATGCTGATCAAGCTGCAGCGCGCCAGAATCGGCAGGAGGGCCGGCGCGGACCGACAGATGGTCAGGCGCAATGCTCTGCGAGGCGCTGCCGCGTTGAATATTACTTGTTTACTGAATAACAAATATATTGCGCGTGTCCCGCTATTATGCAGATTAATACGAGCTGTCACGGGAGGATCCGATGAGCGAGGCGAAAGCGGCGCCACCGAAATTATTCACGGCGGAAGGGACGCCTGCAGCGCCCGATCACCCTGCCCTGCTCGGCGGCCAATGCAAATCCTGCGGGCGGAAGTTCTTCCCGATGCAGACCTATGGCTGCGAGAAGTGCGGCTCGACTGATCTAGAGCCCATCGCGCTCACCGGCCGCGGCAAGCTGATCGCCTCGGCTAAGGTGATCATGTCGGCCAATCCCAACCGGCCAGCCCCCTTCGTGGTGGGCTCGGTGGTCACCGAGGACGGTGTCTTCGTACGCTCGCTCCTGGAGGTGCCCGCCGACACTCAGCTGGCCAAGGGCACGGCCATGGTCACCACCCTGGTGCCGGAGACCCGTCCGGACCATGGCGAGACGGACCTGCGATTCAAGCTCGCGGAAGGAGCCTGACCATGGCGAAACTCATCGGCGACCTGCGCCCGGTCTATGTGGTGGGCATCGGGCTGCACCCGTACCAGTACCCGACCGAAACCCCCTATATCGAGCTGGGCCTGACGGCGATCCGCCGCGCTCTGGCCGACGCCAACATTCCCTGGGAGGCGGTGGAATCCTCCTATATAGCCCACGCCCTGCTGGGCATGGCGGCCGGCCGTCAGATGTTGAAATATTTGGGCGCCTTGGGCAAACCGCTGGCCCATGTGGAGAACGCCTCGGCGTCCGGCTCCACCGCGGTGCGCCACGCCGCCGTCGAAGTCGCCGCTGGCATCAGCGATGTCGCGCTGGCCGTTGGCCTCGACAAATTCCCCACCCGGCCGATCGGCAGACGGGCCTCCTCGGGTCTTCCGAACCTCGCTGAGGACGCGATCGTCCCGTTCACCCACTTCGCTCTGCTGGCCGATGAATATTCGCAGAAGTATGGCGTCAAGCAGGAGGACATCGCGCAGGTGGCGGTCAAGAATCACGCCAACGGCGCGTTGAACCCAAACGCCCAGCGCCAGAGAGAACGGACCTTAGAGGAGGTGCTGGCGCGCCCAATCTCTGGCTTCCTGACCGCGCTACAGTGCACGCCCCGAGGCGAAGGAGCTGCGGCGGTCATCATCGCCTCGGAGGAGGGAATCAAGCGTCTGGGCATCGACGCCACCCGCGCGGTACGCATCGCCTCCTCGGCGGCGGGCAGCGAGGAGGCCGGCAACGACCTCAACCCCGACACCGCGCTGTCAGCGGCGACAATGTCGCGCGCCATGCGCGAGGCTGGCGTGGCGCCGCGCGAGATCGACGTGATCGAGGTGCATGACGCCTTTACGGTTGAGGAACTGCTATATGCGGAGGCGACCGGGATCTGCGATCCGGGCCAGTATATCCCGCTGTTGAAAGAAGGCGCCTGGAACATTGGCGGCAAGTGCGCGATCAGCCCCTCGGGCGGCCTGATCGCCATGGGGCACCCGATCGGTCCGACGGGAGTCGGCCAGGTCGCGGAGATCGCCGCGCAGCTGCGCGGCGAGGCGGGGCCGCGCCAGCATAGGAACGCCAAGGTGGGTCTGGCCCACATGGTGGGGGTGGGCGCCGTCTGCTACGTCCACGTCCTGAAGAAGTGACGTCCGTTATCCGCGGGCCGCGTCGAGTCCGGAAACAACGCGCAGTTGCTTGGCTTTGAACAGCTTCTACACGAAAAAAGGCGCCGACTCGGTGATCTGCAGGTCTGTTGGCTTCACGCCACACGACTGCGCGCTATTGTGAACGCGGCGTCATCGTGGCACGGAGGATGAGGTTTCCTGAATCTCATGGATCGGTCACAACGGCATGGAAGCTGTAAACACACCGGCGCATAAGAAGCCAGCGCGCAAACAAGCCGATCGACGCGACGAGGCCGAGCACAAGATTCTCACCGCGGCCATCCGGCTCTTGGTCGAGAAGGGCTATGATCGCTTCTCCCTGGCCGAAGTTGGATACGCGGCCGGCTACAGCCGCGCTCTGCCGGCGCACTATTTCGGGAAGAAGGAAGACCTGCTCTCGCAGGTCGCCACCTATTTGGTCGCCACTTATCGCGAATCGATAGCTACCAGTCCGCCCCTGAAGCCGGGGTTCGAGCGGATCGCCGACCGCATCCGACGCTACAGCCAGGCCTACGGTTCGCGGCCGAATCGGGCGATGAGCGTCCTGATCGCCGAGGCGCGCTTCCGCCCGACGCTGCGGCGGACTATCACCGAACTGAACCAGCAGGCCCGCGAGGGCTGGGGCCGAGAGGTGCGCGCCGCGATCGAGGGAGGCGGCCTCCGGCCGGGGCTCAACGCCGAAGCTGTTGGCGCATCGATCTTCGGGTTCCTTAGGGGCCAGTCGAGCTTCGTCGACCTCGATCCGGGCTACGACATGAAGGCCGCTACCGAGGCCTTCATCGACAATCTCAAGCAGGGCGTGATGCTCGCGCCGGCCAGCCGCACGAGCCCCGTTAAGGCCGTCAAGGCGGCGGCCACGCCTTCGAAACCCTACAAGGCGGTAAAGGCCAAGCTGCCCCGTTAGCCGCCGGCGCGGTCGCGGACGCCCGGATCGGATGCCCAATCCGCTTCAGACCATCCGTTCGCGGCCTTCCCAATAGCGGGCGCGAAGGTCCTTCTTCAGAAGCTTGCCGGCCTCGTTGCGCGGCAGTTCGGCGACGATCTCGATCGATTTCGGCCGCTTATAAGAGGCGAGCGACTCCTTGGAGAACTCCAGCAGTTCATTCGGTGTAACCGAACGACCGGGCTTGACCTCGACGAAGGCCTTCACCTGCTCGCCGAACTCGTCGTCCGGGATGCCGATGACCGCCACGTCCTGAACCGCCGGATGCAGCAGCAGGCCCGCTTCGATCTCGGCCGGATAGAGGTTCACCCCGCCGGAGATGATCATGTCCTTGGCCCGGTCGGTGATGAAAATGTAGCCGTCCTCGTCGACATAGCCGACGTCGCCGACCCGGAAGAAACCATCGGCATCCAAGGTCTTCTCGTCGAGCGGATCGGCGTTCAGATAGTTCTTGATCACCAGCGGGGTGCGGATCCAGAGTTCGCCGGCTTTGCCGCGCGGCAATTCCTTGCCGTCGGAGTCGCGGACGCTGACGTCCACATGCTTGTAGGGCAGGCCCGACGAGCCCGGCTTCTTTCGCTGCATCGACGGCGGCATGTGCGAGATCATGCTGGTCTCAGTTGAGCCATAGGCCTCGTGCAGGCTGTCCTCGCCGAAATACTCCATGATCCAGAGCTTGAGCGAGAAGGGCACCGGGGCGGCGCCGACCGAGATGTGCTTTAGCGAGGACACGTCGTAGCTCTTGAGCACGGCCTCGGGCAGCCCTGCTACCCGCTTTATCATGGTGGGCACGCCAGTCCAGCTGGTGATCTTGTGCTCCTGGATCAGTTTCAGGGCGCCTTCCGGGTCAAACCGGCGCTGCATGACCATCGGACAGCCGCGAGCGATGCCGCCGCGGACGATGCTGGGACCCGCGCCATGGGAGAAGGGCATTGTGCAGAGAATCACCTCGTTTTCGCGCCGCCCGGCGGCCTCAGCCATGCTGGCACGGTATTCAAGAAACTTCTGCATCATGTGAGGCTCCGGGTTGCGCGGGGGCACGCCCTTGGGCAGGCCGGTAGTCCCGGAGGTGTAGATGACTAGGCCCGCCTCGGCGGCCGAAAACCGCTCCGGCGACGCCGTGGCCAGCAACTTGCCCCATTTCGGATAGCCGTCGAGTTCGGTGTCGATGCTGACCGTGAATTTCAGGTTCATCGGCTTGGCGGCCTCGAACATCGGCCGCGGATCCGGATCGTCCGCCATCAGGCCGACGGCGCCGCTATTGCCCAGCACATAGGCCACTTCGGAGGGGGTGAGGCGCCAGTTCAGGCCTAGCACCGAGCCGCCGAGCTTGGCGATCGCGCAGTTGATGATCCCCCACTCGATACGGATCTGGGTGCGCACGGCGATGATGTCGTCCCGCCCGACGCCGGCCCGAGCCATGGACTCGGCCAGGTGGTCGGAGAGGCGGTTCCACTCACTCCAGGTCAGGCTCCGCTCGCCCTCGACTAGCGCGACCTGGTCGGGCTTGGTCTGCGCCCAGAACTCCAGCGAATTCGATCGCGCGTCCTTGGTTGTCGTCTCGGTCATGCCTCGCTCCTTCCCTTCGGGCGCCCTGGCCTCATGTTTCGCGACATCTGAGCGCACCACTGGTATCAAAGTTATTTGTCTATTGATCAACAAATAATTGGTTGCGCGCAAGGCGGCACGTTCGCTTGTCACGAGAGAACAAGAAGCCGCGCATGCGCCGCGAGCATCCTGCGGGGGCGGCCGCTGTTGGCCAGCGCGCTGCGGCCGAGTTGGGCGGTGGACCCGCCATCGGGAAGGCAACGGCGCCAGGATCGCGACGGCGGCCCGGAGGGACAACTTGTGGGTCTGAGAGATCAGGATCGCCGCGGCGTTGTTAATCGGCACGTCGAGCGGTCTCTCGCCCCACCGCTGCCACCGCCGAGAAGAACTAAGAACCAGCAACTTTCGGGCGTAGATCAGGTTTCGCGCGGCTGTCCAGACAGGCCCGCAGGCGCACTTTCCACCCGGCGGGTCAGATCACTTGGATGTCGGCCTGGAGGTCGCCAAGATCGCCGCTGGCGGGCGTCTGCGGAAGGTTGCGCCGGAAGAGCGCGAAGAGCCGCTCCCATGCGCGAACGGCGGACGGCGCGTGATAGGCGTCTCGGCCGGGGATAGTGAAGCCGTGGTGCGCCTGCGAATAGACCTCGATCCGCCGCCGCACCCCAGCGGCCCCCAAGGCCTTCTCGAAGATCTGCAAGCTCTCCACGGGCACGTATTTGTCGGTGCCCGCGTGGGCGATATAGACCTCGGCCTTGATGCGGTCGGCGATCTTGTGGAGAGAGAGGGGCGTGTCGGTAACGAAGCCGCCGCCGTGGAAGGATCCCGCCGCGGCCACCCGGTCGGGGACAAAGGCCGCCGCCCAAAGCGACAGCCGCCCGCCCAGGCAATAGCCGAATGCGCCGACTGGGCCACGCAGGGTGTGCGAGTAGGCGTCCAGCCAGGCGATCACTGCACGAGTGTCGGCCTCGCAATTTTGCGGCGTGATGCTGCGGTTGAGCTGCCACATCTGGGCCCGCTGGTCGTCATAGACCGGATCGTCGGAATCGATCTCGTCCGGATTGAGGTTTACCTCCCGCGCCTTGCGGTAATACATGTTGGGTGTGGCCACGCAGTACCCGGTCGCCGCCAGGCGGCGCGGCATTTCCAGAAAATCAGGGCGGATTCCGCAGGAATCGAAGAAGCAGATCGCGACCGGAAACGGTCCCCCATGCTCCGGATGCATAACGACAGTGTTCATCACCCCATCGGGCGTCTCGATATCAACCTCGACTTCGGTCATCTTCGCACCTGCCGCTGGCACCGGGGTCCCGGGACCTGCGGCCAGGGACGGAATGGATCCGCAGAACCGGGGAGAGATCGCGCAGGGGCGCGAAGGTTCGGACGATCCGTCCAAAGATCGAGGTGGTGAGCGCGAGGCCTCGGCGCAAACCAACGTCCTCGGCCCGCGGACCCGGAAGGACCTCGCCTGAAGTACTTTCCCAAGTTCCGTTGTCGTCAGGACGGGAGGCCACCCTGACGGGATTGAGGGTGAAGATGTCATCCTGCACAAATTTGTCAATCAGACAGCAAAGATTTAGCGGTAAAGCCGGACGATTCTTGTTGAGATACCGAACGCGACCGAAATTCGGTTAAGTCCCGATTGACGATCAAGCGGTGCGATTGTCGTCATGTGATTGAACGCACAAACCCGTAGCCGTTAGCGCAGAATTTGGGAACTCCCGGCCCCCACGGCGTCGTTGCTCCAAGATTTGCTATATGATAAGCAAAACAAAAAAGTAGCGACGCGGGTGACCGAGGAAATGGCTCTGCAATCGAGGGACGATGCCGTCAGGAGGGGGTTGGGAGCTCGCGTCCGCTCTGCAGCACGTCGTTTCGCTATTGCAGGTTCAGGCGTGCTCGCGACCATGTTCGCGATCTCTATCGTGAGCTTTCTCCTCGTCGCTCTTTTACCAGGTGACCTACCAACGCTAATCCTTGGAGACGCAGCGACGCCGGGACGTGTAGCCGTGCTGCGTGAAAGTCTCGGCCTCGATCAACCGCTGATCGTCCGCTATTTTCGTTGGCTGGGCAATGTTCTGTCTGGGGATCTCGGTCGCGCGGTCCATTCTGGCGAGCCAACGCTTGACACCATTCTGTCGCGGCTGCCAGTCACCCTCGAGCTCATTGTCATGACGCAGATCGTGGCCTTGGCCATTTCAGTCCCGCTCGGAGTCCTCAGTGCCCATCGGCGCGGGTCGACCTTTGATTCCGTGACCCTGGGGTGTTGCCTCATGCTCCTCTCCATCCCGGCATTCGTTGTGGGCCTCTGTCTGATCTACGGTTTCGCGCTACATCTGCAGTGGCTGCCGGCGACCGGGTATGTCGCGCTTCATGAAGGTGTTCTGGAGAATCTGAGGAGCATGATCCTCCCAGTTCTCTCCTTGGCGCTCATCGAAGTTCCCATATACCTCCGCTTGCTCCGAACGGAGATGATTGGAACGCTGCAGCAAAACTATATTGCTCTCGCGCGAGGAATGGGTCTCCGGACGACCCGAATTCTATTCGAGAATGCATTGCGTCCTTCGTCGCTGAACCTGATCACCGCGGTCGGTATCAACATGGGGCGTCTCATGGGCGGAGCGATCATCATTGAGCAGATGTTTGCTCTGCCTGGCATCGGTCAGTTGTTGGTTCAATCGATCTATCAGCAAGAGTATCTCATGACGCAGGGAATTGTCCTATTTGTGGGCGTCATGTTCATCATGATCAACCTATTGACGGACATCGTTTACGCCATCGTCGACCCCCGCTTGTTGCACGATGGCGGATAGTGATGCGGCGCCTCGGTGTTGGATTCTTGCTTTCACTCAGTTGGCTCCTTGTCGTAGCGATTGCCACGCTCGGCGCAAGCTGGCTGCCGATCGACGATCCTGCGCGTCAGAGTCTGGTTCGTATGTTAAGTCCACCCAATGGGCAGAATTGGTTCGGCACAGATTCGCTCGGCCGGGATATTCTGTCGCGCGTGATCTACGGCTTCCGCATTACGTTCGTAGTCAGCATTGGATCGGTCATGCTGGCACTTGCGGCCGGCGGGGCGCTTGGCATGGTGGCGGGCTATTTCCGAGGATGGGCTGAGCGGATCATACTGGCGGCCTGCAACGTGGTCCTTGCCTTTCCGCCGCTGGTGCTCATCATCGCGATGGTCGCATACCCTGGCCACGCACTGATAAAGGTCATCGTCGCTCTGAGCGTTGTGTTCACGCCGGCGGTGATTCGCATTGTCAGAGCCAATACGCTTGCATACAGCGAGCGCGAGTTTGTAACTGCGGCGCGGGCTGCTGGCATGGGGAACATACGGCTGTTGGTTCGCGAAATTCTCCCGAACTTGGTCCCGACGCTACTGTCCTATGGTTTGTTGCTCATCGCCATTGGCGCGCTAGCCGAAGCGGGGCTGAGTTATCTTGGTCTGAGTGTGCCGCCGCCCGCGCCTACACTTGGGTCCATGATGGCATCCGAGCAGTCGAACGTACTGGAAGCCCCGCACGCCGTTTTTTTCCCGGCCATGGCGTTGTTTCTGACCATCTTCGCGCTCAACATGGTCGCGGAAGCGATTCAACGTCATATCGCACGTCGTGAGAGGCCTGCATGAGCGTACCGCTTCTGCGTGTCGATAATCTGAAAACCTACTTCGACCTTTCACACGGGAGGCTGTACGCTGTCGACGATGTTTCGTTCCAAGTCGGCCAAGGCGAGACGTTCGGTATTGTGGGAGAGTCAGGCTCTGGCAAGTCCATACTTGCGAGGAGCATCATCGGCTTACTCCCGATCAGTATCGCAAAACGGGCAGGTGGCAAGATCGAGTTTGACGGCCAGGACCTGATGGAGCTCAGCGAAGCTGGGATGCGAAAAGTGCGCGGTCGCGACATCGCGATAATTTTCCAGGATCCTCTAACTTCCTTGAACCCTGTGCTGCCCATTGGGCGGCAACTGGTCCAGGTGCTGCGCAACCATACCGATCTATCACGGCGAGCTGCTAAAGAGCGCGCGGTTGAGCTACTCGCTGAAGTTGGCATTCCGGGAGCGCGTCAGCGGGCGGAGGAGTACGCTCACCGCATGTCGGGCGGTATGCGGCAACGCATAGTCATTGCCATTGCTCTCGCCTGCAATCCTCGACTGCTTATCGCCGACGAACCAACGACCGCGCTGGATGTGACGGTGCAAGCGCAGATACTCGAATTGCTCCGCCGCTTGCAGGAGAGTAACGGCATGTCGCTCATCATGATCACACACAATTTCGGCGTGGTCGCCGAAATGTGTGATCGCGTGGGGGTAATGTACGCGGGACGAATGGTGGAACAAGGGAACGTCGCGGCGCTCTTGACGAAACCACGAATGCGCTACACGCGGGCCTTGTTAGACTCCATTCCAAGGAAGGAGCTGCCGCGGCATGCGCGGTTACAGGTGATCGCGGGCCACCCGCCCGACCTGACGCGGCGACTGGCGGGCTGTGCTTTTGCGCCGCGCTGCCCCGACAGACTCGATATCTGCGGCTCGGAGCTGCCGAGCATGATCTCGATGACGGATCATCAGTTTCAATGCTGGAATCCCTCGGGGGTGGAGTCGTAAAATGGCCGGCAGCGGACAAGCTCATTTGCGCAGCCAGGTGCTGCTTTCGGCCATTGGCCTCGTGAAGACGTATCGCACCCGTAGCTCCAAGCGTGTTCAAGCCCTTTCTGATGTCAGCATCGATGTCGCGCGTGGCGAGACGTTGGGCGTAGTCGGGGAATCGGGCAGCGGCAAGTCAACGCTGGCCAGAGCGATAATGGCGTTGCCGGCGCCCGACGCGGGCGTGGTATCATTCGACGGCGCGAGTGTGCTCTCGATCTCGGGGCAACGCCTGCGAGCAATCCGGCACAAGATGCAGATGGTCTTCCAAGACCCTCAATCGTCGCTTAACCCGAGCCATAGCGTACTCGATATTGTCGAGATGCCCCTGCTCGTGGCTGCACGTGGTTCCAGGACGGAGAGACACGTGCGCGTCATGGAGGCGCTACGTAGCGTTGGTCTAGACGGCGATCTGATCGGCAGTCGGCGACCGCATGAATTGTCAGGTGGTCAATGCCAGCGCGTTTCGCTCGCGCGCGCGCTGGTACTGCGTCCGAGACTTCTCATTTGCGACGAGCCGGTTTCTGCATTGGACGTATCCGTGCAGGCTCAGGTGCTCAATTTGCTGGAAGATGCAAAGGTTGAATACAACCTGACGATGCTCTTCATCTCGCACGATCTTGCTGTCGTGCGCAGCATAAGTGATCGGGTGATGGTCATGTACTTGGGCAAGATCTGCGAGATTGCTCCGACCGACGAGCTCTACTCGGCTCCAGCGCACCCCTACACCGCAGTCTTGCTCGCGTCGGTGCCGTCGCTCGATCCGACGCGGCGCCGTCGATCGGTAGCTCCGGCGGGCGAGACTCCCTCGCCCTTGGATATGCCCGTCGGTTGCCGGTTTCACAATCGTTGTCCGCGCGCGACGTCGCGCTGCCTTAACGAAGAACCGGTCGTCAAATCACTCGGAACGAAAAGGGGGCATTTTGTCGCCTGTCACAATCCGCTGGTACCCGCTGAGTCCCATTTGTGAACTCAATCCGATCCACCGTCTCGCGGGTCTCAATGTGTAATGGAGAGCATTATGGCTGGTGCGGCTGATCGCAAGTTTGCCTTCATTTCGAAGACTGCGTTGATCCTGCTCGCTTTGGCTGCCTCCCCGGTGCGCTTGAGTGCTGAGGAGCCAATTTCCGGCGGAACACTTACAGTCGGGCTCGCTCAAGAGCCACTCATCGTCGATCCGATCCGAAGCGGAACTTTCACTGAACGGCAGTACGCTGCGCCGGTCTACGAGGCGTTGTTCGACATTAACGAGGAGGGACAAACGGTTCCGTTCTTGGCTGAAAGCTATGAAGCTAGCAGCGATGCGAAGACTTATACTGTCAAGTTGCGCCGCGGGATCAAGTTTCACGACGGCACGCCGTTGGATAGCGCAGCTGTCGCGGCAAACTTTGAACGAACCCGAAATCCGGCGAACGCTTGCCGATGTCTATCGTCTTTATTGGAGCTGGAGAGTGTTGATGTGCTGGACGACTACACGGTGCAGTTCAAACTTTCGACCGGCAACTCGGCCTTCCCAACGGTTCTCGCCGACGCTCCGGGGATGATGGTGTCGCCGTCGGCCTTCAAGGCCAATCCATCGGAAATCGGCTTGAAGCCGGTCGGAACGGGTCCCTTTAAGTTTTCGGAATGGATTCGCAACAGCCGATTGGTGTTCGTGAAGAATCGCGACTATTGGCGGCTAGGGAAGCCCTATCTGGACTCGATCGTGCTTCGAGGAATTCAGAATCCGGAGACGATGCAGGCGGCGTTCCTATCCGGGCAATCGGACATGGTATTACAGGCGTCGACGCGGTTCGTGGCGCAGGCGAAGCGAGAAGGCAAATACAACGTGCTGCAGCCGGGCGGCTTTGGCTACGATGGCGTCTATATGAATCTTACGGAGCCGCCATTCGATGATGTTCGTGTTCGACGAGCTGTTGCGCACGCCATTGATCGTGAGCTGTTGCGCAAAACACTGCTGAACGGCATTCCCAGGCTTGCATTTAGCCCCTACGGACCAGGCATGTGGGCAAATCAGCCGGTCCCAAACTATCCAGTGCACGACAAAGCCAAAGCGAAGGAGCTTATTGCAGCCTACGGCAAGCCGGTCGCCTTTACATTGACACATAATAACTCGCCGCAGTCGCAGCAGTTAGCACAATCGCTTCAGGAAATGCTGGGGGACGTCGGAGCCAAGGTCGATCTCTTCCCAGTCGACCAGAACCGGATTGTGCAAAACATGAACTCCAAGCAATTCGTCGCGTCGCTCTACCGCTTTACGGGGCGAGCTGATCCCCACATAAACACGTACACCTTCTATCATTCCAGGTTTGCCGACGTGACCCCGTCTGCGAACTACTGGCATTACAAGAATCCGAAAGTCGATGAACTTCTGGAAAGAGGAATGACTTCACTCGACCAGGCAGAACGCAAAAAGATTTACGGTGATATTGCCGCGCTACTCGCCCAGGATCTGCCAGTCGCCTATCTCTTCTATCCGGCGGATTCCATCGTCACGAGCAGAAAGATCCACGGCGTTCGCGAAATCCCGGATGGTTTGGTGCGGTTTGGCGAGATCTGGAAAAACTGACTGCACAGGTGGTATTGGTCGCGCTGGTCAGCGCGCCTTGAAGCCGTCCCGCGCCGCTTGGACTTCGCATCGTTTCCGTTTGCTCTCCGCAGTTGGGAGAACGCAAGCGTGTAATTTGCGTTGGACATCCGTCGCGGAACGAATGGTGACGGGGACGGAGGCATCGCGAGACCAGCCAGCTGGCCTGTTGGGCTGGGAGCGGGTGCTTAGGCCCAAGCACAGCATTCTTGATGTCGCGCTCGAGGGCACATTCCAGCAGCGACTTGTGCTGGTTGATGGACTCGTTGCCGCGATAGCGTAGCACTCGCGGTTGCACTTAGAGGGACGGTTGCGGACAGCAGATTCTGGCACCGCAAAAGATAACACGATGTTAAGTTCGTGTAATAAATGGATAATTGTGCTGCGTCAGCTACGCGCTATCGTCGAGCAAGTCGGGCATCCGCATCTGCGTTCTCCCGAAGGGGCAACGAACCGCCGATGAGTCACAGCACCCGACCGTTTTTCCTCGGCGACGGCCGCTTCCCGACTGGCCTCATCGGCGCGCCTGTCGTGCAGTTCGGCGTCGCCCGCGTTGGATGAACGATGAAGGGCTCGTCTACATGTCATTTTTGAGATCGTCGTATCACTTACTGGCGCCGCCGATGTCGTCGTCGGGCTCGCCGCGCAGACCCGCGAGTCGCGGCCATTGAAGATGCTGGGTATGAATTAGAGGCGGCCCCAAGGCTGCCAACAGAAAACAACAAGCAAGGGGAGTGAACCGATGTTGATCACCAGAAAGAATCTTTGGGCGTTGTGGCTGCTGGCTGGGTCCTGGCTGGTCACACCAGCGTCCGCCGAGCCGATGGCTTGTGACGACGGCATCAAAGCTGCCTTCCATCCCGACGAGATCACGACCGTGATCGCGGTTCGCCAGGTCAAGAAGGGTGAGGAGCTGTTGGCGCCCGATGCGCAGAAGCCGATCGCGGCGGCAGCCGATCTTTGCCTCGTGAAGCTGCTGGTCGGTCCCGGCGTCACGGCCGAGAAAGACAAGACCGCGCCGTCCTATTCAGAAGGTATCGGCATCGAGGTCTGGCTGCCAACGCAGGCCAACTGGAACGAGCGCATCCGCAATTATGGCGGCGGCGGCTGGGTCGGCGGCGGCCATCGCTATCCCGACAAGATCGGCAGCAAGGTGCCGGCGATCGTCAATGCCAATATCGGCTATGCTTCCGGGACAACGGATGCCGGCCAGCCTTGGTATCAGGACGGCTCGTTCGCCTTCCTCTCCGACGGCAAGCTCAACGTCGAGGGCTTCCGCGACTTCTCCGTGCGGGCGATGGTCGAGCAGGCGGTCAAAACCAAAGCGCTGGTCAATCTCTACTATGGCAAGGCGCCGAAATTCGTCTATTACGACGGACACTCGCAGGGCGGCCGCCAGGGCCTGAAGATCGTGCAGGAATATCCCGAGCTCTATGACGGCTACATGATCGCGCAGCCTGCGCTAAACATCCCGAAGTTCGGCACCACCAGCCTCTATCCGCAGATCGTGATGAAGACCGAGCTCGGCTTCACGGCAATCAACAAGCCGGAGGCCGCCGCTTTCGCCGCCAAGGTCGAGGCCGCCAACAAGCGCGCTGTCGCGGCGTGCGACAAGGCCGGCCTCGGCTTCCTGCTTGATCCCTTCGCCTGCGACTACAATCCCGCTGGTGACGCGATGCTGCTCTGTGCGGGCGAAGCGGGCGATGGCGTCACGGGCAGCAATGCCGACAAGGCGGCTTGCATGAGCGCGAAGGAAGCGGGAGCGCTCAACAAGATCTGGTATGGCGCGACCCGCGATGGCAGCGTCGAGTCGGCTCAGACGGCGGAAGCCCGTAGCGGCAAGGCGCTCGGGGTGAAGCAGCTGTGGTGGACATTTACCAGGGGTACGTCGATCTCGATGCAGATCACGAGCGCGTCGACTGACAATTTTGCGCTCGGCATGCAGGACGTCAGCTACGCCGCCGATGCCAGCGCGACCTCAGGCATTCCGATCGCCAACACCTCCACCGCCAAGCGCAACCGCTGGGTCGAGCTCGACTATGTCGGCTTCGCTGATGGCGTCGACAAGAACGTCGCGCTGCAGCCCGCACTGTTCAGCAATCTGATCACCGACAAGGCGGATCTCTCCAAGCTGCGCGATCTTGGTGGCAAGGTGATCGTTTGGAGCGGACTTGCGGATGATGCGATCCCGCCGGCCGGCAACGTCAACTATCACGAGCGCGTGTTTGCTGCGATGGGCGGCGATGCCGAGGTCTCAAAATTCATGCGGATGTATCTGGTGCCGGGGGTCGCGCATTCCTCGCAGGGCCGCTCATACACCGTCACCGGCAAGAACGACGCCGTGCCACTGCCGAAACTGCCGGGCAACGCCAACCAAACGCCGACGCGCGACAAGGACCAGTTCTTCTCCGCATTGACAGATTGGGTGGAGAAGGGAGTGGCGCCCGGCGAGATCACATTGACCTCGCGCGATGGCAGTGTGACCTATCCGGTCTGCGTCTATCCCCAGCGGACGACGTGGGATGGCCACGGCCCGGCGACGCAGGCTTCGAGCTTCAGCTGCCGCTAGTCCCTGAAGCGTTGCCGGCACCGAACCTGATTGTTGCGATATCCGGCCGAGGCGACCCGGAGGGTCGCTCTCTTGGGGGCCCTTTTTACAACAGGGTTATTGTCCCCCTCGCGAATTGAACCTGACCTGGGTCGGTCATGGGGCGCTAAGCGTCATTAGTCGGGCAGCCGTTTGAAGTTTGGTGCAAATCGCGTCGTTCGAATCGGGACAACGAATTCGGTGAGCAGGTCAAAGCATTTTGCGAGCAGAAGCCGGAGTCGTTCTTCCTCTGCGCAGGCAATTTGGATTTCTGTCGAGATCATCTGGCTTCTTGCTAGCGTCTGAACAGCATTTAGATCGGTGTAGAATTGTCTCGAAACGCGATGGGCAAGTTACTGAAGAGCGAGCTACGTCCGTTTGGTCGGGGTCTGTGCGCGATCCCAGGGCGGCTCCGGCCGCCAAGCTTCGAGCAACGCATCGATGAACGTACGCACCTTCGGCGACAAGTGCCTGCTCGAAGGATAGACGGCACGTATGGGTGCACCATCGGCGTCGACATCTTCGAGGATCGGCACAAGCCGACCCGCACGCAGATCGTCGCTGACCAGGAATGTGGCAAGCCTTGCGATGCCGAAACCCGCAATCGTCGCGTCACGCAAAGCTTCTGCGTTGGTCGCAACGAAACGTCCATTGATGGCGATCACGCGGGCTTGTCCGTTCTCGTTGAATCGCCAATCGACGGAGCGCCCGCCGTGCACGAAGGCGAGACAGCTATGCTGCGCCAGCGCGTCGATGTTTCCCGGCGTACCTCGCTCTGCAAGATACGCCGGCGATGCACAGGTCACCAGGCGATGAGGCGCCAGAAACCTATTCATCAGCCGGGAATCATCGCTGCTGCCAATCCTGATGGCGAGATCGACGCCCTCGTCGATGAGATCGACGTAGCGATCGCCGAAGGAAGCGCTGACGGAGATCTCCGGCCATTTGCGAATGAACTCGTTGAGAACCGGAAGAACATGCAGCCGTCCGAACGACACGGGCAGATCGAGCCGCAGCCGACCGCGCGGCGCCTGCGAGTGACTGAGCATCGCCATCTCCGCTTCGTCGAGATCGGCGAGCAGCCTCACACACCGCTCGTGGAAGGCCGCTCCCTCTCCGGTCAGCGAGACGCTTCGCGTCGTGCGCTGGATCAACCTGACCCCGAGCCGATCTTCGAGCCGAACGATGCTCTTGCCGACCGCCGATCGCGAAAGCCCGATGCGTTCGGCCGCCGCCGTGAAGCTCTTGGCTTCGGCGACATGGACGAACACGCTGATGTCCTTCATCCGATCGATGGCCATTGCGCCCTCCCGAGCTTGTTCCAGATCGTCACCGATTCCCTAAGCCGATGCGGAGATTAGGGCCTTCCATTCCCCAGTGAAGGGAAATCACCGGATATTGTGGCTCCAACGCGTCTATTCTAACCTTTTGGAACCGGCTGCTCCAGAGTGGGGAGCAAAATTCCCCATCCTCATCAATCAATTGACGGCCGGTAATAAAATAAGGCGGGGACCATTACCTGCCTCAGAAGAGGAAGTGCACCGTGAAGGCTGTTCGTTATTACGGACGGAAGGACATCCGTGTCGAAACCGTCGATGAGCCCAACGAGTTCGGCGCCAATCAGCTTCTGGTTCGGCCGCTATGGACCGGCATTTGCGGCACCGATCTCCACGAATACATCGCAGGGCCAATCGTCACGCCCGCCTCGCCGCACGTGTTCACCGCAGCGACACTGCCGCAGATCCTCGGACATGAATTCTCGGCAGAAGTGTTGGAGGTCGGCCGCGAGGTTACCAATGTCCGACGCGGCGACCGCATCTCAGTGCAGCCGCTGGTGATGCCGATGAACGACTACTATAGCCGGCGCGGCCTCAATCATCTGAGCGAGAAAATGGGGTGCGTCGGCCTGAGCTGGGCATGGGGCGGCATGTCCGACCTTGCCGTCATCAACGACTACAACGCGATCAGAGTGCCCGAGGCCGTCAGTGACGAGGAAGCCGCGATGATCGAGCCCGCAGCCGTTGCGCTCTATGCGGTCGATCGCGGCGGCGTCCGGGCCGGCAGCACGGTGCTGATCGCGGGCGCGGGCCCGATCGGCGCGCTGACGATCCTGTGCGCGCATGCGGCCGGTGCCGCGCGAATCTACGTGTCGGAGCCCAACGCATCACGACGGCAAACGATCGAGAGCTGGGGCATCTGCGCCGGCGTCTACGATCCCAAAACCACCGACGTCGTCGCGCGCGTCAAGGAGCAGACCGAAGAGAATGTCGGCGTCGACGTCGCCATCGAGTGCGTCGGCAATGAAAGCGCATTGAACACCTGCGTCGAGGCCGTGCGCCGGCGCGGCGTCGTGGTTCAGGCCGGCCTGCATGTCGGCAAGGCTTCCACCGACCCGATGCTGTGGGCGCTGAAGGACATCACCATCGAGGCAACCTGGTGTTACCCCATCACGATGTGGCCGCGCATCATCGGGCTCGTCGAGTCCGGCAAGCTGCCGATTTCGAAGATCATCGACGGCCGTATCCGTGCCGAGGACGTCGTGTCGAAGGGCTTTGATGTCCTCACGGCTCCAAGCAACGACAAGCTGAAAATACTCGTGTCTACGCAGCTTGCGGCGCCGTCATGAGACGACGCCACTGGGGTTGATCCAGAGCGACGCTCAAGTCGCCACGGTCATTAAAATCAAAGGGGAGGAATATCAATGAGAGCTACCATCGCGAGTTGCCTGTCACTTGCCTGCCTTGCCGTGGCGACACCAAACGCCGCGCACGCGCAATATTCCGGTGCGCCGCGCACGTTCCTGTTCAACCCGGCGCTCGACGTCTGCATTCGCGACACCGCGAAGTTCAAGAAGGCGCCGCCCTACACCATCGGCTTCTCCAATGCCGGCCTCGGCGACAGTTGGCGCGTGGTTGGCCTGCACTCACTGCAAAAGGCTGCGCACGACCATTCCGACGTCGTGAAGAAGCTGCTCGTCACCGATGCCGGCCACGACGATGCCAAGCAGGTGGCCGACATCCAGGACCTGGTGTCCCGCGGCGTCGATCTCTTGATCGTCAGCGCCAATACCTCGCAGGCACTTGATCCCGCCGTCACGCAAGCGACCGAACGCGGCATCCCGGTCGTGATGGTGGACCGCCGGGTCGACTCCGACAACTTCGTCACCTTCGTCACCGCCTCCGACGCGATGATGGGCCGCCTGTTCGCACAGTGGATCGTCGAGAAGCTGAACGGCAAGGGCAACGTGATCATCCTCGGCGGGCAAGCCGGCTCCAGCCCGAACGAGAACCGCGTCAAGCCAGCGATGCAGGTGTTCTCCGCCTACCCCGGGATCAAGATCCTGGAGACAGTCTATTCCGACTGGAGCCCGGTGAAGGGCAAGCAGGTGATGCAGGCGATGATCGCCAAATACGGCCACAGCATCAACGCGGTGTTCTCGCCGCACGGATTGCAAGTGCCCGGAGCGATCGAGGCCTTCCTCGATGCCGGCTGGAAGGGCAGCGAGATTCCGCCGATCACCTCGGCCGACATGAACGGGCCGATGAAGATGGCGGTCAAGAACAAGTTTCCGCTCCTCGACATCGACTATCCGCCGGCGATGATGGGCACGGCGCTCGAGGTCGCTTTGAAAGTTCTCTCAGGCGCTTCGGTGCCCTGCACCTACACCATCAACAGCAACATCGTGCTGACCCATGGCGACGAAACGCCCTCGATCCCGAAGCCGGACATGTATGCGGAGCAGCACATCGTACCCGACGGCCCGGACGACATGCTGGTGTCCGGCGGCATGGGCCCCACCTACAATCCCAGCACGTTCAAGATCGATTATCCGCACTGAACCCGAACAATTGGCGTACCGGTCACGCCGGTACGCCAACAGGGCAAGACGGCCGCATGCTCACACTCAAAGGCATTTCCAAGAGCTTTCCCGGCGTACGCGCCCTCAGCGGCGTAAACCTCGACGTCAAGCCGGGGGAGATCCACGGCCTGCTCGGCGAGAACGGCGCCGGTAAATCCACCCTGATCAAGATCATCGCCGGCGCGCTTGCGCCCGACGAGGGCGAAATCATCTTTGCAGCCGAGCCCGTCAACTGGTCGTCGCCGCGCGAGGCGAAACTCGCCGGAGTTCACGTCGTCTATCAGGAGTTCGCCCTGTTCCCACAATTGTCCATTGCCGAGAACATCTTCCTCGGCAATGAGCGGCGCAACGCGCTCGGTCTGGTCGACCACCGGCGGACCAGGACGGAGGCGGTCGAACTGATGGGTAAGCTCGGCGTTTCCCTCGACCCGCGCGCGACGGTGGCCTCGCTTTCGGTCGCCGATCAGCAGATGGTCGAGATCGCACGCGCCATGACGCACAATGTCCGCCTGCTGATCCTCGACGAGCCCACCGCCGTCATTGCCGGGCGCGAGGTCGCGCTGCTGTTCGACCTCTTGCGCCGGCTGCGCGAAACCGGCGTTTCCGTTCTGTTCATTTCGCACCGTCTCGACGAAGTCTTCGCGCTGTGCGATCGCGCCACGATCCTGAAGGACGGCCGTCTCGTCGGCACGCAGGATACCGCCGAGGTCACACGCGAGCGGCTGATCTCGATGATGGTCGGCCGCGATCTCGGCGACCTGTTTCCGCCGCGCGCCAGCACGACAAGAGCCGATCAACCGGTGCTGCGCACGGACACCATCTCGGTCGGCGAACGGGTCCGCGACGTCTCGATCGCATTGCATGCCGGCGAGATCGTCGCGCTCGCCGGCATGGTCGGCGCAGGACGGACCGACCTGGCGCTAGCTCTGTTCGGCGCAATCCCGATCACGAACGGCGCGCTCCACATCTCGGGCGAGCGCTTCACGGCGATGTCGCCCGCCAAGGCGATCGGGCTCGGCATGGGCCTCGTCACCGAGGATCGCAAATCGCAAGGGCTCGCGATGCTGCTTGATATCGCCGCCAACATCAGCGGTCCCGCACTTAGCGAGGTCACGCAGCGCGGACTGATCGACCGCGAGCGTGAAATGGCGATCGCTGCCCGCGAAATCGAACGATACCGCATCGCCTGTCGCGGGCCTGCAACGCCGGTCGCGACGATGTCCGGCGGCAATCAGCAGAAGGTGATCATTGCACGCTGGGCGCGTCTGTGCAGATCGGTGCTGATCCTCGATGAGCCGACACGCGGCGTCGACGTCGGCGCCAAGGCCGATATCTACCGGATCATGCGCGAGCTTGCCGATTCCGGCCTCGCCATCCTGATGATCAGCTCGGAGCTGACCGAGGTCATCGGCATGGCTGACCGCGTCATCGTGATGCGGGAGGGATGGATCACCGGTGAATTGCCGGGGTGCGACGCCACGGAGGAAAGCATCATGCATCTGGCCACCAGCGAGCGCGCCGCATGAGCGCGATCGCCGCCCGTCTCACGATGCCCTGGTGGCTGCGCAGCAATGCCGGACTTGCCGGCGTGCTCGTGCTGACCTGCGCCGTATATCTCGTCGGCGCGACAGTATCCGACCGATTCCTGACGCTGGGCAATCTGCTCAATGTCTATGAGCAGACCACCGACCTTGCGCTCGTCAGTATCGGCCAAACCCTGACAATCCTCAGCGGCGGCATCGACCTCTCGGTCGGATCGCTGATCAGTCTCACCTCCTGCTTGACGTCAGGCCTCATCAACGGCGACCCGGATCGGGTCATTCCGGTCGTCATCGGCGTGCTCGCACTCGGGACATTCGTCGGCGTGCTCAATGCCGGCCTGGTCGTCACCTTGCGTGTCCATCCGCTGATTGTGACGCTCGGCATGGGCGCGGTCCTGCAAGGCGTAACCTTGCTCTACGCACTTGGACCGATTGGCCGCGTCCCGCGCAGCTTCACCGTCCTCGCCTATGGGCGCATCTGGGGCATTCCCATCGGAGCAACGCTGGCGGTGATCCTCTGCATCCTGATCGCGCTGCTGCTGCGCTATTTGCCGCTCGGCCGTCAGATCTACGCGCTCGGAGACGATGCAAATTCCGCGCGCCTCGTCGGGCTGCGGCGGACGCGCATCCTGATGCTCGTCTATGGCATTTCCGGTTTCTGCTGCGCGGCGACCGGGCTTTACCTCGCCGCACGGTTCGGCGTCGGACAACCCTATAGCGGGGTCAACTACACGTTGGCCTCGATCACGCCGGTGGTGCTCGGCGGCACATTGCTGAGCGGCGGCAAAGGCGGCGTGATCGGCACGCTGTTCGGCGCCTTCCTGATTGCGCTGCTGAACAATTTGCTCAACTTCATGGACGTGTCAAAGCACTATCAACTGGTGGCGCAGGCGGTCATCATCATTCTCGCCGTCTCCGTCTATGTCGAACGCCGCAGGATGGGGTGACCAGAGGATGTCAGGCTCCGTCGAAATCGCAGGCCCCGTCGCGCCGTCCTGGTCGGTCCGCACCGTCATCGCACGCTATGGCGTAGGGCTCGCGCTGCCGCTGCTGCTCGTGCTCGGCGGCGTGATGTCGCCGGCCTTCATCAGCCCCGGCAATCTGTCGAATCTGCTGCTGCAAGTCGCTCCGCTCGCGATCGTCGCAATGGGTCAAAGCCTGGTGATGGTCGTTCGCGGCCTCGATCTCTCGGTCGCTTCGATGATGGCGACGGCTGCGGTGATCGCGACCGGCTTCTCGGGGGCGGACCAGAATGTTCCTGCCATCATCGCGACGGCGATGCTGGTCGGTATCGCCGTCGGACTGCTCAACGGTTTCCTCGTCACCAAGCGTCAGGTATCCCCATTCCTGGCGACGCTCGCGACGATGATCCTGCTTCAGGGATTCAGGTTTGCCTATACGCAAGGTGCGCCGTCCGGAAACGTGCCGCCGTTCCTGCGTCTCCTCGGCTCCGGTAAATTCCACGGCGTGCCCTACAACGCGCTTGTCCTGCTGGTGCTGGCAGCGGTGCTCGCCGTCGTGCTGCATCGTTCCGCATTCGGACGCAGAATTTACATCGTCGGCGGCAATCCGGTGACGGGGCGCCTGTTCGGAATTCACTCCGACGCGGTCACGACGGCCTGTTACCTGATCTCGAGCTGCCTTGCGGCGCTCGCTGGGCTGATCCTGAGCGGCTACGTCGGGCTCGTCGATAATTGGGTCGGGCAGGGGTACGAGCTCGACTCGATCGTCGCCTGTGTCGTTGGGCGGGTGTCGCTGCGCGGCGGCCGTGGCTCGATCCTCGGCGCCCTCACTGGAGCCGCCATCATCGTCATTCTCGCCAATGAAGTGGTGCTGCTCGGTGTGCCGGTCCAGGCTCAATTGATCATCAAGGGCGTCGTCATTGTGCTCGCCGCTGCGATCTACACCCGAAAAGATGGACCGTAGGTTTGTCTAGTCTGGTTCATCCTTCATTTGATTGCTGCGACCGACGCACGGGCGAGCGCAGCATCATTTGATCGGGATATTTGACGGCCCCAACGATACGTGATGAGCGGGCCGTCCGAGAGGTCGTCAAGCCAGGGGCGCAAGGTGGTCGGAATCGGCAACACGGGCCGGCCGTTATTGGTGGACTCGTGTCCGTGCGGATTGAGATCGAACAGGTTCTCCTTGAGATTGATCTGCGTCTTGACGGCGTCCAAAATCGCTCCGACTCAAGCTCCCAAGTGAATGAGCAGGATCATCAGCAACAGCAAATGCCGGTCGTTGATCTCGTCGATTATCGCCGCGATCTCCTGGCAAGTCAGTAGCGGCCCCTCTTCTTCAGATTCTTCTTTTTGCTGCGTGGCTGATATTCGGGCACCTTGAGTTTCACCATGCTTCGCTTGTTCTGAAAAGCGCGTTTATTCGAAGCCTCGTGGCGAACCTCGTATGCAAAATTTGAACGGCGAGATCCTCGGCTTCGTCCCGCCGCTGGTCATGACCCGCGAGATCGACGAGATCGTCGCCATCGCCGAGAAGCCGGTGCGGCAGGTGATGGACGAACTCGCCCGCGACAAGGTCGTGCTCGCCGAGATGGTACGCTCACGCTTTCAGGCCGCCGAAAAAGAGCCCGCCGATTGGGCGGGCTCTGTGAGGCTAGGAAGTTGCCCGGCCCTTCTGCGTCAAGCGTCCGCCAGTTCCCCCTTCATCTCTTCCATGTCCTGGAAGCGATCCGCGAGGCGGGGATGGGCGCGGCTGTTGTCGGCGGCGCCGATCGCGACCAGCAACTCGTCGGCGGCCGGCGCGTCCGGGATCAGGAACTGGGCGGTGAGGAAGTGGGAGCGCTTGCCAGTCTCGGTCTTGTGAATCATCGGTAGCGAGAGCAGCGCGCCCGGGGCGTTGCGAGTATTGGTGAAGCTCAGATAGGCCGTGCCCTTCACCGCATCACGGAACGTGTTGCCGAAACGCAGCGTGTGAATCAGCGCCGAGGCGTGCTCGATCTCACCATTGGTGCCGACGGCGGCCGCCTTGCCAAAGGCCTCGACCTGCTCGGCCGGCATCACCGCGACGAGACGCTTGGTCAATTCCTTGCCGAGTTCCGGCGCGACACGCAGGATCTCGGGGCGCAAATCCTCGACGAAGCCCCGGCCCGCCCAGGGATTGCGGACCACGGCGGCCACGACGACGAAGCGCACCGGCTTGTCGGCGGCCTTGCCGCCTTCGATGAAGGTTTCCTCGACGAAGGTCGAAATCTTGCGAAGGCCGTAGTCCATGGCGCGTCCACCTATTGCGATTGTGAATGGGGAGAAACCTAGCGAGGCCGTTCCATCACCGTCTTCCGTCGGAACGCGGGAAGAAACTGATGGATCGACCTGCGATGCGGGGTAAGATCGCAGCGGTCGGTAGGGGAAAGACACATGGCGGATCAGGCGTCGCAGATGCGTTCGTTGCGCGATGTCGCAAGCCGGATCAATTCGGGCGGCGATTTCGACACGGTGCTCCGCGATCTCATCCGCGCGGCCTGCGAGCATGGCGCCTGGGCGCTGGGCTCGATCATGGCGATAGATTCACCCCATGGTGAGGCTCACGTCGTGGTCCGGCACGATCCGACGCTGCTGCGCCGACGCCTCGAGAACCGCTGGGAACTGGCGACCAGCCCGGCGCTGATCGCGCTCCAGCGCAACGAACCCGTCTATATCCGCGATGCGCGCGTCTCGGAGGAATTTCCCGGCTATCGCCAGGAAGCCTTCGAACGCGACTACCGCACCGTTCTGGTGCTGCCGATGAGCTGCTCCGACGAGCAAGGCCGGCCCATGGTGCTGAACGTCATCTCCCGCGACATCCAGGACGTCTCGGCCGACGACCTCGCCTTCATGGGCATGATCGTCCATCTCGGCGGCATCGCCGTTGAGCGCGAGCATCGCCTGCGCGCGCAACGTCAGGCGGCAGAGCAGTTGCAGAATGCGCTGCAAGCCCAGACCATGTTGCTGCACGAGGTTCTTTCGGGCGGTTCGACTGCGGCTCTCTCGGCAATGCTCGCCGAATTGCTGCCGGAGGCGATCCTGGTCGTGGATTTCGCTGGCAACGCGCTCGTGGCCAGCCGCTCGCCCACGCCGCTGCGCTTCGATGATGCCGCCTGGCAACGGGCTCTCGACGGCGCGATCGGCGCCCAGATCACAGTCGCCGCACGCGATGCCGTAGCGGCGGGCCGTGCCGAGCCCATGGGTCTGAGCCTTGATGACGGGGCACAGCGGCTTCAGATCACGGCGAGGATCGAGGCGCTCGATGTCGACGGGCAGGCGGTCGGCGCACTAGTGATCTTTCCGGAAGCCGGGAAGGGCGGAGGCGATCTCCAGCGACTGCTGCTCGACAGCGTGAAATTCGCCCTGAGCGTGCAGATGATGCGCAGCGTCATCCGGTTCCGCTTCGAGACTCGCACCCTAACCGAACTCTTCTTCGAGATCGTCGAGCGGCGCTGGCGGGATGCTGACGACGTCGTCCAGCGCGGTCGCCGGCTCGGCCTTGCGCTCGGCGCGCCGGCTCGGATGATCGTGGTGGATTTTCCTGACGGTCCGTCCTCGCCGGCCGATATGAGCATCGACTGCCATCATGCCGTGACGCGGCTCGCGCGTCAGATGAATTTGCCGATCAACGTCATCGCGGTCGGCGGCGGGCTCGTCTGCCTCGTTCCGGAGGAGAAGAGCGCGGAAACGGAGCGCGCCGGACGGTTGCCGCGGCGCATCGTTGAGGTGCTCCGCCACAGCTTCAGCCGCGAGCCGATCGTCGTGCTCGGCGACATCTGTGACGGGCTCGAGAGTTATCCCAAGGAATGGGAGCGCTGCTGGCGGATGATCCGCATCGCGCGTTCCTTCGGGCGCAGCGGAACCCTGTCGGCCTTCGATTTCGGTCCGATGCCCATGCTGATCGGTGCCGCCGAGTCGGCAGATGTGCGCAGCTTCGTCGACGGCGCGATCGGCGCGGTGGTCGCGCATGACCGCCAGCACGACACTCCCTATCTGGAGACGCTCGCCGCCTATCTCCGCGAGGGCTGCCGGACCCAGGCCTGCGCCGATGCGATGGGGCTGCATGTCACGACGCTGCGCTATAGGCTCTCTCGTATCCAGGATCTTTTCGGTATAGGTCTGGAGACGGCCGAGAAGCGCTTCGCCATCGAGCTTGCCATCCGGCTGCACGGCGTTATCGAGGGCAGCGAAGTGACGGTGGCCTGAGACGACACTATCCTCCGTTGATCCAGCGAAACATTTCCTGAATTAATCCGACTGTTCCTAGGAAGCGAAGTATATTTCCGGCGCCTAGCCTCTCACCACGATCCCGTATTGATCGAGGTGAGGCGGATGCTCGCTCCGACGGAAAAGACAGCAACAGCGATCGATCCGGTCGCCCTGCGACGCGCTTTCGGCACTTTTTTGACCGGGGTGACGGTTATCACCACGCGCGATACCGACGGCGCGCCGCGCGGCATGACCGCGAACTCCTTCACCTCGGTCTCGCTTGACCCGCCGCTGCTTTTGGTCTGCGTCGGCAAGAGCGCCCATAGCTATGACGCCTTCAACAGCTCGGATTCCTTCGCGGTCAACCTGCTGCACGAGGCGCAGACCGACGTCTCGAACCTGTTCGCCTCCAAGGCAGCGAACAAGTTCGACACGGTCAATCATGATCGCATCCATACCGGCGCGCCCGTCCTCACCGATTGCCTGACATGGTTTGACTGCAGCGTGCACAGCCGCGTCGACGCCGGCGATCACCTGGTGCTGATCGGCGAGGTCCAGGCCTTCGGTACCAGCCCCTCCGCGCCGCTCGGCTTCTGCCGCGGCCGCTACGCCAATGTGAAGGACCCGCTGCCGCCGGGCTGGCTCGAGTCGCATGGCATGATCGTCGGCTACCTGATTGAAGCGGATGGAAATCTGCTGCTGCGGTCCGACGGCAAGGGCGGCTGGGTTCTGCCGAGCGCGAAGCGCCGAATTGCCGACAAGGAGCTCAAACTCGATGGCGGCGATGCGCTGACGCTCGTACCCGACGACACCTTCCTCTATTCCGTCTTCGACGTCAGCGACCGCGACCCGGGTTACCTGATCTACCGCTGTCTCTTATACACATCTAGATGTGTATAAGAGACAGCGACGACACCTTCCTCTATTCCGTCTTCGACGTCAGCGACCGCGACCCGGGTTACCTGATCTACCGCGCCCGCCTTGCGCAGGAAGCGGCCTCGCAGCCGCTTTCCGCCGGGCTGCGCTTCTTCCCGATCGACCAGCTTCCCTACGACCAGATTCCGACCCGGGAAATCTCCTCGATGCTGCGGCGCTACGCCCGCGAGAGCGCCAGCAAGCGCTTCGGAATCTACATGGATTCCGATGATGGCGGCCGCCTCGCCATGGTCGGCGACGCGCAGCCCTGGGCCAACCTTCCGCAAATCTGAGCCGATAGAGTGATCATGAAGACGACCGTCAAATCCCTCGAAGGTTCGCGTCAGGGCCTGTTCATTGACGGCGCGTTCGTCGCCCCCAGCAGTGGCCTCTACGTCCCGTCCTACGATCCCACCACGGCCGAACCCTGGTACGAATTCGCCCAAGGCGACGCCGCTGATGTCGACTCCGCCGTGCGCTCGGCGAAGGCCGCCTTCGTCAACCCCGCATGGCGCCGCATGACCCAGACCGAGCGCGGCAAGCTGGTGCGCCGCCTCGGCGAGCTCGTGCTCGAGAATGCCGACGAGTTGGCGATGATCGAGTGTCGCGACAACGGCAAGCTGCTCAAGGAGATGCGGGCCCAGATGCGGGCGATCCCGGATTCCTATCTCTACTTCGCCGGCATGGCGGACAAGTTGCTCGGTGAGACTATTCCCGTCAACAAGCTCGACTCGCTGAACTTCAACCTGCGCGAGCCGCTCGGTGTGATCGGCATGATCATCCCGTGGAACTCGCCGATGATGATGCTGACCGGCACGCTCGCCCCCTGCCTCGCCATCGGCAACACCATCGTCGTCAAGCCCTCCGAGCACGCCACGGCGTCGAGTCTCGCACTGGCGGAGCTCGCGATCGAGGCCGGCATTCCGCCGGGCGTGATCAATGTCGTCAGCGGCGATGGCGCCACTACCGGCGAGGCGCTGACACGCCATCCCGGCATCACGAAATACGTCTTCACCGGCTCGACCTTCACCGGGCGCAAGATCGCCGGCAATGCCGCACATAACCTTGTGCCTTGCCAGATGGAGTTGGGGGGCAAGTCGCCTCACGTCATCTTCTCCGATGTCGACATCGACCGGGCGGTGAACGGCGTCGTCTCCGGCGTCTTTGCCGCGGCCGGCCAGACCTGCGTCGCGGGCTCCCGCTGCTTCGTCGAGCAGCCGATCTACAATCGCTTTGTCGAGGCTCTGGTCGAGCGCACGCGCCGCATCAAGGTTGGCCATCCGCAGGTCGAGGTTACCGATATCGGCCCGATTGCGCTCGCTTCCCAACTTGCCAAGGTCGAGGACTATGTCGGCTCCGGCGTACGCGAGGGCGCCAAGGTCGCGATCGGCGGGCGCAAGCCGCAGAACGGCGAGCTGGCCCGCGGTTGGTATTTCGAGCCGACCGTGCTGGTCGAGGCCCGCAACGACATGCGCTTCATGCGCGAGGAGATCTTCGGGCCGGTCGTCGGCATCGTGCCGTTCAAGACCGAGGAGGAGATGATCGAGCTCGCCAACGACACCGAATACGGTCTCGCCTCCGGCATCTGGACCAAGGATATCGACCGGGCGATGCGTTTTGCCCGCAACATCGATGCCGGCACTGTCTGGATCAACACCTACCGTTCCGCCGCCTACATGTCCGCCAATGGCGGCATGAAGAACAGCGGCTATGGCCGCCGCGGCGGCTTCGAGGTCATGCGCGAGTTCTCGCGCCTGAAGAACGTTCTCATCGACTACTCGGGCGCCATGCAGGACCCGTTCGTCATTCGCCTGCGCTGAGCAGTCCACGACAGAAGCCAGATCGGAGGAACATCATGAAATTTGCTGTCTCGCTCTCCATGGAGCGGTTCTCGCCGCAGGATTCCATGCGGGACGCGGTTCGCAACTTCCGCGCCTTGGCGAAGATCGCCGACGAGGGCGGCTTCGAGACGCTGTGGACCGCCGAGCACCACACCATCGAGTGCACGATCTCGCCGAACCCCTTCCAGACCTTGACCTGGCTCGCCCAGCATACCGACCGCATCCGGCTCGGCACCGCGACCCTCGTCGCGCCCTACTGGTCGCCCATCCGGCTGGCTGGGGAGGCGGCGCTTTGCGACCACCTGACGGGCGGGCGCCTCGAATTGGGCATCGCCCGCGGCGCCTACCAGTATGAGTTCGACCGCATGGCCGGTGGCATACCGCAGCAGGAAGGCGTCGCCTTCATGAAGGAGCTGGTACCGGCGGTGCAGAAGCTCTGGGCCGGGGATTACGAGCACAACGGCCATTACTGGCAGTTTCCGCTGGCCACCTCGGTGCCCAAGCCCTTGCAGCAGCCGCATCCGGCGATCTGGGTCGCGGCGCGCGATCCCGGCACTTTCGACTGGGCGGTCGGCCTCGGCGCCAACATCCTCTCCACGCCGCTCTCGGCGCCGCCGGCCGAAGTTGGCGTGCTCGGCGACAAGTTCCGCAAGGCGGTGGCCGATCATCCGGAGCGCCCGCGTCCGCGCCTGATGATGCAGCGGCGCACCTGCGTCTATGACCGCAAAGAGGATTGGGAGCTCGCAGTGCGGCACTCGGTCGACTACGGCGGTTATTTCGAGAACCTAATGCAGAACAGCGGCACGGTGACCAACGGCTTCCCCGAGGCCATTCCCTTCGAGACCATCGCCAATCGCGACAACTACAACCCCCAGGCGGTGCGCGATAATTTGATGTTCGGCACACCGGATGAGATCATCCGCAAGCTGCAGGTCTACGAGGACGCGGGGGTCGATCAATTCGCGCTAGGCCTCTCCTTCAACCTGCCCTTCGAATTGCAGATGAAGACGCTGCGTCTCTTCATCGACGAGGTAATACCGCACTTCGCCGCTCGTGAGCGGGACAAGGCCGAGCGGCCGCGCGTGGCCGCCATGGGAGCTTGAGCCATGGCTGAGGGAACATCGGCTGCCCTGTGCACCGAGCCGGCGGAGAGGGCTCAGAGCCTGACGGTCGGTGGCGTGACGCTGAACTATCGGATCGAAGGGCAGGGCGAGCCGCTGATCTGCATCCACGGTGTCGGCTCCTATCTCGAAGCCTGGGAGGGCGTAGTCGAACGCCTCTGCGACCGCTTCCGGATTCTCACCTTCGATCTGCGTGGCCATGGCTTCTCCAGCAAGGTGCGGGGCCGCTACGAGATCGACGATTTCGTCGGCGACGTGTTGGCGCTGGCGGATCACGCAGGCTTCGGGAGCTTCAATCTCGCCGGCTTCTCCCTCGGCGGGTTGATCGCGCAGCGCCTGGCGCTGTCGCACCAGCACCGCATCCGCCGCCTCGTGCTGCTGGCGACCGTCGCCGGCCGCACCGAGGACGAACGCGAGCGCGTCGCGGCCCGGCTCGCGGCGTTGCAGGCCGGCGACCGCGGCTCGCATTACGACGCCTCGCTCTCCCGCTGGCTGACCGAGGGCTTCCAGGCAGGGAATCCGGAGCTCATCGCCAAGCTGCGGCAGCGCAACGCAGAGAACGATCCAGAGTGCTACGCTGCGGCCTATCGCGTGCTGGCGCAGACGGACTTCGGCGGGCTGCTCGACCGGATCCGCGTCCCGGTCCTGATCGCGACCGGCGAGGAGGATGCCGGTTCCAATCCGCGCATGGCGCTGTACATGCACGAGCGCATTTCGGGCTCGAAGCTGCACATCTTACCGGGCCTGCGCCACTCGATCCTGACCGAGGGGCCCGAGCTAGTTGCCGGGTTGATGCGCGATTTCCTCGGCGACGGCGGGGAAAGGCAGTCGGCATGATCGTCGAGGAGCGCATCTATCGCATCCGCAACGGCCGCATGGGCCGCTATCTCCAGCTTGTGCGCGAGGAGGGGCTGGCGATCCAGCAGCCGATCCTCGGCCAGCTGATCGGCTACTTCACCATCGAGATTGGGCCGCTCAGCCACGTGACCCATCTGTGGGCTTATGCCAATTTCGAGGACAGGATGCGCCGGCGCCAGCAGCTCGCGGACGATCCACGCTGGCAGGCCTTCTTGCCCAAGCTGTCGGAGAACATCGAGCAGGCCGAGAACAGGATCCTGCTGCCGACGGATTTTTCACCGCTGCGCTAGTGGCGGTCGCACGTATTTTCCTTCGGAGGGACGAGGCAGCAGCTCGTTCCTCCATCGATCCAATCGGGTGCCGAGAGGAGGGGTCCAGACATGACCGAGCGACTGCAGATCCAGAATCTGTACAAGATATTCTCGAAGACGCCGCGCGCGGCGCTCGAGATGCTGGCGAAGGGCGGCAACAAGAACGAGGTCTTCGAGAAACTCGGCGAGGTGGTCGGGCTCAATAACGTCTCGCTGAGCGTGCCGCAGGGCGCCATGTACATGGTTATGGGCCTGTCGGGGTCCGGCAAGTCCACGCTGGCACGCTGCATCAACCGGCTGAACGAACCGAGCGCCGGCAAGATCCTGCTTGATGGGCGCGACATCGTCCAGCTCGGCGAGGAGGAGCTGCGCGAGGTGCGCCGCACGCGCATCTCGATGGTCTTCCAGCACTTCGCGCTGCTCCCGAACAAGCGCGTCCTCGAGAATGTCGAGTTCGGCCTGAAGCTGCGCGGCATCGCTCCGGCCGAGCGCCGCCGCCGCGCCGAGGAGGTGCTCACAGCCGTCGGCCTCGGCCGCTGGGGCTACCACTTCCCGCATGAGTTGTCCGGCGGCATGCGCCAGCGTGTCGGCCTTGCCCGCGCGCTCGCCACCGATGCCGACATCCTGATTATGGACGAGGCCTTCAGCGCGCTCGATCCGCTGATCCGCACCGAGATGCAGGACGAGCTGCTGCGACTGCAGCGGACACTGAACAAGACGATCCTGTTCATCACACACGACTTCCAGGAGGCGCTGAAGCTCGGCACCCGCATCGCGATCATGTCCGAGGGCGAGCTGGTGCGCGAAGGCACGCCGCAGTCGATCGTGCTGGAGCCGGGCAGCGACTATGTCGCGGCCTTCACGCGCGAGGTCGACCGCGCGCGGCTGTTCGACGCGCGCTCGGTGATGCGGGCAGGCGAGCCGATCCTGCAGTCGGATCGCGGCACGCTGGTCGGCGAGGCCGGCGGCACCGGCTTCGTGCTCGATCGCGACGGCAAGGTGCTCGGCATGCTCGACGCCGAAGCCTGCGGGCGCGCCCGCGCAAGCGGCGAGATCGCTGCGCCGAGCAGCGACTACGTCAGCGTCCCGCCCGGCGCGAAGCTTCTCGAGGTGGCCCGCAGCTATCGCGACGGGTTCCCAATCGCGGTGGTCGACGACCATGGCAAGTTCATGGGTTCGCTCGGCGCCGACGACATTCTGGGCCGCATCTCCTCCGCCACTCCCAAGACCGTTTCCGCCGGAGAGCCTCATGTTTAAGGCCGACGATCTTGCCGTCTTCCCGATCGACGCCTGGATCCAGCAGGGCGTCAGCTGGTTCGCCCTCAACCTGCGTCCGATCTTCCTCGCCATCAAATGGCCGGTCGAGAACCTGCTCTGGCTGAACGACCAGATACTCCACGCCATTCCATTCCCGGTCTTCGTGGTCGGATTCTTCCTGCTGGCCTGGCGGTTCTCCACGCTCGGCATCGCGGCGTTCAGCGCCGTCTCGCTGATCGTCATCGCCGTGCTGGGCGTCTGGAACGAGGCGATGACGACGCTCTCGCTGATCTCGACCGCGGTCGTCTTCTGCGCCGTCATCGGCATTCCGATCGGCATCTGGTGTGCGCGCAGCGACCGGATCTGGAACGTCACGCGGCCCATGCTCGACATCATGCAGACGACGCCGAGCTTCGTTTATCTCGTTCCGGTGGTGATGCTGTTCGGCGTCGGCACGGTGCCGGGCGAGGTCGCGGTCGTGACGGCGGCCGTGCCGCCGCTGATCCGCTTCACCAATCTCGGCATCCGCATGGTCGAGCACGAGATCGTCGAGGCCGGCCTCGCCTTCGGCGCCGACAAGCGCCAGCTCCTGTTCGAGATCCAGCTGCCACTCGCGATCCCGACTATCCTCGGCGGCCTGAACCAGACCGTCCTGACGGCGATGGTGCTGTCGGTTGTCGTCGCCATGATCGGCGCGGAGGGCCTCGGTCTCGTCGTTCTGCAGGGTCTCGGCCGCCTGGATGTCGGCCGTGCGGCCGTGGGCGGCATCGCCATCGTGCTGCTCGCCATGGTGCTCGACCGGATCACCCAGAAGCTCGCCGCTCCGAAAGGTGGCCGGGCCGCTGCACGCGACTCGCTGCTTGGCACGGTCGCGCGGCTGTTCAAGGGCGGTCGGCCGGACGAGACCGCCCAGGCTGTGACACCGGCAAAACATGCGCTCTGAGCGCCTCGCGGAGCCCCACGTATCGCGGAGGTTCCGCATTCGACGACTAGCCGGAGCAGCGCAGCGATCCGGCCTTTGAAGACCCGTCGCGAGGCGGGGAAAGCAACAGCACGACCGGCACGGTCGACGACGAGGAGAAACGGCTGATGACGATGACCCGATTGAAGATGCTGGCGGCGGTGACCGCTGGCGCGCTCGCCTTCGCGGCAGCGCCCTCGCAGGGGCAGGAACTGCCCGGCAAGGGAAAGACCGTGCGCTACGCCCAGAGCGATAGCCTTGGGGCCAACTACGTCACCGCGCAGATCGTGATGAAGGCGCTGAAGGAGCTCGGTTACGACGTCAAGCTCAGCACCGTGAACACGACTCTGTTCTTCCAAGCGGCGGCGCAGGGCGATCTCGACCTCGCGACCGACGTCAACTTCCCGCAGCGCGAGCCGGGCTTCCGCGCGGTGGAGAAGGATGCGGAAATCGTCGGAGGCGGCCTGATCGTAGGCGGCGGTATCAACGGCTATCTGATCGACAAGAAGACGGCCGACGCCCACAACATCACCTCGCTGCTGCAGATGAAGGATCCCAAGATCGCGGCGCTGTTCGGCAAGGACGGCAAGGCCGACCTGATCAACTGCGATCCCGGCTGGAGCTGCGGCGATGTCGTCGACTTTCAACTGGACAAGTTCGGCTTAAAGGACAACGTGAAGTCGATCCGCGGTAAGTACGAGCCGTTGATGGTCGAGGCCGTGGCCCGCGTGAAGCGCGGCGAACCGGCCTTCTTCTACGCCTGGAGCCCGTCCTGGGTGAACAATGCGCTCGTTCCTGGCAAGGACGTCGTCTGGCTGCCCACACCGGAAGACGCGCTGCCGCCCTCCGTCCCGAACAAGGGTTCGGCGCTGGTCACTGGCGTGAAGGGCTGCGCCGGCGGCGCCGATCCCTGCCGTATGGCCATGGCCTCCTGGAATTGGGGCGCCGTCGCGAACAAGAAGTTCGTCGCCGCCAACCCTGCCCTGAAGGCGCTCGTCGAGAACGTCAAATTCCCGCTCGAGGACTGGTCGCACTGGGAGTTCAACATCAACAAGAACGGCGGCAGCAACGCCAACATCACCAAGATGGCCGATGAATGGGTCGGTGCGCACAAGACACAATTCGACAGCTGGGTCTCGGCCGGGCGCGCGGCAAAGTAAGCAGAGACGACAACCCATCGCTCTGGAAGGTGCGGTCGGTTCTGGCCTCGCCTTTTTCTTTGCGGTACGGGGCGCCGGGCGCCGTAGCGGCTGCCCGCATACACGGGCCACCACTGGCCGCGCAGTCTTTGGTTCAGTGAGCGTAAGCTCCTCTGGCCTCAAGCCTCGCGAACTGCCTATGCACAAGATAGGATCAAAATATCCTGGATTTGGCTGGTGGGGAAAAGCGGTTCGCTCCAGTGCCTCGAACCCCCGATGCTCCGAATATGTTGATCCGCCGACCACGACGAACCTTGCAGTTGGATTTCTCATTGTAAGCCATTGATATCTAATGATCGGATTTTGGCTCAGTTGGAAAAATTTTCCTGTAAAATCAGTGGTCGTATCGTGTCTCTTAATCAGCGGGTCCCAGGTTCGAGCCCTGGTGCGCCCACCAAATCAACGACTTAGCCAGAACAACCGTTTGAGCATCTGATTTTCAAACGGTCTTTTTGAACAGCGCCAAAGTAGTCGGTCAGGGATGAGAAGCGCGCGCATGAGCCGCGTCCATGCATCTCGGATTCTCCGGGGCACTTATTGGCTACAGCTCGATGCAGCTTGCTTCGGGGGACAAGGCTTGCTGCCATAGGAACAAAACACGCAGCAATCGCCCGGCTTGGGTTTCAGTTTCGCGCCACACCGTCTGCATTCGTAGAAATACTGACAGGCGTCTGTTGGCATTTGCTCAGCGGACTCAAAGCCGCAGCTCGGACAGCGAATGACCGATTCTAGAATCATTTTGGAGATCTTGATTTCCGGAGACATGGCTGACGATACTTGGTGACGAAGACAAAGCGGACTCTCGTTAGATCCTCTCGGCAGACGCGACTTGGCGAATTCGGACGGAAGCCGCGTCATAGGTGCTGACGGCGTATGGTACGAAGTAGGTCAAAGTGATCTTGAACCAGTTGACAGCCATCGTGCCGAACAGTGCGTCGCCCTGGTTGATAAGGTTCAATACCGTCCCAACAACAAGTGCAGCAAAAAACGAGCGGCGGGGTATGCCGTCCGACATGGCGCATTGCCAAGCGAACTTCAGTCTTCCGGCTTCGGACCCGTTGTGCATCCCGTTAATCCGCTCCGATCAGGCTAGGGAGGGCCGCAAGCCGTCGAGGGTCTTGAGATAGGTCCGGCAGATCGGGCAGTGCTTTCCCTGTAAGCGACGACCACTTGCCAGCCACTCGGCTGTCCTACCTCCACCATCCCTCCGCCGGCACGTGGCAGGAAAATTTTCGGTATCTCCGATCCGGCTGCGATTTTGCTCGACATAATGATGGCCTCTTCATCAGTGGCTTAGCGTCGTCGTCGATATGGTCTGATTGCCGATGGCGGGAGTTGCCTTCGGGAAGCTTCCTTTTTGGATGCGTCCCGGCGCAGCTCGTGGTTGACCGTGACGGATGGGTCTCCGAACTGTTCGACGGCGAAAGCACGAAGGTTACCTCGGGACAGGATTTGGCCGATTTTATTTCGCTGCCGATCAGCTAGCGCCCGGTAACCTTTCCCAGCGAGGAACGAACGAACAAGCAAGGCGATTGCCAGGCCGGAACGCAGGGCCCGGATCGGCTTACGGCATTTTCAGCCCCATCTTGTCGGAGCGGGAAGACCGACTATGCAACTCAAGAGCTCAGGTATCATCCGGATCACACATCGATGGAGCGGCGAACTTATCGCTGAGGGACCGCTCGGTTTCTGGGGGATCACTCCCTTCGAAGGAAACTACTACATCAGCCGGAAATGCCTGAAGACGACGGGGCTTAAGCCCAACTGGGTCCCGGGGCTCTGCGTCTACAAGTTTCTCTATGTTTGGCTTGACCTTCGGCTTCCGGACGGGACGCGCGAACCTTTCGTCGGATGGATGTATTGGCTGCCAAACCCGCTGTTTCCGTTCATCGCCTTTCGGCCTGCCGTTCGTCAATCATCGCCGGCTCTCCTGGTTCAGGAGATGGCCGCCTGACGACAACAAAGAATACCATGCTGCACGGCTTCAGAGGATCTGGGATATGCACACGCCGGGACATCCTTCGATCGGCTATGGCTGGAATGGCGGTCGTGTTCGGCGGGTCCGCAGTGGCGGCAGAACCCAACGTTCCGGTTTTCGAATCGGGGAGATATCAGTTCACGCTCATGCGGCCACAGTTGCAGATACCACCGATCAGGCTGTTCCGGCTTGAGGGAGGGACTGTTGAGCTGACCGCGCTTCGCGGCAAGCCGATCCTCCTGAACTTCTGGGCGTCGTGGTGCGCCGCGTGCAAAACGGAATTGCCCATTCTCGAAACCCGATACCGCAGCGTATGGCGCGATAGCCTGCACCTGGCCGCGGTATCGGAAGACAGGAGCGATCGCGCGACCGTCGCCCGCTTCGCGAAGGCGCTCGATCTGCACACGCTTCCCATCTATCTCGATCCCAGCGGATACGTGGCTTATTCGGACAGCGGAAGCAGTAAGGGCGCGCCCTTCGCCCTCTATGGAATGCCGATCACCTATCTCATTGCAAGCTCGGGAGCGGTCGTAGGCTACATGCCCGGCGCGGCCGACTGGTCGACCCCTGAGGCCGACGAACTGATCAGATACCTTCGCGACCACTAGCCTGCTTCAAGCGCCGTACCGGGTCGAAACTTTTTCCGGCGGCCAGGTAACCTTGTTCTCCGCCTGAGCGAACCGCTCCTCGATACGCAGTTTCAGCATCCCGGGAGAGAGGCGCTCATGTTCTCGAATCTTCACAAGGCCGTCCTGGTCGCCGCGATCGTCGCACTACCGTCCATGGTGTTGGCCTCCGAGCCGTTCGATGCAAAGTCCTTCGAGGCCTCGCAGGCTGCCGGAAAATCCATTCTTATTGACGTCACGGCGCCGTGGTGTCCGACCTGCAAGCAGCAGCGGCCGATCGTTCAGGAGATCGAGAAGCAGCATCCGGAGCTGGTCGTCTACGAGGTCGATTTTGACTCGGCCAAGGATGTGCTGAAGAAATTCCGCGTGCAGTATCAGAGCACGCTGATCGTCTTCAAGGGAGCGAAGGAGCTCGCGCGATCAACCGGCGAGACCGATGCGGTTCCGATCCGCTCGCTGATCGAGAAGGCCCTCTGACGTGTCGGCCAGTCTCGCGCTTGGCTACGCGGCGGGCGCGCTTTCGACGCTGTCACCCTGCGTCCTCCCTATTCTGCCGATCGTGCTCTTCGGCGCGCTCGAACGGCACGCCTGGGGACCGGCGGCGCTGGCCGCTGGACTCGCTGCATCGTTTGCGGGCGTCGGCATCGTGCTGGCCTCGGTCGGCTTCAGTATCGGAATCGATCCGTCCTTCCTGCGCCTTGCCATGGCGGCCCTGCTCGGCGCGGCTGGCGTCGTGCTTCTGGTACCGGCATTGCAGGACAGGTTGGGATCGCTCGCTTCGCCCGTTGCCGGCCGGGGGCAGGCGTTGTTCGACCGCCTGCAGCCGTCGGGCATCATGGGCCAGTTCGCCCTCGGCGGCGTGCTCGGTGTGATCTGGTCGCCCTGCTCGGGGCCTACACTTGGGGCTGCCGTTGGCCTCGCGGCGCAGGGCGACAGCATCGGCTCAGCGGCGGCGACCATGGCGGCATTCGCGCTCGGTGCGGCGACACCAATTCTTGCGCTCGCTTATGGCTCGCGACAGGCAATTCTGACGCGGCGCGATCGGATGGCGGGCCTATCGCGTATCGCGAAACCCCTGATGGGCGCAGCCTTCGTCGGCATCGGAATTTTTGTGCTTACCGGCCTCGACAAGATCGTCGAGGCCTCCCTGACGCGCGCCATGCCGGACTGGCTGGTGACCGTGACGACGCGCCTGTGAAGCCGTCGATGTTTCAACCCAAGGAGATGATGAATGGCTACGTTGAAGAAATCGCTGCAGGCTCTCGGAGCAATCGCTGCGGTCAGCGGCATGATCGCGGGAGCGCCAGTCCCGGCCGCCGCTCAAGGCTCGAACCCCTGTGCGCCGAAGAGCAAATCGTCCAATCCCTGCGCGCCGAAGGGCCACAAAGCCGCCAACCCCTGCGCGCCCAAGGGCAATCCTTGCGCACCGAAGAAGTAACCGCGGGCGTTTTGAACGTAGTTCGGTCGGCGCTCCGGCGCGGCCGGATGGAGAAGACGGCGGGCATGAGACATGACGCCGTCTTCGGCCGTTTGTAGTTGCCGCGCCACGCTTGATTGAAGAAGCAGAACTCAGAAGGAAAGATTATGAAACTGTCCGCCAGAAAATTTACCCTCGTCGCCGGCTTGCTCGCTGTGGCCGTGTCTGCCGCGCAAGCGGAAACCGTCAAGTTCGAGGCGCCGGTCGCGCAAAAGGAAGCGATCAAGCTCGACTTCGCCGATGGCTCCAAGCACTTCTTCCTGCTTGTCCGCCGCGAGGGTAGGTCCGAAGGGCAAGGACCTCTCGCCGATGCGAGCGTCGTGGAGTATGGCGCGCACGACATCGTTCCGGGCGTTGGCGGCGAACCGCGCGGCTATCTCGAATTCACCAGGGCCGATGGCGACAAGGCGTATATCAAATGGGTCATCCAGGCGGTCTTCGTCCCCGGACCTGATGGCAAGCCGAAGCTCCTCGACAACGGTGTCTGGCAGGTGGTCAGCGGCACCGGCAAGCTCGCCAAGCTGAAGGGCGCGGGGACGTTCCATCTGGTGCCGGCCGGGCCGACCGATCGCCGCTTTGTTCTCGAAGGCGAACTGATCCAATAGGAGCAAACTCTATGGCTCCCGACGCAACTGCAGCGTTCGTTCTGCCTGCACCGTTGGCTCCCTCGAAGGAAATGCTGTCGCGCATGGCGGTAGCGGCGGAGACGGCGGTTGATTGCATCCGCGAGCTGCATGAGGCTGGGAGCAATCTCGTGGTCGAAGCGTTGCGCGGTGCCGAAGGATTCGTCGAGTGGGAGCACTACCCGCACGACGATGTCCGCGATCCGGAGAGCCACGCGCAGTATTTCTTCCACGCCCACGCGCCGGACGGTCGCGACCGTCCGGACTACGCCCACTTCCATACCTTCATGCGGGCGAGGGGCATGCCGGCGGGGATCCGACCAGCAGACGTTGGTGGCGATGCGTCGAGCACGGGTGCGGACGAGGCGATGTCGCATCTCGTTGCGATCTCGATGACGCCGTCTGGCATGCCGGAGCGGCTGTTCACGACCAATCGTTGGGTGACAGCTGAGACCTGGTACAGGGCGCCCGACGTCATCGCGATGCTTGACCGGTTTGTTCTGGGGCAGACAGGCCCTTCGCCGCTGCTCAACCGCTGGCTCACCACGATGATGTTGCTGTTCAGGCCGCAGATCGAGCGACTGCTCATTGAACGGGACGCCGCGGTCGAGCATTGGCGTTCGGCGCATCCCGGTAACGACGTCTTCGAGGACCGTCACCTCGAAATCACATCGTCCCTGGATATCTCGCTTGAACGGCAGATCGCCTGGCTCGACCGGCTTATCGAATCGAGCGGCTAACGGCGGAATCGCGAGACGAAGCTGTCAGAGACTCCTTTCGGACTGAAATTAACGGGAGGCATACATGCTGCGCACGATTTTGGCCGTTCTGATCTCGCTGGCGACCCTGACCGCGGCGATGGCCGGCACCGTCGGCAAACGGGAAGGATGGGTCGTCATCGATACCAAACAAAGCTACCCTGCGCTTCAGGAGCGGCTTGAGGCCGCCGTCAAGGCCGAGCATATGGGGCTTGTCACGTCAGCCAGCGCCTCGCAGGGCGCGAAGGCCGCCGGGGTCGATATTCCCGGCAACAAGGTCTTTGGCGTTTTTCGCAATGATTTTGCGCGACGGATGCTTGCCGCCAGCGTCGCCGCCGGCATTGAGGCTCCCATCCGCTTCTACGTGACGGAGAATCCGGACGGTACTGCCACCCTGTCCTACAAGACGCCAGGCGCGGTGTTTGCGCCCTATGCCGATGAAGGCAAGGACGCCCTCAGGACGCTTGCCGGGGAGCTGGATGCCATCTTCGCGAAAATCGCGGAGACGGCGACCCCGGCAAACTAAGGCGGAGATCTCAGCCCGTCGTGGACGAGCGGCAGGTCTTGATGCCGAGCATCGCGTAGGGCGGGCACCAGCCAATAGCCGCAGTCGCAAGCGGAATGAGCCCGAGCAGCCCCCAGAGGGATTTCGGGCCGATGAATACGAGGCTCAGGGCCGCCAAGCCGACCACCACACGGATGATGCGATCGATTGTGCCGATATTGCGCGTCATTTGGGCTCTCCATTGTTAAAGAGCATGCTAGGTCGCCGCAAGGACTGCGTACGTGACTAAGTCACCGAGCGGTGGCTAAGTGCCGCGCTGACCAGAGGGGCGCTTTTCGACGTCAACCTTCGGCGAGCTGCCTGAGCGCTGCCTTGTCGGTCAATTCGATCTCTCCGCGCGAGGCCTTGATCCATCCCCGGCGCTGGAATTCCTGAAGCTGCCGGCTGATGACCTCCCGCGCGCTGCCAAGTTCGCTCGCGAGTTCCTGGTGCGTTGCCGACAGATGGTTATCGGTGTCGGCCAGTTGCAGCAGCCGCTGCGCCAGCCGCAGGTCGATGCGCGCGAAGGCGACCTCCTCGATCAGACGGAAGAGGTTCGTCACCCGCCGGCTGAAAGCGGTAAACACGAACTGCCGGAAGGCACGCGAGGAGGCGATCAACTCGTCGAACAGCGTGCGCGGTATGGCTGCCGCCCGCACCGGTGTCTCCGCGATTCCCTCGGCAAGATAGTCTTCATGGCCCAGGAGACATGCCGTCGTCAGCGCGCAGCTCTCGCCCGCCGCGACCCTATAGAGAACGATCTCCCGGCCGCTCTCCGAGACCTGCTGGACGCGGATCGTCCCCTCGATCAGCAGCAGGAATTTTTCCGGAGCCTGCCCGGGACCGAAAATGCGGCTTCCTTCCGGGAGGACGACGACCACGCTGGCGCTGCGCAAGCGCGCGCCATCGGAAGGCGGCAGCTCTTTGAGCGGCGGAAAGGCATCCGTCCAATCGTCCCTGTTCGTCATCTCTCATCCCACCCTCTGGCCGACCATCACTACGCGCGTCCGACCCATGTGCCAAATCGCGGCCGCTGGCGAGGTATTTCCGCAGGTGCCTGAATACGCCGAGTACCGGAACCCGGGGATCTCGCGGATCGCTCCCCGCAAGTCATGTAACCTTTCGCAGGCTGCAGCGAACTGATCTGCAGGCGGGATGAAGAGCCCGCCGGACGCAACTGCGTTTCGCAAAGTCCAGCCCCCGGAGGAAATCGAATGTCCAACAATCCCGCACTGTCCGCCATGGTTGCCGGCGCCTTTGCCGTTGCGATCGGAGCCCTTGCCGTTACGTCCGCCTCGGCGCAGATGAACAAGGCCGACATGGACAAGATGATCAAGGAGAAGCAGGCCCAGACCATGAAGGCAATGGAGGGCGGCAAGATGGAGAAGTGTTTCGGCGTCGCTCTGAAGGGCCAGAATGACTGCTACGCGGGTGCCGGCACGACCTGCGCCGGAACGAGCACCGTCGACTACCAGGGCAATGCGTTCAAGCTCGAGCCCAAGGGTACCTGCACGACGATGAACACGCCGAAGGGCGCGGGAAGCCTGACGCCGAAGGCCTGAGTCATCGGGGCGGGCCGCTGCGGCCCGCCCCCTGTTCCTGGAGGCTGCCTTGTTGTTTCCTTCGTCACTACCGGAAGATCGCGTACCGACGCGCGGCGGCGTCGGCCTCAAGGCCGAGCATTGCCGCACGATCATCGACACGCGGCCCGATGTCGGGTTTTTCGAAGTGCATGCGGAGAACTACATGGGGGCGGGAGGGCCGCCACATCGCTATCTCTCCGCCATCCGGGAACGCTATCCACTGTCGCTGCACGGTGTCGGCCTGTCGATCGGCGCCGACCGGCCGCTCGACAGGGATCATTTGACGCGGCTGAAGCGACTGATCGAGCGCTACAGGCCGGGCCTGTTCTCCGAGCATCTGGCATGGTCGTCCCACGACACCGGCTTCTTCAACGATCTGCTGCCGGTGCCGTACACCACCGAGACGCTCGAGCGGGTGGTCGAACATGTCGACGAGGTCCAGACGGCACTCGGCTGCCAGATGCTTCTCGAAAATCCTTCGACCTACATCGCCTTTGCCGAGAGTTCCTATGCCGAGACCGACTTCATCGCCGAAGTGGCGCGGCGGACCGGCTGTGGCCTGCTGCTCGACGTCAACAATGTCTTCGTCGCCTCGAGCAATCAGGCGTGGGATCCTGTCGCTTACATCGAGGGCTATCCGCTTGCGCATGTCCGCGAGATCCATCTCGCAGGCAACTCAAGGGAGGCGGACGAGGAGGCGCGGCCCCTTCTGATCGACACCCATGATCGTCCAGTCGAGGAGGCCGTCTGGGATCTGTTTGCGCTGGCTGCGCGGCTCATAGGCTCGGTCCCCACATTGATCGAGTGGGACGCCAATGTCCCGGAATGGCCGGTGCTTGCACGGCAAGCCGGCCGAGCGGAGATGGTCCTTCTTACCGTTGAGTCAGAAAGGTCGCGCTATGCGGTCGCTTGCTGAGAGACAACGCGACTTCGCGGCGGCGCTGCTCGATCCCGGGCTTGCGACGCCAGACGGTGTCGTCGGACCGGATGGAAAGCCAAGCGCGCGGCGCTTCGGTGTCTATCGCAACAACGTCGTTGTCGGCCTTGTCCGGACCCTGCAGGATGCCTTTCCCGCAGCGTATCGTATCGTCGGAGCCGCATTCTTTCAGGCGATGGCGCGCGCCTACGTCGTTACCGATCCGCCGCGCTCTCCGATGCTATTCGACTACGGGGCTGGGTTTCCTGAATTCATCGGGCGCTTCGAGCCGGCAACAGTGCTGCCATATCTGGCGGATGTCGCACGGCTCGAGCGTGCTTGGGTGGAGGCCTATCACGAAGCGGAAGGCACGCCGATCGACCTTTCGGTCTTTTCGGTGCTCAAGCCCGAGCAACTGTCCGCGATGCGTCTGGTGCTGCATCCCTCTGTCCGCATCGTCCGTTCGCGCTTTCCGATCGTGACGATCTGGCAGATGAATATCGAGGGCGGCATTCCAGCACCGGTGGACCTCGAAGCAGGCGGCGAGGACACACTCATCGTCCGTCCGGGGGCCGAAGTCGAGGTGCGGTCGATTCCGCCGGGCTGTGCGGTGTTCATCGAGGCGCTCGGTTTCGGCCGAAGCGTGCTGGCTGCCTTCGAGGAAGCTTTAGTCGTCAATCCGCGGTTCGATTTGTCGGCGAGCCTCGCGGATTTGATCGGAGCTGGCGCGCTGGTAGGCTACAGGGTTGCTTCGGAGCCGGAGAAGACATGACGTCATTCGTAGCAATGGTGAACGCCGACATGATTGTGCGTGAAGCCACGGAACGGCTCGCGCGGATTGCCCGCATCGTGGCGCCACCGGTGCTGCGCGTCGCGCTCGCGATCCCCTTCTTCAAGTCAGGGCTGCTGAAATGGGACGGCTTCCTGTCCCTGTCGGCATCGGCTTCGTACCTCTTTGAAGACGAGTTCAAGCTGCACCTCTTCGGACAGGCTTACGATTTTCCGTTTCCTGCGGCTATCGCCTATCTCGACGGGCTCGCCGAAATCGTCCTGCCGCTCCTCCTGATCGCGGGCTTGGCGACCCGCTTCAGTGCGCTCCTGCTGCTCGTCATGACCGGGGTCATTCAGCTCGTAGTGCCGGAGGGCTGGGCGAATTTCCATCTGCCCTGGGCGGCGCTCGCCATTGCCATCATCGCACTCGGTCCCGGCGCGCTTTCGTTCGATCACCTTGTCGCCAACTTCTGTCGGCCCCTCCAGCTTGAAAGAGGGCGTTCATGACCGACCGAAGTGGCCGCCCGCCACTGCTCAGGCTTGTCGGAGCGGCAGGAGAGGCCGCCTCGGGCAGCGTCGAGCCCACGATCCGTGATACCGACTGGTCGATCCTTATGGCGCGCGCCCAGGACGGTGATCGGAACGCCTATCAGCGTCTTCTGCAGGAGATGACGCCTTATCTACGCGTTCTGGCGGCGCGGCGGCACCGCGAACCCGGCGACATCGAAGACGCGGTGCAGGACATCCTTCTCACCGTTCACGCGATCCGTCAGACCTATGACCCGAACCGGCCCTTCGGCCCATGGCTGGTGACGATTGCGAACCGTCGCCTGATCGACCGGTTGCGCCGGCAAGGCCGGCGGCGTAGCCGGGAAACGCCACTGACGCCCGAGCACGAAACCTTTACCGAGCCTCAGGCGAATCTCTATGAAAGGCCGGACCACCACGAGCTGGAGAAGGCGATCGGCGCGCTTCCTCCGATGCAGCGGCAGGCAGTCGAACTCCTGAAGCTCAAGGAGATGTCCCTGAAGGAGGCCTCGACAGCAAGCGGGATGTCCGTTGCTTCGCTCAAGGTCAATGTTCATCGTGCCGTGAAAAACCTTCGCAAGATCTTCGTCGATCGGAGCCAATCATGATTACGACCCCCGATCTCATCTCATCGCTCGCCGCCAATATGAAGCCCGTGCGGCGTTTGCGGCCGCCGCTGACACGCGCGCTCTGCTGGCTCCTGCTCGCCGCCATCGTTCTGGTGCTTCTGGCTGTCAATCAGGGAATCCGACCGGACCTCGCGCAGCGGCTGCATGATCCAGCCTTTGCCGCCGCCCTTGCCGGCGCCGCCCTGACAGGGGTGCTGGCGGCGGTTGCCGCGTTCCTGGTGAGCCTGCCGGACCGTTCGCGGTTGTGGCTGCTGCTGCCCGCGCCGGCTGTCGTGATCTGGCTGTCGAACATCGGCTACCAGTGTTTCGCGCAGTGGATTTCGATCGGTCCGGACGGGATCAGTCTCGGAGAGGCGACCCGCTGTTTCGCAACCCTGGTGCTCACCAGCCTGCCGCTGTCGCTCGCGATGCTGGTGATGCTGCGCTACGCGGCGCCGCTGCGTCCGACCGCCGTGACCTTCATGGGAAGTCTCGCGGTTGCCGCAGTCACGGCAGCGGCGCTGTCGCTCTTCCACAGCGTCGACGCAACGGTCATGATCCTGATGTGGAATGTCGGAACGGCGGTCGTCTTCGTCGGCTTTGGCGGCCTGTTCGGCCGCCGCATGTTCCAGTGGGTCGCGCCGCGCGCCGATATGGCGGACTAAGTCAGGGATCTTTGAGGATCAGGAATGGCTCACCTTCCATCGCTGCCCAGAGACGCCACCTTGCTCGACGTCTTCCGGAAATTTCCGGAGACCTGCACGCCGCTGCTCGAATTTCACGAAGTGCTGCTGCGGGGTCCGTCGCCCTTCACGGAAGGTGAACGCGAGCTGATCGCCGCCTATGTCTCTGGCCTGAACGGATGCCGCTACTGCCATGGCGTCCATACGGGAACGGCCGAACGTCTGGGCATCGCGTCCGGAGCGATAGCATCCCTGCTGGCCGGCGATACCGAAGCCGACATTCCACCGAAGATGCGCCCGGTCCTTGAAGTTGCCGCCAAGCTGACCGAGCGCGCCGATGGGGTCACGGAATCCGACGCCCAGGCGATATTCGCGGCAGGATGGAATGAGGCGGCTTACTATCATCTGGTCGGCGTGGTGGCCTTGTTCAACTTCATGAACAGGCTGGTCGAGGGCCTCGGGATCGAGCTGAATCCGGCCTACGCGGAGGCGGCGGCTCAGCGCCTTGCCGATCGCGGTTACCGTCTCCTTATCGACATGCTGCGAACGACCAGCCCAAGCCGGTAGTAACGTCAGACCCAGGTAACCTGATTGCGATTGTCAGCGAACCATTGGAGGTGCCTCAATACATGGAGCCTCGTTGTGCCGAAAGCCATCTGGAACGATACGGTGATTGCCGAAGCAAGCCAGACCGAAATGGTCGAAGGCAACCACTACTTCCCGCCGGAGGCCCTCGTCCGGCAATATTTCCGCGAGAGCAAGACCGCCAGCCGTTGTTCGTGGAAGGGGGAGGCCTGCTATTTCACGGTCGTCGTGGGAGATCGCGAGAACGCCGACGCTGCCTGGTACTACCCGAACCCGAAATCGGCCGCCGCCAACATCGCCGGAAAGGTGGCTTTCTGGAAGGGCGTCAAGATTGTGCCTTGACCCGGTCGCCGAGCGGTCCGCTCGACGGGCCGCGGTGCTTCACGGCCGTTACGATTGCGTAGCCGAGCTTGCCCGTCTTTGCGGCAGTCAGCGCCTGCCTTGCGATGGTCCTTGCCAGCGCAAGGTCGATCCCCGGCAATTCAATCTTTTTCAGCCCGATCATGATTTCAGCTCCGAGTAGCCGCGACCGGACACCTTCAATGAACTCAATCAGCGCCCGATCATGCTCTTCGGTGACGTCGGTCTCGAGCCCGGCGCCAGCGAGCAGCTTGCGGTACTCTTCTATCGGCCGCGCGTCGGCAATGCAGGCGATCCAGGCCTCGAGGCCCTCCAGTTCGCGCGGTAGGCTGCCGCGGCGCGTCAGGTCGCTCACGCCGACCCGGCCGCCCGGTCGCAGCACCCGGGCGAATTCCGCGGTCGCAGCTTCCTTGTCCGGAAACGTGCAGAGCGCGCACTCGCAGATGATCGCATCGAAAGCGTCGTCCTCAAAAGGCAGCCTTTCGGCATCGCCGCAATAAAACGCGACTTTGTCGCCGAGGCCGTGCCTTGCTGCCTCATGCGTCGCCATTTCCACATTCTTTCGGCTGTAGTCGAGACCAACCACCTCGCACCCGAAGCGTGTTGCGAGTATCAGCGCGCTGGCGCCGCGGCCCGCCGCAACGTCGAGCACACGGGTGTGTGGTCCTAGCTCCAGGACCTGGCCCAGCCGCTGGGTCAGCCGAGCGCCGCCGGGATGCAGCGTGTCACCAGCCAGCAGCCGAAGGATATCGCTATCGTAGGCTGCTGCGCAGCACTGTTTGAGTGCCGTGGATGAATATCCAACCGCCCTGTCCGCCGCGCGGCCCTCGGGGGCGCTCATCGGGGGCTTCGATCGCTGAAGTCGAAGGTGACAGGCTTGGGCTGGTAGGGACGTCCTTCTTTCCGGGCCCGCCGCCGCTCCGGCTCCATGGCGTTCAGTTGCTCGCGTGCCTGCTCGCGATAGCCGACCGAGTTGTAGGCGCAGAACGGGATCTGCCTGCCGCCCGGCAGGAGAAACTCCTTGCAGCACTTCATGACGTTCTTCTGATTGAACGTCCAGGGGTCCATGAAGTCTTGAAGCATGATCATGATCATGTTCTTGGCGATGCTGTTGATCGCAAGACCGTCGGGAAGTTCGCAGGCCTGACAGGAGATCGCGATCTGGCGCTGCGATGCTCCCGAGCCGGCGACCGAGGACGAAGACCAGAGACCTTCCAGGGCCGTCCTGACTTCGCGGCTGAAGTCCGGCACGATGCGGTTCGTGATGTAGTCGAGATAGTCGCTGACATCGATGATGCGCGGCAACGGCGTCACTTTGCCGTCTTCGACGAAGGCGTAGGTCACGGAATTGCAGGTCGGAAAGCAGCACGGCACCGGCACGAAATCGGACGCCACGAATGTGCCATTGGTCTGCGCCTCGATCAGCCGGACGATCTCGGGAATCGTCATGCGTTTCAGCGGGTCGTGAGGCGCATGCCGGCCGGCGTGAAAGGCCGGCTGGAAAGTAATGCCGCGAATGGCCGGATGCTCGATCGCGAATTCGACGATCCGGCCGATCTCATGCTCGTTGACGCCGCGCTCGATCGCCGGGACTATGGTCACGTCGAGGCCGATCTCGGCGAGGCGATCCAGGGCACGGAGCTTCTCTTCCAGGATATCGGGTTCGCCGCGGATGATTTGATAGGTCTCGCGCTCGAAGCCGTCGAACTGGAAATAGAGCGAGGGTCTCACCTCCTCTAGCTCCTTCAGGAACCGGTCGTCGCGGGCAATGCGCTTGCCGTTAGTGTTGATCATGACGAAGCGAATGTTGCGAGCGTAGGCAGCCCGGACGAAATCGATGATGCGCGGATGCATTGTCGGCTCGCCGCCCGAAAACTGCACGACCTCAGGCTGCCCCTCGGTGCGCACATAATCGTCGAGCATATGCTCGACCTCCTCCATGGTCAGGCTGAAGCCGGGCGCCGCATCCGCAAAACAGAGCGTGCAATCCATGTCGCACGCGCTGTTCACCTCGATGATGCCGAGGCAGGCGTGCTGCTCATGATCTGGACAGAGCCCGCAATCATGCGGGCAACCGCGATCCAGCTCGGTCGCGTAGGCCAGCGGTATCGTACCCGGCTTGTTGTAGCGCGCAAAGGACAGATAGGCTTCCGCGTCGTCATAGACCAGCGCAAGAAACGGTCCGCAGTCAGGACAGCGCTTGCTCATATAGACTTTGTTGTCGCGCAACAGGATCTTGGCATCGATAATGGCCTTGCATCGCGGACAGATGCTACGCGTCAGTTCGTGGAACACGTAGTCGGAATCGACGCGCCGGCGATTGGCGGCGTCGCTTTCCCCTTGCTCAGACCCGGCGGGAGATCGGGAATCCATTCGTCAACTCCTCTAATGTCATCCGAGCTTCCAGACCGACCACAGCAGCACCGGGGATAGCAGCGCGGTCGTCAGGCAATAGAAGCAGTAGCCTCCGAAGGTCATCATGTCGCGAAGACCGAGAATGTTGGCCAAGGTAGCCGCTCCGGCGAGCACGAGCAGCGCGATCCAGCTCCAGCGGGCGTCTGGCAAGATCAACAGACCGAGGATCACGACATAGAGCACAGCGCCAATATAGCCGTCGGGAATGCCGAAGGGGCGCGCGAACGCGGCGTCGGCAACACCCTCGCAATCTTGGCCGAAAAACGGGCAGATCAGGCGACCGACAAGGCGGCTCTGGTACAGGCCGACATAGAGCATCGCTGCGGCACTCGCTGCTGCAACAGCAAACGCAGTATAGCGATACATGCTCATTCGTCTGGCCCAGCCCCCTTCGTCGCGCGAAATACGTCCGCGAGCGGCGCCCAATGACCCTTGGCCGACCTCGGCAACGGCGCTCAACGAAGGTTCGGTCGACCTCCGAAAAGGTTACCAGCAAAGGAGGATTTTGCTGCCAGAGGGGCACCGCAGATCATGGCCGGAGCATTTCCCCCTCAACCGCAACAGTCGGGTGTCACCCCGGCTGTCCACTTGCCCAGCAACCATGGCTCCTTGTCATATCGGCGAAGACGGCCCAGGACGGCGTCTTTCGCGCTTTGGAACCATCTCAGATCGGGGTTTGCCCCCCGACCTGACCCCATCAGGGCGGTATCTTACACGTCGATAAATCGCGGACGATTCACTGTCACCGTTTCGAAGCGCAACCAACGCGCTGAGCATCAGACTGATCCTTGTTCAATTTGAACGGCCGGTCGAACCGCACCCCATTTTCCAACGGAAGCGACACTTTGGGTCGCGCGCCGGCTCGCGCCGCTTCCGAGCCAGTCCTGCAGCGTGTGATCTTGGGCAATTGATGCGCCTAACACGGCAAATACGGCGCTGCTGATCGCCTGCTGCTGGCTGCGCAGATGATTTTCGAGAAGCTTGTGCCGCGTGATGTAGCCTGCGTTCACTCCTGGAATGGCATGGTTCATCAGGAGCTTGGCGTCGACTTCCGAGACGCCGGCCGCCGTTGCAATCGTGCGGAAGGTTTGACGGAGATCGTTGCCCCACTTTGACAGAATTTCCCGGTCCTCCTTTGTTTCCGACATATGTCCAGACACGCTATCGGCCGGAAATACCCACTCTTGAGCCTGCAGAGGATACATCTGTCTGCCGAAACGGATTGCGCGGACCAGGCAAAGGATCATCTGACGCGACAACGCAATATCGAAGGCCTTCTTCTTCCCGCCCTTTGGTTTCGCGATGTGAAGTGTGCGGCGCCGAAAATCGATGTGCTCCGGCTTGGCTTCTTGGAGCGCAGTAGGCCGAGACCCGCAAAGGAGAGTGAAGAGGTGGAACTCTCTGCGGACCGGGTTGTCGAGGGCGGCGAGCTGGGCAAACCAACCCTTCAGGTCGGCCGATCCCATCCCGGTGTTGCGGCGCTCCTCCTCATTCCAGTCGACCGCATCGGCTGGATTATCTGACGGCAGTGACCTGTTCGTCTTCCGAGCATGATTGTAGATGGCCCGCAGGGTCCTCATGCTGCCATTGGCCATGTATGGCCCGTTCTTTCTTGTGACTTCGTCGTGCTTTTTTGCCACCCGAGCTGGATCGGTTGCAAGCTCATGAAGGGTGGTGTCTAGCCACCCCGCAAAAACTCGTTCGACGTGATCGCGGTAGCCCTCGATGGTTTTTTCGCTGCGGTTCTTCCGGATCAGATGCGCATCGAGGTAACGCTCCCAGGCCTGCCTGAGAGTGATGCTCGTGACCGCCGCACCAATTGCCATCGCCGGAGCGGGACTCATCCGTTCGGTTTGCCTCTCATCTTTCGGATGCCGGCCCCGGCTAATCTGGGCTAGGTACTCCTTGGCAGTCGCGCGCGCAGCTCGGGTCGACATCTCACTAGCGTCGCCGATGGAAACCCTAATGGATGAAGCCCGCTTGCCACCCTGCCTGAGGTCACCTTGGACGGTAAAGGTCCTCCGTCGCTTTCCGATGACCACGAAAAAGCCCTTCAATTCTGTATCACGCGCGAGGTACCAGCCGTCCTTCGGAGCCGGCAATTGAGCGATAGTCTTGTCGGTGAGAGAAATTCGAATATCGGTCATGACGAGAGTCCACGGCCGCCAAAACGGTTTTCAAACGGTGTTGGCGGATTGAGTAGTTGGGAGGTTTGAGTTCGACGGAGCGCGAGACTATGCGAGAAACACCTATGAAAAAAGGGCTTCGCGAAGACTCGTCGTAGCGCGGCGTGCGTTTAGAAACTGCAGAGAAGGGATGTTGTTGAACTCTTAATCAGCGGGTCCCAGGTTCGAGCCCTGGTGCGCCCACCATTTCAATGACTTAGCCAGCACGAACGTTTGAGCATCTAATTTTTCAAACGGCTTTTTTTTCCAAACGAACAACCGTCATATGCCATAGCGGAACGTTGTCTTATGGTGAGCGCGTTCGGACTTGTAGCTACTGGCGGGAGGAGGACATTCGGCTGGATGCGCAAGCCTGAAAAAATCCAACGCGAGTTGGGACCCGCTCGGCCCAGCAAAACCTAGAATAATTCTGGACTCCGCCGGTCGAGCCTGGCTTCCCATGTAAGAAGGTTGGCAATCACAATCATGAAGGCGATGCCAAGTGCGCTGACTGCCGCCTGCATTGGCAGCCCGTCGGAGACCTGGTTCAGTAGAACGAACGCAATAAACGAAGCGACCACGCTAAAGCAAAAGATAGGTAGCGAGTTTTCGCCACAACGGATCAGCGCCTTCGTCCAGGGGCCGGTTGGACGGTGACCGGCCGGCGGCACGAAACGCATCAACAAAACAACGATGGCTAAGAAGTGGATGAGCCGAGCCGAATCCAAATGACTCTTATAGATTGGATAGAGCCAGTCTTCGATCATTTGCGGGATCAGCCACTTGAAAGCATCCACACGCCAACTCAAGACGACAATGAGGCTGAACAGAACGTAAGCGGCGGCGAGCGGTATCGCGGCTCGGTGTCGCACGAAGCCAGCGAACTGCGGGGCGCATGGGCCGGCGGAGCAAGCGCCGACGACAAACAAGATCTGCCAAGCGAATGGATTGAAATAGAGTTCACCAGTCGGCCAGGCAGGCATGTGCCAGCTATACAGCTGCACCATCAAGTAGAGCATGAATGATGCAGCGAGTGCGACTACTGCATTACGGGCAATAAGCCACAGCACGAGCGGAAATGCGAGATGCAGTATGACGAACGTGGGCAGGATATCAGTGTTGACGGGCGCGTACTGGAGAGCCAGGAGGTGGACCAGGGCTGTCCCTGGATCTTCGAAAAAGTGCCTTGTGTTCGTTTCGTCGAGATAAGAGCCGCTTTGCCAGACCAAGGTGAGATAGATGATGACCAGCAGTAGAAACGCAACATAAATTTCGAAGCTGCGTCGCAAGCTGCTTGAGATGACGGTTGGCCAACCACGACTTCGCAGCGTGCCGCCATATGAGACCATGCACGTATAGCCCGACACGAAAACAAATACTTCGGAGGCGTCGCTAAATCCGTAGTTGCGGATGGTCAACCAGTCGAAGACGTTGCCAGGGATGTGGTCGATGAAAACAAACCAGAGCGCCAGCCCGCGACAAGCGTCGAGCCGCAAGTCACGATCATCGCCAGATATCTCTGACCTCCCCGGAGCTTTTGTCAAAGCAATCTTAAAAATTTGAAGCCGCCGCGCCTCGTGAGCCGTAGAGGGCATCGGTCTGCGATATGGAACGGAACCATTATTGCAGACTGCGGCTCTATAGCCGGACGAGTCTTGATCTAGAGCAAAGTGGCGGCCGCTCTAGGTCGGGCAGGATGTCACATACTGGGTTTGCATTGTCCCTCCTCGGATGGATCATTTAAGCAGGCTGCGTTTTTAAGGATGTGCCGATTGGTGAGGCCTGCGCTCGACCTGCTTGATTCACGTCAACGACTTGAACTGCGTTTTTGGAAAAATGTGGTCAAGAGGCTCCGAGATGCAGCTACTCAATTCAGACAAGAACTATGGCGCTATTGCGCAGACCCTGCACTGGCTGACGGTCATTCTTGTCACTGTTGCTTGGGCGCTTGGCATTTTTGGCGATGACTTGCCGAAGGGCGAGCCCCGTCAGATCGGCCTTGCCGTTCATGTTGCGGCCGGACTCGCGGTTCTCGTCCTGCTTGTGGCTCGCTTGGCGTGGCGATCGGTCAATCCACCGCCTGTATCGGAAGCGACCGAATTTGGGGTCTGGCTCGGAAAGTGGGGCGATCCTGCCGCCGCGATCGCGCACTATACTCTTTACGCTTTGCTCGTCGCGGTGCCCGTCGCTGGGATCGTGCTGCAGTTCGCCCGTGGTGATGCGTTGCCATTGTTCGGTCTTGCCACCATTCCGTCGCCGTGGCTCAAGGATGCGGCCTTTTCCCACAATGTGAAGGAAGTGCACGAAATTATGGCGCATGCGCTGGTGGTCATCGCAGCGTTCCACGCGATCGCCGCGCTCATTCATCATTGGGTATTTCAGGACCGTACGCTCGTCCGAATGTTGCCTCACTCCAAAGATTGAGGCGTAGATCCGCAGACGTGTCTGCTTGCTCATACCTCGGTACTGTCCGCGAGATGCTTGATGGCCGCGATGCCAATTTTCTATTCAATTGTTCTGCTGACGCTCGCGAACGGGTCGCCTGTCGTGGCCAAGAAGCTCTTCGGCTCTCGCTTCGCGTTCGCCCTGGATGGAGGGCTTCTGTTCTTCGACGGCCGGCCGGTATTCGGAGCCTCGAAGACCGTCCGCGGCATCTTCGCGTCAATCGTCGTGACCGCGGCTGGCGGGATCCTTCTTGGACTGGGTTACGAGTTGGGAGCTCTCATGGCCATCGTCGCGATGGCGGGGGACTTGTTTTCCAGCTTCCTGAAGCGGCGCATGAACATGCCGCCAAGCAGCCAGGCGTTGGGTTTGGACCAGGTTCCGGAATCGCTGTTCCCACTTCTTGCTTGCCAGGAAAGCCTCGGGCTGAGTTACGCCGACATTTTGGTCGTTGTCTTGATGTTCTTTGTCGGCGAGCTCGCGATCTCGCGCGTGCTCTACATATTGCGTATCAGGGATCAGCCGTATTGAAGCGGTCCATCGGCCGGCACAATCGATGCAGCGTAATTTCCGGCGGACAGTTGAAGCGCACGGCCACAACGCTCGATCCTGCGCCGACCGACGTGTAGCCGACCATATCGTGATAGCGCCAGGCTCCGGCTCCCATCCGACGCGGCAGGACTGAGTCAAGGGTGATGGGGACCGAGCCCGGAAGACAGATCTGTCCTCCGTGCGTGTGTCCGCTCAGGAGTACATCAAAGCCCGCATGCGCCGCTTGCCGGTAGATTTCGGGTGTGTGGGACAGCAGGATCGAGAATGCTCTGTCCGGGATCTCCGACCCAACCTTCTCGATGTTGTCGACCCTGAAATAGTGCGCATCGTCGATCCCTGCGATGAATATCTCCTGATCGCCGCGCGTGATCGTCGTGCATTCGTTCTGGAGCATGCGTATGCCCATCGCCTCCAGACCGGGCAGCATCCTGATGGTGTCGTGATTGCCGAGCACGCCGAGAATGGGCTGCTTGAGGGTGCCGGTCAGCCGTGCCATGCCTTCCAGCGCAGCATCGAACGTTCCGAAAGTCTTGCCACGATAGTCGCCGGTCAGGACACATAAGTCATAGCTCAGGCCTGAGACCAATTCGGCCAGGCGCCGCATGGCGCGCTGGCTCATATCTACGTGCGTATCGCTGATGTGAAGAATCGTGAAGCCTTCGAACAAGGCCGGCAGATTTGCGCATTGGATACTGTTGTATTTCAGGGCGACGCGCTCGGCGTTTCGGCGTCCGCGCCAGTAAAGCCCGGACAGCTTCAGAACATTTCGTATCAACGAATGAACGGAATACCAATTCTCGATATGAAAGAAGTTGAGGCCTTGGCCGAAGATCTGGGCTTCATGATCGGTTTCGATTCCAAGCCGCTGCCGGGCGTAGATGCGCCCTAGGCGCTGCTCCAAGATCGAAAGCAATTCGTCGTCCACTGGGTGCGCCTTTCGGTTCGTGGCAATCAACTGCGTATCCACACTGGTTGGTGTCTTCTGCGGTTAGATCGAGCTTGTCCAAGGCAAGAAGAAGTGACGCCACGCGGTTGGCCGAGGCGGCCCACTCCGCCAACCGCGGATAGTTGTTGGTAAACTAGCTGCTCGCGTCGGATTTGCAGCAAGGTAAAGGTGAGGGCGAGCAGCTATGGATCGAGCACCACGCCCGGTGTTCCCGTGAGGACCAATCCGCTGACGACGGCGATGAAAGACAGCATCATGATCGGGCGATCTTAGGTACGGCCGCTTGATTTGGGTCAACTCGGCGGCCCCAGGTCATGGCCTGGGCGGCGATTGGAAATTCGACGAGCAGTGCTCGGACCGGAGGTGCTCTGACCTAGATCAATAGACCGGGACCCGCCGCTGATACCATATCAAAATCGCAATTTCGGAGACACGCGATGGCCATCAGGGACGTTCTGCTCACCTTGACTAGCTATCCCGAACCGACGCCGGCTTCGGTCATCGACCGCGCCGTATCGTTGATCTCACCATTTGCCGCGCACATCGCGGCGATCTCTTGTGAAGTCCATGTGCAGGTACCCGGGACTTTCCTGTCCGGGGTCGGCAATGTCGGATCAATCGTGGCCAGCGAAGCTCACAAGAGTAGGAAAAATGCGCAGGACCTGCTGGCGACTTTTGAAGCGGCCACCACGAAATCGGGGCTGCTAAACGAGATCATTCTCGAGCGTTGCCTGACGTCCGAGGTCCCGGACCTCCTGGTAGACTATGCCCGGCTGCGTGATCTCACCATCGTGCCGGTGCCGGAATCATATGACCAATGGTATGCTGAAGCGATCATCTTCGGTTCGGGAAGACCGACGCTGGTGCTGCCGGAGGCTACCGCCTCCGGGGAAGCCGAGCTTAACAGGGTGATTGTTGCGTGGGACTTCAGCCGCGCGGCGGCACGTGCCGTCTCTGATGCGATCCCGATCCTGGAGAAGGCGCGAGAGGTGTTCATTCTCACGGTGACCAATGAGAAGGTGATTTCGAGCCGGCGCTCGTCGTCCGAACTTGCGAAGAATCTCTCGCGTCATGGCATCGAGGTGGTCGTCGAGGAAGTCGACGCTGCAGCACGAGCCATCGGCGATGTTCTCGCGGCTCAGATAGCTTCCCGCAGGGCGGATCTGCTCGTCATGGGAGCGTATGGTCATTCCCGCTTACGAGAGTTCATATTGGGGGGCGCGACCCGTAGCATACTGACGAGGCCACCAATCCCCGTGCTGTTGTCGCACTGATCCGATCAGCAACCGGCCGGCGGTCTAGATAGCCCGATGTCCGGCGAGGCTCCTCTCCGTCTTGGCGGAGTCGTCGCCGCTCGCAGCTTGAAATCCGTGGCAAGCCGCGCGTGCTATTGGGCCTCGAAGATTGCGCCAGCCCAAGCTGCGGCGACAACGAGAATGAGCCCGGGGATGAGGCGAATTGCGAAGGAGCTCCCGCCGCTGACCCAGCCAACTACGATCTTGCTGAGAGTATTTGTCGACAGCGCCGCCAGAACCGGAGCGACAGCGTCGGAGGGGGTGATCTTGCCCGAGGCAGCGAGGGTGGCTGCGGCCACGGCAGGAGAATGCGTATCCGCGAGCCCAGCTACGGCCGCGCTGACAACCAGGCCGATTTCTCCGAACGCCTCCTGTAAGCTGGCGGAGAGCAGGAGCACTCCAGAGAGCGTCAAAGCCAGCATCAACGCGGACGGTAAGCTGAAGGCACGTCCGTGCTCGAGTTCGGCTGTGCCGGTCTCCCTCATGCCTTTGAGCGTGAAGATTGCGCCATAGATCGTCGCCTCCGCGCCGGCGCAAAGAAGCGGAACCAGCAGGCTTTGCAGCGTAGGCAGATTCGTCGCTGCGAGCACCGCGACGAGTTGAACGATGGTCGCGATGGTCGAAAGCGTTGCGCCGGCGGCGGCCGCCCCAAGCAACTCTGGCGCCTTGCGAGCCCGCGCTCCCATCGCCCCGATGGTAGCTGTACTAGAGACGAAGCCCGAGGCGAAGCCTGCGATCGCGAGCCCGCCTCTTGCGCCAAGCAGGCGAATTGAAATGTGTCCGACGGCGCCGATCGCCATGACGAGGACGACAATGATCCAGATTGCTCGCAGGTTGAGCGCGCCAAGGGGCCCGATCGGTCGGTCGGGCAGCAGTGGTAAGACGACGAGCGTAGCCGCTGCAAAGATTAATCCGTCTTTGACCTCGTCGTCGCTGAGTACCGAGCGGACGAAATGATGCGTCGCAGCGCGCGAGGCGAGCAGAATGGCCACAGCGACGGCAACGCCCGCGGCCAAAATGGGATGCTGCGTGGCGAGTCCGCCAAGCAGCACTGTCAGTATAAGTGCGATCTCCGACGTCAATCCCGGATCGTCGCTGGTGGATCGCAGGTAGGCTATTGCGGTCAGGACAGCGATCCCCGCCGTCACCAGGCCCAGCAGTTCCTTGCCGCCGACCATAACGCTGACGGAGCCGGCGAGCGATGCGACGGCAAAGGTGCGCAGCCCGGCGGGCGAACGCCTCGGCCCCTCGCCCTTGCGGCGTTCTCGTTCAAGCCCGATCAGTAGTCCGATGCCAAGTGCAACAGCGACGGCAATGATCTCTGAGTTCAGGTTCAGTTTGAAAAAATCGATCATGGAAGCGATGCTGTATCACCCGGTTGTGGCGGTGCGTTGATCGGGGCCGCTGCCCGCCGCGCTACATTGGCAGCAGCTTTTAGCGATCGCGAGCGCCAGAGAAAAGGCATCCGCTCGTTCGGCGAGTTGCCTGCGCCTCAAGCGAATTTCTCACCCGGCGCCTGCGGAAAGTTGATTTGCGTCAACTGGGAATGCCGATTCGCTGACTTGTTATTGGCGAAGGGGGCGATCCCCTGAGATGTAGCAGGGGGCCTGCCGTGTTGCACGAACAGTCGGACGAGATTTACTGGCGGCGCTTCCCCCGCAGGCTCCTGCTCGTCTGCCTCGCTGGCGCGGCAGCGCTCGGCATCTGGAAGCTATCGGACGTTCTAGTACTTGCTTTCGGCGCCGCTCTTCTGGCGCTGATGTTGCGCGGCCTGGCGCATGARGTGAGCCGCAGAACCGGATTGCCGGARGCYTGGGCGTTATTRCCYGTCGTCATCGCAATGGTCGGATCCGTCGTTGCCGTTGGTTGGCTGTTCGGGGCACAAATTGCGGCGCAATTTACTGTTCTAGCAAAGGACTTGCCGCAAAGCATCGCGCAGGTYGCCAGCGARTTTCRGTCAAGYTCGTGGGGCWCCTGGCTYGTTGGACGAGCGAAGGATATGAACCTTGGTAGCGCGACAGGCCAGGCGGCAGGCTACGTTGCTGTTCTGTTTGGATCGGTCTTTCGAGCAGGTGCYTATCTCGCCATTTTGGCGTTCGCGGCTGTGTATCTGGCCATCCARCCGGCGCGATATGTGGACGGTCTACTGCGGTTGGTGCCCAAGACTCGTCGGGAATCGGCGAGGAATATGWTCGATCTTCTTGGGRYAACGTTGAGGCGTTGGCTGATCGGGCAATCGSTCACGATGGCCGTCGTTGGYATCTTGACTGCGATCGGGCTCTTGCTTCTCGGAGTTGCAGCGCCGCTCGCGCTTGGACTGATTTCCGGCATGTTTGCCTTCGTGCCCTATGTTGGTCCGATCCTAGCATCGACTTCAGGGATTCTTATGGCCGCGATGCAGGGGCCAATGCAAACGGTCTACGTCATTGCACTCTACGCGGGGATCCATTTTGTAGAGAGCAATCTCGTCACGCCGCTCGTCCAGGCAGAAGCTGTCGAATTGCCTCCCGTGCTCACGCTATTTTCTGCCCTCGTCTTTGGATTATTGTTGGGGCCCATCGGCGTCCTGCTTGCAGCGCCGCTCAGTGTCGTGCTGCTTGTAGCACTGAATGTTCTGTACATTGAGGGTGTGCTAGGCGAACGCCGAGTGTGGCCGTCGGATCGAGTGAATTCTTGAACGCGAGGCTCCGCGGCCGCTTTCTAGTGTCCACGCCTATCCGGGTTCTTCGCGCTTGAGTGAGCATATGCGCATAAAAGAAGACCAAAGCACAGACAACATCATCGAAATGCGCGTCGGCGCGGTCGAACAGCTCTTTCACACGCTTGATCCGTATCCCTTTCGCGACAAAGACCTCGACCGAGAAGTCGAAGATTACATCGTTGGATGGGCGAGAGAATTGCCACGTAATCGTCCTTTCAGGATCATCGTCCACTTCCCGGGTGATCAAGCACAGACGCGACTGGCACAGGAGCTTCCGGAAGCCTTCAGCCGGTATTTCGCGGGCCGGGCTGGCGCCATCCAAGGCGACCTGAACGAACTATTCCGGGTCGGCCGGAGGTCTCTCGCAATCGGCGTTACGATCTTGATCGCGTGTCTTTTCTCGGCACATTTTGCCGCTGGATATCTTATTGAAGCCCCTTTCCGAAGGTTGGTTGAGGAAAGCTTCCTGATCCTAGGGTGGGTCGCAAACTGGCGTCCGCTCGAGATATTTCTTTACGACTGGTGGCCTCTTGCGAGACGCCGAGATCTTTACACGCGGCTTTCCACTGCGATTGTCGAGCGAAAGCAGTCTATCCCCGGCAGCACTGAGTTTGCGCGGTGATTACATCCTTACCAAAACTAGCGCCGATCAGACCACGCGATTGCTTTCTCGCCTGCCGTGCGCGAGCGTTGTGAATATGGACGCTCAGTGGCTTGGATTCTTGTCGTCCCGCAACTGCCACTCGCGGCCAGCTTTGCGGTGATCCCAGTCCCGCTGGTCCATCATACGCTGCGGCCGATAAGTGGCGTTTCGGGTTTGGTCCGTCGCTTCCGGCTGATGTTCCCCAGCGCGCTGTGATGACTCGGACGGAGAGTAACCCTCGGTCGTTCCGAGCTGACCGGCAGAGCAGGGCATGCCGAGCGATAACACGGAAAAGATCGTGAGAACGGGAGCTAGTGTGCGCATGACAACCCCGCCAGAAAAGTATCGGACAGACGATCGGCCAAATGTTGATTCAGGTCATGGTCGCATGAGGCTTCCGGATCCAATTGTTATGGTACCGCAATTGTTTGCTCGAACGGCGAAGCTGGTTTCGGATCAAATTTCATCGCAAGATATGGAACGGAGCTATGTTGTTGGAGCGAGTGCTTCGATGGACGCTGGTGGCAATCGCGATTGCAGGATTGATCGCGGGTATACTTGCGCGAGCCGCTGGCCGGCCTGATGTGGCCGATGTTGCGTGGGAGCTTGGAACGGCTCCCGTCATCGGAGGGCTGGCGATCTCGATGATCCGAGATCTCCTAAGCGGCCGCCTCGGAGTGGACGCGATTGCGCTGCTATCGATGAGCGCTGCGTTGGCGCTGGGACAACCACTTGCTGGCGTCGTGGTAGCGCTGATGTATTCCGGCGGCAATGTTCTGGAGGATATCGCCATCGCGCGGGCAGAGCGCGACCTCCGCTCGCTGGTGGATCGTGCGCCCCGGCGGGCCCATCGCAAGACCGGCGAGCGGATCGAGGAGGTTCCGGTCGAAGCAGTCGCAGTCGGCGACRTTCTGCTGGTGCGAGCCGGAGAGATCGTGCCGGCGGATGGTATCGTCCGCTCGGCCTTGGCGACCATCGACGAGTCCGCCGTCACCGGCGAGCCTATCCCGGTCGAGAAGACACGCGGCACGGCTGTTCTTTCGGGCTCGTTGAATGCCGGCGAGACCTTCGAATTGGCGGTGACCGCGCCGGCCGGCGAGAGCACCTACGCGGGGATCGTGCGCATGGTGACGGCCGCTCAGACGGCGAAAGCTCCATTCGTGCGGATGGCCGACCGTTTTGCGCTGATACTGCTGCCGTTGACACTCGCCTTGGCTTTCCTGGCTTGGCGAATCTCGGGCGATCTCACGCGCAGTCTTGCTGTGCTCGTTGCGGCGACGCCTTGTCCGCTGATTTTGGCTGCACCCGTGGCCTTTATCGCAGGCGTGGCGCGAGCGGCCCGACGCGGCATCCTCGCCAAAGGTGGAGGGGCACTAGAAGCGCTGGCTCGCGCGCACACGGTGCTGTTTGACAAAACCGGTACCTTAACCGTCGGAGGCGCTCGGTTGCTTTCTGTCGAGGTCGCCCCCGGCGAGGATCCGGACGAAGTACTGCGGCTTGGGGCATCGCTTGAGCAGGCCTCGCACCACGTGCTGGCAAAGACCGTGGTCGCTGCGGCCGTCGATCGCGGTCTCAAGCTAGGCGCGCCCGAGCAAGTCAAGGAGATTATGGGTACCGGGCTGAGTGGCTCGATAAGCGGTCGCCGCATAACCGCGGGCTCCAGAGATATGGTTCTCTCAAGCGTCGAGCCTTCGCCTTGGGAGCAGCGTGCGATACGGCGCGCCTCATGGCGTTCAGCGCTAATCGTCTTCATCGCTGTGGACGGCCGTCCGATCGGCGCGCTGCTGCTGGCCGACGAGTTGCGGCCCGACACTCCGCGGGCGATCCGGATGCTGCGCGATGCGGGCATCGCGCGAATGGTGATGGTCACCGGCGATCGCGCAGCCGCAGCGCAGGCCATTGGTGCAGCGCTTGATTTGGACGCAGTGCTGGCCGACCGTGTCCCTTCGGACAAGGTCGAGGCGGTGCGCAGCGAGCAGCGGTTGCATCCGACCATCATGGTCGGCGATGGCATCAATGATGCCCCGGCGCTGGCCGTCGCCGACATCGGGGTTGCGCTCGGCGCCCGCGGTGCRAGCGCCTCGTCTGAGGCGGCCGACGTGGTGATTCTGGCCGACCGGCTCGATCGCGTCGGCGAAGCGATCATCATCGCTCAGCGTGCACGAGGCATCGCTCTGCAAAGCATTGTTGTCGGCATGGGTCTATCCTTGGTGGCAATGGTAGCTGCCACCGTGGGCTGGCTAGATCCGGTGCCAGCAGCCATCGTTCAAGAGGTGATCGACGTTGCGGTTATTTTGAATGCACTACGGGCACTCACTCCTGGGTTCACCGGGGGCGGTGCGCGCATCAGCGCGGAGCAGGGGGTGGCACTGCATCATGATCATCAGACCTTGTTGAAGGACCTCGACCGCTTGCGAAAGATTGTCGATGCATTGGACGATACGGCGCCCGAATCCGCCTCAGCGCTGATTGCCGAAGCTCATCGCCTTGTTCAGAATGGCGTGGTGAGGCACGAGCGCGAGGATGAGGACAGCGTCTATCCGAGGCTTGCCGAGGTGCTGCGCGAACGCCACGGCCTCTCTGCCATGAGCCGAGCGCACCGGGAGATACTGCATCTTGCTCGCCTGCTCGATCGGATCGTGGAGGATCTGCCGTCGGAAAACGTTGATCGCTATCTCGTCCGAGACGCCCAGCGAGTGATCGAGGCAATTGAAACGCTGGTCCGCATGCATACGGCCCAGGAAGAGGATATCTACGAAGCCGTGGCGGCCCAAGCGGCGGCGTAGCCAATTCCGAGAGCAACCGCCGGGCATTCAAAGAAGGCTACTTCAATCAACAGGCAGATTGCGAATAAGTAGAGCAGGTGCGGCTTTCGTTTGCGCATTGCAGCACTGCAACGCCATCGAGATCGATGAATCCTGTCAGAAAGCCGCGGCCTTGCGTGAACAAAGATCAGAACTGCGCGTGCAAGCGCGTGGCGACGATCGAGACCGGTCCGCGATCGCGATTGTAGGCGGGATTGTCGATGAACTGATAGTCGAAGGTGAGCATCCAGGTCGCGATGGGAAGCGTGTAATATACTTCCACGATTTTCTCTGCGCCCGGATGCGGAAGCTGCCCGTCGCCGATCAGCGCGCTGTAACCACCCGCCGCGAAATAGGCTTGGTGCGTCGTGGAAATCATGTTGCGAATGCCTGCTATTCCGAGCGTGTCGTTCGGCCTGTTCCAGAATTTTCCCGAAATCGAGGCGCCGCCTGCGAGTGTCGCATCTGCATCGGTAAATGCGTACGCTTCCAGCCTGCCGGGCGTGTAACCAGCACGTGCAAAGAGGCCGACACCGGGCATGATCTGCTGCTCGATGTTGCCGGCAATTCCGAGCTTGCTCGTGTAGGTACGCACGAGCGAGAGGTCCGGCGCGGCGCCGGTCAGATTGGCGAGGTCGACGGCGTCCTGGAAATTTCCCATCCGTGCGCGCGTCAGATAGCCGGTTACGGCAATCTTGCCGGGCTGCGCCAAGAGTTCGTAGCGTCGCTCGACCTCGCCAACCATCTGGAATTGACCAAAGGCCGGGTCCAGATTCGTGCTGTTCGGCACAAGCGGGCCGTCGAACACGCCGGCGCGGAAGGTCCACGGTCCCGTGTACCACTCGGCTGCGGCGCCATAGGTGAAGGCCCATGCATCGGCCGCATAGTCGAATGCGCCGGTGTTGACCAAAGTCCAGTTGAGGAAGTCGCCGCGCGGGTCGTGCGCATATTTATTGGAGTCGAAGATGTCGACGACGCTGAATTTGCCGACGGTGAGCACGAGGCGATCGCTGGTCTGAGAGCCCGCGAACTGCATAAGCCCGGATTCCGTCTTCTGCACGTCGCCGCCGAGGTCGATCGTTTGCCGGAGAAACGCGCGCGGAATCCGCGCATAGGGATAGGTGGCGCCGACCTTGTAAGCTTCCGCGCTCGGGAAGCCCGCGATACCGAACGTGCCGTTCAGACCGAAGCCCTGGTCGATCTCAGGATTGATCCAGATCTCGCCGCCGTCCCATGGACGGAAGCCGACGAAGAGGTCGGCATCGAAGGTCTCCCGGACCTGATTGGGCGAGAGGCTGTTCTGGCCGGCATAAGGCGCGCGAAATGGCAGCGCATATTGGGTGACGATCGTCGTCTGCCCGTGCACGGCAAAATTGTCGGTCTCCGCAGGTGCGATGCCTTTGGCGGCGAAGTCAGTGTGCGCGGGATCGGGACCAAGCTGATAGTTGAGCCCGACCTGAACGCGTTGGACCGAGAGATTGGAGTTCAGCTCCTCCGCCGAGGCGGCGAGGCTCTTGCGATGATCGCCGAACTCCGTCGCCAGGAATTCGGCCTTGGCCGTCCAGTGCGGTGCGATCGGCACTTCTGCCCCGATGCCGGCGACCCAGCCAAGACGCCATGTCAACGCTGTGTCGACCGTGCCGATGGCCGCGTTGCGAACCAGCGGCGTGCCCGCAAGCTGCGTGCGCTCCAGCCTGTCATGGGACCAGGCAAAGCCCGCCGTTCCATAGAGCAGCCAGTGATCGAAGGCATAGCCGAGCCTGCCGCGTGCTGTCCCCATCCCGAGGACGGTGTCGCGATAGCTAGCGGTGCCGCCGGAGACGGATGCTACGGTCTGTTCTCCCGCGATCGTGTTGGGGGCGGAAAAGTCAGCCTCGAATCCCATCACGAGGCGTGACGGCAGCATCAGATTGTAGCCGCCCTGCAGGCCGAACAGGTAGCTGCCGGTGCCTTTGAAGGCGTCGTAGGAATTGAACAGGCCGGCCGACCCGCTCACAGCGGACAAGCCGTCGTTCGCGGTCCAGTTAGACCAGCCGCTAGCGTACCCGAAATGACCGCCAAGATAGAAGCCTGTCCATTCCGCCGCGTCTGGCTTTGCAGCTTTGATCGGGTAAGACTCGACCGCGCTCGCTGCGCTCGACCCGGCAAGGGCCAGGCTAACGACTGCGCTTGTGAGACGTATCCGCTTCATTTTCGTGTACCTGCCCTATTCAAGACCGCCATTGAAGCAGCGGTCGATGGATTGTGCAGCTTGGTGCGGCAGGTTCAGTTTCCAGATGTGGAGAAAGAGACGGGCTAGGCGGCGCGACGCGAGGTAGCGCCGCAACTGACGTCCTCGTCAGTTGCGGCTCGTTCTACCACCCAGCGGCATTCCGGGCGCTTGCTCACCGGGTTGGTGTGCCAGACCATGATCGGCACGACACGATTTGTCGTCCGCGGCGCATCGGCGCGGCGGCGATGTTCAAGCAGGCGATCCTGCATGACAAAACTCGCCCGACCCCTGGAGAGGGCGGGCGCGGCTACATTGCTGCGAAGAAAGACGATGTTGTTGATGCTCATGGCTCACCTCCGGACCGGCCCGACGGTCCCGGAAGGCGAGCAGACAGGACGCTAGGCCCGGCGCGTGCTCGCCCGGCGGGTAACGCCGGGAGCAGTCCCAGTTGATTGGGTTGGTGTCCGACGAAGCCGGCTCGGCTTCACCGGACAGCGACTAGGGTAGCTGTCCATTTCTCGTTTCGGTCGGTTTGAAATGAGCTCGGAACTCCGAGGTCATGTGGTCCGAATGCTCCCGCTCCACGCGACTGTCAAGCAGAAATCGCCGACGGGATCTCAAATCGGAGTGCGTCCTTTTGGAGATGAACAATCTACCGCAATCGAATTGAACGATGCCCCGTCTCATTCTGAATGCCTGCAGATACGCGCTTACCCAAAAAGGTGCGCGAGCCAGTACGCGGCTCCGGCGGCCAATCCGCCAACCAGCAGAGTTTGCAACGCCGACTTGAGCTTGTTGACTCCGGTGAAGTGGCCTTTGACCGCTCCGAAGCAGAGTAGGGCCACGCCGGTCGCAGCCACCGAGATCTGTAAGGCTGTCCCGATGTTCTGGGTGAACATGTAGGGCACGAGCGGAATCAGACCGCCCACTACATAGGACCCTCCGATCGTGGCGGCGCTGATCGGCGCGCGCTTCGGATCGGGTCGCTCCAGCCCAAGTTCGAAGCGCATCATGAAGTCGACCCATCGCTGCCGGTTTGAGGCGACCGCACCGACGACGGACTTCAGTGCATCTCCTTGGAGGCCATACTCGCGGAAAATCTGTTCCACCTCTTCGATCTCCCGCTCGCGAAGTTGATCGATTTCATGGTGCTCGCGCTGCTCCTCGGCAGCATAGTGTTCTGCGTCGGTGCGCGCAGCGAGATACCCGCCGAGGCCCATCGCGATGGCGCCGGCGACAACCTCGGCCAAGCCGGCGGTGACAATCACGCCCGTGCTGGTGACGGCGGCCGAGAGACCGGCCGCCAGCGCGAACGGCACCGTCAAGCCGTCGGCCATCCCAATCACGACGTCGCGGACGCTTTCGGAGGCGGTGAAGTGCTTTTCTACGTGAGGGGTGGCTGGCACAGGGACGCTCCTGATTGCGGTTGGATTTGAAGAGAGCCGCCTAATCAGCAGATCTCTTGCGGCCGGAGATCATGGAGGCCACCAGGTTCTCGCGATGCTCGAAGCTCGCGATGAGCACGCCGAGGACATGCGCCACGACCAGGCCGACGGTCAGGTTGGCCATGAATTCGTGGACGTGTTCGATCAGCTTGGAGCCCCAGTAGGCATCCGTCGTCATCATGTACCCCGTCGCGCACGTGCCGACCAGCGCGACGAGGAGTGCGACGATCATGGCACCGCCCGCCGGGTTGTGCCCTAGGTATCGGCGAGCTCTGAGCATCGCGACATCACGAAGATATGCGAGCACCTCGCGCGGGGGACGAACGAAGTTCGAAAAGCGCGCATGTCGCGGGCCGACGAAGCCCCAGACGATGCGGATAGCGAGGAGGCCGGCGATGGCGTAGCCGGCTGCGACATGCACCCGCTCGATCTCATCGCCGGTGGCGTAGGCCAGAACGAACAGGCTCGCCAGCGACCAGTGGAAGATCCGGACGAACGGATCCCAGACCTTGACCGTGGCCGGCGGCATCGCGCCGCCGGCTCCGATCGTGTTGCTCATGGTTCTCATGTGCGAGCCCTTACATCTGGCCGATGATCTGGCCGTTGGTCGGGTCCACGAAGAGCTCGACACGGTTGCCGTTCTTGTCGAGCGTATAGAGTTCGCCGCAGGCGTTTTTGAGCTTGGCTTTCTGGACCTTGTAGCCTTGGGCCTCGACCTTGGCCTGCAACTGGGCCATCGGCAGCCACTGGGCTTCGGGGGCGGACGTGCACGGTTTGCCGAGGCTGCCGGCCTGTGCGGACGCCGCCCCGAAGGTCACTGCGGCGACGGCAAAAATGGCGATCTTGCGCATAATCATCTCCTGACGGTCGCCAGCGGCACCATGCGCCGACGTTGCGGGCAACCTGCCAGAAGTGGCCTGACCGACGCCTGTTGAGCCAAGTCAGCGATTTGTCATGTGATATCTGCCATCCATATCCTTCGGATGACGAGTTGCTCCATGGATTTTGGCCGGGCTCGAGCTTGTACCTTGATCCTCGCGGTCGCACTTTTGAGCGCGGGCGGGCTGTCGGCGTTCGCGCGCGACCACGATGACGCGCGACGAGCAGTCGCGGCTGGCGAGATTCGCACGCTCGTCGAAATTCTGAATGTGGTGAAAGGGAAGCTTCCCGGCGAGGTCGTCGGCGTGAAGCTGGAACGTGAAGCCGGAGCTTGGATGTACGAATTCCGCTTGGTTGACGAAAACGGGCGGTTGTTCGTCATCCACGTTGATGCCCGCACCGGCGAGGTCGAACGAATTAAGGAGAAGTGATGCGCGTGCTTGTCGTCGAAGATGACTCGCGGATCGCGTCCGATGTCGCGAGAACGCTCGAAGGGTCTTATGTGGTCGAAACCGTTGCGAACGGCGAGGAAGCCTGGTTCCTCGGCGATACGGAGGACTACGGAGCCATCATACTCGATCTAGGTCTGCCAGGCATGGACGGTCTCGCGGTTTTGAAACGCTGGCGCGCCAACGGCCGCCACATGCCGGTCCTCATCCTTACCGCGCGGGGAAGTTGGGCCGAGCGGGTGGATGGCATAGACGCCGGCGCCGATGACTACTTGCCGAAGCCGTTCCGGATGGAGGAGTTGCTGGCGCGGCTGCGGTCTATTGTACGGCGATCGGCGGGGCACGGTTCGTCAGTCATGACCGCGGGCGAGATTACGCTGGATGAGAGGCAAATGAAGGTGACCCGCCGTGGCGTGCCGATCGCGCTTTCGCCGCTCGAGTACAGGTTGGTCGCTCATCTTCTCCGGAATCGCGGGCGGGTCGTCTCGCAGCAGGAGATCGACGAGAATGTCTATGGTCACGGTGAAGACCACGACTCAAATACGCTCGAGGTGCTGGTCGGCCGCGTGCGCAAGAAGCTCGGCGCCGATGCAATCGAGACGCGGCGCGGGTTCGGCTATCTGATGCCGGAGGCCCCCGCATGAATCGGCATTCGCTCAGGCTGCGACTTGTGGCGGGTGGGATCGTCGCGATCCTGATCGCGCTTGCGGTGTCCGGCGCTGCGCTCATCGTCCTCTTCGAACGCCATGTCTCGCGCACTCTGGCTTTGGAGTTGGACGTCCATCTGAAGCAGCTTCTCTCGAACATCGATGTCGATCCTCAGGGGAAGCTGGTGTTGATGCAGCCACCTGTCGATCCGCGATTCGGCGATCCTCTTTCAGGGCTCTACTGGCAGGTCGGCGACGATCATGGGCAGTTGCTTCGTTCGCGCTCGCTGTGGGAGTCCGCCGTTGAACTTCCGGCCGATCGGCTCTCACCCGGCGAAACCCACCAGCACGAAGCGGCAGGGCCTGGCGGGCAACGGGTGCTAGTAGCCGAGCGCGCCATCACGCTCTCCGCAGACGGGACGCCGGTGACCGTCCGGCTTGCCGTCGCCGAGGATCTAGCAAGAGTATCGGTGGCGACCTCGGCGTTCACCCAGGATCTTTCGATCGCGCTTGCCCTGCTTGGCTGCGTGCTGGTAGTTGCAACGTGGGTCCAGGTCGGCGTCGGCCTGCATCCACTTGTTGCGTTGCGGCGCGGAATTGCAGAAATCCGAGCTGGTCGGGTCAGGCATTTGCCGTCCTCGGTCCCGACGGAGGTCCTTCCTCTCGTCGAGGAAGTCAACGCACTAATCGATGCGCAGGAGCACGAAATCGAACGGTCCCGCGGTCGTGCCGCGGACTTGGCGCATGGGCTGAAGACGCCTCTTGCTGCTCTTGCAGCAGACGCCTCGCGTCTGCGGGAACGGGGCGAGCGCGTCATCGCGAGCGACATTGAGGCAGTGGGCGAAACCATGGGTCGCCATGTCGACCGCGAACTCGCACGTGCAAGGGCTCGCGGACGCACCAGGGGCGGCGCAGCAACGTCCGCGGTCGTGAAACCGCTCGTGGAGTCTATCGTGGCGACGCTGGCGCGAACTCCCGAAGGCGGGCGCGTGAAATTCGAGAACCTCGTCGTACAAGATCTTTGTCTTCCGATCGATAGGACCGACCTCGCCGAGGTACTTGGCAATCTCATCGAGAATGGTGCTCGACATGCTGCCGGATTTGTCCGCATCTCCGCCAACAACGACCGGTCATCACTCGTCATCGAAGACGACGGCGAGGGGATCGCGCCGATCTACCTATCGCGCGTGATCGAGCGTGGTGCCCGCCTCGATGAGCGAGGAGGAGCCGCAGGCCTCGGTCTTGCGATCGTCCAAGACGTCCTCGACGCGTACGAGTGGGGATTGGAACTCTCGCGATCGGACCTCGGTGGGTTGAAGGCGACGATCGCTCCGCAGTATCCGGGCGTGAGCGCGATGCCCTTGAGGTTCCAAGGGTAGCACCAGCTGACCATGCGCTCGATCAGCTCCCGGACAGCCACTCGGATAGTCCTCGCTTGGATCCAATCACCCGTTTTGGCTTGACGGGATTGATTGTCCCAGCGGAAATGCGAAGTGCGCGATCCAGGATCATCCGCGCAAATGCCTTCGCGTCAGCTTCACTGGGAAAAGTCCTGGTTTCGCGCCGATAGATGCGGTCCCTTTCGCGGATGGCCGGCTCGAAAGAGATGTACCATTTCGGCTCCATAACCGCTCTCACAAAGCGCGAATGCTGGACGTATCGCTCACTGTCCGGGCTTGGGCCACGAAGCGAGACCCGTTCCAGCGGAGAATTCGCGGTGCGCTGCCTGAGCGGTCCTGTATCTCCAGAAGAGCTGCGTCTGATTCACGCACTAATCGGACGTCGGGAGCCCGCAAGGCCAGTACTTTCCGATATCGCCCTCGGACCGCCACGTACACCTCGTGCAAGCACCCAGATACATCGCAGACAGCCTCTCTGTTGCGGCATTGGAAATCGTCGAAGTGAAGAGCGACGAAGTGAGTGCTGGGCGTTGTGAGGTAAAGGGCAAATCCTCGTGCCGCAGCGATCGGGGCTCCACACATACCCTCCCACTTTCGCACCTGAAGTCGTATCTCCGGCGGTAGGTTAGCTAGGTGCGCTGGATTCCATGGATCTTGCGCTGTACTCCCTCGTGCCGAGGCAGATGGGGGTAAACCTATCAGGCAAGGTGCGAACACTGTGGCCGCGAGAACGAGGCTCTTCAGCAGCATGGTGGGTCTCCTACGCATCTGACCACCACCGCGCAGGCGCGATTGGCAAAATCATAATTGCCGATCCAACCTTACAATTTGCTGACATGGATCAACAGCTTCCGGTCAGTGAGGGCGCAGCATAGTTCAGCCGCGCGGAAGCGCTCCACTCTGTGAACCCGTTATATCGGACGGGCGGGACTGATGGGATTCCGCCTCTGATCGACAGAGCGGCAATAATTGATCACCACACCCGAATTGCCCGCTTCGGTGTTGGAATGGAATCTTCGCAATGTATCTGAGTTCACCGGCGTCAAAATGGCTGAACCCGACGCGCGTCATGATTGCGGTCGCGCTACTTGCTCTGCCATCTAAATCTTGGGCTGAAGATCAATTGAAACTCAGCGCAGAGCAGGCCACCAGCCTTGGCATTCGCGTGGCTCATCCCGTTGCGAGTCCGACCGACAAGACGCTGCCTTATCCGGCTCAGATCGTCATTCCTACTCCACAATTGTGGATGGTTAGCGCCCCTGTGGCCGGCATGTTGACCAACCTTTCAGTGGCACGGGGCGACCGCGTTATTGCGAGACAGGCGCTCGCGACTATGGAGAGCCCGAGTTTCGTGTCGCAGCAGCGAGACTATTTGCACGCCGTCGCCCAGGAGGTCCTGGCTACTCAGCAACTCAACCGCAATACTCAGCTGTTTCAAGGCAATGCGGTCGCACAACGAGTCCTGGAGTCCAGCCAAGCGGAAGCTCGACAGGCAAGCATTGCAGTCGCGGAGCGTCGGCAGGTGCTTCGCCTCAGCGGCCTTTCGGACGAGTCAATCTCGAGACTGACCAGCGAGGCAGCGATCAGCGCGACCCTTTCGGTCGCCGCGCCGCGGCCGGCGACAGTCATCGATATCGCCGTGTCACCCGGCCAGCGGTTGGAGCAATCCGCACCGCTGATTAAGCTTGCACAGCTTTCTCCACTTTGGGTCGAGATCGCCGTTCCCGCGTCAAACATCAAAGCCATTCGACAAGGCGCGACGGTTGAGGTTGACGGCTACGATACTCCAGGCCAGGTGGTGCTGGTTTCTGAAACGACCGATCCGGCCACGCAAACCGTGCTCGTCCGCGCAGAGGTGCCGAATTCAGGCGATTTGCGACCAGGACAAACTGCTGCTGCTCGAATCTCCTTCGCTTCCAGACGGGAAAGCGCTTGGGAACTTCCTTATAGCGCGCTGATCCGGCGCGGCGAGCAGGCGTCGGTCTTCGTGGCAACGCAAGCCGGTTTCCGTCTGCTGCCGGTCACTCTGCTCGAGGAGGATCAGGACCATGTCGTGGTCTCCGGTGCTATCACCGACAAGGACGAAGTGGCGACCAGCGGAATTTCGGCGCTGCGGGGAATATTGCTGAAGTTGGGGGCGGGTTAGTCGTGCTCGAGCGTCTTGTCGCATTTGCGCTTTCGCAGCGGCTGTTCGTTGCTCTTGGCGTACTTCTGCTGATCGGCGCTGGTCTGGTCTTGTTGCCTAGTCTTCCAATCGACGCTTTCCCGGATGTGTCGCCGGTCCAGGTCAAAGTGATCATGAAGGCACCGGGTCTCACGCCGGAGGAAGTGGAACAGAGAGTCACGGTTCCGATCGAGCTCGAATTGCTCGGGCTGCCAAACAAGAAAATTCTGCGCTCGACCACAAAATACGCACTTGCAGACGTCACAGTCGATTTCGAGGATGGGACTGACATCTACTGGGCGCGGAACCAAGTGTCCGAGCGCCTGGCCAATATCAGTCGCGATTTTCCAGAGGGGGTGACCGGCGGACTCGCTCCGATTACCAGTCCACTCGGTGAAATGTTCATGTTCACCATCGAAAGTGCGGAGCTCTCGCTGGCCGAGCGGCGAAGTCTGCTCGATTGGGTAATCCGTCCGGCGCTGCGGACAGTGCCCGGAGTGGCCGACGTCAATGCGCTCGGTGGCCATGTCCGGGCTTTTGAAATTGTCCCGCTCAGCGACGCGCTTGCGGCTCGCGGCATTTCCTACGAGATGTTTCGGCGCGCGATCGAGATGAACAGCCGCAATGACGGCGCGGGCCGTGTCAATCAGGGCGAAGACAGCGCTCTTGTGCGTATAGAAGGCAGCATTCGGACCATTGACGACATCAGGCAAATCGTCGTCGATACCAAAGATGGGGTTCCGATCCGGGTCAAGGATATTGCCCGCGTCCAGTTAGGGGCGCTGACACGGTACGGCGCTGTCACGGCCGATGGTCACGGCGAAACGGTCGAAGGCCTCGTGCTTGGTCTGCGAGGCGCCAACGCGCGTCAACTCGTGGCAGACGTGCAGGCGCGCCTCGACGAGATTAAGCAATCACTCCCTCAAAGTGTCAGTATCCAGGTCTTCTACGACCGTGGCCGGCTGGTTGACCGCGCGGTTGGCACGGTTATCCGTGCGCTTGGCGAAGCAACCGTCCTTGTCGTCGTTCTCCTCCTGCTATTTCTCGGCAACTGGCGAGCCTCTCTGGTGATCGCCCTATGCCTGCCGCTCGCGATCGTGATCGCCCTTATTGTCATGCGCATAGTCGGCATGTCTGCAAACCTGATGAGCTTGGGCGGCCTTGCCATCGCTATCGGCATGCTGATCGACGCGCTGGTGGTGGTTGTCGAGAACGTCGTGGGAAATCTTAGCAAGGAACCGCAGGGCAAGGCTACCCCGCTAGTCCATATCATCTACCGCTCTGTCTCCGAGGTGCTTCAGCCGGTCGCCTCGGGCGTGCTGATTATCATGATCGTATTCGTGCCGCTGCTGACGCTGGAGGGGCTCGAAGGGAAGTTATTCATCCCTGTTGCGCTCGCGATTATCTTTGCGCTCGGCGGCTCGCTGCTCTTGGCGCTCACGGTCATCCCCGTGGCTACTTCGTTTCTCCTCAAGAGCACGTCGCACCACGAACCGTGGCTGATCCGGATCGCGTCGCGGCTTTATGCGCCTGCACTTGCTTGGGCTCTGAACAATGAGCGCAAGGTAATCATCGCGGCGATAGCGGCCCTCATTGCTGCCGGCTATGCCTACACCTTGCTCGGCAAGACGTTTATGCCGACGATGGACGAGGGCGACATCATCGTCAGCGTCGAGGCTCTGCCATCGATCAATCTCGATGAAATGATTGCGATCAATGCCAAACTTCAGTCGGCTATCCTCGCGAAAGTCCCTGACGTCAAGAGCATCGTGGCCCGAACCGGGTCCGACGAGCTCGGGCTTGACCCGATGGGACCTAACCAGACCGACACATTCTTGGTGCTGAAGCCCGCAGAAGAGCGGAAGACAATCGACAAATCTGCCCTGATTGAAGAGTTGCGGCAAGTGCTCGGCAATTTCCCGGGGCTGTCGCTCAGCTTTACACAGCCGATCGACATGCGCGTGCAGGAAATGATCAGCGGCGTCCGCGGCGATGTCGCGGTGAAAATCTTTGGAGCTGATATCGGCAAGCTCAATGAGATCGCGAGTAAGCTATCCGTCATTTTGTCCAGCATCGACGGCGCTGAGGATGTCTACACCACACTCAACGAGGGTGCCCAATATTACACGGTCGCTGTGAATCGGATGGAGGCGGGGCGGCTCGGCCTGACGGTGGACGCCATCTCGAATTCTCTGCGCACCCAGATCGAAGGACGTACGATCGGAACGGTGCTGGAAGAAGGACGCCGCACCCCCATCCTCGTGCGTGGCAGCGAAACCACACGTGAAGCACCCACGCTCCTCGCAAGCCTGCCGCTAACCCTTGCCTCGGGTCAGCATGTGGCCCTCTCGCAAGTGGCCCGGATTCAACGGGTGGACGGTCCCGTCCTGGTCAATCGCGAGAACGGGAACCGAATGAGCGTAGTGCGGGCCAACGTTCGCGGCCGCGACATGGTCGGGTTTGTCGAAGCGGCCCGGCAGAAGGTCGCCACGGAGCTGCCCTTGCCGCAGGGTTACAGACTTACCTGGGGCGGTCAGTTCGAGAATCAGCAACGTGCGGCCGCGCGCCTCTCGATCGTGGTGCCGGTGGCGATCGGGCTGATCTTTGTGCTGCTGTTCACGACCTTCGGTTCGATCCGACAAGCGTTGTTGGTCCTGGTCAATATCCCGTTTGCTGTGATTGGCGGCGTCTTTGCGCTGGTATTTACCGGCGAATACCTTTCGGTCCCGGCGTCCGTCGGGTTCATTGCATTGCTTGGAATTGCGGTGCTCAACGGCGTCGTGCTGGTCTCCTATTTCAACCAGCTACGCGCTCATGGTGTGCCGGAGGGGCGCATTGTCATCGACGGCGCCCAGCGCAGGCTCAGGCCGGTCCTGATGACGGCGAGCATCACGGCTTTGGGCTTGATCCCTTTGTTGTTTGCGACCGGTCCGGGATCAGAGATCCAGCGGCCTCTCGCGATCGTGGTGATCGGCGGCCTGTTGTCGTCCACGGCTTTGACGCTCATTCTTCTGCCAATCCTCTATCGCCGGTTTGGTGGCATTGTGAAGGGTACCAAATGAGTGCCGAATTTGTCTGCCTCACGCTGATCGCCGGCCGATCACTCCGGGACGAGTTGTTCGACTACCTTAGCGAACAACGCGATCTTGTTTCCGGTTTCACCGCATCGGACGCTGCGGGACACGGTCCCGATGTTCGATTGCAGACATCAGCCGAGCGGGTCAAAGGACATGCAGACGAGTTGATCGTGCGGACGATCCTTGAGGCACAAGCCGCGGCTGAGTTGCTCGAACGACTGAAGGCGGCCTTCGTGGGATCCAGGATCGTCTATTGGATCGTGCCGGTTTCGGAATTTGGCGTGATCGACGTCCCCTATCGGTGAAGTTTCCCGATCCCTCGACCTTTCGTATCAAACCGGGGGCGTTGTCATTTCGGGCGGACTGGAGCCGTACTGCCGGAGACAAGGGCCTCTGCTCGACGAAAATCCGCTTCCGCACCGACCCCGTCGCCGATTTTTGCCTTCATCGTTCCGCGCTCGCGGATGAGAACCTGATTTTTCGGATCTGCTTTGATGACAACGTCGAGGTCGGCGATAGCGCGGTCGAACAGGCCTTTGCGGCTATAAGCCGCTGCTCGAGCACCAAACGCTGCGAGGTAGTCCGATTTCAGTCGAATTGCCTGATCAAAATCCGTGATAGCGCGGTCTAACTCGCCCTTGGCCATCAACGCCACGCCGCGATTGTTGATGGCGACATAGTGGTCGGGCATGAGGCTGATGGCCTTATCATAGTCCTCTACGGCGCGGTCCAGATCCCCTCTCGCCCTGAACGCAAGGCCACGATTATTGTAAGCTGCGACCAATTGGGCGAGAATCCGCTCCCCTGCGGTAATCACCGCCGTGCATCCCCGGATAGGGCGATCAGACAATAGCTCAGCGGAACGCGCGCAAGAATCCCAGTCTTCTTCGCTCAGGGCTGAAGCTGGCGAGGTGCAATACGCGACCAGCATTGCAGTCATCGCTGCGCCTGTCAGGCCTGCTCTGAGCGTTGCGCCGGCCGCAACTCTTGCGAGCGGTTCTGTCATTGCCTGCACTCTAGCCACTTTACGACGGGGACCTTTGGTAGAACCAGACGGCAAATCGGGTCCTGTCTCGTTGATTTTGGTGTTGGTCAATATATGGGCTTTGATGGCTGACATTTTACTGACATGGATCAACTGGATTTTGTCAGTCAACATCGGGCATCACCATCCGCCTGCACTGTTAGAAGCGACCAACGAATTTCGGACGCGCACATGGCAGGCCTAGCGCAGTCCACCTCGGCGCAGGCGTCTAAACGTGAAGCGCGACGTGCGAGGGCCGTTGGCCGGCGCAAGGACTCAGGCCGACATCGGCACTTCCCATAGCGCGCGCAAGGCGCGGATCGCTTGAGATCGTAGCGGAGGCGGGAATGCTCAGTGGGCTCATGGGATAGGGGCTCTGGATGAACCTCGATCTGATTGGCTCCAGTCGGACATAGATTGCTGGGCCTAGCTGAAACTTCCCCATGACGGATTGGAGCGAGAGTTCAGGTGTTTCAAATGGTTAGAAGGCGTCGCGTGCACAACGTGTGCACCGGGAGATCAAGAAAAATCTCGCCACAGCCAATGTGAGCAGGGCAGGCGGGATGGTTGGACAGACCGACACTGGCGAGAGCAGCGAGTTTATTGTCTGCCGCAGAGGGAGAAGAGCTCAAGTGTCGGAGGTGGAGTCCCGCGGGGCCTTCTTCGCGCATCGACAGAATGCTGCCGGCGCAATTTGAGAACAAAGAGAATCCTAGCAGCGGGGGTCGGTAGCGCTCCAGCGGCTCGAACCCTCGATACTTTACGCATCTCTCCGAGAGGATAGCGACCAGCCATTCCGACAAAGTGTAAAGCTGTTGCGGCTTCAATGCCGGTATGTGGGTGGGCTTGTCGGAATAGCCATTGATTGTTCGTCGAAATCATACGCCTCTTAATCAGCGGGTCCCAGGTTCGAGCCCTGGTGCGCCCACCAAGCCGCGGTCGGACATCGCTCGCCGCAGAACGAGAAACCGAATTGTGGGAGGCGTCCTAGACGCTCTCGACTACGATGGCAAATCGCATGGCCTTCGCTTCCTCGGCCGACTGGAACGATGTAGACCTCGCACTTCCTGCTGTTGAAAAAGCTCCGCGCATACATCACGCAACCATTGGCTTGCCGGATCGTGGTGGAAACGGGCGTGCCAATATTGCTTTACCGTGAAGCCGGAGATCGCCAGCGGACAGTTGAGCACGTTGAGTCCGTAGTAGTGAGCCAGCGTTTCGCCAATGTGCCTTGGAAGGGTGGCGATCAGGTCGGTCGTCCCGACGATTGCGGGTAGCCCCAAAAAGCCCGGTAGCTCGAGCGCAACGTCAAGGACCATCTGCTGCTCCCGCAGCGCGTCCGCGAGCAACTGATGTCCTGTGCCGGAGCGAATGAGGACGTGCGCCTCACGCCTGAAATCCTTTGCTGTGATGCGGTCGCGGATCCGGGCATGTCTTGCGTTCGCCAGGCAGACCCAATCCTGCGGAAAAAGTGCCTGTTGAAAGTGCCCAGCGTCGAGGTCCGAGATGTAGCCGAGCGCCAGATCGGCCTCGCCAGACTGCAGCATCCGGGGGGTGTCGGCACCGATCTGTGCTGCTTCGATGCGGATGCCGGGACCGACGCGACGAACATGCGCGAGGATGGCGGGCAGGAGCGTGATGTGGCTCGCATCGGTCATGCAGATGACGAAGCGGCGCTTGGCGCTCGCGGGATCAAACTCGGAGCGAAGCTCCGCCAGACGACGCAGCATCTCCAATGCCTGTCTGGCCGTACCGATGAGAGCCTCGGCGCGCGGGGTCGGCAGCATTCCTTCCGCCGACCGGATGAAGAGCGGATCGTCCAATTCCTTTCGCAAGCGCGCCAGCCAGATGGAAATCGTCGGCTGGCTTTGACCGAGCTTCTCGGCGGCCTTGGTGACGCTGCCGGTGGAGAACAGCGCGTCAAACAGCCGGAGCAGGCGCGGCTCCAAAAGGTTCGTCTCGGACGGATCCCGTTGCTTCATTGCGATCTGCAATAATGGTTATAAGTGTCATAGCATATCCAAATACTACGCATCCTGCTAGCACGCTTCCAACGCCAAAATCGGCGAGGGAGAAGCGTTCGGATGAGGATCTGCTTTGTCGGAGCGGGAGCCTTGGGCTCGACCATCGGCGGCACGCTGGCGCGCGGCGGGACCGAGGTTTGGTTGATCGATCCGTTTCAGGCTCATGTCGACGCGATCAATGCCCGTGGTCTGCGGATGCTCGAAGGCGATGCCGAGACGGTCGTGAAGATCTCGGCCTGTACCTCCGCGAGCCAGGTCGGCATCGTGGCGGACCTCGTCATCGTCCTCGTCAAATCCTATCACACGCGAGATGCGATCCGGGCGGCAGCGCCGGTCATCGGGCCGCAGACGGTTGTGATGTCGCTGCAAAACGGCCTTGGCCACGAAGACATCCTTTCGGAGGAAGTCGGTCGTCACAGGGTCATTGCAGGCAAGACCTATGTTGGCGGCGTACTGCTCGGACCCGGTCATGTTCGCTCCGGGGTCGTCGGCAAGGAAACCATCATCGGCGAGCTCGATGGACGCTTGACCGAACGCGCACAGCGAATTTCCGAGACGTTCAATCGCGCCGGCGTCCTCACACTGCTCAGCGACAACATCATGGGCACGATGTGGGACAAGTTGTTCATCAACGTCGCCGGTGGCGGAATCACCGCCGTTACCGGCCTGACTTATGGCGGTCTCTATTCGCTGCCGATCCTGGAAGATTGCGCGCTGGCCGCAATCTCGGAGGGCATCGCGGTGGCGCAAGCTGCCGGCGTTAAGATCTCGATTGCCGATCCGCGCCTTGCCTGGACGATGGCGTCTGCCGGCTTACCGCCCGAGTTCAAGACGTCGATGTTGCAGAGCTTGCAGTCCGGCAATCTCACCGAGGTCGATTACATTCACGGCTCGGTCGTGCGTTGGGGCGCCAAGCTCAACGTGCCGACCCCCGTCAACGCCACCCTCGTCGCGCTGGTCAAAGGGATTGAGTACGCCCGCAGCGATTATCCGGGAAAGGCCTGAGACGATGTCGTTGCCCCGCGCTTACGTCGAACACGTCGCGATCCGCGTGCCGGACGTCGATCGTCACGTCGGCTTCTTTCGAGAGGTGCTCGGTCTTGCCGTTCGCGACGAGCAGCCCGCCGATGGCGCGCGCGCGCGGCAGGTCTGGGTGCTCGGAAGCGTGCAACTCATCGAGGATCCGCATTTTGCCGGGCCGGAGGGGCGCCTCGCCCATCTCGGCATCATGGTCGACGATTACGAAGGTGTGCTCGCCCGTGCCGCCGCCTGGGGCGCCAAGGCGTTACCCGCGGGGCCAAACTGGCTCGAGCTGCCGGGCGGGCTGAACGTCGAAATCTTGCAAGCCAGTGCGGGCGCCGTGGAAGCTGCGCTGGCGATCAATCCACGGGCCTAAGGAACACGCGACATGAGCGATGAGCGCTACTGGGACGATGCCAAGGTCGGCGACGAATGCGTCACCCCTGCCGTGACGGTCACCGAAGCGATGGTGAATGCCTATGCCGAACTGACCGGCGATTTCACGCCTGTTCATGTCGACGAGGAATACGCCAAGACCACACCGTTCGGCACGCGAGTCGCGCACGGGCTGTTTGGCCTGTCGCTGGCCGATGGTTTGAAGACGCGTGCCGACTACCGATTCCTTCCGGGAATGTCGCTGGGCTGGACGTGGGATTTCAAGCTGCCGATCAAGCTCGGCGATACCGTGCACGTGAAGTTCCGCGTTGGTTCAATGCGCACCACGAAGCGGGAAGGGTGGGGCATCGTGGTGCTACCCTCAGAGCTGATCAATCAACGCGGCGAAGTGGTGCAGCTCGGCGAGCACCGGCTGATGATTCCGATGCGCCCGAAGACCAACGCCGCAGGAGAGCAGGCATGACCGCGCAAGATCTGCCGCTCCAGAACCTGCCGCTCAAAGGCATTCGCGTCATCGACTACAGCCATTTCCTTGCAGGCCCGTTCATGGGCCGTTGCCTCGCCGCGATGGGCGCAGAGGTCATCAAGGTGGAACGTCCGAAGCAAGGCGATGCGGGCCGCGCCCATGGCTATTTTAAGGACGGACAATCTGGTTACTTCCTGCAGCAGAACATGGGCAAGCAGGGATTGTGCATCGACCTGCGCGACAAGCGCGGTCTCGACATGATGATGAAGCTCATCGACACGGCCGACGTCTTCATCGAGAACTACCGCCCCGGCGCGCTCGAGCGCCTCGGGCTTGGCTACAAGGCGCTCTCGGCGCGGAATCCCAAACTGATCTACTGCTCGGTTTCCGCCTATGGCCACACCGGTCCCTATGCCGACCGCCCGGGCTTCGGCCTGATCGCAGAGGCGATGTCGGGCGCTCTGGCGCAACTGGGCAATCCCGGTGAAGCGCCGCCGCTGCTGCGGATGCCATTGGCCGATATGTACACCGGCATTCACGGCGTGGCTGCCATCAACGCCGCGCTGGTCGGCCGCGCGTCGTCCGGACGCGGCCAACACATCGATCTGGCGCTGTACGACTGCATGGTCTCGATGCACGACTATGCGGTTCAGCGCTACTTCCTCTCCGGCGGTATCGACCTGCCGAAGCAGACTGGAAGCGGACAGCCGGACTCGACCGTCTACGGCGTCTTTCCGGCAAAGGACGGCAATCTTGTCATCGCCGCGCAGGTCGATGATGCGTGGCGACGATTGGCGAGCCTGATCGGGGGAGATACGTTGGCATCCGACGAGCGCTTCACCACGCCCGCTGCCCGTAACGCCCATTATGCCGAGGCGATGGAGATCGTGCGCAAGTGGACGCTGTCGCAGCCGTCTCGGGATGCATGCCTCGCGGCACTCGACGAAGCCGGTGTGCCGTCCGCCCCCGTGCAGACCATCGCGGAAGTCGTGAAGGATCCGCAGATCCATGCGCGCGGCATGTTGGTCGAGCAGGAGCATCCTGTGCTCGGCAAGGTCACGCTGCCCAACCTGCCGTTTCATTTCTCCGATTGCGACACGACGGTGCGCACGCCCGCGCCGTTACTCGGCCAGGATAACCGCCGCATCGCAGCCTCGCTGGGGTTCTCTGCTGAACAGGTCGACGAAATGGTGCACGACGGCGTTCTCTTTAGCGAAGCCGCGGTGTAGGAGTGAGCCATGAGCGATCGTTATGCGGTGATCGGCAATCCGATCGGTTTTAGCAAATCACCTCTCATCCATGGCACTTTCGCCAGAATGACAGGACAGGACCTCGTCTATGAGGCGATCGAGGCACCCCTCGGTGGCTTCAGCGAACGCGTCGATCAATTCCGCACCGAGGGCGCCAAGGGGCTGAACATCACCGCCCCATTCAAGCTTGATGCCTTCGCCTACGCAAACGAGCTTTCAGAGAGCGCCGACCGCGCCGGCGCCGTAAACTGCCTGAAGTTCGATGGCGATCGGATCATTGGCGAGAATTTCGATGGGATCGGCCTAGTGCGCGACATCACCGTGAATCTCGGGGTAAAAATGGCCGGCCAGCGCGTCCTGATGCTCGGCGCCGGGGGCGCGGCGCGTGGCGCGCTGCTGCCGTTCCTGCGCCAGGAGCCATCCGAGCTGGTCCTCGTCAATCGTACCTTATCGAAGGCTGTGGCATTGGCCGAAGAGTTTGCCGGTTGTGGTCCCCTGATCGTCAGCGGCTATGCTGAGCTGGCCGATCTTGCCGAGGGTTATGACGTCGTGGTCAACGCGACATCGGCCAGCCTGCGAGGTGAGATGCCGCCGCTTCCCGGCAATGTCTTCCGCGGTGCGAAGTTGGCGTACGAACTTGCCTATGGCAAGGGACTAACTCCCTTTCTGCAGGCGGCCCGCGCCGAAGGCGTCGCCAAGCTGGCCGACGGCGTCGGCATGCTGGTCGAGCAGGCGGCGGAAGCTTTTGCCTGGTGGCGCGGCGTTCGACCGAGCACGGCTCAGGTCATCGCCGAGCTGACTGTTCCTTTGAGCTGACGGGGCGATGCCGAGCATGCTTCAGAAGTCCAGCTTTCTCGTCGGTCTGATTGGGAGCGGCATCGCCGCGTCCCGCACTCCGCCTATGCATGAAGCTGCCGCCGACGCTGCGGGCATCCGCTATCTCTACAAGAAGATTGACCTGACTGAGTTGAAACTTGGTGCCGAAGCGCTGCCGGAATTGCTGACGGCGGCAAAGCGGATGGGCTTTGACGGGCTGAACGTGACCCATCCCTGCAAGCAGGCGATTCTTCCGCTGCTGGACGCGCTTTCGCCCGACGCGGAGGCGCTGGGCGCCGTGAACACCGTGGTCATCAGGAACGGCCGAATGACCGGCCACAACACCGACTGGTTCGGCTTCGCCGAGAACTTTCGCCGCAATATGCAGGGTGCGCCGCTCGGTCGGGTCGTCCAATTCGGCGCGGGCGGCGCAGGCGCAGCGGTCGCTTTCGCGCTCATGAAGCTCGGCGTGCAGGAACTGAGCATTATCGATGTCGACTTGGCCAAAGCGCAGAGTTTGGTAAACAGCATGTCTCCCCGATTTGTGGAGGGGCGCATGAGGGCTGGTCAGGATGTCGCCGCGGAAGTCGCTGCCGCTGACGGAATCGTCAACGCGACGCCGATCGGCATGGACAAATATCCCGGCACGCCGCTGCCGACGGCTCTGCTGCGTCCCGATCTGTGGGTCGCCGAGATCGTCTACTTCCCGCTGGAAACCGCGCTGCTCAGGGCGGCGCGTGCTCTGGGCTGCCGTACCGTCGATGGCGGAGGCATGGCGATCTTCCAGGGGACCGAAGCATTTCGCCTGTTCACGGACATCTCACCTGATCCAGACGTTTTCTTCGCCACTTTTGCCTCCCTGGGAGGGTGACGTCAGGCCGATGGGCGAGCGGCACGCACAACGCCCGAGAGGAAACGCAAGATGGGCTACACGCTCGATTTCTCGGTGGTTTGGCACGCGATGCCAGCCCTGCTGTGGGGGTGCGTGGGCACGTTGGGCCTGGCGCTTGCCGGCATGACGCTCGCGATGGTGATCGGTGTCGCCGGCGTCGCGGCACGCGATGCGAGGGCAGCCTGGTTGCGCGCCATCGTGATCGGATTCGTCGAAATCGTGCGCAACACGCCTTTCCTGGTGCAGATTTTCTTTCTGTTCTTCGCCCTGCCGCTCATCGGGTTGAAGCTCAATCCAACCGCGACCGCCGTTATCGCCCTCGGTGTCAATGGGGGCGCCTATGCCATCGAGATCATCCGCGGCGGCGTCCAGTCTATACACAAGGGACAAATAGAGGCGGGCTACGCGCTCGGACTGCACAAAGGGCAGGTGTTCCGGTTCATTGTGCTCAAGCCCGCGCTTCGCGCGATTTACCCCTCGCTCACCGGTCAGTTCATCATGCTGACGCTGACCTCGTCGATCTGTTCGGCGGTATCGGCTTACGAATTGACGTCGGTTGCGCAGCGTATCGAAAGCGATACGTTCCGCAGTTTCGAGGTCTATTTTTCCGTCACCTTCCTCTATCTCGCGATCTCCTGGCTGCTGATGCTCGGCTTTGCGGTCATCTCTCACCGCTTCTTCTCTTATCCGACACGCTGAGGGGGCGATCATGACACCGCATTTTGGTCTTCCCGAGTTCGGCTTCCTGCTGCGTGGGCTGCAATGGACGGTGCTGCTGACGCTGGTCGCATTCGCAGGCGGCTGCACGGCAGGGCTCGCCGTCGCATTGCTGCGCACCTGCGGTCACAAGGGCGTGGAATGGATCACCCGCATCTACATCGGGGTATTCCAGGGCACGCCGCTGCTGCTGCAGCTCTTCGTCGTGTATTACGGATTGGCGCTGACCGGGCTGAAGCTCGACGCGTTCGTCGCGGTGGCGATCGGTTTCACCGTGAACGCCTCGGCCTTCCTTGGCGAGATCTGGCGCGGAGCGATCCAGGCGGTGCCGCGCGGGCAGACCGAGGCGGCGATGGCGCTTGGACTGCACTACTCGTCCCGCATGCGCGACATCGTGCTGCCGCAGGCGATCCGCATCTCGCTGCCGGCGACGATCGGCTATCTCGTGCAGCTCATCAAGGGCACGTCGCTCGCCGCCATCGTCGGTTTCATCGAACTTGCCCGCGCCGGTCAGATCGTATCGAACCAGACCTTCCAGCCGTTGCTCGTCTTCGGCGTGGTCGGCGCGATGTATTTCATCCTCTGCTGGCCACTGTCGTGGTGGGGCAGCCGGATGGAGGCCAGGCTCGCCCTGGCCAGTCAAAGGTAGGAACGGCGCACCTGCTCAATCATAAACAGCCATCATCAGGAGGAGATACTCATGTTGTTTTCACTCAATCGTCGCCAGTTCGGGGTCGCGCTAATGGCATTGGCGGCCGTCGCCGTCGCAGGCAAATCGCAGGCCGGCACGTTGGACGACGTGAAGAAGAAGGGTGTCGTCGTCATCGGCATTCAGGGCGACAATCCCCCGTGGGGCTATGTCGATAGCTCGGGAAAGCAGGATGGCATCGATGCCGATATGGGGCGCGCCTTCGCCGAGTATCTCGGCGTGAAGGCCGAGTTCGTTCCGCTGGCGGTGGCCAATCGCATTCCGGCGCTGACCACGGGCCGCGTCGACATTCTGTTCGCTACAATGGCCATGCTGCCCGAGCGCGCCAAGGCGGTGCAGTATTCCAAGCCGTATGTTGCCAACGAGATTACGCTGGTCGCGGCCCAGGCCACCCCGATCAACAGCAATGCCGACATGAGCAAGTTCGTTATCGGCGTTCCGAGGTCCTCCACGCAGGACACCCAGGTCACCAATAACGCGCCAGCAGGCACCGAAATCCGCAGGTTTGACGATGATGCGGCCACGATTCAGGCGCTGATCTCCGGCCAGGTACAGGCCGTCGGCGCAAACAGCTTCTACCCGCAGCGTCTGAACGCCGCAAAGCCCGAACTTGGGTTCGAACCCAAGCTTCACTTCATGGCTCTGTACAATGGAGCGTGTACGCGCCTCGGAGACAAGGAGTGGAACGAGACGGCCAACAAGTTCATCGACCAAATCAAGTCGAACGGCAAGTTGGCGAGCTTCTACGCCAAGTGGATGAAGGCCCCCGTGCCGATCTTCCCGGAGACGGTCCCCGGCGTTCCCTTCACAGTTCAGTAGCCATTGCGAGCGGCCGACGCGCGATCCGCGTTGGCCGCCGTCCGATAGCGGAGCCGAATCCATGCAGGACAACATCCTGATCGAAATGAAGGGCGTGCAGAAGTGGTACGGTGGGTACCAAGCTCTCCGCGACGTCGATCTCACCGTGCGCAAGGGCGAGAAGATCGTGCTCTGCGGTCCGTCCGGGTCGGGCAAATCGACGCTGATCCGTTGTATCAACCGCCTCGAGCCGATCCAGCAGGGCAGCATCGTGGTGAACGGTCATCGGCTTGACGACAGCATCAAGGCTATCGATGTCGTGCGTCAGGACGTCGGCATGGTCTTTCAGAGCTTCAATCTCTTTCCGCATATGACAGTCTTGCAGAACTGCATGCTCGCACCCATCCGCGCGCGCCGCATCGGCAAGAGCGAGGCAGAAGCGACCGCACGAAAATACCTCGAACGCGTGCGCATCGGTGACCAGGCCGAGAAGTATCCGGCGCAGCTTTCGGGCGGTCAGCAACAGCGCGTCGCGATCGCGCGCGCGCTCTGCATGCAGCCCAAGGTGATGCTGTTTGACGAACCGACCTCGGCTCTCGACCCCGAAATGGTCAAGGAGGTGCTCGACACGATGATCGGCCTCGCCAACGATGGCATGACCATGATTTGCGTCACCCACGAGATGGGCTTTGCCCGCCAGGTCGCCGATCGGGTCATCTTCATGGCCGAAGGGCAGATCATCGAAGAAGGCGAGCCCGAGGCGTTCTTCCGCAATCCCCAACACGCCCGCACCAGGCAGTTCCTCGGCGAGATCCTTGCCCATCACTGAACGGAGTTCTCTCATGAGTCGTCTTGTTTACGTCCTCAACGGCCCAAATCTCAATTTGCTCGGCAAACGCCAGCCCCACATCTACGGTCACGAGACGCTTGCGGATGTGGAGCGGGATTGCCTGGCGCTGGCCCGGGAGCTTGGCCTGGAGATTCGCTTCCATCAATCCAACCGGGAATACGAGCTGATCGACTGGGTCCACGAGGCGCGCGAGACGGCTGCCGGGATCGTGATGAATCCCGCCGCTTTCACCCACACGTCGGTCGCCATCCTGGATGCCTTGAATACGTTCGAAGGGACTGTGATCGAGGTGCATATTTCCAACGTACATAAGCGCGAGGAATTCCGTCACCATTCGTTTGTGTCCAAACGGGCTGATGGGGTCATCGCGGGCTTCGGCACCCAGGGGTATCTGCTCGGCTTGCGTCGTGTGGCCAGGCTGCTTGACGAGAAGAAGGGATAGCATCGCATGAGCGCACCCGTCCGCCTCTCGGTGATGGGAGCGGGTCTCATCGGCAAGCGACATATCGAGCACATTCTCGCGCGGCCGGAGGCGATGCTGTCGTCGATCGTCGATCCGGCGCCGGCGGCACGAGAGTTGGCGGTTTCGCTGAAGGTGGATTGGTATCCGTCCTTTCAGGACATGCTTTCCGGAAATCGGCCGGAAGGCGTGGTTGTCGCCACTCCCAACCAGATGCACGTCGCCAACGGAATGGATTGTATCGCGGCTCGCATCCCGGCGCTGATCGAGAAGCCGTTAGCGGATGACGTCGCTGCTGCCCAGGGCCTGGTCGAGGCCTCCGAGCGCGCGGGCGTGCCGCTGCTCACCGGCCATCATCGTCGTCACAATCCGATGATCCAGCGCGCCAAGGCAGAGATCGACAGCGGCCGGCTCGGCCCGATCGTGTCGGTGCATGGCATGTTCTGGCTGATCAAGCCGGACGATTATTTCGATGCGGCCTGGCGCCGCGAGAAAGGGGCGGGGCCCGTTTTCCTGAATCTCATCCACGATGTCGACCTGCTGCGATGCCTGTGCGGGGATATCGTCGCGGTCCAGGCTGCCCAATCCAACCGGCTGCGGGGCAACGCGGTTGAAGAGACCGCGGCGATCCTCCTGCACTTCGCCTCGGGCGCGCTGGGCACGGTCAATGTCTCCGACACCATCCAGTCGCCTTGGAGCTGGGAATTCACGGCCGGTGAGAACCCTGCCTATAGTCACACGCAGGAGGCCTGTTACCAGATCGGCGGCACCAGAGCATCGCTCGCAATTCCGCAGCTGGATCTATGGCATCACCCGAGCAAGGCCAGCTGGTGGGCGCCGATTGAGCGCGAGCGGCTGAACTACGAGAAGGCAGACCCGCTTGGCCTGCAGATCGCAAACTTCTGTGGGGTGATCCGCGGCACGACCGAACCTGTGGTGAGCGGGCGCGAGGGACTGAAGACCCTCAGAGTGATCGACGCGGTCAAACGCGCAGCGGAAACCGGGGATATCGTATCGGTTTGATTGTAGGAAAGCATTTTGGCGGACAACGCTTTACTCCAATCGCGAGTGTAACAGACAGTTAAGCAGAAACACAAATGACATCCCGAGGGCAAAGCGCTTCGCGCCTCAGTTAATGATCGACGCGCGAGGAAGGACGCAGAAGTTTGCGGCGGTCTTCGCAAAGATCATGCACGACAACGAGATCTCATGCGCCTGGAACGCTGACTGGTCCACGCGCAGGAGCCGCGATCTTTTCTCACAGAGCAACTTCCAGCCAGGCTGTCCTATAAGAAACGCAGTTCAGATCTTCGCACCCGGGCCTTTCAACGCATTCCAAGCCGCCTGGTTCGCTTGATCGAATGCCTTCCTGGATTCCGCCAGCGCAGCGCTCAGCACTGACCATGACTCGCTGCCCGCCTGCTTCAGTTTTTGTAGACGCGCCTCCGCCTCGGAAGCATCGGATTTCAACTGCTTGAGCGCGGCATCGAAGTCGCCGGTGTGAGTTGCTGCGACCTTGCCGGCCGCATCGCGGAACTTGTCCGCCGCGTCACGCCAGGCGTTGGCTTGCGCGGAGGCAATCTCCTTGAAGGTGGCCTGCTGCTGTTCGAGCTGCTTGCCGGCGCTTTCGAAGTAGGTCTTCATCTGCGCCTCGAAACCGCTCCATTGCTTCTCAAGCTCCATTCTGCCGCGAGCCCAGGCGCTTTCGCCGGCTTCCCGTTGGGTCTTGAGCTGTGCCTGGAATTCGTCGCGTCGCTTCTTCAGATCGTCGATGATTTGACTGGCCTTGACCTCGGACCCGGCCTTGGCTTCGCCAGCCTTGACCTCGAACGAGGCGAGCGCGGCATCCATCTCGTCGATGCGCTCCTTGGCCCAATTCAGGTAAAAATGCACGCTGCTCTGCTCTGACATGACCATCTCCATTGACTAGTCGCGCTGCAATAATTGTCGAACTCGGCCTTGCTCGTGTTGACCTGAGTCAACGGTCATCTCTTCCTGCGTCGCATCCCCTCAAGCCGCGAGATGAGAAGGGAATACTGACCGTTCGGTGGTTCATCCGCGGCCGTTCTGTATCTCGCGATCGGCTCGCGCCGAGGAGACGGAATGCCTCAGAAGACCAAAGCTTGCTCAGCGGCCATGCGCGTACGCCCGGCCGGCTGTTGCAGATAGTCGTGGACCACCTTGCCAAGACCAAGCGTGAGGTCTCTAGTTCAGGCGAAAGAGCGTGAAGGTGTCGCTGCGATCATTGCGACAGGCTGCGCCGCACCAGCCGAGCCTGCGATCAGGCGTCGAATGCCGCGCGAATTGCGGTCTCTTCCCGCGTCTTGCGCGAGAAGGCTCGTGCCTCGGCCGCGAGCCGGCGTCGCCATGGCTCAATCCCGGACCTTGACCGGGTGGCGACTGCGCCAGGCTGTCACGCACCTGCGCGGTCATTGATGTCAATGGACGACTCTCGCCGTCATCGACCGGCATCGGCGAGTTGGTGCTTTGCGCGGCATTGGTCTCATCCAGGCTGCCGGGCTGCGACGCAACCGTGCTGATCTCCTTGTCCGAAGGCTTGGGCAGGAGCTGATTGGTATCGATGACGATCCGTTCCGGCTGCTTCACGGCAGAGTGGATGCGGATTGGCGGCATCGCGGGTTCTGACTGCGCAAATCGGTTGGGCAGCGGCGCCGGCAACACCCAATCGGCTGCCAGGAGGAGGAGGAGCAACGCGCCGCCGACTGACAGCAGATAGCCGCGCAGCGGAAGGATGGGATCGATCGATCCGCTTGCGCGCATCCTTGGAACGGATCGCCTGCTCACGACGGCCGGCTCTCGATCGACCAACGAGTCTCGCTCATTGTCAGATGCCCCACGGCCGGGGATGCTGGCGCGCGAGCTCGGCGTCGAGATAGCCGCGCTCGTCGAGCCACTCTTTGGGGCACAAGGCGCCCGCCTTCGGGTCGACCATGAACCCGTCGCGCTGAAGCGCCGACCGGGAGCCCGTAAGTCCGCTCCAAACCGCGTGCCCGGTGTCCGGATCGACATTCATCACGTTGAAGACCTCTATGAAATTCAGCATGTCGGAACTATCGGTCATCAGGCTCAGGCCGCCCGGAGCGCCTTGTCGTCGGCGAGTTCGAGAGCCATTCCTCGGCGCTCGAGCTCCGATTCGATCAAGTCGAACGCGCATTCAATCGGCGCGATCCAGACGTTGACCCAGTAGATGATGCAGTGGCGCGACAGCAGCAGCATCGGCGTCATGCGAAGGTCCTCCGCGTGGGCCTATGTGCCGCCGGCGCCGGTTCGCGGTCGGCGAGCGTATGCACCCAGGCGATCAGCGAAATCGCAATTCCGAGCGCGAGGCTCACGCCGACGAGCGACAGCGCCACGATCAGGTTGAGCGAGGCGACGGCGAGCCCCGGCAGCGGATTCTCTCTCATGAGCGACAAAAGCAGGGTTGACATTCTCGGTCTCCTTAATAAAATACACCGTATAGTTTATATAAACCACGAGCGGCGCAGGGTGTCAAGGCGAGGGGCTCACAAGCGCGTGTTCGTGATTTTCGGACGGCGACACCGTGTCGTCTTCCGTCGAACGAGATGTCTCAACCGGAGAAAGGATCCGACATGATCAGGTACAGGCTGGCGCTCGTCGCCACGATGGCGTCGCTCGTCGGTGCGACGGCATTCGCACAAGAGAATCGCGGCACGCCGGAACAGAGAGCGGCGTGCACGCCCGACGCTTTCCGTTTGTGTAGCGCCTACATTCCCGATCCCACGGGTGTTGAGGCCTGCCTGAGGCTGAAGAAATCCGATTTGAGCGAAGCCTGCAGAGCGGTGTTCGATCATGCCACGACGGGATCTGCACGGAACAGATAGGACCGCTGGCCGGCGGGGCGGCAGGCTCTCGGCGATGACGCTGGGGATGCGCTGATGTCCGTCCGCGCCGCTCGCCGGAACTGGGAGTGATCAGATGAGCACGGCGTATATCCCCGCTCTTGCCGCGTTCGGAGGTTCGGCCTTCGGTGCGGTCTCGACAATCTTGACTGGATGGTTCGGCCGCCGCCGCAGGCAGCGCGACCGCCATCACGCTCGCTCCTTCACCAAGCGCGAGCGGCTGTACAGGAGCTTCATCGAGGAGGCCTCCCGCCTGTATGCCGACGCGCTCGTCAGCGACAAAGCGGAAATCCCGCAACTCGTCAGTCTCTATACCCTCGTCGGCCGCATGCGGATCCTGTCGAGCGACGAGGTCGTTCATGCGGCCGAGCGGGCCGGCCGCATGATCATCGAGACTTACCTATTGCCAAACCGCACATTCGTGGACCTGCCCGACTTCATCGAGGAAATGGATCCATTGCGGGATTTCGGCGAAGCCTGCCGGTGCGAATTGCTGAATCTTCCGCTGCCCTGAGGAGCAAACAATGCGAGAGCCGATCGAAGACAGGTCCAGATCCGAGAGCACACGACGCAGCATCGTGCAGGCCGCGATCCATCTTTATCGCGAGATCGGCCACAGGAAGACCACGGTGGCCGACATCGCGCGGAGCTCGTCGATGTCCTCGGCCAACGTCTATCGCTTCTTTCCGTCGAAGCGGGCCGTCGAGGAAGCCGTGGTCGCTGAGTTCCTTGATGAATTCACCAAGGCAGCGGCGGAGGCTGCGAACAGCGAAGGATCGCCTTTGCTGCGCCTGGCCGCAAGCTTGACGGCAATGGTCGAGCTCAATGAACAAAGGCGTACGAGGGATCGCAGGCTGCACGAGCTGCTGGCCTTGGCTACCCGTGAAGGCTGGCCGATAGTTCTGTCTCACGCAGATCGGATTCGCGGGATTCTGAGGCCGATCATCGCCGCGGGGCAAGCTAGCGGCGAACTGAACGGAGGCAGTCCGATGGCATTGACCTGTTGCCTCCTGGAAGCGATGGAGGCGTATCTCAGTCCATCGCGGATTTGTCTGGGCACCCTTCGTCCGAGCTTCGACGAGATGATGAGTTTTTGCGTGGCTGCGCTACGCCGCGCGCCACCAGCGCGATCCATCGACATAGCTGCAGAGCGACGGCTGAGGACGGTCGGACAGAGATAAGCTCCGCAGCCCGCCGGACTATCGGGGCCGCATGAGAGGCGGCGTTCGCTAGTGCGGCCAATCGGTCTCGCAAGCTGCCAGGAAGAAACCGACCCGTTCGCGCATGAATGCCGGCAGTTCCTTCTTCAGATCTTTCGAGGTGTCGCCGAGCAGAGATCGAAACAGCATCGGGAGCAGGATCAGATCCAGAAAGATCTGCGCGGTGGCAAGGCCACGTTTGGGGCTGAACGGGCCCTTGGGGGTTCGCGCGAGCTTTTGCGTTGCCTCCTCCAAAAGCCGGGATACGGCCTTCATCGAGCGCTCTCTCGCGGCCTCGTGCACGTTGCGGCTCAGTTCGGGAAAATGCCGTGCCTCGGCGATCGTGACACGCACCACGTCCACCGACTCCTCGATGAACTTCTCGATGATTGCCGTTCCCAGACTCGTCAGCTTGTCCTGGATCGTGCGGCCGTCCGGCGTGAAGCCGTCGAAATCCGTCAATTCGTCGATGGTGCGCGCAACCACGGCTGCGAATAATGCCTCCTTGCCGGCGAAGTGAGCATAGATCGTCGGCTTGCTCGCGGGAGCCATCTCGGAAATGTCGTCGATGCTCGCGCTTCGATAGCCTTTCTCGAGAAACAGCTGTTGGGCCGCATCGATGATGCGGGCCTGGACGTTACCGGCAAGATCTTTGGACGGTCGGCCCCGCTTCGGGCTGCTGGTCTTCTTCATTCTTCGAACTCCCAATCACGACTCTGTGCGCGTCTTCTTCTCGCTTGACACGGGCTGCGGGAAAAGGCAAGAAAAAGAAAATATACGGTATAGTTTAATAATGCGCCGATGCCGCTTCCCGGATCGGCTTCGGCGGCTACACCGGATGATCGGGCGCCCGCAAAGGTCGGGCGTTGGGCTCCCGATCATCCGAACCCACGAAGGAGAGTGTCGTGACTCTGTCCAACCTGGACCCGTTGACTCGGCAGGAGGGCATCCTGCTGCGCGAGCTGCATCACAGGGTCGCCAATGGCGTTGCCTCGGCCATCGATCTGGTCGCGGCCGCGGCCGTCCGTGTTGAAGGGACGGAGGCCAAGCGCGCCTTGAGCGATGTCGTCGATCAGCTGCATGGCTACGCCGACGTGCACCGGGCGCTGACGATGCCCGCAGGCGACGCCCTGATCCACGCCGCGACCTATCTCCGCAAATTGGGTTGCGGCATGCGCCGGGCGCTGCTCGACCGAATGAACATCCAGCTGGCGTTCGCGACCCAATCCCTGGCACTGCAGCCGGAACGCTGCTGGCGGCTCGGCCTGATCGTCCACGAGCTCGTGACCCATGCGGCGAGGCACTCGTGTTTCGATGCGCGCGCCGGCCAGGTCAAGATCAAGCTGGCCCGTATCGGCTCGGTGGCGAACTGTGTGATTGCGGACAACGGCTCGCGGTCGGCGCGCCACGCCTCCGAGCGCGAATTTCGAATCATCAGGGAGCTCGCAAGGGCTCTCGGCGGCCGGATCGAGCAGGGGTTCGGCACCGAGTTCACCTCGGTCGTGCTGTCGTTTCCGCTGACCGAGCGGGAGCGGGCAGCGAACTGGACGATCGCGACGCGTCAGATGAAGTTGCCGCGGCGAAAGCAAGGGCTTGTTTCCGATCAGATGAAGCTGACGCGAAGCGGCCCTGGTCCGGGTCACGACAGCGGCCCCGTTGCAAGACCGCTTAATTCAAACCTGTTTTGCCAGCAGCAGGGCGACCTGGCTGTTTCCCGTCAGGTAGCGGATGCGCTCGGCGGGCTCTTGTCACCCAGCAATCACACGGATGCGCGATGAGGTCACAGTCTTCATTTCCAACCCGATCTGCCCGAGTTCAGGGCAGGCCGAAGGCTCTCCTGCTGTTCGTCGCGCTCGTCGCGACTGCGCTCGGCGGCTGCAAGGACCAGGTCGCTCCCGTGGGCGCCAGTGCAGCGATCGTCCGAACCGCCGTCGTGCAGCCACGCGACCGGCAGAGTCCCATGACGCTGACGGGTGAGGTCCAGGCGCGTTTCCGCGCCGATCTCTCGTTTCGCGTCAGCGGGCGCGTGATTGCGCGCATGGTGGATGTCGGTGCGCATGTCAATGCGGGCCAGGTCCTGGCGCTGCTCGATCCCGCCGAACAGCAGGCTGATGTCGATGCAGCGACGGCGGCTGTGGCCTCTGCGGAAGCTCAACTGCGTGTGGCGAAGGCCACCTTCGAGCGGCAGAAGGCCCTGATCACAAGCGGCTTTACCACTCGCACGGTCTACGATCAGGCGCAGGAAGGGCTCCGAACAGCGGAAGGTGTACTGGACGCAGCGAGAGCGCAACTCGGCACGTCCAAGGACGCGCTTGGCTACACCGTCCTGCGCGCCGAAGCGGACGGCGTCATCACTGCGCGAAATCTCGAGGTCGGCCAGGTCGTGCCGGCCGCACAACCCGTGTTCTCGCTGGCACAGGACGGCGAGCGGGATGCCGTGTTCGACGTCTACGAGTCCGTTTTCCTTGGCCAAACCGACAGCCGCCGCGTTGCGTTGGCGCTGGTTTCGGATTCAGCCGTGACGGCCTCCGGATTGGTGCGGGAAGTTTCCCCGGCCATCGACGCGAAGAGCTCGACGATCCGTGTCAAGGTATCGATCCAGGATCCACCGGCCGCGATGACGCTCGGCAGCGCCATCGCAGGAACCGTCCGGACGAAGGCACAAAAGCAGATCGCGTTGCCCTGGACCGCGCTGATGGCGCTCGGCAAGAGGCCGGCGGTCTGGACCGTCGATCCGGCGACGCGGACGGCGTCGCTGAAACCGGTCACGGTCGGCGGCTACGAGGCCGGCGAGGTGCTGATCAAGGCGGGGCTCGAGCCCGGCGAGCGCGTCGTCGTCGATGGCGGCAAGCTGCTGAGCGTCGGCCAGCCCGTGACCTATGAAGGAGACCGATCATGAAGATCCAGGTCGCGATGATCACGGCGGTGCTGGCGTCGACATTGCTGCTCGCCGGCTGTCAGCAGGAGACGAAGGCACCGGAGCCCGTGCGGCCTGTGCTGTCGATGCTGCTCGAGCCTAACCGCACGGACAGCGCCGTTGCCATCGGCGTGGTCGAGCCCCGCTACAAGACCAATCTCGGCTTCCGTGTGCTGGGGCGGCTCACCTCGCGTCCCGTCTACGTCGGCGATCTCGTCAGCGAAGGACAGATCGTCGGCACCATCGACCCCACGGCGCTCGATCTCGCCGTGCGGGCGGCCAAGGCGCAGCTTGCCAAGGCACAGGCGCAGCTTGCGACGACAAGAGCCGCGGAAGAGCGCCAGCGCACCCTCATTACCAGCGATGCGACGACCAGGCAGATGCTGGACAATGCCGAACAGGCCCGCGCCGGCGCCGAAGCGACCGTCGCGCAGGAGCAAGCCAACCTGACGAAGGCGATCGAGCAACTCGGCTACGCCCAGATCAAGGCCGGCTTCGGCGGGGTCGTCACTGCCGTCGGCGCTGAAGTCGGCCAGGTGGTCTCGCCCGGTCAAAGCGTGGTCACGGTCGCAAGGCCCGACATTCGCGAGGCAGTCGTTGACATCGGAGAGGATTTCCCGGCGCCGCTCGAAGTCGGATTGCCGTTCACGGTCAGCCTGCAACTTCTTCCGGCCGTGCAAGTCGAAGGCCGGATTCGCGAGATCGCGCCGCAGGCAGACGCGCTGACGCGCCTGCGCCGGGTTCGGATTGCGCTGGACACCCCCCCTGAGAGCTTCCGTCTCGGCGCGACCATCACGGCAAAGCTCGGCAAGGATCAAAGCCCGATCTTGCGTCTGCCGGCCTCAGCCGTGCTTGCCGAGGACGGCGCCATTTTCGTCTGGGTGGTCGACCAGCCGGCCAACACCGTATCGCGGCACAGGATCGACGTTGCCGTCGATCAGACCGGGTTCCGCGTCACCGGCGGGCTTGCGCCCGGCGCCCGCGTGGTCACGGCCGGAGTCCACAGCCTCAAGTCGGGACAGCATGTCCGCATCGAACAGGATCAAGAACCATGAAGTCGTTCAACCTTTCCGACTGGGCGCTCGGCCATCGCTCGCTCGTCTGGTATTTCATGATCGCCTTCATGGCGGCCGGCCTCTTTGCCTATCTCCAACTGGGGCGGCAGGAAGATCCTGACTTCACCATCAAGACCATGGTCATCCAGGCCCAGTGGCCGGGCGCCTCGCCCGAGGAGATGACGCGCCAGGTCACCGACCGGATCGAGAAGAAGCTCGAAGAGCTGGAGTCGCTCGACTACACCAAGAGCGTGACCGTCTCCGGTCAGACCACGGTCTTCGTCTATTTGCGGGATTCGACCAAGGCGGCTGACGTGAAGCCGACCTGGGTGCGCGTCCGCAACATGATCGCGGATATCAAGGGCGATTTTCCGCAAGGCGTGATCGGACCCGGATTCAACGACCGCTTCGGCGACGTGTTCGGGAACATCTATGCTTTCACCAGCGACGGCCTGAGCCAGCGCCAGCTCCGAGACGAGGTCGAGGACATCCGCGCCAAGGTGCTGACGGTCCCGGATGTCGGCAAGGTGGACATTCTCGGAGCACAGGACGAGGTGATCTACCTCGAATTCTCCACCCGCAAGATCGCGGCGCTGGGTCTCGACGTCCACTCGATCATGAACTCGCTGCAAGGGCAGAATGCGGTTGCGCCTTCCGGGGTGTTCCAGGAAGGGCCGGAGCGGATCAGCGTTCGCGTGAACGGCCAGTTCACGTCCGAGGCGAGCCTGAAGGCGGTCAATCTTCGCATCAACGACCGCTTCTTCCCGCTGACGGATGTCGCGACGATCACGCGCGGCTATGTCGATCCGGCCAGGACACTCTTCAGGTACAACGGCCAGCCGGCGATCGCGCTCGCGATTGGCATGAAGTCCGGCGCCAACCTTCTCGAGTTCGGCGAGAAGCTGAAGGAGCAGATGACCAAGGTGATCGCCGACCTCCCGATCGGGGTCGGCGTGCATCTCGTTGCCGACCAGCCTGTCGTGGTCGAGCACGCGGTGTCCGGCTTCACCGAGGCTCTGTTCGAGGCGGTCATCATCGTGCTCGGCATCAGCTTCCTGAGCCTTGGCATGCGCGCCGGCCTCGTGGTTGCGATCGCCATTCCGCTCGTGCTGGCCATCACCTTCGTGGTGATGGCCTATGCCGGCATCTCGCTGCAGCGCATCTCGCTGGGGGCACTCATCATCGCGCTCGGGCTGCTCGTCGACGACGCCATGATCGCCGTGGAGATGATGGTGGCGCGGCTCGAGATCGGCGATCCGATCGAAAAGGCTGCAACCCACGTCTATACCTCGACCGCGTTCCCGATGCTGACGGGCACGCTGGTCACGGTGGCCGGGTTCATCCCGATCGGCCTGAACAGCAGCAATGCCGGTGAGTTCACCTTCACCTTGTTCGTCGTGATCGCGGTCTCGCTGCTCGTATCGTGGATCGTCGCCGTGCTGTTCACGCCGCTTCTCGGCGTCACCATCCTGCCGGCCAGGATGAAGGGGCATCACGAAAAGAAGGGGCGACTGGCGCAGATGTTCGCGCGCCTGCTTCTCTTCTGCATGCATCATCGCTGGAGCACCATCGCGGTGACTGTCGGAGCCTTCCTGCTCGCCATGTTCGGGCTGCAGTTCGTGCAGCAGCAGTTCTTCCCGTCGTCGGACCGCGCCGAACTCGTGATCGACTGGAACCTGCCTCAGAACGCCTCGATTGCCGACACCAACGCGCAGATGGCGCGCTTCGAGCGCGAGCAGCTCCAGACCAACACGTCCGTCGAGCACTGGTCGACCTATGTCGGTACCGGCGCGCCGCGCTTCGTGCTGTCGTTCGATCTTCAGACCGCCAATAGCTGGTTCGGTCAGCAGGTGATTGTGACCAAGGGAGGCATTGCCGCGCGCGACCGTCTCAAGGCGCAGTTCGAGGACTATCTGAGGACTACATTTCCGGGCACCGACACCTATGTGAAGCTGCTCGAGGTCGGCCCCCCTGTCGGGCGCCCGGTGCAGTATCGTCTGAGCGGACCTGATATCGCCAAGGTCCGCGACCTCTCCCAGAAGCTTGCCGGGATCGTACGCACCAGCCCCGATCTCGGCAACGTGGTGTTCGACTGGATGGAGCCTGCGCGCGTCGTCAAGGTCGACGTGCTCCAGGACAAGGCGCGCCAGCTCGGCGTCACTTCGGAAGACATTGCCACCACCTTGAACTCCGTGCTCGAGGGCACGCCGGTCACCCAGGTGCGCGACAGCATCTATCTTATCAATGTCACGGGGCGGGCGACCGCGCCGGAGCGTGCCTCGATCGATACGCTGCGCGATCTGCAACTGACCGGGCTTGGCGGCCAGTCCGTGCCGCTCGGCGCCGTCGCCAATCTGCGCTACGAACTCGAGCAGCCGACGATCTGGCGCCGCGCGCGGATTCCGACCATCACGCTCAAGGCGGCCGTCGTCGGCAGCGTTCAGCCGAAGACGATCGTCGACCGGCTTGCGCCGAAGGTGGCCGAGTTCACGCGGGAGCTGCCGGCGGGGTATTCAGTGAAAATCGGTGGCTCCGTTGAGGAAAGTGCCAAGAGCCAGTCTCCGATCGTCGCCGTCGTTCCGCTCATGCTGTTCGTCATGGCCACCGTGCTGATGGTGCAGCTGCAGAGCTTCGCGCGTCTCTTCCTGGTCTTTGCAGTCGCGCCGCTCGCGCTGATCGGTGTGGTCATGGCCATGCTTCCAAGCGGGGCGCCGCTGGGCTTCGTGGCGATCCTGGGCGTGCTCGCGCTCATCGGCATCCTGGTCCGCAATTCCGTGATCCTGATTGTGCAGATCGAGGACCTCAAGAAAGAGGGGTGGCCAGCCTGGGAAGCCGTGGTCGAAGCCACCGAGCACCGTATGCGGCCGATCCTGCTGACCGCAGCTGCCGCGAGCCTCGCGCTGATTCCGATAGCCCGCGAGATTTTCTGGGGGCCCATGGCCTACGCCATGATGGGCGGAATCATCGTCGGCACGTTGCTGACGCTCCTGTTTCTGCCGGCCCTCTACGTGGCGTGGTTCAGAATCCATCCCGATTGCAGCGATGACCACGCCGCGCAGGAGACCAGGGCTCCGGAGCCGGATCCGTCTTCGATGGAATGGACGCCAACGCACGATGTGCCGGAGGCCGCTCTCGAACCGCATGGTTGACAGGGTGATGCGATTGCGAGCCGCGGCATGGACATCGTAAGCTCGCTTGCCGCCCTGGTGCGGGTCACGGAAACCGGTTCGTTCTCGGCCGTCGCGCGTGAGCGGGACGTCAGCAAGGCGGCCGTCGCGCGCCAGATCGCCGCCCTGGAGCAGCATTTCGGCGTACGTCTTCTTCATCGGACGACACGCAAGCTCAGTCTCACCGATGACGGGCAGGTGCTGCTCGGTCTCGCCAGGCCCGTACTTGAGGGTATTGACACCATCGAGGCCGCGCTTGGGCGGCAGAGCGCTTCGCCTATCGGCTTGGTGCGTGTGGGAATGATGGTTGCAGCGAGCCACTTCCTTGCGCCGCGTCTGCCGACCCTGCTCAAAAGCAACCCCGGACTGAAAGTCGAACTGGTCGTCAGTGACCGGTTTGGCGATATGATCGAGGATCGGCTCGATCTGGCGATGCGGATAGGCGAGGTCACCGACGCATCGGTCGTTTCGCGGCGGATCGGAATTGCGGCACGTGTCGTGGTTGCTGCGCCGGGCTACGTGAAAGATCAGGGGTGTCCATCAAGTCCGGCCGAGCTCGGCGAGCACACCTGCATCGTGCACGACGTCGGGCCCGATTCGGATCTGTGGACGTTCTCGTGTCCCGATGGTGTTCGAGACGTTCGGGTCTCAGGCGGCATTCTCGCAAATGATGGAAGCGCGGTGCATCTCGCCGCACGTGCCGGCTACGGCATTGCCTTTCTTCCTCTGGTTCAAGTTGTCGACGATCTTCGCCGGGGCGAACTGGTTCGGCTTCTGCGCGACTATCCCTCTCCCGGAATGCCGTTCAGCCTGGTCTATTCGTCTCGCCGGCACCTGGCGCAACGCACACGCACGGTCATGGATTTCATCATCGGCCAAGTACGGCATATTCGCAACGATCTATCCATATCGCCCGGGGAAAGCGTCGTATGACTCCGAACGGATGGCGCGATGTTGACGCGGGTCGATGCCAACGCGCTCAAGAACCCATACGTCCCCGCACGCCGTCACATGCTGGCTCAGTCGGATCGATTGGCTCAATTCGCGCGACAGTCTTTTGCGTCCCGTCTGCTTTTTTTGAAGCTGCGCGCCGGCTAGCTATGGGCCGGTTTCAGTCGAAACGACGGAGAGCAGACATGACCAAGACCATCACATTCAGTTCCATCGCAGCGGCGGTACTGGCCGCCGCAACCTTCTGGGGCACTGCGGAGCCGGCAAGCGCAAAGGACTATGAGTACTGCCGCGTGGATTACGCGCTGGGACCTACGCGCATCTGCAACTTCGACACCATGGAGCAGTGTCTTGCCACGATTTCCGGCCGAGGTGGAAGTTGCACGCGCGATCCATTCTTCAGTGCCGGATCTTCCTATGCGTATGCGCCGAAGAGCCACGGCCATCGGCATCAGTAAGGTGTGCGGAAGCGGGCATGGCAAGGCTCTGGCGGGATTTCGCGCCAGAGCCTGTCAGTGTTTCGTTCCTCCAAGGTGTTTTCCTCCAGAAGGATTCATTCGGAACCAATGCCGTTTCGCGTCCGCAGGATAGCCCTCTTCATCGATGGACCATCCATGGTCGCGGACGAGTTGCGTCGACAGGCAGACGCCTTCGTCGATTTGCAGCAGATGGAATTCAAGATCGGGCGAGAGGCAGCCGACATGCGCATGAGCACCTCACCCGGATAGGCTTGCGCTTGCCTTCCATGCTGGACAATGCTGTGAACTCGACTAACTTGGAGCGCTGGCGGAGATAAGAGCAAGAATATGTTTGACCTCTTGAGAGGGGGCACTGAAGAGACCGTCGCAGTGATCGAGCGCGAACTGCGGTGTGGTGTCTGGAGCTGGAATCTTCGTACGCACGAAATGCGATGGTCGCGAGGGTACTATGATCTTCTCGGAATCGAGCCGGGAAAGGTAGAACCGTCCTTTTCCGCCATTCTCCAGGTGACGCATCCCGACGACCGTGGGCCGCAAGCGGAGGTCGAGCGCATCATACAAAAGGCCTCTACAATCAGGCGAAAATTCCGTGTCATCCGCCGGGGCGGCAGTGTTGCGTGGATTTATTGCCAGATCATCATCTTCGTCGATGCCGAAGGCACCTCGGACAGGGCGATCGGCATCTGCACGGATGTAACGGCTCGCGAGGATCAGCTCAGCCGACTGCGGGTGTCCGATGAACGGTACCGAGCCTTGGTCAAGGCCTCCGGGGCCGTCGTTTGGATCGCCAAATCGGACGGCCAGATTCATGAGGTCATCAATTGCGATCATGGCGGCGAGGTCCGCGCCGACGCGCTGCGTTCCGGCTGGCTGCAGCTGGTCCATCCGGAAGACCGTGAGAAAATCATCAGCATTCGCGAGACAGCGAGCCGCGAAAAGCGGGGCTGGGACGTGGTGCACAGGGTTCGCCAAGCTGACGGCGGCTTTAAATGGAAGCGTTCAACCGGCCAGCCTGTCCTCGACGACGCCGGAAACATCAAAGAGTGGCTCGGGATCAGCGTTGACCTCGAGCCCGATACGCCGTCTGCTGCCGGCCATCGGATCACAGGAGCCCAGATTAGGGCCGCTCGTGGGTTACTGCGGTGGTCCGTACTGGATCTCGCGCACGCCGCCGGTACAACCCGCGCGACCATACGGCGCCTGGAGGAGCTGGACGGCGCATCGCCGCAAGCGGACCCGATGCTTCCCTCTATCCAGACTGCCTTGTCAAAAGCCGGTGTTGATTTCTTCTTTCCGCCAGCTGGCAAACCAGGCGTACGCCCGCGCTAGATTGGCGGTTGGCCGCGGGCAAGCCAGCAAAATTGGTTTGTACCCGCGTGGTCGCTCAACAATCTCGTCCAATCTGGTGCTGAGTTCGCAAGGCATGGTCTCCGTTGCGGCATTGCAGTCATCCGCGACTGCCGTAAGCAACCAGTTTTGCCTAACAGAAGGTTAGTCGGCGCGCATTATCGTTCCGCATGTCGGCGTCAGCCATTGCGGGCGGGACCATGAGAGACATCGTTCGATACCTTGGAATCGACACCCGCGCTCAGCTCCTTGCGGAGCGGCTGTGGCAGTATCTCGACGAGCCGAGCAGCGGGATTATCGCGGCATTCCTTCGACACACGCGACAGTCAGCGGTCGGCGGTCTCCTGGATGATCCGATTATCGAACGCCTGATGGCCGAGCAGAAAGAGCATTGGTGCTCTCTGTTCAATAGCGGCTTTGACGAGGCCTACCAGCGAAGGGCGACGCTGATCGGAATCAGGCATCGTGAACTGGGCCTCGACTCGAAGTGGTACATCGCAGCTCATGCGTCAATAAAGGCCCGCTTTGCGGAGGAGCTCCTTCTGCGGACGAAATTTCCCCTGCCGCTCAAGTCGGCGCTGCTGGTTACCCTCGAAAAGTACGCAGCCGTCGACTTGGCGATCGTCTTGTCGAGCTATTCGTCCTGGCTCGCCGACTAACCGTTGCCGATTTACCCGTCCCACCCGGTTTTCCCTGCAAATTCAAAGGAATTTTCGAATGACGACATCTTTAGCGACATGCGACGGCGTAGATCAGGAGCGAACGTCCAGGATGCGCTTCATGGGGATCACTGCCCGAACCGGCGAGTTGTTGCGGGAGTTCTGGAAGATTGCGGAGCCGGCGGTGCCCGAAATATTGGACGGATTCTACCGACATGTTGCAAGCGAGCCCCGGCTGGCCAAATTGATCGGCAAGGACATTCCCCGATTGAAAGGTGCGCAGGGCACGCACTGGGCGCGCTTGTTCAACGGGCGGTTTGATGACGAATATCTGAAGGGTGTTCGCGCCATCGGTATGGTCCATAACAAGATCGGCCTGGAGCCGCGCTGGTATATCGGCGGATACAATCTCGTCTTGAATCAGCTCGTTTCGCTTGCGGTCCGGCGATATCGCTGGAGGCCCGCGCATCTCAGTGAGCTCCTGAGCGCCGTCAATTGCGCCGTGATGCTCGACATGGAGATCGCGATTTCGGTCTACCAGGAGGCGATGCTGGCCGAGCGCGAAAAGCGTCAAGAGAAGGTCCATGCCGCGATCCACGACTTCGACGCACGGATGACCGCCGTACTGGACGCCGTCGGTGGATCGGCCGGCAATCTCCAGGGCGCTGCCAACACCCTGGCTGCGCGTGCTTCACAGTCCACCCAACAGTCGAGCGCAGTGGCTGCAGCCTCAGAGGAGGCGTCCACCAATGTGCAGGCCGTGGCTGCGTCGACAGAACAGCTCACCTCATCAATTCGGGAGATCGGACGCCAGGTTTCCGAATCCACGCGAATTGCACGGACGGCGGCGGAGCAGGCCGCCCGATCCGGCGAAACCGTTCAGGGACTTGCGAAGGCGGCCCAGCGCATCGGAGATGTGGTGGATTTGATCAACAACATCGCCGGGCAGACCAATCTGCTCGCGCTCAATGCGACGATCGAGGCAGCACGGGCCGGCGAAACGGGCCGAGGCTTCGCTGTGGTCGCTTCCGAGGTTAAGGCGCTGGCGGAACAGACGGCCAAGGCAACCGGAGAGATTGGCGAGCAGATTCTCTCGATCCAGGGAGCAACCAAGGAATCGGTCGGCGCGATTCAGGAAATCGGCGGCACGATCCGATCCGTCAACGAGATCGCCACGGCGATAGCCGCGGCCGTCGAAGAGCAGGGAATGGCCACGGCCGAGATTTCGCGCAACGTCCAGCAGGCCGCACGCGGTACTCAGGAAGTATCGAGCAACATTGCCGGTGTGAGCCAGGTCGCGACCGAAACCGGACAGACGGCAGGGACGCTGCTGAGCGCGTCCGAACAGCTTTCGAGTCAGGCCGCCTCCCTTCGTTCGGAAGTGGAAGCGTTCTTTTCCCAGATCAGGGCCGCCTGACATAGCAGCGAAGCCGGCGATCGGTCTGTTCGGTCGCGGTCAAACCAATGGGCGATCTCGCGATCGCGAATCAGTGATGGTCAGCGTGCTTTCAAATAGAAACGAACCCGGCTGCGAGTTTGATCCGTCGAGCGATTCGATCAATGTCGAGCTGAAGCCCGAGGTCGACTGGAAAAAGCTGATCCACACGGCCATTCAAAGCAGCACGCATGGCTTGTGCGTCTTTGATAGACACGAAAGACTGGTGATCGCGAACGAGCAGCATCGCGCAATGTATGCGCTGACACCTGCCCAGAACGTACCCGGTCTCTCGGTGCGGAGCATCCTGGAGAATCGGTATGCGCGCGCGGGGAGTGCGAGCATTGGAGCGCAGCAGGTCGAATATCTCGCTGCGATAAGTCGCAGGGAGGAATTCCAGGCGACGTGGGAACTAAGGGACGGATCTTTCATCGAGATCGATATGCGACCGATGTCTGACGGCGGCTTTGTCGAAAGACATCGTGACATTACCGAACTTCGGCTTGCGGAGATCAGTGCCCAGGCTGCGACCCAGGAGCTGATCGAGAAGCAATATGCGCTCGACCAGGCGGTCATCGTCGCGATCACGGACGTCAGTGGCAGGATAATTTACGCCAACGACAAATTTTGCCAGATCAGCGGCTATTCTCGCGAGGAGTTGCTCGGAAACAATCACCGCATCCTGAAGTCCGGCGTCCACGCACGGGAGGTCTTCCGGCAGATGTACAGGTGTCTTGCGTCGGGCGAGGTATGGCGCGGTGAGCTCTGCAACAAGGCCAAGAGCGGTGAGCTCTATTGGGTCGACACGGTTATCACGCCGCAGCTCGGCCCAGAGGGAAAGCCGGTCGCCTATATGGCCATCCGGATCGACATCACGGCTCGCAAGAAGGCCGAGGCGCAAGTCTACCACGCGGCCCGGCACGATGCGTTGACCGGTCTTCCGAACAGGGCAGCTCTGCTGGACAATCTCTCGGAATGGCTCGACAGAGTGCCGGCACGGCAAAATCTCGTCGTCTACCTGCTCGATCTGGACGGGTTCAAATGCGTGAATGATACGCTCGGACATGCCGCAGGGGACTCCTTGCTCCAGCAACTGAGCGTTCGGCTGAGATCAACTGTCGGAGACGATGATCTGGTTGCACGCTTGGGGGGCGATGAGTTCGCGATCGTACAGGTCGGCTCCCAGGAGGAGCGCGAGCAGGCGATCAGGTTGTCGGTGGCCCTGCTCGAAGTCGTGGCAAGACCCTTCATGGTGGAGAGCCAGGAAGTTTCTGTTGGAGTGAGCATCGGGATATCGCTCTCACCGGCCCATGGTCTCACCGCCTCCGAGTTGCTGTACAAGGCCGATTTGGCTTTGTATCGAGTCAAGTCGGAGGGCCGGAACGGGTTCAGGTTCTTCGAAGACGAGATGCATCGCCGCGCGCAATCCCGCAATCAACTGGTCAACGAGCTCCGTGCTTCGCTGGTTCGCGGCGAATTCGAGCTTCATTATCAGCCGATCTTCGAGGCCGCAACGTTGCGACCGCGTGGCGTGGAAGCACTCGTGCGATGGCGCCATCCGACCCACGGGCTGCTTTATCCTGATCGTTTCATTGGTGTTGCCGAAGAAGCCGGCCTCATGGAGGCGCTGGGACAATGGATCCTTCAAAAGGCGTGCGCAGACGCGGCGTCTTGGCCTGAGGAGATCAAGGTCGCCGTCAATCTGTCGCCGGCGCAGTTTCGGGGGGCAACGCTGTTCGATGTCGTACTCTGCGTGCTGGTCGAAACCGGGCTTTCGCCCCAAAGGCTGGAGCTAGAGGTGACGGAGTCGATGCTGCTGCAGGACATCGAAGAGAATTTGCTTTTGTTTCGCCAGCTCAAGAATATCGGAATATCCATTGCACTGGACGACTTCGGTGTTGGCTACGCATCGCTTGGTTCGGTGGTGTCGTTTCCGTTCGACAAGTTGAAGATAGACCGGTCGTTCACGAGGGAGCTGTTGAGCAGGCCTGCGAACAAGGCGGTGGTCGCGTCGATCATGACGCTGGCACGCGGCCTGAATGTGCAGGTGACGGCAGAGGGCGTAGAGCAAAAAGAACAGCTGGAGTACTTGCGCGATCAGGGAGTCGATCTCATCCAGGGGTACTTGCTCGGCAGACCCGCGCCATGGGCTGAACTGAAACTGGTTTCGGGGTGGCCTGATCAGCTCCGCGCAACCTGTGCCTGAAACCAGACATACTGCACATGGCATGACAACCTCCATTTCCTTGTCTCTCGAGCTTGAAGACGCCATCGCGAGCAGCGATGTTCGGCGTCGTGCAACCATACTGAGGCGAGTAGCCGATCTTTTCGTTGGATCCGGAAGTCTGCCACCGCAGGAGGCTTCCTTGCTCGATGACGTGATGAACCGCCTTGTGTCGGAGGTCGAGGCCTCCGCGCGAGTTCAGCTCTCCGAATACCTGGCTGAATGTCCGCTCCAGGCCCCGAAGACCATGAGAAAACTTGCGATGGACGATCTTATCGAGGTCGCCCGGCCGATACTGGCGAGTTCGGAACACGTCGACGCGCAAGCTCTCGAAGAGTGGGCAACCACCGGGAGCCAGGCGCATCTGATGGCCATCTCAAGCCGCGCAAGGGTACCGGAGCCTGTGACCGAAATCCTGATGGACCGAGGCAACCGCGAAGTGGTGCTATGTGTTGCGGCAAATGCCGGAGCTCGCTTTTCAGCATTCGGGTTCGCTTCCCTCGTGCTCCGCTCGTACGGCGACGAGGATCTCACCGTCGCGACCTGGATCAGGAGTGACGTTCCCAGGCGACATCTGTTGAAGCTCTTCGCGGACGCATCCTCGGCCGTGAAGGCCAGGCTCTGCAAGGAAGATCCCACGAAGGGAAAGGCGATCGAAGATGCTATTGTTCATGCGGTGGATCGTCTCCAATCGCAGACACGGCGTTTTTCCCCGGAATGCTCGAATGCGTCAACCGTTGTGCGGCTCCTCGAGCAATCTGGCAAACTTGACGAGGTCGCGTTGCGCGGATTCGCCAATTCAAAGCGCTTCTCGGAGGCGGCGATGTCGCTGGCCTCGATGTGCGAGCTGCCGGCAGGTCTTATCGAGAGAGCCCTGATCGATGACAGAGCAGAACAGATATTGGTTCTCGCCAGAGCTGCAGGGTTGAGTTGGGAGACCGCCAGGGCGCTCCTGGTTCTCAAGAGCCGCCCCCACGAAGCCAGGGACGATCTGGAGCGGTTGCTCGAAGTCTTCCTGCGGCTCAGGCCGCAGACTGCGCGCAAGGCCGTGCAATTCTATAGACTTCGTGAGCGCGCTCTCGGTCAGGGCGGCTCGCCCGGCGGGGACGGGCCGAATCGTTAACCAGCGTCCTTCCCGGCCGAAAAAATTTTTCGCCCGGGTCTTGAAACTTTCGCCGGCATGCCAAATTCTTTCGGCGTCGTCCTAGGACGATCGGGACGCCATCTGGGTCCCGCCAAGGAGACGGGCACCGGTCGTGTCCGGTGCCGCTCGTAACCATTTTGCTCTCAGGAGGATCTGGCTATGCGCACTGTTGATTTTTCGCCCCTGTTCCGGTCGGCCATCGGTTTCGACCGTCTTTTTGATCTCGCCGAAGCCGCCCAGCGCGTGGGCGACGAAACCTATCCCCCCTACAACATCGAACGTCTCGACGAGAACCGCTTCCAGATCTCGGTGGCGCTCGCCGGCTTCACGCCGAATGAGGTCGCGCTGACGGTCGAGCAGAACGTCCTGACGCTCGAAGGTCACAAGAGCGAGAAGGAAGGTAAGACTTACCTTCATCGCGGCATCTCGGCACGCGACTTCAGGCGCCAGTTCACGCTCGCCGACCATGTCGAGGTCAGGGGTGCCAGCTTCGAGAATGGCTTGCTCATCATCGACCTGCAGCGGGAGATTCCCGAGGCGATGAAGCCGCGGCGTATCGCGATCAACGGCACCGTCCCCAGCAACGTGACGCAGATCGAATCCAAGGCCGCCTGAGGCCGTCTTGCAGATCAGCGACCGGGCCGCGCGGATATCCCGCGCGGCTGTCCTCAACTCGTCTCAGAAACGGAGGCAACCATGCGGCCGACGACCGCCCTTGACGACAACGTTGTCGATCTCAACGCTTTTCTTCATCCCGGCACCGCGTTCGCACACCCCCGGGACGTGGTTTCCGATCCCACCCTCAGCCTTTCCGAGAAGCGCGCCATCCTGGCTTCATGGGCGTCCGACGCTTCCGCGATTGCATCGTGCCCCTCGCTGCGGGCGCCAGAAGGACTGAAGGCGCCGGTCACCATCGACGAGATCCTGGAAGCGCTTTGCGCGCTGGATGACGGCCCCAGAAATCCTCCAACGAATCCTCCAAGGAATCCTCCAAGAAATCCCCCCGGCGGCAAGCCGATGCGCCTCAGATCGGTCGAGCGCGCTGCAGCCTAAGAGAGGAGCCATGGACATCATGGGTCCGCTCAGGCGACACGCAGTCGGTGGCGTGCGGGTCGAGCGGCGGCTCAGACGACGACGCGACGCGTCGGCGATCCTCGCACGCAAGTTCGATTCGGTGGTCGCTTGATATCTCTCAAAATCGAAAAAGGACATCGTCAGGAGCGACGAGCATGTTTGATGAAGATCTGGCCCGCATCCGTGCGCACCGCAACAACATTCACCGCTATCGGCGGCTCCAAAGAACGAAATTGTCGGACCTCGAGCGCCGGTTCGTCGAACGGCGCCTATCGGAGGAGCAGGCCGCTCTCGAGGCGCTGACGTCCAGGACGTTCCCGGTCGCGTTGACCATGCCGAGAGGATCAATCGGGCGGTCGAACGTGGAGGCCGCCTCATGACCGAGGTTCAAGCCCATCTCATCCGCGGCAGCGAGAAGGTCATCAGTCACTATCGCCAGCTGCTGGCTGGCGCAAAGACCGCCGAGGAGCGCGAACTCTATCTGAGCCGCATCGAGCGGGAGCATCGCGTTCTCGCCCGGCTTCAGCATGGTCTTTCGGAGCGGTCCGCAGCATGATCTCTCGAAAGGACGGGGACCAATTTGCCACTTTCGACCTCTTGCTGAAGCGCCGCGGGCGCGGCAGATGGAAGTGGTCCGTGTGCGCGGCTGGCGGCCAGGCCGTCATGTCCGGCTCGGAATGCACGCGCGCGGGAGCGAGGTACAAGGCGGAACGCGCGTTGTTTCTCCTGCTGTGCGCGGGAGCCTCGCGCGTTTCGCAGATGTCTGGACAGGCATGGCCGGATCGACCGGCTGCAAGAAGCCGCCCGATCACCATGTGATCAACGGAGCACGATTCAGCCAGGCATCGCTGCGCAGTTGATCAAGAACGAATGTCGCGACGTCTTGCCGCGAGATGCTTCCGCCGTGAAAGCCGGAGAGATCGGTCAACGCTTGGACCTCTCCGCGGCCAGGCTTGTCGTTCAGAACGGAGGGACGAACGAGCACCCAGTCGAGCCCGCTGTCCCTGACGATGGCTTCCTGCCGGTCTTTGTCGGCATAGACCTTCTTCAGGAGAAGCGGGAAGATCACGCGATCGAAGAGAAAGCCGCCGTGCCCGCGGCTGTCGCCGGCGCCCATCCCCGTGATGGCGACGAGGCGAGAGACATGCTCGGCCTTCATCGCCTGGACGAGCGCACGCGTCGCAATCGAGAGCAGCGTCACTTCGCGGAAGGGACTGGCGGGCGTGCCGAGCGCGCTGACGACGGCGTCCTGTCCTGTGACGGCTTCGCGAAGCGCCTTCTCGTCGCTGACGTCGCCGACAACGAGGCGTGCGCCGTTCAGATCGCCGGCCTTTTCCGGTGACCGCACCAGGGCGGTGACCTGATGGCCGCGCGCCAGCGCCTGCTTGACGATCTGGCGTCCGGTGCCGCCGGTTCCTCCAAGAACCAGTATCTTCGTTGAGGATGTTTTCGCGCTGTTGTCCGTGAGGGTATTCATTGTTGTCTCCATGAATGGGAATGCCTTCCAGGGGCGATCCCGCTGTGTCAGTGTTCGGTATGGGATTAAGTGGTGCGCGTGGAAGGCTTGCTCCCACGCGCGCGGTGATCACGCCTGATCGGTGAAGGGATAGTCGGTGTAACCTTCCGCGCCGCCCCCGGCGTAGAACAGGGCAGTCCGCACCTCGTTGAAGGGCGCGCCGGTCTTGAGGCGATGGACGAGGTCCGGGTTGGCCAGCGCCATGACGCCGAGCGCCTCGATGTCGGCAAGTCCCGCGGCCACGTCCGAACCGATCTGCTCGCGCGCGCGGCCCGGGCGATTGACGATCAACGCGCCGCCAAACGTCTTGCGGATGTCTGCCAGAAGCGGATCGCTGCGAACATAAAGGACGTGCACATAGGCAAGGCTCATCTTGTCGAACTCCTGCGCCAGATGGCGGTAGAGATCGTCGTTGTCCTGTCCTTCCGCGATGCCGTTGGTGGGAATGCCCGGCGAGAGACGGATCGCGGTCTTCTCCGGACCGATGGCATCGGCGATGGCGCGAACCACTTCGATGGCGAACCGGGCCCGATTTTCCATCGAACCGCCATACGCATCGGTCCGGTGGTTGGCGTTCGGCGCGAGAAATTGATGGACCAGATAGCCGTTGGCACCATGCACTTCGACGCCATCGGCGCCGGCTTCGACGGCACGTCGGGCCGCGTGCGCGAAGTCGGCAACGGTCTGCCTGACTTCGTCGGTGGTCAACTCGCGCGGCTGCGGGATGGGCTGCATCCCCTTCAGCGTGAACATGTCTACGCCGGGCGCGATCGCCGACGGGGCGACGGGCTGGCGATGATGTGGCGTGTTGTCGGGGTGCGCCATGCGGCCGACATGCATCAGCTGGACGAACAGGCGTCCTCCCGCGGCGTGAACGGCATTCGTGACCTTGCGCCAGCCGGCGACGTGTTCGTCGGTGTAGACGCCCGGCGTCGCCAGATAGCCTTGCCCGTCTTCGGACGGCTGCGTGCCCTCGGTGATCAGAAGGCCCATCGTGGCCCGCTGGGCGTAATAATCCGGTGCCAGGTCGCCCGGCGTGCCGTCGAGCTTCGCCCGGCTGCGGGTCATTGGTGCCATGGCCAGCCGATGCGGCAATTGCATGTTGCCCAGTTTGATGGGGGACCAGATAGTGGTCATGCGACTTCTCCTTTGATGCTGTGTTCGGTTAGAGGGGAATTGGTCAGAGCGTGCCGTCGACGAGCAGCTCGCGGGTGCGCTTGAGCGTCGACAGGAGCGCGGCCCTGTAGCCCTTGTCGCTGTCGAACTGCGCCTGCTCGGCCTGCTCCTCGGGACCATCAGGCCGCTTTCCGCGCAGGCCGAGGTAGCAGTAGAATCTGAGCAGCAGCTCGCCTTCGTCGTTCTCGACGATCTCGTTGATGATGGCGCCTTCGCGCGGACCGGTGGCCTGGAAGAACGTGACCTTGCTCTGCGGCTCGAGCGTGATGATCTCGCGCAGATCCGCGCCGGCGATGGTGGCTTCGCGCACCAGGTGCGTTGCGCTCTCCTCGACGATGTCGCAGCGCGTGCAGAGGCCGGGCGGCAGAAACAGACGGGCGTCGCGCGCCTTGAGCTCCAGTCCTTTCCAGACCTGCTCGCGGCTCAGCCTGGTTTCTCCCTGCGGGTTCACCGGGACGGTGGCGGTCGAATAGATCATGACGATGGTCCTTGTCTCTGTGTTTGTTTTCGACCGCGACAGCTGCGCCGGCCGGTTGGTAGCCACGAAACTAGTGATCCAAATAAATTGCGATAGCCGCTGATTCTGGACACATCGTCTCACTTGTGGAACAGCGGTTCGAGCGCGGACACCGCGATCAAGTCGTCGCGTGCGCATGCGCGGCCTTGCACCGGCCCGCCGCAGGGCCGGACGCGAGGCGTGAGTTGTCGTTGTTCGAGACGGAGTGCCGAGCCTGAAGGCCATAACGCTCCGCCGATCGTGCGAAACGCAAGGTTTCTCCAGTTCGAGACGTGACGACGCGAATGGCTGAGATCAGCAGCCGCCGTCGTTCAACGTATTGCCTGGGCCAGCACAAGCAGGCCGACGAACAGGCCGATCGGCGGCAGATGGGAAAATTCCCTGTTGCGCACGACGGTCCAGGCCGCCGCGGCGATGACGAGCGCGCCGCAGATCAGGCCGAACGGGAAAGTGCCGGGGAAGGCCATCAGAGCGGCAATGGCTATCTCGAGCGCGCCGGTCACGCGGCACCACCACGGCGGAAAGCCCCAGCGCGCGAAGCTGCTCTGCGTCGCTGCGGTGCCGATCGCATTGTACAGGCCCGCGCCGAAGAACGCCGCGGCAAGTGTCCAGGTGGCGAGAATGGACAGCATCTCAGGATACTCCGGCGATCAAAGGGATCGCCGCCAGGATCATCAGCGCTGCGGTGACGCCATGGACGCCCAGCGCGCGACCGGTCGAGCCCCTTGCCGCGAGAATGAGCGACATGTCGCCGACGGGAATGATCGCTTCGATCAACAGAACCAAACCGACCATGCGTGGCCCGCCCCACGCCATCAAGGCGAGCACGACCAGTCCCGAGACGACGTCGCGCACGCCCTTGAGGCGAAGCCACCAGGCCACGTTCGGCCCCTGCTCGGGAAGCGGCAGGCCGAAGCTCTGCGTCGCGGCCCGCGGGTTGGTCAGATACATGACCCCGATGGCGATGATCCCGAGAGCCGCCAGCCACGCCACAGCGATTGAAAACCAGTACATCGACGCCTCCTTATTTGATCGCTACATAATTTAGCATTGCTAGATCATCAAGTGATGATACGCTGAGACGTCATCACGGTTTGGAGAGCAGGTCTTGGGTGTCGCCGAGAGGAAAAGCAGGGAGCGGGCCGATCGGGAGCGGCGCATCACCTCGGCTGCACGGCTGATCGCCGAACGCGAGGGATGGAGTGCCGTCACGATCCGCCGCCTCGCCGACGAGATCGAATACAGCCAGCCTGTCCTCTATTCCCACTTCGCGAACAGGGACGCGATCGTGACAGCGGTCGCGCTCGACGGGTTTGGCGAACTCGCCAAGGCACTTCGGAAGGCCGCCCTCCGATCGGGCGATCGTGGCAAAGCGATCGAGAGCGTCGCAATGGCGTATCTCGCCTTTGCCCGCCAGCACCCGGCTCTTTACGAAGCGATGTTCACGCTGCCGACCAGCCTCCGCTTCGCGGAAGCTAACACCAGGCCTGAGTTGAAGGACGGTTTCGCGGCGCTGGCGTCCGTGGTCGCGCCGTCCAGGAACGACGTCGAGGTCGCGACCGAGACATTCTGGGCGGCTCTGCACGGATTGGCGGAGCTCGAGCGCTCCGGTCGGATCAGGAAGAGCGCGCGCGATCAGCGGATAGCGCTGGTGGTCCGCGGACTTCTTGATGTCTGAGCGGGACGTCTACAGCCGCATGCCGCCCGAGACTTCGATCCGCTGGGCGTTGACCCAGTGATTTGCGTCCGACAGCAGGGATGCAATCATCTGGCCGAGATCTTCAGGAACGCCCGGTCGGCCGAGCGCGGTCATTTTCGAGACCAGCTCGTTAACGACTGGGTTGTCGCGCACCACACCGCCGCTGAAATCGGTCTGGACCGCGCCCGGCGCCACCGTATTGACGTTGATGTTTCGCGGCCCGAGGTCGTGCGCCAGATAGCGGGTGAACACCTCGACGGCGCCCTTGAGCGTCGCGTAGGCGATGCTGTCCGGATTGACGAAGCGCGTCACGCCGGAGGAGATATTCACGATCTGGCCGCCGTCGGCGATCAGCGGCAGCAGCTTTTGCGTGAGGAAGAATGGGCCCTTGAAGTTGACCTTGAAGAGCTCGTCGAGCTCCGCTTCGGTGACCTTCGCAAAGGCCGTATGGTTCGAGATGCCGGCGTTGTTGACGAGATAATCGAAGCGTTCGGCCTCCATCTTGCTCAGCGCGTCCCGTACGTCCGCGACGAAGGCCTCAAAGCTGTCGATCGCGCCGACGTCCAGCCTGAGCGGAATGGCCTTCGCCCCGACATCATCAGCTTGTGTCGCAACAGCCTGGGCTTCGGTGTAGCTGAAGTTGTAAGTGAAGATCGAGTTCACGCCGCGCTTGGCGAGATTGACGACGGTGCTCCGGCCGAGCCCGCGGCTGCCGCCGGTGACGATGGCTATTCTTTTTCGGTCTGCGAGGATGGTCATGAAGGGCACTCCGAGGTCGGGTTGGTCGGCTGCCAGCAAAATGGTGATCCGCTTTTTTCACTGTAGTCGTTATATTTAGACAGACCGTTTCATGGGTGGAACACATGGACTTGCTTGCCCTCGCAGATTTCAACCTCGTTGCGCGATACGGGGGCTTCGGGAAAGCCGCCAGGGCTTCCGGTCGGCCGAAGGCAACTCTCTCGCGCCGGGTTGCGGAATTGGAAAGCAGCCTCGATCTACGCCTGTTCGAGCGCGGTACGCGGACCGTGAAGCTCACACAGGAAGGACGCGCCCTTCACGAACGCACGGCGGCCTTGCTCACTGATCTCGAACAGACAGCGGCAACGATCGCGTCGGGCGCCGACAAGCCGCGCGGCCGGTTGCGGGTCAGCGCGCCGTTGCTGTTTTCGCAAACAGCGATGGGAAAGCTGGCGGCTCGCTTCGCATTGAAATATCCGGAGGTCCTGCTCGAGATCACGACGGAGGACCGCTCCGTCGATATGATCGAGGAAGGCTATGATCTGGTGATCAGGGTCAATCCGGATCCGGATGAAACTCTCGTCGGGCGAATCCTGATGCGCGACCGGCTGGTGGTGGTAGCAAGTCCTGACCTGAAGCGTCCCAAGGATGATCGCAAGGATGATCGCGCAGTTCCGACCGTCGTCCGGGGAGCGAACGATCTGGGCCCTGTCTGGGACATGACTGCACGAAGCCGGAAACTGCAGATCAAGGCCAACCCGATACTTCGCCTGTCTTCATTGATCATGGTTCGCGATGCGGTTCGTGCAGGTGTCGGCGCGGCCCGTCTTCCCGTGTCGCTTGTCAGTCACGACCTGCGCGCCGGCAAGCTCATCCATTGGGGCGATGTCGACGGGCCGCCAATCGTGCTCTGGGCGCTTTACCCCTCGCGCAGATTACTGAGCGCCCGGGTATCGGCGTTCCTCGACTTTCTCAAGGAAGCCTTTCCTTCGGGTACGCCCGAGGAACTCGCGGCCTTCATCGATTAGGAATTCGGGCCGAGAAACGAAAGATCTCCGTGAGATCGCAACCGTGCGACGCTTTCTGTGTCGGACATCGCACAGGCACACGGATCGCGAGTTTTGAACGCTCACCTTGTAACGCCACTCTCGAGATGCGGAACCCTGCTTGGATTCCGACCGCAAATTCCTGGCCGGTCCGGTTATGCGATCGGAGCAGGACCAGGCCGGTACGAACTCGCGCCTCGGGACACCGGCGCACCTTCGAGCACCTCACGGATTTTCCGCGACAGATCGGATTTCCGGTACGGCTTCCTGACAAGCACTATATCAGGATCGATTTGCCCACCGCCTGCGATTGCGCTCTCAATGTAGCCAGAGGTGTATAGGACATGCACACCCGGGCGCCGCTGCCGAACGGCTTCGGCCAATTGCCGGCCATTCATTCCTCCCCGCATGATCACGTCGGTAAACAGGAGATCGAAAGCCACGCCCTGATCGACCAGCGCGAGGGCCGCCGGCCCGTCGGCGACGGAAATGGTCCTATATCCCATGCTGCCAAGCTGGGCGATCACGTAACCAATCACAAGCGGATCGTCCTCGACGACCAGGATCGTCTCGTGAGCAGGCGCAAGCGCATCTGCATGCGCCGGCGCCGCCTTTACCGGCGCGGCTCCTTGAGCGCGCGGTAGATACAGTCTGATCGCGGTGCCGCGACCTTGCTCACTGTCGATCCTGACGATGCCTCCGCTCTGCTTGGCGAAGCCGTAGACCATGCTCAGTCCGAGGCCCGTGCCGCGGCCAATGCCCTTGGTCGTAAAGAACGGCTCGAACACACGCTCGCGGATATCAGACGGGATACCCTCTCCCGTGTCACTGACCGAAATCATCACGAAGTCTCCGGAATCCACCCCCCAGCCATTTGACGACTTCGCCTCATCGATGGTGACATTGGCGGTCTCGAGCGTGACCGTGCCGCCGCCGGGCATGGCATCTCGCGCATTTACGGCGAGATTGATCACAGCCGCCGAAAGCTGCGATTCATCGGCGAGTGCCAACCACCCATCCAGCGCCAGCGCCAGATCGAGCTCGATGTGCTCCCCTAGCGTGGGCCTGAGCAACCGCGCTGTTTCGATCAGGAGACTATTGACGTCGATCTTGCGCGGCTCCAGCGACTGCCGGCGCGCGAAAGTGAGAAGCTGGGATGTGATCTCGGCGCCGCGCGTCGCCGCATCGTCGATAAGCTGGCCGATGGCGGCGAGTTGTGGCCTATCCGCGACGCCTTCCTTGAGAATCTCGATCGTTCCGATAATCACAGTGAGTACGTTGTTGAAGTCGTGCGCCACACCACCTGTAAGCTGCCCGATGGCGTCCATCTTCTGCGATTGGCGCAACCGTTCTTCGGCCTCGTGCCGCCTGGTGAGGTCGGAGGTCGTTCCACGATAACCCATGAAGCCGCCGTCGGAGGCAAAGACGGGCCGGCCGTTGACCCTGACATAGCGCTGATGCCCGGCCACGTCGCGGCATGTATACTCGAAATTCCGAAAAGGCTCCTGTCGCTCCAGCGTCGCCATATGCTCACGCCATTTCTGCGACTGAGCCTCCTTGTCGGACGCTATGTCTAAACGGCGCCTTCCCATCAGCCTCGCCGGATCGATCCCGAAGTCACTCAACTGCTCCGATACATGGGTGAAAACGTGGTCCGGCCCGGTCTCCCAAAGCCAGTCGGAGGCGGTCTCGGCATAGTCCCGGAAACGCTGCTCGCTTTGCCGCAGAGCCTGCTCCGCCCGCTTGCGCTGGCCATTCTCCCGCAGCAGATCGGCGTGGAGCCGCGCGTTCTCCAACGCGATCGCCGCCTGCGCGGCAAAAAGCTTGAGCACCGGAATCCGCGCGGTCGCGAAAACGTGCGATGTCAACCTATTCTCGAGATAGAGTGCGCCAATGATCCTGGCGTGGTTGATCAGGGGCAAGCAGAGAATGGAACGAGCGCGCCCCTGACTGACATATGGGTCCGCGGCAAATGGAGCCTGGACCGCGGCATCGTCAATGATGGTGCACTCCCGGATTCGCATGACGTGTTGGAGCACCGATTCGGGCAGCTCCGCGGCCGATAATGCCAGGTCTCGCAGCGACACGCTCACCGCGTCGCCGCGGGCAGTGGCTTCCGCCCGGATGCGCGGCTCGGTGCCGCGCGATAGAACCAGCAGAGCTCGCTCGGCTCCTGGCTGCTCCATGGCCGTGCGCATCAGTGCGTCGATGAGTTCGTCCAGCACCTGATGCGAGCCTGTGAGTCGTCGAGATGGGACTGAACCAAGACCGGGCCCGCGCGACATCGCCTTCGATAGCGAAACCGAGCTGCCACTCGTCATGTCCGCACCTGTATCTATTTTGGAGTCCATACAATATTATATTGCATCCATACATTCAAAGGATGAGAGCCGAAATTGCATGGATTTGACTCCTGCAATTTCGGAGCCCTCAGGACCCCGCCATCGGTGCATCGTCCATGGAGGCCGACATCACGGCATGCAGTTCAATCGCCACCGAGGCGGGCCCGGCGCGCCAGCGCCTGATATTCGCTTGGGGTGACGCCGTAAGCTGCTTTGAATTTTCGCCCGAAGTGAGTGAGATCGGAGAATCCCCATCCGTATGCTATCTCGCTCACGGTGCGATGAGCCTGATCGGGATCCTCAAGCGCGTATCGGCACCGCGCCAGACGCCGGGTGAGCGCGAGTTGTTTTATCGACGTGTCTTGCGCCGACAAAAGTTCATTCGCATAGCGAACGCTGATGCCTACCGCGTCAGCCACGTCCTGTACGTGCAATTTCGAGTCGGTGAGCCTCGCCTCTATCGCCGCACGAATGCGAGCAAGCAAAATCGCCTTTGACGACGAAACACAAACAGTCCCGTCAAGAGTTCGAGCGATAGACAACGCAATCAGGTCCACCGCATGATTGCCCACCATTTCCTCCGTGACGGGCGCCATCTTCGCGGCGAGCGAAGGCAGCATTGCAGTGAGAGTCAGGGTCAAGCTGTCATCGACCCGGACCGGACGCACGAGGCGGGCGACAAGTTCCCGATTTCGACCGAAGCGGGCCCGCAACTCGAGCCGCGGCACCTTCACGACGAGCGTCTTTGAACCATCAAGGAATCTGCATTCATAGGGAAGCAATGGATCAATCAGCGTGAGGGTTCCCGCGCTCAGAGTCACTTCGCTCGCATTCTGTGCCATGAAGACGGAGCCAGAGACCTGATAGCAAACGAACAATTCGTCGGAACGCGTTCGAGCCGAGTGTGCCGGTGTGTGGCGCACCCTCATCGGGGAATTTTGAAACTGGACAAGCTCCAGATTACCCAGACCGCCCACCTCAATCGATGCGCCAAAGTTCAACCGATCCGCCGGGACCGTATCGTGCTCCACGATCCTCTTGCAAGCTACGCTATGCCAATAGTCAAACCGTTCGCGAGCGTGCACCTGATCGGTCGAGAAGACTGTCTGCACGTAGCAAATCCTTTACCGTGGTCTAGCCGATCAATGGCGCCGATTCGACCGAACGCTGATGTGGAGATCGGCTTATGCTCGGCCTATTAAAGTTTTGACATCAGGGCACTACCGAAGAAATACCGACAGAAAGTACCCACCGCAGCCCCGCAAAAATACGTGCACCGTGCAACGATGATGATGAACAGCTCAGATCTCGAAGGCACTCAGCAACAGCTGAAGGAAGAGCCGCATTCGATGGCTCCAGGGCAATCGACCAAAGCGGATCGCAAGAAGCGCAGAGCTCACACTTTCGGTTTTCCCCCGCTTCGCACTGAACCCAAAAGGGTCACGTTCAGTCATCCGCTCGAGGCGCAGTGCATCGCTCTTGATGAGTCATGGTCGACTGGTTGCCAAGTCTTAAGTGTCTGGGATGGTGGAGCGCGGCTGGCCACTGAGAATCCGAAAGACCTGACCAGTTTCTTTCTCATTTTCGTGTCCAGCCCGAAGCCGGTATTTCGACGATGTAAGCGGGTCTGGGTCCGCGGAAACCAACTTGAAGTCAGCTATGAACGGCAGCCGCCTTGCTTCGCACTGGAAAGGAATCCGCTCGATGAGGCACCCGCACGACTTCTCGATCAATGAAATCCTAGCCTCGAACTGGGATAAGCGACTCGCGGACGACATTGCGGCCGAATTGGAGCTGGCCTCGGGTGAGCCACGCACCAGCATTCCAGAGATCCGGCGCTTCTTCGCGATCAAGTCGTGCCGGAATTTGTTGGGTCGGCTCGAAAGCGCGCGGAACGGAAAATTGTCGTTTTCGGCACTCAGGGCAGTCGCCACTGAAATGCGCCGGTTTGCGGTCGAACACCCTGGACTCGCCGCAGCAACTTTTCGTGCACCTGTAACCGAATGCCCGGAATGGCGTCGGGCTTATCAAGAGCTCCAGGAGTTCATGGTCGCGGTGTTCGCTGATTGCAACCTCTATGGTCAAACAGGCGATGATGCTCTGCACATTCTCCGATGCCTGGCTCGCGGGTTTGCCCTGCACGAGTTCATGGGCTCATTCTCTCATACATATCCCTACGATGAAGCGTATGAGCTGGCACTGGATGTCTTTATCGCGGGTCTGCGTGTCGAGTACAAATGTTAGAGGCCCGTCGGCAGAATGCGATATTTCGCTCGCCATGCCCAATTGCTCGTCTGTTGCCCTAATCGGCCGAGCGAGCTGAAAATGGATGATGGCATCAGCGAAAACTCAATACGCCATTGATGGGCCACCAATGAGTCTCGACCGAAAGCTAGTCGTTATACGTTCGATTTCGACGCTTTCGAAGAACTGTCGGCTATGTGCATAGCTAACTTTATCTTATCGAATGCTCGTTGCTCTATTTGGCGGACACGCTCGCGGGACACTGCATATTCCGCCGCGAGTGTCTCCAGTGTTGGAGGCTCATCCGTCAACTGGCGCGCAGTGAAGATATGCTTGTGACGAGCCGATAGGCCGCGTCGCGATCACCCAGTTGGCGCCAGCGTCTCGCGAATTTGCGGGATTGCGCGAGCTGTAGGATCGGTTGGCCTGCAGCTTCAGCCCCATCGTTGCGGGACGCCCCCTTGCTTGGCGCTTTCCTCGGCAAGGATGGCGATGCGTGTGGCGCGCAGGGCGTCCTTCGTTGAAATTTGCAGGGGCGTTCCGCGAGCAAGATGATCGAAAACGAAGCCGGCAGGCGAGCCGCCGGAGGGAAGGTCGACCTCACGTTTCGGTCGTGTTGCTGTTTCGACGAGAAGCCTGTTCTCGGCGAAGAGAACGTCGGCTCGTCCGCGGGTACCCGATATCCGCATGGCATAGTCGCCATGGCGGGGAGAAGCTTCGGGCTGGATCCAGTCGACTTCGATCGAAAATTGCGGGCCGTTGTCGCAGGCGAGGATGGCGCGTCCCAGAGCGGGGAAGTTCGTCGTGCCGGCCGCCGGGGTGGGCGAGATCCAGCCGTTGATCGTCCCGCTGGTATATCCCGTCAGCCAAAGCGACAGGTCAATGTCGTGGACCGTCAGGTCGGCGAGAATGCCGCCATAGGTGGACGGTTCGAACATCCACGCCGGACGACGGCTCGGAACCAGTTTGTGCGGCCCGGTCGAGCTGATCGAGACGATGTCGCCCAGCTCGCCGCTGTCGAGAACCGAGCGCAGCGCGAGCGTCACGGGATAAAAGCGCTTCTCGAGCAGAAGCGTCAGCAACTCGCGCCCAGCCAGGGCGTCCTCGATCAGCGCGAGCTGCGGAAGCGTCACCGCCATCGGCTTGTCGACGATCGCAAAAATATCCCGGCGCAGCAGTTCGGCGACAACAGGAGCTCTGAGACCGAACTCGTTGAAAACAGCCACGGCCTCGACCTTGTGCGCGTCCAAAAGTGCGATCGGGTCGACGTAGCCGGGCGCCTGCGTGCGTCGCTCGAGCTCGGCAAGGCGCGCGGCGTCGTGATCGGCGACCGCCGCGATCCTGACATCGGACCTGACGGCGATCTCCGAGAGCACGTATTCGACGTGCGGATGGGCCGCACCTATGATCGCGATATCGAGCGTTGAAGAGGCTTTGCCGGCCATCGGGCTACACCAGCGGCGAGATGTCGTTGGGGGTGACGGCCCGGCCTTCCGCGGCCGAGCGATAGATGGCGGTGACCACGCGCGTCGCCTCGAACCCATCCCTGAACGGAACGGCGGGCGCCCGTCGGTCCCGGACCGCCGCGGCAAAGTCACGCCATTGCGCGATATGCCCCTCGATGCCGATGGCCTTGGGATCGTTGGCGGCGCTTCCCGGTCCCGTCGCGCTCTCCGGCTGCGCGACACCAGGGAAATCCCAACGCACGATGTTGTCGTGCGCGAGCTCGCAGCTGCCGCGATCCGTGAACAGGCGCAGCATGGCGGGTCGTCCCGGCGGAAGCGCCGTGCTCGTCACGATCACGCCCAGGGTGCCGGATGCGAAGGAAAGCAAGGCCGCCGTCGTGTCCTCGATCGCGTGTGCGTGTCCGAGTGTCGCCGTCTTGCCTTGAACGCTCGCCACCGGTCCGAACAGCCAAAGCATCAGGTCTAGATTGTGGACGCCCTGGTTGAAGAGCGAGCCGCCGCCGTGACCGGCTTCAACGCGCCATGGCTTCTCCGCATAATAGGCGTCGGAGCGATACCAGTGGATCGCCGCTTCGATCAGGCGCGGCTGTCCGAGGCGACCCTCGTCGAGCAGCTTCTTGATCGCCTGGTGTTGTGGTTCAAGCCGGCGCTGCGAGACCACGCCGCAAGTCAGCCGCGAGCTTTCGGCAGCACGGACCAGCGATGCGGCTTCAGTCGGATCGACGCAAAGCGGCTTCTCGACGAGCACATGTCGCCCGGACTTGATGGCCGCGAGGGCAGCGTCGTGATGCGCCCCGCTGGGGGTGCAGATCACGACCGCGTCGATCTCTGCACCGGCGAGCATGGCATCGGTGGTCGCAAATGTCGGAACAGGTTCGCCGTCGATGCACGCGGCGATCTGATCGGGCGTGCCGCCAGCGACGGCGGCCAGGACAGTCTCGTCGAGTGCCCTGATTGCGCGGGCGTGGATTTCTCCGATAGCGCCTGGACCGACCAACCCGATGCGTAGTTGGCTCATCTCAATTCCTCAAGGCTTGTTAGGAAAAGGCTTGTTAGGAAAAGGCTTGGCCGGAAAGGGTTGACCGGCAACAAAGGTGGTCTCGGGGATGATGGACCCATCATCGCCGAGACGAAATCGAAGCAGATCGGCGGGTGCTCCCACGGTCAGAGCTGGCAGGCCGAATGGTGCGCGGGGATTGATCGTCGCCAGCCGCAATGCCTCGGCCAGCGTCAATCCAGCCATTCGTTTCGCCGTCGCGATCCCGAACGCCAGGCTGGCCGCCGCTCCCGCCAGAAACGGTGTGCCCATCACTTCCAGCCGGCCGTTCGCCTTCAGCTCCACGCGTCCTCCCACAGGCATGTCGTAGATCGCCGGCGGACATCCTGCGAGCGCGACGGCGTCCGAAACGAGCATGGATCGCTCAAGGCCCTTTGCGCGCAGCATGGCCTTGAAGGTCTCGGACGGAAGATGGTGGCCATCGGCGATAAAGCTCGCCCGGAGCCTGCTTTCCGCCAATTGCGTCCAGATCGGGTTCGGATGCCGCGGCAGCTGCGCTGCGATGCCGTTGCCGAGATGCGTCGACAAGATGGCACCGGCCTCGGCTGCGGCGGAGATCTCGGCCGGCGTGGCGTTGGTGTGGCCAAGCGCAACATGAACGTTGCGCGAGCGAAGCCCCCGCACATAGTCTGATGTCTCCGGCCAGTGCGGTGACAAGGTCACGAGGCCAACGAGGTTTCCGCAGGCCGCTTGCCAGGCGTCGAACTCATCGAGATCGGGCGGCCTGACATGTTCGGCGGGATGCGCGCCGCGCGGACCATCCTCGGCCGCGATATGGGGTCCTTCAACATGGACGAAGGGGATCGCGTGCCTGACCAGCGGATCGCTGTCGCGCGCCTGCGCGATCGCCTTCAAGGCATCGATGAGCGCAGCGCGCGAAGCCGTGATCAGCGTCGGCGCAAAGCGCGATACGCCGCTGCCATGGACGGCCAAAGCGAGATCGCGAACCGTCTGCGGATCGGTGCCGCCGTTGAGGTCGTGGCCGCCAAAGCCGTTCAGTTGCAAATCGAACAGTCCGAGCGACAACCAATGCCCGTCGTCCCGACCGCCGGGAGCGATGCCCGAAATACGGCCATTCGCAACGGTGATCGTATGAGGTTTCCCGGTCTCGGGGTCGCGGCCCGAGACTGATGTCGTCACGCTGCTCATGCGCGTGCCGGCGCTTGCAGCCGTGGCGGTGCGGAATCGCGGTCGAGATACAGCGTGCATCGCGGATGCGTCCGCAATGCGCTGGCAGGACAGGCCGCGCCGATCGGACCGTACAGGGATTGTTCGACCGCGGCTCGCTTGGTCGCACCGGGCACCACACAAAAGAGCTGACGAGCATCCAGCAGCCGGGGGATCGTCAACGTAATCGCGTGGGTCGGGACGTCGTCCAGCGTCGCAAAGCACTTGTCGTCGACCTGCTGCCGACGGCAGATCGCATCGAGCTCGACGACCTTGACCTGCTTCGCGTCATGCAGATCCGCGACGGGTGGATCGTTGAACGCCAGATGCCCGTTGACGCCGATGCCGAGGCACACGATGTCGATGGGGGCCTCGGCCAGAAGCGCCGCATAGCGCGCCGTTTCGCGGTCCGCATCCGGCTCTTGTCCGATCACGTGGACGGCGCCCAAGGGAATGCGCGAGAAGAAATGACGGGTCAGCCAGGCGCCGAAGCGCTCTGGCGCGTGCGAGGGAAGCCCGAGATATTCGTCCATGTGGAAGGCGGTGACGCCTCGCCAATCGATATCGCGCTCGCTGGCAAGCGCATCCAGCATCTCTGCCTGGCTTGGAGCGGCGGCGAACACCATCCTCACGCGATGTTGCCGCGCGAGGCGGTCGCGCAACGCGGCAGCGATATCGTGCGCGGCAGCCCGGCCCATCGCGTCCCGCGTCTCTGATGTCGCGATCCTTGTTACCGCGATTTCCGGAGCGCCCGAAGCCGTCATGTTGATCCGTGGTTCTCGTCGGGGCCTGTCAGTCCGTGGGATCAAGGATGTAATGCAATCGGTTGCATGTCAAGCTTGCGCCCCGACGGCGATTCAAGGCATGTGTAGCTTCCGAGACCCCGCACAGGAGACGCCCCGGGTGAAACGCGATGGCAGGGAGCAGCGCTCGGGGATCGCGCCGACCATAAGCCAGGTCGCGAAAGTCTCCGGGGTCTCGCGCGCGACCGTATCGCGCGCCTTCACGCGACCGGGCATGCTGAGCGAGGAGACCGTCCGGCGCGTCAAGGCGGTCGCTGACAAGCTCGGCTATGTCCCCAACCAGGTGGCTCGCGCACTCTCGACCGGTCGGCACGGCAACGTCGCGCTCATCGTCTCCGACGTTGCGAACCCGTTCTTTCCGCCGATGATCAGGGCCGCCCAGCTTCATGCCGACAAGGCTGGACTCTGTGTTTTTCTCGGTAATTCGGACGAGGATCCCGCCCGCGAGGAATTGCTGCTCGGTCGTTTCATCGGGCAGGTCGAGGGCCTCGTTCTCGCCTCTTCGCGGTTGGACGAAGCGCAAATTCGGATCTATGCGGCGCGCCGGCCACTGGTGCTGATCAATCGCGATATCGAGGGAATTACGCGGGTCTTGATCGACACGGCGCCCGGCGTTGAAGCGGCGATCGCGCATCTGGCCGAACTCGGGCATCGGCACATCGCCTATGTCAGCGGCCCCACCACGTCATGGTCCAACCAGCAACGGCGCAATGCGGTCCGGAAGGAGGCGGCGAAACGCGGGCTCAAGGTGATCGCCATTCCGGCGCGTCCGCCATCCTACGGCACCGGCCGTCTCGCAGCCGCGCCCATTGTCGCAAGCGGAGTGACCGCAGCGATTGCGTTCGACGACCTCGTTGCCCAGGGCCTGCTGGCGGGGCTAGCGGCCCTCGACGTCGATGTGCCCAGATCATTCAGCGTGGTCGGCTGCGATGATGTGCTCGGTGAGACCACTTACCCGCCGCTCACCACAGTCTCGGCGCGCTGCGCCGACGCAGGCGACGTTGCGGTCGGCCTCCTGCTGAGCCAGATGAATGGCGGCGCATCGGGCGAGATCCGCCACAAGCTCAACTCTCATCTCGTCGTTCGCGCGAGCACGGGTCCGGCGCCCGCAAGGCGGAAAAGCCGCTGAGGATTTGGTCACAAGCCTTCCAAAGCGGCAACGGATCGCAATTGACACGCAACCGGTTGCATGACAGCTTTTGGCTGGAATTTAGAAAGTTCTGGGAGCGGGGACATGGCCTTCATTGCGAAATCCGTCTGGCTGTCAGCGGCCAGGTTGCTGGCGGTGGCTGTCGCCGTGCCAATGCTGGCCTCGTCGGCGTCGGCGGAGAAGCTGACCATCTGGAGCGGCTGGCCTGACCTCGCGCCGTTCTACAAGCGTGTCGGAGATCAGCTGAAGGCGAAGTATCCCGATCTCGAAATCAGCGTCGAAGCCATCGCCTTGCGTGAGCATGAGAAGCGGCTGGCGCTATCGCTTCCTTCAGGCGCGGCAGGTGACGTGATCGAGATGGAGGTCGAGGCGGCGCGCTATCTGGAGGCGGGCCTCATTCCGGAGCCGCCGGCCTCGATCGTCGATTTCGTCAAAGCCAATTACGACATGACGCGCGTGAAGACCGCCTCCTACGACGGCAAGATCTACGGCGTTCCGTTGTTCCAGGGGCAGGGCGCGCTGTTCTACAACACCGACATGTTTGCCAAGGCCGGGCTCACGGCGCCGCCCAAGACGATGGCAGAGTACACGGCCTATGCGCAGAAGCTGGTGCAGCGCGATGCCTCCGGCGCGCCGACGGTCAGCGGCTGGAGTCTTCGCCTCAGCGGCGGCGGCTCCGGGATCGCCGAGAAGTACTGGACGATCCTCTATAATTTCGGCGGAACGCTGCTTGAGGAAAAGGGCGGGAAGTGGCGCGCGGCCTATGCAAGCGAAGCCGGCCGCAATGCGCTCAAGCTATATCTCGACAACGTCGTGGCCTATCGGACGGTGTCGCCCGAGATGAAGGCAGATGCCGAGGCCTTCGAGCTCGGTCAGACCGCGATGTTCATCCGCGAGTCCTGGGTGATCGGCGACGTTGCCAAGAAGGCGCCTGGCCTCAAATATGCGACGGCCCCGTTGCCGAAGGGAACACTGATGGTCCCCGTCGACCTTTACGTCCCCAACAAGGGACCGAAGAGCCAGATCGCCTGGGATTTCGTTCAGAAGGCCAACGCGCCGGAGAATCTGCTGTGGCTGGTCGAGAACATGGCGTGGGTACCCAATCGCAAGGGGCTCGACTACTCCGCCGTCATCAGCAAGATCCCTCAGCTCGGCGCGTTCGTGAACACCCCCGCCGACTACGTCTTCTTCACAGTTCCCGCGATCAGTCCGGCCAGCGAAATTCTCACGCGGCTGGCGGCGCGGCTCGAGAAGGCCTTCACCGATAAATCGCTGGTTGGAAACGATGCCGCCATCGACGCTTTCCTGAAATCGGCGGCGGAGGAGAGCGACAAGATCCTTGCCCGGGAAGATCTGCTGGCCAAGTAAGATCGCATTTGCAGGCCAGCCGGCGGCCGCCTCCGGGAGAGTCCATGCGTAGCACGCCGAAATGGCTGTTTCCGGTTCTGGCGCTGCTCCCGGTTCTCGGCCTCTATGCTTGCCTGCGCGTCTATCCGATCGCCGAGACGCTGCGTCTCAGCCTGTTCAAATGGAACATCATCTCGCGGCGCAAGCCGTTCGTCGGGCTCGACAACTTTGTCGAGCTGGCGAGCGATCCGCTGTTTCTTGAAGCGATCTTCAATACCACCGTGGTCGCCTTCGGCGTTCTGCTCATCACCATTCCTGTCGGGCTCGGGCTCGCAGCCCTGATCAACAGCCGGCAGGGACTGCGGCGCAGCGGCTTCTACGAGACCTCGATCTTCCTGCCGCATGTCGTGTCGCTGGTGCCAGCGGCGATGGCCTGGAAATGGATTTTCGATGCGCGGCTTGGGCCACTCAACGCCTTCATCGGGTGGTTTGGAATCCCGGCCCAGTCCTGGTTGTTTGATCCCGTCCTGTCGGTGGTGTGCTTGATCGTTCTCTGCTCCTGGCAGGCGATCGGCTACGCCGTGCTGATCTTTCTCGTCGGATTGAAGAACGTTCCGGGGGCGCTCTACGAGGCCGCGCGCCTCGACGGCGCATCCTCGTTCCAGGCCTTCCGCTACGTTGCGATCCCGCTGTTGAAGCCGGTGATGCTGTACGTATCGGTGATCACGCTGATCTCGTCTTACAACATCTATGCGCAGGCCTTCGTCCTGGCCTCGGACGTTCAGGGGGCGCCGGGACATCTGGTTCGCGTGCTCGTCCTCGACATGCTCGAAAACAGCTTTCGAAACTACCGGGTCGGCTATGCCGCAGCCGAAGCCGTGGTCCTTCTCGTGATCGTGCTTGTCCTGACGGGGGCGCAATTCAGGCTTTTTCGGGACCGGAGCCGCGCATGAGCGATCCAGACCATCCCTCCAGCGATGTTGACCGCAACACGCCTGCCGGCCTCACCACCGACGTTGTTCTGTTCGCCGTCGGCTTCATGATGCTGCTGCCGCTGGTCTTCCTGGTCAGCAACGCATTCAAGACGCCGCCGGAACTGCTGGCCTGGCCGCCGACGATCATTCCAGACCGGCCGACGCTGGAGAACATTCTCGGCGTGCTGCATGAAACGCCGCTGCTGCGCTGGATTGGCAATACGCTGATCTTTGCCGGGATTTCGACGGTCAGCATCGTCGCCACCTCTGCGATCGCCGGCTACGTGCTCGGCAAGTTCGATCTGAAGTGGTTCCCGGCCGTCTTCGGTGTCATTATCGCGACATCGGTCGTGCCCTTCGAAGTCTACATGATCCCGCTCTACCTGAACGTTCAGGCTGCAGGGATGCTGAACACGCTGCCCGGACTCCTTGTCGGCTATCTCGTCATGAGCTTCGGCATCTTCCTGGTGCGGCAATATGTGACGACATCGATCCCCGACGAACTGCTGGAGGCCGCGCGGGTGGACGGGGCAGGCGAGGGCTGGATCTTTCTGCGGATCGTGCTGCCGCTGATGCGGGGGCCTTTGGGGGCGCTGGCCGTGTTGGCGTTCTTCCAGGCCTGGACTGCGTTCGCATGGCCGCTCGTCGTGACGACCAACAAGGATACGTATACGCTCGAAGTCGGGCTGGCGCTGTTTCAGACCGGCTTCACCGTGGATATCGGTCATCTCAGCGCGGCCGCGGCGCTCGCCCTCGTGCCCAGCGCGCTGTTCTTCTCGCTGATGCGCCGAAATTTCGTGCGTGGCGTGGCCGGGACCGGTCTGAAGGAATGATCGCCGCGTTCGATTGAGCGATCGAAGGAGCGCAGAGGACGTGATTGAACAGGAATACGACACCATCATCATCGGCGGAGGTTCCGCCGGAGCGACGCTGGCCGCGCGCCTGAGCGAAGACCCGTCGCATCGCGTTTTGCTGCTCGAAGCAGGGCAAGACCTCCGCACCGCGACCACACCGGAGCATATTCGCATTCCCAACCCGATGCGCGCCATCGGTGACGACGACTTCCGCTGGCCGAAGCTGCTGGCGCGACGCACCGAGCGGCAGCAGCCGCTGCTGCTCTGGCGTGGCCGCGCCATGGGCGGCAGCTCGACCATCAATGGCCAGATCGCGATCCGCGCCGTCCCTGACGACATCGACCGCTGGGCGGCCGCGGGCTGCACGGGCTGGTCGTGGGACGAGTTGCTGCCGTATTTTTGCAAGCTCGAGACGGACAAGAATTTCCCAGACGCACCCTATCACGGCGATCACGGTCCGATTCCGGTGTATCGCGCGCCAATCCCGGACTGGGGCAATGTCGACCGGGCGCTACGTGCGTCGGCACTCGGCCTCGGCTATGGCTGGTGCGAGGATCACAACGCCCCCGTAGGTACCGGCGTCTCGCCCTACGCCATCAACAGCGAGGGTGGCTTACGCATCTCCACCAATGACGGCTATCTTGAGCCGGCGCGCGGTCGCGCCAATCTTGACATCGTCGGTCACGCCCTGGTCGACACCATCACCTTCGAGGGCAATCGGCTGCACGCCAGCGGCGTGCTGGTTCGCGTGAACGGCCGATCCTACACGCCTCGTGCGACGCGTGATGTTATCCTCTGCGCCGGTGCCATCCATTCGCCGGCCATCCTGCAGCGCTCCGGCATCGGGCCTGCCGCGCTGCTGGAGAGGCTCGGCATTCCCATCCGTGCGGACTTGCCGGCCGGCGAGAATTTGCTGGACCATCCGATCGTCAACGCACTGCTGCATTTGCGCGAAGGCAGCCAGGTCAGCACGCTGATGCATCGGCACACCAATTGCTGCCTGCGCTACTCGTCCGGTCTCGCCGACGCCGGTGACAACGACATGATCATGATCGCCGGCAATCTTGCCCGATCTCGGCAATCGATGACGGAAGTGACGCTCGGGCGGATCGCCGTTTCCGTCTATCAGTCCTTCAGCCAGGGCCACGTCCGGATCGTCTCGACCGACCCCGAGGTCGATCCTGAAGTCGAGGAGCGCATGCTCTCCGACCCCCGCGATCTCGTGCGCATGCGCGACGGCGTCCGCCGGCTGCGCGATATATGTTTGCAGCCTGCGGTCACCGATATCGCTGACCGCGTCGACTATGGCGCCAGCGGACGTTCGATGGACGAGCCGCTCAGCAATGCGGAGCTGGATGACTGGCTGTTCGCCGAATGCAGCGACGCCCAGCACGCGAGCGGCACCTGCAGAATGGGCGTCCCGGACGACCCGCATTCGGTCGTTGATCCCGAATGCCGGGTGATCGGATGCACGGGCTTGCGCGTGATCGATGCCTCGGTCATGCCGGAAGTCCCACGCGCCAACACGCATCTGACCACCGTTGCCATCGCCGAGCGCATGGCAGACCGCTTGACGTGTGCGAGGTAAGAGTAGGAAGTGCAGCGTCGCATGACGCTTTCGGCCGTTTCTCGGCGTCACCACCGCGGCACCGCCAGGATGGGCGCCGTGGATGATCCCATGGCCGTCGTGTCGGAGGATCTGCGGGTCCGCGGCATCGATGGTCTCCGCGTCGCCGACGCATCGATCATGCCGCGCCTCGTCTCGGGCAACACCATTGCGCTAACCATGATGATCGGCGAGCGTGCGGCCCGCCTTATTCTGGGGAAGGAAGCCGCTGCCTAGCAGGCCTCGGCATTCCTCAAAGAATATTTTCCTCGCACCGATGAGTTCCGCCCGGATCGTCGGTCATTGTCGTGTGGGAGACCGGCATGGCTCCCCGAACCCGAGGCATACACCAAATGCACGACGCAGACTTAGCGAAACGTGACAATCTGAAGGCGATCGAGCAAACCATTCTGGACTACATTGAAGGCTTCTATGAGGGCGATGCCGCGCGCATGGACAGCGCGCTCCATCCTGAACTGGCCAAGCGCATCGCCCGTCGCGATCCTGAATCGGGTCGCAGCTACCTCGCCGAAATGAGCGCGCTCGCCCTCACGCAGCTGACCCGGCAGAAAGCCGATCGTCCGACACCCCCAGCCGAGCGTCAGCGGGAGATCGTCGTGTTCGACATCTTCGAGAATTCCGCCAGCGCCAGAATGACCGCATCGACATGGATGGATTATCTGCACCTGTCGCGCCTCAACGGCCGCTGGGTGATCGTCAACGTGTTGTGGGAAATGAAGGCTGGCCGGCCGTTCAAACCGTTTTGGTAACGGCGCAGGCGGAGCCGGAACCCGTAAAAAATCCATGAAGCACCGATGAGTCTTCCCTGGGTCGCTGGTCTTAGGTGTCAGAAGGGCACGCAGCCGACCATCAGGACAGGGACTCATGAAGCTCACCGGACGTACCATTCTCATCACCGGAGGCTCCGCCGGCATCGGCCTTGCCTTCGCCTTGGAATTCATGGAATTGGGCAATCAGGTTATTATTACGGGGCGACGTCAGGGCATCCTCGACCAGGTCAAGTTGAGATATCCAAAGCTTCACACGATCCAGAGCGATGTGGCGAACCCGGTCGAGATCTCGACCCTTGCAGCGCGAGTGAGGGCAGAGTTTCCAAAGCTCGACGTGCTGATGAACAATGCGGGGATCAGTCACTACAAGAATCTCAAGGCGACCGCCTCAGATCTTGCCGGCCTGACGACTGAATTGAACGTCAATGTCGGCGGCGTCATTCGCATGACTTCCGCGTTCATTGATATCCTCAAGGCCAACAAGGGCTCGCTGATTAATGTGTCATCGGCCCTGGCGTTCGTGCCGCTGCCCTGCATCCCGATCTACTGCGCGACCAAGGCGGCCATTCACTCCTACACCCTGTCGCTTCGCTTTCAGCTTCAGGAAACGGGCGTAGACGTTATCGAGCTGATGCCTCCTGCCGTGAAGACCGACATGACCGCGGACCTTCCGGAGGGCGACGGCATCATCTTGATCACGACCCAGGAGCTGGTGAAACAATCCTTCAAGGCGCTCAAGGCCGGCTCGCTCGAAATTCGGCCGGGGCAGTCCAGCCAATTGGCCTTGATGAGTCGGCTGGCTCCGAACTTCATCAACGGGCAGTTGTGGAAAGCCGCCAGGAAGCTTGTGCCCGTCGGGGCAGGCTAGCTCGTGCTCGCGGTCTTAACGCGCAATAGACGTCGGATATGGGAGAAGACACATGGAATCCCTGACAGGCAAGAACGTCGTCGTGATCGGCGGTAGCCGCGGGGTTGGACGAAAAATCGCGGAAGCCGCATTCAGTCGCGGGGCCAATGTGCTCGCGGTGGCGCGCCAGATGGAGGCGCTCCGGCGATTGGCCGAGGAGATCGCTGGTATCGACATCTTGTCGCTTGATGCGACGGAGCTTGATGCGCCTGCCAAGGTGTTCGCAACCATGCAGCCAGATGTTCTGGTCGTGTGTGGTGGCTTGTTGCCGATTGCCCGGCCACTCCAGAAGCAGAGCTGGGAAGAATTCTCGGGCAACTGGGAGGTTGACGTCAAAATCGCGTTCAACTTCTTCAAGGCGTCGCTCTCCGGTCCACTGGCGCCCGGTACAACCATCGTGCTGGTCTCCAGCGGCGCCGCCCTGGCCGGATCACCGCTTACAGGGGGCTATGCGGGCGCCAAGCGGACCCAGCTGTTCATGGCAAACTACAGCCAGAAGGAATCCGATCGCCTGGGTCTGGGCTTGCGATTTGTATCGGTCGCGCCGCGCATCATCGTGGATACCGAGCTTGGGCAACGCGCTGTTTCGGCGTACGCCAGCCATCTCGGGGTGACGGAGGCCGACTTCGTTCGAAGCATGGCGGCGCCGCCGAAATCGTCAGACGCCGCCAACGCGGTGATCGATCTTGTGACGAAGCCTGACCAGTTCAAGGAGCATGTCTTCATTGTCTCGGGGAGGGGGCTCGAGGCCGTGCTTTCATGAGGAGGGCGACCCTTGAAGCAAGCGCTCTGACGGTTACATGGTGGCAATGACCGCGACCGAAACGCATCATCCGTTTGATAGTCTGGATCGATCGAGCAAGACGTTTGAGCGAATGGCGGAGCCGTTCCGCAGCGAGCTCAAACTGCATTGCTACCGGATGATGGGATCGCTGCACGAAGCGGAAGATCTGGTGCAGGATACGTTTCTTCGGGCCTGGCGGAGTTTTGCCAGCTTCGAAGGTCGCGGGTCGTTTCGTGGGTGGCTCTATCAGATCGCGACGAACGCCTGTCTCAATGCCATCGCCAGCCGAAAGTACAGGCAGCGCTTCCTGCCGGACTTGCGCTTTCCAGCTTCGGCTCAGCTGCCGGATGGAACGCCGGCGAATGACGTGGAATGGCTTGAGCCCTATCCGGATTCTGATATGGCCGGAATTCTCGACGAGACCCAGAATCCGGAAGCCCACTACGCCGCGCGCGAGGCCGTGCAACTGGCCTTCGTTGCCGCCATCCAGCAGCTGCCGCCGCGGCAGCGCGCGGCGCTCTTGTTGTGCGATGTGCTCGGTTGGGGCGTGGCGGAGGCCGCAACCCTGCTCGGAGGCTCCACGGCGTCGATCAACAGCGTCCTGCAGCGAGCACGCGCGACGATGGCAAAGAGCCATCGTGACGACGGATCATCGACAGTTTCAACGCCGGGGCCTGCGCAGCAAGAGCTGCTCAAGCGTTACCTCAATGCGTGGGAGGAGCTTGATATCGACAAGTTTGTCGCCCTCTTGAAGGAGGATGCGACCTACACCATGCCGCCGCTGGGTCAGTGGTACGTCGGGCGCGACTCCATTCGAACCTTTTTCGAATGGGCCTGGAAAGACTATGGCGGCTATCGATTGTTACCGGTGGCTGCGAACGGTCAGCCCGCGTTCGCTGCCTATTTTCGCTCGCGCGCAGAGCTGGATGCGCCCTTGGCCGCGCACTCGATCCATGTGCTCACGCTCGCTGAAAGCGGCGTTTCGGCCTTGACCCTGTTCGTGCGACCCGACGCGCCACGAATATTCCGGGCCTTCGGACTTCCGCTCACGATTGCCGATGACATCAGCCACTAGAGCTCTGAAATCCACTTCAATCCCACGACCCAAAGCTCGTGGCCGCGGTGAAGCAGGCTCTCGTTGGTCGCCCGGAAGCCGGCCGGGCCAGCGCCGATCCCGACCTCCTCGGTCACGACCCGGCAATTGCCGGCCTCGGGCTTCAGCAGCCAGGTATGATAGAATTCCGGCGCTTTCCCCGGCACGTTCCCGAACCAGCCCAGCCGTTCGTTGACCACGAATTCGCGGACCGAACTCTCGACCTCGATCCCGAATGTTCGCCAGCGAAACTTGCCCTGGCTCGTGATGAGCTTGGCGTCATCAGTGAGCGTGACCTCCTTCGAGTTGGGGTACCAGTCGGGCCATTGGCGGACATCGACGATCTTGCTCCAGACCTTCTCGCACGCCGCGTTGATGACGGTTTCGTTGTGGGCGAACAGGTCGGCCTTAACAGGCGTGAATCCGTCCGGCCAATGAATATCGCCTGACCGTGCGGCGAAATCCTTTTCCATGGTGCGAATCGCCGATGCCTCTTCCGCTCCTGCCGGCCAAGACATCGCAAGGACGGCCGTCGACAGCGCCAGCGCCATCATGCGAGGGCGTGCGAAGGCATTTGCGGTGAGCGTCCACATTGTTGGTCGTCCTTTCGTTGATGGCGTCATGCGCGGAGTGTCCGCGCCGTACCCATCGAACGATAGGCGGTCCCTGATTGCTGCGTACAGCGCATTTGTTGTATGATGCTCATTCACAAAAATCAGGAATGAGCGGACATGGATGGACGTCTTTTGCCGGGCGCGACGGTCCTCGTGAGCGTCGTTGAGGCCGGTACGATCGTCAGGGCCGCCGGCAGTCTCAATCTGACCGCATCGGCCGTGAGCCGCGCTGTTGCACGACTGGAGGAGCGCGTCGGTGTAAGGCTGCTGGACAGGACGACACGATCACTTTCGCTGACGGATGAAGGACGCAACTTCTATGAAGCGGTCAAGCCGCATCTTGCCGCCATCGAGGAAGCCGCGCTGACCGCATCGGGGACGACGAGCGCGGTCCGGGGACGGCTTCGCGTCAATATCGAGCCGTTCCTGGCGAGAGTCATTCTCGCCAGGCGCATGCCGGAGTTTCTCGAGAAATATCCAAAAGTGAACCTCGAACTTCTGATGCGCGAGTCGCTCGGGGACCTCGTGACGGACGGATTCGACCTGGCTCTCAAATGCGGTGATCCGCCCCCGACGACATTCATCGCCCGGAAGATCTTGGAGACGCGCGTCATCACCGTAGCATCTCCGAAATACATTGCGAGGTTCGGGAAGCCCCGGAGCCCCGCCGATCTGCAGAAGCACACCTGCATTACGCTTTGGGACTGGGCCAGCCGAAGGCCGTATCGATGGGAGCTTCGCAAGGGACGTCGCGTCGTGGAAGCGACACCCTCGACGCGGTTTCTGGTCTCCGATGTCGGCGCGATGATCGAAGCCTGTGTCGCGGGCACCGGGATCGCGCAGATCCTCGCGCTCGGCAACCGCAACCTGATCAAGAGCGGCGCTCTGGTCGAGTTGTTCCCGGAATGGTCGGACGAGCGGTTTCCCGTGTACGTCGTGCATCCGTCGCGCCGGCATCAGCCGGCCAAGGTCAAGGCATTCATCGATTTTGCGACGAAGAGCATCAGGCAAGCTGCGAAGTAGCGATGGAGGCGGTCCAGCCGCGCGTTGCCTGCCCCCGCGGCCCGTAAACACGCCTTGTTTTGCTTAATGTTGCTGGTTTCCTCGCGCATACGCCGTGCGCGCGGCGTTATGTGCCTTGCCGGCTCAATCAAACTCAATCCACGGAAACAGTACAGCAATCTCAAGGCCACACCGTGGCCACAGCTTTCCCGTTTCAGAGCAGTTCAGGTGCTCTTGAGGTGTGGAATGTCGTTTTTGCGGGCCTGGCTTATCGCGGTAGTGGTGTGCGGCGTGTCGATGGCAGGTTCAGTTTCGTTGCTGTTGCCGCAGCCGGCCGCGGCGCAGGCCACGGATGCGATCGTGGTCGAGGGCAATCGCCGGGTCGAGGCCGAGACGGTCCGCTCCTACTTCAAGGCCGACGCGAGCGGCTATTTCGACCAAGGGGCGATCGATGACGGCCTCAAGGCGCTGATCGAGACCGGCTTGTTTCAGGATGTGAAAGTCAGCAGGGCCGGCGGCCGCATCATCGTGTCGGTGGTGGAAAACGCCGTGATCGGCCGCATTGCCTTCGAAGGCAACAAGAAGATCAAGGACGAGCAGCTTTCGGCTGAAATCCAGTCCAAGTCGCGCGGAACGTTCTCGCGGGCGATGGTGCAGTCCGACACGCTGCGGATCGCGGAGATCTACCGCCGCTCGGGCCGCTACGACGTGCGCGTCACGCCCGAGGTGATCGAGCAGCCGAACAACCGCGTCGATCTCGTCTTCACGATCGAGGAGGGTGCCAAGACCGGCGTCAAGTCGATCGAGTTCATTGGCAACAGCGCCTTTTCGGCTGCCCGCCTGCGCGATGTCATCAAGACGCATGAATCCAACCTGCTGAGCTTTCTCAGCAGCGGCGACGTCTACGATCCGGATCGTGTCGAATCCGACCGCGACCTGATCCGCCGCTTCTACCTGAAGAACGGCTTTGCCGATGCGCAGGTCGTGGCTGCACTGACCGAATATGATCCGGACAAGAAGGGTTTTCTCGTCAGCTTCAAGATCGAGGAAGGGCAGCAATACCGGGTCGGGACCGTCGATTTCCGCTCCAGCATCGCCAATTTCGACGCGAGATCGCTGCGCAGCTTGTCGCGGGTCAATATCGGCTCGCTCTATAATGTCGAACTGGTCGAGAAGTCTGTCGAGGAGATGCAGATCGAGGCCTCACGCCGCGGCTATGCCTTCGCCGTCGTGCGGCCGAGCGGGGATCGCAATTTCGAAGCGCACACCGTCTCGGTCATCTTCAACGTCGACGAAGGTCCGCGCACCTATATCGAGCGCATCACCCTGCACGGCAATACGCGCACGCGCGACTATGTCATCCGGCGCGAATTCGACATCGCCGAGGGCGATGCCTATAACCGTGCACTGGTCGACCGCGCCGAGCGGCGGCTGAAGAATCTCGACTACTTCAAGACCGTGAAGATCACGACGGAGCCGGGCTCGTCCAGCGACCGCGTGATCCTGATCGTCGACATGGAGGAAAAGTCGACCGGCGATTTCTCGGTCTCGGGCGGCTACTCCACGACGGACGGCGCGCTGGCCGAAGTCTCGGTCTCCGAGCGCAACCTGCTTGGCAAAGGTCTCTTTGCCAAGGCATCGGTCACCTACGGCCAATACTCGCGCGGGGTCTCGCTGTCCTTCGTCGAGCCCTATTTGCTCGACTACCGGATTGCGCTCGGATTCGACACCTACTATCGCCAGCAATTGTCGAACAGCTATACGAGTTATGGCGTGACGACGCTCGGCTTCTCGCCGCGCCTGGGCTTCGCGTTGCGCGAGGACCTGTCGCTCCAGCTCCGCTACTCGCTCTATCAGCAGAGCATCTCGCTCGCGAGCGCCTACAACAATTGCAACAACAACGCAGCCAACACGTCGCTGGCGTTCAACCCGACGCCGGCCTACATCCAGAGCGTTCTGGGCGGGGTCGATCCGACCAACTCGGCGAGTTCAAGTTACTACGGTTATGGCTGCTACGCTGACGGCGAATCGAGCTTGCCGGTCCGCAAGGAACTGGCGAACGGCCGGACCTTGACCTCGGCGGTGGGTTACACGCTGACCTACAACACGCTCGACAATACCAAGAACCCGACCGGCGGCCTGCTGGTCGACTTCAAGCAGGATTTCGCCGGGGTCGGCGGCGACGTCACCTATCTGAAGACGGCGCTGGACACCAAATACTACACGCCGCTGGTGTCCGAGATCATCAGTGTGATCCATCTGCAGGGTGGCGTTCTCAACAAGATCGGCAACAACGATCTGCGCATGCTGGATCATTTCCAGATGGGCCCGAATCTCGTGCGCGGCTTCGCCTCCAACGGCATCGGCCCGCGCGACATCACCTATGCAGGCTACGGCGCGACCGGCGATGCGCTGGGCGGCACCAACTATTGGGGCGCGTCCATGGAGCTGCAGATGCCGTTCTGGTTCCTGCCCAAGGAGGTCGGCCTGAAAGGCGCCGTCTATGCCGATGCGGGTTCCCTCTGGGATTACCAGGGGCCGACCTCGTGGGCGGCGACGGGCGAGGTCAACACCAAGGCCTGCCCGACCTGCGGCCTGCAATATGACGACAGCAGAGTGGTGCGCTCGTCGGTCGGTGTCGGCCTGATCTGGGCGTCGCCATTCGGACCGCTGCGCTTCGACTACGCGGTGCCGCTGACAAAGGGCAAATACGACGTCGTCCAGCAGTTCAGGTTCGGCGGCGGCACGTCGTTCTAGGGCATGATCCGGAAAAGCGTGCAGCGGTTTTCCGAAGAGATCATGCTCAAGAAAACAGGCGTTGGCCTTCTAGAATCCGCCGGCAGGATTCGACGAACACCTGCGCGCCGGTGACGATGTCGGCATCCGCGGTGTTCTCGGTCCAGTGGTGGCTGATGCCGCCGATCGAGGGCACGAACAGCATGCCCGCGGGCATGATGGTCGCGAGCATCTGCGCGTCGTGGCCGGCGCCGCTCGGCATGCGCAGCGATCGTCCGTCGGCAAGCGCCTTGCTCGCGGCGTCGATCGCGTCCTGAAAGCCTGTATTCATCATGGCGGGCGCGCCGGTGCGGATCTTCTCCACCGCGACGCTGCAGGGGCCCTTCGCGGTGGTCTCGGCCGCCATGGTTCGTAGCAGCTCTTCCAGCCGCGCGATCACGGCGGGATTGTCGTCCCGGATCTGGAACAGCATTTCCGCGCCGCCCGGAATGATGCTCGGCGCGCCCGGATCGAGCGTGATGCGGCCGGTGGTCCAGACCGTGCGCGGCCCGCAGGCCGCCGGGAAACGCTCGTCGATGGCGACGCAGAACCGCGCCAGCGCCAGGCCCGCATCCTTGCGCACCGCCATGCGCGTGGTGCCCGCGTGATTCTGCTCGCCGATGAACGTGATGCGGTACTGCCAGATGCCGACGATGGAGGTGACGACGCCGATCGCAAGCTTGCCGCTTTCGAGCGTGTGACCCTGCTCGATATGCGCCTCGAGATAGCCGATGTGCCGCCCCGGCTCGGCGGCGACGCGCGCTCGCCCGGCGAGTCCCATGTCGGCCAGCGCGTCGCGCATAGGGCGGCCGTTGGTGCGGTCGCGCGCGGCGTCGATCTCGGCTTCGGTGACCTGGCCGACATAGGAGCGCGAGCCGAGGAAGCTGCCGAAATGACCTTCCTCGTCAACCCACGCGGCGACTTCGACCGCGCCCTTCACGGAGGGATCTGTGTTGAGCACGCGGGCGGCTTCCAGCGCATAGACGACGCCGAGCGGGCCATCGAGCCAGCCGGCATAGTTCTGGCTTTCCAGATGCGATCCGGCGAGCAGCTTCGGCCCGGGCTTGGCGCAGGTAGCGACGATATTGCCGATGCCGTCGATCGCGCCGGTGAGGCCGGCGTCCGGCAGCTTTCGCACCAGCCAGTCCAGCGATTGCTTGTGCGGCTCGGAGAAGGTCGGCTTGTGCACGCCGGTCTTGTAGGTGCCCAGCGCACGGAGCGCGTTGAGATCGGCGAGGACGCGCTCGCCATCGGCGCGCGGGAGAGTATCAGGCATGTTCGACCACCTTCAGCGCCTCGGTGCGGATCTCCTCGACCAGTCTTTCTTTGAGCTGGACGAATTCCGGCGTGGTCTTGACCTTGTAGGAGCGCGGGTGCGGCAGGTCTATCGTGATCTCGGCCTTGATGTGGCCGGGGCGCGCGCTCATGACGATGACCCGGCTGCCGAGGAAGATTGCTTCCTCGATGTCATGGGTCACGAACAGCACGGTCTTCTGGTCGCGCTCCCAGATGCCCAGCAGCATTTCCTGCATCAGGGCGCGGGTCTGGTTGTCCAGCGCGCCGAAGGGCTCGTCCAGCAGCAGGATCTTTGGGTCATTGGCGAGCGCCCGCGCAATGGCCGTGCGCTGCTGCATGCCGCCGGAGAGCTGTTTCGGCCAATGGTTCTCGAAACCGGACAGGCCCACCTGACGGATGAGGGCGTCGGCGACCTTGTTGCGCTCGCCTTCCGGAACCCCGCGTTCGCGCAGGCCAAAGGCGATGTTCTCGCGCACGGTCAGCCAGGGAAACAGCGTGTAGGACTGGAACACCATGCCGCGATCGGCGCCGGGGCCGGTGACTTCGCGCCCGTCGAGCGTGACACGCCCGCTGGTCGGCCGATCGAGGCCGGCGACGATCCGCAGCAGCGTGGACTTGCCGCAGCCGGAAGGCCCAAGGATGGTGACGAAGTCGTTGTTGCCGATGACGAGGTCGGTCGGCTCCAGCGCCCTTGTCGGCGCGTTGCCGTGACGCGCCGGGAAGGTGCGCGAGATCTGCTCGACCTTGAGGATCGTCATGCGAGCCTCCACGGAAACAGCCAGGCGTTGAACGCCTTGAACATGAAGTCCGAGAGCAGACCGATCAATCCGATCACGATGATGCCGAAGATGATCTGCCCGGTGTTGAGCAGCGCCTGGCTGTCGGTGATCATGTGGCCGATACCGGAGGAGGAACCGATCAGCTCGGCGACGATGACGTAAGTCCAGGCCCAGCCCAGCACCAGCCGCAGGATTTCCGCGATCTCCGGTGCAGAGGAGGGCAGCAGCACGCGGCGGATGATGCCGCGGTCGCTCGCGCCCAGCGTATAGGCGGCCTCCACCAGATCACGCCGCGTCGCGCCGACGGTGACGGCGACCATCAGGATGACCTGGAACACCGAGCCGATGAAGATGACCAGCAGCTTCTGCAACTCGCCGATCCCGGCCCACAGGATCAGCAGCGGGATGAAGGCGGAGGCGGGCAGATAGCGCGCAAAGGAAACGAACGGTTCGAGGAAGGCTTCGACCGGTTTGTAGGCCCCCATCAGCACGCCCAGCGGCACCGCGATGATTGCGGCGAGCGCAAAGCCGCCGACGACGCGCCAGATCGTCATGCCGATGTCGAACACGAAGCCTTGCTTGACCAGGAGATCATAGCCCTCTTGCACCATGGTCAGCGGGTTGGCGAGGAAGGTTTTTGACACATGGCCGCCGAAGGTCGCCCAGGACCAGAGAGCGACGAACAGCGCGAAGAACGCAAGGCCATAGGCCACGCGCTGCCTCGATGTCACGGAATCCAGGGGACGCATCGTAAGTCTATCCGGGTGTCGTCGATCATGCAGCCGGTCCCACCGCGAAGCGGGACCAGCTGCATGTCGGGGCTTACTTGATGAAGCTCGCGTCGAAGAGATCCTCGACCTTCGGCGCCGATTTGATGATGCCGATTTCGAGCAGCAGATCGGCGGCATCCTTGTTGAAGGCGAGGAAGTCGCCGGCGAAGAACTTCTGGTTCGCGGCCTTGTCCTGCCAGCGCAGATACTTTGCCGAGTTGCCGAACTGCTCGCCGGTCTGCTTCACATCGGCGCCCATGATCTCATAGGACTTGGCCTGGTCCTTGGCGATCATCTCGAGCGATTCGAAATAGCTGTCGGCCAGCGCCTGCGCGGCCTTCGGGTTCTCGCTGAGGAATTTCGGCGTGCAGCCGAACGTGTCCATCACGATCGGATAGTCGAGCGTGGTCGCGATGATCTTGCCCTTGTCGGGCGCGGCGCGCACGGTCGACAGATAAGGCTCGTAGGTCATCGCGGCATCGTTCTGGCCGGAAACGAAAGCCTGCGCGGCGGCGGCGGGCTCGAGGTTGACGACGGTGACGTCCTTCACCGTGAGGCCGTTCTTCTTCAGCATCCAGGCCAGCGCGAAATAGGGCGAGGTGCCGGGGGCCGAGGCGGCCACGGTCTTGCCTTTCAGCTCCTTGATTCAGGAGACGTCATTGCGCACGGCCATGCCGTCGGCGCCATAGCTCTTGTCGAGCTGGAAGATCTGCTTGGTGGCGACGCCGTTCGCGTTCCAGGAGATCCAGGTCTCGACCGTTGTCGCCGCGCACTGGACGTCGCCGGAGGCGATGGCGAGGTGGCGATCCTTTTGCGGGATCTTCTTGATGGTGACGTCGAGGCCGTTCTTCTTGAAGACGCCGGCTTCCTTCGCCAGCGTCAGCGGCGCAAAGCCGGTCCATCCGGATATGCCGACGCCGACCTTGACGTCGTCGGCGAGCGCGGGAGTGGCGGCCGCCAGAGCAATGATTGTCGCGAAAACTGTCGAACTACGCATGATTGTCGTCCTCTTGCCCAGATGGTTTGACGTCCTGTTGATCTCTATTGGTCTGTGCAGACCATTTGCAGAAAGCGTTGCACGATTTGTGCCGACATCGTTCTCTCAGCCTCCCTTGAATCGCGCGACAAGGCGGTGAGAGTCACCGGGATAGAGCAGGCGCACCGCGGTGATCGTGCGTGCGCTGCGCCAGGTATAGCGATCGATCACGAGGCAGGGCGCACCGATTGCGATGTCGAGCGCTTCCGCCGTGCGATCATCCGCAACGATGGCGCTGATCGTGTGCTCGGCCTCGGTCCATGGGACGTGATGAAGCAGCCACGAGCCGGGCGGCTCGCGCGAGAAATCCGCGGTCGCCGCTGACGGCACGGATGAAAGATCGATCAGCCTGTCCTCGACGGCGAACGGCACGTTGTCGGCGCTGTGCCTGCAGGAGATCGCGATCACCTTGCCGGCCTTCTTGACGCCGAGACGCTCGCGGTCGGCTGCAGTCGCGGCGCGCAGCTTTCGGCTGATCAGCTCATAACCGTAGCCGCGGCCGAGCGCCGTGATTTCGGCACGGATGTCGGCGATCTTCAGAACGGCCGATTGATGCTGCGGCCGTCGCACGAAGGAGCCGGCGCGGCGCCGCCGCTCGATCAGGTCAGCCTGCGCGAGTTCCGACAGCGCCTTGTTCACCGTCATGCGAGAGCAGCCGTAGCGCGCAACCAACTCGTGCTCGAAGGGAATGCGATGGCCAGGCGGCCATTCGCCGGTCAGGATGCGCTTCTCGATGTCGGCGCGAATGCGCTTGTAGAGCGTCGGCTTGTCGGACGCATCGGCAGTCAGGCTCATGCGACGAGCCTCCGCACCGCCGTGTTGAAACGTTCGCGCGCGGTTCGGCGCGATCTGTGCTGGCCGCCTTCGACGACTTTGGTCCCGCCAGTCCAGACGCAATCGATTGCGCTGCCGCCTGCGGCGAAGATCCAGCCGTCGATCACCGCGTCACGCGCGCGTCCCGCCAGCGACGGATGCGCGGTGTCCAGCGTGACGATATCGGCACGTGCGCCCGGCGTGAGGCCGACTGTCGGCTGTGCCAGCGCCTGCGCGCCACCCGCAAGCGCATCATCGAACAACGTGCGTCCCGTCGAACGACCGGCGCCGCCTGACAGCACGTTGCGGGCGCGATGCTTGAGCCGCTGGCCGTATTCAAGTTGGCGAAGCTCATCGGCCACGCCGACCAGCACGTTGGAATCGGTGCCGACACCGAACATGCCGCCGGCGTCGAGAAACTCGCGCGCCGGGAATATGCCGTCGCCGAGGCTGGCCTCGGTCACAGGGCAGAGCCCCGCGACCGCGCCGGTCTTCGCGAATGCGCCGACTTCCTGGTCCGTCATGTGCGTCGCGTGGATCAGGCACCAGCGCTGATCGACCGGCGCGTGGTCCAGCAGCCATTGTACCGGCCGCCGCCCTGACCAGGCGAGACAGTCCTCGACTTCTTTCACTTGCTCGGCCGCGTGAATATGCACCGGCCCGCTCTCGGCAAGTGGAATGATCGCCGCGAGTTCGTCCGGTGCCACCGCGCGCAGGCTATGCGGTGCAATGCCGATATTGGCGCCCGGCAAGTTTGCGATCGCCTTGCGCGAGGCAGCCATCAGCGTGGCGAACTGATCGACAGAGTTGATGAAGCGGCGTTGCCCGTCATGCGGTGCTGCGCCGCCGAAAGAGCCATGCGCATAAAAACTCGGCAGCAGTGTCAGCGCGATGCCGGACTGTTCGGCAGCCTGCGCGATACGCGCCGCCATTTCGGCCGGGTCGGCGTAATGCGAGCCGTCGCGGTCGTGATGTAGGTAATGGAACTCGCCGACGCGGGTAAAACCCTGCTCCAGCATCTCGACATAAAGAAGCGTGGCGACGGCGGTGACGTCATCAGGCGTCATTGCCAGCGCAAAACGATACATCGTCTCGCGCCAGGTCCAGAACGTGTCGGTGGAATCGCCGCGCAATTCGGCAAGTCCGGCCATGCCGCGCTGGAAGGCGTGGCTGTGTAGGCTCGCAAGGCCCGGAAGCGCGATGGCGTGGCGCTCGTCGCCTGCGGCTGGCGCGACGCCTGCCGTCACCTCCGCGATCGCGCCGGCGGCGATGACCACCTGCACGTCATTGGCCCAGCCCGAGGGCAGGAGCGCGGAGGCAAAATGCAGTCGGGACATGATGACACGCCGGCTGGACAGAACCGCCTTACGATGATATGTCTAGACATATAAGTCAAGCATCCCACCCCCGGGAATAGTGGCAAGGGACAGTGGCATGGCAGAGCGCTTCGACCGGATCTGGCACAATGCCCGGCTCGCCACGATGCGGGCCGATCGTCCCGATCTCGGCGAGATCGAGCGCGGCGTGATCGCCACGCGCGATGGTCGCATTCTCTACGCGGGTGCGGCGTCGGACTTCCCGGCGGATGCGGAGTCCATCCAGTGGATCGATTGCGAGGGGCGCTGGATCACGCCCGGTCTGGTCGACTGTCACACCCATCTCGTCTATGGCGGCAACCGCGCGCATGAGTTCGAGCTGCGCCTGAAGGGCGCGAGCTACGAGGAGATCGCGTGCGCCGGCGGCGGCATAGTCTCGACGGTGGCCGCGACACGCAAGGCAAGCGAGGCGGAGCTTGTCGCAAGCGCGTTGCCGCGGCTGGATGCGTTGATCGGCGAGGGCGCGACCACAATCGAGATCAAGTCCGGCTATGGTCTCGATACCGAGACTGAGATGCGCCAGCTTTCCGCCGCGCGCAGCATCAGTCGTCAGCGGAAAGTTGCGATCCGCACGTCTTTCCTGGGTGCGCACGCGCTGCCGGCGGAGGCCGATGGCGACAAGGACCGCTATATCGATCTCGTCTGCAAAGAAATGCTGCCGGCGGTCGCAAAGGCGGGTCTCGCTGATGCCGTTGATGCCTTCATGGAGGGCATTGCGTTCTCGGCCGAGCAGACGGCACGCGTGTTCGAGGCCGCGAGGGCGCTCGGGCTGCCAGTGAAGCTGCACGCCGATCAGCTCTCGAACCTCGGAGGCGCGGCGCTCGCCGCAAAATTCTCCGCGCTCTCGGCCGATCACCTCGAACACACTGACGCGGCCGGCGCGGCCGCGATGGCCAAGGCCGGGACGGTCGCCGTGCTGCTGCCCGGCGCCTATTACTTCATCCGTGAAACGCAAGAACCGCCGGTCGAGACGTTCCGCAAACACGGCGTGCACTTGGCGCTCGCAACCGACTGCAATCCTGGCAGCTCACCGCTGACGTCTCTCCTGCTCGCCATGAACATGGGCGCGACGCTGTTCCGGATGACAGTCGCCGAGTGCCTCACTGGGGTCACCCGCGAAGGCGCCCGCGCGCTCGGCGTGCTCGATGAAACCGGCACGCTGGAACCAGGCAAATGGTGTGACCTCGCGATCTGGGACATCGAGCGTCCCGCCGAGCTGGTCTATCGCATCGGCTTCAATCCGCTGCATCGCCGTGTCTGGAGGGGCCAGTGACCGAGCCGGGCGCAACGATTGTCGTCAAGCCCGGCGAGGTCAGCCTCGGCGATCTCGCGCGCGTGCTGGCGGGCGCTTCCGTCGAGCTGGATCCGTCGTTCTGGCCGCGCGTCGAGGCGGCCGCGGAGATCGTCGCGAAGGCTGCGCAGGCTGCAGCACCGGTCTATGGCATCAACACCGGCTTCGGCAAGCTGGCCTCGAAGCGGATACCGCCGGATCAGACCGCTCTGCTCCAGCGCAATCTCATCGTCTCGCATTGCTGCGGCGTTGGTCCTGCCACGCCCGAGCCGATCGTGCGGTTGATGATGGCGCTGAAAATCGTCTCGCTCGGGCGCGGCGCCTCCGGCGTGCGCCGCGCGGTGATCGAGCAATTGCAGGCCATGCTGGCGCGGCGCGTCTATCCGCTGGTGCCGCAGCAGGGCTCGGTCGGCGCCTCCGGCGACCTCGCGCCACTTGCACATATGACCGCGGTGATGATCGGCGAGGGACAGGCGATCGTCGACGGCAAGACCGTGTCTGGCGCCGAGGCGCTGTCCGCGGCCGGCCTGGCGCCGCTGACGCTCGGCCCCAAGGAGGGGCTCGCGCTGATCAACGGCACGCAATTCTCGACGGCCTACGCCATCTCCGGCGTGCTGCGCGCCTTTCGTCTCGCCCGTGCTGCGCTCGTGACCGGAGCGTTGTCGGTCGATGCGGCCATGGCCTCGACGGCGCCGTTCCGCCCAGAAATTCAGGCGCTGCGTGGTCATCCCGGCCAGATCGCTGCGGCCGCCGCGCTGACTGCGCTACTCGACGGCAGCGATATTCGCCTGTCGCATCTCGAAGGCGACGAACGCGTGCAGGATCCTTATTGCCTGCGCTGCCAGCCGCAGGTCGCGGGCGCCGCGCTTGACGTGATCACGCAGGCGGCGCGTACCTTGATCATTGAAGCCAATGCCGTCACCGATAATCCGCTGGTGCTGGTCGAGACCAGCGAGATCGTCTCCGGCGGCAATTTCCACGCCGAACCGGTCGCCTTCGCCGCCGATACGATCGCGCTGGCGCTGTCGGAGATCGGCGCGATCAGCGAGCGCCGTATCGCCACGCTGGTCGATCCCGCGCTTAATTTCGGCCTGCCGCCGTTCCTCACCCCCGATCCCGGCATCAATTCGGGCTTCATGATCGCCGAGGTGACGGCGGCCGCGCTCTACGCGGAGAACAAGCAGCGGGCGGCCGCCTGCTCGATCGATTCGACCCCGACCAGCGCCAACCAGGAAGATCACGTCTCGATGGCCGCTCACGCGGCGCGACGCCTGTCCGACATGGCCGACAATCTCGCGTCCATCCTCGGCATCGAGCTTCTGGTCGCCGCGCAAGGCATCACGCTGCGTGCGCCGCATACGACCAGCCCGTCGCTTGTTGCCGTCATCGCGAAGCTTCGCGAGCAGGTGCCTGCGCTCGGCGCCGACCGCTACATGGCCGGCGATCTCGCCAGGGCCGCCGCGCTGATCGAAGCCGATGCGCTGCCGTCTGCGGCGATCGCCGAGCTTTCATTCGATCCGTTTCCAAAATTCGACTGAACAAGACTGAGCTGAAGAGGTGTCCGCATGAACCGCCGACTGGACAATGACCGCACCATCCGCGCTCCCCGCGGCAGCGACATCAGCGCCAAGAGCTGGCTGACGGAAGCGCCGCTCCGCATGCTCATGAACAACCTCGATCCTGATGTCGCCGAGCGCCCGAGCGAGCTCGTCGTTTACGGCGGCATCGGCCGCGCCGCGCGCGACTGGGAGAGCTTTGACCGGATCACGCATGCATTGCGCAAGCTCGAGAATGACCAGACGCTGCTGGTACAATCAGGCAAGCCGGTCGGCATCTTCCGTACCCATGCCGATGCGCCGCGCGTGCTGATCGCGAACTCCAACATCGTGCCGCATTGGGCGACGCTCGATCATTTCAACGAGCTCGATCGCCAGGGCCTGATGATGTACGGCCAGATGACCGCGGGCTCGTGGATCTATATCGGCAGCCAGGGCATCGTGCAGGGCACCTACGAGACCTTCGCCGAGATGGGCCGCCAGCATTATGGCGGCGACCTGAAGGGCCGCTGGCTGCTCACCGCCGGCCTGGGCGGCATGGGCGGGGCGCAGCCGCTGGCGGCGGTGATGGCGGGCGCCTCGTGCCTCGCCATCGAATGCCAGCCGAGCCGGATCGAGATGCGCCTGCGCACCGGCTATCTCGATCGTCAGGCCGCCACGCTCGACGAAGCGCTCGCCATCATGGCGGAGTCTGCAAAGACCAAGAAAGCAGTCTCGGTGGGCCTGCTCGGCAATGCCGCCGAGATCTTCCCGGAGCTGGTCCGCCGTGGCGTCAGGCCCGACATCGTCACCGACCAGACCAGCGCGCACGATCCGATCAACGGCTATTTGCCGAAGGGCTGGACGCTCGCCGATTGGGAGGCCAAGCGCGCCTCCGATCCGAAGGCGGTCGAGCGCGCCTCGAAGACCTCGATGGTTGAGCACGTCCAGGCGATGCTGGATTTCCACGCGCAGGGCATTCCGACGCTCGACTACGGCAACAACATCCGCCAGATGGCGAAAGACATGGGCCTGACAAACGCCTTCGATTTTCCGGGCTTCGTGCCCGCCTATATCCGCCCGCTGTTCTGCCGCGGCGTCGGGCCGTTCCGCTGGGCCGCGCTGTCGGGCGATCCCGAGGACATCTTCAAGACCGACGCCAAGGTCAAGGAGCTGATGCCCGACGACAAGCATCTGCATAATTGGCTCGACATGGCCAGGGAGCGCATCAAGTTTCAGGGCCTGCCGGCGCGGATCTGCTGGGTTGGCCTCGGCGATCGCCATCGTCTCGGTCTTGCCTTCAACGAGATGGTCGCGCGCGGGGAATTGAAGGCGCCTGTCGTGATCGGTCGCGATCATCTCGACAGCGGCTCGGTGGCAAGCCCCAACCGCGAGACCGAGGCGATGAAGGACGGATCGGATGCGGTATCCGACTGGCCTTTGCTCAACGCGCTCCTGAATTGCGCCAGCGGCGCGACCTGGGTGTCGCTGCATCATGGCGGCGGCGTCGGCATCGGCTATTCGCAACACGCCGGCATGGTGATCGTCGCCGACGGTACGCCCGAGGCGGCGAAGCGCATCGAGCGCGTGCTCTGGAACGATCCGGCCTCCGGCGTCATGCGCCATGCCGATGCGGGCTACGACATCGCGATCGACTGCGCTCGGGACAAGGGGCTCGATCTGCCGAGCCTTTCGAAGTAACGCTGCTGCCTCAGGCCACGACCTTTGCTTCGCCGCGGTCGAGGCGCTGAATTTCCTTCGCCAGATACTCGCTAATCGCCGTGCCCGGCATCGGCTTTGCGAAATAATAACCCTGGATGAAGTCGCATCCGAGGCGCCGCAGGGCGTCGAGCTGGGCGCGCGTCTCGACGCCTTCGACCACGCAAGCGATCTCCATGTCGTCGCAGAGGCCCGTGAGCGACTTGATGATCTTGTGGCTGACGGGATTCTCGTTGATGTCGGCAACGAAACTGCGGTCGACCTTGATCTTGTCGAGCGGCAGGCGGTGCACGTGGCTCAGCGAGGAATAGCCGGTGCCGAAATCGTCCAGCGAAATGCCGCAGCCCATGGCTTTCAATGTCGCGATCGACTGCTGCGCGCGCACGAAATCGAACGTGACCGCGGTCTCGGTGATTTCGAAATCGATCCGGTGCGGCGGCAAACCGCTCTTCTCGATGATCGTGATCAGCGGCAAGATGCCCTCGGCGGCGCAGACGTCGTGGGCGGAGAGATTGAACGACAGGCGGATGTGGTCGGGCCAGGTCCTGGCCGTCGCGAGCGCGCGCGCCAGCAGCACCTGGGTCAGCGGCCTGATCAGGCCGATGCGCTCGGCCGCGGGAATGAAGTCGGCGGGCGAGACCCAGCCGAGGCGAGGGCTGTTCCAGCGCGCGAGCGTCTCGAAGCCAGCGGTGTGCTCGCTCTTGGCATCGACGATCGGCTGGAACACCAGTTCCAGCTCGGTCTCGAAATCGGCGATCCGTAACAGGTTCTCGATGACGCCGCGGCTGCGGATCTCGGCTTCGAGCTCGCCCGAGAAGATCACGGTGCGGCCGCGCTTTTGTCGCTTGGCGTGGTAGAGCGAATAATCGGCGCACTCGTAGAGCGCCTCCGAAGTCGTTGCGGAGCCCGGATAGAGCGCGAAGCCGATCGAGCAGGACAGGCCGGTGTGGGCCGTGTCGAGCTGGTAGGGCAGCTTGACTTGCTCCCCGATGCGCTCGCCGAGCCGCGCCAGATCCGCCTCCTCGGGATCGCCGCACACGACGAGACCGAACTCGTCACCGCCGAGGCGCGCGAACTCCACCCGCTGCGGTCCGAAGCCTTCGCAGACGTCGCGGATGCGGCGGCCGGCTTCGATCAGGACGCGGTCGCCGACCGAGTGGCCGTAATTGTCGTTGATCGGCTTGAAGCCGTCGAGGTCGATGATGCCGACTGCGACGCGAACGTGTCGGCGCTCGGCGTCGGTGAAGGCGTTGGTCAGCTCGGCGAAGAAGCGGCGGCGGTTCGGCAGTTCGGTGAGAGTGTCGAGGTTGGCGAGGCGGAAGTTCTCGTCGGACAGCGCCAGCGTCGCCGCCTGCTGGGTCAGTAGCGATTTGCGGCTCGCGATGAGATCGGCGAAGTCGCGATAGTAGATGAAAAGGACTGTCACCATCGCGCCGGAGACCAGCAGATCGTTGACTGCGATCGCCTTCAGCGTCGGTTCGCCCGTGGCCCAGAAGAACAGCACATAAGGCACGTCGACGACCAGCGTCACGATCAGCGCCGCCGAACGCAGATGCATCAGCGAGAAGATGCAGCCGATCACGGTCACGGCCATGTAGAACGCGACCTGGCTCTTGGCGAAGGGATCGCCATAGGGGTAGAGCGCGAACGACCAGGCGGTGAAGCCGGCGCCGATCGGCAGCGTCAACCAGTTGGTGGCGCGCAGATTGCGCAGGATGTCGGCATCGCTGCGGACGAGACGACGCTGGCGCAGCCACCAGAACGTGCGAAACGCCGCGAGTAGCGTCAGCACGCCCGGGATAATCATCGTCAGCCAGTCCGGTGCGACGTTCACATAGGTGTAGGCGACCGCGATCGTGTTGCTGATCAGGATGAAGTAGAGCAGCGGGATCTGCTTGGAGAAGGCGTCGAATTGCGCCCGCGACAGATCCGGGTCCTCGGGCACGCGAAACAGCCGCATCGCGGCGGCGAGGTAGACTTTCAAATCGACGGCAGGCATTGCAATACGCGCCCCAAATCCCTTCAAAACGAAGGCAGTCTTGCACAGAGGGGGTAAAGACCGAGTTAGATGAATGTGACGGAGACGTGCCGTTGCAGGTTGCGCGCTACCGCTGGGTTTTTCATCCGCGTGCAATGGTGATGCGGCGTTAACGATGTGCGGCGGAAGCAGGCAGTGTCGCGCGCGGCATATCGGCCGTAAAGGCCGCAGCTACGTTCCGCTAACCATAGGCGTCCTCGAGAGCAGGGTGCAGCACGATGTCGCGGCGGCCGCCTGGACGACCGCCGCGCCATGCACGATGCCGCTACTTCGCGCCCTGGAGCGCAGCGGTCTGCTTCGCGAGCGCCTTGTCGAAATCTTCCGAAAGTCCCGTAGCGTAAGTCGCAAGCTCGCCCGGCTTGACGAACGGGTTCGGCGCCTCGCTCTTGATCTGCTGCGCGCGCTTGTCCTGCATGCCATAGACTTCCGGATGCGGCCCGAGCAGCACGTCGATCTTCATCGCCTTGGCCTTCGCAAAGGTTGCGCGGTAGTCGTCGACGATACCGGGATAGGTCGGCTGTCCCGCCAGCCGGTTCAGCGCCACGGTGCCGCTACAGAAGAACAGCACCTGGCGGTCCTGTCCAGCGTCCTTCACCGTCGTCTCCCAGCTGGTGCAGCCCGGCGAGTGGCCGGGAGTTTCATGCGCCGTCAGTGTGGTATCGCCGAGCGTCACCTTGTCGCCTTCCTTCACGGTTCGATCGACCTTGACAGGAGGAAAGCCGAGATCGGCATTCTTCTCGTCGCCCGGATAATAGCCGCCTTCGAGCAACGGCTTGTCGCGCTCGCCGGCGACGAGCTGCGCGCCGCTCTCCTGCTTGATCTCGGCGAAGCCACCGGTGTGGTCGAGATGGGCGTGGCTGTTGAGGATGTATTTGATGTCGGTAACCTTGAAGCCGAGCTTGGAGATGTTGTCCTTGATCATCCCGGTCGACTGCGGCATCGCGGTGTCCACCAGGATCAGGCCCTGCGACGTCTTGATGATGTAGACGGCGATGCCGTCGGTGCCGACATAATAGATGTTGTCGATCAGCTGGAATGGGTCGAACGGCGCGGTCCATTTCTTCATCGCCACCGCCAGGAAGTCTTTGATGGTTTGCGCTTGCGCAGCCGGTGCGAAGAGCGCGAGCGCACACAGCGCGGCCGTGATCTTTTTCATGGATTGTCCTCCCGATGTGCTGTTGTCGTTGCGACCGCGGGGTGAGGCCCGTTGATCGACCCGCCGCACGCTAGATGCTGCGCGCGGAGGCAGCAACGGCCTCGCGTTCGAAAAATTCGACGTCATGCGCGGAATAGCGATCGTCCTCTGTTTTAAGCATGGCGACGATTGCTGCACTGCGCTCATCGGGTTTGACCGCGCGCGAGCTGGTCGCCATACTTTGCTTCAGGACGAGCGAGCAAGTCTCGTCGCTATCGGGAGCTGAAATGACCCATTCATTGTCCGTCCTTGGAGGGACGCTGATTTCCGTCGTCTCCTTCGCTTCGATTGCTTTTGCACAGCCAGCCTGCGTGACCCAGAACATGGCCGTGCCGCCGGGCGCCAACACCGCAGACAAAGGAGCGCCATTCTTCATCGACACGACCGGCCTCGACTTCAAGACGGCCCCGCCGACGCGTGATCCCTCCAATCCCAATTATCCGGGCGCGACCGAACTGCCTGACGGCACGCTGCCGCCGCCAGGCGCCGAGGGTAATTTCATCATCGGTCCGACCCACAATCCCGCGCCCGAAACGATTGCGAAGGAAGGCGTGCCGCGCGGCACGACGAAATCTTTCACGCTCTCTTCGAAGGACAGCACGATCTACAATCCCGGCATGATCCGGGATGATGTCGCAGGCTGCTCCAATTCCTCGATCATGACGACTGTAACTGCGCCGGGCGACAAGTCGAACATGATCGTGACCACCAGCCATCCCGGAATCTGGTCGCGCAGCATCGACGTCTACGTGCCGGCGCAATATGTGCCCGGCACCGAGGCGCCGTTCATCGTGGTCGGCGACGGCGGTTCCAACGCCTACAAGGATCTCGCGACCACCCTGGACAATCTGATCGCGCAGCGCCGCGTGCCGCCGATGATCGCGATCCAGGTCGGCAATGGCGGACAGGATGCGCAAGGAAGCCAACGCGGCCGGGAATATGATGCGGTGTCGGGGATCTACACGGACTTCATCGAGCGCGAGGTGCTGCCGCTGGTCGAGAAGAATGCAGCAGTCAGGCTGACGAGAAATCCCGAGGGCCGTGCCACCATGGGCCTGAGCTCGAGCGGAGCCGCGGCCTTCACCATGGCCTGGTTCTATCCCGACCTCTATCACCGCGTGCTGGCGTTCTCGCCGACCATGGTCAACCAGCAATGGCCGCACGATCCGTCACTGCGCGGCGGTGCCTGGGAATATCACAGCGCGTGGACAGGGCCAGCCACGCCCAACCTCATTTCGAAAGCGGGGGTGCTGACGCCGGCCGACCCGCCCGGCGTGCCGCTGATCGTCGCCGCGCCGACCAAGCCGATCCGCTTCTGGTACTTTGGTGGCGACCAGGATCTGTACTATCCCAATCCCACCATCCCAGATGGCATGCACGACTGGACCTTATCGAACGAACTGATGGCGAAGGTGCTGGCGCAGAAAGGCTATCACTACCAGTTCCTGTTTGTTCGCAATGCCAAGCACGTCGATCGCCCCACCATCGCGCAAACGCTGCCGGCAGCGCTGGAATGGCTCTGGAAGGGCTATCCAATCCCCTGAGCTCGCCGAGCATTCGGCGGCGCGTCGCGCTCGCGTCGTAAGACACGCTGTGTTCAGACGGAAGGATTCAGGCGAGCGCGGCCTGGCGTTCCCGAACCGGCTCGCGGGTTCGCTCGGTGCCACGCGGCTCGGCGAGCCGCGTGAAGTTGCGCTGGCCGGCATGCACCGGTGCTTCGACGATGACGCCTTCGCAGACGATCTGGCCGCCGAGCAGTTTGAACTCGAGCTTGTCGTAGCGCGGCATCGTCTCGCCAGGCTCGGGCGGCAGCAGCCCGATGCGCCCCTGAATGTTCAGCGTCGCATCGCCGGTGCCGTGCAGCCGCGGATTCCACATCCTGATCCCGGTCTCGGCCCAGCGTTGCCGGATCAGCGCGGCGCGATCGGTGGGTTCGACGGGCTTCGCTCGCAGTTTCGGCGGGCTCTTCGGAGCTGGCTTTGCAGGAGCAGGCGCGACATGCGCGGCGGCGTCCGGCGCGGCGATCTCGGTGTCGACCGCGACGGCCGGCGTCTCGGCGGCGGCGACCGGTTCGGTCTCCCCGGATACGACGGCTGCGGGTTCGTCCTCAATGACGGGCTCTGCAGCAATGATCGCTTCGACCTCGATGGACGAAACGGGAGCCTCTTCCATGACCTCGGGTGCAACATCCGTCAGAGGTCCTGCGCGTACATCGCTGCCGACCCGCTCGGGCGCATCAACCGGTTCGCTCTCGACCTCATCAGCAGAAAGCGAAACCTCTTCCACGATGACGGTCTCGATCTCTGCCGGTGTCTCCGGAGATGAATTGTCGCCGACACCGAGATCGATTGGCGTTGCTGACGGGTTCTCTGCGACCACCGCGGCTTCGGTGTCGTCCTCGATCGTCGGAGCTGCGACTTCGATGTCACCGCCGCACTGCAATGGTTCTGCGCTGATATCGGCATCGACAGCCGGAGTGGCTTCCGCGATGACCTCGGGCTGTTCATCCGTGGCGATCTGCGCCACGTCGATGCCGCCGCTGTGCGGCAGAGGCCGAAGCCGGTTGAACGCCCATTTCACCGCAGGAATGCGGCTCAGCAACGATATCAGTCTCGAAAGCACTGGGAGTTGTCCAAGAGGTACTCAGGGCCGTGGGCAGCAGCTGATTCGCCAGCAATGTGAAAAACTGCCCCGGCCGTCACACCCCTGTCAATTGATGCGGGACCAATTGCAGAACATCTGCACAGCCTCGCGCGCCCCAGCGTTCATTCGAAATGCATCGATGCGAGCGGATCTTCGTCGCGATCGGGCAGGTGCGAAGGTGCACGCGGGATGGCCGCATGCTCCGCCTTGCGACCATGCGGATGCACCGGAGCATGCTTGTGGCCCAGCGCCATGGTGAGCGTTTGGCATTCGGTTGGTTCACCGCCCCGCGCGCAGCCGATGCTTGCCGATTGTCCGGGCCAGGCCTGCGCGGGACCTGCGATGGCAAGCGACAAAATGATCCGCAAGGCGGCAATGATGTTCGTCTTCGTCATGGGACATTCCAAGTTGCTCTATGCCCAGGGATCGGTTTGAACGCGCGATATTCCGCCCCGCCGCACGATCGCGGGACGGATCACGCGAGGTTCAACGGCCGTGAGGCAGGCGTGAAGCGCCCAGCACGCCCAATGTCGGGCTTTCCTGCGTCCTCCTCTCCGCCTAATTTGAATCATCTGGGAATGAGGACGATGCCGTGAAGAAACTTGCCGCCATCGCTGCGGTCCTGGTCTGGTCGACATGCGCCGGCGCGCAGGACCGCAGCATCACCGTGGCCTCGACGACGTCGACGGAGCAGTCCGGCCTGTTCGGCTATCTGCTGCCGCTGTTCTCGAAGGCCGAGGGCGTCGAGGTGAAGGTCGTCGCGGTCGGCACGGGCCAGGCGCTGGATATCGGGCGGCGCGGCGATGCGGACGTGGTGTTCGTCCATGACAGGCCGGCCGAGGACAAGTTCATGTCCGAAGGGCAGGGCCTGAAGCGCTTCGACGTCATGTACAACGATTTCGTCATTGTCGGCCCGAAGAGCGATCCGGCCAAAATCGCCGGCGATCGGGACGTCGCAGATGCCTTGCGCAAGATCGCTGCGGCAAAGGCGCCGTTCATCTCGCGCGGCGACAAGTCAGGTACGCATGCCGCCGAGCTGCGATTGTGGAAGGACGCGGGCATTGATCCCGCGACCGGCAAGGACAGCTGGTATCGCGAGATCGGTCAGGGCATGGGGCCGGCGCTGAACATGGCGTCGTCTTCGAACGCGTATCTGTTATCCGACCGCGGCACCTGGCTGTCGTTCAAGAACCGCGGCGAGCTTGCGATCCTCACCGAGGGCGACAAGCGGCTGTTCAATCAATACGGCGTCATGCTGGTCAATCCGGACAAGCATCCGAACGTGAAGGCGAAGGACGGGCAGGCTTTCGTCGATTGGCTGGTCTCTCCGAAGGGACAGGATGCGATCGCCGGCTACAAGGTCGGCGGTGAGCAGCTATTTTTCCCCAACGCGTCCCACTAGCAGGAAGGCGACGGTCGAGACCGCGACGCTGAGCGCGAGCAGGATCAGCCCGAGCCCGAGCGCCAGCGGCAAATCGCCCTTGCTGGTCTCCAGTGCGATCGCCGTCGTCATCGTCCGGGTGAACCCGCGGATGTTGCCGCCGACGATGATGATGGCGCCGACCTCCGCGATCGCGCGCCCGAAGGCGGCAAGGAAGGCCGTCAGCAGCGAGGTCCGGCCGAGCGCGAACAACAGGCCGATGCTGCGCAGCGTCGACAGTCCGTCGATCCTTGCGAGGTCGCCATATTCGGCCCACAGCAGGCTCGCGGGCCGGTGCACCAGCGCAACCACGATCGGCGTCGCCAGCAGCGTTTGCGCGATCACCATGGCCGTCGGCGTGAACAGCAGGCCGGCGGCGCCGAACGGGCCGGAGCGCGAGAGCAAGATATAAAGCGCGAGCCCGACCACGACAGGCGGCAGCCCCAGCAGCGCGTTGGTCAGCACGATGATGACCTGCCGCCCGCGAAATCGCGTGATCGCGAGCAGGGCACCGAACGGCGCGCCGATCAGCAGTGCAATGATGCCGGCCGTGAGGCTGACGCGCACCGACAGCGCCACGATGCCGAGCAGCTCGGGATCGGCCTCGCCGATCAGCGCGAACGCGGCGACGATGGAGCGTGCGAAGTCGTTCATCCGGGCCGATGCTGACGTTCGATCACGCGCGGCTCGATCCCGGCATTGCCGATCGCCGCAAGCGTGGTGCGCGACGCGCCGCATTCGGGATTGTGGGTGATGATCGCGTCCATCGGCGGCACCTTCGGTTCTCAGGGATCATCGATCGCCTCTGGTGCCTGACGCGTCAACCCCCATCTTGGCTGTCCGGCGGGCAAAACACCTCGCCAGCCGCGCCGGCCGCCGGAGTCAAGCCCAACGTCCAAAAATATTCCACTTTACCGAAATTCGGAAATGGCGTATGTGTCTGACCATCTCACCCGGCACGAGGGACGGATCGCGAGTCGTCCGATACGTGGGTGAGTTGCGGTGGACGCGGGCTTGCGTCGGCACGCAAGGGGCGGGAGCAGGGGAGCGGAGGATTGAGCCGAAGCTCGTGAGCACCCGGCCGCGTGCGACGAACGGTGCAAGCTGCGTACGGCAAAACCGTGTGGTCCCGACTGTCGTCGCTACAGTCAAGCCTTGCGGAAGGCGGCCCTGGGCCAACCGGCCCTCGCCGCCAACTTTTCGCAGGGCGACGGAGGCCAAAGGAATTCGGCTCCGGGGAGGGCACGGCATAAGCCGTCAAACCATCCGCGCAGGGAAGGTCGGGATGTCCTGGCTGCCCTGTACGTCGCTGTGCAGCTTCTTATTTGCGCTACACACGCACAGCGAACCGCGGGTGCCAGCCGGCGCCCGGCCTTCCCTGCGCCCTCGGCATTTTCCAGGGCGATACCTGCCGCTGAACTCGGGCCGATCAGGCCGCGAGATCGCGAAATCATGCCCTTTGGGATGCGGAAAGGCGACTTTATTCTCCCCACGGATGCGCTAATGAAGAGCTTGGATGCGGTGCAGCACTTGAAGCGCCGCGGATCGGAATTCAGGTCAAACCGGGTACGCCGCAAGACGCCGGACCCGCTCAACGAGAAGGACTTCAGGCTATGATCAATACCGTTGGCATCATCGGAGCCGGGACCATGGGCAACGGCATCGCCCAGGTCAGCGCCGCGGCCGGGCTTTCGGTCGTGATGGTCGATATTTCCGATGCGGCCGTGAACCGCGGCATCTCGACCGTCGGCGGCAGCCTCGAGCGCCTGGTCAAGAAGGAGAAGATGTCGGCGGCGGATCGCGACGCCACGCTCAAGCGCATCACCGGCACGACCGACCGCGCCAGGCTCGCCGATTGCGATCTCGTCATCGAGGCTGCGACCGAGAACGAGGAGCTGAAGGTCAAGATCCTGAAGGACCTCTGCGCGACGCTGTCGCCGCGTACGCTGCTCGCGACCAACACCTCGTCGATCTCGATCACCAAGCTTGCGGCCGCGACCGATCGCCCGGATCGCTTCATCGGCATGCACTTCTTCAACCCGGTTCCGGTGATGCAGCTGCTGGAGCTCATCCGCGGCCTGCAGACCTCCGACGACACCCACGCCAAGGCGCTCGATTTCGCCCAGCGCGTCGGCAAGGTGGCGATCACGGCCAAGAACAGCCCTGGCTTCGCCGTCAACCGCATCCTGTGCCCGATGATCAACGAGGCGGTCTTCGCGCTCCAGGAAGGCATCGCCACCGCCGAGGAGATTGACGCCGGCATGAAGCTCGGCTGCAACCATCCGATCGGGCCGCTGGCGCTGGCCGATCTGGTCGGCCTCGACACCATGCTGTCGGTGATGGAGGTCTTCTATAAGGGCTTCAACGACCCCAAATACCGTCCGGCCCCCTTGCTCAAGGAAATGGTCGATGCCGGCCATCTCGGCCGCAAGACCGGGCAGGGCTTTTACAGCTACGGCGCGTGATCACGAGTTTGCGCTGCGACAAACAGGTCTCGCGCAATTGCATCTACCCTTTTTTCCTTCTCCCCTTGCGGGAGAAGGTGGCGCGACCCGTCTCGCCGCTTTGCGGCGAGCCACCCTCTCCCGCAAGGGGAGAGGGGACAACGAAGACGGACAACGAACGACATGTCGGATCGACTGAAGGCCGAGCGCGAGGCGGCGGCCACGCGGCGGAACCTCTTGACCCAGGATGCGATCGAGCGCACCGGGATCACCGAGGAGATGATCGGGGAACTCGTCACCCGCTTCTACGGGCGCGTTCGCGAGGATGCGCTGCTCGGGCCGGTGTTCGCGATCGTGCAGAATTGGGACGAGCATCTCGCCAAGCTCAAGGATTTCTGGTCGTCGGTCGTTCTGATGAGCGGCCGCTATCACGGCTCGCCGATGCGGGCGCATATGCCGCTCAGTCTGGTCGGCGATCATTTCGACCGCTGGCTCGACCTGTTCGAACAGACCGCGCGCGAGGTTTGTCCTCCAGCGGCGGCCGCACTCTTCATCGACAAGGCGCGTCGCATCGCCGACAGCTTTGAGATGGCCTCGGCCACGATTGCCGGTCGCATCGCCGCGCCGCGTCACGTGCTCAGGTCCTGAACGCACGAAGCTGCCTGCAAAACGTGCAGTTGAATCGCTTTGCGGTTGTGCCGCGTGGCTGATAACGCGCCGCACCAATTCCTGCATCATCGGTCTGATCTGCAAAATCATCATGCCGATCGCGCGGCATGACGTTGAAACGGCAAAAACGCGTTTGAATACGTGCAATCGTGTTCAATCAAAGCGAGTAAAGCCATATTGATGCACTGCGGCGCCAAGTCTTCGCCTTCATTTCGGCAGAGTTCCAGCGCCTGCTAGCATGCATGTCGCGCACATCATTCAATCTCACATCATCCTTCGACAACACTGCGGAACCCGATGCCGATGTGGGCGCGGAGCAAACGCGACGAACGTTGCTGCTCGGTGCGCTCGTCGCCACCGCCTGTCTCGGCTGTTCCGCGCCAGCGCGTGCGGGCGAAGGTCCGCCCGGTTCCGACGAGCGGCCGCAGAAAGGCGATCTGCTTGTCCTCTCCGAGGGCGACGATGAAGGTCAGCTCATCAAGCCGGACGGCCTCAAGCTGGGCGGCCCTCCGGTTCGCGCCTGGCCGAAGGATCCAAAAACCTCTGTCGTTCGCAGCGGCTCACGCCTGAACGAGATTCTTGTCGTGAAGCTCGATCCGAATGAGCTCGATGAGACCACGCGTGCGCGCGCAGCCGATGGAATCGTTGCCTATTCGGCGGTCTGCGCTCATGCCGCCTGTCCGGTTTCGGAATGGGTGAAGGCGGATCAGGGAGGCGGCATGACCGTCTTCAAGTGTCCCTGCCACAACTCCGAATATGATCCACGCCAGGGCGCACAGGTGGTGTTCGGGCCGGCGCCGCGGCGGCTTGCCGCGCTGCCGCTGGCGCTTGCTGGCGGCGCGCTCAGTGTCGCGGGTGGATTCATCGGAAAGGTAGGTGGCGCGCAGCCGGGATGATGGAGGTTGCGGGATGTGCCCGCCTCACGAGAGGCCGCATCCGCCGCGGGGCGGATTTCGGGACGAACGGCAAGAATTCAAAACAAGAATTCAATCGGATGAAAAGGGGAACGTCCATGAAAACGTACATGACCACAAAGCAATTACTGCTGTCCGGCGCCGTCGCCTTCACATGTGTCGTCTCGACCGCCGCAATCGCCGGCCCGATCGAGAATTATGCGCCCGTCACCCAGCAGCGCCTGGAGAATCCGGAGCCCGGCAATTGGATGCTCTATCGCCGTACCTATGACGGGCAAGGCTATAGCCCGCTCGACCAGATCAACACCTCCAACGTCAAGGACCTGACGCCGGTCTGGACGTTCGCTACCGGCGTGGTTGAAGGCCACGAGGCGCCGCCGATCGTCAACAACGGCGTGATGTTCGTGGCAACGCCGATGGGGCAGGTGATCGCGCTGAACGCGAAGACCGGCGATGAATATTGGCGTTACAAGCGGCAGCTCCCGGACGATCTGTTCCAGCTGCATCCGACCAGCCGCGGCGTCGGCCTGTGGGAGGACAAGCTCTATCTCGCCACCACCGACGACTATGTCGTCGCGCTCGACGCCAAGACCGGCAAGGTGGCGTGGGAGACGAAGGTCCAGGACTACAAGAAGGGCCAGTACATGACCCTGATGCCGCTGATCGTCGACGGCAAGGTCATCGTCGGTGGCTCCGGCGGCGAGCTTGGCGTGCGCGGCTATGTCGCCGCCTTCGACGCCAAGGACGGCAAGGAGCTGTGGCGGACCTACACCATTCCGGGTGAGGGCGAGCCCGGCCACGACACCTGGCAGGGCGACGACTGGAAGAACGGCGGCGGTTCAGCCTGGATGACCGGCAACTACGACAAGGACACCAAGACGATCTATTGGGGCGTCGGCAATGCTGCACCCTGGCCCGGCGACGCGCATCCCGGCGACAATCTCTACACCTCGTCCGTGCTGGCGCTCGATCCCAACACCGGCAAGATCAAGACCTATCACCAGTATCACCAGAACGATTCCTGGGACTGGGACGAGGTCGAAGCGCCGATCCTGGTCGACCTTCAGCGCGACGGCCGCACCATCAAGAGCCTTATTCATCCCGGCCGCGATGCGATCTTCTCGGTGCTCGAGCGCACCCCGACGAAGATCAACTACGTCGCCGGTTGGCCCTTCGTCTCCAACGATGTCTGGAAGGGCATCGATGCCGAGAGCGGGCGGCCGATCGTCGATCCCGCACACAAGCCGGTCATCGGCAAGCGCGTCGAGTTCTGCCCCTCGCTGTGGGGCGGCAAGGACTGGCCGTCGGCGGCCTATAGCGAGCGGACCAAGCTCGTCTATGTTCCCGCCAACGAAAACTTCTGCGGCGGTTTTACCGGCGAGAAGGTGGCACTGAAGCCCGGCGAGCTCTGGCTCGGCACCAAGCCGGAAGACATCGGCCTGAAGGCCAAGCCCGGCGCCGATCATTTCGGCGAGCTCCAGGCCTGGGATCCCGCGACCGGCAAGAAGGTGTGGCAGCACGACTTCCCGAAGTCGCAGCTGTTCGGCTCGGTCACGGCCACCGCGGGCGATCTCGTCTTCGCCGGGGGCACCAACGACCGCAACTTCCGCGCCTTCAACGCCAAGACCGGCGAGCTGTTGTGGCAGCAGAAGACCAACTCCGGCATCATGGGCATGCCGATGTCGTATGAGGTCGACGGCACGCAGTACATCGCCGTGCAGTCGGGCTGGGGCGTCGACGCGCAGCGCATCCAGGACGCGCTCGCGACCAACAATATCGGCATCGAGTCCAACGTGCCGCAAGGCGGCGTGATCTGGGTGTTCGCGCTGAAGAAGTAAGCTCCGCGGCGGATCGAAATAGGCGGAGCAGCAGGGGGGTGGCGAGTGCGGCGGACGGCAACGTCCGCCGCATTTTGCGTGCGATGGGATCGTTGCTCTCACCAAGAACTCGTCATGCCCGGGCTTGTCCCGGGCATCCACGTTTCTCAGTGCCGCGGCAAAGGTCGTGGATGGCCGGGACAAGCCCGGCCATGACGGCGTGGAGTGCGCCGAGTCTATTTCCCCTCGCGCTCCACCTTGTCCTTCTCCGCCTGATTCATCTCGCGGACCTTCGGATCAGTGCTGCTCTGCCCGGTCGTCTGCGTGGTCGAGGCGGGCGGCGCGCTTGTGTTGGGGAGCGAGCTCTGGTCCGGCGCGGTGGGGCGCGTCGCCGTGGTTGGTGGTGTGGTGTTGCTGCTCTGGGCGAAGGCGGCCGCACCGCTCAAAAGAAAGGCGCTCGACAGCAGCGAGACTGCGAGCGCCCTTGGAATGTTGGTCATCGATCTGCTCCTGTCAGATCGAAGAGAAACGGCGCGAAGCCGCTGATGTTCCCGCTACGCCTCCAATTGCTTGCCGATCGGCAACGCGCGGATGCGCTTGCCGGTTGCGGCGAAGATCGCGTTCATCAGCGCCGGTGCGAACGGCGGCACGCCGGGCTCGCCGACGCCGCTCGGCGGCGTATCCGATGCAGGTGGAACGATATGGACGTTGGTCACCAGCGGAGCCTCGTCCATCCTGATGACCTGGAAGTCGTCAAAGTTTTTCTGCTCGACCCTGCCGTCCTTGAAGGTCACCGCGCCGTATTTGGCGAGGCTCAGGCCCATGATCGCGGCACCCTCGATCTGCGAGGCGATGCGCTCGGGGTTGACATAGGTGCCGCAGTCGATCGCGGTGTCGACGCGTGGCACCGTCAGCTTGCCCTTCTCGTCGACGGCGACCTCGACGATGGTGGCGATATAGCTGACGAAGCTGCGGTGCACGGCGATGCCGAGGCCGTGCCCCTTCGGGACCTGACGGCCCCATTCGCCCTTCTCAGCGACCAGCTCGACGACCTTGCGGAGGCGCGCGGTGTCGATCGGGTAGCTGTCATAAGGCTCGCCGTAGTTCCAGAGGTCCTTGACGTTGGGCTTGACGATGCGAGGAGTACCGATCAAGGCAAGGAGCGTCTCCTTCTGGTCGCGGCCGGTCGCAGCGGCGATTTCGCCGACCATCGACTGCACCGCGAAGGCGCGCGGGATGTTCGAGACCGAGCGGAACCAGCCGATGCGGGTGAACGCCGCGGCTTCCGGGTTCTCGCAGGAGATGTTGGCGATCTCGAACGGCATGTCGACGAGCCCCATGCCGAGCTCGAACGACGCCGCATGGTTGGCACCGGCCGCGAAGGTCGAGGCGATGGTCGGCGCCACGCTGCGGTGACGCCAGGCGATCACCTTGCCGTCCTTGTCGAGGCCCGCCTCGATCCGTTCCACCGAGACCGTGTGCAGGAAGTCGTGATGGAGATCGTCCTCGCGCGTCCACTGCACCTTCACGGGTGCGCCGAGCTCCTTCGACAGAAGTGCGGCCTCGAGCGCAAAGTCGCATTTCGACTTGCGGCCGAATCCGCCGCCGAGCAGCGTGACATTGACGGTGACGTTGCCCTCGGGAATGCCGAGCGTCTTGGCGACGTCCTCGCGGGTGCCGCCCGGGCTCTGCACCGGCGCCCAGATCTCGGCCTTGTCGCCCTTGACGTCGGCGACCGCAACCGGCGGCTCCATGCTGACGTGGGCGAGGTGCGGCAGATAATATTCGCCGGTTACGACCTTGTCGGCCGACTTCAGCGCGGCGTCCGCATCGCCCTCCCGGCGCACCACGAGGCCCGGCTTGCGCGAAGCCTCCTCGAGGTCCTTGCGGTAGGCGACCGAGTCATACTTGCCGTTGGCGCCGTCATCCCAGACGAGCTTTAACGCGTCGCGGCCCTTGATCGCAGCGCCGGTGTTGCGTGCGATCACCGCCACACCGCCGAGCGGCTGGAATTTCGATGGCCACGGCCAGCCTTGAACCTTGATCACCTTCTCGACGCCCGGCACTTTCAGCGCCGCGTCCGGATCGAACGAGGTGAGCTTGCCGCCGGTGACCGGCGGACGCGCGATCACGGCGTATTTCATGCCGGGCAGGCGGACATCGGCGCCGTAACGGGCCTTGCCGGTGGTGATGTCGTGGAGATCGACGATGCTGACCTGGCCCTTGCCGAGATAGCGGAAATCCTTGGGGTCTTTCAGCTTGAGGCCTTCGATGCTGGGGACCGATTGCTTGGCGGCATCGGCTGCGAGTTCGCCGAAGCCGAGCTTGCGTCCGCTCGCGCTATGGACGACCTCGTGATTGACCGCCTTGACCTCCGTCGCCGGCACGTTCCAGCGCTTGGCCGCGGCCTGCTCCAGCATGGTGCGGGCGGAGGCGCCGATCTGGCGCATCGGGATCAGATAGTGCCGCGTGCTGCGCGAGCCGTCGGTGTCCTGGTTGCCGAACTTGACCTCGTCGCCGTGAGCCTGCTGCACCTTGACCTTGGACCAGTCCGCCTCCATCTCCTCCGCGACGATCAGCGGCAGGCTGGTGCGCACGCCTGTGCCCATTTCGGAGCGGTGGGCGAGGATGGTGACGGTGCCGTCGGGCGCGACCGCGACGAACACGCGCGGATCGACCACGACGCCATGCGGCATCTTGCCGGCGCCGGTCTCATAGGCAAAGGCCTGGCGCGACATCACGGGGGCGGCGAGCACGAAGCCGCCGGTGATGCCGAGCCCCTTCAGGATGCTGCGGCGAGAGACCTTCTCGACCTTGATGTTCTTTTCGAAGCCACGGAGCTTGCGGGGATTGTCGATGAAATTCATGTCACACTCCCGTCGATGCGAGGTGGACGGCGTTCTCGATGCGCTGATAGCAGCCGCAGCGGCAAATGTTGCCGGACATCGCCTCGCGGATCTGGTCATGCGACGGCTTGGGGTTGTCCATCAGCAGTGCGGCGGCCTGCATGATCTGGCCGGCCTGGCAGAAGCCGCATTGGGGGACATTGACCTGGCGCCAGGCCTTCTGCACGGGATGATCGCCATCCGGATGCAGCCCCTCGATCGTGGTGACTTCGCGCCCCGCCACGTCGTTGAGCGATGTGATGCAGGAGCGCACCGCCTCCTTGTCGACGATGACGGTGCAGGCGCCGCACAGGGCCTGGCCACAGCCGAACTTGGTGCCGGTCAGCCCGGCTTCGTCGCGCAGGAACCAGAGTAGCGGGAGATCCGGGTCGCCGTCCCAGCTCTGTTCCTGGCCGTTGATCTTCACCTTGATCATGATCGTCCCTCGCTCTTCATAAGCTTGCTGATTCCGACATTGCCGAGTTCAGTCGGCGCAATGTCCGTTGCGTGGTGTGATTGCATTCCGGCCCTTCGTCCCACGCGGGCAGGTCCCGGCAGGAGGCTGGAATACAAATCGGGATGTCCTGAAGTGCTCGATACCTCCCGTCTTGTTCTTGATTGATTGAACTGGTGCGGCATCGTGACGACGCGACCGTAGCAGGAAACGCGCCGGACCGGTGTTCACAGCCAAGTGTTCACAGCCAGGTGTTCTCAATTGGCCGTACTCGACGCGAACAGATTGCATCCGCCGTTTGTCGAAAGCAGGGCGTGGCAAGACGTCGCGCGACAGGCGATCGCGAAATCGAAGACGCAGTGAAAAAAGCTTCGTCCGCAAGCGGAACCGGGCGGACGAAGCAGTATTCCTCAGTCGAGGGAGGGAGAATCGCAGGACGCGCTGACTTCACGACGGAAGAGGGCGGCACTGCGCAGTCATTCAGAGACCAGGACTGAGGGAGCGAAACGCGCTCGCATACCCAAAGTGCACAAGCGGCAGAGCAGCCGCGATCATTCGAGGGTCGCACCCGTCCGTCCCGCCGGCGAGCAGCGGGCGGACGGGCAATCGTCTTGCGGCCTTGCTCAGGCAGCCCTCTCAGGCAGCCTTGGCCTTCGCGACATGAGTCGCGATCGCATCCATCAGCGCCGGCGACAGGCAGTCATAGGGCTCGAGGCCGATTTCCTTCAGCCGCGACCGGATGCCCGCCATCTGCTCCGGCTTCACGCCGGATTCGATCACCGAGGAGACGAAGGCGGCGAATTGCGGCGCCTGCGAGCCCTGTTCCTGGAACAGTTCCGGATGGATGAAATCGAGACCGTAGAACGGATGGTTCTTGTTCTCGATGCGGCCGAACATGTGGGTGCCACAGGCCTTGCAGGCATGCCGCTGGATCACGGCCGAGGCGTCGACGATCTGGAGCTTGTCGCCGTTCTCGAGCACGGTGACGTTCTGGCGCGGCACCACGGCCACGACCGAGAAGGTCGCGCCCTGCGGCTTCCAGCACTTGGTGCAGCCGCAGGCGTGGTTGTGCGCCACGTCGCCCTTGATGCCGACCTTGACCTGATGATCCTTGCATTTGCAGGCGAGCGTGCCGCCGGCAAAATGGCCGGTGCCTTGTTTGAGGCCGTTATCGATCGATGGATGGAGTGCAACAGTCATGGGTCGATCCTCCTTGGGGGTGACGCTTTCGAGCTAGAACACGACAACTGAACGGATAGATTTGCCCTCATGCATCAGGTCGAAGCCCTTGTTGATCTCTTCGAGCTTGAGCGTGTGGGTGATCATCGGGTCGATCTGGATCTTTCCGTTCATGTACCAATCGACGATCTTCGGCACGTCGGTGCGGCCGCGGGCGCCGCCGAAGGCGGTGCCGCGCCAGTTGCGGCCGGTGACGAGCTGGAACGGACGGGTGGCGATTTCCTTGCCGGCTTCGGCAACGCCGATGATGATCGAGGTGCCCCAGCCGCGATGGCAGGCCTCCAGCGCCTGGCGCATCACGGTTGTGTTGCCGGTGCAGTCGAACGTGTAGTCGGCGCCGCCGTCGGTCAGGGTGACGAGGTGGGGGACGATGTCGCCGGTGAGCTTCTTCGGGTTGACGAAGTCAGTCATGCCGAACCGGCGGCCCCATTCTTCCTTGGAGTCGTTGACGTCGACGCCGATGATCTTGTCGGCGCCGGCCATCTTGGCGCCCTGGATGACGTTGAGCCCGATACCGCCGAGGCCGAACACGACGACATTGGCACCCGGCTCGACCTTCGCGGTGTTGACGACGGCGCCAACGCCGGTGGTGACACCGCAGCCGATGTAGCAGCTCTTGTCGAAGGGAGCGTCCTCGCGAATCTTCGCCACCGCGATCTCGGGCAGTACCGTGAAGTTCGAGAAGGTCGAGCAGCCCATATAATGATAGATCGGCTTGCCCTTATAGGAGAAGCGGCTGGTGCCGTCAGGCATCACGCCCTTGCCCTGCGTGGCGCGGATCGCGGTGCAGAGATTGGTCTTCCGGCTGAGGCAGCTTTTGCACTGCCGGCATTCCGGCGTGTAGAGCGGAATGACATGATCGCCCGGCTTCACCGAGGTCACGCCTGCGCCGATCTCGCGGATGATACCTGCGCCCTCGTGGCCGAGGATCGATGGGAAGATGCCTTCGCTGTCGAAACCGTCGAGCGTGTAGGCGTCGGTATGGCAGATGCCCGTCGCCTTGATCTCGACCAGCACTTCGCCGGCCTTCGGCCCTTCCAGATCGACTTCGACGATTTCGAGCGGTTTCTTGGCTTCGAAAGCGACGGCGGCACGTGTCTTCATCGGTAACTCCTAAATTCTCGCAGGATGCCAAGACTTAAGTCTCAGCCGGGCTGCAAACGTTCACTTCTTGCCCATGCACGAGTCTTCATTCTTGGTATAGGCGTCGTTCTTGTCCTCGTGTTGACCCGGACGGGCGCGGCCCCAGGCTTCGTTGGAGCGGGCACGCAGATAGACGTACAGATCGTCCATATAGCAGGCGACGTTCGGGTTATCGCCGAAGGCCGGCATCACGTTCTCCGAGGCCGTCGAGATGTTCTTGCGACCGGAGGCGACGACGCCCAGAAAGTCGGCATAGTTCATCGTCTTGAGCGAATCCTTCAATGCGGGCGCATAGGTCGAGCCCATGCCATCCGGGCCATGACACACATGGCAGTCCGAGTGATAGCGGCGGTATCCGGAATAGGTGTACCAGTCGACGGATTGGCCGTTGATCTTGTAGGTCGGGTTACCGTCCTTATCGAGCCATTCGCCAGTTTCGTTCTGCTTGACGGCAGTCGGATCGCCCGAGCCGTCCGCGACAGCAATTCCTCCGGACGCAACGAAGATCATCGCAGCAATGACAGAGCAAATCTTACGCAAGAGCTGTTCCTCGAAGCATCAAGTGGAGACGAGCCGGCGCGTGGAGTTGATCCACGCGCCGGAGCGACATTGAACAGAGGCTAGTTGGGCAGCGAGAACACGGTCAGCGTGCCGCCGAGCGCCGTGTAGTTGCTGAGGGCCGCGTAGCCACCGACCGCGCCGAGGCCTGCGGTCGGATCAGTCAGACCCGCTGCCAGACCGATACCAGCCCAGCCGCCGACACCGGAGAGCACTGCGACATACTGCTTGCCGCCGTTCTCATAAGTGGTGACGTTGCCGATGATGCCGGAGGGAGTCTTGAACTTGTAGAGCTCCTTGCCGGTCTTGGCATCGACCGCCTTCAGGTAGCCTTCGAGCGTGCCGTAGAACACCACGCCGCCGGCGGTTGCGAGCGCACCCGACCAGACCGAGAACTGCTCCTTGTTCGACCAGACGATCTTGCCGGTCTTGCCGTCCCAGGCGATGAAGTTACCCATGTGGGTATCGCCCTGCGGCGGATACATCGAGAGCGTCGCGCCCACATAGGGCTGGCCCGCGGTGTAGCTCACCTTGAACGGCTCGTAGTCCATGCAGACGTGGTTGGTCGGGACGTAGAACAGCTGCGTATCGGGCGAGTAGGCTGCCGGCTGCTCGTCCTTGGTGCCGAGCGCGGCCGGGCAGATGCCCTTCACGTTGTGGTCTTCGCCGGCCTTGTCGGTCGAAGCTGCGTCGAGCACCTTCGGACGGCCATAGGTGGCGGAGTTCTTGTCCATGTCGACGCCGGAGGTCCAGTTGACCTTCGGATCATACTTCTCGGCGACCAGAAGCTCGCCGGTGACGCGATCGAGCGTATAACCGAGGCCGTTACGATCGAAATGCGTCAGCAGCTTGCGCGCCGCGCCGTTGATCGACTGATCGGAGAGGATCATCTCGTTGACGCCGTCATAGTCCCACTCGTCGAACGGCGTCATCTGGTATGCCCACTTGGCGACACCGGTGTCGGGGTTACGGGCCCAGATCGTCATCGACCATTTGTTGTCGCCGGGGCGCTGCTTCGGATTCCAGGTCGAGGGGTTGCCCGATCCGTAGTAGATCAGGTTCAGCTCGGGATCGTAGGAGATCCAGCCCCAGGTGGCGCCGCCGCCGATCTTCCACTGATCGCCTTGCCAGGTCTTCAGGCTGGAGTCCTTACCAATCGGCTTGCCGAGTGCGGTGGTCTTGTCGTCGACCAGGATCTGGTCATCCGGCCCTTCCGAAAAGCCGCGCCAGGCCAGTTTGCCGGTCTTGATGTCGTAAGCGGTCATGTGGGCCTGAACGCCGAACTCACCGCCGGAGATGCCGATCAGCACCTTGTCCTTGACGACCATCGGCGCCGAGGTGCCGGTCTCGCCCTTGCTCGGATCGCCGTTCTTGGCGGTCCACGCAACCTGACCGGACTTGGCGTCGAGCGCGACGAGAGTCGTGTCGGCCTGATGCAGGAAGATCTTGCCGTCGCCGAAGGCGAGGCCGCGGTTGACGGTAAGATGTGTATAAGAGACAGGATGCAGGAAGATCTTGCCGTCGCCGAAGGCGAGGCCGCGGTTGACGGTATCGCAGCACATCACCGGGATGACGTTCGGATCCTGCTTGGGCTCGTACTTCCAGACGATCTTGTTCTCGTTTGAAAGGTCAATGGCGTAGACCTTGTTCGGGAACGGCGTATGGACATACATCATGTTACCGATGATCAGCGGGCCACCTTCGTGTCCGCGCAAGACGCCGGTCGAGAAGGTCCAGGCAACCTGGAGCTTGCCGACATTTTGTGCGTTGATCTGATTGAGCTTGGAGTAGCGGGTATTGGCATAGTCGCCGGTCGGCATCACCCAGTCTTTCGGGTTCTGCGACATCTTGTTCAGCTCGTCATTGGCCGACGCGGTCCCGACGGCGAGAGCCGCCGCGGAGCCGAGAAAGGTCGCCAGTAGCACCTTGCGCATAGTCATTCCTCCGTTGGTCTCGTTTATTGTTTCCGAAGCATTGCTCAATAGCCGGGCTTCTCGTCCGGCGTCTGCTCGTGCAGGGCGGTCACGTTGGGGACCAGAAACGATGCTGTGCTGTTTCCTCCTCCGGATGAGAGCTACGGGTCCGCGTGCAGGAGCAGCCCGTTCTTTTTGTTCCTGCTGCAATCCCTAACGACTTCGCCAGCGGGAAACTTGCCCAAGAGTGAAGGCGCTTTGCTCGACAGCGCACGGGGGCAAACATTTTGATTTTGCAGTAGCGAATTCAGCGGCTTCCGCGCGGGGCGCCGCGCTGCTCAGCGCTCAGGTTCCCCTTGACGGCGCTGCAACTAAGGCGGAGGATTAACTTGCAAGGGTGGCAATGGGACGATGGCGCTCGTTTCAAAAGACCGCTCAAATTCGAGGTAAACGTCACGCAATCATGGCCGAGGGCTCCAGCAGGCACTGGCTGCGATTCGCGTCGAATCCCCTGCAACACCAGTGGCTGGATTAATGTCCGACACAATTCACACGCTCTCGACGACGGGACTGACGCCGAAGCGACAGATCCAGAGCTGGGTCGACGGACTGACGAGCCTGTGTGGTCACTTTGACGTCGATCCGCTCGAGGCGTCTTCGCTCGAAGGGCGCATCGACTACACGACGGTCTCGCGTCTGAAGCTTTGTCAGATCGAAGTCAGCCAGCATCGGATCGCGCACACGCTGGCGCGCGCCAAGGCCAATGAACACCCGTACATCAAGATTCACTTCCAGACCTATGGCGTGTCCTACTTCGAGCAGGAAGGCCGCCACATCGAACTGAACCCGGGCGACATCATCGCCTATGACGTCTCCTGTCCGCATTTGATCGTCAGCCCCGCCTTCACGCGCCACGACGTGGTGATCGTACCCAAGGCGCTCTTGCGCGATCGCGGCTTCCCGTCACAGCGCATGCCGGCCTGCAAGCTGACGGCGAAGACGGGCACGGGGCGGATCGCCCATGATTTCGTCCATGCCACGTTCGACGAGGCGGCGAAGTTGTCGGCCAACAGCGCCGTCGGCGTTGCCGATTCGCTGATCGACCTGCTGCTGCTGCCATTGCGCGAAGCCGACACGATGTTCGATCGGGTCGGGCCGGAAGCGATGTATGTGCGCGCGCAGTTCTTCATCCGCGAGCATCTGCGCGATCCGGATCTGTGCATCGACCAGATCTCCGCCGAGCTCGGCTGCTCCAAGCGCTATCTGCACATGCTGTTCTCCGAGCGCGGCACCACGGTGAGCGATTACATCTGGCAGGCGCGCCTGCAGAACTGCCGTCAGGAGCTCGAGGCCCACGGCGGCAAGACCATCACCGACGTCGCCTTCTCCTGGGGCTTCTCCAGCTCATCGCATTTCAGCCGCGTGTTCCGGAAATATTTCGGCGTGGTGCCGTCCTCGATCCACAAGGCGCAGCAGAGCGCCATCGCTGACGAAGCCTAGGTCGCGCGATCCTCTCACGACGACGTGGCGACGTAGGGAATGCTGGCGACGACGGCGGCGACCAGCACAGCGTTGCACAGCATTCCGCCCCAGTGCAGCCGCCGCAGCTGGCGCACCGCATTCGCATCGCCCGCATCTCTGGCGCTGAGCTGGTCATCGATCTGCCGCATGAATCGCGGGCGTCCCCAGATCGCGAGGGCGGTCAGCAGGCCGACGCCGAGCGCGAACAGCGGTCGCCCGGCGAAGATGAAAGCCATTGTCCCGATGATGCCGGCCACGCTCACCATTCTGAATTGAATGTTGAACATCCCGCGCAACAGCTGCGTGACCGGCGGGATGTCGAGCTTCACCAGCAGGAATGCCGGCGATGCCAGCAGGAAATAGCCCATCGGAAAAAGCAGGATGACCAGGGCGGTCAGGGCGAGTGCATCAGGTCTCATGCGAGCGGCCTTTCTCGTTCGAGGCGGTCTTTTTGCAAGGCGGTTGCAAGATCATAGCCGCCGCATGCATTTCCGACACTAGGCTTTGGTCGGACGCGAAGGGCGCGCCACGCGCTTCCACACGATGTCCGTCAGGGCGACCGCGGCGAGGCCGAATACGCCGCCAATGATCACATTGGCGACGCGTTCCTCCGCAATGCCGCTGGCGCCGCCGGCAAAGGATGCGGCGAGGGCGATGAAGAAGCAGCGCAGGCTGAAGCCGACGATGTAACGCGAGAACGAGATCAGCGTCAGCGTGGCCGCGAGAACCGCAAGCGCGTAGCCAACGCGGCTTTGCGTCAGCGCAAGGCCGGCAAGGAAGCCCAGCGGCACGCCGACGAGTGCGCCGATGGCGCGTTGCTTCAGCTTGTCGGTGGAGGCGGTGAGATCGCCGACCACGACGCTCGCCGCCGACCACATCACCCACTGCCCCTGTGCGAGACCCAGGATCTCGACCAGTGCCGCTGCTGCGAAGACCGCCATGGCGGTGGCCGAGGCCGGCAGCAGCCACTCGCTCGCAGGTGGCCCGAACGACGTCGCCGCCTTGGCGCTCTGCCGCTGGTCGTAGATTTGAATCGCGCAGACCAGGGCCAGCGCAACCGGCGAGGAGACAATGATGATGCCCGCGTGCCGCAGCGCTTCCGACTCACTCACGCCCTCGCGAACCTCGCAGGCGAGGTAGACGGCGGGGATGAACACCCAGTTGCCCAGCGTCCGCAAATGTTCGCCGTAGCGCGTTCCCGCCACCGCGAGGAAGCCGGCCAGCGCCGTCAGCACCACGAACAGCGGTTTGACGGGAGCAGCGAGGAAGAGTGCGGCAAATGCCACGAGGATCGCAAGATAATGCCAGGCGATCACTTTTGGCGGAGAATGCAGGCGCAGTGCGGGAATGAGCAGCGATACCGCGATCAGCCCCAGATTCAGCAGTGCCGTCTCGCCGGAGATGAAATAAGCCGCAACGAACGAGCCCACAACGATCAGCGCGCGCAAGAGCTCGCGGGTCTTGATCTCGCTGGAGATGAGATCGCGCAGATTCGTCGAGGGCGGAAGGGCCGGGGCGTTCACGGGGCACCGAAGCGGGCGGATGGAATACTGCTATGATATCGGCGCGGCTGCCGTGGAGCCAGAGTGTGCCGCCGCCGCCAGCCACATCCCGTGTCATTCCGGGATGCGTGCGAAGCACGCAGGCCCGGAATCCATCGGGCCGCATGCTCCCAGGCAAGATGGATTCCGGGCTCGCTCTGCAGGCGCCCCGGAATGGGATCACCGCTGGATGATCTTCGTCCAGACGTCGCCGAGGATCGCGGGCTCGCGTGGCGGCAGATAGGTGAGGCCGGCCTGCTTGCCGAGCTCCGCGATCTTGCCCTCGGTGGCGAGATCCGTCAGCGCCCTGTTGACGGCCTCGATCAAGGCCGGATCGCTGGCAAGCCCGACATAGCCGCGATTGGCACCGATCGGATAGTAATAGCCCGAGGCGGTGATGGCCGTGTCGGGATGTGCGGCGCGATGGGCGTCGAAGCGGGCGAGGTCGAGCAGGGTCGCGTCATAATCGCCGCGATTGAGTGCGCCGAGGAGATCGTCGCGGCCGGGGACCAGATGGGTGATGTTGTCGATCAGCCGCCCCTTGTCGAACGTCATCAGAATGGCGTCGCCGAGCGAGCCGCTTTCGATCGCGAGGCGAAGGCCGGCGAGATCGCCGATGCCGTTGATTTTGCGATCACGCGCCTTCGGGCCAAGGACGACCGTCATCGGCGAATAGACGTAAGGCCTGCTTGGCGCGAGCACGCCGAGCGTGACACGGCGGCGCCGGTCGTCACGCGTGGCGCCGGCAAAATCCGGCAGGCGCGCTGTCGGCACGCCCGGCTTGACCAGCGAATCCGTTGTCAGCGCGTAGCCGCCGACCAGCGAGCAGCGCCCGTCGGAGAGCAGCGCATTGGCCTCGAGCTGCGGGCTGGAATCCTCGTCCAGCTTGCTCTCGAACCATTGGATTTTGAGCGGACGCCCCATCCGGTCCGCGAGCGCCTGTGCCAGCAGCACGTCGAAGCCGGAATCCGGTTTGCCTTTGTGGTGCACCGAAAGCGGCGGGCGGTCCTCATCGAGACAGATGCCGAGGGGATCGGCTGCCCAGGCCGCCGTTGCCGGAGCCGCGAGCATCATGGCGAGACCGAGCGCTGCGAGCCGGTCTCTCATGGCTTCCTCCGGCTCGAGATGAAAGCCCAGAGGCTGCCGATCTCGTCGTCGCTCAGGATGTCGCCCCAGGGCGGCATCTTGTTGTTCTTGCCGTTCTTCACCGTGGTGACGAACCGCGTCATGTCATCGGGGAAGACGCGCAGGTCCGGCGTGATGGTGCCGGAATTCATCAGATTGGGGCCGTGGCAGTGCGAGCACTTTTCGGCATAGGTCGACTTGCCGTGGTCGATCTGCGCCTGCAGCGGATTGCCGTTCGAATCGTCCGCGGCACGGACGGTCGCCGCAAGCGCGACCGTCAGCACCGCGACGGTGGCGAGGATCGCCACCGTCTTGTGAGATGTGTCTCTCAACGTGTCTTGCAACGTCTCTTGCCGCTACTGCTTCACCGCAAAGACCCACAGCGAGCCGCCGGGCGGCACTTTCGCCAGCCGTTCGTCGCCGGAGAACAGCGAGTAGACGCCGCCATAGCCGCTCGTCACAGCGACATATTGCACGCCATCCTGCTGCCAGGTCACCGGCTGGCCCTCGATGCCGGAGCCGGTCTGGAACTGCCAGAGCTTCTTGCCGGAATCTGCGTCGAAGGCCTCGAACTCGCCGGTCAGCGCACCCGTGAACACGACACCGCCCGCGGTCGACAGCACGCCGGAGAAGCGCGGGATATCGCTGGCTGCTTCCCACTTCGCCTTGCCGGTCATCGGGTCGATCGCCTTCAGATGGCCGCGTGCGCCGTCACCCCATTCCCAGGGATCGGTCAGGTCCATGCCGAGATACCATTCACCCTGCTTGAAGGTGGCCGGCTCCGACTTGTACTTGCCGCCGAAGGCGAGCGTGTTGGCGTAGGCAAGGCCGGTCTGCGGGTTGAACGACATCGGCTCCCAGTTCTTGCCGCCGAGGATCGACGGATAGACGGTGACCTTCTTGCCGTCGCGCGCATCCTTGACGACGTCGGTCTCGATCGGGCGCCCGGTCTTCAGATCGACGCCGGAGGCCCAATTCACCTTCACGTAAGGATTGGCGGCCAGCACCTTTCCGTTGGTGCGGTCGAGCACGTAGAAGAAGCCGTTACGGTTGGCATCCATCAGCACCTTGGTCGGCTTGCCCTCGACGTTCATGTCGGCGAGGACCATCTCGGCCACCGAATCATAGTCGAACGGATTGTTCGGCGAGAACTGGTAGTGCCACTTGATCTTGCCGGTCTTGGGATCCATCGCCAGCACGGAGCAGGTGTAGAGATTGTCGCCGGGGCGCACGGCCGCGTTGAACGGGCCGGGATTGCCGATGCCCCAATAGACCGTGTTCAGCTCGGGGTCATAGGAACCGGTGATCCAGGTCGAGCCGCCGCCGAGCTTCCAGGTGTCGCCCTTCCAGGTGTCGCCGCCGGGCTCGTCCGGGGAGGGGACCGAATGGGTGCGCCAGAGATGCTTGCCCGTCGCCGGATCCCAGCCGTCGAGGAAGCCGCGGGTGCCGAACTCGGCGCCGGAGATGCCGGTGATGACGACGCCGTCAGCGACCAGAGGCGCCACCGTCATCGAATAGCCTTCCTTGATGTCGGCCGCCTTCTGCCGCCACAGCTCCTTGCCGTCCTTGATGTCGATCGCGATCACGTTGGCATCGAGCGTGGTGCGGAACAGCTTGCCGTCAAACAGCGCGCCGCCGCGATTGATGATGCCGCAGCAGACGATTCGCGGTGTCTCGGCCGGATATTCGATCTTGGATTTCCAGATCTGCTTGCCGGTCTTGGCGTCGACCGCCATGGTCGCATTGTGCGAGGTCACGTAGATCACGCCCTGGTAGACCAGCGGCTGCGATTCCTCGCTGCGATCGTCGTTGAAGGAGTAGTTCCAGACCGGGACGAGGTTCTTGACGGTGTCCTTGTTGATCTGGTTCAGCGTCGAGAAGCGCTGGAGATTGTAGCCCATCCCGTAATTGAGAACGTTCGACGTATCGGTTGCGCCCTTGACCAGCTGATCGGTCGTTTGTGCGCTCGCAACCGAGCATGCGGATATGACGAGGCTCGCGGCCATCGCAAGGCGTTTCATCCGTTCCTCCCAATATGCGCGTCTTTTGACGCTGCGATTGCAACACTCCGCCCGAAAGCAAAACCCGTCAATACGAAAGTCGAAAGCGCGCTGCCGATATGTTGGACGCCAGATGCCAAACCTTTCGCGGTAATCCCCGAGGTTTTTTATTCGTCTTGCGCGAATGCGCTGCATCAATTTCCACAGTGCGAAGATTGATGCAGCGCGAGAGTTTGTCCGCGGCCCGGTTCAGTCGTGCGGGAGCGGCGACATTCAACTTGAACCGGGGCCGGCTTGAGGACTTATGCTGTCGTCACCCCGCGCGAATCGGGGCTTACGGTTCAGGGAGGTCACGATGATATCGCGTCGCTCGATTGCGTTTGCGTTCATGCTCGCCGTGTTATCCGGTCCGGCCTGGTCAGCCTCCGGCGGCGCCGTCAAAATGTTCGACACCGACAATGACGGCACCCTCGATCTCGCCGAGGTGAAGAAGGCGGCCGCGGCGCTGTTCGCAAAGCTCGATCCCGACCATGACGGGACGCTCGATGTGCGCGAACTGCGCGGACGGTTAACGGCAAAAGAACTCGCCGCTGCCGATCCCGATCACGACGGCACACTGACGCTCGACGAATATCTTGCCGTGGTGGAGCAGCGTTTCAACGCTGCGAATCCCGACAAGGACGGCACGCTCGACGCCAAGGAGTTGAACTCGCGCGCCGGTCGCGCCTTGCTGCGATTGTTGCGCTGAGGTCGTCAGCGCTTGACTGGGAGCGAAAACGGCTTGTCCGAGAGCGAAATTTGCGCGTGTTATTCGAGACTCCGCCGTGGCTGCGGTTCGATTCCAGACTTGCATGGCGCCGGACGCAGCCCTAGGTTTTGCCGGCGCGATGTCGCGCTCAATACCTGGGGAGACCCCGAATGGCCTGGAAAGCTCCGAAGATCGTGGAAGTGCCGGTCGGCATGGAAATCAACATGTACGCCTGCGCTGCGCGCAAGTAAGACTGACGACCTATCGCGGCTTCGATGGCGGATGCCGTCGAAGCCGTGGTAGTGTCCGGAATGCGCTTGGGGGCCGCCACATTCCGGACTGCAATAGCGTGCATCGTCGCGCTCGCGCCAGTGAGCGTGAATGCGGAAGAGGGGTTCGATACCGAGCACATCTTCGGCTTCATGATCGGCAGCGACGTCGGCAATCATGGCGAGCGCGAATTCCAGACCGAGACGACCGGACGCTTCGGCAAGGGTAGCGGTACCTACCGCGCGCTCAGCCACCAGGTCGAGATAGAAGTCGTCCCGGTGCCGAATTTTCGCGTCGAGGTCGGCGGCGTGGCGACGATGCATGACATCTCCGGCGTCCCCGACATCGATGACCGCCGTCAGCTCAATTTCCAGGGCCTCTCGCTCGATCTCCGCTATCGTCTGCTCGACCGCGACAACGCGCCGTTCGGGATGACGGTCGCCGCCGAAATTCATGGCAATCGCATCGACGAGATCAGTGGCGCGAAGGGGCGAATGTACGGCAGCGACTTCACGCTCGCCTTTGACCGCGAGCTGGTCCCGAATTTCGTCATCGGTGCGCTCAATCTGATCTATCAGCCGGAATGGGCACGCTTCGAGGTGAGTGGGCTGTCCGAGAAGAGCTCAATCATCGGCGCAGCCTTCGCCGGCATGGTACGCGTGCGGCCGGATTTTCTGCTCGGTGGCGAAATGCGCTACTTCCGTCAATATGAGGGCATCGGCCTTGGCGAATTCTCCGGGCAAGCCCTGTTCGTCGGACCGACCGCCTATTTCCAGCTCACCGAGAAGTCGCGGCTCACCTTGAGCTGGAGCATGCAGGCCTGGGGCCGTCCGGCAGGGTCGAGCGCCAATCTCGACCTCGTCAATTTCGAGCGCCATCAGGCGCGACTGGTGTTCGGCGTTAACTTCTAGCCAAGCGGTTCCCTCACGCGCGTTTGAAACTTCCAGCTCCTCGGGGCGTATCCCTTTGTGCTAATCTCAACGCTCCCGTGCGAGGATGCCGGCATGAATCCGATCGACCTGGTGGTCACTGTGTGTGCGCTGCTCTCGCCTGCGACCTGCGAGGAGCAGCATCTGGTGTTCAATTTCGGCGGCTCGCCGGCGCAATGCTCCATGGCTGCGCCGCCCTATATCGCGCAATGGATCGGCGATCACCCGAAATGGCAGGCGGTGCGCTGGCGCTGCGAATATCCGCACCCCAACGACAAGGCGTGACGCTTAGCCGAACGGGGAGCAATCTAACCCCTCATCCTTGTAAGTCACGACACGCTGGATCGGCTAGATTGGCCGATATGGTGACGGACGGGAGACCGCTTCATCCTAGGGCTTTGAAGCCCGC